>Ga0247810_10000048_pt1 | contig 209049 bp, 186 predicted proteins | sample UWRJL119311C1_FD_179918 | JGI IMG/M metagenome (GOLD analysis project Ga0247810, IMG submission 179918) | Plant litter microbial communities from Arlington Agricultural Research Station in Wisconsin, United States - UWRJ-L119-311C-1 | ecosystem: Environmental > Terrestrial > Plant litter >...
AAATCCTCTTGCTGTTGACCAATGGTAATCATTAGTCATGACAGCCACACCTGGTATCAAAAGGCACGCAATGTATGAAAATGACGATTCCGGGCGTGGAGTGTAATTACAATGCAACGGAAATGACGAAAGAAGCTTCGCCGATCCCATATCCTCGCTCCCCATTCTTTTTTTCCTGCGGGAAATATCATCACGTGATGTAAACATTGCATACGAGCAACCCACATGTCTTATTCACCAGCCTGCGCCTTTGTGAAGCACCTCAAAAAAGTATTTAATAAAAAGAATCAAAGAGAAGGAGGAAAATAAAATGCGAGAGCAGAAGCTAGAGCCCAGGGGCGATACTACATCGCAGTTTGCTAATTGTAGAAAATATATAAATATCAATGGAGTTGAAATTGATATGAATTCGCAGCAACCAAAGCCATGCATGCAAACATACACAGATAAGGATCTATATCAACAAGGTGGCATCGTCCCAGGGAGAGTACATCAGCCCAAAAGAACAGCAGACGACCCAAATGACAGACACGATATCTTCATTTCCTGACGAGTATGCCAGGTATTGAATGTATATAGATAGAGATGCAAGTAGTACGATGGCGTGAAATCAAATCACCTCCAGTGTCCCGTAGCCTGCCTGCCTGATTGGTGTATACAACCTCAACTTGTCATAATGATCAAAACGCCAGCTGTGGTAGAAATACTCATTGCATTCTTACAGAAACGCAAACGCTTGAATTCCAAAATCAACCGAGTCCCGGTGCTTCAAATCAGCCCGGCTCGAGCAGCTTCACCACCTCCATCTTCCACGACTTCCTCCATTCTTGCCTTTCCCCTGCCAATTCCCCCTTCTCCAACACCCATTCGCTTCGCAACATATCGTTGCGCAACGACACCGGTGCTTATCCCTAGAATTTCCTCAACCCATTCGGCAACCCATTCTCTTGGGTCCACCCCACCGCTCGCAATGATGTCTGCGATTTCCTCCGGAAGGATTGGGTTGAGGTGCTGCTCATCGTCTCCGCCAAACAGCCCACCCTTCTTCTCCTGTGCTGGCGAAATAGGAGATCCAGGAGTCATGGAAGCCGGGGCATCAAGCCACTTGATCCATTTGGAAGGAACCGACTGCGATAGTGTGTAGAAGGTAATGTTATGTACCGGATCGTGCAGATATATTGCGAAGGAGATAAGTTCATCGGGAGTCTCATCGTCCTCAACCACACTCCCTTGCTCCTTCTCTTTCGCTGGACCTTGGAAAAGCTCCTGTGGATCATCGTGTGCGATGGCTTGAACAGCCAAAAAGATATCACTGCTGCGAACTGGGTTTGACTCGCTGAGATCCTCTGTCGCACGTTGGGCCGCGAGCTCGATGCCACCATGAGAGCTGAAATACTCCCCAGCATACGCCTCTGCGCTGACTCGGACGAGCTTGGTACCCTCGACAAGTCCTTTTACAACCCCCAGGTCACGATGCTCGCTGCCTTGGCGCCACCATGGGCCGTCGCTCCAACCACCACTTCCTCCCGTATATCCAACTTCCGAGTTCCTACGAGCAGTGGATTCACGCCCTCTCTGAATGACCATCAGGTCGCCTCCTTCCACTTGAGCCATAACACGCGAAAAGGTAGAGTATATAAGAGGATCAAGGGAGGGGTAGCCAATAAAGTCATGTGTGATGTGAATTTGGAGTCGCTCATGGGATGAGATAGGTGGTGCGAGCGTATGCAGAATGTTCGTGAACGTTGGAAGTGCCCTTGATCGTATTTCACCCCCTTATATGTTAGCTATAGTCCCTTCAAGCCACTATTGCTGCTCTTACCTAGACCTCTGAGTGCACCAACGTTGCCCTTGACCTGTTCCGCCCATCTTTTCGCTTCTTCATTCTGCTGGATCTCCTTGACAGCATTTTCAGCCGTCTTGACGGCAGCGCTTGCTGTTGCGAAGACGCTTCCCCACCAGCCACCACCTGCTGCTGTTGCTGGTGCTGCTTGTTCTGTTGGCTGTGCTATAGGAGCTCTCCTCTCCGCATCCTGCAGGTCGCTACTTGTTGCAGAGGGAGTAAAACTGGTGTGGAATGAACGGGCGCTCTCTCCAGATTTCCTTGGGGGTGCGGGCTTATCCTCGCTCGTCCGTGACGACCCCGGGGGAGGAGTTGCGATTGAGCGTTTGTTCGCCTGCACCCGTGGTGTACCCGGTCGACTTGAGGGCTGTGCTCCGAGATTCTCTAGCTCTGCCAGCAACTCTAGCTCTGACTGTGAGGAGGCTGCCTTTGGGGCCTTGGATGCACCCTTCTTCAATGGCGCCTGGGGTTTAGCATCGTCGGCACCAAGGCCCTCAAAGAGCTCATTGAGCTCGTCTTCGGTTGGGGCAGCCTTGGATTTCTTGGATGCCATGGTCTCGGAGAGCAGCAGGCGGTGCAGAGCGTAGTAGTATATGGGCTTTTTGGGATCAGGTTGGCTCAATAATAACAGAAGTACAAGATATCATCAACATGAGCTGTGGTTGAACAAACAGCTCCCAACTGATGGAGGTGAAGTGGAGCCCGTCCTTTGCGCATTAGCGTGCGGGATGACCGGGGTGGTGATTGGAACCAGCCTCCAAGGACAGAGCAGCCTCACGAGCAAAGCCAAGCCACAAGTGGCCGTGTGGCCGTAATCAGAGGACCCAGCGACCAAGAATAAGAATTATTCCCAAATCCCATACTAATCTGATGACCACAATACCATCAGCTACGCGAGCGTTTGAATTGCTATTGTTGCTTCTCAATAACTTCGCTATCTGATTTCAGCCCGTCCGCAATACTTGGATACGCTTCCTCCTCTACTACACTGCTTCGCTCTCACTCCGCCGTCTTCTTCAAAACTCTTTCACTCTTCTCTCCAAATTTCGTCTTCATCTCCAACCCAACGACCACAGTTCAGTCAATTCCTTGACATCTTGCTATCACTTCCCAGACTCTTTCCAAAACCCCCTCAAGAGATCCTGCATTATTTGCAATGCCCAAGAAGAAACATATTTTCCAACCAGCGGCCGACGCAACCATAAGCGCAACAACCAACCAGAACTCCATGGCCACGCCATCTAATCCCAAACCCCCAAAAGCACCTCGGAATTGTTTGAATTGTCGACTGGTAGTAAGAGATATGACTAATTCTGTACGCTATCCTGTCGATTGATACGCATCCGCTACCAGAAGTGTCCAATACTAACTAGTGAGACAGCAATTTCAGTATCACGTGGACGAGTGTGTTGGTGTGTTGGGTTTTGACATTGCTGGCAATGACAATCAAACCTCCGTCAGTACGCTTTCGACACCGCCTCTTTCGCCTTCACATCAGACTCAGAGTTCTGTCCGTGATGATCTGGAAGATGTCGACGATCCACCTACCACAGGGGACCAAATAGTCGTGTCTCAGCTTCACGTTCAGCTTGAAGACATCCTTTCCAATTTCACAAAAGACTTCTTGGACCCAATTCGCCCTTATGTCAATCGTTCCACTGAGTTTGAGTATTACGAACCATCCATTGCTGGCGACAGTGTTGAGGTTGAAACACAAACGTCTAATCCGGTAAAAACCTCTGGAAATGATAATTCGCCAGCCCCGTCGCTCGAACTCGATTCTGTTGAAGTTCGCGCAGAGGTATCGGAGAACGCTGAAACCTCCTCTTCTGCTCCAAGTATCGAGGTGGTAGCCAAATCAGAGACAGGACCAAAACCCGCACCCGGTCCAAAGTACAAATTCGCAAAGCTTACTCATCCTGACCATTTCGAGACATACCTTGAAAATCCAGAGGATATGACTTACGAAGAGCTCTATGAGCACACAGCAAAAGTCTCATATTGTTTGGTCTCTTGGCAAAAGGAATGGGACGATGCTCAAAAACAAATTTATGCTTACGAAACCATACAAAAGGCCGAGAAAAGTCGAGCCGAAGACAAGGCCAAAGCGGAGGCAGAAGAGTTGCGAATTCTTGATGATCAGGCTCGTGATAGGGTTCGAGAGAAATACAGAGTTCAATTGTCACTAAAGGGCCAGGAATGGGCCGATTTCCTCGATGAAATTGAGAAAGTCGATATAGATCCCGTAGAAACTCTTCGCCACCTTTCGAATCTTAAGAATCCGCAATTTATGGCTCAAGTCAACAAGAAACGAAGACCAACAAGACAAAAGGAGGTCAGGTTCGAGAATATGCCTCTTCCAGAATCAAAGCCAACAAAAGATGAAATCAACTTTGAGAAACGAAAGCGAGGAAGACTCGTTGACCCAATTCGCTTCGATGACATGAAACAAGCTGATGTATATGGGTTCGAATACTCGGCTCATAACAAACATCATGGAGCACAGCCTCTTGGATCAGATAGTTCTCGCACAGCCCAAAAGAAAAAGAAAGCTCAGGCAGTCGCTGGTACCGATCCAGCTAACTCCGAGATTGATGTAACTAGCACAGGACGAACTCGTGCACCACGTAACAAGACGAAGCGAGCCTATGGCGAAATCGATGCAGACGGTACACCAGACTCTGATGAAGAGGGGGTCTCAGGAAGACGGACTAGGAAGCCTAAGTATCTTCACGATGGTAGTGAATCTGCTAGCGCTTCTCGCTCTCAGAGCAGAGGTGGTACTCCATCTGTCAAAACCTTTGCATCCGGCAAAAGAGTTGGTCGGCCACCCGCAAAATCCAAGCTGCAGGCAGTACAAATGGCGCCGAAATCACCTAGTCCAGGCCAAGGCAATTTGTCGCAAGACTTGCCGCCACTGCAGAAAGCCCAATTGCAAGAAGCTGCCGAGTCGCTTGTCAATCAGACTGTATCTGATAAGGCCGAAAAGCCTCCTGTTAAGAAGCACGCCGGAGGCCGGCCGAGAAAATCGGTGCTAGCCAGTAAAGCCGGAGCTATGGATAATATAGAAATCCCCATTGGTGTTCCAAAGCCAAAGAATAAGGGAGGAAGGCCCAAGAAGAATCAAGCCCAAGGAGGCTCACAGTCAAGCGTCAAAGCAGAAACTGCATCTTATGATAGTACTGTCCAGCTGGGGGAGGAAAATGGTGTGCTCCAGTCTACTGAACAAAATGATGGATCTCAAGATCAGCATGGGAGTCCAAGCTCCGGGAGATCAAAAAGAAAGAGAACGACCGCCGAGACTGATGATAGTCCTCTAGTTGTCGACTCCGCCCCAGCCCAAACAGAAGAAAAATCCTCAAAGAGACGCAAGACCCGCACAACGAGTCGGGCCACAAGTCGGACAGGAAGTCAATCGGCTAGTCTAGCGCCAAGCCAAACCACAGATGAGCTCGAGGAGGAGGACATTTCCGAGGAAAATGTCAAACATAAGCGTAGTACAACCACCTCCCAACCAGCTACTCCTTCTGCTCCCTCACAACAAGGAGAAGAGGAATTGACAGGCAAGAAGCGCAAAGGTGGCGCAATCAAGTCCGGTCAAGCACAGAAGAAAGTGAAGACTGAATTCCCAGACCTTGACATAGATGAGTCCACCTTGGACCCAGCAGCTAGAGAGGAGCTTCGTAAGGCGAGGGTTGCAATGGAGAAGTCCAGAAAATTGTCTGAGAGTATGAAGAACAGATGGGCTATGGGAGGAATGAAGAAAGCCCAAGAGACACGCCTTGCAAACAATGCACTAAAGAAGGCCGCAAAGGAAGCTGAAGCTTCGAGAGCTCCAATCCAACCTATTCCCGCAACATCACATGTCCAGTTAGCAACCCCAGTCCCCGTACCAATACCTTATGCTTCTACCATTCTTCCCCTGGAAATTGCACCTGCGCCTAGGAAATCAACTATTCTTAAGTTGCCTCTGACCGGTGCCCCAAAGATATCTGCAATAAAGCCACCTGAAGTAAAGACACTAGCTTCTAAGGCACCTTTGCTCGAGATTACCACTCCCAAGGCCACTTCATCCAAAAAACCTGCGGCCAAGAGATCTAAAATACCTCCACCACCTCGTGCAGCTAGCACTCGAGCGAAAAAGCCTAACAAATCATTTGGAGGATTAGACGGAGCGGATGACAGTGATGATGAGGAAGGATCCGAGAATCAATTTGCTTCCGAATACGATACGTTTCTTGCATTGACGTCTCCTGGAAACAGAGTAGAGTTGGGGAAAAGAATCCCCAAGCGCAAGGCTGAATCAGTCCCATATATTGACGACGAAGAGGAGGATGAGTTTCACTCTACAGAGCAGACGGAGGAAGATGATTACTCTTTTGAGTCTTAGGCTTATGTGTTTGGAGAGGATGATAAGCCACGCTACCGATCTTTTCTCCTTCATACTTCCCTACACTACATACCCTCCGGATTGATGGTATATTTCTCATATCTGCACAAGCGTCAAACTTCCCGTTTATCTATGAGGATTTCCCCCTCTTCAATCTTAATCTGAGTGTCTACGAAACACTCTCTTCTACTATGGCTGGAATGGATAATAAGTTCACTTTCAATCTGATATCACTTGCTTCAGACGAACTTCTGTATTCACAAGTCATGGCGAGGGCAACCGTGTTTGTCATTATCACGAACACATATTCAGCTAGCGATGTTTATATGGCGAAAGGTTTTTCTTTCTTCTTTCCTGCATAAAATGGGGTGGCCAGCATTTATGACTTTGGCGCCAAGGAAGTCAATGATAATGATCAAGGAGCTGCGGCTCTCAATACTTTTGTAATTGTACATAGATCACTTTACACGCACAAATGGAATGTGTAATTCGGGATAATTTAGTTTTGAGTTCAGAACTGCGTAATTGCGAAATTGTGACTTAAGTGAAATTTTCCCGACCCATCATTGTAGCTATTCTTTCCCCTGCTGAATCAAGTTTGTCTGATATACATTTCGTATTTATCCACAGAGCTTTTAGGTAGCTAACTACCTCTCCTCTTAATTCCTTGCCTCTAAGCAAGTATTTGGCCAATGAGTAGTTAGTTCTCATACTTTTCCAATATTTACTGACGTGCAGAAAGTACCGATAGCTTTACCGCATCTCAATGTTTGCTTACTTTTCGACAGGCCTCTCAATACACTTTGGTTGAGATGTGTGCCGCGAAGCTTAACAAAGAGCTTCGCTGAAAGCAGACCACTTGTTGTTTTATGATATCTAATCGTATCAAGTATTCAATGTGCATGACCTCAGAGTGAAGTCATTTTGCTTGAAGGATTTACAAGTAATGCTTTTCCATTTTAGTTATAATTGGACCATCTTTTGCAAAATAGATTTAAATAATATAGCCTTCATTTCATTGATTAAATACTCTAAGAAATTCAGGCTGTTCAGTATTAACACGAAGAAGCTGGATCTGGCCCTTTCAAAATTCTAAGATTTTCTGGATAACTTATAGTTTTGACTCCTACATTAAACTGAATTTTCATCTGTAGAAAGAGAACCCGTAACCATAAGTTAAAAAGACTTAATTACCCAACATTTTCCAATGTTAAAAGCAGGTGGATATTGATTATGAATGATCATAGTGTAAGATTTTGTACCGAACGCTAACCCGACCTCGGCCCTGTCCAAGTGACGCTAATGACAGCCTTGTGAACTGGTCGCCAACTTCCTTCTCGTCAAATCAAAATATATAAACATCCACAGCCTCGTTGTACCTACGATAGGCACTACACAACGGTCTTAACTTCTGACACTCCTTATCTTTTGCTACAAGAGCAGTCACTCCGGCCTCTTTAAAGAAATAATTCCCGCAAATATGATGGACCAGCGCGAGCTTGATTCGCGAATCAAGTCATTGTCAAAGGCAATTAGCGACAAGGAGCCTCCTGCAAATGTGCTGGCAATAATGGAGACCTTAAAGAACGACGTTGTCGCTACCGAAGAGCTTCTTAGGGTATGTGCGGATAGCTACATTCCACAGAGCTGCAAGCGGAAACATTTAGAGACAAATACTGACCTTTATTTACCAGGCTACTAAAGCTGGAATGGTAGTTGCGAAGCAAAGAGGGAACACCAACAAGGAGATCGCCAAGCTGGCAACAGAGATTGTCAGCAAGTGGAAGAAGACTGTAGAAGCTGAGAAGTTGAGAAAGCAAAAATCGATGGCGTCGTCGCCTCCAAAGACAGCGCCCGCGCCTGACGAGACCAAGGGGTTCCAGGGGGATAAATCTAAGCGGAAGTGGGATTCAGATAAGGTTGATATCAAACGGACGGGCATGCCAACCAGAGATGCCTGTATTGGGTTGATCTACAATGGCCTTGCTTTCAACTCGGAGGAGTCCCCCTTAGCAGTTGTGTTGAAGGCCATGGAAGTTGAAGCGGCTGCACACAAAGCATTTAACGGCGAGACGGCTGAGTACAAGTCCAAGCTTCGATCGCTCTTTCAGAACCTCAAGATCGTCAGCAACCGGGATCTTGGCCTTCGCGTCATGGCTGGCGAAATCACCCCGGATCGGTTTGTTCAGATGAGCCATGATGAACTCAAGTCCGCAGAGCGTCGGAAGGAGGACGAGGAGCTCAACAAGGACAATATGAAGAAGGCGCAGGTTGCGATGGTAGCAAAGAGTATCAGCGATAACTTGACGTGTGGTAAATGCAACCAAAAGAAAGTCAGCTACGCCCAAGCTCAGACCCGGAGTGCTGATGAACCTATGACAACTTTCTGTGAGTGCACGGTGTGTGGTAACCGCTGGAAGGTATGTAAAAATTCGGATCAATGCTTCTTTATTTCCATATCTAACATGTCTTGTAGTTCTCTTGAACGGAGGACCTAATACGTGGGTTATATTATCTTCTTCTGGCTGGGCTTTACGGATGGTTTTGGGAGTTTGGAGCTTGCTAGTATTTGACAGTAAAAAGCGTTACCATGGCTACGATTCCTTGTCATTGAGCACCATTTACAGTTCCGTAGTTTTGTTTCATTTTTGGGGTTTGCAGGGAATTGAGTGCGCAAGAGATCCATTTGCCTTGAGACCACCATTTATACCAATGTACCTGCCAGTTATACACCCAAGAATATCAAACTTCTAACCTTCACACTCCTAATCCTTCACAGCCCTTGTTTGCTCTCAACTTCGTATATTACGCTGGAAAATATAATTTCTTGACTTCCTGTGTTCAGCACTGTTATAGTTTTGCAAGTAATGTTGATACTGTCATTCTTGTACGAGACTACCACCCAGTATGTCGCGCAACCACATAAATCAATAGATTGAAAACATCTAGTAGCGCATGCATTCCTCACCTAGTTGCACTTGGAAGCATAGGAATTCGCCTCGTTTAAGCTATATCTGCATTTACCCAGCCAAAAACTCAAACCGTGCCCCATCAAAACAAAGTTACCAAAAAGAAAAAAATACGTGCAACAGATTGTCAGGATAATCATAATGTACATTTTCTTCTAGCACTAAGCCAGGGTATCGTTATCGTAGATCTATCATTACGCCTATAATGCTTCCCTCAAACCTAGTGAGCAGATCCAACGCCAGCCCTATGTTACCTGATCCCTCTATCGCCTTCCACTCATGGCATTAATATTAGATGCATGAGCCAACAAAAATTTACAGCAAGTCAAAGTATACTTGCAGCCTCGACTCCAAGCATCGTCTTGGGCAATTCCCAACTTGATGCTCACATCCCCAATCTTGTCCCCGTCAATCTGATAAGGTAGTCGTAGTCCTTTTCTATTTTCTGATTGTTTCGCGGACTCCTTCTCCACAAAAGCCCCCAGCTGCCTCATGCACTCAAGAAAAGCAACCATGGCAATATCGAACTTGCGATGCATGAATGTCAGACCAAGAGGCATATCTCCCGAAGAATAGAGCTCTAATATCGATTTTTTAGGTGGTCGATTGCTTTGATGTTGAGAGCTTGTTGGTGAAGGATATTCAAAGCGGATTATCCGTGAAGTAGAACCCATCGGCTGGAGCTCATAACCATCGAACTTGTAGCCTAAACGATCAGCGACAGTAGAAAGGAGAAGTACAGTGTGTCCCCATGCTGCGTTGATCTCAGACCAATCTACTGGAACATTAGATAGCCTCCCTAGTCGGAGCCCGTTGATGGTGCCAAATTTTCCATCGTGACTAATGCAGAATGTATCGTTATAGACATTAGTACGTTGAAGTTTCTCAAGCTGTTGAGAATCGTGATCGTATTGAAGATTTACACTGTCTCGTGTATTTTGGAACTCAGCCAATTTCATAGCAAAATCGTTTCGCCCACTCCAAAATTTCTCTTCTTCAATATCAAGAGCCCGAGCTTGTTCCTCTAGTTGTGCTATCTCCTCGTCAACAGCCTCCTTTTCTTTCTCTACAATCTTTAGTTCCTCTATTGCGGCATGTTCCTCTTTCCTTGCCATCTCTAAAAGCTCTCTCGATTCTCTGATGTCTTCCTCCGTGGGAACTTCGGCATTCACTTGCTTCAGGAATCCAACATATGCATCGCGCTCTTTTGATGAGGCCTCGAGGCGCCTTTGTAGTCCATCTACCAGTAGTTCTGTGCATTCCACGCATATCGGATGATCAATATCAGACCGCGAGGACAGTATCTCAAAAAGTCGAGATGCTCTCTCCATCTCCTGCGACATGGCCTTGCCCTGGTCCTCTGAGGCATGATTTACTGTCTCTTCGGGTTGTTTCTTCTTAGGATTTGTGTCGTCGGGGGATTTCACAACGGAAGGAGGAACCACTTGTGACTCTGTCAACATCACGAACGACATAGCTGGATTGCTGAGCCCACTCCTCATCGTGTCAGAGGCTGCATCACTCTTTCTTGATGTCAACAAGTTGCGCTTAAATGTCGGTGACGTGGGATTATTAGAGACTCGGTCGTATAGCTGTTTACGCTCCTGAGGATATGCTGGTCTGGAGGCTGGGATGTTCTTCAATTGTTGGGGGGCAGAGGCACCTAGATAGAGGTCAGCAATCCGATGAGCCTAAGAAGATAATAACGTACCAACTAAAAGATCAAAGGCTGCCGGATTTAGGTCCTCCAAAGAGCTGTCGAGCTTCAACGGTGTACGACACTTCTGGCAGAACATCTTGAGGGTATTGATGATGATGATGATGAATGTACAGTGATCTTTGACGCCTTAACAAGATATGCACATTGGCTCTTGACGAGTCATCAGAACCTCTCGTGAGTTAGCAAGAACGTCTGAGCAGGTGAATTGCCAGGAAGTGAAGTTCAATATCACATCTAAGCAGCCTGGATGTCTCACTACATGGAGCTGTGGTGGGGTAAATATGGCCTGTCTGGGTGGCAGGGATGCAGGGATTAAAGTCCACTTTACACGTTGCTGACGCGACTTCATAGATACGCGACGATCTGAAGTTTAGACTTATTTCCCACCATCATGTTCATACCTATACAGCTGCATAAAGTCTGTCGAGAGCCAACTGTTACAGCTTACAGATGATTAGATACCACCTATATTGCTTGAGCACTTCACACCACGATGGAACCTCCTGCAAAGCGACAGCGGGTGGACTTTCGCTTCAATAACCTTTCAAGTCCACCACATCATACACCTATTCATGGTTACGGCCAAGTGATCGAGGAGGACGAGGAGGACCAGGAGGTCATTGATGACGACTTTGACGACGATTTTGAGGCAGATGAAGCCCTCCAGACCCAGCGGGCACGACTTGATTATAAGTTGAAATCTACATTCGAAGGGATATTTGAGAAATATGGCAAGGACTTTGACAGTATAGGGGATGAAATCGATTTGAATACGGGACGGATACTGGTCAACAATGGCCATCTTATCCAGATGCAGCACGAGCGAGATGCTGGAGATGCTGAACCATATACATCGAGTTCAGATGATTCTGGTGGTGGCTCAGAAGATGAGGGAATGGATAGCGAAGTAATTTGGGACGAAATGGAGGTGGGAGGCGAAGAAGAGGATGAACAGGATGAACAGGATGATTACGAGGTAGAGGCCGAGGAAGAGGAGGAAGAGGAAGAAGAGGAAGAAGACGATGACCTAAGTGATGGAGATATGATGGAGGATGATTTGATTTTGCGTGGATTTTCTCAGGCGAGCCGATTCATCCACCAAAAACGACCATCTAAGCGGAGATTATCGACAGATAACGTAATGGAGGTCTTAGAAGAACCGCAGCAATTCCCCGCCTCGCGTGGACCAGGACCAGCAAGTGTGCTTCCTACGTGCGCCGAGATTCTGTCTCAATTTGGGCCACAACTTGGTCCTGAGATTGTAAAATATGTCAAGAAGAAGGGAGTTTTGGACGACATCAGCATTGAGCCAGCATGGCGGGTTCCTTCAGTTGCGCCCAGTAGAACCGAGAAGCATCATACACCACGCCCTGCTATTCGAAATGTCGAGAGCGAGCGACCTCCTTCTCCCGGGTATTCAGTCTGGGCGACTAATAATAAGCCTGCGAGATCACGAGCTAATTTTACTGAGGATGAAGATGCTTTGCTACTTGGTTTTGTTGCGGAGGTACGGCAGCAAGGGCTTGACTTATGGGCTCATCAGACATGGAAGATACTAGCAACAAAGGTAAGATCTATCATTAGAATCATATTGACGTATGTTAAAAATGATGCAGCATCCACAACACAATTATATTGTGTGGAAGAATCGCTATAGGCTCAAACATAGGCGCCTACATATTGCAGATTCCGCGGAGGATACACAGTCAAGCTCTGAGACGTCTACAATCTCAGCCCCATTACCAGCAACAACTCGGCTATTGCACAATGAAATCAGTAACAATAGACTACCGAGTCCCGAAGCAACTCTAAATATAGTTGCCGCAATGCATCCTGCTTGGCCCCTTCGACAGAACTTCATGAGCAAACAAGCACCACTTATCAATACTACCCAGCGACCTACCAGAGAACGAAAACCGGTTCAACGCCCTTCCACTTTCCTCGATTGGTCCGAAGCTCTTGCAACAATCAAATCAGTCGATCCAGCTCTCCACTCATCACTGCTTCAAGACGTACAGCGAGTTGATCCTGACGCAGTTTCCAGATATGCAAAAATATTACCCTCGACACCTAGTTATGAAAAAGTCAAGGTTCAACTTACTTCGACCATCAAAACTCCACGAAGACTTGCCCAAGAGAAACTTGGTCGGCCAGTTGATGATGAATCTGATGAAGCTGTGGATCACACTGCCCATAAAACGCGTCACTCGGATATACTACCCAGGACGAAGATATGTACTCAAGGAGATTGCACATGTTCGTCGAAAGCACACCGTATTCGTCGACCGTCAACAGATGAAATGTCTTCATCGTGCTTACGTCGTTTTGGAGCCCACCAAGATCCACCATATCCCTGCCAAGAATCTCCCTGCGATTGCACGGGTCAACGTGGACTGAGTCGGCAAGAAGATCTTGTGAGACATGTTTGCATCACACATCAATCTCCGAAAACTCTCGTCCGGCTTCGACATCACGTAAGCCCTTCATATTTAGATGGTGACTATAGTACTACCAACTCAACTATGTCCACAACTATGAGTCTACCCGCCATCCCGGTAGTTGAAACAGACTCTGTACCCGGGGTGGAAGCTCACTCTAAAAAGCAGTATCAGGCCATCGATATTCCTCTAGGTCTTCAATACCGGCAAGATATGTGCAAGCCGAAGGGTCATGAGTTACACTCGAAACCGCGAGAGAATCATGATAGATTTGTGGATATCTCGTCACCATCAAGATCAATAACCAATTCAGATCGACTCCAGCCCGAGGCTAAAGAAAAGCGGTCTGTTCCAGCATGCTTACTGGAATCACGGAAAAATCCGGTATCGCAGGGCGTATCAAGAAGCTATTGCTTACCTCAGAGTATTTCAGACAAACCCATGAAACCAGCTGTACGAAATTTGCAGCGAAATACAGTAGATCCTTCATATGAGTTCTCGGATGAAGAAAATCGCCTGCCCGACAATGAACCTGTCCAGTCCAATAAAACTTCCTCTGCGAAAACTGATTCTCGGGCGCCTAAGAACCACAGCTTCAAGAGAAAGACAAACGAATTGCATGCAGCTGAATTGTCGAGCACCACCACGCAAATAAAAGATGAGGCAATTAATGAGAATTTGACAGGTAGCCATGTAACTGCATGTATTAATTTGGAAGTTGCTGAAGAAACTGCCGTTGAGTCAAGTATGAAACGACCTAACAGACAGAATGCTGGTGGTTTGCAAAAATTATCCCGAAATTCCAAGCAAACAATCAATGACTTGAACCCGGGCCTATTCTCAGGCGTGTCGTTAGATCAAGAAGCCACTCAGAAGAGTTCACTTAAACAGCAGGCTGATGTGAAGATTGAAAGCACAGATCGTCCTGATCGTGTTGGCAAACTCGCTTCTTTGGTCCGAAAAGCATCGTTTACTACACCTGCAAAATCAAAAGAAAAGCCACGGAAGTCGATATTGAAGAATATCGCTTATTCTGATGAGGTAGACGAACTCAGTCCTTGTGCTGATGACTTTGTATATCTATATTCCAGGCCCAGGTCTGGGACTCTCCAAGGATCAAGAACGGAGGGTTGCCTAAAGCATGAAGATATAGTGAACGAACCAAATTCCGTATCAAAGCGAAAGAGAAAGGCTGCCTCTCTTGTAGAAGATGACGAGAGTGACGAACTAGGTAGCAACGAGACTGCTTCTCTTCTGTCATCAACAAAAAAGCCAAAACAATCTCCAATTAGGAGCAGGACAAATAAATCATCTAAAAATGCCCAGGGTGTTGAAAATAGAGATATAGCACTAGCTGATAAGTCACACTCCAGCGATCCGTCGATGAAGTCGGATGTTTCGGTCAACGAGCGCTTTCCGTCTTCTCCTCCTAGATGGTCTCGAACTTGAAAACGTTATCACGATGATAAAGAGTTTAGCATCTGAAATCAGCATACCGAAACAAATCCTAGCAAAATCGCTACACTTGTCAGCCATATCATTACCAAACAGATTTCCGCTGCAGCAACGAGTATTACTATATTTACAATGCTCCTCAAACTAGATTGAGAAGAGACAAGGATATAAAATGTGTTCCTAGCGTCTGGTGGAGGCTTCGTTATATCGAGGGCATGACATGCCCCCCAGCTTTGCAAATGCTTATCTGCCTTTCTTTGTTTATACCCATTTGTTGAATTCAATTATAACATGTTGCAACTTCTATGATAGTCTCTGTGTAGCTTCAACCTGCGCCGTGCTAAGATCGACCAATGAACACGTAGAGGAATCGTAAATGAGGCTCGCCTTTAGATCTAAAACAACTAGTATTGTCACATTCCGTGACGGTAAAACTATCAAGATCTCAAGAATTCTTGAGCTTCTGCGTCGCAAATTTATTGCAGAACCTTCTTCCTCGGTGTAGACACTAGAGATAGGTGATCGCTCAACTACCTACCATAGAGCATATGCTACAAGCCCCAAGTCTGTTATTTAGCAACACGTGAACGTAGCTGATATAAACTAAATTCCAAAAAGAAATCTTTTGGAAGCCCCCGTACTTTTGACACCATTCCCACTTATGAGGTCCCAAACGGCTCGTACTATATGTGGTAGGTTGCCTCCAGATTCTTCCATAACTAATACTATCCGTCTGAAATAGATAATTTGGCATCTATCCTACTTCAGCAGCCAGTACACTTTAGCTCTTAACAAACTCTAGCAACTTGTCTCGGCTATAGTATATCGAGTGGTAATATCTGACAATATTGGAACGTGGCCGAGAAGGCCGAGATCGGACCACCTTGCTCTTGATATTACGAATCAACCGCCAGTTCCAAAAAAGGGCTAACATAAAACTAGACTGACTTACGGGCGGGTAAACTATTGCAAGCAGTGCACGTTCGTCGTTGGAAACATCCGTGCCGCTTACTCATGGATACGATTCTACGGTACTGTACCATAAAGATGGGTGGTGAATCCATAAAGGCATCCACTATTGCGCCCCTATTCGATTCTGTATTAGCGAAGAGCTTAGACCCTGAGTCACTCGCTAAACAACGACCTGTCCTTCACAAGGCGTCAAAGTTCAAGCCATGCCGTGCGATCCATGGATGGGGGTTTGCTATAAGACATGCTTCGGCTGGCTGAATTCCGGAAACCTAGTACTATATATGGGCTCATACGGTAGCATTATGGCATTTTATGGCTGCAGAATATGGTGTTTCCAGTTGGGTCAGAGAGGCACGGGCAGTACGGAGTTGTCAACTCCGTATGCTGTCGATTTCTCTTCTCAACATGGCTAGAGCTGGGAAATTGTGACAATACTCTCCCATGGCTGCATTGAAAAACTCTGATGATTATGGAGACTACAGGAGGGCTCGTAGCGCGCAGTCATAGCTTATGAAAAATACAATATCCCCTATGCGGAGGTGGTCGCGGTCGGTTACATAACGGGAACAGTGTACAGAAGGGTTACACGAAGTGCTCTCTCCACGGAGGACTAGGCGTGGGTCTTTTATATATAAAAACCGTGTACAGGAAGTTGACGCGGGAGGAGATTAGCTTTTCTCCATTGCAGTCATCTGCTTAGGCGCAAAAACGTCTTGGAGGTTGGAAACAATTATGGGGCCGCCGGATATCATCTTCAGTCCGCCGGAGTTCAACTCAAACCTTGATGAATGGAAGACCTACTCCGTACGAGATCAGACGTGTTTCTCGTCTGGATGCAAGCGTCCACGTTAATATGGCGAGTCGAGGGAGTTGCCTACACAAGGCCCAAGATGTCGCAACAGTTGCCAGCCGGTGGTTGAGCATGGTAAGCTCGCAAGACCACACCGCAGGCCAAAGATCAAGCTGGCATTAAGTGGTGGTTTGGATTATGTGAGCAAAAGATGGATGTGAGTGCTTAGCTCATCCAGTGTTTCGTTCATGGGGAGATATGGGGAGATATGAGGAGTGCCCCTGCTAGTCGAATCCCAGAATGTCAAATAAGGGCGTAGAAGAAGCCAATCCCGCAAATCGCTAACGCAAACGGACCCAGCTCATGCGGTGTGTGGTCACTATCGAAGCTATTGCAAAAGTATAACCCATGTGCTGAGTGAATCCCATGCGCCTTTGCTAGTGCTCCGGTATGTGGCCCGTAATGTCATCTCTCACCTCTTCCAACGCCAGGTGAGTCAGGACAGCCAGAGATATGCTCCTCACACCTCACATGGCCATATAAAGATAAGAGACCACCCCGTTGTTAGGAATTGCAACCTCTTCATACACATGATCCAATAAGAAATCGCCCCAAGCTTCCATTGTCTCTTCACAGCATTGGCGAAACCTTCCCCGCATCCCATATCGAGATAGTCGTCATATACCGGTTGCGGTGCTCCAACAGCAATAAATTAACACGCTTGAAGTTGCACCACAGCCTGTTGATATTGGAATTGATAACCTCACAAATCTGTCATCCAAGTCAGACAAGATGCACTACGCGGCGTCGTTCGCTTCTACTCCTGGTGCTATCGGCACTTACGCCAAAAACATGACCCAATCCGGCAAACCAGATCTTGATATTGTGATAGACAACCATGAAGATGGAAAGGTCTATACCACGTTCGATTCCATCTCTGGCAATGTCAACATCACAGCTCCACATAATTCCAGGTTTGACGAGGTCCGCATTACTTTTGAGGGATCTACGAGAACATATGTAGAGAATCTATCGCCACACAGCACTAAGTGCAGAACAACCGCAAACCACAACTTTCTGAAGCTCACCATGCCCACTCAAGAGTCGGAATACCCGCAACCTCGAATCTTGGAAGCTGGTAGAACGTATACGTTTCCATTCAACGTAAGCTCCATATTATCGTTACCAATATGTTCGTGCTAATTTGCTTTACAGTTTGCGGTTCCAGAGCAGCTATTGCCCCAGGCCTGCACTCACAAATGTTCAACTGATCACGTTCATCAAGCACATGTGCAACTTCCACCAACCTTGGGCGGAGCGATGGGAGCAACGGACTTCTCTGTTTACGACGATATGGGACCGGAAATGAGCAAAATCAAATATATGATCAAGGTCCGAATCATCAAGAATAAAAATAGAGATAGTAGCGAAAAAGAGGTCACTATTATAGAGGACGTGAAAAGGATCTGTGTCATTCCAAGAGTAGCAGAGGCACCCCCAATCAATACGGAAGTCGGAGATGAATATGTGTTATCCAAGACGAAGTCGCTAAGAAAAGGTATGTTCTCTGGGAAATTAGGAAAGATCACGGTTTCGGCTGCACAGCCTAACGCTATCATCTTACCGTCGCCATCACCTACAAGAACACCTGCAACTACCGTAGCGACAGTACATCTTCGCTTCGATCCACATGGAGCATCTTCAGAACCTCCTCGGCTTGGAGGTCTGACTACGAAGATCAAAGCGATGACATTCTTCTCTGCTAGACCTGCCCAGGAGTTTCCGCGCCGAGCTGATATGACATCTGCGATTGAGTCTTGTCGAGGAATTTACAAGTGCACCGTCCCGACCTCTTCCCGTTGCGTCGAACGAGTGTCATGGGAGAAGGGCGCTATGCCACAAAGAAGAAACTCTGATTCCTCGACTTGCTCATCGGAATGCGCGGATAGTGCAAGCGATGAACTACCATTTTACACTGCAAAAATACTGGTTCCCATTAGTTTACCATCCTACAAGCGATGGATTCCGACCTTTCACTCCTGCATAGTCTCGCGGGTTTATGTGTTAGATCTCATGCTCACCATTCACACTCCAGGAACAGGTGTTCCGGCTTCCTCGGTGTCTTTGCACCTTCCCGTACAAATAGCCGCCAATGGAAATAGGACGGGACTGGCTGAGTTAACTGCTGCTGAAGCTCACCAAGAGCTTCAAGAAGCAAACGAATTCTTCAGACCGAGAGTGATACACGTGCCTAGTGAAGAGCACATTGGAAATAGTGTATTGGCTCCTTCGCCTGAGTTACCGCCGAGCTACGAAGACTTCTTCTTGTCTGTGGCGCCTATGGTAGAGCCAGGCAGATAAAAAAAACGATTTTCTCAATTCGGCGCTCAATGGAGGGATTTTTACTGGCAAGGCGTTATGAACTGTAGCTTTGCAAGCTGGACTTGATATTTTGTATTGTGCAATTTGGTACAGGAGAAAAGTGTTTGGTAGGACTGAATTGGTGAGATGAACAGAGATACCCAGTAGCGCATAGTAATTACCCTAATTCTAGTATGTGTTTTGCGAATTTAATTAATTTTATTTATTACAAGACTGTTGTTTGCTTAGGATAGCCTCTGCGAAGGCTTAGTAGAAGAAATCCTCCAGACAGTAGCAATTAAGTGCTATATAAATAAGTAACTGTATAAGATTACCATAAAAAATGAAACTTGTCCACCTGAGTTCCCCATAACTTTGATTACGGGCTTTAGAGTTATTGATGACTTCATCTAGTCAGCTTCTTCGAAGATACTTTTTTAGAGTTTGTTTTCTAAGGAAATGGAGGGGTCGGACCGCCCCTGGCGTTAACTTGTTTAGTGGATCTCTCTCCTCGAACTACTTGGGTATCACCTCTTCATTTCACCCCAATCTCTGTACATGCAAGTACCGTCCTCTATACAGCAGATAGGACGCTGGGCTCTAGTGATTTTTGTTGAAATACTGATCGTGGTTGTCTATTAATATCTCATGCATGTTTATTTAGGTTGTGAGGCTTGTTCGCACTCCGCCGTCATCCTTTGCCTTGGTCCGTAGCACTTGATTGCTTGTACTGACACAGTACACCGCTCCAAGGCATCAAACCCGCTTATTCTCATTGGAGTGGTGCCAACTCAGTCACAAAGGATGATTGCCTTGTGAGAAGCGATAGCAAATATACATCTCCAAGATCAGACCCGACCTCTTCAATACCAACCCTCTCTGGCCCCCAGCACTGAGCGCACCCGTACCTAACTATGCAAAGCCAGAGTCAGACTCGCGCTACCATAGTTCTGGCCTCGATGAAGTGCTGTTAGCCATGTCGCAAAAACCAGTGGATCCAAAGGCATATTATGGATACCTCTTTCAAAACAACAAGCAACCAACCAAGGTGCTCAACGCGCTATTACGTGGAATCGCAAACTATATCGTAAGGTTTCATGAATGCGCTGGCAGTATAGAAGTACGAGCTCACTGTTGATAGAGTACAAACATCGGAGACCCAAACGAGAAGTCCCTCACGCCCGCGAAACTTGCCGCCTTCTACAAGGCTGTTGGAGGAAACTATGATTGTACGTTCGTCCCATCTCTGTCGCTATCACTTGAGTAAGGCTGACTCTGTGGTGCTACAGCCCTCTTCGTCGATGTACCCCACTCCTCGATCTCATGGATCTATGCAAGCATAGGGTGCCAGCATACTCTTCAACCTACCGACCTTGTCTTCGATCCTCCCTCAATACCTGCCCTGACGACACGAGGTTTTGTGAACTGGCAGTCGATAGAGATACTTTTAGGACCTGAAGAACATGTGCCGTTTATGCAATATGCCGTGCGAAACTTTGTGATATTACACCCCGAAACGGGAGAGAGATTTCCACCGGAACTTACGATAGAGGCCTTCCCTCTTGTACCAGACCCCGTTATTGTGAAATGGCACAGCGATTGCGCGGAGCGGCTGCGGCGGCGGGCAACACCAGTTGATGACCGGCCAGATCTCCCCCCAAGGCCAAAAGTATATGTGGATACACGAATTCCTCCTCCCAAGAGACCCTCACCACTCAGTAAACGCAGACCAGAGTCATACTTTGATTCTAGGACCGGTTCATTACGACGAGACATCAATTATAAACATGTCCCTGGTACTACGATTCCCGGTAGTCGACCAGTTAGGCCCAAACTATCTGGCTCCCCTACGCACCGTGCCCGTGAGTTTCTTGCCCCGGAATTCCTGGGGCCAGAATCTCCTCGTCTCTCTCGCTCGCGCCGTCGATCCGTCCCTGAGAACATGAACTCTCCAATCTCCTCTCCTCAACCTACGATCTCACCCGAGATACCTCAGTCACCTAATACCGAGCATATTCGTAGACATTCTCACCCGCGACAACGTCGGCGTGGTAGCATGTCCTCGGATGCTTCATCTGAGCGCGAAGAGCCACCTAGTCCAGTCCAGGTACACCGACGAGCTTCACGCCGAAGCAACGGTCCAGAACTCCGCTTCCAATCGCCAACAGTATCACCCCAAGTACCAACGCCTCCTCCACCCCCTGCAGATTCCAGATACAAGGCACGTGTAAGCGATGATATAGATGAAGATAATAGGCGAAAACATACTATCCCAATAGATCAGAGTGGGAAGCTCTCGGCCCCCTTTTTACTAAGTAAGCGGGATGCCGAAAGGCATAGAAATAATTCCAAGGGCTCGAATGTCAGGTGGCAGGATTTAGCTGATGGTCATGAAATATGGCGCCGCGAGAGGAGCTCTGAGGAGGAGAGAGAGGGTAAGCCACGAAGGAGGGTCAGTAGGGACATTGACAGAGATATAGACCGAGATAGCGGGAGCGGAGGTGGCAGTAGGAGCGATCACAAGAGACGCGACAAGGATTCCACACGGCAAAGGCCAGCGAGACATTCTAGTCAGGATGAGAGCCCCCGAGAGCGGGAATGGGAGGATAGAAGTTTTCGGGAGAGGGAGCGAGATCGAGAGAGGCACCGAAGGCCTACAAGCCCTCCTGTTCGAGGCGGCGATGGACGGTTTTTTCCCACGGCCCGATAAGTGGAGAGTTGTCAAGTCACGTAGTATATGATGTTATGATTGAAGGATAGGATATGGTGTTATGGACCCGGTGGCAGCAGATGCTATGTTTATGTTTGGGAGATACCATAAATATGCTGCTCATATTTTTGTTTATATAGAAATACAAGTTTTAGAAATTCAGTTAAACCCATGATTAGGGGGATCAAAGAAGCCACCCGTAGGTGCGATTGACTCTTATCCCTCTCACGATCTCTCGTGGGAAACAGTATATTTTACCGACATCTTACCAGATACCCTCTTTGGTCATTGGTTGAACATTGATGCATAGGCTAGTCTCAATCGGGATATGACCAACTCCACTTTAATACTTAACAGTACCCTGGGACAGAAGTCCTCGGAGCCTTCTTTTCTTGACTTCATGAAATACTCACTATTGGTCCTGTGGTTATAACTCAAGCGTTAAGAGCTGGATTTCTTCAGTTCAACAGCACCACAAAGTAATTCCAACTCGACCAAGGTCAATTTGGTAGTAATTTGATACTGGCACTCGGTTTGAATATTTGGACTGTGATCATTGCTGCAGTACGACATGTCGTCTCCATACCTTTTCGGCTCTTACAAAAGCTACAAGGCTGGGACGACAAAGGTGTTGAACTGGCTATACGATAACGCCCAAAAATACGGGAAGCTGCCTGCCGAAGTGCAAGACAAAGCAGAGGGAAGTGGTGTACGATCGAAAAAGCCAAAAAAGGGCTTAGACAAGACTGATAATTTAACCAAGCCAGTTCCTGTGAAAGAGTTTACCAAATATGCAGAAGCCATTGCCGCCTCAAAGACAGATATCAAAATCCCACTCTGGGTGACGAGCATGATCAAAGAGGTCATCTATGGACGCAGAAAGTACGCCAGATGGTTTTCAAAACAGTCAGGTGACACTAAAAAGAGCGAGTAAGAATACACAATAGATTTTCATTGAAGAAATGCAATTGCCATATTAGACCGGTTCAATAGTCTGGTGGACAAACCCGAGTTTAAGAATTGAAATAGCAGTTCTCCTCGGTATTCATTCTGCATATATCGGATTCTATAGACCGATATAATGGTATACTAACTCTCTCTGATAGCTTCGAGGAAAGTAATGCGAGTCATCAACACTTTATCGGAGTGTTGGAAAACGTTTTGAAGATTCTAAGCTCCTGCAAAGGATTTGAGAAGCCTACTGCTGAAGGTTCAGAGGATTTTGATGATGGAGATCCATTGTCTCGCCTGACCAACGCATTTGATGCTTTAGAAGTTGAATCAGTAGGTTATTGTGTTCTTTTTTTTTGAATCTAATTCTCAAGCCTCTTGTTAACATTAATAATTAGGATACCGAGCATACTATGACAGATCCTGTTGACTCACCTGGGAAGGTCAAGGTCAGATACGAAGAGGAGCCTAGCACAGAAGAGACTGCTTGGTTGATATACTGCTTCTTCGAGGATTTCAATGTCGTCAGAAACCACCTCAAAGACCTCTGGACTGCATATAAAAACGGTGATGTCGATCTCACGGCGGCAGCGTTGTCAACCAATACTGCTTTTGAAAGATTTCAGCGGTCTTCAGTAGAACTGATGTTGGAACTAGCCTCGACTCTTCCCGTAGAATATGCCAATCAGCTGAAAAGCTACGATTCGGTGCAAGGCTTCCTTTTTCAAGTTGTGGCGATCCAACGAGGGGTTAATCCAGACGCGAGATTGCGTCCTAGAGACCATTATAACTATCGACTCTTCGATATTGCAGATTGGACGTGCTTACCTGTTTATATCATGCTGAACTCGTTCTTAGATGTGATTCATCCAAATCAGGTACCGATTTGCAAACCGGGACACTTCGGAAGGTTGAACATGACTGAAGAGATTGTCGATCCTCGTCAGAAATTCAGCCAGGATCAAATAGTTCTCTTCGAGCGTTTGCTACCTGAATTCGTGTTCCTATCGCACATGAAGGACAGGCAAACCAACAAATATTTGGAGATTCCTGGCGAAGACGAGCTAACCAAAGGTGTTCTCAAGATGGTGCGGACGAAGGAGATACCTGTCTGGCTTGTCCTTGCTTTCCAGGTCCAGCTGGACATTCACTACACGCTTTTAGGAAATACCAGTCGGCCACAAGCTGAATTGTCTACTGCGGCAATACGAACCGTGAACAGTCTCAGATCTTATCTGGTAAGCTATTCAATCATTCAAATCCATTACTGTCACTTAACATAAATGGCTTGCTGGGTCTACCCTCTCTAAATCGATTTGGATAACTAGACGCATTCTAGACTAGGTTTTTGTTAGCCCCAGCCTGCCGAGAGTCCTTCCTATCTGAATATGTGATGATTATCATAGTTCTTCAAGATTACATACTTACGAAAAAGAACTATTACTAATTTCGGGTTCAGGATTTCTCCAAAGACATGCAGATCGTGAATTGGCCGAAGAGCAACGACAAGGTACTTGAGAATATTATTATGGACTGCGAGATGTATGCGCGGGCAGACTTCCTCGACGCAGTACGAACTAAAACATATTCCCAACTGGGGCTAGCTAAGCCATCAGATTCTACTTTTGTTCTGTTAAAACGACATCCAGTTCTGTGTGGAATGATACTGTTTCGTCTGAAGCTTCAGGTTCAGGAAGCTGGAATCACAATTGCGGGAGCATGGGGTGCCCTGCCGGTGATTTTACATCTGTACAATGCAGCACGACAAGAGGGTGCCTTAGAGAAACACTGGCTGGATCTCGAAGCACTTATACTGGCAAATGGAGCAGATCGGATATTTGTAGGGAGCCTTCCAGAAAAGCCTCAGGATTATCTCAAAAGATTTCTGATTGTCATGGGTTACTCTGCGACCACTCTCTCCACGAATCGAAGGCCCAAAATTGGTGCAGTTGCTTCCAAAAGAGGACCACGTGAGATGCTGGGTGTGTCGGCGATCACAGATGTCTACCGCAATCGATACATCAGCAAAACCATTACTAGACCGGAGTTCACTCTCAATGCTATCGAAAACCTACTTGCTGAGTCTGCTCAAGAGCTGAGTAATGATGCGGAGCATCTTTCAAAGACAGGGCCAGCATCTAGTAAAAAAAGCTTCAAAGGTACTAGATCAGGCAGGGGTTTCAAAAAACAAGTGCTCAAGGGTTCAAAGAAGTTTGCAAAGTCGCAGAAATTGACGACGATTCAACTTCTTCATGCCCTGGAAAACTGCATGGCTATTGAGTCGTTTGGATTGAATGTCGATTACATCTCCCTGCACATGCGCTCCTTTCGTCTGCTTCGCAACATTAGGACAGATATGGATAGCACATTCGTCAAATATTTTGGACCGATGTACAGCGAAAAAGAAGTTAGTATACCCGTTCCCTGTCTTAAACATTTGCCTCAGCATGACATGCCCTACTCCTCGGGAAAACACATTTGATAGTCATAAATGCTATGAAACTTTCGTTGTTTGTACTAATGTTCATCTAGTCGGAGCTTCCTTTCCTCGTAGGCTACATATTCCATGTTGTGAGCGGCGGGTCGCAGGCAAGTGAGCTAGTCCTCGGACAGAAGCTTTTGCGGAAAGTCGAGACCGGTAGTCGCATTCTGATCGAAGCTAGCCAAATCATGCAAAAGCTTATCGAGAAGGAAGGCGATGTGGAAATTAAAAATGTCAAAGAAGTGTGTAGTAGCTTTGATGGCATTGAGCTCGAGTGAGGAGCAAGTGTGTCGGCAGGGGCTCGCTTAAATAGGGGGAATGAAAAGTATTGCTGCGATATGGATAACTTAGCTTGTGGGCTTACATCACGAGCAATTGCAAATTTCTCAAGTATCTACGTAATTTCTGCTTTAACTAGCTCTCATACTTTGTTCTAACTTTGAGTTAAAAATAAAGGGAAAAGCTATGGCGTCCGCTATATTCTCTATGTCAAACATTATTACTTGCTAACATGAAATACGCATGGTGGACTTGTGCCATACCTAGTAACAACTAAGATTTATCTATCAATCGGTAACAAAATTTCCTTCTCAGGGGATCAAGGTTTTGCAGATATGTACTTGCTAAGGAGCTTGAGCTTTGCAACCTCGACCCCTCATCCCACTTCTCAAAACGCCTCGAACCCCACCACTGCACGTCCGAGTCTACTCGATTTTTAAATTCCCAATACCGTCCAAGATTTCATTATATATCACACCCCCAGCATAAACACTCACACATTGCCAATCCACATATCGTCTCTAACCTTACCGTAACGTACCCCAAAACCCGTAAACAACGCAACGTCCCGTCAAAATGCCAGCCAAAGAAGCCGTTCACACCACCAATGCCCCGCCGCCGATGCCCTTCTTCTCCCAAGCCATCAAATGTCAAGGCCTGGTCTACTGCAGCGGATCTTTAGGCGTCGATCCCAAGACCGAAAAGATGGTCGAGGGTTCCGTATCTGAGCGAACCGTATGTTTCACATCCTCTTTCTTTCTTTCTCCCTCCCTCCATCTTTCCACCTCCTACCGTTTCCTACACCTACCACCAGCACCAAGCTCCAAAGCAGAAGAAGAACCGCCGCGAGAGGGGGACGCAGGCTAACGGGTCTGAAAACCGCCACAGAGACAATCTCTGAAGAACCTCAGCGCGGTGCTGGACGCCGCCGGCTCGAGCATCGATAACTGCGTGCAGGTCAAGATCTTCCTGACCGACATGGCCAACTTCGCCGCCATGAACAAGGTGTATGCGGAGTTCTTCCACAAGGACCCCAAGCCGGTCCGCACCTGGTACGTTCTCCCCTCCTCTTCCCTCTTTGTCTTTCTGTGTTCTTATCCCCCCCCCTTTCTTTCGTCCCTCTTGCGCAGTCTCGTTGCACGCTTGGTTATGGTTGGGGGTGGAGAAATTGGTGACTTTTGGTGAAGACCGGTGCTAACGTGGTTGTTGGGTGGTAGTGTTGCTGTCTATCAGCTGCCGCTGGGGACGGATGTTGAGATTGAAGCTATTGCGCACCAGTAAGGTACTCTTGAGTTTTGGAGATGTGGAGAGGAGAAAGGAACTAAGCTCGTGTATGTAGGGGCACGGGAACTGCAAGTGCGAAATTGTGAGATCTGGGAGGTATCTGGAGTAAAGATAGCCGGATGACGGAAGGGTCTGATGGGAATGTGATTTAACATCGGAACAAGCCGAAAAGGGAAACAGGTCTATTGTGTCACGATTACTATCATAGTGAGGTTTTGATTTTGCCTCTGTGATCTTTGTCAGTGTACAAGAAGGAACGCGGCTGGGGGGAAAGATGTGTCCAAGAGAACTGTATTGTATCATTTATTTTTCTATATACAAGCACAAAATTAAATTCTCTATTTGCACAGCTCTCTAGATCCCATTGCATGCATTACCTGCATGCTCAACCCAATTGAAGACAACCGTCTAGAGTTTTGACTTACCACCCGTCTCAGGAACCGCCGTCTCAACATGCTTCCACCAAGGCCAAATACTAGGAGCATCCTTCTCCATGCTACCTTCGAACTTGGGCTCTCTCTTCTCCAGAAAACTGTCAATGCCTTCTTTCTTGTCCTTGCCATTGAAGAGATCTATCAAGATCCTCGAGTCGAGCAAATGAGTTTCCTCTGCAGTGCCGGGGTTTCGCCACATCATATCCTTCATCAAGTGCGTGCTCACCGCGCTCGTGTTCTTTGCAATGTCTGCTGCCAGCTCCAGCGCCCGCGGTAGAACTTGGTCCGTGGGTAAGACTTCCGAGAAGAGCTCCCGTAGGAGCGGATCCGTGGATGGATACACGGAACCCGTGGTTACGAGATGCATCGCGCGGCTATGGCCAATGAGCCGTGGGAGGAAAAAGGAGGAAACGGCCTCCATGACGATCCCACGACGGGCAAACACCAGACCGACCTTCGCATCCTTGCTCACGATACGGATGTTCATCGGTAAGGTCATGGTCAGACCAACTCCAACAGCATGTCCGTTGATCGCTGCGATGATGGGCTTGGTACAGCGGTGGATGGCTAGAGCGACCATGCCACCGCCATCGCGGTGTGTTTCCACCGTGTCTTTCTCAAACGTGAGGCCCTTCCCAGAATCGAGGTCCGCGCCGGCGCAGAACATCTTACCATGGCCGGTGACAACTATGGCGCGGACTCGGGGATCAGCCGAGAGGAGGGAGAAGGCCCGGGTGAGGTCTTCCACCATGATATCCGTGAAGGAATTGTGATTTTTTGGACGGTAGAGCGTGAGGAGGATGACGGGTGTAGGCGTGGGTGAGGCCGCTGGCACGTGGGAAAGGCGAATTTGCTGGAAGGAGAGGGCATTGTATGAATCTGGAAATAAGGACGCCATGCTGGCGAGACTTGAGCAATCCTGGAGATGAGATATTGGAGATGTAAAGTCCGTCAAAACGCAAGGTCGCTTGCCGCAGGTGATAGCTAACTTGGACTCGGAAAATCTCAAAACTACAAGCTTGGTTGTATCTATGTATCACGTCCTAATGTTAAAATTGATTTTTGTGAGCTTTGAAACTACTTAACACCCGATGAATATGTGAAATAGGATAAAATCTGGGGAAGTATGGAGGTGGAGTTCACCACCCAAGAGCGCGCTCCAGAAGAGCCGAGGTGAGAAGATGGACAGTGTGGGGTAGCTTCATGCGTGACAGATCCCTCACCTGTCAAGCTTTTGGTACATTGGAAAGGTCTGTATTTTCTACAATTCCGAGGTTCAGAAAACAGAGTGATGAGGAAAGTGTGGTGCTCTATACTCACTTCATATACAAAAACTTGCCAGGGGGGTAAATTCTGCGGACCATGGAAAATCACAATGAGCACGTCGTATGTAATATTCATTGATTGGATATGAGAACCGCATTTCTTTGATGCCGTCCTACTGAGCGCTAATGTAAATCGTCAAACTCCTTCCAATTGAGCAATATATGCCCTTGGGGTAAACGCCAATCCGGGTATGAAGTGTCTTGTTATGCCACACTGGCCAAGACAAAAACGGAGAACAAAAAAACAAAATAGATCTCCCTCAGATCATCAGAAACAAAGAAAAAAGTCATGATCGTCTCACAATATATAGAACCTCACAAATCTTACAGCCAGCCTTCAAGATCCATGAGTGCCACGCATGGTGATTTGTACCGTCATGGCCGCTCAGTCTATCTCCATGCGGCTCGGCGGTGCGCCTCCGTGCTTAAGATCCGGCATTTCCGTCATATTTTCGCCCTTCTCTACCTCTGTACCAATTTTCCGTTTCGAGATGTGCGGCTTCAAACCCTTATTAAAGTTTGCCATGCAAACGCAAGCGTTTATAATCGTAAGGAGCAGCAATAATATGGTGATGACCGCGAAACTGGTCAGGTTTTTGCGCACTGGTAGATAATTGGCCTTCTTTGCAGGCTGATACATCCGTGCGAGCTTGAAAATGAAGTAAGCTAGTCCACCAAGGTAACAGAGAATGGTGACAATCATTCCAGCACTGTTCTCACGCCGGGTCCAGAAAGCTGCCATGAATAGAATGAGGATGGTCACCGGAATGGCTGCAACCGTGATCCATCTTTCTGCGTCTGCGAGACCTGTGACAATTACGAGGAATTGAACAGTAAATCCCAGGAAGAAAAAGAAATCGAACTTCAGCAGGGCAATGTAGATCTATAATTATCAGCATGAATGTTGCTGAGAATATAAAAGTGAAAGAGAGGCTGAAGCCTGCTTACCTGGAATGTCAGGAATCGACGCTTCATCCGCAGATCGGCACTGATATGCTTGTATATCGTCCATGCAAATTCATCGTAAAGTTTCCACGCAATCAAAGACATAACAACCGTGAAAAATGAAATGATGATTGGCACCGTCAATAAGTACGGCTGCACATCTTTCCAAACGGTTGTCTCTGGGCTAATAAGCCCTTGCTCTTTTAGATCTTTGATAGCGTCATCGACTTGATCGTATTGTATCGCAGCATAGATAAGCATTCCAACATTGTAGATGCAAAGACCGATGACCTGAATAGTGTTCTTCAGCCGGAGCGAGTCCCACACAAGTACCAGTTGGTACACGAAACCGAAGATAAATAGGGTGAGGTAAGTCGGAATGGTTCTGGAGAGCGCATTGCTACCTGTTTTGGTACCAACTAAACTCGACTGGAACTTTGCAAATATATATCTAGGATGTGTTAGCTAGCAGTCCGGGACATAAATATGCGCGCAAGGATCGTGGGCGAAAAACGTACGCTTCTAGAGCCAAAATGACCGAAGTTTGTATGATTGTCGCAATCAGAAAGGACCACGTCCAGAGCGAGTTGGGTCGATACATGATGTGTACTGGAGCAGGTCTGCCTGGTAAAGGACCAAGACCTTCCCGATGATGATAGCCCCCTTCGGCCTGCTGGCCTCTGATGTATTGCTGATAAGCTGGATCCGAGTCCAAGAGGGACTTCCGGGACTCGTGTCTATAAGCCAGCGTTGCGAAGTTGGCTCCGGTATGGGAGCAGTGGCGCTGGGTTGAAAATGAACGAAATATATGTAAAGAGCGTTAATGACCCTCTATGATGCAACGAGTGGTTTGATGGGGATTAGGATTAAATTGAAAGAATGCCAGGAATTGTCGGGGTGTTATGAGATGATCGTTGGCCAGTGTACAACAGGTCGACGAACGAAGGTGAAGTTGGGATGTTGGGATGTTGGGTGAAACGGCTTGTGTTCGGCAAGTCGTTTCCAGAGTGGCAAGGAGCCTGCCGTTGGTATCTGGGTAAGTGATGGCGGTGCAGTCGGTGGGATTCGACGAGACGTAGGAAAACGCAAGTTAAGAGTGGGAGAGATAGGTTAAAGGACAGTATAGGGTCGGAATATGCAGCTGAATGCGAGGATGAAGATGAGTGAGAATGATGATGGGGGTGGTGGTCGGTAATGTTTGATGGTTGATGTTGAGGTGAAAAGCACCAAGACGCCGGACGGGGGTGTGCGTACGTGCAGATTCTGTCGCTAAACACTAAACATAGAATATAGTGCTGAGAGGCTGGTTTTCTGGGTTTTTTTCAGTGAATAGGGTTTGGGCGTTCTGGTATAGCGGGTTGAGGATCTACGCTACTCAGCGATGTCTGGGCGAGGTCCAGGGGAGTGGGAAGGCCGGCAACAGTGAACTTGGTACAGCACAGGACAAATTACAAGAATGGGCGGGTGGTTTCTGGAGAAGGATCTTGAAATTATCGCACGTAGGAGAGACTGATGATGCGTAGAGCAGTATTGTAGGTAGAGTAGGATATGGATGCACTAGTAGGAATCAAATGTATCCAATCAATATAGGATGGTAGGAGGGGCAGGAGGGGAGAGGAGGAGGAGTAGTAGTGGGAGTAGCAGTAACAGCAGTGGTAATAATGATAATAATAACAGTGGTACTGTAGTAATAATGATAATAATAATATAATGATAGTAGTAGTAGTAGTAGTAGTACTATTGCTACTATTGCTACGACTACTACAACACTTTCAAATCGCTAGACGCTCCCCCGAACAAGGCTGAATCGGGCTTGGCTGCCTGTCCACCCGGGGGGCTGTGCGTGGGGCTGTTCAGCCCGGTAATACATTCAATACATTCAATACATTCATTCATACTCTATGGAGACTATTCCATACATACTATACTATCCTGCACTATGAATCACCCTGACCATCATACTCCAGACCCCCCCCAAAAAACCCTATCCTCCATACTTATCCTCACATTCATGCTCTTCCCAGCCGCACTCGGTGCTACGGGGTTGGTCTCGGTCATATCGAATCATCACCAGACGTGATTTTGGAGGCTGAGAGCTGTGGGTTTGCGATTGTTTCATGGATATTCGGCACTGACGAGGGACAACAACTACACCAATCCATTTCATTCATGCCCGGCCTCAAACGGTCATGGTGACGCTTGGTGTCCCACGTATCTGGCTGCAACGTGCCAACAGGCCGTCATGTTCAAGATCTACGTTAGAAACCATTCCCTGCGCCAACTCTAATGCAAAACTTGATATAAGCCTTCGGTCGGTCGACATCATGTTAGTTGTGCTGTGACCTTCTCGATCGTATGCCCATATCAGACGTATATCACCCGTACAAAGGAAGTCCCGTCGGGACACTGTCCACCAGACGCAGCAAGTAGCCGTGATGTGAGATGCCACGACTTGAGACCGGTGTCACTGCTATTCATCTTTCGTTTTGATGCTGGGCGGTCTACGACGATTTAACTCTTAAAAAGTGTAGCCACAAACCGTGATGACAATCGCCTTGTCTGAAAATCTGTCTATACGATCATCGTCATAATAGAATCCCTCATCTCGTCTGCAAGCCCAGAGCATGAGTGAGTAGATGGGTTCACAACCTTCTCGAGGTGCGATGAATGTCGCGTGCTGCAGATGCCATTCCATGGAGGAACGCTCAGACAAGGGGGTTTAATGCAGTTGAATCGGGATGGATGAGAAGAGTTCAAAGCTCCAACCAGTTCAAAGCATTTCCCTCTTCGCGCTAGTGTAGTCACATGATAGTAATTGCCGTCAAGACAAGGCTGAACGATAGAGAAGCACGGGTATCGATCTGACGAGGACCTGTATACGTTGTGCATCATATCTTGCAATTTCCACGCTCCTAGTCACTTGTACAGGTCTGAGATTGACCTTTAGCTCACGTCTCTGCAAAAGCACATCGTACATCTACCATCTGAATCTGACTACAACACATTGAAAGTTTGTCGCGGCGCATTATTCAACTCTTTCGCGATTCTGTCGCAATCATTCAGCATGGACGATTCCACATACGAGAGCCTGCTCTTGACCCTGGTTAAAGGCAATACAATTGAATCGTGAGCTTTCACTATGGTATCTCCCTGTTTAGTATATCGCTAACATCACCAGTGACCAGTGGCCATTCCTTCAAGCACGCATCATTCAACGATTGGAGGCAGTAGGTTACAACTCTTGATTTGCACGACGAAGACTAATTTGTATTAGATTGTGCAAACAGACTTCTTCCCCCAAGCTCCCACCTCCCCTGGAAAAGCAAACAAGTCACCAACTTTAAGCTGGACATCATCACCACCTGCCCCCGAACCAAGTACCGTTGGCGAAACCTCCAGTCAGAAAAGTGGCTCTTCCTCACAGTCTACGAATAAGGAAAATGCACCTCCTCCGCCGAAAGAACCAGCAGCAACGCGTTCTTCCCAGATCAAAATCCTCCTCGAATCAATATCCAGCACGCTCAACACCCATTTTTCGAAACATCCTCCCCATACAGTCCAAAGACTGGCGGAATTGATTCTGACGCCTAAACAACATTACAAAACCCTACCTTCATACCTACATGCCGTCGATCGCGTGGTCCATGTTACTTCCGGAGCAAACACCTTCCCTTTGCCGCCAGCAATTCCAGATCCTTCGTCATCAGCAATACTCTCAAACGGCGGTAGCATAGATCCGCTATCGGTCTCATGGGGTAATCCTGCCACCGGACCACAGCAGAATGGTCTTGGATCTGATGAAAGCCTCGGTGGTGCTCTACTTACTCCGATCTCATGGCTACAGCCCAGCAAGATAAATGGGTCACATTCGCCTTTAGAAGGTGAGGTGACAACAGAAAGCACTGAAATGATAGACGGTCCAAACGGTATGGGTGGAATCGAGACTGTTAGTGTGTCTGTGAATGGAATTTCGTCAACGAGGAGCGATGATGTCCTCTTGCGCTCTGAAGGTGGTGTTACACAGGGCGAGTTGCTCAGACAGGAACAGCGAGCTGGCGTGGTACCTGTTGCGCAGTTACAGCCTAAAGGAGATGTTGAGGGGTTGGGCGAGGAGGACGAGTCGCCCCATGCGCGTGGTCCTGACGAGATTGGCCCAGAGGATATTGGAACGCAGCATACCGGAAATGGGAGTGATAAAGGTGGTTTAGCAGTAAAAATGCAAGGAATTGATGTCGAGGCTGCTGTAGGTAGGAAGACAGAACCCGGCCCCAACACAGAGGATTCTGTCATCTCACCACCTGGGACGCCAAAGAGGGAGGCAGAAGAGGAAATTGCATCCGATGCGAAACGAGTGAAGGAGGATGTCAAGGACGCTGGTGGGGACGGAGTCGTGGTTGATACCGCTGCCGAAGAATCTATAGCCCAGGACAATAAGCCAGGTTCGTGCAAAATGCGCATCTTTCAAATCCCCAAGCTAACATTTGCCAGAAGATGACTCTGAAACGAAAGCAGACGAGGCAGCAGCCGTCTGAATATCCAGCAAGACGCATGATTGAAAGACATGTGAACGGCAAGCTTTGGGATTCTACTCCTCGGTGAAAATGACGCGTACCTTGAGTAGATGTTCTACGAATACGCAATCACAAATGGCCTGCAAATACAGATATGCTAACAACTAAATGCACACATTTGCTGGCTTGAATCTAGAGCACTTCCATAGGCGTACGGATGGGCAAGGTGCCCGTAGGATTTGGTTGTAGTGAGTCGACGGAACCTAAATCGACTCCGGGAGGACACTGGGACACGGAAAGAAGTTGTCACTTCGAGGCACAAACTGAATGAAGATTGTCTATACTATATTCATATGACACAAAATAGTTTGACCACAATATATATTGACCTCTGGGAAATGCAGGAATAAAAAGTAAAATAAATCCCGACTCCAATTCTCCTCATGCAACCGCTTTCCCTCATGTAACCGTAAAACTCCTTGTCCATTTCTACAGAGCCCCTGATTACCGTGAACCACATTTGTCTAGCAAGTGTTGCACACTTCGACGCCACGTGCATGTTTTAGTATATGAGGAAAGGAGCAAGTTCTCCAACCTGTCGCCATTATCTTCCAATTCACAATATTATTTGCCTTGCATCCTTTGGCTGGCTTTCATTCGGACAATATGGACACTTGAACCGTCCTCCTTTGCTAAGTTGATGCAGACTCTCCTTCGCTACAACATGGCCGCATGGCATCATCATTGGTGGATTCTTCTCCGTGGTTTGCTCCTTGCTAACGGGGCATACAAAGATCGCATGGAAGATCATGCTTCGCGGCAGTGATATCTCCACCGACATTTCATCTCGAGTTGTCCATTCTGTACGCTTTACTTTCACAATTGTAGCCAGTTTTAGTAGCGCCGGTAACGCAATTGCACCTGCTGTGGCTGCTATGTAGAGCGGGGATTCCGCAGACAGCCCGAGTAAGGAACAGAATTCCCTGGTAAACGATGTGCAAACGTTGGTCCAAGAGGATGAAGACGAGAAGATTTGATGATATGGTGACGAGGGTAGATTTGCTGCGTAAACCATAGCAGTGGCAAGCTGCTGAATTTCGGTCAAAAAGCGGTTCTGAAATCGTCCGAAGTTTGATCGTGCGTATTGCAAGGCACCTTGTAGGCCATTATTGTTATCGTCCGGTAAGCCATTTACTTCTGGACCTTGAAATAGCCAGACATATTGCAGCTTGCTAAGCTCAAATTCAAGATTGCTTCCACGCTTCTCAAGCTCGGCGCTGTTTTCTCGTGCCCATTCTATAGCTGGGTGAAGGTTCCGTTGCCTGAGCTGGGCAAGTATAGAATACATATTCGAGAACCTTTCTTGTAGCTCTTGTGACTTAAGAGAGGTGAAATCCCCCGAGTCAGAGTCTGGAGGATGGGGACTCATTGGCGTGGGTGCAGGATGTGGAGGGTTGTTTCGTGCTTCTTCTAGAAAGGTTGAGGCCACTGAGAATTGTCCTTCTCGTAAGAGATGCATTGCAATGGCTCTATTTATGAGAGATGGGTGGGAGGCGAGAGCATCGTACTCTGTCGGCATGGTCTTCACCGGGAAGTTCTGTAGGACGTCAGTATGCTGACTTCTCTTCCACTTCGTTCCGAATATATTCTATACCTCTCTTAACGCCTTCCCATATGCTTTATGTGCTTTGTCTATCTTCCTCAGATCGTTATTGACTTTGTCGAAGCCGTTCTTGATTGGGTTCTGGAGTTTTGCCAAAGTAATACACGAGGAGCTCGGATCTATAGGAAGCATCAGGTCAGCGCATGTACCTGAGAGAAGATCTGCTCAAAGTAGAATAGGTTCTGCGAGTAATTCTAAGGTCTTTGTGTAATTCTCTTGACTCTGCGGCTCTGAGAATATACAGTATGAAATGTCCATACCAGCTAATATCGCTTCCCTCGCTCTTTCTAACTGCTCTATAACCTTATCAACATCATCAATGCTATCTTGTAGATTGGCGGCCTTCTGTAGCTTGGAAGCTTCCTGTTGTAAGACGTCCATAGCTATAGCTTTCCGTGGCTCCGCTGGTTCCATTGTTTGGGGGGTTCTGGCTACAGTAGCTGTTTGTTTGTTGGCTATATGGTATGCCAGATATTTGGTTTAACGTGCATCTGAGTCATCCTCAAAATTCGTGGTATAGAGAGATCCGAAGTGAATACAGGATTGTGGTTGTCTTTGAGTGAGTTGTGCCGTGTGATCGATAGCTGATAGTGAGGTGGTGGTGTGACAGCATTTACAATACCCCGGAGGCGTCACCCTTGTCAACTTGGAAGCCCAAAACCCCCCCCACTCTGCCCCTGCAAGTGGCTTGATGACCAGCAGGATTAGAGGTACGTAAACCTTGAATCACATGTCCCTGGATGAATGAAGCTATACCTACCCGTTATACATCCGGAGCACAGTCCAGCGAAGTTGTGCTCGTTTGTTGAACACAATGAGAAAGTCGACAACCAAGTTGCCATCTATAGCTACCAGTACCTATAATGTCACTCATTGCCAATGAGGCTCGATAACAGCCACAGATGGTATTAGGGTAGCAGCATCCTGAATACTGCAATAAGGGCCAGTATGGCTTCTCGCTTCAACTTCCCTACTGCATACGATCCGCAAATACATAGGGAGGAAACTCTCACTCTTGCAAGAACCACCTCCCAGAAGAATGGCATTCCAAAGGTCAGCGGATCTACCAGTAATACACCTTCCATGGACTCTACTGCACCAAAAGGAAGAGCAGGCTCGACACAACACCGGAGCTTTGTATTTACAGATCCCGTTGCCTTTAAGTATGGCCCGGCTTCAACTTTTTACTGTTCTGGCTGACTGGTGGATAGGTTTATAGAGGAAGATTCTGCGACTGTTGTATTGGATCGGCACGCCAAACTAGAAGGCTATGAATTATATATTGTCGAGCAATGGGTATGCTCAAGGAAACATCCCACGTTCGTGATCGCCACATATACAGGAGATGCAAGCCATACCATCAATGTTGGGGTTCTAGGTGTACCTGCAGATAAGGAAGAGTGGTCACCGAGACTTCGAATATATTTCCAAGCTTCCTCCGAGTTCCAAGCCAGACCAAAAGAAACACCACTTGGATTGCTAATGGTCACAAATCTTAGCAACTTTCCATCCGCATTGACAGTCATATCAGTACCAGAAGGAGATGTTAGGAGACATAGGGAAGACTTTATCGTTAATGAAAACCTTAAACGATTAGGCTGTTCTGGAAGATCTGGCATGAGTCTGTCTGCTCCAGCAGGCGCCACACAGGCCAAATTCTCTCAACTATACAAGACCAGTGACCGCGTTCCACCTTATATTGCAGTGCTGGAGTTGGTGCAGCTCTGTCAGGTGGCCTTGATTGCCTTTGGGAAGCTGGAAGAAGAGTATCTGGACGGATTGCTCTGCGATATGACCGAAAAGGGAATCGCTGATTGGTGGGTTGAGATTGGTTCTGAATTCTACAACACCGAACCCACGGACGGTATTCTTGGACCTACAACTGTCGCTACGCTTCTCGGAACTCTCATGGGAGCGCGGAACCGTCTGAACTATCTCAACGCTCCTGTACCCAAAGATGCTTTTGATTATCAAAATCTCCAACGCGGGATCAAGTATTTCCAAAAGAATCAAAAGATGCGCAGAACTGGACAGCTAGATAGGGAGACTCTTCATCGTTTACATAACGCTACAGCCAAAGCGGCGGCTGGCGAAGGCTGGGCAGTACCAAAAGCTGTCAAGTCGACAGTTGCTGAACTCAGCGGCAAGGGTGGAGAGATGGTCATGGGTATGGTAGGTCGTGATAAAGCAGGGATTGGAGATATAGAGACTCTCGACATAGATCGATTTGTCCCGTTGGTACATGGCGAGAGAGCGAAATGGCTCTGGCTTGGCAAGGGCAAAAGAAGTGGTCATACTATTGAAGGGAAATCAGAGAATGGCCCTACAAATTTGTCGTTCAGTAGGGACGATCATGGTGGCTATATCTGGTCGAATAATAGAACGGATAAGCCACCTTTGGAAGAGGAGAAAGAGCTTCGTAAAAAAGAAAAAGATACCCCAGTGGACATCTACTCTGCAAATCCACCTGGTTCTGCAATAAGTATGCTCGACAGCCCCTATGAGAAGGATCCGCAATTGCGGAAGACTGTTATTAAAAGTGTGACGGGTAAGATGAGTGACGCCAGTTCTCGTTTCGGTCGGATTAAGGATGCCGTTGGTCTTCGCGGCCATACCAGTAGGCATTCAAAAGATGATGGAATAGAAAACGACGGGAAAGCTCTAGCTCAATTTAGCCCGAGTGCATCTGTAACATTGGCCAATTCTCCAAGTATAGTTCAAATTCCAGAGCAAGGTGTTGGAAAATCCTTCACTTGGAAAAATACCCCATCCGATTATCACAATGGCAGCCCGAAGATCAGAGACCGAATCTCGAATGTTGTCTATTCTGCCCGAACTCGAGGATCGGAATCACCTCCAAATGAATCTCAGCTGAGCATAGCTGCTGATGGTATACCAGAAGACGAGGTCGAAGAGAAAGATACAGAGGCCGGGTTGCGATGGACAGAACAAGTCAAAGATATTCGTGAGGCACTGGTTGCTACAGACCCGTCCATTGGAGGATCACTTTACGATGACGGTGACCTTGAAGGCCCGGTGTTAGTAGCTGATCGCAACCCCAAAAGTTTCCAGGCTCTTCTCCGTCGTCGCCACAGCTTACCAGGCACATCTTCAATCATGGAGATGCCTCGCAATGAAGCCTGGTGGCCCCGTCAGATGTCATTCACTGATGCAGAAGATGCGGTTCTTGGCTGGGAACCAATAGCCACGATGCATAACAATGAGGATGCAACTCCTTTGGCCGAATTCCAAACGCAGAAATACATATCTGAAACACTGAAGCAGCTTTTCGAGAAAATTTCGATACTCCAGGACTTGACTAGCCCTTGGGTGGAAAGCCAGGTAAATAATGTGGATAACTTAGACCTGCAAGCAGAGCGAGATCTAAAAAAGCTTCAAACACGCTTCTACGAATTGAATGAATCACACCAGGCTGTCAAGCACAGCTCCCGGGAAACACTTGGAGAAGAACGGTCTCAAGTAACTGAAATAATTAAAGATATTGAAGTGCTGGGGGCAAAGCTTGAGTATGAGATAAATGCTTTGGTATCAAAGGTGCAAGATGTCGAGGAAGGGGTGTCTCAGTACGAACGACAGGTGGACGAACTGGAGATTCGCGCAAAGGTTCTTAAGGGTTATCTCAGCACCGAAACTTGGGCCCATTGGGCGGTCCGGTCTATAACTGGAATCGGAACACCACCCAACAAAAAGGATAATCACCTGGAGCATGACGATGGAATGTAACTTGGATGAGTTGAAGCATTGCGGGAGTTTGGAAATACCCATTGCATTGACATATTGTAGCGTAGAAGCATACGGAGCATATGGAGCATACGTAGCATAGCACATAATATCAAAACTGCAAGATTATGACAAGAGTGGATTTAACGCCGTTTTCAGTATGCCTCTCTGATTTCTTATAGTACATATCCAAGCGATTGAACAATTTTGTTGCCTAATCTAATAAAAGCAATCAGCTCTCCTCACTCCCCAAAGGAGCTGAGCTTTCTTGCTTGCATCTAGCCTACAATCGTACACCAAGTCCTCCTATTCACACCTTCACATGCCCCCAATACCAAATCCTCCACCCGCAGCTCCACCCTTTGCAGCGGCTTCAGCTTGCAACAATTCTGACACCTTCATCTGTACATCGAAGAACTTGGCTGCGCACCGGTCGATGCAGACACCTTCTGCTTTGTTGATCTCGCCTTCACGATACTCTCTTGGTATACACTTCTTCATGCAAGCTTGCTGAAGTCTGCGACAGGTTAGTCGGTATTCTGCATATTGGCGAAATTATCGAACAAAGATTTGATAGTTCTTTGCAGCTAGGATGAGAGGCATACTTGTTAAACATATCGGTGATCAGATCCATCTCCTGCTCTGCGGCAGCAATCTTCTCTGCCGATGACGGCTGAGGGCGGCCGAGTCCAAACATTGACATGATTGCGGTTGTTCGGGTATGACTTTGGGGGGTTTATTTTGTTCGTTCGAGATGGGAGATGTATGAATTTACTACGCCAGAGCTGTGAGGTCAAAATTTATTGATGATGCTTTTGGAATCCCTTGCTCCAACTTCCCGGCGCTAGTCGACCCTTGTCACCAAAAATAATTTAGTAGCCAAATTTCGACGTGAAGCTCTTCTTCTTCCCTCAAACCTGTCAACCAGGTCAGAATATTCAAGTAAGTCCCCAAACACCCTCTCTTTACATCCCATCTGGCTATTATGATGAACCATTATAACATTAGAACCGTTGCGACTGACATCTTCGGATGCATGATCTTATCTCTCATTTCCTGACAATGCCTTTTTCAACTCTTCTGCTACTATTTCGTCGTGGTGCCATTGAGCTGACTGAATCATTACAGTATGAATGTGAGTACGGGGATGAAGTTCCTGCGACCATACCTGTGTAAGGATGTACATATTACGAAGAAATCGATCTACCTGCGCTTTTACCATAATACAAAATGTATGGCGGAAAAGTCTCCAGAAGCTCCAAGCAGCACAGTAGATATTTCTGGGGTGAAGGCTGGGTCCAATATATCACCTATAAACCCACTGAGTGATAACCAAACGGTACTCAAGGGAGAAAAGCAGAGGATATCAGTGAGAAATAGAATTGAAGTGCTGGAACGTGCCAAAGCATTATCATATCCTAGGATAGAGCAAGATGCGGATGCATTGACGCTTAAAGAGTTTGGAGAAAAGTACAATTCTCTTGAAGCTAATAACAGTCTGCATAATGATTCTAGGACAGTTCGGGGTATGGCTGAATAAATTTTCAAACATGTGATTAAATTTCTAACAATAGGCAGGTAGAGTTCATAATGTTCGAGTCGCTGGGAAGGCTCTTTTATTCATGGATATCATACAAGATGGCGTCGGTGTTCAAGTGATTTTCAACCGCAGCTATGTTGGCATTGTAGAACCAGTTAGCGAACAAGAATTCAACCAATTTTCACGGCTTGCTCAACGTGGTGATATCATTTGTGAGTTCTGCTCTAATAGTTAAAATTTCTCCACTAATAAGGTAACCAGCTGTAACGGGACGGCCATCTAGGACCAAGAGAGGCCAGTTGTCAATACGTGCTACAGATATGCCTATAATAATGTCCCCAACACTCGCCAACTTGCCAACGGAACTTGAGGATCGAGAAACGCGAATTCGAAATCGGCACGTCGACTTGTTGGTGAATCGAAAAGTAGTAGATACGCTACGAGCGCGATCTCATATTGTACGATATCTGAGAGATTACCTACTCAAAGACAACTTCTTGGAGGTCCAAACTCCAATCATCGCTGATAAGGCTGGAGGTGCCATTGCAAAGCCTTTCACGACCATTGCGACGGAGTTCTCAGACAAGCAATTGGCTCTTCGGATCGCGCCGGAGCTATGGCTCAAGAGGATGATCTTAGGTGGCATAGACCGCGTCTTTGAAATCGGTCCATCCTTCAGAAATGAAGGATTAGATGCGACCCACAACCCAGAATTTACTACCTGCGAATTCTATAAGTCATACGCCAACCTTGAAGAGCTGATTTTCATGACTGAGGAGTTGGTTTCCGGACTGGCAGAACACGTCAGTACTCTACGCCAGAGTACCTTAATAGGATTGCCGGAGATAGACTCGGCGTTTTTCAAAGCACCTTTTCAACGCATCGAATTCATTCCCGCCGTTGAGATAGCGCTTGGGGAATCTCTTCCAAATCTCCAAGCCGATGACGCTGAAGCACAGCTTCTCTCTCTTTTCGAAAAGCACTCTCTTACTCCACCTGCCTCACCTACTCTTCCCCGATTACTCGACCGCCTCTGTTCAATTTACATCGAACCCCAGTGCAATTCACCGACCTTTATAACCCACCACCCTGCATGCATGGCTCCACTCTCCAAATCCTTTCTCTCCAAATCCCAATCGTCCTCCCAGCTCGTCTCTGCCAGAGCCGAACTTTTCATTCACCACAAGGAGGTTGCCAACATGTATGAAGAAGAAAACTCACCCTTTGAACAACGACGAAAATTCGAAGAGCAGATCCGATGGAAAGACTCCGAGAACGGCGCCTTTTTGGATGAGAACTACTTAAGGGCGCTGGAGTATGCGTTGCCACCTACCGGGGGCTGGGGTTGTGGGATCGATAGGCTTTGTATGCTAATGAGCGGCGCAACGAGAATCAGTGATGTTTTGAGTTTCGGTAGTTTGAGGAATGTTGTTGGGTTGGGAAGGGAAGGAGACAGAGATTAGTGATAATCAGTAGCGGTGTTATGATATTGTACAGTACAGTCCAGAGGTGTAAGATATTGTATAGTATATAAAGATTCAAGTCCCCATCTCTATAACTAGAGTCCAACAAATGTAATAATGACCTTCACAGACATCACAATATTATGATTAAGGAAATTGTCTAAACTAGCTCGTCACTTACCTATAATTGCAATTCTGAATTCAGTTTAGAACCCTTCTTTACATATCGCGTAGAATGTTGAAGTGGTAACTACTGTAGTTCTTGCTCGGTGAAAGGTCTATAAAATAGACTGGGAACTCTTTTTCACCGTACATCTATCGGTAACAAGGCGGTTGTATTCTCTTAGCTGCACCAATTCGAATGACATTCGCAGAGCCATTATTCACTCATAGTAATGTCATTCCTGATCCAGGTGTTAGTGCACTTCTTGCCTTTTGAAAAAGGGTCGCTAGCAGATAAGTAAAATTCAAACAAACATTAAGCGAGGTGGGTAAAGGGGCGGCAGGGCTGCTGCCTACCTGGTCATTAAATTTCAACGCTAGTGATATGCGTATGAGACATCAAGTACACTTTAGATAGGACTACGGGAGAAAGCAGGAGGTTCAATTAAGCTATAGCTCACTGCTTATCAAAGGAGAATCACAATATGAACGCTATGCATGAGATGTCGCCCCTTATAAAAACAAACACATGACCCATTTACTCACTTAATGTCTATCAGCTATCTTATCCTTCTATGCCCCTTTTAAAACTATTTACCATATAGTTGTAAATCTCAATTTCTACCTCTTGAATATTCTTAGCTCCCACCATCGAAGTGGAAGATATGTTAAACCAGCCACGCCGAATCCAAGAAAATTTCCCAAATCTGCACCTTCTGTACCAACCAGCCTTGCCAATGGTCCCGTGTAGTATATCTGTCTCATGGACAAGATGGCTGCAACCCAACCCAAGAAAAAGGCTGCGAAGGCTGCTAGACCAATGGGTAACTTATCTTGAAGATTCCAGTCACTCCAATTGTACTTTGGGTCCTTCCTCCGTCGAAACACGAATTGCTCTTCAAGAGAGATAGCGACCCACAGCACAACCCAGTAGCCCATCAAAGCGAGGAAGTTCATGAAGATTAGCGAGAGCTCGTTTTTGCCGGCCAAGGCACACACTGTAAAGATGATGACTGCCAGAGCGTTCCATATGAACCTCGGTACGAGTGCCGGATATCGACCCAAGATCTGGACGTCAATGCCGCAGCAGTAGACGGGAGGGACCATGTTGGAGACTAGACCAATGGCGGCAATGACAGAGCAGAGCTTGCCAAAAGCTCCGAGGCCACCATAACCAGCGACGATGAGCGCTCCTGAGCCAGAGCCAGCTGCAGCCCAGGCTGGGTTACTGTGCAGGCCAGAGGCTAGACCACAACCAATTGTGAAGCACAACGCGAACGAACAGGTCAGGCCAAGCAATGTTGCACTAAAGACTTTGCCACGGGTAGCGAGCTTTGGATCGCAATAGACAAAATAATCTGCAGCGCAAGAGGAGTAGGTAACGGACGAGCTCAGGCAAAGTGAGAAGAAAGACAGCCGATTACCAACAAGTGTCATTCCTGAAGCTATAGATTTCGAAGTAGTGTCAAAATGAGGGCCTGCAGTTCCTAATAGAATCAGGAGCACGACGACTTGTGGTACCCAAGCATATCTTGTATTGTTAGCAAAGTACACTTCTCCAACACAGGTGTGCTCTACTTACTTCTCATAATGATGGAAGGTTTTTATTCCAAGGGTGCTAATCATAAAGGTCATTACAGCTGCAATGACAATTCCAACCTCGACACTGAGTGTTCCCTTTGGAGCAACAGCCGAAAGTATTTGACCACTAATCACTGAACCGATCATGGAATATCCACACAGCTGAACAAGATTCAGCAATACACATAGCTTCACGGGCAACCAGCCCATAGAGAATCGAGCAAATATCTAAATTTGGTTAGTTTTGCCTGAGGGTTTCTTTTAAGGGTTACGGAGTCTATAGTATGATATCGTTCCTGCAGGCTGCCGAATTGTAGTCCACAAACTTTTCCAGGACAGAATTGACCTACCAAGGTTCTATTCCCGCTTATCGGTCCCCAAGTTGCGGTATAAGCGACCGAGATGCAGCCCACGAAAGCCCCGAAAATGCTGCAGAGCACAGAATCTAAGAATCCCAGACCGTAGATTTCTCGGCCGACTGTAGCGATCATAATATTCTGGGATGCTGTGTTTATCGAGAACCACAGTATCGCGATCTGGATAAAGCTGAGTGTAGTCTTTGCGGTTTGCTCGCTCTCTTCAACTCGATGAATCCCTCGAGCCTCCATACCAAACATATGCTCTACTTTGTTGGTCCATTTTAAGAATTTGTTCGGTTGCGGCGATTCCTCGTTTTCAAGCGCTATGGTACGCGGTACATGTTCTGCAGAGCTACCCGAGGTAGTCCACACAAGGGAGACCTCAGTTCCTTTCTCTGGATCGAAAGAAGAAGATTGGTGGTCGAAGCTCAAAGACATGTTGAGGATAGAACAAAATTCTCGAATGAGCAAGATGAAGATGCAAACCTCATGAGGACTCACGCTTTAGATGAAGTCCAGCGGGCTACCAGAATCCGACCTTTTCACTGGAAAAATAAGCATTGCTATGGATAGTGCCACTACATATCCCCATCCCGATTGCTTGCTCGGAAACCAATCGCACGTAGTATCCTGTGGATTGGGGAATTTACCCACCAGCTACTCACTGCGATGGACGGGTCAGACTAGGATGCAGGCTCCCGAGTCGGGCTCGCACCCATATTCGTAGATGAGGTTGTACATCTATTGTACCGGTACTTTGAGCTTGTGCCGAAGGTTGCCCATTTCCTGTAAATGGAAATATGAAGTCCATCAGTAAGATGGGCGAGCCACGAAAACATCAAATTTAGAGACTCACATGCTACGAAGAGACACAAGTGATGTATGCCGCTATTGTCTAGAAAGTCATATAGGTCAGTATTATCAAGACCTATGGTGGATGTTGAGCTCCGCCAAATATTTGAACCAACATAAAGTAAATTTCAGCCACTACCTCAGCTCCCAAGATTAATTTTGGTCGAACATCTAGGGTTTGACAGAGCAGATCGTGGGGTAAGATGCTTGTATTTCAGGCTTGCTGCATGAAAGATTGAAAACGGGGACCACAAGGCACAGAACGCGAGGGCCGTATCTGTTCTCGAATGGTTACATCCGATCAGCTCTTGGGTTGGAGTACCATGGTTCCGATATTTATATCATCATCACGGTGCCTATCTAGGAATATTGACGCAGCTTGCCGGGTCGGTGGCGATGTCATTATCGTTGGTAAGAGGAAGGATAGCAACGGCTGATGATGGCATACAATGCATACGCTGTGGAGAGAATGAAGATAATGCCGTAACGTAGTAAGTGATAAGATAACTAAGAGTATAATGAGGTTACAATCAACTCGTATGTCTCGGCAACGACGTCGTTGCTAGTGCCACGATTTGAAATGCAGACGATCTTGGAACCTGAGATGTCACTGAACACAGCTCTCAGATGAGAGGTATGAATGATCAGATGAGCCCAAAGTTTAAGAATTAAAATCATTCATTTCTTTTTTCACCCATGAATAAAGACGTTAACCGCAGTTGCACTTCGAAAAAGACAAACATGAAGATCGATCAATCAGATGCTCACTTACCACGCAATCGGATATTCATATATCCTCGCACCAAAACACATCAGACGATTTGAGACAATAGTAATGGGATAATTACCACCATAGGTAATACCAGTCTACTTAACCAAAGAGCTAGCAACTCCTAATCGACTGAGTTACCCCCTCGAAGGACAGCATTTTCAGCCGGGGGACCACTTGATCCGACCGTCATGCATTCTTTAATCTTGTCGAAGATGGTACCACGAAAGAATTCTAAGTCACTGATGACTTATATTGGTTCATAGTAAGATTTGACTATGCCAGGTTTTGGATTGTTTGCGTAAAATGTGCCATCGGGAGAGCTGGGAAGGTGAGGGAAGTATGAAGGATCCTTAAGACCATGAGATGCAGAGTTTTAAATACGCCTTTTTGATTGATGAAGTCAAGAGGTGATATAATAGAAGGGAGGCAGTGCGTGCTGCAGGCTGCTCAATAGCGAAGAGTTTACAATTGAGAAAAGGTGCAAAAAGAAATGAACTCATCGCCACTCGATGGGCACTGGCTTACTCCACAACTGTATCTACTGAGGTCTGTGGCTGTCAAGTTGAAATTAGGTCAGATGGTTGATAGGCAATAATCACGGGGCTCTATTTAGATATGGCCACTGGCTCGGAAGGCAGAAAGGTAATCCTAGCCCTGATACCCACAGATGAGGCATACTGATGACAGCTGAAAAAGACCTCGTACTCGTGATTCGGTATCGAAATGAAACAACCATGTGCGGCAGCTGGGGATCGATTGGTCTTAAAACAACGATTCTGCAAGCACTTGTGAGGTAATTAGTATCGCATAATCCATAAAAAGAATAATCTATGAAAAAATACAACGCAAAAGTAACTTATGGCACGAATGCTTCGTCATGCAAGATATCGTGTAGAGAGGCGTCGAACTAGCCATGTACTTGCAGCTCGACTTCCGTGTGTGCATCACATTTAGTTTGGTAGCCAATAGCTATCACTAACTATCTATTCTTGATCCCTGGTACCAACATCTAGAACAGCGCAGCGATTGAAACAGTCACTCCGCGGACGGTGAATCAGCTGGTCTGACTCCAATGTGTGTAGATAAGTGGGTGTAGACCTCTTAGCTGTGCCTGGGTTGTGCTCATCTGGCGCTTGCATCTAGAACTGAGGTGCTGACATGTAGCATCCACAACAGTGCCCTCATCCATGGCCTGCTCCCGCAGAGGGTCTATTGTTGTCACGCTTGTCATGGTAGCAAATCATGGTTGATCCTAGGCGCTGTTCGAGCTATTGGAACCATTGCAGCTGGTGGTACAGGTCGACCGGTTGAGTCGGCAGCATCGCAATATAATAATAGCTTAAGCGAAGAAGTCGTGATGTGGACTGAGAAGGGAATGCTGCAGGTGGCGCTACTAAGCTTTTCTAAATTCTCGCCAAAAAGCTTGTTGGCTTTTAAAACGGCTGACGCGTCCAAGTTCCACTGCAGCGGGTTCCACCAGCAGAGCTAGGATGAAAAGACGGGGATGGATGTATGTTTGTATGTTGGGATGCTTTCCTTCCCCCTGGTCTTGATACCCTTTTGGAGGGAACTCATCATCACGACTCACTCCTTGGGAAATCGACATGGTAGATATGGACGAGGGTTAGATAGACTGGAAACAACAACAACAACAACAACAACAATACCAACAGCAAAAGCAGAAGCAGAAGGAGAAGCAGAGGCATGTACAGTACATATATCGTTTCATTCCATCTGCCAGTGAAGCATTCCAGCCTTCAGTGGTAATTACCCATCCGGTTCATTATGGTGTACTGTACAGTCGTCCTTCGAAATGCAACAACATTACCGTGGAGCTCGGGCGTAGCTGGTGGAGATGGGAAAATGATGAAAGTGGTGTTCATCAAACGACCGCGTTAACAGCGTCGTCATTCCCACGCAGTACACTAATGCACCGGATGAAATCTACAAATTTCAGCACACGCGTCAGAACCATCGGTTTCGGCCCATTCAATAAAGTAGTTGGCCAGCCATGCGTTTCGAGTCATGTTGACCACCAGTAACCGCGGGAATCGGTCCCCAGATACTGGAGTGTCTACCATCCACGCCGTTCATTCCATGCAGGGGGTGCAATAGAGTTAATGTCTTGTCTGTCAACAATGCCCCATTAAATCATTTCTGCCCCACGACTTCGACTTGGTGGTCGTGTGCCTACTTTCTCTTTCTATCCCATAATATAAGTATAATATATATCCTTAGGCGTAGAAAGTATTCTTTCCGAGATCCAACGCTCCAAGTTCGCAACTTATTCGTCACGAGCTGCCAAGCCGGTACGATCCACCAAACTCTATTGACGCCAAGCACTTACGTTATCACCACTATATTTATTGTAGTTGGGCGTGGTGTTGTAAGTTAGACAAGCCGCAAAACAAGACGATGCGCCGACAATGGCTGTTGGTGCTCGCAGCAGTGGCTTCTCTCGTTTCGTCGCTGGCTGTTCAAAAGCGGGATGCGGCATTCTTCAATGTGAGGACGCATATGCACAAAGATATGAGCGGAAGAAAGGGGGATCCGGTAGAGAAATATTTCCGTGAGTGTACAACTCGAGAATCATGGCATTCTCTGCTCTTCGTGTGTAATCATTGCTAACGCGTCAAATAGATGAAAGCATGTAAGTGTAATTTACTCATTCATCGCATTCAGCGCACGCAATCCCAGAATCGCGTATCCATTTTGCTAATGCTTCTATGGTAGATTCCATCCCCATTACGATGGACGGTATGTTAAGTGTGTGCACCACTCAATTGAACTTGACTGATGCTGGACTGCAGATTTGGAGACAAAGAATTGGGATATCAAGAGCGACGGCAGAGCCTCTCGAACCTCATACAAACATATTTGGCGACTTTCGCAGACATTGGTGTAGAAACATGGTTGATGCATGGGACATTGCTAGGCTGGTGGTGGAATAAGAAGGTAAGCCTTTTACAAACTTGGATCTCGACCGTCTCGCTGATTCAAATCTTACAGATCATGCCCTGGGACTCCGATTTGGATGTGCAGGTTTCCGAGACTTCCATGCATTTCTTAGCATCGTACTACAACATGAGTGTTTTTCACTATAAGACGCCACGAATTCCCGAAGGCAGAGATTATATGCTGGAAGTAAATCCTCATTACGTGAATCGGGAACAGACGGACAAAATGAACGTTATTGATGCACGATGGATCGATACGGCTACGGGATTATTCATCGATATCACAACCGTTAGGTACAACTATACACATCCTGCTGGAGAGGGGGTACTGAGTTGCAAAGACGGACACGAATTTCGGGTAGGCAACGCAACTAAATATATGTCTCCGCCGCTGACATTTGTAGGATTCATACCTGTTTCCCTTGAGAGATACTTCCTTCGAAGGAACCCCAGCAAAGATCCCATTTGCATATAGAGAGATTCTAGAATCGGAATACCGCAAAAAAGCATTGACAATGACTTATTACGAAGGGTATGGATTATTCTTTGTGTATTTTTACCCTTGATACTAATTCATCGATAATAGGCACCACTTTGACGATACCAAATTGGAGTGGATTCCACTTCCCAAAACTCCCGAGCCTGAATCTTTGTAAGGATACTTTGTCCCACTGCATTGCTAGAAGCAAATAAAGGAAGGTTTGCTTCAAGGACTGCGGTACCGAAATTATATTTCAGAGAGCTCTCACAAAACAAAGTCATTATACCCCTATCCCAATACGTAGCCAATCAAAAACTAAATTGCTACTTCTAGCAGAAAGGCCTCGAGAGGAAGTAATCGAATAAAGCTTGTTAAGCAGCTTCCTACAGTGGAAGGGCTCTACCAAAGATTACAAAATCTGGCACAGTTCTCGACAATTAATGCCAATAAGGATCAGAGGTTTGAGGCGTCAAACGAAACTCCTCAGAAATTAGACAAGCAAAATTCAAAGAAGAAATTAGTAGGGCTAGAATCATCACCACGTCTTAAGACTCCCTCAGAGTCTTTAATCCAGCAACTTCCGAATATAGTAGGTCACGGATTCGCTACCCAGCAACCGCCCTTTCAGGAACATCCACCCAAAGTCTTTGATCTTAGACCTCATTTGTCTTTGGATGAGTCCGCCCAGAACTCCAAGCCCGATTCAAGCAGACCTGAACACCAGCTTGCTCAAACTCCAGCTACCCAAGCTTCAAGTATTCTGACTTTACCAAGACAAATCAGAAATAAACAGCTTTTAAGCGAATCTGGAGTGACCATGCCAAAGACTGTCGCTTCCACAGGCCACTCTACAATTCTGAGTTCAACTGCTCTAGCTCCACAGCTTAGATCAGCCTCCTATTCCATGGACCACAGAAGGAGTGGGAGGAGTACTTCCCCACTGAGCTTGTAGGGGAGCCATGGACGAGTAAGAAAGTCCCTCCAGTAGCTTTCCGCCAATCGCAGAATTCTGGTAGTCGGAAAGCCACGGGTCCGCCAGTGAAGATGCAGATGGCAGAGAAGAGATTGTTTGCCAAAGTGGCGAAAAAGGCAGCTTTGTTGAAGACATACGAACACAAACGTAGGTTGTTAGAACAGGAAGCATATGCTGCAGCGCAACGTCGAATTTGAGAGATGACGAGGCATACCAAAAAGCGAGAATGAAGCTACTGCAGGATTTGGCACAGACTCAAGGGTCTGAATATGTTCACGGAAATCTGAAATCAGGTTTTGACATTCTGGCGTTGGATTTGGGAAATCATTATCGAATTAAAATCGGTGCAACTTCGGCGTTTACATCTTAGATCTGGTTACAATAGCCACTAATTGGTTGGAGTTTTCCTTGGATTTATGAAGTGAGTTTCACAGCGTTTACGGCGTAAGTATTTGGAGAATAGACAGACAGATTGGGTATACCTACTTTCGACTGGCTATAAAATAGCCCTGTTCGGCGTGTTGGGGGGATGGGATACAGTTCGGTTAAGAATTTATTAACAAGTGATTTCATATTCCTCTTAGGTCTTATATCTACGTTCCCTCAAATTTTATATTAATATTCGCATGTGATATTGTTGAGAAAACAAGTAGATACTGATGGATGAGTCGGAGGTTTGATGAATCTTATGCCGCCGCCGCCGTTATGGAACTTTGCTCAATGTTTGGTAGATGCCTTATTATTTGAGCTCGATTCAACTAGCATCTGAGCATCTTCAGTGAATCAGACGTTGAGCGCAGGAGTATGCTGGCATTTGGCTCGGGTGTTTGAAGGGTTTTTATAAAAGAGTCTTGACAAAAAAGAAGTCTACAAAGAGAGAACCATTTTTCATGATCCCGAACATGTCATGCAATCAACCTTTGCTTCAAAGGAAAGAATCGAATCTATTTTATGCCTTCTCTTTGTTTTTTCCGCGCGCATCTCAGCGCAGGGAGAGTTTTCTTTGTTGGTGAACCGGAAAAAAATAATCCTTCTCGTAGCCATGATAAATCATGCTCTGCCTATGAACTTGTCTGTAGATCAAGCATCTCTTTACTTTCTATTTGATCAAGGCCAATTACTTGAGAACTTGCTCCTTACATATTCAACAACGTGGGATAGAAAAGACGAATAGGTATACAGATTAGTCTCTACCAGAATTGTAAAATTGCACGAAATGGAGCCTAGTACCAGCAGAGTGAGATTGCCAGGTCTTTCAGATGAAGAAGACACCGTAGGGCCAAATCGACAAATTCTCCCAAGACGGCTTACTCAAGGTCGACAAGCGACTGCACGAAGATCAATACGTGATCCTGACGAATGGCTTTCCCACAACGGAAGTGGTTATGACGGGGAGATAAATACAGAAGATGGGTCTGAGGAGAATGTAAGAGCCGGCTCCAGCTACAGTGAATTTAGCCCCGAAGAAGAAAGCAGTAGTCAAGAGGATAAAACCCGGGTTCCAAAAAGAGCCGCGCGCAAAGCGGAACAAGTGAGAACCCGGAGAGAGGGACAAGCATATCGACAAGAGAGCAATTCATCTCAAACGAGTAATGCTGCTGAAACCGTGACAACATCAGACTTCATGGCAGAAGCGTCCGTGGAGCCTGAACCTACAACGCCTCCCCCAGATCCATTGCGTACGAGACAAGCTCCCCGACCTCCAGCCAAAGCTGCGAATCCATCGTTTATAGGGTATAAGAGCACGGCCCATGAGGCTCCAGTTCGCAGGAAATATAGCAAGCTGAAGATTTCAAATGAGCTCAACAGATACAAAGCTAAGGAACATTCACAAAAACTGAACCCAGTAGAGAAGACACAATTTACAGCTCTAAACACTCTTGACTCTATGCTCACCAACCCTTCTAACTCGAAGACCGCGGCTGTAATCAATAACCTGCCCTCCATGAAGCAGATACTTAAGGATAGCAAGTCTGCTATGGGAGATGGTGGTGTGCCTACTGGCCCATCGCCATATTATAGAGTTGGTCCTAGACCAAGATTAAAGTATGTCTTTCATAATGCTCCAATTTTACAAACACAGAGTCATCCAAATCTGACTGCCATCATGGGCATTGGATGAGTGTTCCTTCACTATATATAGAACTATCTTACTCACCTCAAACACAGGATAAGCTCCTCAAAAGACACAGGTAGAGATGAAACCTCCAGGAAGAGAGAAAGAGATGTTACTGAGCCGACTGAACGACCATCACATGAGCAGCCTACAAAGAGAAGAAGGACACGGACTCGGCCCAAAGCACGTATCCCTGTTGACCTCGCTTTACCCAAGCCACAGCCTGCTAGACTGACATTTCCACCTCACCCTCCAGAGGAAAGAAGCGACGAGTGGTACATAGCTCAATTCGAGGAATTGTTTAACGAGCTAGATGATTTTGTTGAAGAATTCTTCACGATCCATAATCTTGACCAGGATACGTTTCATCAGCTATGGGCACTTGATATGACACCTGAGTTCTTGAACTATGTAGAGCAGGTTGCTGAGCCTGACATAAATCAAGGGGGATGGGATGCAATAATTCAAAACACCAAGCAAAGAAAACTTTTGATTAAGGCAGTGTTGATGCGTATTCTAGAGGTCAAGGTGTTCGGTGCTGAACTACTTGGTGCAGCACCAGAAGAAGACGAGATGATGATGAGATTAGAAAAGGGATTGTTTACCCAAGAACGTGCGTCTCAATGGAGATCCCATCTCAAGTCTGCAAGACTGATTATTTAATGCAGGTTTCGTTCGCCAACAACTGCGCTCACAACAAGTTCGAACGATCTTAGGATTTAGTTGTATAACCAAGGATTTTCACTCAGCTGTTGCTAAATTGACTGCACAAATCACACTACTTCTTCAACCGCTCTCGGAATATCTATACGCATTACCACCCACGGCTAAGAAGGACAGTCCGAGAAAACTCCCATCAAACCCCACCATACAAGAGCAGAACCAAGCTCTACATAATCTAATATCTAAGGCTGGCTACCTTTCAATTGCCATTCGTCTTTCATCCACGATATTCTTTTTTGACCACGCCAATCCCGGCGATCACTGGGAAGATGAGGAACACATCAGTGTTGACGAAGAAATCTACAACGCAAGCAAGACCTTCTTTGAGAGGCCTTACGAGGCAGCCGTCAATTCATTGAAAGTGGACTACGAAGTGCTTGCGGCGCAACTTAGGGCCACTGAGCCTGGTCTGACACTTATGGAAGAACCGAAAACTGAAGCTGGGCGTGCTATCGCTGTACAGATGAAGGCTATGCGCGAAGACACCCAAAAACCGATCCCGCCCAATTACACCCACCGTGCATTGGTGAAAATCAGTATCTTACCAAACATTAGACGCTTCAAACCTGGTGGGCAGATTGATGATGAGACGAACGCGCCACTACACACTCGTAAAGGTTTTCGAGTCCGGGAAATATGCAAGGCGCAGGTCCTGTGCTATTTTGGGGACAAACGAATATTGTCAACGGGCGAGCGTTTGGAAAGCTTGGACTTGCACCACTTTGTTGAGCATAAGAAATCAATATATCGCAGGGGAGAGGCTGTATCGAGCTGGTCCAAGTGGGTGGCAGCTGGAGCAACCGGCGCTGTGCTTGGAGCAGCAGGGTTGAGATATCTTGGAGCAGAACCTGATTTCTTGACAGACAAATTTCCGTCTATGAACTTGAGAAATGCACTGTTAGGTAATGTGTGGTAAAAACCAAAAATCGGTTCCGAAGTCTCTAGCCTGCCACTCGATCAGCCAGTCTGTATTTAGAACGAAATTGAATGATATCATAGTTTTTGGGTAGCCGAACATTTTATAGGTATGAATAAGTTTGTCAGAGAACGCCGTAAGCTTGAGTTCCAGGTATCATAGTGCAGCTCTCAAAAACACCGAGACCCCCTTCCCAATAAAAAAATCCCGCTATCTTGCCAGCATTCAGTCAGGATTTAATTTCCTCGAGGGCGCAACGCGCTCCACTACTCCCCCCCAGTAGTGCCTTGAGGAACTGATCTCTTTTTTTCTTTCTTAGCCCACCGAAGCCCGCACGCATTGCAAAGTGTCTTTGGCCCTGTTGGACCTTTCCGCCACTCGGGCGACTCTAGCGTGCCTTGAAAATATTAGCCTTCAGAAACAAACATAGGAAGAGACGTCACATACCACAGTCCGTGCAAACATATTCTTCCTCCTTCTTTTTGTTCTTCTTTTTGTCACCAGCTCCCCTGTCTTTATCCAAGGGTATCGCAATACCAACATCCCCCCTCATCAAGGCCGGACTCTTGTCACCAGTACTTATTCCCTGACTTCTTTCCCCATCTTGATAGCGGAGTCCTGTGAGCATCTCGATGGTCTCAATATGGGTAGCTCCTTCATACCGAGCCATCTTATCTTTCATTGAATCAGCTCCTCCTCTTGCACTTGCATCTGCAAGGTTTTCTTGAGTCAGTGATATATTAGACGCGACAGGCTTCGCAGGAGGTGGCATTGCAAATAAGTCCGCATTTGACGCCCGAGGCGTTGTTGAAGTTCCTACAGACGTAGCTCCCATTGTGTCAGATTCGGACAAAAATCCAGAACGACCGTCCTGTTTCTTGTCCCACTGTCGCTGCGCATCTTCCGCTTCCTCCGCCTCTTCTCGTTTTAGGTCGTTAATACGCTTCGTCAAGCGCTCATTTTCAATTTTATGTTCTAGGAAAGAGTCTAGTAGTGCTGCGTTCTTGGTTGGATATGGTCGTGCCATCATAAAGAAACCACGACAAAACCCAGCAGCATTATTTGGGCCGAATTGAGCTGCCTCTGAAGTAAGATGTGGATGCCCATGGGATTCGAATATCGTATATGTACCATCCTTTTTTCGAAATCGGTAAAAGAATCTAAGAGGATTGCCACTTGCAATAGATTCATTGAACTCGCGCATAAAAATCCCACTATCATCCGCGTGTATAAAGTCAATAATAAATTTTCCAATCAACTCCTCATTTGGGTACCCTGTTAAGAATGTCCCACTGGGGGAAAGATAGATTATACGACCATCAGGCGTGAGAATATGCAAAAAGTCTTTGAGCTCCTCCACCACTTTATGGGTCCAATTCCTTCTCTTCGTGAACTCCGTTAACGTACTGCCACTACCAACAGCGGATGGCACTCCAAACCCAGCAGGTAATGGACCAGCTCCTGGGCCAGTATTAAGGGTATCCATGGTATTACTGCTCGCGAGCCCTCCACCATCTGCTGGCAACGACTTTTCTTGTCCATCGGGGCCGCTGTGTGGTGAATACATCGTATTGTCTGAGTTATTGGTATCGAGGTTTGCTGGGAGTTGGGTATACGAATTAGGCAAGTCTTCTTCTAGCATTCCTGTCATAGAGGTATCCAAATTCCCTTGGCCATGCTGAACTTGATTAGACACTTGAATGGTTCTTTATTAATCCAGCATACCTCATTAACCGAAAGATCTCCTGATAGACCTTTCATCCCCATATTGTAACTCGTACTATTGTCCATAACTAGTGGAGAACGATGGAACATGGTGGTGTACGAAGACAGGTACCAGGGACCGTTCGACGCTTTGCACAGGCCACAATACCTTAATCATACAGCATTTCCAGCGTATTCCCTGCTCTTTGTCTGCAGAGATGTTGATGGTTGCGCCGGTTCGGCAAAGCCCACTCGGAATAAACAAATCGGATCGGATAAGCTTCATGCCAGAACTACATAGCTGATAAATCACGTGCACCCGTGACAGCTTCAATCGCGTCTTAATCTATCAAGATCATCACCTGTTGAAGTATCAAGAATCCCAACACTACAAGACTACCTATCTCGTAACACAGGGCCTCCAGCCTTAGATAGCTGGGTATGGTATCAACATGTAAGTGGATCATGAGCTGTATCTGCCCTATGGACCAAAAACTAACTCGGTGACTGTAGGAGTAGGTTGACTCCCTAAACTTCTTATAGCCTGCCCTACGGAGCACTGATATCTTCCACAGCGACAATAGATAGATTGCAGATTCAGGGGTATGTGTGCCGTTTATTATCTTACTTTAAATTATAGACCATAAAGCTAAGGAATAACAAAAGGATTCGAAATTTCGACAATGCGGATTGGGAAACAATCAAGTTTCGGGGCTGCTTGACGCTCATCGTTGGCTGCAATGGGTCAGGGAAAACCGTGCGCCTGCTATAATCTCTATTTGACTTTCTTGAACTAACTTATATGCAGACAATAATTGAGTGCCTCAAATATGCTACTACTGGGCAGCTTCCTCCAAACAGCACCAATGGAGCTTTTGTTCACGATCCTCAGGTACAGCATATTCTGGACACTGCATACTTGAAGCTAATACATACTAGCTCAGTCAAGAAAAGGAGGTTATGGCACAGGTGAAAATCAAATTTCACACAAATCATACCGACTTTGTTATTTCCAGACAGCTCCAGGTCACTGTCATGCCTAACAAAAAGAGAAAGCTGAAAACCCTAGAATCGGCCCTCCAGATGATTCGGAATGGAGAAAAGACGACATTATCGAAAAAGGCAGTAGATCTGGACAGAATAGCTCCTATAAAGCTGGGAGTCTCAGAAGCTATTCTCAGCAACGTCCTCTTCTGCCACCAGGATGAATCCCTGTGGCCTATGGGCACACCTGCCGAGTTAAAAAAGAAATTCGATACCATTTTCGACGCTGTCAAGTATACACAGGCTGTAGATAACCTTCGTCTCATGAAGAAGAACCTACAACAAGATCTTTACAAAAAGAAAGTCGACGCAGATAATTTTAAGCAGGCTAAGGACAAAGGCGAACGCGTCGAGGCAAAGTCAACACAGCTTCAGGCAGAACTTGATGATCTTAGGGCCGAAGTTAAAGAACTCGATGTGAAGATGAAAAAGGTCTCCAGAACTGCCCAGGAGAAGCAGAAACAGGCAGAGGCTGCTAAAGGCGTGGTGAACGAGCTCAAAACGCATACAGATCAGGCGTCCTTTCTTGAAAAACAAATCGAAAGAATGCAGGACACTCTGGAGATACTCTCCGAAAGTGACGAATGGCTACACCAGACCCTAGAGCAATTCAGCGATCGAATGGCTGAATACGAGAAGCAGGGAGAGGTCTGTGTAGTCAAGTCTGATGAGCTATCAAAACAATTGCGAATTTCCAGGCAGGATTTGTCAACAAAGCTATCTGAGAGAGGTCAGCATTTGGCAGAGAAGTCAGCTTATGAAGATAGATTGCAGAATCGTGAACAGTTGGTGAGGGACGCCGCGCTCAGACATGGCATTCGAGGATATGATGGCGAATTGGATGAGGGTCAAGTCAAAGATTTTGTCTCGAAGATGAGAAAAGCACTTAGAGACAAGGACCGTGAACTTGAGCGTCTCAAGAAGTCCATTGAGGATGAAACGCATCAAACCTATTTAGCCAAGTCAGAGGTTACGAATCAGCAGAAGCTGCTGGAGCAAAGCAAGCAAACGGCTAGACATGCAATTAAAGAGAATGATACGCAATCGAGTAATCTCCAGCGATACATTGATTCAATAACTGTTGATGAAGGTCAAAAGGCTGTGATGGAGGCATCCCTAGGAGATTTCCAGGAAAAACTTCGGACTGCCACTGGTACCTTTGAGGCTATGGAATGGGAGCAACGTTCCAAGACCGCGAGAATTCATTTGCAAGAACTCGAGAGTGAGTCAGAAGGGCTTCGAGCAGAGCTGACGCAATGTACAAAGCTTGCCGAGGACCAAGCAGCATTGAGGCATGTCCAAGGAGCTTTAAAAGAAGCTCAAACTAGCCTGGGTACTATGAAGGCAACCTATGAGAGTCAGCTTAGTGCCGTGATCGGCCAAGATTGGCAAGATGACAATATCGAACGAGCGTATCAAGCTGCGGTTGATCGTAAATCCCGCGCAGTCTCGGATGCCAAGGAGCAACAACAAAAGACGCAGCATGACCTTGATCAGACTACTTTCAAAGTTCAAAGTATTCGTGAAAACTTGAACAAAAATGAGAATTTAGCTGCAGAATATCGAACCGCTGTATTGAAGTCGATTATCGACGAGAATGGCAATCAGCTGGAAAGCGTTGATGAGTATCAAGAGGCACTCCCTGATCTAAAGGCAGATCTTGACGAGGCAAAAAAGTCTTACGATGGTTGCGGATATGTCAGCGAATACTATTCCAAGTCTTTGTCAATTGCAAACGCAAATGAGAAATGCCGTCTCTGTGATAGAAAGTTTGCTGACGCACGTGAAAAGAACGCCGTATTGGCTAAGATCCAGAAACAACTTGAGAAGCATACTCAAACTGTTTTTAAAAAAGTCTTGGAAGAGGCCGAGGCAGCTTACGAGGAAGCCTTCGCTGTCCAGCCTCAATATACGAGTCTCAAAAACCTTACAGATTTTGAAATCCCGAAACTCAAGAGTGATTTGCAGGATGCAGAGCGGAAGAGAGCTGATCTCCTTCGTATTATTGAACGACATGACAGTGTATTAAGCCAAGAAGAATCTGTGAAGAGAGAGGCAGACTCTCTTGCTAAGCCTGTCAACGCAATATCTGGATACCTTAATGAGATTGCTAAGCGTGAAGCAGAAATAGCTTCCATATCGTCACAACAGAAACTCACTGGTAGCAATCTCTCTTCCGAGGAGCTTAATGAACGCATTACGTCCAACGCCCAGGAAATTCGAATTGCGAGAGGCGACATCGACAAAAATCTTACCGAGAAGCATAATGCAAAAGCTGCAATCAGTGCTCTAGAGCTTGACGTAAGCAATGCCATCGGCAAGCTCAGCAAGGCTTCAAGTGAGCTTGAAAAGAAACAGGACTTCATCGTACAGCTAGAAAAATGTTTTGCAGACAGCAAGGCACATCGAGATGCTATGCACCAAGCAGATATCGACCTTGAAAGTCTTATTCCACTATCCGAAAGTGCCCATGCTAGACATGACGAGGCTTTGCAACGTGGTCGAAGCAAGGAACTGGAAATTCAGGCAGACAAGGATAAGTTAGTTGAAACCGTCAACGCATTCAACATGGTTAATAGAGAGATTGATAATTATCTTGAAAGAGGTGGATCTCGGAACCTAGACGCTTGTCAGCAACTCATAGAGGCACTTGAACAGAGTCTAAAGATAAGCGAAGGCGAACTCTCAGAGCTTCAAAAGCGTGAGAGCGAATTAAGAGCTAAAGTCAAAGATGGCGAGACTGGAAAAAAGAACATAGTTGGGAATATAAATCAGCGGAGCTACATTCGTGAGTTGCAAGACCTCAAAGAGAAGATCGTCAATCTAGAAGAACGTAATGTGCAAGGGGAATTCGATCGGCTTTCACGGGAGGCTATGAAGGCTGAAAAAGAGTACCAAATTCTTCACGCCGAAAGAGGCCCTCTGGTCGGTACTGCAGCTGCCAAGGACCAACAGCTGAATGAGAATTTGCAGGATTGGGAGCTTGAGTATAAAGACGCAGCTCGCCGGTTTCGCGAGGGTCATATTAAAGTCGAAACAACTCAGGCTGCTATCGAGGATATTGATAAATATCGTCAAGCTCTCGAGCATGCTATCATGCAGTACCATACCCTAAAGATGGAAGAAATCAATCGCATTGCTCGTGAAATATGGCAACATACCTACCAAGGCACAGACATTGATGCTATCATGATCAAATCTGAAAATGACTCGTCTGGTACTGCGTCAGAGAAACGAAGCTACAATTACCGAGTGGTCATGACGAAGCAAGACGTAGAGATGGATATGCGTGGCCGATGCAGTGCTGGACAAAAGGTCCTGGCAAGTATAATCATACGTCTTGCTCTTGCAGAGTGCTTTGGTGTTGGTTGTGGTGTGAGTACTCATATTCTAGCCTTTTCAATTTTGAACTCACATTGTTTCAGATCATTGCCTTAGATGAACCTACAACGAATCTTGATGGGAGTACGATTCAATCGCTTGCCGATGCTCTCCATATGATTGTCAAACAACGCCGGTCACAGTCCAATTTCCAACTAGTCATCATAACCCACGATGAGGAGTTCCTTAGAGCTATGAAGGTGCATGAATTCACCGATACATTCTGGCGGGTTAGTAGAAATCAACATCAAAACAGCATCATTAGGGAAGAACAAATCAAAGACATCGCCAAGTAAGCTTTGGTCCAGTGGCGCATGATTTAGATATAGCAGAATCTGTTGTCGATACTTGGATGTTAGATAATCTTGGAGGAGCTTTAATTAAAGGGGTTGTGGAGTTACACATTTCGGGTATCAATAAGCATTAGCCTGGCGTCACACAGTAAAATAGGTACGGGACTGGGTGGTTTGCTTTCGCAACACATATTTCGGCATAGTTTCTCTGCTTTACGAGGTATTCACTTCCCTAGATTTACTTTAATCGAAAGAAGTTACCCAAAATATCAAAACGTAAAGATCATCAGTAGAGCGAAAGTGTCAATGAGGGTTATACGATCTTATTACCAGTCTCTAAGTGTTTAAGAAAGGAATAAGATTTGGCTATTGAGTTTACAATTCAGAACACAATTAATATCTAAGCATCGAGCGAAACTTCTAACAAGAGATTAGGCATCGAAGTGGAATTCGCAGGCATCACATAGGTGAAGTTCCAAAACTCAAAATCACTGCATGTGTTAGGTCGCAATTCATCATGAGATTGAGAGACTTACTTGATGGTCGTAAATGCACCGCCTTCGGAGCCTGCAAACTCTACAGTGTAGGTAAGGTTAACGCTTCCAGATGTTTTGACTTTGAGACCTGGCAAATCCTCCCAATTCTCAACATCAACTTTTTCTTTGAAGGTGCTAACAAGAAGAGAAAATGCTGATTTTGAAGTGCCAGCAGGATAGGTGAGATTGAGGACACCAGGAGCTACATCAGCGATCAGAGCCTTTTCTGTAGCGTACAACGTAATAAATCCAACTTCGGCCCCAGTTTGCCATTGGATGACAGCAGGGTTGAATGTGTTGACGTTAATCGCTGGCCCCCCAACAACTGTTTGGTTGAAGGTCTCGGCGCCTATGCTCAGGTCTGTAGTGAGATAGGAGGTAATATTGCGAGGTACGTGATCGTAAGGTGGTGAGTATGTTTGTGACACGAAAGTATGCTCACCACTGAATGTTGTTAGAGAGTCCATGATATCTGCGGGCATTAGAGAGGCGTGGAAGGGGGCAAGGATTGCCACAAGAGGGGCGAATGCGAAATCGCCAGAATGAGATAGGATTTGAGCAGGGGCGCTGAATCCAGCTTCCTTCTTTCCAATTAGGGCCCAGAAGTGTAGGCCTAAGATGCTCACGTAGCGGTTCATGTCGAACCCATAACTCCTGTCCTATTTCGTATGTTAAATTAGAACTTAATCACGAAAATCCAGCTTACCCATGGTCCTGCTACGTTTTTTAGATCGGGGTGCCACAGCTCGGCAATAGCTTTCCAAGTTTCCGTTATGACTATAAAGTATTAACGCTCATCGTACACTACATAGGTTGCGACATAGATGCTACTTACTACGTCGTCCGTTTCCAGTCATAATATCATCAGCAGGAAGATATTTAGCCCATAACGTAAGTGCAAAGAGCGAAACGCCGGTATAAGTACCACTGTTGAATTCTGATAGCGCGTTGGTTTGGTTGAAGAGTGCAAGAGAATCCTGTGCATAATGGTATCCCGATATTGTCATGTTGCTATCATTGAGACGATTGCCAACATAAGAGGAAACAAAAGCACGCATCAGTGCCGGATTGCTGTACGAAGGATAGAGATTATCGCCATCAACACCACCTACCCTATAAGTATCGCCAACGGTAGCATTGAAGAGCGATTCCTCCATTAATTTTGTTACGTTCTCGGGAATTAAGTGCCCAAATTCCTCTAGTGCTACAATAAAGGTAGTTCCAACGAATCCTCTCCAGTTGGGGTCCCAACTGTTATATCGCTTTTCGGGGTAGCTTTTGGACCCAACTTTGGGTTCCTCAAAGTACTTCTGATATGTTCCATACCTAATTTTGTGAGTACAAATTGCGGTGATCTATAAATATCCCTTACCAATTATCTTTGGGGTCCTTGAATTGACCATTTATAACATTCACAATCATGTTCAAAGCATCCTCCACGTCTGGACCCTCATCCCTCGCAAGTAGTCCTAAAGCATACCATGCCGATGCTCTTGTACCATGCCGTAAAGCTGAAGATGCGCTTAATTCATACAAAGCGCCGAACTCTCTATCATTGAAGCTATCCATCCATGTCATAGACTCATTGAAGAGTGTTTGAGCATTTTCTGGAAGATTCCCAATATATGATGCACTGGTATGGACGGAAAAGAGACCAATTGAGAGGAGCGACTTGAGAAGCATTATGAAGGGGTGTTTGAGTACACGATACCTAAAGAGATAAGTTCAACAAAGCCCAAAAGTTCAACCCTCGGAACATTGCAAGCTACTTAAGGATTTTTTCCAACCCCATTGTTGCCAACCTCTATAGCCCCAGTCGGCCTTGTTGGCTAACCTTGTATGAATTAGACATTCATATAGTGAAAGTGGAGATCCTAGTACTTGGACTTGTGTGCTGTTATACCCCCGCGGCGGAGATAGATCGACAATTGGAGGCTTCTCCGAGTCAGAACCAACAGTATCTTAGTACGTTTAACCGGAAAAATCCATCTTCTGGGGGCGGAAATTTAGCTCTGAATGGCATGATCTCCAAGCATATCTTTTTCTCCTCATGAAGAAAGATATTATCGCGGAAGTTGTCTCTGATGGTATCATCACGTGATCACAACGTCTCCTTGAGATCAGAATGCATATATTGTTATTCTCTTCATATTATGTGTGATAAAATGTTTCTACAAGGAAAGAGCTTACTTGATTAATTCCTATATTTCCAAACTTCTCAAGAAGTACATAAGGTTCGCAGTTGGAAGAAAGTTGTGTCACGCGTGGTATCCTCTAGCCAGATAAACTTTTACCTCGGCTACAATTTCACTTCCTACATCGCTTGGATGGTTGGCATGGAGAAGGTGATTAATTATTGGTTTGACGCTTGCATCAACTTTCGTCCGATTGTGTGTACTATATACATATCGCATTGCCTAGGCATAGTGATTTTCGACCTTCAAGCCCTTGAACTCAAACGACGTACCTTCACGTTTATCTAAGACAGTCTTGTGGTGAACATCCTTAACGCGTGCCCGGACGTATTCGATACCAGTTGGAGCTTGGATTGATGGATTCTTATCTTCTTCAGTAAGAAGTCCAAGACGGTCAAGTAGAGGGGACGGGACTGCCTTCATAGGCGTAGTATCTCCAGGCCGGCTGAAGTACAGCAGGCCTAGACGAGGTATGCTGATTTGATCTTTGGGTGGCGTTACCACGCGGTGGATTGTCGATTTCACAAATCCTGAGGATTGTTAGTTCGTGCTTTTTAGTTGCAAGTCCAATTCACCTTTAGTAAGGAACGACAAAGTGTCAGCTGCGTTACAGGTGATGCCTCCCTCGACGGCCTTCACATGTTTCCATTCACCCTCGGGAGTCCTGATTTGTAAACCTGCGACGTGCTGCGAGAAAAGTAAAGCTGTCTAGCAATTAGCATTTGGAGATATCAGGGCCTACTTAAGAGTTTAGAGCCTGGATCGCTATAACTCAAGGACTGTTTTCCTCTTCTTTGCTTTTAAATAAGAAAGGAAAAAGGTCGCGGCTGTTCAAACGAGGTAAACCTTACTGAGCGAACCAAAATCGGTATGTCCTCCCTTAGAATAGGCCTGGGCAAGTTCCCACTCTTGCTGAGATCTGACGTTATATATCATGTAACGCAGATGATCATCAGAATTCTCATCGTATGCATGAGCGTTGGAGAGGAAGTCCTCAGGCAATTCGAGGATGATTGAGATGAGAACAAACAGTTTGCGAGCAACCTTTTCCCAGACATCGCGATGGAAGCTTGCTGCACGGAGAATTAATATTGCTTCTTCCTAGAATTCCCCGAAGCTGGATGGCTTACCAATTTCATCGTAGTTTTGCTTTACAATTTGGTGTTTGGGTACGTTGGCGTATGCTGGGATTGCTTTAGGGATATTGAGCTTTACGGTGATTAATGAGATGTTCTTCTTTCAAAGCAGGAAGAGTGTATGCACCATCTCAATATTATCTTTTACACCCGTGTCACCGATCCATCGAGAATTTTCCCTATAGCCAAAGTACTCGCCATCTGCGAAATTGCATGGAGCTGCCCGTTTCTCTTCTAAGGGCTCTTTGAAGAATGTGTTACCGATGCTGAACTGTCTTAAAATCCTTTCATCGTCAATGCCGGTGTTTATGACAACCCAGAAGCCAACGCGATTTACCGCATCGTATAGTTGCTTTGCGAGTTCTTCTTTTCCGCCCGGCTCATCAAATCGAGATAGGTCAATTTTGACGAGTGGTGCCCAGTCAAGCTCTTCAGTTGTAGGAGCCGGGCGAGCCCATGGTTTGACTAATGGAGTTGTACCTGAAACTGTCTGATACCCAGGTATTTCAGTAGCTGAAGGTGCCATGATCTAAATATGATCATATATAGTGAGACCTGAAAGATGGTATTTATAAGTGAATAGAAAATAGTGGCCAAGCAGAATAACAGATATACAGGTTACATTGGATTAAGTAGCCAGCACAACGTGGGTTGCGATTTTTAAGAAACTTTACTACCAAAAATATTCTATCATACTTGCGTAAAAGGCGTGCTTGCTATCTAATTATTGAAACGTAGGGTTTTAGCTCCCTGGGTGTTGCATCAGTTCTCAGCAGGAAGGCAGATCTTCAAGGGTGGGGTGTGGAGACGTGCAATTCACCCATTCAGGTATGAGTGAGAGTTATGCTAACCAAACGATTCTGATAGTGAGGGGTAGCGAGATTCGCCATTTATGGAGCATATTCCTCATCAGTATAACTATATTCAGGTTCTGCATGTTGAAGCGAATGTACAAACAGTGAGACTGTAAGACTATTGGAGAAGCATACAGCAAGTAAAGAGTCCGCTGTATTCAGTAGCTGGTGGTACTGGGTCGACATTCACAAAACCAGCTTGGAAAAGACGTGTGGACGTGTGGAATGTGGTCAGCGCATCATGACACCCAATCTTACATTATGGAACAAAGCTAGATCCTATCGAAATAAATGCGGGAAAAAAGACAAACTCTTATATCGGGAAGGCATCTATCAAGCCATACCAATCTTCAAAATGCTGTTTGGGCTTTTACAAAGTTCATCAATGACTACTTGCTTTTGTTTGATGACTGCTCGACTACTTATGTCAAAATTGTCTGTGATCGAAGTAGGCTTGCAGTTTAACAAAATAAATCCCAAAAAGAAAATTCGAAGCTATGAGATACATATATTAGGCTTATGTCCCTTGTGTGTTAACATCCTATATTTGTAATGATTGAATCGAAACTCTGTGAATTCTACATTGTAGATAGCACTGCCAGTTAAACAAATTCTGAAGTCCTCAAAAATAATATATAACTTGAAAAACTCAAGAAATTCTAGTGTCGCTCGTTGCTTGTGTATTGAGAAGAGAGGTCCATTTCAGCTTTTGATGTTTCTGCTCTTCTAGGCCAGTCAATGTTTATAGACGTGGGACGGTACCCCTAATCCAGCTATCTTGGCGCATGGAGGAAGCGAACCTCGGCAATTAGAGAGAAGTCACGTTACGTATCCAAGACCGAATTGAATGGACTCCTGAAGCTCAGCTTCAATTGCATATCATCTTGTATTGCAACTGTTGAGATGGTATATCCTTTGACGAATCAGGCTCTCCGGTTCTCTGGCCTTGGTGCAGACCTTGAGGTTTTAGAAAAAGACCTTCCCCCTCTGCCAGCAAAAGAGATTCTCGTTAAAGTGCATGCAGCGTCGATTAATCCAGTTGACATCCAACTATGGAGAAGCGGCCTTGTAGGCGTCGTGGCTGGCGATAAAGGCATGGGAAGGGATTTCTCCGGGACTGTGATCTATATTGGAAAAGAAGTCCGAGGTTGGACTGTCGGAGATGAAGTTTATGGCTTACTCTTTGAAATAGTTAGTCTCCTGTAGAAGCTAAATATCAATCGCTAATACGGGTTTTGCCAGTTTGGTCAAGGTACCTTCAGCGAATACATTCATTTTAACCCGGAGATAGTACCGGTGGCTAAAAAGCCCAGCTGCTTGACGCATGAAGCTGCAGCGGCGTTGCCTCTTGTTACATTGACTGCTTTTGCGTGCCTTGATTGGCTTCCACCACAAGTTGGTAGCCAGCGACGAAGTGTAGTCGTGCGAGGTGCTTCTGGTGGCACAGGGTCGTTCATTATCCAGTGTCAGTTGAAATCATATTTGGCATCATTCGCTGTCACCTGAGCCTCGGCCATGTCTGTTCATTATACAATCCCGCTAACGGCGAAACAGTAGCAAAGATTGTTTATGATTGTCATGTTACAGCGATATGCTCCAGCAAAAACTTAGATTATGTACAGAAACTTGGTGCAGACGATGTAATCGACTACACCAGCCACAATGTTATAGATGAATTACTCGAAAGGAAAGCTTCAAGCCAGCAATATGACCTGATTGTTGACTGCGTGGGTGGTACCGACTTTTTCAATGCATATGTAGAAATTCTCAACCCCAAAGGCGCATACGTAACAATCGTCGGCGACAAAACTGGTGTAAAAGTACTGGGAGGCCCGCCTACTTACCTCACTTCACCAAGTCAGATAATCCGCTTCCTCAAAGGCCATTTTTGGGGCCCTAGATATGCTTGCATGTAAGTACCTTTCTTTCGGGACCTAGTAAGCAAAGGAAACAATCATCCAAGCTTTATTCATGAAGAAGAGGCACTCTGCTCGAGAATCGGAGCTAGTGATACCTAAAGCGGCTCTATCATTCTATATTATGTGCATGGAGTGGAATTCGTCTCGGAGTGCTTGCTCAAGGCAGAAGCAATGAGAGACTCAATGATGGCCTCTACTATAACCCCCTTACATTCGCTTGGGCAGTACTTGAAAACTAACTGCGCTATTTGATTCAGTTCTTTCCTTACAAAAGCATCTCTTCTCGAAAAGATATCATCACTGGCTGAACACGGAGAACTTCAAGTCTCTATACAAGAAACAATACCTGCAGCACTATCAGACCCACAGTCTTGGCAACGCGCTGTCGCGCTTATTGAAAGTGCGCGCATACGTGGCAAGGTTGTGCTACAGGTCTCTTGAGGGTACTTAGTATAGAAAGACGGGGATAGGTAGGTGGATACACGGCGTAGCATCGTGAAGCTATCTGTAATGGCATGGGCTGCTGGACATTCTGTACCTATTATGTAATACCAAATCTCAGTTTAGCCATTTACTAGCAAAGATCGTTTGCTTTAAGCTCGTAGTAGAAATTATCGAAATCACTTATCTCTATTCAGCTTGAAGTTTAGGGATAAATCAGTAACTTACACCTTCATATGTTGCCTATAATCAAAACGGCCAGGAACTATTGATGGTAAGTAGTTTAACACCTATTCAGTTTATGACCAACAATTCAGACAGCTTCAAACCCTGCGCAGCCAACAAAGATACGCCAACGTTACCACCAAAAAGCCATTGCAACGAAACTATTCCCTATCTAGGTAACTGCGCGCTCAATTATGTACGAAGGCAATCTGTGGTTGGCTCATAGTTACGATTTCATTACCCGGATAGCCGAACGATGCCTTCTTTCTATATGCAGATTTCTCATGCGTTGCCTAGATCCTGACTGGGTATCTAAGTCCGACTCTATGACTCGCCATTGAATTCATTGTTTGTATGTTGTGTTGGACAAGGTATATATTTGAATGTCCTCCACTGTGTTACTTTATGTTCAACTCCTACAACACCTCTGTGTAACGTTGAAGTTGTGATTATCCATTACGTCAAAGAAGGGGTTTTGGAATTTGCCATTCCTGCTCCGATGGTCTTCACAACAATATTATTCAAAATCATCAGTGTATACTCCTAGGGTTTACATGCAGACGAGAAACGTGGTCGAAACACTTGAGCGTTATTGGATAGGTAATGACTGGTTGGATAAATAAATGTTTGGAAACTCGAATTGATCACCACAGCTTTGTATGCCAAGGGTGCATCTTCTTTGCTTGGTCGACTCTCTGCTACTCGCGCTACTTGCGGCTCACATGTTAAGTATGGCTTGATGTCAGATTGGCCCCTAGTCAACAGTTCGAGATATTCACAGGATGCGATATTTGTTCTTCCAAGATCGGTTAATTGTTCTATGTGTGGAGTCTTTACTCGTCATATCATCACCGATTTCCAGCGGTTTCCCAGCAAATTTCGCTAGTTGCACATCCAGGAATGGAATCATGCTTGGTCTCCAACCATGCTATCTACAACCATTTAAAGCAGTATGTACAAAATAATACACTCAAATCAACTCCTTATATCATTCATCGGCTGCAAATTATCTAACATAGCCAAGTACTCCATATTGGCCACGTTCATATGATTATTTATACCACCGCCATAGGAACCCAGCTCTTCATCAAATGCTGTTACATCTATCTGGTCATGTTGTTGACCCATTTGGTGTCCTTGAAAACTGGCAAAATCGTAGCTAGATGTACCACCTATCGTTTGGAATGTGTGGTGACTTTGTGTTGCAAAGTTATTTGCTGGGTTACGAAGACTTTGGTTCGGCGGTGTGTGGCCAGCGAAAACACTCCGCGCAATGAATTTGATTTCGCGCTCTGTTCTTCTTGCATTGCTCCAAGCTTCAGCCAGCTTTTTCAGCCCACCGAGGCCTAAACGCACACGATCCCGAGCACGGGACCTTTCAGTTCCGTTAAGGGTATACGCACAAGATGAAAGGTTTGCGCATGTTGCCAGTGCAATGCTGGTTATGCCAAGGGGTGAGTGCTGTAACATAGGTATAGGGAGGGTATAGAGATTTGTAGCAATTTCAGCAGCTTCTAGGCACTTTCTGGTGTGCAGCCAATAAGACCGGTCGTCGCGAGAGGAAGGTTGGCTGGTTGGTGGCAGAGGTGCGAAGGAAGAAATTGTCTCCAAGGGAGAAGGAAGAAGACGAGAGAGCGGCCGATGGATGGAAACCATCATGCTGACAATGTTAGCTTTGAAACTTGAGACATGAAGCTATGGTGAGAACCTACAGCTGTAACATGTTGTGCGCCTGGAATAGGATCTCGTCGACTTCCTCATTCTTGTCCACAACACCTTGCTTCTCACGGGGAAGATGCAGCCTCCAATTCACAAGCATGGCGTCTGCATTCGCAACTGCCGATTCAAGTTCCTTTTCACCCATGCTTCCAAGGCCGAGCAATGACCCAGAAATTCGGCATATATCGATTAGATACGTGAAAGAGGAAAATACTTGTTCCTCATCTTCAAAGTCTCGTCCATTGTACTCTGAGAAGGTTCGCGGTCGGGGAATTATGCCATCATAGTCTGATTCTTCGCAAGGCAGTTCGACATTCGCTTCAATTGTGTATAAACTAGATCATTAGTCACGACGATACGGGTAGCAGACTTATGGGACTCACAAGAAGCTTGGTGCTCGCATTGTACAGGCAATTGTCGCATCGGTTAAATACAAGCCCCAGTATGTTCTCCGCCAACTCTCCCCTAGTACCGGATCTCTTTCCATGTTCGCAAAGGTTCGCGAGTTCATTCGGATTTCGAGAGCTAAGTATACCGCTCTGTCAAAAATGGTACGACCCTGGCCAGATTCATCCTCACAGTGCAATGCAATGCCTGCAAGCATCAGAGCAAGTACAGTGAAGCCATTCGGAGGTAGGTTTGGAGAATCAAGTTGCTGCAAAGCAAAGTCTCGTAGTTCCGACGAAGGTATGTCTGGAGCGTATAGAGAACCAATGTATTGCATTACTGGTAATAGATACTTGAGAGACGCTGGATCTGTTTCCAAGCGTGCAAGAAAGTAGTATCGTGGAAGAACGTATGGATGTGCTTTGTGAAAATAGCTGTGATCAGGTCAGTGCCTGTTTTTGGCTGTACCAACAGAGTTTCATTCAAATAGAACGTGCTTCTCCTTTTAGCGTGGAGAGAAGCTTCTTAAAATCTTTGGAGTAACAAGAATTGACTAGTGGTCATTTTTCACCAATAATCTGGGAACTTACGTGTAATAGAGGCCTAAGAGCCGTTTTGGATCAGCCTGTCTTGCGCTGAGTATAGAAGATGAGCTTCCTGGACTGCCGGTTGCTTCAGATGAAGCACGGGAGTAATTTTCGTTTGATACGCCGTAGGGTATTGTGTTATTGTTGTAAATATCATGGCCGCCGTGAATAGGGTTTGCTCTAGCAGCCTCTTTCATGTTTGCTCGTTTCCTCGGAACATTTCTGTCTCTCATTCCTCTCCTGGACTTTGCATAGAAGCATGGCTTATCATCTTGTACACACCGACTACAGTTGGGCATCTCAGCACCACATTTCACATGACGACTTCGGCACTATTAGAGAAGTCAGTTCAAACTTTCCCTCGGGAGGTATTCCAGTTCTCCTCTTGATAGAAGCCTACTAACAGGTATACAGGCTAGAGAAACTCGTATTCCACCAGCTCGTGGGGCTGAATCTTGACTCTCCGAAATATCTGATGATGACTTTCCGCCGCCTTGATCTGAGTGACTGCTCTGTAAATCTGGGTTGGTCACCGATCCGAAGTCGAAGAACATGGACATATGGTCCTCTCCAGCACCAGATTTCGAGTCTGTATGATTCATGTCTAATATTGGCCGAGCGGATGACTTTCTTACAGAGTAGTCTAACATGTCGTGGAGTATTGTCTTAAGGGGAGTGAGTAATCTAAAGGCGAGGAGGCGAATTGATTACTGAACACATGAACAAAACATCACCAAAGGAAACCAAAGTCGAAGTATTTAAGCTCAGCACGAATATGTAGAGAGTTCTTGTAGGGAAGACCGAGGAATAGTTTCCGTATATGCAAACATTCAACGGCTTCGCTATGGACTATAGACCACCCCTGATAAAATTGGCTGGGGGTGATCGATGGGGATTGATCTAATCTGAATGGGGTAACGAGCAGAACCCATGTCCCTTATCAAACTAAGGGACCGTCTAGATTTAGCTCTACAATGCTAGCGTTGGCTTCATGTAAGCATTTTGCAGCGATTTGTGATTTGGAAGAAGACAGCCGAGTCAACCCATGTGCACGGATCTGGCCCCACTTCTGTGAGAAGTTGCTGACAGGCCCCGGAAAGCACCCTGCCAACCATGCTCTGCGGAGGAACTTTGGTCAAAAACTTAGCTCTACTACAGTACTACCCAATCACAGGTCAAGCGCGCTTATTTTGCGCGCTGCTTACTGGCATTTGGAGTGGTGTGTGTTTCCGCCTCACCTGGCTCATGAGTTGGCACACGTTTTCCCAATGCCACCTAAGCTTCCTGGGCTTCTGTCAGCTCCATCTTTTGGCTAGCAACTTAAATACCAGATGACTGTATTTTTGTGGTAATTGGTCACAAAACATTTCCAGCTGGTGGCTGTGGACCGTGGCGTTTGCTTGTTTTATGCAGCCTTACTCTGGGAGGATTGAGAAGCGATGCTCGTGTTACTTTATCGCTAAGTGGAGATATGACACTACAGAATAATTCTCCCACACTAAGCTCTTGTCAGTTCTACCAACTCTCAATTGCTTACCAACTTCTGGTGGAATAACTGCGTTCGAAACTGGCAAACGCTAAGAATTGAAAATAAGAAGACGTGCATATTGCTGCAGGCGGCCATGCATCGCAACCGTTCTCTGTCAGCATTAACTAGGTGCGTTCTCGAAGCTTTAGACATCATTTTCGGCACCAAGACCGGTAGTTCCAATGTCTATCTCTCTGTGCAATGATGTCGTAGCTGGTGTAGATTAGCTGAGTTAGAACAGTATGGAAGTACGGCTCCTATTATCGCCATGGCATCCCGTTGATCATTGTTAGGTTAGCATGGTATTCATTTCACAGGGTCTAGTTGTTACTGCTATGAGTACCTCAGTAAGTCCTCAGCACGTAATCTGACAACCTCGAGTCTCTTGGTATGGTAGTTTAACAGTGCCATGCCAAATTTGATTGAGGAACGGGTTCGTTGATCTCGTTTCGCCGAGCGGAAGTTGGTAAGTGGATCTAAACACATAGGTCAGGTCTTGAGCTTCTCTTCCCCAAATGGCAGTTGTAAAGTTGTGAATGAATCCCGACTGTCGTTCATTCTCCATTTCTATTCGAAACCTGACGGTATGACATGACTGTACCCTGTAGGAGTATTTGCACCAGTCTTTTGGCAGGCTTGTTGGTCAAGCCACCAATTAGATGCCTTCTGATGCTTGCATATCCTTCACTACTCTTTTTCCCCTTCTCCCTACGGCCAACAATGGTTTCAACACATACTCCCAATCCTAGTTCCCCAAGCTACCAGGTTGATTTTAGGTTTAGGGTTTAAGTTAAAGTTAAAGTTAAGATCTCCACCTTTCCCGCAGCTAGCTAACCTCTCAACGTGCTTATGCGAGCCTTGTAGCCACACTAAGCCATATCAGGTACGAGTCAGCCCTAGAGCCATCCTGATTTGTTACGACAACATGACACTCTTAACTTTATCCTTCACCATTCAACAATTCCAATTCCTGGTCTAAGATTCGGATCGTAGGTGCTGATTTGAGGACTTGAGGTGAACCGCTATGATTGGCTCCCTGATCCATCAGCATCCTACACCGCGCTCGCTTGGATGACGGTGAGTGGGGAGAAGGTGGTCCTTGGCATAGGGCCATGCTTTAATGTCGAGTTCTGACAGATCTCAGGATAAACTCTTTTCCCTGGTGGGGATGCAGTACATGGTGACTTCTGCTTCGTAGAGATACGAGGACTGAAAGAGGTACGAGCAATGAAGCCGATGAGGCTGTTTGGAACATACACAGCTTCGCATTATATTAATGATGCTTGATCGCCATATTTAGTTTAGCACCTCGTGAATTGCCGAATACGGACACCCCGCCAAAAGAGGCATCTGCAAGACGATATCCCGTTTCAGAGCATTCAGAGCGTTCGAGAACTCCATATGCGATTCGCAAACTCTATTCTAAAATTGCCTTCTTTACAATATGCTATTTCAACCTTGAATGCAGCATATGATCAGATAGTAGTACTAGTGTCGTGTTACGTCTGCTCACTCACGCATCTTCATCTTCACTGAATAATTCTACCGGTGGCTGAGCGACACACGTTCTACTGCGCATGCATAGGTCTCTCAACCTCAGCTTCCAGGCCAAGATGCGTTGGTCAAGTAAGACGGTTTGCCGGCTTCAGCCGGGTGGTAATCTTCTGGTGTCCAATATACATCATTGGCTGAGTAACCGACTGCGAGGAGATTATGTTCTTTGCGCATACCTTATTTTTGAATTTTGGATGTGTAGTTTCTATATCTATTAAGATGCCTCGTAGTACTGTGACACCGCTGCTTTGACAACCATCTCAGCCCATTAGTTATATGGGGACGGACAAAACCAGGGCTGTAAAAAGTTAAATATACCTTTGATGCTGTGTTCAATTTTGTAAAAATACTGCAAATTGTTGCACAATAGAGGAGCAGTTTCATACATTACCCAGAGGTAAATTTAGAGAAGTAAGCGCTTTTCTGGTACTCTAGAATAATGTGCAAGGAAGCATCGCCTGGAGGAAATGCACAATATTCGCTGGAAATCTTTGACTCTAAGATTCAAGCTTTATGATCGAAGTTTTGAGATGTTCAAAATAGGACTATCTCGTCGGTTACCTGCAATGCAAAAATTAATTTAGGTCAGACAAAGACAAGAGACCGATGAGGTAAGCAAGTATCACGTGACATTAATTCTAGTCATCATTAAACAACCTCGGCTGAAAGTTAGAGGATATGCCAGCCTTGTCTCTCCCAAGCATAACCAGCGACTACTTGCGTATTTTCTATGAGTGCAATGCTATATAGATGGCGCCTAACGACTTCGCCGCCGCCCAACGGCGAATCGCAACTCGGCAACAACTAAGAGAAGCAGAAGCGCTGCGTATTGACGCAGAACAATCTAATTCACGAGTCGCCGCGCAAGTCACGCAATTGCCATCTCCCGTTAGAGGCCTAAGCAGAGCCGGAGTAGCAACATGGGATAGGATAAGTGGAAGAGGAGGGACCCGGCCGGCATTTCGTGTTGGCCAGGTAGATGCGGAACTCCTGGACGAAGAGCTATTGGAGTTATTGAAGGCACAGGTTGGGGAGGCACTCAAATACTTTGGAACTCATGTGCAGGACGACTGGTCTGCTGAGATCATGCTTGCGCTGAGAGCAATTGTCTTCAAACTTTCTGTTTGGGATCATGATGCTACTTATGGTGCTGCATTGCAGAATCTCAAATTCACGGATGCTACAAAAAATGGGCTAGGCCTTGTTTCTCCTTCGAAATGGCAGAAGACTCTGTACGGAGTGTTTACCGTGGGAGGCAAATATGCGTGGACAAGATGGGAGAATTGGCTGGTTGACAACGATAACGGTTACGATGAGCCAAGTCCTGCAGTGCAAATGCTATCACGATTCTCGGATGCGATCACTACCATACATTCTACAGCGGCATTTGCATCCTTCCTCATCTTCCTAGTCAATGGAAGATACCGTACCCTGCTCGATAGAGCTTTGAAGCTTCGCCTGGCACCACCAACGAGTCAAGTGAGCCGCGAAGTCTCGTTCGAATACCTTAACCGCCAGCTCGTATGGCATGCTTTTACCGAATTCCTGCTATTTGTACTTCCCCTTGTTGGGATAAGTCGCTGGCGTAGATGGCTCTCACGAGCGTGGCGGAAAACCAAGTCGCTTGCTTCAAGTGGTAGTGAAAATGAAGTTCAAGTCAAAACCGGTGAATATGCATTCTTACCTGAACGCACCTGCGCAATTTGTTACCAGGACCGAAATCCCAAAAACGCCACCGAAGCAGATGTGATAGCTAGCTCTGGCGCCATTGGTTCCTCTCTGACCGACGTCACAAACCCCTATGAAACAATACCATGTGGATGTATTTACTGCTACATGTGCATTGTAGGACGAGTAGAGGCTGAAGATGGCGAAGGATGGACGTGCTTGCGGTGCGGAGATGAGGTCAAGGAATGCAAACCTTGGAGTGGAGATGTTATCGAAGCAGTAGTTAAGCCAGTGGCACGCGTAAGCGGTGTGAAATCCGTGGGATTTTCTCCAGATCCTATAAGAACAATTGATCCCCGGCCCGAAGGTGACGGGACAGTGGCGGGCTATGTTGATGGACAGACTAAAGGAAATATGTCAGACGAAGACTCATCTTCTAACGGGTCAGAGGGCGAGGAGGCGTTTGATGAAGAGCAGGAAGGCGAATTGGACGAGGATGACGCGGAATGAAGCATTGACAGAAACGGAGTTAAAGTATGTCCCATGGGTGTCGTCGGAATTATAGCATCAAGGTGGCGTTTTGCGGATGGACCAGGGCTCTATGTAAGATTACACAATCAAGAGAGGCTTTGTCAGTAGCAGCAAGTATAGTTGTAGTAAATGCAATATGACTAAAATTAAGCCTTAACACAACAACCTTCATTGAACAATACTCATATGCGACATAGAACAAGCATTTTTTCTTTTGACAAAAGAGGCAGTTATAACATCCCATCCTATTCAGGGATTATAAAGCGCGACGCCATGCCACCCACCCACCTTCAGTCAGTCCTGCAGTATCCCACAATGTTTTAACAGTCTATGTAATCTCTATTAAATTACAGGTCACATGAATAGAAATAAATGAAAGCTGCTCCATCCAGATCCCGCGGGATCTTTGAAACCCTTGTTCAATAAGCCCAATTAGTTTTCATTTCCTATGTTCCTCACACACTTTTGGGTGTCATGTATACTCTATTCTTCGACATTTTTTTTATCTTACGTCGGTGGCTGGTTTAAAGTTGATAAGCCTTTTAATTTAGAGTTTTCGATGTACATCTGCAATATCATCATCCTTCCTTCCCCTACTGGCACCATAGTTGGCTGATGTATAGAATAGAGAAATGTAAGCGTATTCAAGGTATGAAGCTTTATCTTCTGATCACCAAATGCGCTTCGAATCTGATAGAATGTTCGGTTAAAAACTTAGTAGAGAGTGATAGATATGAAGGCATTGAACACTAAACCCGGTTCAATACTAACGAGAGAGGAAGGATGGGTCGTGAAGAGCCAACTAGAATTACTGCGTTAGACAGGAATGTGACTCTTCAGTTACTATGTGCCATAGATTTGTGGGTAGGCAAGAAGGCATTTCTCAAATATCAATTATGTCTAAGAAGATGCGGACAAGTCCAGAAGTCTGCTGGCGATGATGAGAAGGATAACAATATTGGGTAATCCATTAACACTTACATGTGTGTATATCCAGTAACTTTGTTCTAGAAAGCTTCAGCTTCAGCAAGGACTAAAAAAGTAAGGAAATCTTATGCACAAAGATAGAATCAAGTCTGAAAACGAAGTGAATGTGGCCTGAAACTTTTATATATCTCTTCTATATGACGCGTTAATGGAAGAATATAACTTATACATGTTGCACATTTCCGGTTCCGGGATCACCTTTATCCATTTCTCTCTGTTGAAATCTTGAAACAATGATCTAGATTATCTAGTAAAGATATCATGTGAATTTGAGAATATTTTGTCCGCCAAAAGTCCTCTCTGCCACTGCGTTCGGATAGTGAGATTTGGGCAGCTAGTGCACTATCAAAAAACCTCAAGATTGATGGGAAGAAATAACGACTTAATGATGACCTTTGTCAAACTTGAGCAAGAGGATTGGAAAATGCGTTTAGTCAAGAACGCATTTGGTATTGGAGAGAGCGAACCAGAGTATGTAGACACTTAAATGGCGCTGGCCATTTTTTAATCCGTCTTCAATGCAAAAAATCCGAACGCCAACTTGAAACAGAATTCGAAGGTTTATAGAAGCCCGCTTTAGAGAGCGTCCTAGCAAGAGCCAGCAGAGCAACTCGCTCACCGACAGTCCATCGAACTCCTAGGTAACGTTGTACAGATCACTGCCGGGGCTCAACGCTACCCTCGCACGTGGCGACGTAAATGTGATGCTCAAATTGCCGGACTGGATCAACCACTACTTAAATGATCCTCGCAAATTTCAAGATGCATTATCGTGGGGAAGTGACCTGCAGGCGTTGTACACTTGGCATTTTATGGCGAATGGTAATAGGGCCGACAGAGAAACCCAGCTTCAGTAACTTCCAGTGATGTGCTCGCAGCTGACATTCACGAAGTCAAAAACTGCTTCTCATATGACACGCTTATTGGTCGTCCGTCACATTATCGTGACCAACAGCATGAAGGCTAGGGAAAGACTACTGTACATCGCCACGGCATTGCATCGCATGTTCGTTTTCGCAAATGCTCAACACACGACATGGGATCAGGTCAGGATTGTTACACCCAATCTCGCCTTCAATCGCACATCACCAACAACATCGATTCGACAAGGACTCCTTTGACTCAGACCATGTGGAGAAATAGTAAGATGGCGGGAGATTGGTGGCCGAGGATTTTGCGGGGGATCCTCATCCCCAGACGCCTTTTCCGTCGACCAGTGCTTGTACTGACTTGACCTTATGTCCGAAGCTGCTATGGTTTTGCTTTCCAACTGACAATTGTGTTGGTGCTGACTTTGATGTGCACGTTCTCTATACATGGGCAACACCCTTCTTTCGAGTGATTGCTGTGCATATTACGTGACAGGTCTTGTATATCTACCGCAAAGTAACGTATCCGCTAGCAGTGTCTGAGATCTACGGTTACCGCATGGGCTGTATTTCTCGTCATCACAGGCTGGAAGATGAACTAACAAATCACTGAGTTGAGAGATTTGGATGATCTTCTTGCTTCTCGGGATACTCGATGTGGTCCAGAGGAATCACGTAACTTATTTTGTGCCACTCTATTGTCAAAGTCCCAAGCTGCATTGTTACCCTGTCTTTACTGAATCTGGTGCCTTTTTGTGCTTGTGATTCTTCGCCGAGTGCTCATAGTCAGCTCCCCCGCACTCATCTTGGTCTTTTGAGAGTTTCGTTCATATATAGCTAGACCAGCTCGGTCATCGAAGTTGTCGATATTCTATACTTCTTCGATTGCCTAAAAGTTGGTACGACAAGTGAGATTTCAAGGTATAGTAAGACTTTTTGCTCTTTTCAGGTACCTATAGGTTGCATTCCAAAGGCTTGTTGATATGTTTGACCTCCTCGTTTCATGCTTCAGCCATGCCGCAACGAGACTGTCCGGACAGACTTTATTTGCCTGGACATCTGCAGCATTATTCGTATTTGCAGAGGCACAGTCTGGATCAACCTTTAACCCTGCAAGACCCCCAGCAATACCACTAGCTGTCAAATCTCCATATTTCAGCAGTTGGCTCCAAGCAGGAGGGAGTGGAGAAAATTCGGGATATCTTCCTGGAAAGTGGGCTCAGTTCCATGCGTCAGTGACCGTCCTAGACACTATCTATCAACAGAAACCTAACTTTATATACCAGTGATCAAGTCACCGCTTGGACTGGACTGATTCGTGTAGATGGGAAAACATACACTTGGATGGGAGATCCAGGTGTTGCACCTCTAGCTCAACAGACCAATCTAGAATACACCTCTACCCAGAGCATTTTCACGTTGGCAGTTGAAAACAAGGTCGAGCTGACTGTAACATTTCTTTCGCCACTCACGCCAAATGATCAAAAACGTCAATCCTTGCTCTTTTCCTATCTGGATGTGGAGGTGCAATCTTTGGATGGTAATTCACATGACGTTCAAATATATACAGATATTTCTGCTGGTAAGTCATTCATGGATCTCTAACATTCGAGAAAATCAACTAAGCTGTTTAGAATGGGTGACTGGAGACTCTAATGCAGATGTGGAATGGGATTATGATGTGACAGATGATGGTCTCGCTTATCATAAGGTCTACAGACAGCAGCAACTACAATTCGCTGAAACTAGAGATCAAGCTGACTGGGGTCACTGGTATTGGGCCACTCATGATAACGAAGGACTAACTGTTCAGTCGGGATCTGATGTTGTCGTTCGGAATGCATTCGTTAATAATGGAAAGTTGGCTGATTCCAAGGACCCTAACTTTCGCCCAGTCAATAAAGACTGGCCGGTATTTGGATTTTCCAGTAACTTGGGCACTGTTACTAGCCCTGTCAACGTGCTCTATACATTGGGTCTAGCCCAAGAGGTCGCCATTCAATTTGATGGAAAGGATGGACTTCGCCCGCTAAACTCGCTCTGGACTAGCTACTTTACTGATGCACTTGAAGCCGTAAGTTCTTATCGATCATCATTAAAATTGGTCTAATTATTCTAGGCAACCTTCTTCTATAATGATTACGCTACTGCTGTTAGTTCCGCTAATGACTTTGACCACCGTGTTGAAACCGATTCGCTTGCAGCAGGAGGACAAGGTAACTCACATCGACTATCTTTACCAAGTATTAAGCATTAACAATCCGAATAGACTACCTGACAATCACATCTCTCTCTGCTAGACAGGCTTTTGGTGCTCTTCAACTTGTTGGTGATCTGGATAAGAACTATCTCTTCCTCAAAGAGATTTCTTCGAACGGTAACACCCAAACCGTGGACGTCATCTTTCCATTCCATCCCATTCTCCTTTATACGGCACCACATCTACTTAAGCTCCTTCTTGATCCTCACTTCGAATATCAAGAGACTGGCAGGTATCCAAATAAATGGGCTGTGCACGACCTCGGCACACATTACCCAAACGCAACAGGACATTCCGATGGTAACGATGAACCCATGCCTCTGGAAGAGTGCGGCAACATGATTATCATGACGCTGGCCTATTACCAACATACTCAGGACCTTGCTTATCTCAATGATCACTGGAAGCTACTTAATCAGTGGACTGAGTTCTTGATTGATGAGTCTCTGATTCCAGCTGAGGCTCTCTCGACAGATGACTTTGCTGGACCATTAGTTAATCAGACAAACCTAGCTATCAAAGGTATAATCGGCATCGAGGCCATGTCACGGATTGCCAACCTAACAGGCCACACCGCAGAGGCTCAAAATTGGACAAATATCGCACACTCGTACATTACCCAGTGGCAAACTTTAGGTATCGCACACGACGCCACACCACCGCACACGACGCTTTCATATGGTCAGAACGAAACCCACGGGCTGCTTTACAACTTATACAACGATGCCCTGCTCAGTCTGAATCTGGTTCCGCGCTCTGTCTATGATATGCAGTCCGAATTCTACAGCAGCGTCGCAACTCCATTCGGTGTTGCGTTAGACACCCGTCACGACTGGACCAAGAGTGACTGGGAGATGTTCGTGGCAGCCGTTGCGAGCGACGACACCAAAAAGCTGCTGATAGGTGGTCTCGCAAAGTTTGTAAGGGAAACCACTACCGAAAAGCCCTTTACAGATATCTATGATGCGCCAACTGGAGGCTGGTCTGGAATACAATTCCGTTCACGCCCGGTGGTTGGAGGACACTTTGCACTTCTGGCTTTGCCCACAGCTGCGTGGAGAAAGAAGTAGTGGTGGTGGAGTGGTGCAGATTTTTATATTTTATGAGTTTGCGATGATGAATTTGCGTTGGATGCATGACCAATGCTATTGTCTGGTGTGAGTACATAGCAGAATAGTTAGGGCATGTAAATATGGAAGGAGAAGTCAGCCTTGAGGATGAGAAATGGGTCGCATTTAGAAGACAGTTGACCGATCTTTACAACCAATACCAAGATTTAATGTATATTTAGCAGCCAAGTCATTCATTAGTCCCAGCTCAATAGTTCTTGCTAAGTCTAACAACTTTTCGCCTATAAGATCTAATAAGTATGTATGAATTGAAGCTAGGCGTTGAAAAGAAAGGTTATGAAGTCAAGACTAAGTTCGCAAATAACTTCTGCAAATAAATGCCCAAAGGATTCATTAAATCATACCTGATTTTTGTCATTTTTCTATCGGTGAACTATATTCTCTCTCAATCCACTCGTTCTCAAGCTCTGCCTATGGTCATTTCCAAACGGCATTTTTACTGGTTTCAAGTTGCCTAAATTTCCATTTCCATTTCCATTTGAACCGCTCAGTATTATAGAGGGAGTCGTATCTACTTCTCTACCGCTTTCATCACTGCCTCTTCGGCTATGTGTGGGCGTTCCATTCCACCCGCCGATCAAGCCTCTGACACCTCCTCGCTTCCTCGCTGGAAGTTCGGCACTACCAGCACTTGCAACGTAAAGCAAATACTTCAGATTAGGTAGAGTCTGTCTTATATCAACAACTTTTAATCCTTGGCTTTCGGCCAATACCTCAATGTCTTTGTTCAGCAAGAAAACCCCGTAGTCGAAGCGAAATGCAATGGTTGATTTTGGGTAAAGTGGGAAAGTACGCGCATTAGAGTCGAGGATAGAAATATTGTCGTGAATAAGAGAACGGGATCCAGAAGCAGTTATAGGATATGGAAGGGGGACTGAAAGGTAGTATTGTAGCATATCTACCACCCTAGCCACATAGCCAAGTGCAGCAGACAGTACGTCCTCATCTGCGTCTGCAAATGTGGAGTTTGGAAGGGGGAGTTTGCATATCGTGAACAGAAGTGGCTGGGAGGTAGGCTCTATGGGATATATGTCAAGTAGTCCCTCGCATATTCTTCTTCGCTGGCCATGAATCTCAGATTGTGTGGTAGAATGTAGCTTTCGACATGCATTCAGTTTTTCCTGCGCAGCAGAAACGTTACTGTTTGCCTGGCCTTGAGCTTCGGCACCAGCTTTCATGGCTGCCCGTCGGGCATCCAGAGAGGTCTGAAGCTCGGTCCTCCGTTTTATGGAATGTTTCAGGAGCTTGCGCTCTACAGCCAAGTAGCGAGTTGCTAAAGCCGCATCTTCTTTTGCTTGTGGTGACTCGTCAACAGGCGTATCTTCTAATATAGCGTTTATCTGGCTTGCAATCTCTTCACGAGTAGCAAGGGCATCCTGTATAGATTCATCAAGGTTGGACAACCGCATCAAAGCGCTATATGAGGATGTTGGGAGTGAGGGCGCAGGCTTGGGAGTCGGAGGTTTAGCTGATAGCTCAACGGTATAAATTCCATCTATTAAATGGAATAATATGCAGTTTGGTGGAAACGGGTGGTTTTCGAGCTTGCCAATGAACTGTAACGACTGTAATTGAACTTCTTCCTCGATATGTGGTACAAAATCTCCCCGTTTGACCCAGATCCTTATGATTAACTTGTCCAAGCGGGTAGTTGAAGGACCAAATGCCGAGAGATCAAAAAATCGGTATGTGGGATTCATGGCCTTCTCCACTACCTCACTGATATATATGGGATCATCTTGTCCTTCGCAGTGTAACGTGAAAAATGAATCTGCCATTCTGCTCTCTATCACATCCTCTAGCTTCTTCTGCCGGAAATCTGGCGTCGCCGCAGCCCAATTGGAACTTTTTCTCCGCGGTTTAGAAGGGCGGAGCTCTACCGACGAGTGAGAGTGATGAAGTTGTGGGCTGCGCAAAGCTTCAAGCTTCTGGGAGGATATATTAAGTGCGCCATCATCAATTGTTTTGCCGCGTGGCCGGGTGAGTGTCAAGTTTCGCAGGTAGATGCCGCGCAAGTGGCGTATCTTTCGATTTTGAGGTAGAAGCAAAGGTCGCGAGGATTCCAACGCCATGTTATTGATGTTGTCGAGGCTCGCTAACCTATCGTGAGTTGGACAAAAAGAAGTTACAGTATTGGTAGTGTATGTGGACAACGTCAGCCTCGGTACACGAGGCTGAGTACCATGCCAAGTGAGAACAAGGACAAGAAGTTCACAACCTTTCATTTATTCTATGTGATATCCTCCCAGATAACGTTAACAAATGTTCCAAATGTAAGGAAAGCCGAGGAAAGTAAATCTTGACAACTTACAACTTATATATGCCAAGAAACCAATCGTTGCTTTCCATTTACTGAATTCTATTATATTAACCCATTGTAAGCTTATCACCGAAAGAGCTTCGCTTTTAGCAGGCTATGTTAATCCAACACAACTCCTTTGCTTTAGCTTTCTACAACAAGAGTTTTCTCAAACTCATTGTTATTTACAGAGAATCACCAAGAAGTTCCTATCAATTATCTAATTACGCGCCAAAAGATTTGTCAATCAGAAGCAAAAGTCAAATTGTCACGAGTGCGAATTATAGCAGAATCAAGTTCTCAAGCTAAATTTCCCAGTGCAATCAAAACAACACATCCATCTTGTCTCTCTGGAAAAAACCTGAGTTTTTGTAATGATTGCCCAGGGAAGTCACAAACCAGTTCAATGGTAACTCGGTACAAAGATTCATATGTGATTTTATGCAAAGCATTTGCTTCATTGGACTATATGCCCATTTCTTCCAGCTCTGTCTTGCGTGCTTCCATTATCTCCTTTTTGTAGGAGGTAAAAGGAAAAGGAATACTACATATGTCTTAAACCTACAATAATGATTTTGTAGCAAGCTTCGATTTCATTACGGAATTGTCGTTCTCCTTGTTGTTCTTTCTGAAGAGAAGCTTTACAAAATTTCTGAGGCTTGAAGTTGGTAAAAGTTGCCGTTGCGTGAACCTACATAATTTACCAGACATACAAAGATAGTGAATGCGCACATATCCAGAAACAGCTGCAGCATTGAATGAAACACAAATTCTTGACAGTTTCAAATGGAGAAATGGATACTGGCTGCCTTAATTGGGCGGTTGAAGACAAGTTATATGTCCCATATCAATATCCTCTCCCCCTCAATGCAGTCTGAGGATGGACTGACTCAACATTTTCTGGCTTTGATGCATCAGATGAAACAATAGGTCGAGACCTCCTGTAGAAACCTGTTCAGTTTCATTATGTCTACGTGGCCAGCGTGGGTACAATGGATAGAGTGGATGATGGGTAATAACACAAGGATTGAAGTCACATCAATCGAGGTATGCAAGAGGTCTCGATTTGTAGAAATGAAATTGCACATATATGGAGGCAAGGTACTTTTCATGATGGTGGATCATATGACCCTTGTAAGAGCAAGATATTTGCATTAGAAGGTGTCGACGAAGCTGAGTTATTGAGTATGTCCTTTGACGTGGTAATAGACTGTGCAAATGTGGCCGGATAAGGAGGTCTCTTAAGCAAAGAGAAAAGCCAAAGATACAGATAGCATATTTACTGATATATTTAATAGGCAACCTGACGAGCCAGGCGAGGGGGCCACCTAGATTCGCCTCCTCTTGGTGCTCGCTTAAGCCCCTTTTTAACCGAGTGGGAATGATGAATCAAAAGCATTCAGCTCATTCAGATATTCTTGTCGAACAGCTAAGAGTGATTAGTTAGTAGGTTTACAACAAGTACGACAGTAATAACAGTTTGGTATTTTGTTGAGTAAACACCCCCACCCCATAACTTGCTCAGACCACAGTTATTTGTGCCTCACCGATTATGCAAGGACGGTGGACAACAGCTTACCAGCGGCTCATACGTTGTGATTAACCCCCAACTCGCAACCTGATTTATCCGATGGGCTTATGTGGAACATGGACGCGAAACATGCTGCGCAATAATGTGGTGCCAGATCTCGGACACTAGATCCACGTCCACGGTCGTACTATCGATCGTCAAATTATCCTTCAGGGAGCATTTCCTTCTGTTACCTTTGTCCTGAAGCTACGCGCTCTCCTTTTGAGCTGAGTGTTTCTCCAGGCCATTCTACTTGCTCATTCGTTTGGGAATATATGACAGAATTGTCTCCCTGCCTAGTACCTACGTCGGTGGCTGGCTTGCAAAGGGGTGAAAGCACAATGCCATGTGAATTGTGATGACTCGAAGCAACTGTACCGTAGTGGGGGAACTCGAGTGAAGGAATGCCCCACGATATTTTAACCTTGACCCCAAAGCTCCTGATCATCCGCCAATAGGATTTTCTTTGGGACTGGGCATTTGAGAGCTGAAATTTCCTGTCAGACGCGTACGAGTGTCTAGGCTATCAAACATGAACTGGCTTATCGGCAAGTAGGGAAGTATTGCGGATAAGGTGGAGATGCGTTGCAATTGTCAATATGGGAATAGAGTGAGAATCAATTCGCAACGTGGGAATGGAGAACAACCCAGGCAGGATTACATGAGCAGAGAACAAACAATTAGATGATTAGATAGTTCGACGGTCAGGTTGTCTTTTCATGAGCAAAGGCGTACCATTATTGAACAAGAAGGCAAGCGGTTGCCTATTCATCTAACACGAGATGGCTTGCTTCGCCATCCCATCCCATCCCATCCCATCCATCCCGCATGCTCGTCGTCCTCATCCGCCGCCCGCGAACTTTATATCTATTGCCCCCCCTCTGCCGACCCTCGCTTCTGCACTACTCCCGATTAACTAAAGTTCCAGTCCACATCGTAATATATCAAGATGTACCTAATAAGATAGTGGTTGCAGCCACTGCACCTGTCCCCCCCGGCGACAACGCAAGTCTTACGCTTCACCCACCTACCTGATTTGTTCTGGAGCTTTGGTTCCCTGTAGCTACAGCTGTCGTCTAGTCCTTGATCCCGACCCGCCAATACAATAGCCCGAAATCAGCGCCGCGACCCATATCAGATTACATTTATTTTTCACCATTTGAACGACATCTGAATCCTCCTCCCCTTTCTCCTTGACAATGACCACCCACCAAACCAACCCAACGACTGCTGCCTCTCCAGCAGACACTGAGAATGCCGCGCGATCAGAGTCCCAGCCCACCGCCGCTGCCACCGGTGCCTCCGAACTCTCCGTCCTCTCCGTAACGCTCAAGCAGAATTTGCGCCATTTCATGCACTTCCCAATTCAAGGCATCGACTTCGTTGACATCCTTCCTCTTTTCGCCTCGCACCAACTTCACGAATCTCTCATCCGCGCGCTCGAGTTGCAGGTTCTCTCTGCCTATAATGGACAGAAGCCAGATGTTGTGGTAGGGTTAGATGCCAGAGGATTTCTCTTCGGGCCCTCTTTGGCCATGCGATTAGGTGCAGGCTTCGCACCGGTGAGAAAGCCTGGAAAGCTCCCTGGCCCGACTGAGCAGGCCTCGTTCGAAAAAGAATATGGACAGGATTTTTTCCAAATTCAAAAGGATGCCATCAAGCCCGGACAAACCGTGTTGGTAGTCGATGATATTATTGCTACAGGTAAGCATCCCTCATACTATTGCTCATAGGGCATGCCTTGGAGCGACAACGCAATGATCCCCATCTCCATTCACGCCTTGTCGAACCAGGTACTAATTCATGGACAGGTGGTTCGGCATCTGCAGCTGGAAAGCTCGTTGAACAGCTGGGAGGGAAATTAATTGGTTACCTTTTCATCCTTGAGCTCGATTTCCTGAAGGGACGAGACAAGCTGTCTGCACCAGTGGAAACACTTCTACGAGATGATGTGATGGGGACATAATCTGTGGGGCACAATATTAAATATATATTAAGGGTCTCATTGGCGTTGGATTGTGCATTTGGATATAGACAGCGTTGTATGTACTTGCTGGTTCCGCGATGGGGTTTGCGGCTATTTCATCCAAAGTAATCTGGTGGAAAATCTTAAATTAAGTTGGATTATTCTATGTGATTGGAATTCGAAAAGTACATATTAGATACATTGCTGGCACAACTGAGTGAGTCCCACTATACGCTGGAAAATCCGTATGCAAGTTCAGTCTCAGTGTATTTATTGTATTGTTTCGTGTCAGGGTGCTTCAGGCTGTCAGGTCATTCTGGTCACACTGCCTATGTTGTGGAAGGAGGACTGGCCATTTAAAGTGTCGCCATATATCTTGATACTTTGCCTTGCTACATCTGGAGTGTGTCAAAGACTTCCGTAAGATCAATGTTTGGAATATACGGGCGCTCAGATGGTGAGTGTCCTGCCCGCAAAGCCCCTCCCTCAGCAGCTACCCCTCTTCTGTACACGCTGTGTAACTCTGCAACCTCCATGGGTCGAAACCCTAAACTCTGTAGGTTTTTCGGTACAGTGAATTAATATTTGTCAACGGCTGCTGATAATGGCTGGGTGGAGGCTTGGGCAAGCGGTTCGACCGCATGGTGGTATATAATTTCTCTCCCGCCATCCAATCCAACATGAACTGTAGCATATCTACCAGAGGAAGGTTGGGAAGGATGGAAAGAATACTGAACTATGGCCAAGACATTGATCTTATCGATAAGGGACCGGATCGGCGCTATCCGTCATTTGGCGTTTGGCCCCAAAATAGTTGTAAGGGTCCAGTCGCCATAAGCGTAAATTGTCCCCTATCAACCTCACAATTTACCAGCAATAGTACCGAAAACCCGACAACAATGCTTCGGGGTCCGAAATCCACATAGCCGCGAGCTGCTCATGGCTTCCTTCTTCAATTTCCAGACCGGTGATTCCTCCCGGGCCCTCAACGATACTTCCCCTTTACTCGGACGATTTCGTGCTGTGCCCGATGCGCATCGGCAAGGACGGCGGCATAGTCTGTTGGGGAGGAAGAGGAGTATTGGGCGTGGTCTGGGGCTGGCATATGGTTCCGTATTTGGTGGCATCGGAGCTGGGAGTGATGATGATAGTGACGATGAGGATGGCGGATTGAAAAGCTGGGGAAGAGGGATACGGGATCTGTGGATGGAACCAAAACAATCTGCCGTTGCTAGAGCTGTTGATAAATGGTGGAGTCGGTGGGCACTGCTTGCTGTTCTGCCAGCTGCTTTGGTAAGTGCTGGAAAGGAGCTTTGATGGATCTTATGCTAATAAATTAATTTAGGCCGTTGCATGGTGTGCTTTACCATTTCCGCAATACTCGCTACCAAACGACGAAGATGAGGTGGATGGAGGACATCAAACACCTGGTCACGGAGCTGCGAGAGTGGAAATAAACTTTTGGTTCTTTCTGTTTGTCTACTATGGATTCTACAACCTTACAGCTCTGATGTGGGTTACCAAAGTTTTCAATATCTATAGTCTCAACTGGTATGATACACTCCTTTCGTCCTAGAATTGCATTGTCTAATTAATTAAAGGTGGCCAAAGAAGCTAGGATTTCCTTTTACTATCTGCATGATTGCCTTGATCTCGATCACAGTCCCTATACCTATATATTACATTCCCGAGTCCCCATATTTCTTTCATTTCAACACGACCTGGATCCTGTGGACTTTTTTCACAATGGGAATGCCGCTTATCATAGCCTTTGCAATTCTCATGACGAATGAGCGACATCTTGGGCTGCGCCAAACTCTTTCAGAAACTCAACGAATTTTCACGTCTTCATGGTGGACTGGAGATCAAGACTATAGTTCAGTCGCAGCGCGAGATCGGGCTCGAAGGCCAACCTTCCTACCAGATGCATTCGATCCCAACGCTCCGCTGGAAATTGCACTGGCGACTGATGATCGCCAAAGTCGAGCTCGAGCCTTAGCTTTGAGAAAAAGATGGATTCCAGCAAGCTTCGTGCGTTTCATATGGTTTTGCACAGCTCTATTCATAGGAATGCTAGCATATGTACTTGGAGAAGCATATGCTGAAATATATCTACGGACCCTACCACATAATACAGTCGAAACACTTGCATATGTCTATAGCTGGGTGGTGACCGTTCATCTGCTCGATGGACTTGTAGGCTGGATCCTTGGCGGCAACGAAGGCGAGCGTGTGGGATCATACCCTCTCGGCTGGATCTTTAAACTGTAAGCATCAAGACACGAATGATCTTCTTTCTTCTAACAATGTTGTAGTTATTTCTCCCTCACCTACCAGACCTATGTTCGTGCGCTGTATGCACGCCTTCGTTCCTACACCCAATTCATTTTCCTCCAGATCATCTCATCTTCCTTCCTCATAATCGTAGGCCCACTTACCATGTCCGCCCCCTTTCACTATCTCCTCACTCTCCTCTCTATCAACGGACAAGCCCTACCCGCCTACCAAAAATTCTGTGCCCGCAACATCTATATTCGCACCTTGGCCGAAAACACATCAATGCTGGCCTTTCTAGGCTCTATACTTGTGCTCCACTACGGTGCAAACAAAGACGTATATCCATATTTTGCTTTCGATAAATTTAAGATGCCTCCCGAGGGCACTAATCCAGACGACGGTGGCTGGGAAGGCCGTGGTGAAGACTATGACTTCGGCCGCACATTCTACGCATCGCTCGTTACATGGGCATGCGAAATTGTTGCAGGTTGGATCGTTCGACGCTTGATTTGGCTTGGTTGGAAAGTTGATGTTACAGGCGAGGCAAAACATGACCTACGCATGTGGCCTGAACTTTTACCTACTGGTGTAGTGGTCATGGTTCACGTCTTACAGAACATGCTGTTCTCTATTGTGCGTTTGAAGTTTCATTGATCATTATATTTCAGTAAGCTTTCTACGCAGATGCATATAGATTGTGTAACAATGGCGGGTGTTACGGTGCATAAGGATAGCAGTTATACCCACTTGAGCACGGTGCATATTAAATTCTTTCTAAAGCGGCTGGAGTTACGGATTTGGGCATCTTACAGTACTGCTTTATACCCCCTTCTCCCATTGTCTTTCTCGAAGAAGACCTTTTTTTGGACTGGCATACCTAAACGGTGTTGATGGTGTGAGGGTAGATGTAGATAGGCGGTGGACCTGAGGTAGCTTATTATTTGTCTACTAGAGGGGTAATAATGTTAATATCATGATCGATTCTCCGATATGCATAGTGACCTCAGTCATTCATCAGCAGTGTTTAATGTTGGAGAGCCCGAAGTAGGTATTTGCAACTCTTGACCAAAGAGGGAGTGACAGATTTCGCATAACTTAGGTCAGTAGGTCTAGTCTCACTTTCGAGAAACCTTCTTCCAACTTGTCAAAACGTATTGAGCAGTTACGAGATCCACATTGTACGGCACGGTTTGATCAGTTTCTGCCATACAAACCCTTTCACTATTCCTGGAGAACCCTTTTAACTGACGGAGTAGAATAGCATTAGTCTTAGTATCTAACGATTTTATAGTTGGCACAGATTACAAAAGATTTTGTAAAGTCTGGCCAATTAAACCGAACATCAAAGTACGTTTTTTGACTTTGTTGCTGTGTAGCAAACGGAGGTAGAAGAAGAGCTGATGTGCCGGAGACCTAAAGAATTTTAGTAATACATATTCTTGCAATTTTGAGTGGCAATAAAACGTGGTCAATTCGGATGTAATGGAACCATATGAGCTATGGCTCTTCAAGCTAACTCATCTTATATCTGAGAATGTTAAAAAGTAGTCAGTCGAGCAAGCTGGTAGGATAGGCATGAAAACCGTCAGGAGCTCACGAGTCACATGATTCAGAAGTTTTCCCGATCCATTCAATAACTCGCCTTCAGTTATTGAAGTCTTTATACAGAGTATACTGAGATGTCTATAGACAGTATACCACTGATCAGTTGAGGGGAGAATAGCAGACAAAGTCGTTGTGAGAAATCAGCTCATCCCTCATCATGCCACATTATTTTGGTGGAGCGGGTCAAAAAGATTCATGTAACCTTAAAACCTACATCTAAGTAATCGACATCTCCCGCAGGTACGAGGTCCTTCTATGGACACTATTCCAACACGTTGTTAGTCAGCATGGTACAGCTACGTGCGAGATGAACATCACACCACTTTTTAGAGACCGGTAATATGGGCTAGCCAAAGCACGTACCTTAGCAGAGTGCGGCGCGTATCTATCTGCTCCTGCAGGTAGTAAACAGCCCACTTCGAAAAGGACCCCTTCTCTTCCAAACCTCTGGTAAACGTGAACCTCCGTCAGATTTATCAGGCCACTCGTAGAAATGCTGAACACTATCGTAGGCCAGCCCACAACGTATGCCTTCGGGTCCGACCTACACCTGCCTACTGCAGGTGGATCATATTGCCTCCGCTGTCACGAAGTCTAGTTTGGAATGATTTTCTTCTCATATATATAGAAAGCCAGCTGCGCATCCCTTTTCTAAGTAATGAACATATAGCAGTATCATCGTTTTGCAATACTCCATAACGAGACCTATCCATTATCATTGCAGGGCCATCTCTCATACATAAATATGGCTCCTTCTGCAACCAATGAGCCATCTACATTTGATGATTCATCTACTTTGCCCCAGCCATCAGTCAAAAGCATCTCCCCTTATGGAGTTGCTCGTTCAACTATAAGCAAACAGCCTCTCGATGCTGAAGAGCTACGGAAAACAGACGCCTACTTTCATGCGAGTCTCTATCTCTGCCTGGGTATGCTTTACCTGAAAAAGAACCCTCTTCTTACCACAGCACTCTCGAAAACAGACCTCAAAGCAAGGTTACTAGGTCATTGGGGCTCAGATGCAGGTCAAGCTTTCACATGGATTCACTTCAATCGCTTAATCAAGAAATATGAGTTAGATGCACTCTTCATCTCTGGGCCAGGCCATGGTGCTCCCGCCGTTCTTTCGCAGTCATATCTCGAAGGCGTTTATTCTGAAGTTTATCCAGAAATCACCAACGACGAGGAGGGTATGCGCAAGTTCTTCAAGCAATTTTCCTTCCCAGGTGGAATTGGAAGTCACGCTACACCGGAAACCCCAGGTAGCATCCACGAGGGCGGAGAGCTTGGGTACTCTATCTCTCATGCCTTTGGAACTGTTTTCGATAATCCTAATCTCATCTCCCTCACAATGGTAGGAGACGGAGAAGCTGAGACAGGTCCTCTTGCCACCAGTTGGCACAGCACCAAATTTCTCAATCCGATAACTGATGGTGCAGTATTGCCTGTTCTTCACCTCAATGGCTATAAGATAAACAACCCCACCATTCTGGCCCGCATCAGTCATAGAGAGCTCGAGGCACTATTCGTTGGATATGGCTGGACTCCTTACTTTGTGGAAGGAAGTGATCTGGAGACTATGCATCAAGCTATGGCCGCAACTCTAGAGCACTGTGTCTTGGAAATTCGAAAGTTCCAAAAACAAGCCCGAGACTCAGGAAAGGCTTTCCGACCATTTTGGCCTATGATTGTTCTACGTAGTCCAAAAGGTTGGACTGCTCCACGCAGAGTTGACGGCAAGCTCCTTGAAGGATACTGGCGTTCCCATCAGATTCCAATTCCTGACGTGGCAACAAATCCAGCACATCTGAAGGTTCTCGAGGATTGGATGAAGAGCTACAAGCCTGAGGAGGTTTTTGACAAAGAAGGAAAATTCAAAAAGGAGCTTGCTGAGCTTGCTCCTAAGGGAAACGCAAGAATGAGTGCGAATCCCGTTGGAAACGGTGGTCTCCTCCGGAAAGCACTCAACATGCCTGACTTCCGGAAGTACGCCTTACAAAAAATCGCGCCAGGAATTTCAAACTTACCCAGCATGAGTAACATGGCTGGATTCCTCAAAGACATTGTCGCTCAAAACATGACAAACTTCCGGGTGTTTGGCCCTGACGAAACAGAGTCTAATAAACTTGGCGGCATCTATGGAGCCGGAAAGAAAGTTTGGATGGGCGAATATTTCGAAGAGGATGAAGATGGAGGAAACCTTGCATTTGAAGGCCGGGTGATGGAAATGTTGAGTGAGCATACTTGTGAGGGTTGGTTGGAAGGTTATCTTTTGTCTGGTCGTCATGGTATATATTTTGCTGCCCTTGTGACTCTATTGCCACTAACCTTTTCTAGGACTTCTTAACTCATATGAACCATTCATTCACGTCATTGATTCGATGGTTAATCAGCATTGCAAGTGGATAGAGAAATGTCTCGAAGTTGAATGGCGGGCGAAAGTATCCTCGTTGAATATCCTACTCACAGCAACCGTCTGGCGGCAAGATCATAACGGTTTCACGCACCAAGATCCAGGTTTCCTCGATGTTGTTGCGAATAAGTCACCAGAAGTCGTTAGGATATATCTCCCACCTGATGGAAACTGCTTGCTGTCAGTGACTGATCATTGCCTTCGCTCTGTAAACTACGTCAATGTTATTGTCGCAGACAAGCAAGATCATCTCCAATTTCTCGACATGGAAGCCGCGATAGAGCACTGCTCTAAGGGTCTCGGAATTTGGGACTGGGCATCCAACGACCAAGGTTCTGTGCCTGATGTCGTAATGGCATGCTGTGGTGACGTTCCAACACTTGAGTCTCTGGCCGCTACCGCGCTTCTCCGTCAACACCTTCCAGATCTGAAGATTCGCTTTGTAAATGTCGTCGACCTGTTTAAGCTGATTGCCGAAGTCGACCATCCACATGGAATTTCCGACGCACAGTACACAGCTATCTTCACATCCGATCGCCCTATCATTTTCAACTTTCACTCCTATCCTTTCCTCATTCATCGCCTTACCTATAAACGGCCAGGCCAATTGAATCTCCACGTTGTTGGATACAATGAGAAGGGAAATATCGATACACCTCTTGAGCTAGCAATCAGGAATAAGACTGATCGATACAGTTTGGCAATGGATGCCATAGATAGAATTCCAGGACTTGCGGTCAAGGCTGCAGGCGTGAGGGAGGCACTACTGAATGAGCAGTTGAGGATGAAAGCTTACGCATTTGAGGAGGGTATAGATCCTGAGGAGATTAGAAATTGGAGATGGCCATATGCCAGGCCTGAGTGATTTGATGTGGTAATTAGATAACACAGTTGGGGCTGTGCGTTTGGGCTCGACTCTAGATTATAACGACTTTATATTTTTCAATCTTAGAAACCAGTACTTCAAGAGGCTATAAATCTACTTTGGACAACAACTACCTCTTGAAAAATGTTGTGTTTTTCCTTTTGTAATACAACTTTCATGAATTACCTTACTAAAAACTTTACATTCTACAACGCTAATCAAAGCCACATGAGAGTATCCACAGTTGGCAATAAATCACTTCAAAGATAGTAAATATTAATTACAGTTGTATCTTAATCCTTTATTATAATACTGTACTCACAACATACTACAATTGAATAATGTCGTGTGACGTGCTTTTATATAGTTTCTGAGGACTGGCGAGGGAATAAGCGAGATATAATAGTGGTAACTTCATGAAATAGTTTTTTGGTGGCGCAATGGCGAAACCAACAGAATAAAGATCTCAGTCTGTTGAAACTGAAAAGGAATTATCTGAAGTCCTTAATTGAGCTTTTAACATCCTGCAAATAAACCAATTAAACTGCTCGCCAATCGTACATCCCCAGAATTGGTTGTAATATAACACTCGAAATAGTCATTTTGTTGCCCGAGGACGCAAGCACAAACCAGTTGCCCAAAGTTCATCGTTACTGCGCAATATATATTGACTGAAAAAATGTCTTTTTGAGCGCAAGGAAACAGCACCGCTCAACTTACCAGTATTTAGGTCTTCCTCTAAACTCGGAGTCAGCTGGAGCTCCAGCCATGTATCTTGTCAACCAATCAGCAACCCTCTGCATGCGAGAGCGCTTTCTCTTTGATCTTTTTGGTCTGTGAAGATTCGATTTAGGGGGTAAACTTTGGCTCCGACCGAGTTTTGCGCCACGTTCTAATGTCAACGCGTTCTTGTGGTGTTTCGTAGAAGTGGAGTGGTGGTGGGATTCGTGGCGTCTGGTTCCAGTGTGGGTATGGCTTCGTGAAAGACATACCAAAGCGTTCTCTGTATCACGTTTTGATGAGTTAGAACGACGGTAGTGCCTAGCTATTCCTTTATCGGTCACGGGGTGGTGGCTTTTTGATCTCTTGACACTTGCTGAATGCTTACCGTCGCGACCTATATTGGCATGATTGCTTGACCGACCACGACTCTCAGTTTGCTTATCTTTTGATGAGCTATAACTGCTATGAGACTTTTCTGTGCGCTCTATCACAGCGCGTCCCACATCTTTTGAGTTACATCGCGATTCAGTGGCATCCTCGTCTCGTTCTACGGCAGATATACAAGATGTCTTCCACTCTGTCTCTCCACTGTTTGCGTCTATAACGTGGGTCAGAGTTAGCGCATCTTTAGAAACTGACGAAATAGGTATATGTATCTTCTTGGGCCCCACTGTCCGACCACTAGGCATTTTATCATGCGTTGGCCATTCAGTAACATCGGTGCAATCATTGGATATGATACTGTCAGAATCTGCATGTTCGTCTTCCAAATATTCTATAGGCTCATGTGTGTTTTGTAACCCTGAGGAATTCTGTGCCATTCCTAATGTTGATAGTGGGCTTGTAGTTCTGGTAGAAGAATATGCTTCGTCCTCTGTTAGAGGCTTGGGGCGGTGATGAAATGGAATACTTGGGAAAGGAGGTGCAATCGTCTCCCCGTGAGTGTTGCGACTGTATACAGAAGAAGGCGCATAGTCTATCTTCTCATAATTATGCAAAGCATATGAGTGATTTGACGACTCTCGAACGCTGATACTGTCATCAGGTCCGACCGAGAAAGTAGATTGAGGCATGCTAGGTTGTAGGTATCACAGCTATGGTATTCTGCTCAAGCTGAGGAGGTTTATGGCCAGAAAGATAGTGGAAGTAGGGCTAATAGTTTATATATGAATGCAAATGAATAACACTACAGTAATTGTTCACAGGAATCTAGATAGATGTTCCGAAATTCCCTTGTTCTTGAGGCGCTCCTTTGTTCTACCGTCAACGTGAATACAACATAGAATTTTATTCCTTTCTTTCATCTCCCAGCTTGAGGTATTAAGACGCCTTTCCTAATTTAATCCAAATGGGTAGGATCAAGATATAACAGGATACTACTCAATCCTGATTTGTACAGTACTTCAAGTCAAGATTGTAAATCATAATTCAAACTAGAGCTTCTTGATTGCGAAATGAAAATCTATTTATTGATCCCCGCCGCCATATCTACTTGTTTCTCATATTTCTTCATCAACAGATCAAATAAGGGGCATTCAGAAACATAGTTTCCAATTCTTTAAAACTTTAAGCTTACTATGCCAAGCCATGTGCTTGAGGAGGATTGGTGTACCAAGCTTGGCGCTTCGTGAACAATGGATGGCGACGGTGGGCATGTTCCTCGAGTGATGCACAAAAATAAGGTTGAACAATTTGGAGAATCTCTGGTCCATCCATGCATCGAAAGTCAAGACTTAGGGTATCATGTTCCTCAGACAAAATGATAATTAAGAACAAATCATAAATACTTGGTTAATTTCATTTCCTAATTTCATGACCACTGTTGGTACTCTTTTCCGAAGCTCTATCCGATCAGATAGAACATACACTTGAAGGATTCGCTATCTTAGTATCTCCAGATAAGTGCAACATACTTTTGTTGCTCAAGCCAGATCAGTGGTAAAGTTGATCTTCTGAACGCAGGGGTCCTTAGAGAAGGTGGTCTGCAGATCATAGTAATGACCAGTAGGCTCTGAATCGTCTCTTTCCTTGTCCAATGCTTCCTTGACTTTGATCTATGATATGTTATTAAAGCTCCTTGATTTCTGAGAAATGAACAATGAATACCGCATCCTCAACTTTTGCAAAAATTACTGTGGCATTTCCGCCATTGTACAACCAAACTTTTCTTAACAATTACTTTAGTCTTGTTTAAGTCTTAATCTCACATAGAGGTAACTTACTGAATATCATCGGGGGCTACATATCTCTCGCAAAGGTTTCTGAGTTGGACTAGCTTCATCTTAAAGAAGAAGGCCTTTTTAACGATAGTAAGGCGACGTGTGGCATAAATTGGAGCTCCCATCTTGCTAATGATTTCACTGTTCTACCAAAGAGGTTAGTACTGCTGATACTGAGAGTTCCTGACTTCTATAACTATTAGCTACCTTGAAATCAGGTTACCTACCGGGACTGGTTCCTCACTGATTGCAGAATCTACAATGAATTTGAATCTCTGTGGAGCCTTGGCGAGTTTTTCAGAGCAAAGAACGTTGTGAAATGCTACAGCATCTCCAGCATTCTGAAAAATAATCCCAGCAAATCTGCTACCAGTATCAGCATCATTGTTGAAAGTGATGGAGACTACAGGTCCTTCCTGGATTCCGTCACTAATGTCGGTAAGAGTTATATTCGATGGAAGGTTCATCAGGAAGACCAGCCGCAACTGATTTGCCAAGACCTCACCACGTTTTTCAACAGGTGGAATTCGTCCGACTGGCTTGAGACGTGGGCCAGCTCCAGAAGGCTGGTTCTCGGGCTTGAGGTTAAGCGTCTTCTGGCTATCAGCTAGAGTACCTGCCATCTTGGCCCATGAGGTAGCTTGACTAGTAGACTCGACCATCGATGCTTTGTCTGGCTTCTGTACTGCAAGTTCTGTCTCGGAACTATGATATTCGGCTTTTTTATCTTCTGCAGACTCCTTCATATATTGACCTACTTGAGTAGTAGTAGAACTTTGCTTGCAAGATAAGTCTTGCAGCACAATCTTTGGAATTGGAACTGACTTGGAGTCTCCCCCCTGCTCCGGCTTTGTTTCTGATACTTGCTGCGCTCCAAATTTACGTTCCTAAGCTATGTCAGATCGAGTCCCTCAGTCTTCTGGCTAGATAATACCTACGAAAGAGATGCCACGGTCCGCAAGTCGTTGAGTTAGGAGATTGTTAACCGAAACACGCTCATTAGCCACAAACGTATGTCCAGCCAACCATGCGGGAAAGCCGAAAACCAGCTGTCTTTCCCCCATATTCCATTGCGCCCAATTAATAGAACTGCCTAGAAGATAATTTACCAGTTCAGTAGCATCTTTGTAAGTTTCCAAGATGACCCAGCGAAAGGTAGCTTTACTCATCGTATCTGTGACACCTAGTTTCCCAAATCAGTATTGTTGAGGCTCCAGCTAGTCAGATTTCAAGATCTTAGTAAGCTTTTATACGTACAAATATCGTGGAGAAGAGTGTTATTACTAAATTTCGCAAAAAGTGGTCTCATAAGCGTTGTTTCGACAATCGCGGGAACTCCACGAATCTCTACCGCTCGACCCTCAATGGCGAATTTTGCATACTTCGCAGGAATACCTAGAACATTCTTACCTGGAATCAAGCCATTATGACAAACATAATAGTGCTCATAGTGTTTGCCTGTCAAGCCAAATATCTCATTTGCCGATTCCAGTTCTGGTGCTGGTATCTCCATGCTGGGCGATAGGGTGCTCGATTCTTGAGGTGGGAGTGGAGGACTGGAGGGCGCCAAGTCCTTGTGAATTGCAGAACTTAAGGTAATAGATCTATACTGTCTATAGTCTTGATCTACAGCCTGGAGAGTTGTGTCTTTGAAGGTTTTAATCTCAGGTATCTCTGTTATTGGCTCTCGTCTGTTGATAGTTGAATCCAAAGACGGAGTTTTTTGTTTTTCTCTCAGTAGATCGGGATCGAAATGTCCTGCACGCTCATCTAAATCTGTAGAAATTTCCTTATAGTCACTTGGTCGATTTCCTTGTGTCTTTGTAGGAGTTGACGCGCTCTCGTATCGATGATTTGCAACAGCAGACTTCGTTGGAGTTGGGCTTCCTGGTGCACTTTTGTACATCCCATGCTCTTCGACTAAACTAAGGCTCTGTGAGTGTTGATACTCGTTAGCAGTAGTGAAGGAGCCAGTGTTTCTTGTATGCTGCGAGCTTTTGGTTGAAGTTGGTGATGGCGTATCTCGTCCACCCACCACAAAGGAATCCTCTTGCACTTGCGCGTTATTATCTGACTTTGACCATTAGATTTATTCCAAGTGAATGTAAAGGTACTAGGACTATAAATTACCATATCCATGATGATAGTGAGCGCTAGTTGGCCAGCTAACCGAACACGTGCTTTGAGAGGTAATGGAGGAGGTTGATGAGGGAGCGGAACCTCGCTTTGGACTACTAGAGTACTCTAGTGGGAAAACTAGTCAAAGGTGAATTATTCACCTTCTTATAACTCACTTTCGCTTTCAAAGACGAGCAGTTCAGGACTGTCACTTTAGAGCGCGAAGGGTTTCGTCTATTGTTGTATCAACATTCTTAAGCAATATTCGCACTCTTACTTGAAAAATAGGCTCAGCTTTATTTGACAGTCAGTGACTAGATACCCTTAAAAGGTTTAGGTTACATTGTGCAAAGTGTATGCTTCTGAACATTTTTATTTATTATAAAACACCTTAGTGAACTGCTTCATTCTTTGATATGCTAATTTTGTTATGTTCCTATGTACCCAGTATCTTCACTAACACGTCTGCTTATCTCTCTGTTCCCATAGAAGTCCTTCCAGAGGATCGCAATAAGTCATCATACATAGGAAAGAACATATGGAAGTCTGCGAACATATTATATGAAACTTGGCCATGAACCTGTGGCAAGATCAATCTTCCAAACCTCTTCCCACATCAACTCAAAGTCGTAATTTCCCGTGAACGGCAAACATACCAGGGTATAACCAAATTCTAGGAAATCTCTGTAGAGAGCATCTCCGCACTGCTTATCTCTAAGAGCGAGAAAATAACAGTTTCCCAACCAGCGTCGGCTTCCTGGACCCCACATGAACACGAATGACAGCTTATCTGGCGCCCATGACAAAGAGCCATTTTCCTCCAGGATTTCGTTGTTTAGGGTAGCACGGGGTATTAGCTTTAACAAACGTTTTCCCATCCAGTCTTTGAGATCCTGAGGACCGACACTTCTTGGTAATTCAAAGAGCAATGTGGTACGTTTAGGGTCCATGTAGATTGACGATGCATTCTTCTTGTCTTGTGAGGTTATAAGGTAAGGCTTGTAGATCTTGAGACCGTAATTTCTTGATTCCTGGTTTATTTGGAGGATGAGCGGTAATGGCGTAACTACTCGCATCTTGTTGGTGACTAGGATACGCGTGAGCTGCGGTTGCTCAGAATCAATGTGCCACCCTAAAACTTTGTCAATAAAACTTTTATGAGTTGTAGAATCGTTCCCTACAAATCTTAAGTCTCAACTCCGGTGCTAACCTTGGGAATGGGTGAAAGATTCGAAGCAGGTTGTCGTAAGAGGATGTTGTGAGATTTAGGCTTGAGATGAGATATACAGGATCCATTGATATTTATATGCTTTGCGCGTAGTGCAGGATTTTGGTTATTGATTAGTCTTGTTTGCAATTCTTGCTAGATCTTTATAGAGTGGCTGTTGTTAAGACGACGCCATGGTGGCTCTGTTCCCTTGCTGATTTTTGCCAAGGCAATGGTGGTGAGTTCGGAGCGTAGAGTTTGATATGGAAGTGTTCATTAGCCATGATTCAAAATTATGACTTCAATCTAGACAAATACTTCTGAACATACGGTGAATATGCTTTGGTTTCTGGTCTCACATGGAATGATAGGCAAGGAAAAATGTGTTCACAAGATGCCTGGTGTATAGAAGAGTAGGGCTAGGAGAGCTAAGAAAACATTTTGACAACTAATGCAACATACTGTTCTTGTTAACTATACTCTGTGTGGCTCTGCTGATAACTTGATTAAACGTATTCAAGTTGGATCAGTGAGCCTCTGCACAATTAGTCAGTATGACGATATGAGGAGTAAGGCACGTCATAGTATAGAGAACTCTAAATTGCAAATGAACAATATTGATTGATTGATTAACAGCACAAGAGACAACTAGACAATCATTTCATGTTTCTTGTAAGGTTTGGCAATCAAACGGAATCACGTCTCGGCTAAAAAAAAGGGGCATCAGGTCACATGATCTGACTTTGTTGCTTTCCTTACTTGCCTATCTACAGCTTGCCTAGGCACACGACTTACGGTAAGTGATAATTTTTTGTAGTTAATGATTTTCTGTTATGCCCCTAGGAAGGTTTACTATAGTATTTATATATGTTTAAGAGGAGGTGTAAGCAACAGAACAATGGCTGCACCCTTGGAGGCCGCCTAGACACATTTTGACTGTGTCATAGTTCCTGTTGTTTTCTAGACATAAGATCGCTATGTTAACATAAAGATTAATATAGGAGTATTAGTTGGTCTCTGTTGACCTAAGTACTTGAATTTGTTCAAATTACAGCCTTCCCAAGGATTAGCTAGAGATTATTAACTGTAATGTAGCAGTACGGAACTACCTGCTATTTGGTTCAAACCCACCTCCCACACTGCCTAGCGCACTTGAAGATCTATTGATGATATTTCCGAAGAATACAGTCATACAAATACCTTACAAGTCTGGATAGAGGTCCAGAATCATTGTGAAGCTTGCTCATCTTTCCGGTGGCTAGATAATGCAAGTATTGATATCGTTTTTCAGTGTAAGATAAGCCAGCGAGCTTGAGAGTTAAGGCAAGTGGTACCAAAGCGCTTCTGTGTCAGACTTCATACGTACGCGGAGAGTGTTAGGCCGAGGACAGGAGGTTCTTTAAACTAGCAATTCTGACGTTTGGTTATGAGGAACTTCTCAGCGAGCAATTTTTGGTTATAATTGGGTATGAGGTATAACATTATCCACTCCTGCTACTGTATCGGCGTACTTATTTTTATTTTTCTCAAGTTTGTCATGTTATCATCTATGTGTTCGAAATAGTCACCTTCTAGCTTATGGGACGAATTGTGCTGGGCAGTTTCAAATTAAGGCATTTCTATATAGTATCAGAGATAGCATTAGCATCAAAAGCATTAGCATCAAAAGTCGTTTAGGCAAGCGGATAATCTGTTGCAGATATTCTCCAAATGTTATGAATAAGCACTGATTGACCTCTTCAATACGATTTGCAATCCTCTATATACAGTCCGGGCAGCTAATTGTGATAGTTTTATAGCTTGGTATCCTTAGCAGCTCTCTCTTCATCCAGAATTTCCTTTCTCAGCCGGACTTCTAAATCTCTTGGTCCAGTTTTCGCAAAGTTAACCAGCACTACCAGACGCTCATCACCTCTCCTTCCACTGTCCTTCAACTCTGGACCTGGCTTGTCCAGGCCCAGTACATTCTTTCCATCTCCCTTGCGCATCATTAATCCAATAGGACTCATTACCTTATCAGCCCACTTCACACCCTTTCCATCACCACCATCTCCTTTCAGAAATTCGAGCACCTTGTCTCTTTGTGATTGTAACTCCTCTGTCGTTAGGTTTTTGGATGAAGAAACATCAAGAAATGGTGCAAGTAGGTGCATAAGGTAGAACTGTGGTGGGAAAAGGATAATCTCATTTCTGGTAGCCTGTGCCAGCCAATCTTGACAGCTGGCGAACAGGGCTGCAGTATGCTCTAACCCGCCATCTGATGTAGGAACCGGTATTACCGCCTTTGTCGATATATTCTTCGCGCTTTTCTGGGTGAGAGGAAGGAAGTAGATGTACATTTGTGTCGTGAAGCGTTTTGGTAGGTTTGGAGGTGTGACCCATCTGGTGAATGGCAGCAATGAATCTTGATTCGTTAGTTTTCTCTCAATGAATCAGTTCTAGGAGACTTGCTAGTATCGATAGACCCTCCTTGAGATTCTACCCATTCCATAAATTTTATCTTTCCACCATGTATATCTTTCCTAGCCTTTTCTCTCACATCTTCTGGTACTTCTAGTAACTGACCACTGCCATCATTTCTCTTGGCTAGAAGAATACCGCTCTCTTCGAAACACTCTCTAATAGCACCTATCCTGTACGCAAGCCCATCGAGATGTCTATTTGGATCTGTGGCTGAGGGTATTCCTCCATCTTGTGACGCAGAGAGGTTTCCCCCTGGAAAGACATGTGCAGACGCAAAGGAACTGGATGTGCGGACACGGTGGAGGAGGAGTATTTGATTTGAGGGCGATACTAGTAGAATACTTGAAGTAATGAGCTTGAGTTATGATGGACTGGAGCAAATTGGTACCTTGAGCTTGGTCTAGGTTCTCCAGCTTCTTTCTTAGGTTTGGTACCAGAAGACATGTATTGCTTTTGTAACGGAGGGGGTGCCATTGTTCCTGAATTAGACTGAGGTCTAGAAGTTGGTAAGATTTTGGATTTCGAGGTGTGTTGGTGTCTGGTTTGTAGTTGTGCGCTGCTCACTATTGTTTGGTACAAAGTGTATTGAAAGGACAACCTGGGTGCTGCAACACGAATTGAGTGTGTCCAAGTAGGGGTCAGGACTGAACTACAAAACATTTGGGGTATAAATGAGCTTCAAGGGAGTGCTCAAGCCCACGAGCAAGACGCGCAAGGCGGGGAGAAGGTAAACATACCGGCAGCCGAGGTCCATGAGGCAGCCTTCCTCGACACAACACAGCCTTGCAGGACAAGGTCTTGGCGCTGGCTGCCCTTGGTTTGTATGATGCTGGAAGTATCTGCACACGTAATGATTTGGGCTGAAGAAGAAAGAGTTAATACATATCTTCCAGGACCTCTGTGCAGGAACGTATCTGTCTATAGGTCATATAGACCGTGGATCGGACTTCGTTCATACTGGAGCTCATGACCAAAATTTGTTAAATGTAAAGAGTTTGGTTATTATTTAATATATTTTGATTTTACAACAAATCACTCCTGGCTGATTCTGAAACGTTCAGATCGAGAAAGCAAAAGTGTCAGGCAAAATTTTGGCACTCTGAGTAGAGCTTGACGTGTTTCGAGTGATTTCAACGCTAGACACGAAATACCATTGGTGGTTAACAGGAACTAGAAGTCGTGGAGGCAACAATCGTGGTAGGGTAGGAGGATCTTCCGAAATGGGTCGACATAAAGCAGAAGATACTTTCAGTGGTAGTTGCAGAGTTCGATTGCCGATTTTCTAAGGACAAGAGAACCGTCCTTGAGGATAGTAGATTGAGGTGGTGACAGTGGTACTCGTGGTGGTGAACGTGAAGCACCACTCAGACCATAGATATTCCACATTGAACAGAGAAATGACAGCAAAATACGCAATATGAAGGTATTCCACAGGAACATGAAGTTATCGCATAGTAGATGTGGAAATATAACATGGTGATATTAACCATACTTATACCTGACGTTTATGTAGTTAGCAGATAGTCGGACCTACTCTTGCCTACATACTTGATCAGATCAGTCACAGCGACATATCTTGACAAGACTATCACTGTGATTGGAGCTAGCACACTATGATGTGTTGCAAGTCCTAGCCCGTCTCAAACTTCGTCTCGGGCATGACCTAAATACTACATTGGATAATTGTTGTTGAATTCCGCTGAAATGCAATCCGAAATTTCAAACTGTCCCTCAACGCCGGTTTTTATCCCCCAATCAAGCATCACTCTCCATAGGATCATCATAGTCGTCATAATTTGGCCAATCGACCTCAAAGTCTGCCGCCTCGTCATCCTTTACAAACGTAAACGCAATCTGATGTTTATCTTTCAAACCCAAGCTCTGGGGGCTTTCTCTCCTATCAGCATCGCTGGTGTCTATCACAGTCCACCCCTTTGTCTTATCATACTCGTCACTCATTGTGCCTAATATGATCTCGGCCTCCGTATCTGGTATTGCGACATAAGAGCTGGAGGAGCTGGAAGAGAGGCCACTAGGGTACCGCTCTTGGAGCACGGCCAAAAGCTCCGTTTTGATTTTGGTAAAGGGGGTTGTTGGCTCGGCATAGATGAAAATAATATGTTTACTGTGGCGGAAAATGAGTGTCCAGGACGTGGAGTTGATCTCGTTTGCCTGGAGGGTGTTAGAGATGGTGATAGGATGTGTACACAATCATGCGCCATTGGTGGTTACCATTTTGCTTCCAGGAGATTCTTTATTCTTTGGGTTCAGTCCTCCTGGTCATATAAATTAGATAGCTAATGACCGAGCTTGACTTTTCAATGTTAACTCAACGCGAGGTGGTGGGGGTTGATGAGCAGGCAGACGCGAGGAGGGCACGGTTGCAGGTGATTTGCTTTTCTGTGAAACAATCTTCAGCCTTGCCTCAACCCATCAACCAACCGGACGTCCATCCAGCAATTGCTTTATCTCAACCTCACCTGTATTCCTCATGGCAGATGATGAAGAGGCCAGGACGAAGGCTTTCGAAGACTGGCGTCAAGAAAAGACGCGGCAGATGAAGATTGATTCTCGGTTCTCCCTCCCCTTCCATGTCCGTTTACCATTCGCAACCTCAATATCGTTCATTGTCGGCATGGGTTTAGGGGTCTCACATGGTAGTCAACTCGCGGGCCTTAGATTCAGAGCAGAGAATGCGCACCGGTTACCTTCAACGCCTACAGGCTGGTACTTGTATCACAAGAGCAAAAACTATCAACGAGCCTATGGGGGTGTAGTTGAGGGATTCAAAATGGGGGGCAAGGTTGGCATATGGACTGCTGGGTTCTTCGGCATCGAAGAGATGTTTGATCGGTATCGAGGCACCAAGGACTTTCTTAATACGGTGCTGGCGAGTTTGTCGGTGGCTGGCGCATTCAGCGCATGGAGCAAGTCTCCTGCAGATATGACAATTACTTGAGATCACCAGCTAACAGCAACCAACAGACCGTTTCCCCATTACGACAGCAGCGAGAACGGCGAAGAGTGGACTGGCAATGGGATTGGCATATGGATTAGCACAGGATGCAGTAGGATATGTGAGGGGCAGAGTTCCGGGCTATGTGGAATTCCTACGCAGAGGAGGACAAAGGAGAGCCGGCATAGACCACGACAGAATACCATGAATCAATTCATGACACTGCGTCTTGCATCCTTTCTTACCAATGACACCGGCCAATTCCACTTGATGGACAAAGAGTGGGGCGTCCACTGCGGTTTTGATCGGCTGAAGAAAACCAAACAACCATAACGACGCTACTGCTATCATGAAGAGTGGATTGCGGCGCGTCGAAGGCCGGTCTCCAGCCCAGTTGCCTCCTATCATACTATTCACCTGACAAAAGTCTAAGTTGCCTCAACGGTATTATACTCCATTGTCTCGTTGCGCTATTTTAGACTACATGCCGAAGTCGCTATGCAGTCTAACTAGATAACAAGTGCTATATAGCTTTCCTCTTGCCTCCCTTCCACTTCGTCTCTTCGTGCCGTCACTGCTGTTATTCTTCTACTTGCGCCCGGTGAAATCTAAAAATGGCTGCGCTCTCAATGAAAACAAATCCATTGCAGAAGGGTGAAAAGACACTCACGGTTTTGCGTCGGTGCCTGTCCTCGCACTCAGGATCGCTTGCCCAGAGCTCCTATTCACCACCGAGTGGCTCTGCGACAGCACAACTGCCACTTGCCTCCCAACCTTCTCAGATCTCCAACCAGTCAAAGACCATGGCCAAATCCTCACCTCTCTCTATTTTGCCTTTGAACTCTATAATCAGATCGCTACTTGTTACATCTATATCATCGACTAAGGTACGGTCAGGTACTTTCCACGCCATTCCCTTGCTCACGTTTCACAGATGCTCCTCAGACCCTCCCTAGTCCTCATGAACATACTCGCGCACACCAAATCACCTATTCTCTCTCCCGATTCAAACCCCCTTCTTCGTCAGTTCCTGAAGAAGACCTTCTATGCTCAATTTTGTGCAGGGGAGAATGCGACAGAAGTTAAGCATACGGTAGATGGGCTGAAAAGTGTTGGATTTGACGGAGTCATATTATGCTACGCCAAGGAAGTTGTTTTGGACGAAAAGCAGAAAGCCAATTTGTCATCTTGCACGGAAGGAGTTGCTGCTGAGAATTGTATACGGGAGGAAGTCACCCCCTGGGCTGAGGGTACACTGGAGACCGTGCGATTGACCAGCCGTGGAGACTTTGTGGCAATCAAGTTCACAGGTGCAGGAAGTCAAGCTCTATACTCTCTACTAAACAAGGCCGCGCCACCACCAGCTCTAAAGGAAGCCATTGACTCGGTCTGTGATCTCGCTGCCTCTCGAGGGGTTCGATTGCTGTTTGATGCGGAAAACAATGCAGTACAGCCTGGCATCGATGCTTGGACGTTAGATTATATGAAAAAGTACAACACGCCTACCGAAGCAGTCGTCTATGGCACCTATCAAGCATATCTGAAATCTCTACCATCTCTTCTTTCCTCTCACCTTGCTATTGCTCGCCAAGAAAACTATGCAATTGGTGTCAAGCTTGTTCGGGGTGCATATATTGGATCCGATCCTAGACATCTCATCCATGATACTAAGGCAGATACGGATGCTTGCTATGATGGTATTGCAGAGAGCTTGGCTCGCAGAACCTACTCTTCTAGCCTGCCCGCGGCCGAAGGAGAGAGTGGGATGCCCTTTCCGGCTGTGGATGTTGTTTTAGCAGGACATAATCAACTATCGAACCGAAAGATCCAAGCTATCCGTGCGGAACAAGCGGAAAAAGGAGAAGAGCGGGTTGATCTCGTTTATGCGCAACTACAAGGAATGGCCGACGAGGTATCCTGCGAACTAGTGCACAAATCAAAAGAGCTACAAGGATCCGAGAAGTTTGACATTCCGAGAGCCTACAAGTACTTGGTTTGGGGCTCAACTGGCGAATGTATGAAATATCTCTTACGAAGAGCACAGGAAAATAAGGATGCGGTAGAGCGCACAAGGGACAGTCGAAACGCCATGGCAGGAGAATTAAACCGAAGGGTTAAGACGTTTTTTGGTTTGGCATAAGTAAGCCGGCGAGCAATGCATATCCACGGCGTTTAGCGATATTTAGCGGCATTTGATAGCGTTGGAGGAATAAGACTTTTTAATATCTTACTTTCTCTAGTGTCTTGTTAATATAAGGTGAAGGCTGATGCTCCGTTCTGACTGCTTGACACAACTGCTAGAATTATTTTTAGGATATCACCGTTGATGGGAATCGTCCTTTGTCTCTAGATAACCGAAAGAATACATTATGAATTCCGATACCCGATACTAGTGACTAGTCACTGACTACAGTATGGCTCAAAGTAGAAGTTGAGCTGAGGGATCGTTTGAAGTGGGTTATAACCCCATATTATATTACTGTTTTTGTATATTATTTAGTTTTGACTTGCGTCTTTCTACCGGGCTTTATGTCACCTGCTGCTTCTTGTCAGGGGCCATTCAGCATCATCTTCATGTATTCGTATCTCATTCTTTACCCAGATCTTCACCCCCGTATCTCGACGCTCCGGACCTGCCATCGCATCTGAGCTCATCGAACTGCCATCCATCGATGTCTTCTTCATGTAAGCCTTCCCGGGCATTGCCAAACCGGCCTCCATTTGCGAAGGCGAGGCCACGGACGGCGACTGGATTGGAGAGCTGATGATTGGCTTCTCTTTCATCATGGTGAATTGCGGCAGCTCGTTGGTGCGGCTGCGGCTGCGGCTTTGCTGGGAGTGAGCGGTGGGCAAGCCGCGGGATTTGAGGTAGAGCGGGCGGAGGGTAGGAATTCCAACGCAGATCATGGCGACTGCTATTTCAGCGCCTGCCCACGCGAAGTATGGCACGAAGTTTACTGTATCCCGTTAGCTTTTGTTGGATTATCAATGGGTGGCGCCAGCTTACAGGTATAGTTGAAAACGTCCAGCCGCGAAAGTACGATTGTTCGCGTAATGCCACATGCTCCAGCACTAATTCCAAGTTAGGTTATCACTCTTTTGATCATATTTGTAGTGGCTTACATGACTCCCAAACTCATTCCACTGGCCAGCATTATCTTTTCCCGACGAGGCATTCGCAGCGCCCAAATGAATAACCAAGGGAAGATTGCAAAGAAGAAGTCGCACACACTGGACCAAACTAAAACTTAGGGTCAGCTCGTAGTTCTTCTTGCGACTGTCAAGGGTTTTGTAGCCTTACCACCAAGTCCTACACTCAAAGGCTGGATTCGAAATCTCCAATGCCCTGGTGTTCTCAATGGATCCCAGCTAGCTTTTGCAGGTGTAGTTTGAGTCCATAGCATGATAGCAAGACAAATGGATGTCGCCACAGTGACTATGACTGCTCCCCATAGAGCTATTTTATGCCATCTGACTTGAACCACTCGAAGGAGGAATAAGCCCATGGAGAGCTTGGCCATGGCATTTCCAATAACGGCGAAAGTATTCGCTACATATGTCCAGAAGATTGCGTCGGAGGAGTCAGGGATGCTTAGTTCCCAGAAGTTCTGTCCCAAGCCATGCTGCACGGCGACCTGGATGAAAATTGTGAAGCTTAGGAGAAAGAGCTATAGTGGTCGCGGTCAGTTACACAAACGAGAAATTAGGTATCCCGATACCACTTACACCTGTACAAGCATACATATAATCCTCAGCACCTACAAACTTGACAATTCTTATTCTGGTATATAATCTCAGAACAACGAGAGTGAGCGAGAAGGTGGTCAATCCCCACATGGCACACGCGAGCTGGATCCCCGGATTCATGTTTGCGGAACCATGGGACTCTGGTTGCTCAGGAAGACAATAACAACACAAGAACGTAAGATCAGATCCAGACACTCTGGGGAAGAGGAGGGGAAGTTTACTTTTAAGAGACGGGCGACCCCGAGCACGTCCAGCTCCGGGCCCGTATTACCACCCATGTCTGAAAATAGAAGATGCGGTAGCTGAATTGCACAACATCAATGTCCCAGTGGGCGGACGACTTCAGCACGAAGTGTGATTGCGGCGATACTCCCCACTATAGTATGGACGAGTAGATGGCTACACCTGTGGTCGCAGCTGTAAGTGGCCGGCAGTGATCGAATCAGGGGTTCGCTTAGCGACCGAGCTCTTTAGTGGGTGAAAACACTTCAGGGCTGAGCCAGTCGCCTCACAGAAGCTGCTTCCGCCACCATCGAAGATCAGCTTAGGCGCTGGTGGTCACCGCACGCCGAGGGTTGGCTTTCTGGTCGATGATTGGAGTGACTGTGAGTGCAAAGATTGGTGGTATTGGCCAGATGCGGCCTTTTGAATGACCCTTTTCCGATCTGGTACAGACCATCAATCATGTGAATGGCACCTGCACTATCGATTTCTTGACGTCAGCATCTATATACAACAGCTGGATATAGGTTGGCTAGGTACCGCTCGATAGGTGAGCAGGCGAAGTACCTACCAATTCGGCTTGCCTATTAAAAGCAAATCATAACGTGCAAAAGCAAAGACAGTTTAGGCGGGTGGCAGTTAACGACTTTTTATTGGGTCTGTTGCTTTGTTTTTTCGTCTCCAAATGAGAAAACTGATCAACTACTCCTGTATCTACACCCGTTGAATATACCCCAGCTGAGATACTCGTACTTTGAGCCACCTTAAAATCAGCAAGCACCTGTTGGATGGTTCTCCCAGCTTTCGGAAGCCATTATTGATTATTGATTGTTGATAAATATTTCCATACTCCAATGGTACAGGCGTATTTGTCTAGCGATCGAGACAACCTTGTTAATATCATTGTGATAAAATTCTAGGTAATTAAAACGTGCCAAGTGTTGTTGCATTGCATCTTTTTTAACACAGCCTGGCATTGTTGCTTACAATCGATACACTTCACATATGAGAACATTTGAAGTTGAAGAACTCTTCGTGAATTGAAAGTATAAGTAAAATTTACATCATACAGAAAAAAACGCTTAAATCTATTCCCTACCCATCGTTCACCAATCGCCTGTCATATCTTGACATCTCTACTGTATTGAGAACTCCGATCACTGACGTGCTGCTGCCTTCTTGACCGCAGAACTTGGGATGATTGCAGCGAACTCTCCGTTGAAATCCGAGTCACCTGTTGTCAAGGTCCACTCGTTCTCTTCGACCTCAAGCTCGAACTCGCCTCCATCAGCCGCTAGGCCTTGTACGACAAATGCTCCATCAATAAGCTTGGCGATTTTACCTTGGGTAACTGTTCAGAAGTATTAGCAACCTGTCCAGAGTACTTGTCCGAGAAAGCTGGGAACGAAGAAGGGCGTGCTTACCATCAGCGGCGGCCAAGACTTCTGCTGTGAAGATGTAGTCGATCTTCACAATATCTCCTGCAACCGTTGGCTTCTCTGATGCAATTTGGAAGGTCTGGGGGTCGACGAAGACGAATCCATCTGGAAGGGTTCCCGTTGGAGTAACGGCCTTGGCAATGAGTCTGTTTGCTGAGGTGCCGTTGAATTCAAGTTCGAGGGTTCCGGCGGCCTAGTATCGTTAACACTGTTCAACAGATTTTGATCAAACTGGGGGTTCAACTTACACTTCCCGGGAAGAGGAAGTCTTGCTTAACGTTTCCACCAGCAAGATCAAATGCTGTTTCGAACGCAACTGCTGTTCCCGCCTCTTCCTCTTCCTCGCCGGCTTTTGCTTCACCTGCTGCTGGTGCTGTTGCGTTTGCAGCAGCTTCTCCCTGTAATGGTCAGCTATGCTCGTGGTGTGGTGATGGACATTTGAGTTTGCAGCTCTTGAATATGAAAAGTACTTACTCCAACAGCAGCGGCAGCAGCATCGGGAATGAAAACTCCCCACTCGCCGACCATGTTAGTAACTGCGAGGGATATTTCATTCTCCTCGACTTCGAATTCAGATTCTCCTAGTGCGTCGCTAATGACAAATGCATTTGCTTCTGTGCATAGCTTTCCAATCTTAGATTGCTTGAGATCTAGGCCGGCGACAGCAGCATCTAAAACCATTTAGTAGGGGGATCTTGCTGGGTAACTTTATGTGTAAAGTCAAACGGAGAAAACATACTGGTGATATCAAAAATATAATCCACTTTTTGTAATGTTAGGCCGTCTGCACCTTGAGCGAGAGCGATCTTGTAGGAAGAAGGGTCGATGGCTTTGAATCCAGTTGGTGGGGCGGCGGGTGTCTTATTTTCGGTAACAGTCAACTCATTGGCATCAACATCTTGGAACTCGACCTCTAGCGCACCGGTAGCCTGGCTACAATCAGCGAATATCCAACGCAAAGGTAGATATACTGATTCTTACCGATTTGGTGAAGACAACATCTTGCTTCACATCTCCTCCGCCTAGTGCTGTAGCAGTATCGAAGACCCCTGCGAGTTCTTGCTCAGCTCCTTCTCCCTCAGCAGCCTAGATTGGAGTTAGCTTATTGCCAGCAGTGACTGCGAGTAACAAAATCGCCCATGATTGAGCAATCCCAAACAACTTACGGCAGTACCGTTTGCAGCTGGTGCTGCAACAGCCTCGGCAGGCTTTTTGGCAGCTTTTGCTGCCTTCTTTCCGTTCTTCTTGTTGGCTTTTGCTTGCTCTCCCTCAGCACCTGCTTTCGCCTGCTCTCCCTCGGCACCTGCTTTCGATGCACCTTCATTCTTGTTGCGAGGGATAACGTTGCGAGCAGCATTATCACGACGAGCGACGTTCTCGCGAAGAGTAAGAACTTGTGGTGTGATTCCATCAGACAGAGGTAGTACACTCAATCCTCTTGGGGCTAACTGAAAGGTTGGAGCTGAGAAAGCTACCAGAGCCTGGGAAACCAACAAAAGGCATGAGAATCGAGACATGACTGATATAGGTATTGATAACAATGAATAGATATGGCAATAGGTGAAATAAAGCGGAAAAGACCGGTCCTGCCGTAAGAAGAGAATTGGCAAAGAAGTGAAAGAATTGAAAAGAACGTTGAGCTTGAATACGAAATCTTGGGACGAACAACGTCCCCATCTTATCCTTTGTGAGAGCCTCAAAACGAGATGATCAATTATGGCTGGAGCCGGCTAATTCTCCCCAGAAACCCACAAACGAGCACGTTGAAACCACATTGTATGGGAGGAACTGCTTGGTAGCTTGGCTCAAGTCATAACCTGAGATCTTTGGTATTTTGTATACCATAGCATAGTTTCAACCCTTGGTTAGCAGTGCTTGGAGCGATTGTTACACTTTGCAGTTCAAGCAAGGAGACCAATCAATAGTACTCGCGCCAAAGCTACCATTGCTTTGTCGTTGTCATACCCATAAATTGAAACCAGCAAGTTCCGATGAAGGCTTGGTATATCTTGGAGAAGCTTGGAAAAGCTTGGTTGATGTGTCAAAATCTGAGTATTTAGAGGACATGATTGGCCAAATACAGATTTTCGAACAGCGAGGCCGGAACATATGCCCAAATACATGCGAATACAAGGTATTTCCAATCATAATTATATCTAGTACCTCCATGGTAATGACAGATGCTCTATTAAGCATTAGCATAAGTACAATGACAGGTTAGAGACGTTTTCCACACAGAAAAAATACGCTCCTCACCTCTACACAATACCACACCGTACGTCACAATGCCGTAAGAAAAGGGCCAAATACTTCACAACCTCCGTAAGGATCATTGCTGAGCGGACTTGCCAATATTTATTGCTCTGGGCATGGCCTGTTTTGAGGGATATTGAACGGCAATCCATCTCACGAAGCAGCATGAGCCGAGTGCCAAGTTCTCCTAGGCGGCCGAAACGTCTGAAAGTCTCGTGCGGAGTCTCACCTTTTGCCCTCGTCGTCCGAAGTGCCGGGTCGAGATGCCCAAGATTGTACTGTAAATTAAGCAGCGGTTAAGAGATGCGGAGGTGGAGCCTATTCTTGGAGGTGCTCTGGGCGTTCCGAGTTTCAATCATCATTCTAGAGTTTCCATTTAGAACCGAGCATCCTCGAAATCTTTACCCCTGTGGTTCACCTAGCTGGCTAGTTGTTTGTCTTCCAACTTCACATTTGAGACAATCCAATAATAGAATTTGCTTTTGATAAGGGGCTATTGGGTCACTGGTGTTTCCTAACAGTGCTCGTAATGTTTATTGAATTTAGCTTGGAAGTTGATCTGACTGGGGTGGATCGACTGGGATGAATGGTCTGGCTTAACGCGACATAAGGTAAGTGAAGCCTCAGGTCCATTGTTGAGATGGACAATATCTAATTTTATCTAGTTCAACTATGTGAGTAAATAAATATGGCAGATTTCAAATATGTCAAAGGCATCATTTCAAGTACAATCCCAAGCTAATTGATGTTTCATCATTGAGCTACAGCAGGGAGGCATTTCGAAGAGGATGATGTACTCTATGGCAAGAAGAATCTTCAGTATTAGTGACGATTATAGTGCTCACATTGACCACTATGAGCAAGGCTCCCACGGAGGATCAATTTGGCGTGCATGTGGATCTCAAGAACTCTGGAGAGTGCAAGTGCCACGGTTATTAACATAGTCCACGAACCACACAGCTTGCGGCAGTAATCACTGCATCGCTGGGCTTGATGCAGGTGCTGAAAAGTATTGATGGAAATATTACTTATACATCGAGCAACGACTCCAATTCACAAAGTGTCAACACCTTGCAGCTTTTAAACAATCACTCCCGAGCTCGATTCTTCAATACATCATACATGATAGATGAAACATCACCATGGTATTTTGTGAGCAGACTACATAAAGACTTTCGGTATGATATATCTATTTGGGTTTTTGTTTCCGGCTATTATGGCTGTTTAGTCGTCCAAACCCTCAAATTCACTTTCCTCCACCCCAGGCCCATCGTCAACGCCAGCAAGCTGTGCACGTCTCTGGCTTCCCTGGATAGCACCCCTCCTATTATTCTCCAATTTCCGTTCATAACCACTCTTTGTACTAATCTGCGTCCTCCTCTTCCCATTCGTTGATGTTTTATCCTCTTTTCCAGTTTGGGGACCGCTTCGACGAGCTTCAACTCCATATTTCTTCAGCTTCTTCTTTTCTTCTTTGCTAGGCGTGGGTAGAGCATCGAGGAGCCATTTCTGCATGCTTGATTCACTTGCGGACTTCCCTGCTTGTTTCTCGCTTGCTGCTATGATGTTCGCAATAAGCTTAACGTATGGGATATCCTCTTTCGTATAAAATGTCACAGCTACGCCACCACTTCTTCCGGCTCTTCCTGTCCTGCCGACTCTGTGAATATAGGCAGCACCCGAATTAGGAACATCGTAGTTAACTACTCCGTTAATCCCCCGGAAATCAACGCCTCGACTCAGAATATCGGTTGTTATCAAAACCCATATTTCGCCCGTGCGAAAACGAGTCATGATCTGGGAGCGGGCTGGATCCGACAGATCAGAATGCAACACTGCAATGCGTGTGGACCCGCCAGCTTCGGCTGGAATTTCATAAAGCAGCTCAGAATGTAGGGCCTTGGCTCGGGCGATAGTTTGCATAAAGACTAAGAATGGAGGACGAAGCGATTGAGTAGCTTCGTCAGACCCAGAAGTTGGATGGAGAAGCTGGCGCAGAGCTATCAACTTTCCTGGTTCCGTGGCTGCATATGTGAGGCGATGGGTGATGTTTGGAATTGCAGAATCTTTTAACCCTACAATAAGACGAATTATACTGGACTCGTTTTCTAGTCCTAGCTTTGCTCGTCGAGATTGAATGATGGATGCTGCCAATGTTTCAATATTGGAACCCATGGTTGCCGACCACAGGGTGACCCGGAGTTCTGGACTTGTACACGACTGCCATATCCCAACGGTTTGGTCTTTGAATAATTCATCAAGAAGAACATCGGCCTCGTCCAATACCAAAGTACGTACCGTTGGCAGAGTAGCATTCGAGACAGCACTGAGCAATAAGCCCGGTGTCGCAACTAAAATGTCTGTCCTCACCAAAGGTTGATGAACTACCTTCCCAGGCTGTGTCTCTTCTTCCTCGCTGCCGCTCTCGTCGCTAGCTTCTGGTTCTTGGGTCTCATTGGAGTCTTTTGCTACGATACGCATTCCCTTTTTCATCTCGACAACCTTAATCCCAGTTCCCATACTCAACTTTTTGGCCTCATTCACAATCTGACTTGCCAGTTCTTTGGTCGGCGCGACCACAATTGCTTCTAACTCATGTGTGCCTTTGTCTTTGCTCGTCCTCCGTCGCTGGGTGATCGAATTTATCACTGGTATCAAAAAAGCCAGCGTTTTCCCACTCCCCGTTGGTGCCACAGCCAGCAAGTCAATTTTTTGACTTGAAATGTTCAGATCTTCCGGAGATTTTGCCAAGGCAGTTTCGGATTGGAGTAGTATAGGCAAACTTCCCATCTGCACTTCTGTAGGAAGCTTGTATCCTTGCGCTTTGATATTTTCCCCCAATCTTTTGGATATGCCATAAGTAGTTCGAAGGGCATCGAACTCCACCAGTGGCTGTGGGTGAAGCTCTACATTCTTGACAGTCTCCGGTGTCTTATTCTTCTTTCGCTTTTTGGATTTCTTGACCTTATTCTCTGCTGACTTGGCAGATGCCAAAAGTGTAAGTTTCAGTCTATGCGATCGGAGAATCTGTCGGCATTCGTCGTTATCGAGTAATATGGCTGCAGGGTGCTCGCCTCGAGGAGGTTGTTGAGCTTTTGTAGCTTCATCTTGTGCTGAGCTGAGCTTTGATTCAACTCTCGTCGTTTGGGGCGCAAAGAAATCCAAGCCCTGGTGGTGTAGCTCAATTGTCTCATCTGGCTTTTCTGCTCCGCGTTTCCTCTTCTGACCCGAAGAAACAGGAATAGGGTCATGGAAAAGTTGAGGATTGTCAGAGGTGCCAGCTGATGGCAATTTGCTGGCTGTCCCGCTCCCAGCTGCAGCCTTATTCCTAGGCTTGGTTGACCTTGAAAGTAGCTTCAAGATGTCCATTTTGCGTTGCGTCTGGCGATTTGTTTTCTTGTGCCTACTGCTGTAAGAAAAATAAATTGTAATGCTGGCAGAACAAAACCGAACAGGCGTACGGCTACACCGCCTTGATATGATAGTAAGGTTGATAGCGTGCGGGGTTGGCATTCTTGGCGTCACTGTAGAATTTGGGCGATCAAGATGATCAAGCCTTGATTCTACCACTATGTTTCAAGTGTCTTATAGCATCCTCTAAAAAGGAAGCTCTCAAGACCGACAATCACGTTACGGCAAGTGAATGGTTTCTTGGTACTGCCTCATATGGAAATAATCTCTATCTTATAGATTGATCCTCTTCTCCCCTCATTTCGTCATTTCTTCATTTCTTCAGTTCACGCAGCTCAACAAGTGAATACATGTAAACCACCCGATCCGTCTTGGAGTTCTTCTAATACTTATCCATAAATACATAATCACGTATTTAACAAATCATGGCTACATCAACCAGTGACGGCCTTTTCTTCATCCAAACATCGCTTCCTCCAAGCAATGAATTTAGTACCATCGATGTACATTCTGACCGGCCAATTCCCACTGCCGGCACTACAGAGGGTGGTCTATTCAGTATAGAGACTCAAACATCATTATCAACTACCGCAACGGGTTCGGACGGTGGTCTTTTCAGCATTGAAACACAAACATCATTGTCAAGCACGGTAACGAGTTCAGACGGTGGTCTTTTCAGCATCGAAACTCAGACATCGTTGACAGGCACCACAAGTGAAGTTCCATCACAGACTACTTCTCCAGGTATTAACGACAAGTCTTGATCTTACATTAAACCTAGCTAATGCAAGATAGCGAGTACGACAGGGACTTCAGCAGCAGGCAATACCAATCCCACTGTCTCTGCTACGACCACCCCTAGCGGCGCCGGTCATTTTGATGCATCTATGGGGCTCGTGGGACTTGTTATGTTGGCTTGGATGGGACTTTTTTCTTTCCGCCGTTGATCAAAGTTATATTGAGACTTTCCAGGGGCAGATTTGTATGTGCAGTAAACATCGTCCGCTTTGGCAAAGTACGCTATGTTACTAGCCTCTGATGGCTGCTAATGCTGACCGCCAAGAATCTGAGGGTTTGGAAGGACGACTGTTATATTCAATGAAACAAAGTCTTACAAACTTACAAACTCTCAAATGTTTAGTTCACGAGCTCGTTGGTGATTTCTTTTGCCACTGTCATCTACTACGCATCCCGATCTTAATGTGACGAGCTTGGTGACATATTCTCTTAACGGTTCTTTCAGCACTCGGCTGTGGCTATCCCTCTCTTTTTGACGTTCCTCACAAGCGTACTTACTTCCCTCTGTAATCCAGCCACTTTTGAATATAATTTTCTTAATCATTTGCTCATATCAAATCTTCGCCCTAGCACAACAGAACTCACCATTTGCCGTGGCTTCTGGTTGGTGCGGCACAAAGGTAGCGTTACCAGAATATCCGGATAAATAAGAGTACAGTGGGCCATAGGCGCGGGGCAGAGCTTCAAGCTCTGCGGTAGCGGGGCCAAACTCAACCATAACAAAAGAAAGGCGTTGCCCTACGACCATTTTTATGATCTCCCAACTACTTTGACAATCGAATACACCAGTGCAAACCCTCATACTCTTCATACTTCTACCATAATCCTTAGGCTCACCGTGAACAAACATGGGAGACAGTGTACGGACTACCCCACCATCAAACCCCCACTAAGGGTGACCTCCACACAGCTAACCAAGCTCTAGAACCTCTCCTTCGTCCTTTCCAAACCTTTTGAAGTCAAATTCGAAGAAAAGCCAAAACCAAAGATCGCTTCCCCATACGATGTTGTTCTCGCTATCAACTATACGGGCATTTGTGGCAGTGATGTGCATTACTGGGTTGAAGGGCGCATAGGATCGTATATCGTGAAGGATCCCATGGTGCTAGGCCACGAATCCGCCGGGACCGTCGTTGAGATTGGAACCGCCGTAAAAACTTTAAAGGTTGGCGATCGAGTTGCCTTGGAGCCTGGGTATCCATGCAGACGTTGTACAGCATGTCTTGCTGGACATTACAACCTTTGCCCTGATATGCACTTCGCTGCCACACCTCCTTTTGACGGTACTCTCGCTGGCTTCTATTCCTCCCCAGAGGATTTCTGCTACAAGCTCCCTGATCATGTCACTCTGCAAGAAGGTGCGCTCTTGGAGCCACTCGCCGTTGCCGTGCATATCACGAAACAGGCTGAGGTCAAACCTGGACAAAGTGTGGTAGTAATGGGAGCTGGACCAGTTGGCCTTCTTTGCTGCGCAGTGGCAAAAGCATACGGTGCCACGAAGATCATATCTGTTGACATCCAGCCCTCCAGACTTGAATTCGCTGCCTCATTTGCCGCGACACATACCTGGATTCCTGCGAAGGTTTCCGGAGAGGAGAACGGAGTAAATCTCATCAAGGAATTTGGCCTTGGAGAGGGAGCAGACGCTGTAATTGACGCATCTGGCGCCGAGCCCTCCATTCAGACCTCTATACACGTAGTCCGTAGAGGAGGCGTGTATGTGCAAGGTGGTATGGGCAAGCCAGATATCACGTTCCCAATCATGGCACTCTGCACAAAGGAGATTACAGCCAAAGGAAGCTTCAGATATAGCAGTGGAGACTACGCTCTTGCTCTAGATTTGGTAGCATCTGGGAAAGTGGATGTCAAGAGGTTAATAACAGACACAGTCAAGTTTGAGGATGCCGAGGCTGCTTTCAAGAGTGTCAAAGAAGGCAAGGGCATTAAGGTCTTGATTGCTGGTCCAAACGAGAAGTGATGGCTGATGTTCAGGAACTGATTGAAGGATTGAAGTATTGAATGGGAGAACTACACACATAGGCAGTTATATACCCTAATGATACAAGCAATGCAACACGCTGATTCCATATACACACATGATATGTTACAGAAGAATTTGGAACAAAATGAATGATGACAGTCCTGCAATACCTCTCTGATGTCAAAATGCTAGATCCTCGCATTTCTGCAACACTAAGGCTCCAGAGTTTTGCCGCCTTGAAATTCCGCTATAGACTGTTTTCCTGATGATCCAGAATGCAGATCAACAAGAACACCTTAAATCAAGTAAAGATGCGCCGTGCATGCCTTCTCAAACCGAGATGCACTCTTCAGACTCCAGCTCTAGCAGCTGCAACGTCACTCTTAGTCTTTCCACCCTTATCTTCATTGCTGTTAGTTTCTTTTTCCCAGCTACAAACCTCCTCCGCCAGGTCTCTCAAGATACGCTCCGTCAACTCCTTGCCAGCCTCAAAGTAAGCCATGAGAACGGGTTTCATCTCGGTCTCCAACTCAGCGGTGCTTTGGCCTCGGGAGCGGGTAAAGGTGATCTTGACGGTGATTTTGTTGAGCGCAAAAGTGTAAGCCATCTGCCATGCGTTCAAGGCGTTGTGGAACGCATCGGATGCTTCGACCTATCGTAGATCTGGTTAGCTCGGTGCTTTTGGACCTTGTGGTCTTGGTAGAAAGGGGGGCTAGTTAACGAGACAGGCGCTGACGACGGTGCGTGTGGAGGCGAAAGGGCTGGAGACTTACGGGCTGGACGTTGTAGTTCTTGACGATGCTTGAGATCATGTCTCGAGCATGTTGTCTTCCCAACGCAGCAGCTTTCTCAACATCCCAACCCGAATCTTTCTCCATTAGGGTTGAATAGATGATGTCAGTGCGCATGGCAAGGACATCGGGCTTGAAGGTTTGTGAGTTAGATATATCCTTTTTGAATGTGATACACTTACAAAGTTGCCTTGGTTCATAGATGTGGTGCTAGTGATAGTCATTTTTGATTGATGTGCTTGTTGGTTCTCTTTGGGTCCCGAATGGCTGCTATGGTTGATCGAAGTTGTTTCCCTAAGAGAGTAGTGAGGAGATGGCATGTAGATTCAGTACTTATAGATATGGGTGAAGGCGAGCAAGGCTCGGGAAGGTGAATTGGGTTTATTGAATCAGATTCTCTCAGTGCTAATTGGAGATGAATACCAACGAGAGCGGAACTTTGGTAGACATCACAACAAATAAGTGTCAAGTGAATATGAGTAACTAAACTATTGGTTCAATGTGCCTAAAACTCCTTCAATATCAGAACTCTTGTCACAAAATTGTAACTTTCAAATTTGGATGCAAGAGCCTTAGCGCGCTGGAGATCTAACCTCCCACGTTCCTCTCATTAGCTAGAACTTCTCATAGTAGTTGTACTCGAGGAAGCTTCGCTAGTCGTCTACCAGTAATGAGTTACAATTCAAGTAACCCCTCTCCTTTGTTGGAAAGAAAGGAAAAGAAGAAATAGGAGCAGCGTCTCTGGATTTAATATTTACAGAATGCAGTGCTACGCTATGCTAACTTCAGGAGCATCATATCTTGGCAACAAAATAACCGAGCATCCCCTGAGCACCTACACCTTGCTAGGAAGTTTAGTTTATGTAGCCAGGCCTGCTGAGTTGGTTGCTACCTAACAAAATTAAAGTACTTGAAATGCATCGCTTGGTACCCTTTCTCTACAACAAACTCCAATCAAAGATCTATTAACTAACTCCCAAAAACTCTTTGAAAAAATCAGGATCCATCTTCAGATGGTTTCTGAAGATATAGTACTCACCCGCTTTGCCTTTGTCAACCTGACTTGGCCCCGGGCCTGACAACATCGGATCTATCATTTCCTCGTCCTCGACATTAATTCCCTGCATTCCAAAATCGTACATGTCCTCTCCCATAAAAGTGTCGAACTCTAGCCCTCGGAGCCTTGAATCAATCAGTTGCCCTGCTGAACTTGTCCCAAAATTCTTTTCCTCTCCCTTCTTTAGAAGTTTACTGGCTGCTTTAGCAATTGCAACTGAGCTCCAGTAACCTTCCCTTCTTGGTGTCATTGCTCTCACTAACTCATACGCTTCCTCCTTTGCTTCCTTCTGTGGACTGAATATTATCAATATTATCATCGCTGGGAGGACTCCCGCGTCAAAAACAAACCTTTTAGAGAAATTCGGGTACTCAACCAATCGTTTCGTGAGTGAGATGATAGTTTGAGTCATATGATTCGCCTCCTGATTCTCAAAGCTAGTCACGAACAGTATTTGGGAGAGAGCAGAGACTTGTAAGATTGTGGCGGTCATAAAACCTGCAGACCCTGCAGGGGTTAGAGAATGCTGGAAAAGAGGTGCAAATGCTTCGATCCATTTTAGTAGTTGGTTTTCCGTTGAATCAGAATTCTTGTCCATAATGTCGATGTAACAGCTTCGGAGGGTCCCGGATAACTGCTCTGGTATCGCCTCTGATCTCCAGGAGATATCATCGAGGTATTTCCTAGCTTCAGATATAGTCGCAAAACCACTAGGAATCTCGCAGTAGTTGCCAGTAGATGACAAGGCAATGGGTTGATCCAGCAGTTGGGTAAGCTTTATTGAAGGTTTTCTAATAAGTGAGAGGGCTACTCCATCAAGTCTTACGAAAGCGATAAGAAGATCTTCATCCACAGGTAAAGAAGATGGAGTCTTTTTGGCATTTGTCAGTGATCCACGATAAGGGCGATGCATTGTGGAAAGTCGCTTCAGAATCAAATCAATTGAGATCTGAATTGGGGTAAGTGCTCGGGTAGTGTCGCCATGAAGGCTTTCGAAGACAAATATCAAAAGTGCGGCGATTAAGGCTATTCTCATTGAATCCTGTCCAGCGGAGACCGTGTTTTGGATCCCCTTCAGTGCCTTTCCATATTGCAGAAGCGCATATTCCAGATTACTATTCATATCATTCTGAGAATTTCTCGACTCCCCAGTTGCGCTCTTGCTCTGCTTGTCAGCAATATTGAGTGCCGCAACTGCTGTTGTAAGTTCTCGGATAGACTCATTGTTACATGCTTCAACCACTAAGGTTCTCCATAGTGAGGGATCAAAGCCTCCTGCTAGCTCAAAAGCGGTCTGATCACGGAATACGCAAAAATATTGGTAATCTCGATCATCATTGAAAGATATATTCTTCATGTAATCTGCAGGCAAAGGTTGCGGTGAATGCGAACCTTCGTGTATTGCCTTTGAAAGAAGAGTTCTGCTTGATGACCGGGATATTTCTTTTGCGACCGGCTTCTCATCCTCCGCGGAAGGGTAGCCCTCGCATCGCCTTCCAAAATTGGAGCATTTAAGACATTCTGGTTTTGTCTCATCACATTTGACGTGCCGCTTCTAAATTGCATACAAGTTAGCTACTTGGCGAGTTGTTATCTGGTATAATTCAAGAATAGCATGACTGAAGTTTACTGAAGTTTTCAGACTTGAGGTTCTCAAGTGCACTAACAAGAAACAAGAAGTTGTTTCAAAACTTACTTTGCATGTCAGGCAACCAGTTCTGACTTTAGGTCCACTATTTCGTGGTGTTTTCCTATAGGATCCTGTTATAGGGGGTGACATAATGTAAAACACATCTAACAAAAGTGATTAATGGAGTATATAACAAGATACAAATTAGGAATGAAGCACCATATGGGAACTGATTGCCTAAAACATATCCAGCACGGGAGGTTTGACTTTATGTGCATTTTTCACCTTCTCAACAGCGTCTCTGGGCATATTTTATTTTCGGATATGTTTCCACAGTATAAATATGCCATAGGAGCAGGAGCTACAGAACTACTACATCGTAAAAGTCTTAGTCCTAAACCAGAAAATGACAGCTAGGAGCTAAAACTCGTACCTTTTATCCAACTAGATAAGCGAGAACAAAGAAAGCTCCACAGATGCAAGCGAGAATCAATGCTCATGGACTTGAAGCACGGCTCTCCTTCTGATGTAAGATTTCTGCTGGATGGTCAATTGTTGCCGCTAATCTCTGCCTGAGAGAAACCTGCTTGAGCCTGTGCGCTGCTCGACACCCTGTACTTGGTCTTGCAGCTTCAGGCATCACTTTGAAGGCACGCGACAATCAAGCTTGAAATACCCGAATTAACTCTATTTTATGTAGGGTTTCACAGCAATTTACGTGCAGAGAGTGGCAGAGCATGCTGTGCACTAACCTTTAGTACTGAGTACTGTCCAGCAAGCTAGGGGTTGGGTTGTGCCCCAGAGGGTGAGCCTTCCTTGCGGCAAGGGCCAGAGCCACCACATTCAGCGGAAAATTACCACGGAATTTTGCGTAACAATAATGTCAAACAACCGCCACCTGAAGAGCTTTGTAATGTAAAAGTGCCTGGGGTATTCTATCCTATCAATGCCTCCATCAGTGATAGACTACACTGATTATACTGTTTTACTCTTACGGATCACCATTTATGATGGTGCTAGAACTTTAGCAACTGAACCATGATCAAGTAAAGTTTAATGCCTGGTAGGAAGGTTGCGGAAGTAGGAACTCTGCACACTTACATAAGATGAGCCTCATGATAATAAGCCTCCTCGAGGTTTGTAATGTGCTAGACTTTACACTGATGAAATGCAGGAAGTGCATTTGTCATCAGATTTGAGATGGCACTGATCTACAATCGCCACGTTCCTAGTGCTGGTATCTATGAGAATGAGTCTCGCCCAGACAGGCAATATATCTTCATTTGGAGACGCAGTTAATAAAACTTGCACTTGATCCGAGCTTTCTTTGTTCTTTGTGATCTTCATGGTGCATATGAACACGGCGATGGCTAACTCATCTAGCCTTCGAGTTTTCGGACATTCCGACAAGTGCTGGATTACAAGACTCCTCATAGCACTTGTCTTCATGACTGTATTGCGCTGTGCCGTAGATGGCATGACCTAGGTAGAGCTAGAAGTAAGAAGATATTATTATTACCTTACATCCCTGAAAATGAGCGTTGTACGCTGAGGTCAACTGTAATAACCCCTAAATTTAACCCTAGTTTCTTCGCTAATCAATAACCACTCATTCAAGATTCTGAACATAGGAGATCATTTTGATGTTGCAGTAATTATCTTAGACACGCACAAGGAAGATTTGCAAAACATGTTTCCAAGAATACCGTGTAGTCCTCCTAAACCAGTCGCAAAAGCTGTTTTAATTAGTTTCGTTGTGAATGATGCTATGATCCCTCAAGATGCTAGTGCGAATCAACAAAAGAAGACGCCGTACAGCAGCCCACCAAACCCTTGCAGAAGACTAGCACTACTTTTCTCATCCCGAGTATTTCTCCGTAAACACACAAAAATAGACCTTCTGTTAGTAATAACAAATTTCGTATCTTAGGAAATCTGAATGAAATGTACCTTGGGTACTGGAGGTTACGTTAAAATCCAGAGTTCCCTTACAGTATGCAGGAACCATATCGGGGCTGGAGAAATGCAAAGTACTTGGTAGAATTTCCATTGATAATTGCTGCCTATCTCATCTCTTCGTTCTCAGCCCTATAGCTTGCCCTGTCACATCCGTCTTGCAGCGAACTTGTCGGTAGCCTGGTCTGACTGCGTGGCATAATTGTAGATCGTTGGTGGTCAGCTTCGAGTTATACCGCGATAGGTAGCTCGTACCGAAGTCCTGACGAGCAAACCCGGGGCTCAGGAGCTTAGCCATGGATATAAGACATGAGTAGAAGAAGAAGAAGAAGAAGAGAAGAAGGAGGTGGAGGAGGAGGAGGAGGAGGAGGAAGAAACTCTATGTCCGAGCTGACATCATTAGCTTACCCCATTAGCAAGTCATTCTGAGGCTGGCTTTTCATAATCCTTGGAAATTCTTTTCTCTGCACGCTATGAGAACAGCTTCACCCGAAGACTACCAGCTATGGCCAATTGCTCAACGGCCATGTGCCCTGTTTGGTTGCAAGGACATATTGAAACAGGGCTGGGAGGAACCGAGATGGCTTACCTCTAATAAGCCAAATGAATTATGGACCCAGTTTTTATGCGTGCCAGCGAGGAGCACGTTTGATAACTTTCCCCATCTCCCGCAATTAGAGAGAATCTGCTTTGTACCACAGTCAAGTAGCCGAATGTAAGCGGCAAAGATTGGTGTGCCCCTTTCACAACCTGAGAAGATACATACATAGCATGAGCTTCGTGACCGGTTTTGAGGTCGTTGACCCTACCGCCACTAACCTTGCAGGCCCAAAACGAAAAAGGGCTTCAAAGCCAAAAGTCAGAAGCGGATGCCTCACTTGCAAGTATGGTTACGCGTCCCTGAGCTGCTGAAGCAATTTCGGGTCCAAATCTGACTTGGTGGCCAACACAGAGGTCGAAGATTAAAGTGTGATGAGCGTCGTCCTGGATGTAGGAGATGTGCTGCTCTGAAGGTTGAGTGCGGAGGCTATCAGAACTATAATTCAGCACAGAGCAACCAAGAGCGTGCTGTTGTCCCAAGAACTGCGTCTGCAGATCTGGAAGAAATACTCATTTTACCACTGCATCATTTCCCTCAGGACATGAAGTACGCCAGTCAACAAGAGTACCAATATTTCAACCATTTCGCAGAAAATACCGGCCTTCAGCTGTGGCTCAATTTTACCCCTCGTCTCTGGAGAAGGTTGTTGGAGCAGTGCAGTAGTATAGAACCATCTCTTCGACACCTAATCATTTCAGTTGGAGCGTTAGGCAAACTCAGTGTGCTCGAAGCACCCGAGGACTCGCAATTAGTGTTTGCCCGTACGTTGAGTTGCAAATGCAGAATGATTTTTAATGATAAAAATGCCTAATATAATGATCACATCCGGATCCATTACGTTTATCCACTTGTCGAAAGTGCGATACTGCAAGCAAGAACGACATACTGACGAATTCCTTAGGCAAGCAGTATACTCAGGCTCTCAAAGGGTTTCAGAATTTTATATCTACATCAGTACCCGGAGGAACTTCAACTAGAATTATACTCATCGCCTCCTTGATGATATTCTGTTTCGAGGCTCAGCATGGTGAGTTCGACGCTGCAATCAGGAATGTTCGCAATGCCTTAAGTGTACTTCGAGAAGATTTCGCCTCGAAGAAGATCAGGTACAAGAACATAGATAGACCCGTACCAACTCCCGAAGCTGAATATGAGCTCGTTGCAACCCTCGTTCGGCTCGACCAGGGCTTTGTTGGATACTCTACGGACAAATTATCCGATGTTGATGGAAAGAGAATGAAAAATACGACGTTGCTTGATTATTCGCACATGGAAGACACATTCGAGGTACGTTGAACCGCAATGCAGCTTTCATGACCAAACATAACTTCAGAATAAATTCCCAACAAGGATTCGATATCCTCTAACGTTTTTAGATTCCTTCTTTCTCAAATTTATCCGATGCTCGAGCTTATCTCTCGCTTGTCGAGAGTCGAACTATTAACAGAGTGAACCAGTTCATGCAGGACCAAGGGGATTTGGACTTTCGGCTCCCCTGTCCCCTTCTCTCAGTAGAACTCTTCAATAAAATATCGTCGGATCTGAGGCTGTGGGCGAGAGCTTTCGCTCCCCTATATTCTCGCGAGAGGGACTATGATAGCCTACATTTTCTCAATGCTTCGTTTATATGTATTCAAGCACTGAGCAGTGACATTACTCTCCGAGGCATGCATTTTGGGGAGAAAGGGCTAAGAACTAAGAGTGTAGAAAAGCTCGCTGATCGTATTGTGAACGTAGCACAACTTATCGTTTCGCATCCCCGTTTCCACAAGAAGTTCACATGCGAGACTGGAATTATCGCTGCTCTTTGCTCAGTAAGTAGAATATCCTATGGTAACCCTTTCCTACCCAACCAGTTTCGAGCGATTATTTTCCTGAGAGACCGGAAGAAGTCATCCTCAACACACCTTCCATACCTTATTGCCTTATCTCAGCTCTTTTTTTATTAATTTTCTGGGCTTTAGGTAGTCTTTGTTTGCCGTGACAGAGACATTCGATGGTCGGCAGTTGAATGTCTTAGAACTGCGATACCTAGGAGAGAAGGAGTATGGGATAGCATTCAGACGCTTCGAACTTGTGAAGAGGTATGCTTGATCTTTTAAGAGTGATATCTCTTTCGAAGGGGGTATAGTAGCAGGGAACCTTGGTGCCTTCAGATCCTTAATATCATTAATTGGTCCAGGCCATCAAGCCTGCTCCTAGCTACTCTAACATTTCATTGGTCTATGAAGGGCCGGGCTAATTCGTTGGACAGGTACTGAATCAAGAAGAAGAAGGTGATAAGCCATTTTTGGTGTTCCGATCTTTGGATGCTTTTGCTGTTCGATTTGGGAAGCCGCCTGAGACGCCAGCAGCCAGGGAGGAGTCTGACTCTGAGGCTATATAAAGAGTGTGTCTACGTCAAAGTCAAACAATAGCTGACATAGTCGAACTGTATGCAAGCATTGCTACTGCGCTACGCTCGTCCTATAGCATTCTTCAGAGAATGCGGCCTTATTCTGATCGCGCAGTGGTTATCAGGGGGAATACACCTGTTGTGACACACCAAACTCTGCCAGAAGGATGCAATGCCTCAAATATGCATCGATGCCTCTTCATATTCACACGAGTGAATTCTGCAGAACAGCCCGATCCGATAGGACAGAATCGGCTCCAAATTAACACCTCGGTGACTTCAAGACCACCCTGGCGCACGCACAGAAACACAGAATTCATGTACAGTGCTTTTTGGCAGGATAATCACTAGTTGATTATCGTAGCTTTACGCAGAATCCTTCTAGTCTCATAGAGTACCACTAGAGGATACGCCGATATCTCATGGATCCTTGAGATACCTTAGGAATCATCTATGTTGCTCGCGGGCACTTCATATCTCAGACAACACCAGTCATCAGTTGCTTTACCAATCTCACAATTTTCCCATATATGTCACATAGCTTGCCTCAAGCGCTACTGCGTAATTAATGTACCTCGAGTTGTCGAAAATGATCCCAGGGCTGTGGGCAGACTCAGCAATGATGTTAGCAAACCCGGGACAATTCCACACATTGGCGAAGCGATCTGTATTTCTGGACACCTGCTAAGAATACTGGATAAAGTCACGAAACCACCAATCACTAGGAAGTGACTGGGTAGCGATTGGACTCTTTGTAAGAGGTTATAGATTTACTCAAATAGCCCGCTGCTCTGATGGTAAAAGGAGGAGAGGAATGATCACATACAACTCGGTAAGAACAGAATTGGTAGTTCATAATATGTTACTAACCTTCATAGATCTCCTAATACTTGCGATCGAATTATATCGTCTACTCTAAAATCCATATGCTCGAGCCGGATCTAAATCCTGATACCATAACAAGATTTCTGCAACAGCTGCGTTACCATCTAAGGGGATGGAATAATATGGGCGTCAAAAGTCTAAACTATACTCCATTTTCGAAATTGAGCTCAGCAGTCGTAAGTTCGGATCATACCTTTAAAGTTTCATCCGCCTTGTTGCAACCGAATGTCCCAGTTAGTCAATCTTTCTGATACATTCCAGAGTCAGCTTGCTCCTCCGGCTCCTCCGGAAAGATACGAATTGCTCCCGTCATACTCTCGGCCTTGTATTGCTGAACACCTCTTAAGATTTTAAATCGTCTCACTCTCTGACACAGTCATACCTTACAATCTTAACACACCAGTAACTTAGGGCTACTCAGAACTGCGGTGTCTACTAGGTCTATTGGGAAATATGCATGTCTATGGTTGAGGGCACCACAGTGATGTGTTCCAAAAAGAGACCAATTGCGTGTAGCACAGACTTAGCGAAATGAAGAACATCTTTCGCAAAAAGTAGTCCACATACTCCCATCTCCCACCAGTGAATCTCGCATTACTCATATCCAATTTGCATACTACTCTAAACATGACACTGACGGTAAACTTCTGGTTTCTATCAAAGCTCTCAGAGGATCTTTCATTCATATATAAGGTCACTTGCTATACTCATTGCTCCTAATTAACAGGCTTAAGATCGTTGGGTCGAACTCATCGAGAGTGAATCTACGTGAGCTCATCCTACTCTTTATTTCTACATCGGTCAATGCGTACCTGGTCTAGCTTTTGAAGTAGGCAGCAAGTAGCCTATTATTCCTTGTCTTATTCTTCACGCAATTCTTAGTTCAGAGACACGTAAGAGGATAGCAACTAGAGCTGCAGCCGCGTCGATTGATAGTCGGTCCATTTCGATGACGGGAACAGGAAATAGGCCTAAAATTGCTACCTGCCGTCGAGTACAGATCCAAAATGCCCGTCCACGGGGCGGTAGGTGTTGCACGGTCATGATGGTGTCCGGGTATAGGCCATTTGCATATGTATGCACGATGCACAATGCGATGGTTTCGATCCAGGACATGTCATGAAAGCAAACACCCCACTCTCTGTCTGGTCATGTATGTATGCTAGTGCATGATGTGATATTCTGTTGGTACCCAACGGCTGTTATTTGTGCTGCAGCTAACTGTATGGAGGTGGGTTCCAGCAGTCTGCCTTATACATCGTAAAGCTACCTTGAGCTACCGCAGCCAGGATAATCACCAGCATTCCAACCAAATTGAACCAACAAAGCCGGGCTGGCCTGTCAGTGTCCTTCGTTTTTTGCCATCACATATTCCCCTGGTGCCGACTCAACTCATCCAGTCCCGTGAAATGTGCGCCCCACTATACCAAGGAACGGCTCGGCGCGAAGCGAGTTTTGCTGCTAAAGAACTCGCAACGTGCAAGCTTAGGTAATTATGTAGGTTTCATAAGGATGTTAAGAGAAGTTCATGTTTTACAGTATTAGAAACCAACAAATTGTCACAGACGTAATTAGACCGAGGCAAAAGAAAACAGGGCAAGGAGTTGGAAATGATATTACTACTCGTTTCGACGGTGGCAGGGGATCTCACACAGAGAACAAATCATGTCCTTCGCTACCACGATGTCGGAAAGAGCCTATCCTATCCTTGTCCAACCGTTGCGCCGCGGCTTTCAAGGCATTTGCATGGTGTGGACGGGGGGGAACCCCTCCTGCTGTAGATGATTCATGGGATAAATCTCTTTTCGCATTATCATGCTCTGCCAGCTCATCGTTGCGATCCTTGAATTTCAAGCGTCCGTCTCGATATATCGCCAAGCCACGCTCAGGCACCAGTATAAATGTTCCCATCCCCTAGCGGATGAGCCTTGTGACACTCGGCGTGCGACAATGGATGTAATCAGTGCTGCCTCAAAATCTGTATGTCTGGTTTCCTCCCAAAATTCTCTTGTCGGTCTGGGTTTTGTTGTGCGAAACTTCAAGCTGCAATCTGTGAAGTGTGTATGCCGATATGCCGCTAAGCCGGGAGCCATGCCGCCGCCTTCCAAATTCTTTTCCTAACCTGTGGCGTGGATGTAACCCACTAATTTTCCCGGCCAGCCGCCAACAATACCGCATTTACCGCAAAAATACGAAGTATGCCTTTCAACCACTACGTTGTAGGTACGCCGGCGCTTAGAGCTGCATATGCAGAAGCAAATACATGCGCGCGCGCATATATTGCTGTGGTTAGATGATGGATTATTCCAACAGAAGTTGAGAATGGGAGCCAATGTCGGATAACAATGAGCCCATTCAAAATGGTATCTCCATCTGACTGTCGCAAACAATCACCATAACCCATAGAGCCGTACAGAATGACGTGCAGGTACCAAAGCGTCCGATCTTACGCTGACCTGAGTCTGATTCAAGGGCGGCGAGCGGTCCAGATATGCCTAGTTAGGGATTCTCGTCAGTGATCTTGGTAGTCAAATTGTGACAAATAAATGAGGATAGAATGATGCTCACATCTCATGATAAATATGAAGCTTCCTAGAGCAGACCTCTCTTCTCACATGGTCGACCAAGTCATCCACTGCTCCTCTGGTCCAGTTGCTCTTTCTGCGGAGTGGTGCTAATGTGAGAGCCTGTAGTCCTTGGGTCAATCCGAGATTATACCATCGACCAATATCCTGAAGATGAGGATCTTGTTCCCAAGACGGATTCAGAGGAAGTCGGATGGTTTCCTCATGAATATCTACAAACCCCTGGTTTTCCAACATTTCTCTCGTGTCGTGGTTATAGCGTATTGGCCGGTTATGTAGATTCGTGGCTGATTCCAGAGCACGGTACCAGGTTTTTATGTCGGCGAATTGTGGAATGGTATTATCATCGCATCGTGGTTCATAATCAATCTCGACTTGTTCCAGCCATCCAATTTGAGGTTTCAGATGCCTGATGGCACTATTAGATTTGCAAGGAATTTTATAAATGTTACATACCTGAAAACCTCGGCGTAAGTCCGTTCCCAGTCTTCTATGCTCCCATTTAGCATTCGCATATGTATTATATTCCAGCCATCTACGCCTAGACCGTCCCATGATTGTTCGATGTCTCGTACACAGAAACTAAGGTTTTCTGGGTGGCTAGGAGACCAGTCAGTTTCGCAGCTTTTTTTCCCATCATAATGAGTATCTAGAGCATACCCTCGCGGTTGTATTGCTGCTAAGTCAATTCCCAAAACTTCCGCACCTCTAAATTTACTATTATACGGAAGTCAGTTTCGTAATCCTGGAGTGCGCACCAAAGTGTTCCTGGTTCCAAAACGTACTCTGCCATCTCAATTGCCCATATCCCAGTTCCAGTGCCTAAATCTAGAATTCTGGTTCTATCATAACCTGGGATTACCGGTGCAGAATGAATTGCACCCTTTCTTGCGACTGAGAAGAGTTTGTGGTAAATGTCCATCCGATCCTTCTCCTCCTACAAATTACTACATTAGTATCCTCTCACTGCTGCAGGCCGGTACTGCATAGGTTATATGGAAATGCAACATACCTCATCACACGGGAACAAGTATTTCCCCTTGTTAAAACCATGGTACAGGCGCCCGTTTTCTTCGATAGCATCCGGCATCAGGGCTTGTGGGTTCGTAGCAGAAGGAGAAGATATAGGGTGCGATCTTCTAGTACATCGAGTTAGCATTTGTATTCCGCGGTCAGCTCAACTACGGATGTCCATCCACAATTACACTCGCAGGTAGTGGTGAGGACAGCATAGTTGCTGGAATGGGAGCGACGTCGGGGCAGCAAACCCCTCGACGAGTCAAACATACCCATTATTAGCCATACCTAAAACCATGGAGGCGATAATAAGTGTGGATAAAATTGGGTACAGCTAGAAAGGCTGGTAGTACCTTCCGACAAATTACAACGGCTGGCTCATATAGCGAGTGACGGAGTCGAAGCTGGGGAGTTCGTGGAAAGAACGTATAATTTTTGAGGAAGGAAAGGTGTGTACACATGCACCAATACTGCCTTGCCCAGAAATCGAGTCGCTTCTGCTTGGAGCCTGTCACGTTTGGACTGTTGCTCAGCAAGGGGTGGATAGGTTAACTGCAACCTTTTGCTGCGGCTTGCAGAATGCAGATGAAGTACGGCTGCGACTAAAGATGATTGGGGTGTCTACCAGGATGACAGCAGCGGGGCTGACAACACATAAAATAGCAAATTATTAGAGTTTGGGGGGACGTGCTACAGCTGTCGGCGCTGACTAGCTGCTATCAAAGGCTGTTCGCCCTTAATAATGATGGTGGTTAGTGGTGGTTTTTTCGGCGCACAATTACCACAGAAGTAGTAGTAAATCCAGGGTAACGGAAGGTAATAACCGGAAGCCCTTAGGTTCGGAAGAGAGTCGTGGACCTCTGGTAGGATGCAATTGACACCTGCGCAGGCCCACCAGCAACCTAAGACGCAAATCGGTCGTGGGTTGGTGGTTCAGAAGGTGAGGGATGACAGGCAGATGGTACAGCCGGTGGTACCTGGTACTCTCTGGCCAAGTGGAAATGAACGGAAGCCAATCCTGGTTCTGGGATCGATGGAATGCACAAAGCCGTCGTGCTACACAATGCTTTTGGGGTTTTGTAGTAGCACCGGTCAGACAATGCAACACCGTGGGCAGCGTGTAGTCGCGTGTGAAACAGACCTCAGCCTAGCTTTTAGCTCTTGCCTTGTCCCCGGCAAGCCCAGCGCGTATCTGTCCGTGTAGATGCTCTTCCTAGTAAGCTGTAAGGACAGAAACAAGAATGGATCAGCGGGTTCAGCTTGCAATGGCAGCAAATCGAGGTCGTTGGAAGCTCCAATGTCTCAATGACCGGATTTGGCTTCCAGGGTCGAATTGAACGAGGCGGCGCCAGGGGAGAGCTCGGTCTGCAAGTCAGCAAGCGCGAGAAGTATTTCTAACGGTCGAGGAGGCTGGCTGAGAACTATTCGCAGAGGCGAAGGAAGACGGACGAAGAGGAAGAGGATCAGGAATGGGACGAGCAAAGATTGATCGGACCGCAGCGGGAGTTCCACTTTATAGAATACAACAATCCAGGGGTCGCGAAGGCGGCACCGGTTGCGCTTGAGGACGATAGTGGATAACGGTTCAACGATGGTTTCTCAAGAGAGTTTTGGTTTGGTCATGGTGGAGCGAGGCAGGTTGGACTCTTTAAATACTTGCGGTAAGGGGAAAGATGCAACATTTGACGAACACGCTGACTGGATACTCGGACACCAGGCCACAGGCATATTGATCACTCTCCCACTCTCCCACTGCTGGGAGCTCACTCGCAGCTCCCTAGCTGCCAGCTCCCAAGCCAGAGCCAGCCATGCCCCACCCCACGATTCTTGGTGTCTGTTGATGATCTCGGAGCAGAGTTTACTACGTAGCATGGCTTGAAGGGGGCCAGGGGCTGTTTCCAGGATATGCTGCCGTAGCGGAGCGGCTGTCCCCCAGAGGGTTTGATGGTGGCGTGGCCGGTACCACTGCACAGGGTTCTCGCGCTGCAGCTGATTGCCTACGGGGGTCTCGGAGAATAAGATAGCGTTATTACCACTTACAGGCTCTGCAAGAAGCATCTGTTGATCCCAGGCCACTCAGAGTTCCCAGGGGTGGGTGTGGATATTGGCCCAGGAGACTGGCACTCGCACTGGCAGTTCCATCATGTTGGGAATCTGGGAACGAGCTACAGAGTTCACCACCAAAGTCATTCTGTGCCACAGTGCTTCTCTTGGACTTGGTGCCTATTGCCGCTGGCATCGGCTTCAAACTAGCTGCATCGCGCAAGGCTAGGTCGCTCTGCAAGCAGTAAATCTGTGTATGGTACCTGCTTGCAGCGAATATCCACGACTTATCCTTCACCACCAGAGGCGCGATTGAAGACAGCGGAGAACAGGGGAATCTCAATGTTGGATGAAGCTCCTCTGACGAGTCATGCGCTGCTTGACTTCCATATTTAGATGTTGGAGTTCTTGACGAGTGTGATAAGGATCAACACTGAATGATACGCTCAAACACCCGTCTTGCCGTGCCTCTTCTATAAGTGGTACAAGGTACAAGACGACGCCCGCCTCTCCAGATCATCAAACACCACAAAATACAAGCCCGGGAAAGCTAGCCCAATCGTTTCTTGCTTCGCAGTCTTCTAGTTCACACTAGGCTATGGAACGTAGCCTGTTAGACGGCTTGAAGAAAACCGCCAGTCTGGGACGTCTAAGCAATTGGCTGGCGGTTTCAAGAGCTGGGATGCCAACATCCCTCGTATTTCGGATGCCTGAAGTGCATAGACTTGCACTGATACAACATACGTGCCAATTCATCACAGCCGTAAAGAAGCTACTAGTAGTCTAGCCTACTGCCACTAAAGTACCTTCCTGGTTACCCGAGTCTCTTTCCAACAACTTTCTCCCACGTTATGTTGCTAATGCAAGCTCACTGTTGGTTTTTGATTCCTGCATAACAAGAGTAGTAGTAATTACTGGGAAATGTAACTAGAAGGGTTTATAATTCTTCCAAGCAAACCACCCAACACATCTGGGAAGACTGCATTTGTGAGCTATCACTTGTCTTTATGCATATCGTTAATAAGGCCTGCCTATTATCTTTACTCCGTTGCAACAACCTTTGTCTCCCAACTATCATGTGAACATGATAATGAGCGCGCTACCGTGTCCGGTCTCCGTGATCTATAGTGGAATTGTAGCACGCGGTATGCTGCTCTTACCCAGCGCTTGGATGACCTTTAGCCGCGCTAGAACTTTAACGAGGCGTAGAGGTAATGAACAAGAAACAACAATCAGGCATGTGGCACCAATACAACCTTATAGTTATGAAGATCAAAGCCGCGAAACGTATTTTGAATCAACTTGCAACGCTATTGATACTGTTTTCAGAGCTTGATGGCGGCTGTTATTACGAGAATACTGGATTGGCATGTACAGGAGATGACTACCTACCAGATCGACATTTTGCACTAATATCCAACATCTCCTACCATGTGTTCCATCCTCGGTATTCTTCACCGCTCATCGCGGCATTGATGCCGAATCAAGGCACTTTGGTCTAGCCTACGTAGTATATCTCACAGTCTCACCGCATCCTCCTTGAGCTGGACATGACCTGTGCCAACCACCCGAAACGGTCAGCGACTTCGGCTTACGCTTCTGTGCCAACGGTAACCAATCAAAATTTATAATTACTTACACTATAGTCCCAACTCACGCATTGGAAAGTGACTGCTTTTATGGGGTTACAAAAGGGTCCTCACTTACCAGTGCCTATATTACGATAGTATATACGCTCGCTGAGGGACTCCCCTCACTCACCTCCTCAAAGTGGTTATAATCTAAGATTAGCCTGATGGTGGTTTGAGACACCATATTTGAATTCAAGCTCGACATTGTAGGGCTTAGCGGAGCTTGAAACAAAACCATCATCCAATACCGCTCTTGCCGCCGAAATTAATGCTCGCTCGTCCCTCTCCCCTGTGGAAAACCAACAGCAGACTAATGTTAGTGCCGTCCCCTGTCGTTAAATTGAAACTTGTCTTCTTTTTTGTTGGCATTTTGTGTTGGACCCAAACTGTCGGGTCAGCTAACCAGGATATGGTCAGGGGGCTTTATGTGGATCGTGGGCGTATTCAGGCAATAGGTGTCCTTCTAATTCGGTCCCTGAATGAAAAGTACCAGCTACTAGTATAAGACTTTACCACAGCCACCAAGTTATTCGCAACAGGATACGAGAAGAGTTTGAGGATTGGCTATTGGACAAATATCTCCACTACTGTTTGTCACTACAAACTGTTCAACGGGTGCAAGTGTGTCCCTTAGTTTCCTACCTACCTATGCTTACACTTGGGAGATTACGGTTCAAGCCTGCTCCGCCGGGCAACTCTATCTGTAGAATCATGGGAACACTAGTCAATGTCAACCACTTATGTTGAGCAACTTGTCTCCGAGTCTAACTCGCGTTTTCCCTAGGTGTTGTATTTAACTTTAGCCCCTGTCGTTCTTTTAATAGCCGTTGGGATTTCATGTGTTCTAAAGATCACGATTCTTCGGATTAGGATTTTCAATTGACTAGTCGCGTTTATGAAGTGATTAGACTGAGGTTCTGCGGAGGAAAGCCTCTTGAGAATCACCTCTAACGTAATGAGTAGTTTACAGCCGAAACTCTAAATTACTTTATCACATTCGTAATCACTTATCCAAAATTGCACGGCAAGATTTGTTCCCTTCCTATTGGCATACCTAGAGGCTACGATATCGCAGCGACCCACAGCTCACATTTGCCCAAAGTCAAAACAAAAAAGGGGAAGGAAATGCCGAGAGGGAGTTCGTGATGTGATCAGAAATATACTCTGAGTAGAATATCACATGTGTGACTCGTGCAACATTAGGAAAGACAAAAGCCCGACTTTCATTCCCGGTTTCCTGGCTCCTGGATCTTGACTGTGTCGCTTGTGCATACACGTCGCCTCAAATCGTACTTCGAAACGATGTGAACACTAGCCATTGCACAAGAAACAAATTATAAGGGGATACTATGGTCGCAATAGACATGATCACGTCCATATTTAAAACAGGTTTAAAGATTTGTAAATGATGCTCTCGTCAGATCTCAAGACTAGCGTGCCGTCAGGTAGCTTGATTACATCACAGTCAGACTCGCCGAAACAATATTAGGTTCGTTACGTACCAAAACACAGCCCAACAATTGAAAGTCTGACATGCATTTTATGCATCAACCCCTAGGCGATTCATGAGTCAAATGATATACCTCTGATGCACACTGTGGCACATGCTGACCACACCAACAGGCTGTATTTCTACCGTGCTACCCAAACCTTGAACCTCGTGCAGAGCCAAGACATCTAACCGAAAGGTATACTTCCTGTGAACATGTCAGTGTTCAAGATATCGTGTCGCACAGAGTCGAGACTCTAGGTTGAGAAGTGGAAGTATGTTTGACAAAGCCTCGCCATGGCCCTATAGCTTTCATCGAGTATCAACGCCGCACTGAGGTGTCACAATGTCCGTACACCACACCCAAAGGCACTCATTGACTATGAGAGGCCTCTTAACACAACCATATTTTAATGCGAGGCAGATCACGGCGTTGTCCAGCTGCGAACATCTTTGGTGGTGTGTGCACGAAGCAAAAACACTCCGTCAGTGACTCGTCAGCTGCCAGCCCATTCCCCCCTTTCCCCTAAGCGAGCACCCAAGCGAGCATGAGAGACTACCAACTCCGATCCGTAGGCAGGTTAAGTCTTTTCTTTTTGCTATTAATTTGGTCGTACAGCCTAATATAAAGTATTCTTCGGCCAAGGAGTCTGCATGAGCATCGCGAGCTAGCAAATCTCCGTGCGCTTTTGGTGTTCGCGTGTACGAGGCATACATAAAGGTTGCAGCACAATCCTGTATTATACCGGTACTTGAATCGTACATGAAAAGCTTTAATAGGTGGAATTAAGACCTAATCATATTATGAATGATAAATGTGGCTTCAAAGATTTCTAAGCTACAATGACAGACGCGACGTTTTTCAATCAAAGGTGAGGCATTGGCCAAAGGGATGCTGTTTGCAAAGGATTTGCACAGTCAAAACAATATAAGTTCCAAGCCAACTCGAAGGATGTGCCTTCTTCTACTAAAGAATCAGAGGAGTAAAGCGTGGAAGTGACCAGACTCGTCAATGGTTGCCAAGGCCATGGCTATAGACACCCATAACCTGAAGGACTACCTATTCTTCCCACCACCCTACGAATCAAACTCAAAGGCAATTTTCGTCAATAAAATAGTGCCACACAAGTGCTGCATGTCAACCTATCCCATGCTCCAATCTCGACGTACGACATTGCGCACTTCCCTTCTGCGCTAATCACACATCCAGCCGAACGGAACAACGACCACGTCGCATCGGGATATATTGATAAGAGCTGTCGCTACCACCATTCCGGCCCGATCCTGGGGGTCGGGAAGTGGTGGGTTCGGAGACGGTCGAGATTGGCCGGAGGAATGCTTGAGCATGGGCAGCTTGACAAGTGTCGGGTTGGTGAACCAGAGTGTCGGGTCTGATGTGATTCGACGGCGCTCAAACTTCCCCAATTCCGCTGCCCGTCATATTGCTTCCTTCGTCTGGGGCAAGCCATTCTTGATACAGATGCGACCTCGGTTCGAAACAAGTGTGGTGCGAAGGGCGGGTGATATAGTACGTCGTGGCGTGAGCTGATGCATTGCCTGGCCGTGATTATCATTTTCCCTCTTGGGGCTGAGAGTAGGAGTGACCAGGCTTCATGCACTCCGTTCAGGTGGGCTGCTCTGAGTATCGCATTGAGACTTTGAAGGCGTCCATGTGCATGATGTTGTGTGGAGAGAGTCTTGGTTTGAGAAGCGGTTCGGGTAGTAATCCACTGTCGAGAGTAGGGAAGTTGCTGGTAGAATTTATGCTTGCGATAAGCTCGTGACGTAAGTACAACATTTCCTCACATATTCAGTATGTTAAACCAATATTTGGGTATATAAAGTCTAAGCCACTGTTCCTCTTATACGATTGCTACTTAACACATTTTGTACATTTCTTTGCGATATGGTTAAAAATGGATCACTGAACCCCAATAATTGGTGGGCTGGATCAACCCTCTCTTTAACGCCTAGGGAAAATGCTGTAGTCTTCTCCAAAGCCGTATACCACCATGCCTTGCTCTAGGGCACTGATCGGATAAAGGTGCTTTTACAACACATTCGAATTCATTTTCTACCTTCTACCTATGTCTCCCGCACATCATCTTGAAAACAATCAGCTATCATTGCTATTAATTATGAATAATCACTTCTATTTCACACGTGGATAAAGAAACAGACTTTCGATTGGGTCTGGAGCATGGGCATGTATAATCTGTATCATGGTTTCACCAAATAGTCAGGTATTATGGCTGAGCTTACCAGACGGCTTGGCCATCAAAATGCAATATTCTCGCAAACCTCCAAGTACATTAGGGCTGCTAGTACCGATAAGTTCTGATATCGGTTTAGGTAGTGCCCAGATACAGTGTGGCCAAGCTGTGTAGGGTACATTTCGATTAGCCATAGAGTTTGACCACTTCTGGTGGCTGGTAGCTCCAACCAAAACTCAAATGGGATCTTGTTTAATGTCTTTCGAGGCCAGAAGAACATAAGCCCATTCCACAGTGCTTATTTTCTCAAGTATCTCAATTATAATTTTCTCTCATTCGATATATTTCAGTCACATTGTAGCATATGATCAGCCTAATAGACTTATTCGATAGATGAAAAAATTGGAAATCTTGAACATTGTTATTACGAGATTGGCGCGATCCTGTATAAGCTACGGTTGGCAATACGCGATTGAATCCCATAATGAGATCAATAGAAAGTTCAAGCATCGAATAGTATACACATTTCGCTCCCCCAATTTCGAAAACCCCTCGAACTCGCCTAATCAGTCCTCTGCAGGGGCTAAGGAGATATTAGTGAAATCCAATAGAATCATTGGAATTGAATATAGCGTGCTCAAGCCACACCAATCCTCATTTGCTCGCTCCAAACCTAGCACTATGATGTAGTGAACTATAAACATTTCCCCATTTTTTGGTAAACCTTTGAGTTTGAACAATACAATAAATCTCAATCAGGTCTCATCTTGAATCTAGCGCCACGCCATGATGAATACAATGCAAGAAGCAGGTCTCATAAACTCCTTTGTTGCGGCTATCCAGGCCAGTTTGTCGGTCCTCCTCGTCATTTTCTATGGCGGATTAGCTGCTCACCTCAAACTTCTCGATAGCTCGTCGTCCAAGTCCATTTCCAAAATATGTGTTAAGATGTTTCTTCCAGCGCTCCTCTTGACTAAGATTGGCTCGGAATTACATTCTGGATCCGCGGACCGGTATCTGATCATTCTCATATGGGCGTTTGTCTGCCACTTCATATCATTCTTGATTGGGGTAGCGGCACATTATTTTCTAGGGATGCCGGATTGGATAACCGCAGCAATCATGTTTAATAATACCACGAGTTACCCATTGCTTTTGATTCAATCACTAGATGAGACAGGAATTCTTCAGGATCTGATTGTGACAAACGAAACCACCCGGGCCGCAATTGAGAGAGCGAAGTCCTACTTTTTGGTCTTTGCAACAGTTTCGAGTTGTTTGACTTTTGCTGTTGGACCTAGGTTAATTGACTCAGAGCATTCGCCAGAAGATGATGAAGATAAGAATGAATCGGATGATGACGAAGATGGTATTAGTAGAGCGATAGAGGCCGGAGAAGCATCACCATCCCAAGATGAGCATACACACCTACTAGTGACTGATCAACACCAATATTCACATGGTCGCCAAACATCGGCTTTCTTTCCCTCCCACTTACATGATAATACTCCAAAGCCCACAGACCATGACCGAAGACCGTCACTAATACCAAAGAGCAAATGGAAAGGCATGGGAGCTCGAGCGAAATGGTGGCTGCTCTTTTTGTATGACTTTCTAAACCCACCGCTCATTGGAGCGGTGCTTGGTACGATCATTGGCATGGTGCCCGCGCTCAAACGAGCCTTCTTCAACGACACATTCGATGGCGGTATCTTTTCTGCTTGGTTGACTCCTTCTTTAAAGAATATTGGGTCTATATTCGTGCCCTTGCCAGTAATCGTAGCAGGAGTTTCCTTGTATCTTTCTATGCAGCAAGCCAAGCGGGATGGGACTCACGGAAGGACACCTTGGTTAACCACCGCTTTCATTCTCGTTACGCGCTTCGCGGTGTGGCCGGTAATATCCATTGGAAGCATCTATCTTCTAGCCAAAAAGACAGACGTACTCGGTCAAGATCCGATGTTATGGTTCACTATGATGCTGATGCCAACTGGTCCTTCTGCAATGAAGCTCATTGCTATGGTCGAAGTTAGTGGCGCATCAGAAGAAGACGAACAGAAGATTGCCAAACTACTTACTGTCAGTTAACTTTGCCTGCGCTCATCGAAGTAACTTGACCTCAATCTAACTTCTGATAGATATCTTATATAATCTCTCCAATATTAGCATTTACGGTCGTTGGCAGTTTGCGGGCTAGCCAAGCTGCAATTAGCTCTTGAGGAAGGCTTGCTATGTAGACTATTGAATGAGAAGACGGCCAGCCTCCAGACACAAACAAGGCTCTATCCTCAAAATTCTTCAACTTTTCTTCCAACTTACTCCGTATTGGTCATTCTGTTTGCTACACAGATGAGTGATTAGAAGCAAACACAATCACTTGCTTAATCCAACACAAGCGGTAAATATTACAATGATCTCAATAGCAGCACGCGGAATTATTCACTGAATGCCTGTGAACGAGCTGGGGGATGCAGAGAGACAGAGAGCACTGGTGTATGATCCAATATGAGACTTTGCGAATAGGAGGACACAATGCTGGACAATGGGGTTTTATTAATCATGAGTGTTAAATAAAGGTGCTCGGGGGTAATTGTGAATCTAAAATGTAAATATCTGCATTGTACTTGGTATCTCTAAAGCAAGCTAGAAAGTATATTATGGCACAACGCCACAGGAATGCTGCTCTAGGGTCTAAATGCCATCCCATGCCCTAAATAATGCCCCCCACCAACCCAAACAATAACCAAACGCCCCATAATTCATAGCGTCCGTTCAAGTCATCTCCATTTCCTCGTTTTCATCAATCTCAGAACCTACAGCTTGTGTTTGAACACTGCTAACACTTGTTTTCCGGGCGGCACCTCCAAAGCCAAATCGTGAACCACCTAAGCCGCCAACAAATTCTAATTCTTCTCCTATATGAATGTTAGAATAATATCAATCAGATAAATAAATAGATTCCTCACCTCCTACAACGCGTCCTTCCGTGTCTATTTCCTGTGACAACTCAATCATCGCTTGACGGGGAAGTTTTAGAAAGCCTTGCGTGCGCACGATTCGGCCCCAGTGAAGCAAACAGAATCCAGCTGTACGCTTCCGGAGCCAATCTTCGTTGGCAGTTCCAGCACAGTGCCAAATAATACAAGCATGTTCGACATCAAGCTCCTTCGATAATCGATTAACGCATAGTAGTCGAAGATGCGGTATATTGTAGATGTTTGACATGACTAATAACCCCGCAACATCATTCAACTCGCCACAATCTTCTGGCTGAATGCTATCGGTGTATAGGTAGTAGAGGAAAGCTTTGACGACTGTGTAAGGTTCTGGGATATGCATCTTTTTCGTATGAAATTCGGCCATTTGAGCATTGTACAGACGTTTGAAGTGCGGCCACCGAGCTTGAAGGATGAGCTTGTGGACATAAATGGGTGGTGATGTCGATGCATCTGGCGAAAGCCAAGTCTGTTGATTTGAATCATCGTTACGCATCATACTCGAATATTCCTCATCGTCCCATTCGCCATCCTTCAATGCAGTTATTGTAAAATCAGTACCACTGCCGCTCTCTGGCGGCTTGTTGAATAAACTAGCAAGGTCTGCTCCAAGACCTTTCGATGTTTGCAACATTCGCTCCGCTGAAGGTCTAGACGTCTCGGCTCGAGGTTGAGGGGTGAGGTTGTTACCAAGAAGACCATAATGGCGAAGATCAATTTCCATGATATCGCTTTGTTTTGTTAGCATTGGAAATAATCCACGGGGGTTGTAGTTACCTCAGATATTCCTCGAAACCGCCGGGCCCAAGATCTGTGGCGGTTGGATCCGTTGGACAACCGAGTAGCCAAGCCTTTGTACCATCCTCATTCATAGTACAGTAATGCCATCTATAGCCTGTTCGGAATATTTCTCGCCCTTCGGCAAGCTTCTGCCAACGCAAGGTATCCAGTTCTAGAGATGACAGAGAGCATTCCTGGGGAGTAATCGTTGCTGCAGGGGTCACGAAATCAAGTAATGTACCAGAGGTGTAAACATGGAAGTGCATGCCCGAGCCTTGGGCTGGGATATTTGGGCCAGAGACAAATTTGAGTGAAGATATGGTGCCAGGAGCTACAGGAGGTGATGTAGTTAATTGAAATGAGGGTGGGTTTACTTGGGCGCTGCTTGAGTTAGCAGCATACCCAGTGCTCCCGACTGCTGCTGGTGGTGCCATTGCATATGCTGGGCGAGGTGAGCCACTCATTCGAGCCAGTGCAGACTGCCGATCGAGTGATCCAAAAGGAGGAGGCGAATCGAATGCTGGGCTCCCCTTCAGATCCAACCACCAAATGTCACCAATTTTGTCCATTTCTTCACTCAAGCCGCCAAACACCCAAACTCGATCTCCCCAAAGGTAGACCGAGTGATCGAACCTGCCAACAAATTTCCAAGTTCGAGACCATGTGAAAGTCTTCAGATCAAGGTAGCATATATCGTCCAGGACATAATTATTATGCCCGGTGATTCCTCCCACAATGAATAGCTTGTCTTCATGAAGAACGGCTGCATGTCTCGCTCTGCCTTTTGGTATAGGTCCGCTACAGGTCGGTTGTGTCCAATGTGCAGTCTTAAGATCGAAAATAATCAAGTCGGAAAGATAAGCCCGGTGTTCGTTTTCTCCACCAAATATGAGAAGCTTATCTCCCTGATAAAGAGTCGCGGTATGTCCTACGCACAGTTAGGGAGGATAACTGTAGTGTGCAAGCATTACGATTCTTACCCATTCGAACTCCTGGGATATCTCCATAATTGTCTACTAGACTCCATTGGTGGCTTACCATATCTAATTTAAGCACATGGTTGTAGACTTCATCTGTATACTGATCGAAACCCCCAAAAGCATATATCTGGTTATTCCCACAGTATGTAACGGAAGCGTTGACCAAGCAAGCTGGTCGTTGACCTAGTGTCCTAGTGACCTTTGGGCGATAGCTATCCCGATCCATACTCGGGCGACCTTTGACCGGCGAATTGGGCATAAGAAAGGTATTATTAGATGAAGAGGCAGAGCTCGGGGTGAGTGTAGAGGTGCTGGAGAGGTGGGTCGCGCTCGAGGCTGGCCCAAATATGGAATGGGCTGCCCCGGGAGTTGAAGGCTGCGCCATGGTAACGGCAATTATGTTCTCATGCTCAATAACCAAAGAAAGAGAGTTGGACTCATGGAATTATGAGAAACGGCACACGGTGACTTAGAAGCAGTGGTTCAGCGCCGATGAAGAGGGAGCACAAACGCCCAATGCCGAGGGAAAATATATCATCCGTTCCGGGGATGCCAAGATATGATCAAATGGCCAGACAACAGCTCTTAAAACTCTGAATTCACCCTGGCAATAGCTACCTCGCCTTCAAAGACAAGCCGAAAGGTATTTGATGATGGACTTGCAAGATAAGGTTTGTTTATCAAACATTAATATTACGTTACAATGTTTTAGAACGCAGATATCACGAATTGTACAAAAACATCAGCAAGCACGGACCCGTCAAGTCCAGTGACGTGCTGAAACAAGGCTGGTCGTACGTGGTTGCTGTGTGAACAAAAATGGACCGTGCTGACGTCGGACCCACTTTGAAAGTAAACAAATTGCTTATAAGAGCACTGTATGAGCCTTTCCAACGTTTTCTTCTTCATGCACATCGCACTCTACAAACTCGCTCCTCCAACTTCCTTGGCTCTCAGCTCTCCTCATCTTGCTTTATTGCATCACCATCCAATCTGTCCTTCATACAAGAATTCTTTAGTCCACTAGATCTTTCTGCTATAAGCCATTGATCGCCCCCGACTCAAGCTATTCTTTAAAGGACCTTCGCATATCGAGCACAAAAAACGAATATACTAACCAAACAACTACCAGGAACCATTCGGTTGAGTCTCTTGGAGCTCGTTCGATATACCGAACCTCTATCATCGATCGATACATTGATTTGTCTTTCGACCGAGATCAAAATACTGCAAAATGGCAACTGCAGTATCAACCCCCCTTAAGTCCCACATGGGCATGTTCTCCACTCGTACCGCTGGCGGACGGATGCCTTTAACACCCTCTCCTCGTACAAGAACTTCAACATTGGCCTTGAGCAACCACTCATCACCATTCACCCCAGAGAGGAAGGGTTCAGATGACATCAAATCTAAGTCAACATACGGTGGAAACTTAACTTCACACTTCTCTAAGTCGACTTCAAGATCACACCGCGACTCGCCAAAGTCTAACATTGCCAGAAGCACACAGACTCCTCGCCGTGCTCTGGAGCTCGGTGTTTCCGACTTCACACTTACTGGTACTGGGTGTAAGACACCTGCCAGCAGCCGATCAAGAAAGGGTCCTCTACGTCAAAAGTCTACAAAGACTACTCTATCTTACGGCGACCGATTCATTCCCAACCGCACAGCAAGCTCTGCTATTGCCACTGCAGGATCAGGAAAGTTGGACCTTGGCGAGAAGAGGCCAAAGACCAGCGGAGCAGAGAGCTCATCTGTCTTAGCAGAAGCTGCCGACGATGCTCTTGCGGCACTTGGATCATTGTCTCTCAATGATGATGAACCATCCACATACTCCCGACCTTCCCCAAACACCGTTGCTTACCAAGATTCTCTTGCCACAGCTTGCGGCGTGTCTCTTAACCAACGTATTCTCGCTTTCAAGCCTGAAGCACCAGAATCGTCAAAGCCAGTTGATCTTCGATCTCAATACAACCGTCCTATCAAGAACGCTAACGCAGCATCCGCTCAGTTCAGACGCCGTGTTGCGACTGCCCCAGAGCGAGTCTTAGATGCACCAGGTCTTGTCGATGACTACTACCTCAACCTGCTCGATTGGTCTTCTGGCAACCAAGTTGCTATTGGACTAGAGCGCAATGTCTATGTTTGGTCCGCTGAATCTGGCACGGTCAGCTCATTATTGGAAACCAGTCCAGATACTTACGTCAGCAGTGTCAAATGGTCAGGAGATGGAGCATATGTCAGTGTTGGTCTTGGTACGGGTGAGGTCCAAATCTGGGACGTTGAGGAGGGAACCAAGCTCCGTAGCATGCACGGTCATGACACCAGAGTTGGCGTTATGGGTTGGGATAAGCACACTCTCTCTACTGGAGCACGATCTGGTCTTGTCTTCAACCATGATGTTCGCATCGCCCAACACAAGATTGCTGAGCTCGTCTCCCACACCTCTGAGGTTTGTGGTCTTGAATGGCGCGCAGACGGTGCTCAACTTGCAACTGGCGGAAACGACAACTTGGTCTCTATTTGGGATGCTCGCTCCTTAGCCGTACCAAAGTTCACCAAGACCAACCACAAGGCTGCTGTCAAGGCTATCAGCTGGTGCCCATGGGCTCCAAACGTTCTGGCTACTGGTGGTGGATCATACGATCGTCACATTCATTTCTGGAACACAACCACTGGTGCACGAGTTAACAGCATCGACACTGGATCTCAAGTCACCAGCCTCCGATGGAGCCCTCACTACCGTGAGATCGTCAGCACTAGTGGATTCCCTGATAACTCCATCAGTATCTGGAGCTACCCAACTCTCGTCCGCAACGTCGAGATTCCCGCACACGAGACCCGAGTTCTCCACAGCTGTCTCAGCCCAGATGGACAGATGCTGGCAACGGCTGGTAAGTGGTGCACACGGTCGCTCTTGTATGTTCTTGACTAACAAATATACTAGCTGCTGATGAGAGTTTGAAGTTCTGGAAGGTGTTCGAGAAGAAAGCAGGTGCCAGCTCATCTGCGAGTGTGTCGGGAGCTTCAGCGAAGGCTGACATGGTCAAGCAAATGACCATCCGTTAAGGATCTGGTTCTTCAAGCACTCCGAAGCGTCCGGGCTTCCAGAGTAGCTAGGAAAGTATAAGTTCAATTGAAATTAGCGATTGGATTTGAGCGTGGCGTTGAGGAGCTTTGATTATTGTCTCTTTGATGCCCTGGCCGAAAGTGCTTCACCTGGTGCGACCTAATGAATGCTTTGACGATATGGGACGGCGGAATGGTGTTGGCATGGGATGGTTATATTTTATTCTAGGGGCTTGTATTCATGGCTATGACCATGTATTTTAACACTACATCAATTGAAATTTGCACTACCATATATGAGATTGAAAGTGATTATGACGATCAAGCTTTACATCTTAAATGAAATAAAAAATAGTACGAACTCTTTTTTGAGAAACTTAGTATCGATGATCCACGAATACTGTGTATAGCCAGTAGTGATTGAAAAATGATCTCGCCAGGTATGAAAGAAAGCTAATCAAGTGTGGTAATAATTAAGAAGGTCAAGAATGACAATGCAAGTGATAATAAGTATAATTATTTCTAAACCAGTCTTGAGTTGTGATTTTGTTGTTGTCAAATATGCTTTCCATGAGCTAAAGGCGACAAGGCTGAAGAATATACTGACTGACTAAGCGAGCTAAGGCCAATACCTAAATGCCTACCGGTGTGAGGCAACTCTCCCAAAACATCTTCAGGATCAACGAAAACCAAAGCGTCTTCACGCTGCAGAACATACATATAATCACCTGGAATTTCATAGAAGAGCTCAGAATACATTCAAAAGATCAAGAAGGGTCACTAGATCGCTTGGGGCTGTGAAGCGGGGACGATTGCGACCGAGACGATTTCATCGTCGACCAATTCGAACCTCCCTCCACCACCATACCTTTATCTGCGCCTTAGAAACCACGGCTCAGTGTAGCACAAGTGGCACTAGTTGGTCGTGAGCAGAGAGAAGAAGCAGCAACAAACACAGTATTGCAAGCGTCTAGCTGTGAAGGCGGTCTCTCAACTGAATCGTTGTACCAACGGATACCCCAACTCAACCCCACCATCGTCTTAGACCAAACAACGGCAAGATGTCGAACACACAGGTCGGAACCATATTTTCGCAGATCATCTCAGATGTCGTTGAGAGCTCCAGAGTTGATTTCGAGGAGGGCGGTGTCGACGAGCATGTTCTGGATGAGTTGAGACAGGTATGGCCATTCTATCTACTACTCATGTTGGAGCTGCGGTCCCAAAAGTTCGGGTTTCATTGCATTTCATCCCCTCACTATTCCTGGGACATTTAGTAGTGTCTTCAGGTAGTCGTCTTTGGACTTGTAAGGATATGGACAATGGTTGTTGTTGTTGGCGTTGCGCTTTCTCGCTTTTGGCTGTTGCCTTCGCGCAGCGTCTCCTGGATTTTCCCGGGTGGGCGACCGCCTGTATTTGGCTTTATATACCTAGCCGTTCGCTTGCAAATTTGCTCCGAGCGACTAGGACGCATTGGGATCATCTGCCACGTGATTCACCTCAGTACTTCGCGCTCTTCGAGTATTGTTTGGATAATGTGTGTTTCTATCGATCAGATCACCTCTACAGTCTCACCTCAAAGACAGTTTCTAGATTTTATGTAACATGCTAACTAAACATCTCAGGGATGGCAGCAAAAGCTTTCTACCCTTCAAATTGCGACCTTCCCATGGGATCCTAAGCCTGAACCACTCCAGAACCTTGCTGCACCTCCCCCAGTGCCATCCAATGTTGGGAACAGCTATCAACCTATGAGTGCGCCACCGCAACAGCCTCCCATGAATGCCCAGCAAATGCCTCCCCAATACATGAATAACCCAACGATGAATCATGGTGGTCCTCGCATCAAGTCAGAACCTGGTTTGGACAGTCCTACTGACTCAGGTCATCAGCAGCTCTACCCAAATCCTATTCTACCTCCTGGCAACAATCCACCCTCGGCAGCCCAAAGAGCTGCTATGAACTTGCAGAACAACTATGGTCAACGAGCTGCTGCTTCCATTAACGCTATTCAAAGTAGTGTTGGTGGTCAACAACACGGCCAAATGCCTGGACAACCTCAACAGATGAACATGCAACCAATGCAGCAACAACAAGGTATGCACGGTCAGCAAATGGCTCATATGCAGCAGCAGCAGCAACAACAACAGCAGCAGCAGCGTACCGGCAACGGACAACCTGCAGCCTTGCCTCGTATGACCCAGGAGCAATACAAAGCAATGATGGTTCAGCAACAAAGGCAACAAAGTCAAAATTCTGGTGTCCATAATGCACAGACTGACGGTTCTGGAGACTTGGAAGAGTCTATGGGCTTGATTAAAAGAGTCAATGCTGACGGAGAGGAGGTCATGGGTCGAATTGAGATTGATGCTCTGATCCGTGACAAAATCGCTGCCATGGGCCAGAGAATGGAAGGTGGTGGATTGATGTTACCTCTTCACCAAGCGACGAACTCTAAAAAGCGTCAGCGGAAGGTTGCGAGATCAGCTACAGTGCCTGGTCAATTGGATGGTCCGGATTCTGACGACGAGAAGAGTGGCGTAAAGGATGAATTGGATGAGGACGCTATTAACTCTGATCTGGACGATCCCGAAGATAATTCAGATAATGGAGATGAAGAGGATGAGAGTATGGGCCACGTCATGCTATGCATGTATGACAAGGTCCAGCGCGTGAAAAACAAGTGGTAGGTTTTCATTATTCCTTTCTTATTGACTAAAACTAATGAACTCGCAGGAAGTGTGTCATGAAGGATGGTGTCCTCTCTGTTAATGGCAAGGAGTACGTCTTTCACAAGGCATCTGGCGAATACGAGTGGTAAACATCGTATGATGTACTACTGGATATCGCCACTTTCCGAATTTCTCGTCATCATGTTCTTAAGAATAGTATATACAGCACAGGGATCCGCTTTGATTTCAGACAATCAAGCATCGCACCAAAATAACGACGGTTAGGCAAACAATAATTTTGCAGACTAGATTTCTATCGGACTTCTCCACTTTCGATTTTCATCTCGGTTGGGATTTGATGCATTTTCTACCCACCTGCATGGAATGCGTTGGAGGAACAGCTCATGAATTTGAATACCCGCAAGAACGAGATGTGGATGGGGGCGAGGCGGTGCTTCGGGAGAGGCAGATTTGTATCATACCCATTTTTCTTTTCGGAGTAAAACAGACTAAGAAATAAAATGGCATAATGTGACTTTTGGAGGTTTCTCTGGCCATATGACATTGTGCTATAGCTGATTTGTGGTAAAAATCATTTCGGCTATGCCAAGACACCCCTTTTATCGCTCGCTTAAGCTATCACGCTCTCTCCCAAACTGGAGACCGGTGTCAGATTTAATGGATTAACACAAAACAAACTATACATTAAACATTAAAAATAATCAGTAAAAGTGGTACCATACATTAAATGAATATCACTACTCGGGCATCATTCGTATGGAATGCTGCGTTAGTACGGTGCAGCATATCTCAAGATGAAATTCCAAGAGGGCCATTTTTAGTGTCACAATAATCGACTTAGAGCGAAATGATTGGCACAGGTCCCAACAGGAGAACTGAAACTAAAAAATACCTTGTACTCCAATCTTGAGTGAACCGCAATTGTGGAAATTGGAACGTTCTATCAATGCAAGAGTAAAACAACAGCTCAATAACCGTAGCCACACTTAGATGTAGATCTGGAATTAAAGGAGCGTATTACCGATGATTCATTCTCAAACACCACAGTCCTAAATTGATGGAATCCTGTTTTTGTTACATACTCTTGGCCAATTTGATATAGGGCATCTCTTGGCAGCTTAAATAGTGTATTGCTAGTACTTCCATTGCATATATCCTCTAGGTATAAGCTGTGGTTGTTCAAAAGTTGGCATTGTACAAGAGATGTTAGGTAAACGAGATTGGATTAATTTGTGAAAGATTGTATGGGAGAGATAGAAGCTGAAAGTAAAGTGTGAGTTAAACAATCGCGCCGCCATTGTTATTTTTTTTCACTAGTGCTACTTTATAGGCATAAATTAACATACTGCATGGTTGTGGTGGTTCTTCCTTATATTTATCAAGATCTCTGCCTCCTTTGTTGCAATGATATAGCGTGATGAATTTCCTAATGACAAATAATATCGTTGGGAGGAATGATCTATTCTGCAACTATGTCAGTCTCCTTTTTATAATCGTGAAGTGACGTGTGTGTAAAGCAATTCAGAATAAGAGACTATCCATTTAATTTCGATGGTAGTGAATAGGTTAGATAGCAAGCTAATAACAGCTTTCTAGCAGTAAACAAATGGAAGAGGATTTTGTTCTCTTGATCAACCTTGGAACTGCCAACGAAATTTGCTCAATGGAAAGTTGTGGGATCGTACGAATATCAAATCAAAGATTCAAGTGTAAACTCATGCAGAATACTATGGTTTCAAACCTGATGCCATTATCTCTGTTGCGTTGAACAATTTGTGGATCCGAGGTTGCTTCCATATCCAATATTAACGATAGACTGCCTTCCTTTAGCATTTATTTCGCTGTGTGGGTTGATCTGATTGCTCCAAACGATGTCATTAATGTTGACCATAGATAACGTCGGCGGGCATCACAGGAGCTGTGTCCGTTTAATACTAAGTGATTGAGCCTAAATACATACTTGACTAGAAAATCCGAGCCATGTGGTACTTGGTCGATCAAAATCGATATAGAACTTTGAAATGCTTACACGTTCACAAACCTTTCATCGTCTCAAGCACTTAAAATAGCAGCATAAAGACCGCACTGCTTGGCATCAACTACTCTCAGTACTCATCCGGTTCTTATACATAAGCCACTAATCTTCAGTAGTGTGCCACGGTGAGTTTCACAGTAGATCACAAACGAGATAAGTAGAAATAGTATCATGTTTTTGCTTTATGCATTTGCTAGTCGTGAATCCCAACTAAAGAACAGCCCATATGCAATTGCAAAAACCATATCACCCAACCCATAATCTATCCCAATGCGCTTAGTAGAAAGTAGATGGTCGCTTTCCGACAAAGATCTTAGTGCCGGATGCCTTGGAAACGCGGTGAGGAAGTGGGAATTTGAGGTCTTTGGTGAGGAGTTGCTTAATGTAGGGGCGCTTCACATCTTCGGTCTTCTCGAGCTCGACAACCTTGAGAACCTGATTTATTTGTTAGTTTGAGTACACGCGAGATCTAGGGCTAAACATACGTGGATGGAACGGAATCGTGAGCGATGTCTGGCGGCCATGTCTTGGTAGAGAGCCTCAACTGCATCTGTTCTTGACATCTCACGGTACTCCTTGTACATGTTGTGGGTGCCGGAGCGGGAGTCGTATCGGATCCAGATACCGAAGTTCTTGACCTTCAATGGACGCTTCTCGTGGATCTAGCTTAATTAGAAAGGTCACCAAAAAACACTCCTACAGAGTACATACAACGTTCAAGCTGACGATCTCTCCGTTCGCCTTCTTGACCTTTCGCAACTTCATCAAGAAGTACCAGAAACGAGACTTTGCAACCACGGTGTTTGGCGCAAAAATTCTCATACGGTACAACTTTGGCGCTGGGGTTGCCTCCGATGGCAAGTGGCGGCCAATGACCTGGTATTCTGTGAGGCGACCTAATTACGCAAGTCAGTTGCAAGCCCTTTATAAATTAGATAAACAATAATGCGAGCTCATATTGCGATTCCAATGGCAGGTCGTCCCGGGAGTCGTGAAGTGTTGCTCGGACCAGTGATAAATCTCAATGTACATTGTGCGAGAACCTGAAATCTCAGTTCATCAAGGCTTCAGCTGCCAGCCATCGAGCTGCTTAGATCACTGGTTGTCGTAAAACAAAGTCGAAATTCTCCAGTAGACAGAGCCGCTAGCATCAACATGCAACAGAATACCATTAACAAACCCTCCAGTTCCTGAGATCCTCAATTCACCACAAAAAGTCCTCTGCCGAAAGGTTTCGAATATTTTCCATGGTGAAGATTGTCCAGAGAGTATCGTCGATTGCCAGATTCCAGGTAAAGGTTTTCCACCGCCTTGCCGCGCCTCAAATTTTGGTGCGTCCTTGAAGAATAAAGAAGAGTTCTAGCTTACCCATCTTTCCGAAAGGTTAGCAGAGAAACAGATATTACCACAACAGATTAACTCACGATTGATTTTTTGGACGTCGTCGTGTCGTGTGGTTGTCGCAAAATTGGAACTCGAAATTTGCTCCCGCTGAGAGTGTGCGAAGTGACCGCACTAATTATCGACTAAGCGAGCCAAGTGACGCTAATCCGTTTCCGGATAAGGCATTTTGTGGCAGAGCCTCATCTTATATTCTTTCTTAGCTAACTACACAATGTTTCAGTCTCTTTCTCCTCAATTCTAAATTACATCCCTAGTGATTCCAGCTAATACTCTATTAAATGAACTTGAAGTGTGTAGTCCCATTGTACCCAAGTCTCACAGTTTGCAAATAGCCGAGAGAAGTCACGAAACACCACGATTAAACAGAGAATACATCCCTCAAGACGCACCGATAGAGTGCAACTAGCCTGGAAAAGCCACAAAAATGGATTCATTATTCAAGAAGTTCTCAACGGCGTACGGGGAAGGCCAAGGTTACGGCCTTGCAGAAACGCTATCTCCCATCCCACCTCCTTCACAACCCGATAAACTCCAGCGTTTTTATCGAAGCACCAATTTCCAGAGCGTAAGGAGCGATTTTCAGTATCGTCTATTATACGACAACTCTAATCCAGTACGACTTGATGCTGTTGAGGGCAAAGCTTGGGTGGAAATTTACTGTTCCTACTGGAGCGCAATTGGCGAGTTATTAGAAGCGGAGGCGGCGATCTTGAAAAATCAAAAGGTACAGTGCTGACTTACTGCTGCCTAGAAATCCTTTTCTTTTGTTCTATATTCCCCATCTTCGAGTTATACATGTGTGTTGCTGCAAAAGGTTGAAGTCATCACGTGACTTTCAACCATATTCATATATGTGTTACTGGAGAAAAATAACTAACACTTCAATTAGCCATCATGGATAAAGGTTTACGAGGCATGGAAAGAACTGACAAATAATCTCGTTCGAGGTTACACCAATTGCAATATTGAAGCCTGGACAGTTCCTTGCTTATATATGGTAGGCAAATATCTACGAGTTTTTGCCATCAAGGCAGACGAGGGAGGGAAAACCCTCGGACCAACAACTGACTTTGGGGAAGAGCTCAATATTGATGCTGGTAAGAATCACTACCTAGAGGATGCAGCCAGACAGCTAAATGGCATCTTCAAAATATGCTTAAGTGACAGGTATTTAATATGTAACCATCATAGGGAACTTCATACTAACTTTGTAGGGCGCCTCTTGAGGATTCGAGAAAGTGGGGCATCTACAATATCATCAATCTCTTATTCAAGACCTACTTCAAATTGAACTCAATCAGCTTGTCCAAAAACATACTTGCTGCAATTAGAGCATATAGAGGTGATATGCCGGATCTAGAATCTTTTCCGAAGGCTCACCAGGTGACATTTAAATACTATGTTGGAGTTATCTATTTCCTCGAAGAAGATTACGTAGAGGTAGCCTAGCATGAAGAATGTCCAATCATGACAAGAGCTAACATCTAATAGGCAGAAAAGAACCTTACCGAAGCCTGGCAACTCTGCCACAAGGATTCAATACGCAACAGAGAGTATGTCCCCAACCCACAAACCACAACGATACACTGACACTGTAGGCTTATTTTGACTTACCTAATTCCCTGCCATCTCCTCACAACTCACACCCTCCCGTCACAAGCCCTTTTAAAACCATATCCCCACCTCCAAGCCTTCTTCCTGCCGCTCTGCCGCTGCATTAAAAATGGCGACCTCTCAGGCTACGACGCTGCGTTGGCAGCCGGCGAGGACGAATTTGTCAAGCGTCGCATTTACCTAACATTAGAGCGGGGTCGCGATATCGCATTGAGGAACCTCTTTCGCAAAGTTTTTATCGCTGGCGGGTTTGAAGAGCCAAAAACACCAGGCGAAGAACCTGTACGTCGTACAAGAATCACCCTCGCGACATTTGCAGCTGCCGTCAGTATTGGAGGCAACGAGATGATGGAAAATGATGAGGTGGAGTGCCTTTTGGCAAATATGATCTATAAGGTAAATCTCCTGCTTACAGTTGCCTTCCTCGGTATCTCATCCACAATGACCAGAAGCTGCCCTCAAACCCTAAGAGACACGACTAACCTAGTTTAGAATTTAATGAAAGGCTATATAGCCCGCGAGCGAGGATTTGTGGTGCTCAATAAAAAAGGAGCTTTCCCTGGGACGGGTGTTTGACCTCCTTTCTTCCAGACCAGGTTGGGCGTTGGTAGGCGATTTCAGGCCCGAAACAAACTAGAGTCGATCACTGCTGTGCGTTCTGTATTTGGCCGAGTTCATCTGCAAGTCGCTCGTGCTTATTGCCATTGTCCATCGGGTCACCAAGAACGTTCGGTGAACGCATGCGGTACTTTGCACACTATATAGTACCTCAAGCACGCAACTACCAATTCAATAAGAATCTTACAACACACCACCACCATCATCACTATCACCCCTTCCAGCCACCACCTGTACAGCACAAGCGCGTCGCTCACACATGTATACCTGACTCCCTCCCTTCTTTGCCCCCTTGTACGCGACCCACACGCCAAGCATCTACCAGACGCGTAAAGCAGCACGCGTTCACCCGTGACTCAGACGCTATAGCCCGAGCCTCCAATTGACAAATCATGTTGACGCACTCTGGACGAGGCAGAGTTACTTTTTGGTACACGGATTGCAAGGCAGGGATGGAAAGGCTAGGTAGGGCTAGTAGGGAGTAAGCTAATGCAACCACTTCCACTGATAAGGGGATCCTTGTGCTATATAGTATTGGTGACTTTGATAGTGACGTTTGGTGAACTCCCTGCCTGTACTGGTGAATATTTAGGGGGCCTATAGTGACTTTCTCAGTGACTTACTCAGTGATCTTGTCGGTGTTATCTAGTGCGGTAGAGGTATTTCTCTAGAGGCATCTCCCTTGCTCTATGGAGCTCTTGGATTTTGATTCACGCAGCCGTGGTTCAAATATTTAGGTCTTTATATATTCAAGATCTCACCAAGACAATCCAGCCATTCACATAGAAGTCAGAGAGTCAGATTATTCATATCTTCTTCATTTTAATATTGAGAAAGTCGGCTTATCAGGCACTTTCAGTTCACACTTCTCAGACTCTCAAATACGAAACATCTCTAGTGAGCCTCGCTAGCAAACAATTTTCCCTCTATCTTTCCTCCCGTAACTATACTTCTCTCTTTCAAAACCCAGCGCACTCTGACGAGAAATCATTCGAACAAAGAGAATCTGCAGCAAAAGGAACTCCCTGAATTCGAAAATCCTCCGAGTGCCACATCCCAAATATAAAAAAAACAAGATATGCTGTAAGAAAGAACCAGCTGAGTAGTAGAAATACAATTTTTTTCTCTTTCTTGATAATTCAAAACAACTTCAACTCGACCGTCGAAAAGAGACAGGAGGACAAAGTACTTTCTTTCGCTAAGTGATTAACTTTGAAAATCGTAAACCAAAGTGCCTGGAGTAGCTGATAAACTGATGAGGGAGTGGTGGTACAAATTTAGCCGTGAGAAATAGAACGCCGCCCCGGAACGCCTGGTATTGCTGCCTTATGTGTATGAAATCCCAAATATGAGAGAAAATTAAGAGGAAAAGACCGTAATGAACTGAAGGATAGGAAGTGGATGGTGTTTGAGAGAGAAATGGCAAGATCAGTGATGAGTTCGGACACTGCGTGGTGAGCTGCTGAGAATTGTTAGCCATAGATAGTTCTGGGGTGACGAAGACACTTACGCAATAGATGAAACGTCATCAACATGATTGCACAGAGCGACAAAGAGGTCGAAGAAGAGTTGCGAGCCTCCAGCATGCATCTCCAGCTGCATCGTGCCGCTTCGCTTGAATGTGCTACGACTACGGATGATCAGGGCAAGGTAGTGTGCCCGAAGTTTCGAATCACTGTCCGGAGTGTTGGCATATGCATAGCGGGCCGATGCAAGAATCGTGCTGCATTGTATACCAGATTCTGAGAATAGTCAGTTAAAGATCAAAGTGAACGTAGAAAAGGGAAACCTACGTAAGCCTTGCTTTCGCAACGCGACACGCTTCAGTTCATCCAAGCCATACTTCTCAGCTGTGCAATATATGATGGTATCTTTCAACAGCTCACCATCAACCCCATGGTGATAGACAGTCGACTCGACACTGCCTGCACTTCCATCTCCAGTCTCCAACTCCCAGGTATTCCTACGCTTATTATGGACCAGCCGCGGATAGTAATCACCCTTGTAGAGGTACTCGAGGACAGAAGAGAAGATCTCTGGCTCTTCATCCGGGAGGGCTATTCGTTTATTCGTAGCCTCCATAAATTGTCCACGACATGCTGCTTGGAAGAAAGGCGAGTGGCAGAGGACATCCTCATGTGCAGCGAATAGCCGCTGCTCTCGTCCGACCACGAGGGTAATTATGGAAGATGTGAGCGTACTGCTGGAGAAGTTAGTGATCGTAAACGAACTGAAAGATATGCCGAATAGGTTTACCTTCCCAGCGGGTTATTCTCTTCGGCGGCAGTTCTACGTTGCGAGCGATCATGGCGATTCTTCGACACCGCATGCTCACGAAAGGATGACCTGGTCTTTGTGCTTCGCCGACCCTTTGAAAAACTCTCCGTCTGTGACTTGTTGACATTTCGACCAAACATGTTCGATGACTGATATCGGCGTCGACTGGGAGATGAACGAGTCTGCAGTGACCATTCGATCAGTGAGGGGATTGTCGAAGAACTTGGTGGGATGGGCGATTTGGCGGGCGTACGAAGCAGAAGTCGAATAGAAGCAGGAAGGGAAGGGAAGAGTTATTTATATGGGATGGATGGAGGCCAAGTCAGCCAATATCTGCCTGTGAAGACGCGAGGCAACACCGCGTCGGGGGGAACAATCCATTTACGCCAAAGCAGGTGATCGAACACGGAGTCACCTGGTCTGGCCGAATGAGCGGGTGGCAAGTGGGGCAGGCTGGGTTGAAAAGCAGCGACGGATGTTACAGAAAGACCAGGGAAGCCTCCGCCGCTATAAACGAAATATATGAGTAACTTAACCGAGAAGGATGGTGCATAGGGGATGGTAGGGGATGGCATACCTAATAAACGCAGAGCTGAACAAGCACCCGAACACAGCTGGAGAAGGTGAAAAGAAGGCGACGATGCGTGCGTGTGCTCCAACAAGATGATGGGATAGCATCAATAGCATTAGTAGCATTCCAAAAACAAGGCAATAGGCCCACGTCCACGTCCACGTCCACCTCACCTTAAGCGCAACCCAGCCTCAGTGATACTGTAACTAGGCAGTGCGGAACTGAAGGGCATGCGAGTTGCCGTCTGTCAATTTCGAGTCTGAATTGCCTTCTCTGCCTCTCTCTCTCTCTCTCTCTCTCTCTCTCATATATTTTCCTATCCCGTCTCATCTGGATTTAGCACTGGTGCTGTGCTATCGAGTGCTGTGTGCCAAATCCCTGGATGCTGAAAGGGGACGAGCAATGATGCTGTATGAGTAAATGGTGCAAGAGGAGAGGGTCAGATTAATGGAGCCAGCACGCTAGCAAGCCCGGGTTCTTGTTCCTGACTCCATCCCCGGGACTGATGGTACGGTACAGTACAAGGTATGCTTATCATTGCTACTCTCTCTGCTGATGGTATACGTTGTAGTCCTGTACCATAAGTATGTCCCAAGCAGGCCCGGTACCGCTCAACCGGAACGTCTCCGTCCTGCTGCAGCACGTTGTATTTACTGTATTACTGTACTCCGCACACTAGCTTCTCTAGCCTTCTAGCATATCTTGGCGCTATGCCCCTGAATGTGAAACGGATGGCAAATTCGGTTGGGCCGGAAAAGCAAATAATATCATTATCATAAAAGATACTGTTAGAAAAGAAATGACAAGAAATGACAAACAAGGGAACAAGGAATGGACTGAGTCGTACTGCATGCGCCGGTTGACATTCCAGCCTGGACGGTTGGATGGTTATCTCAAGGAATTGAATAGGCATGGTACGGTTTTCACAAAAAGCACAAAAGCTCATCCACATCCGTATCCACTCCGAAATCCAACTCTTCACACCACTTAACCATTACCTATCTCATATCACATACTTTGAAGTTTAATAATACTCCCACAGGAAGGCAGACTTCTTGGAAAACATGTATATAGTACTATTTACTTTAAATGCTACAAACTTCCCTTATGGGCTCTCATCAAATCTTGCACTTTTTAAACTCCGCTCAATATCCATAGCAACATCTCGCAGACAGTTTGCGGGTTTACGCACTAGTGTGGCGTTGCCAAAGCTCAACTGCCCTTCTAATAAGTCACTCAATAGCGCCGGCTTTCGGACCACCTTGTGGGTATGTAACTTCAAGAATATTCTCTCTACCGTTGTTGTGTCAGCTCTTCTATTGTCCCGGTTCTTGAAGGGATACCAAATATGTACTAGAGATCGAAACAATGGATAGCCTTCTTGAATATCCTAAAGCCTTCGTTTTAAGTTTCGCCAATATACTCCTTCCTTATTACGCTAATCACAGCATCGACGGATATAGTATACAGAGCTTGGATATGGCGATGAAAATGTAAGCTGTGATGCTAAATAGCAGCGTAGGAATCCTTTTAACTCATGACTTTACTTTCTCGTCCACTTCATGTTGTTTCAATGAATCCTGGATTGCTTCAACTGCAGCGCGCCGACCACCAGGCCGCACCAGTACTTCAGTGTGGTATGCTGAGGCTATGACCTCTTTCCTGGTACTAAGTCCTAGGCTCGCACATCTACTTTCGAGTATGTCACTCTGTGAGCTAGGGACCAACTCGTCTCTTCCAGCCACTAAAAGTACGATATTGGGTGGCTTGATCTTCAACTCCGTGGACCGTTCTTTCAGAATTGCCAGTGCCGTCCAGCTATCGAGATGAGTTCGGAGAAATGGCCATAAGTATCGGTACGGCAAAAACTTTTGGGGATAAAGAGTCTCTAGCATGGCGCGAACCCCTAGAAATGGCGTCTCTAATATCAAAGTCTTGAGAGCTACATTCTTCGTGAATAGATCTTGCTTGGCAGCAAGAGTTGTAGCAACTCCAGCCCCAATACTTTGGCCCCACACAACGACGTTGATTTGTTTTCTACAAGCTGATGTATCGACTCGCTGCTCCTCTTCTTTCTTTATCCACGATAAGGTAGCTTCGGCATCCAAAGCAATGCCATTCTCTGTAGGTCTTCCTTTTGAGGTCCAGTACCCTCTGTAACTGCAACATACCATGATATACGTGACCGGACGAGTCACCTTTGCATCTCTCAGCATACGTAGAATTGGGGACAAGAATGGGAGTCTGGGTGGTAGAGACGAAGCATTGCCTAGAGACAATGAGCTACAGTTCACAAGATTGGAGAAGAGAAGATGAATGACCCTGGAAATATAAGATATAAACTCGGTCTGTAGACAGTGAAGCAATACCACTATCAACATGTGCAACACATAGACTAATTTGTGTTCCATCAGCCGACCTGGTTCTTTCTTCCCTCCATTCTATGCCTCCGCACTGACTCTCGTAATCCGCTATGGTCTCAGATCGAGCATTTGGGGGCAGACCGGGCATGTAGATTATCTTGTTCTGGAAAACAACCATCATACAACACTTCCATATCCACAAGGACACGAAGAGGCCGGTGAAAACCACTGGAGGCACCAGAATGTTTGGCAGATTAAGAAATGTGCGGCGTTGCTGAATGGTGCCACGCTGCGACATGCGCGTTGTGAATGTCAATGGACGGCTAAGTCGCCCATTCTGAGGAACCATGCATTGTGGGATGCGTTGTACCAGCATGCGGTTCATCGTTACGCCAGGGGCTATAAATGTGTTTCTGCCATGTTCAGTGACCTAGATATACTGTAGAGATGGATGAAGTTGTGTAACAATAATTGTTAGGATCAGTCGATGATTGTTTTCAGCCTCGGGAGTCCCCACCAACACAAAAAAGCTCCCCGCCAAAAGCTGATCTGACGTCGGCCCCAAATTCTGTAGCCTGATTCTATAAACCCTTCACAACACTCCACTTCTACAGTATACAACGAAGATGGCTTCAGGAAAGGATAACACCTCGGCGTCCCCAGAAAAGCCTGCAACACCTACTCATATCTCGATAAATCAAGAGGATATAATAGGCCACGAAGGCCATGACTCCCCCAAAAGTACTGGCACGCCTCGAAGCAGTAGCGGTTGGGACGGCAAGTTGCGTTTAGACAAGGTCGAAAAGAAGTTGGAACTTGTGAACCCAGAAGCTTTGTCAGATCCAGACTATACCGACGATGAGCAAGTTCTCGAAGGAGAAGTTATAGCGGCAGATGAAGGTATGATCATGTCGTAATAGAGCGGTGCACACGACTAATATTATACCAGATCTTCTAGACGACTATGATGCCGATACAGATGAGATAGACTGTGTACATGCTCGTGTATCTTCACTACAGCCCCTCAAACTCGATCGCTTCAATGCTGTAAAACGACTTTGCTTCCGCCAAAACACCATTACAGATATCGAGTGCCTCTCCCACCTCGCGCCTACACTCACCGAGCTCGATTTCTATGATAATCTAATTGCACACATCCGCGGGCTTGAAGACCTCACCAACCTGACCGTCCTCGACCTCTCCTTTAACAAAATCAAGCACATCAAGAGGATCAACCACCTCACCAAACTTACCGACATATTTTTTGTGCAGAACAAAATAACTACAATTGAGGGTTTGGACGGGCTCACGAAACTGCGCAACCTAGAGCTTGCGGCGAATCGGATACGCGAGATACAGAACCTGGATACTCTAGAAGCATTAGAGCAGCTGTGGTTAGGAAAAAACAAGATTACTGAGATGAAGGGTCTTGATTCTTTGCAAAACCTCACGTTGTTGAGTATACAGTCCAACCGTATACGCCAGATATCAGGGCTCGATAAGCTCGTCAATCTTGAAGAGCTCTACATCTCACATAACGCACTTACGTCTCTAAGTGGTCTGGAACATGTCCATAAACTACGGGTGCTAGATATTAGCAACAACCAGATCACCAGCGTTAAAGGAATCCAGCACCTGAACGATATGGAGGAGCTATGGGCAAGCTATAACCAGATTGGAGACTTCGGGGAAGTGGAGAAGGAAATGAAGGGCATGAAAAAGTTAACGACAGTCTACTTTGAGGGTAATCCCTTACAGCTGAAACAGCCAGCACTATATCGCAATAAAGTAAGGTTAATGTTGCCTCAACTTATTCAAATTGATGCGAGTAAGTTATTTTTCTTTAGCTCTACGTGCCTTGCGTTGTACTAATGGCTATAGCACATCTGAGGGGATCATAAAGATGTCTTGTTCTTTATCATGAGGCATGAATTATCCAGGGAAGGCGTTGGCGGTTATCAATTTGAAATCAAGTTTCTTTGTTAGCCACATTTTTGCACTAATTAGTGGATCTCAAAGGACGTTTGATGGATTAGGCATAGAGAGATTGTACATTGATTGGGCAGATGAAAAATCAATCAATTCCACAGTTATCTACCAAACCTTTGCTGTAGCCAATTTCTAGGTATCAAAATACTACATAGAAGAGAATTCTTGAGTCCGAGCAATGCCACACAGCGTGTAAGGGAGATATCATCCAGCATACAAGTAAATTTGAGCCTAAGCGAAGATGTGTAATGTACCGAGATACTAGGAAGAATTAACATGAGCTCCATTAGAGGATGGATTGTACTACTACTTACATCTGTGGGGTTGTTGAATCTCAATCCCTTGTCGAGGCCGCTAATAGCTTCAATCTCGCTCTTGTCCAAGTCGAAACTGGTGACCTCCAAGTTTTGTTGTAGACGATTTTGGCTGTTGCTTTTGGGGATGACAGCGAGTCCTCTTTGGGTTGACCATCTCAGAAGCACCTGGGCGGCGGTCTTGCCGTGCTTCTCAGCGATCTTAGTAACCACTGGATGCTCGAACAAAACAGGGGTGTCCTTGGCCTTGTCCCATCCAAGCTCGACGAATGACTGAGGTCCAAAGGACGAGTATGCGGTAACGGCGATGCCCTCGGCCTCAGCAAGCTTCAGCAGCGTTGGCTGGACCAAGTAAGGGTGGTGCTCGATTTGAAGAACCGCAGGCTTGACTTTGGCATAACGGAGCATATCCAGAATCAAGGAACCCTGAAAGTTGGAGATTCCAATCGACCTTGCCAGCTTCTTCTCAACCACCGCCTCGAGTGCTGTCCAGGTTTCTTGAATGGGCGCGCCAATGGGGATGACCTCCTTTCCATCGTATTCCCATCCGGGGGGATATCTTACGGAGGGGTCGACGTATTTCAGGGCGACGGGAAAGTGGATGTAGAATAGATCGAAGTAGTCAACGCCCCAATCGGCCAATTGCTTCTTGACGATGGGCTCGACTTGATGGCCTTCGTGGAAGGTGTTCCAGAGCTTGCTCACTATGAAGAGATCTTCCCGCTTGACGAGGCCATCCTTGATTGCTCGCGCAACACCCTCTCCTGCTTCCTTCTCGTTTCCATAATCTAGTATGTCATCAGTTTTCATTCTCCCGCGTGGATCATATATGCCTACCACATGCTCCGTCAAACAATCGGTATCCAGTCTTGATGGCATTGTATACAGTGTCGGCACACGTAGCATTATCGACTTTCCAGAGTCCAAAGCCAACCTGTGGCATCTCATATCCATTATTGAGCTTGATTGTTGGGGACGTCATGATTGCGACAGGGTAGGATCTCTTGCACGGCTGTTTTCTCGTAGCAATGGGTTTCAGAGTTTCGCAAAGCGAGTTCGAGCTGAAGTTTGATGAGATGTAGTTTCTTGCAGAACTGGAAAGATTGAGATGTGTTAGTAACTGGCAGCAGAAGTGTGGAGAGTTCGAGATTGAGCACAGCTTTTTTGGGAGGGGAAGTGGGGGGGGGTTTGTTTACCTTGTATATTTGAGTCGCAAAGCCAAATAAGATGGAAGCACGTAACGGAAAGCAGAGGATGGGAGACTTTATACTTGGTATTATTAGGTTATCTTCCTAAAGTGCTACGGTTACCCAAATCTGTCATGCTCTGGATTGCAGACTAGAACTGGCGATTCTTCTCACTTCTCATACCGTACCAGCTACCCCTCCATGGTCGTGGCGGGGTCCAAACCCAATAGCAAAGCTTCTCTACGCACAACGCCACGTCCGGCATAGAGTTCTTCCTAGCAGAGAAGAGATCTCGCCATGCAGAAGGCACAGGGTAAATGTAATCATGTCGCAAACGGAGGCATAGATCCCATATCCTGTTCAGGCTATTTGATCTGAATGTTTTGGAAACCCCAGATGAGCTTGGCCGGCTAAATTGCTTCGGTATAGCGCCTCGCTTGGGTAAATCAAAGTTAGGGACTTTCAAGTGTCCGATTTTCAGCATCTAGTCAATCCAGTATTTGAGCTTAAATATTTGAGATACTCTTTCTAATAGCTATAGGCTGTGCTATGGTATTAGTCCCTTCCGTTCTGCTTAAATGTCGAGAATTTCAAGTACAGAAGTAGTCTACAGCTTGCTGTATACCACTTTCGTGGCAGTTTTGGTGGTAGTATTCAGGGCTTTTGATGCAAACGACCCTCCGTTTAGGCGGTTGTGCTTGTGTCCACCAGCGCAAGCAGTTCCCTAGTAGATTCCACGAGTGTTTCAGGTTGATTGCCTCGTACAGTGAAGTCGGGAACAAGTCCTCCTAAGAACCACGATCTCACTAGCCCCAGTCAACCCCTTTTCCTACCAACGCTAAGCGAGATGCTCATCAACAACCGATAGAGAACGAGCCAAAGAAAAAGAACTTTTGAGACTTTGCGATTTGTTTTCTCTTAAACGGCTTCAATGGGCTGAACAATTATCATCTTGGCTGCATCTGCTATAGAATGATGAGTTGGGTTTCTTTCTTGTATGCAGGTTTCACCGTCAGCGGTCTATTGTAAGAAGACGACGGGAGGATATTCCCTAGCCTCATATCATTAGGATATCAGCCATTTACATCATCAGTCGAACTCTTCCACTTCAAAGAAACCATTCACTGTCAGCGCCAAGCTTATTGACAAAAGTGGGGACGACGACAGCGATGACGACCGCAGAGGCATATAGCAAACTTAAACATATCCATTCCATAGTATCTGATACTGCTAATAAAGCCATCTCCCCACCAACCGGTTCCCCTCGAGATATTTTCATCGGTAACCATGGTCAACATTCACGTCGCCTACACGGCCCCTGTAAACCCAAGTGGCTTGTCGCCAGTTCTCACCACTTCACACCTATGGCAAGGTCTACAGCGCAAGGTTCGGAACGCACCTGACTTTGTTCCTGCGATTTTGAAATGCGAGGTACTCGAAGAGAATGACGAAGGAACGGAGGTTCTTCGAGAGGTTACATTCAAGGAAGGCTTTGGACCACCAGGCCCGGTCAAGGAGCGATGCGTAGAGTTCAAGCCTACGAAGGTTGGTCTTGTGATCATTCAATACGGAATCACAGCATAGACTGATATCATCCAGGTCGACTTTCATCAGGAGAATGGATCAACAAGTAAGTCTTATCGAGTTTCTCCAATTTCTTAAGATGTACTCTTGGCGCGTAAGAAAGGAAGTAGTTTACAGAAATATCTTAGTTACCAATGTGATCTCTGATGGCTCGAACGGAGCTGACGATCTGTACATGACTTATATTTTTGAGTGGAAACACCCAGAGATTGACGCAGAGAGTGCTGAGGTCAAGGACCTTCTTGCCAAGCACAGGGCAATGGCCAAGATGGCTGTGGACAAATCGATTGAGTCGATTCGTAAATTTGTCAAGGAGGGAGTGATTCACTAAACACGAACATGGTCATCGCAAAAATTTGACTTTGAGGCTGGCTTCAACTATTTTACACATTAATAATCTATCTCAAGACAGGCATAAATCAGTGTTTGCGGTGATGCATACTAATGAAGATCTGATTCGTTGTCGTGTATTTCCACCACTAATCAGAGCCTCCCCTTTTTCATAATTTCGTAAATTTGTGAAACATTATCATAGCATCGTAGAGCTCTATTAGACAGGCTCTTCATTGACAACAGTATCTATAGATCGATCAACAAGTTCGTTAACGTGGTTGGTAACATTTCGGAACAAATCAAACATAGTTACGCCAGCGGCAAGGTGAGCTCGACGAGCATGGTGTAGGCAGTTAAGCATGTTACGCTCATCCTGAACCAGATCCAAGAGGCGCTTGCGAAGATCAGAATCATGAACGTTGGCAGCAATGGCACGGGCGCGATCAAGAGAATGTCGGGCGTCCACCATGAGAGTATTTAGCATGCGTGTGGTACGAGTCTCGTTGTATTGCTCTTGAACCGAGGGGTTAACTGAGTCTAGAACATGTAAAGGACTGGTACGAGACGTAACAGAAGACCTGGAAGCGTTGATATGATTAACAGTGGAACTTTGTCCAGATCCTGAGCCAGGAACAGATGGTCCAGCGGTGGCTGCTCGAACTGCAGACGTTGGACGGTTTCTAACGGCATCGTATTGAACCATGCTTGAAGAAGCAGTGTTGTTTGCTCGTGGACTTCGGCTGAAAAGTGGACGATCGGTATGACGAGCAGTTCGAGTTCGACCTCCACGGATAGCATCAGAACCGGATTTAATGCGAGCGCCAATACCTGCAGTATAAGTGGCAGTACATTCCAATGGACTAGGATTAGTCTGGCTGGGCGAGGCATCGAGGCTTTGCTTGACAATACTGCTACTCTCTTCTTCGCTATGATTGGCATTTTCCTCATTGTTGTTATCATACTGCCTGCCTTGTTCTTGCAAAGCTTTAACCATAGCGGCACTATTAAGCTTCTGCTCAGATTCATCATCTGTAAGAAAGTTAGTATCTACTTTCTCGTCACGACCGATGGAATTAGATAAGGCTTTGTATTTGCGGAAACCAAAGGCTCTTTTATCAATATTGCAGCCTCCGCGACCTCCATCGTGACGTGTGCGATTAGTAGTAGCTGCAGCCTTTTGCGTCTGTTGTGCAGCTTCTTTGACATTCGGAGAACTTTTGGTACGGCGGCGAGGAAGCATGGATGACAATCGACCGCTGAAGCTCTTTCTACTAGAATGAATTATAGTAGTACCAGACGCCGATCGTTTCTTCGAAACGTTGTCTCGTTCTGCAGTAGAAGCGCATGGATCTGCAGCGCGAGCGGTGCTAGAAGCAGTGGGACGATTAAGTTGCTCTATCATAACGTATTAGTAGTATTTATAGCGCACTCCGCTATACTTACTTATTGGTGACTGAGGGCTATTTGTGGACTTCCCAAATTTCTTCTCAATCTTTTCTACCTCTGGAGAGCCTTTAAGTGAGGAAATACGAGGAGGAAACTTCTCATCTTCAGCGGACCCTGTAGGGATTCTTGAGGGTGAACGCTGATACAGTGTCTTACATCGGCCCAGTATCAAGTTCTCGGTCTCCTTACTGGAATGAAGACTTCGCATAGATCGAAAGGAATTCGTCACCCGTGCAGCAGGGTCATCTCCTAGGATCAAATTGTCGGCCTCTGGGTCAACACGAAGAGCGGATCGCCCGTACTTAATTCGAGGGGATACAGGTGGTTTCAAGTCATCAATCTGAAGGCGGCTGGCAACTCGGGAGAGTCCAGATAAGCTTCTTGAACTGAAGACACCCGAGGAAACAGGTAACGAAGTTTTACGAGCGATTGGAGACCCATAGATTGATACGTTTGCTTGTGGAATCCGGCTGAATTGTTGGCTTCGGGGAGCATTTGTCGGAGATTCTTTTGCCTGAAACACATTAGTCTATAAACAAGAACCATAATGGGCTGCAGCAGAGTTTTAATGCCACAAACCCATTCACGTAAGTGAGAATATTAATCGGTACTTACCGATGGACTAGAGTTTTGCTGCACGATCTCTACAATATCCTTCTGTGTAGTATCGGCAACCTCGACTTTCAAAATATTAATGCTCTTTATGGATTGCTTGTTGCATACGCGGCGAACATTCTCCTCATAAAGACGCTTCTCGGTCTCCATTTTCTCATGTACTGCTTGTGGAGACTTGTCTAATGCCTTTCCGTGGGTTTCTTCCATCTTTTCTAGGAAAACATCGCTATTAACGGCTTGTGGAGAGTCGGCTTCAAGCGCTGGATGCGTTTCATTAAGTGCCTGAACACCAGACTCGAATGCGTCAATGATACCACGGCGCTCTGGAGACTCGGCAATGCGCAGAGTGGGTTTAGCAGGTAGTGGTTTATCGACATATTGGGAAGCAGAAGCTTTGTCGAAAATAGATTGAACGTTAGTTCCTGGAACTGTGTCTTCAGATTGGTGTTCCTAAGAATTTCAATACTTGATTTCGTCAATCTAAGCTACTAACTTACCACCAGATGATAAACGCTATCTGATTTACCAAGATCTGAGTCTCTAGCAAGATCTAGAGGTTCATGTTCGGTGGTAAGATCGAAAGAATGAGGAGAAACACTTTCACGAGAGGTGCGCAATTCAGACTTGCTATCGCCAGTGGCACGCATATCGAGAGCACTTGTAACGAACGTGAGGTTGGAAGGCGGATGATCAGAAGTAGTCTTGACGTTCCACCAAGCAGTACCAACCAGCTTAAGTGGTATCGGATGTAGTCGAGTTGAGCTTTTGCTTCTAGACAGTCTTTAGTGAATGGGTTCGCTCATAATACCAAACAAAAAACACGAAGTCTTTGGGAGGAATACTTACGCGTTGAGGTTGTTTGAAGAATTAGAATCGTCTGCTGAGTTACCATCTCTGCTAGATCTGGTCAGTGAACGCGATCCGAGCCTCTAGAAGAAGTCCCAGTAGCAAAAGCTGGCCTCGGAAGGGAACTCACGGAACAACAGCCTCAAGATTATGGATGTGCTTTACTTGCTTGCCTACCCGAGGGAAGTCTTTGACATTAGTTGATGGCTTTGGAGAGCCATGTAGGTGAGCCCCGGTAGATCTCTGGGCAGACCTTTTGACGACATCCAGCAAAGACTGGGGATTATCTGCATTTATGTACACATGTCTAGCAACTTGAGGCTTTGCAAGGGACTTCTGTCTGGATGTAACACCATTGAGAAGCGCCATTATGGTGGTGACTTTATTGGCCAAGAATATTTGTGACTGTCCAGTCTAGTTGCTGGCTTTGTAGCTATTCGGGTTTGCACACTGGTTTGCTCATCAGTTCAAAGCAAAGACTTTGGTGAAGATGGTATGCTTTAGGGCTAGGAGGGAAGAATCGGAATCCTTGTATATAATGTATTGGGTTTCTCTGTAAACAAATACGAAAAAGGCAAAGAGGGAAGGAATTCGGAAAGCAAATGTATATCTTGGTCAGAATGGGTACAAAGAGATAAGGCGAAGGACTTCGGGTTTGTACATTAGGTAGAATGTTGTTGTGAAGCGAGTGTTAGCGCGATATTCAAAGTTGATCTTCACTGAAGCTCACATCAACTCCTTCATATCTGTGCATTGTACCAAAGAAAGAACTTGTGGCAATGTTGAAGGGACTTTATGATTACTATTGTGACATAGAAATAGGAAGCTGACTGCATTCCATCTCAAACGACTTTGACTAGTTACCTATAGAATCTGGCTGGCAGCTGGGTACATCTCTCTAAAGAACTTCTACTAGATCTTTAATTGACAGTAACAGGTGAAGGTCGGCTAAGTTTAGTTTTTTTATCCAACTAAAAATAATCACTAAAAGATCAGTGAGGTATTTATGAGTAAGAAACCTAAAATTACACATAGAAAATCAGTAAAGCTAGGCGGTATTCTAATTGAAGCAGGTCATATGGATCAATAAACTAGTCCAAACTTGAGACCTTCGGGAATGAATCTCAATAACTTGGTCCTCTCAGAAAATGTAACTGGTACCCTGCAGTATTGCAATAACTCAGCTCTATAAGTTACATGTGAATTAGCTGGAGTTGAAGTGTCATTGAGAGTTTTATGCTGAGGTGATTAAATATATTGATGAAAAGGCCAATTGGGACTAAATGCCGACTAGTAGGAGCTTATGTATTACCAGAAAGTCTTAGAGCCTTTCAAGCCAGTATTCATGCAATATATATGTTCTAGGTCATCATTTTGAACTTCATGGAGTTATTATATGGAGAAAGAGAAGATACAAAGGAACAAAAGTTGAAATTAAACGGAATTTTATAGTCGAACAAAAGGTAGCTTCAATCCCGCTTGAATATATGAGGAACAAAGCTAGTTCTTGGTCAAAGCTATGTAGACCGTCCAAAATATTTGGTACCGCATACATAGATTACATGTACTGCATCTTTGGCTATCTTACTCATAATATGCTTGTCTTTCCCCTTGGACTGTACAGGTCTAAAAGCTGCAGCCAGAACACTTTTCAATAAATCTAGCCTCACGTATCCGTCTTCAGCGTCGTAGCGAGCGAATGCAGCTAGACAGGCAATACTCATCTATATACTGACCTTCTGAAGGCGCTCATTCCTCTAATCTCCTGTCCTTCATTTAGACAAGTTTGAAGTGTTGGCCACATTGAGAAATGAAGACGTCATATAAACTCAAGAGCCTAACCGTCCACAAGTTGTGGACAAACACATGTATTGAAATAGATTTTGACCTTACGTGATATGATAATCTGTCTCAAAACCAACCAGGAAAATGCTGATCTAATTAATGTAGCTGTCTTGAGTGCGTCGAAGTCGTATGTGTTACAGATACGAGATATACGGTATTAAGGTTAATCAAAGATTGCTTCAACGAGAAGGGACGTAACTAAGGTACAGAAGAGTAATTTGATTTTATTGTTATGGTTGTTATCTGCAATCATTGCACTTTGTCTCTTGAAGAGCCTGTCCTATGGTCTATTCTTGCAATGCTGGAGAGGTTACTCTGAAATGGTTCTTATTCCGGTCATACCAGACTAAGTCGAGCCTGGAGCTCGAATCCGATTATAGTGAGTGCATAGCTTACAATGGTTGGAGTAGGGACTTTTGGTGGTCCCATGTAAACCTCATCTCTTGTAGCTTGTCCACACATATAGATGCAATTTGTCCTTCTTGCTCTAGGTGCCAGACTTAACTATACTTATCATGTTTATTCTTGACCTTGATGAGTAGCAGAGCTTCATGGTAATCGCCTTCCCGCTTAGCTCTTTTCAATTTTCTTACTTCATCATCTTCTAATTTTCGTCCAACTGCATCCTCTAATTCTTTGCGACTGATCTTTTCTCGGGCCTTCTCCTCTTTAGATGCCTTGAGCTTCGGCTTAAATCGTGCTTGCATCCGTATTCGCAAGGTTGTGTTGAAATTAGTCGAGTCAGCATCCCCTCTAAGCTCTGGTAAGGCGCTTGCTTTCGATGAGAGGGATGGTTTGATGGTCAGGAATGTATCTCGCAACGTCTGTATTTGAAAGGTACCAGGTGTGTCGGCTGTAGGGATAGACAGAAAGCTTTCAAGTGGAGAAACCGCCTCTGTTCCCGCAGATAATATCCCGTATTTGTCGCAGCTAAGATATCTTCCGTGATGACCTTTAAAGCTGAATGTTTCCGTTCCCGCGACTCTGTTCGCAACCCAAACCTGTCGAACATCGTGTGGCTCTGCTGTCGCGGGGTTTCCATCAATCATGTTTTCGAGAGGACTTGCAAACACCGCGCCATTGGTATCGCATGCTATACAGGTTGGCGGATCTGATGGTAGCACGAATAGTATAGGTCCTACTACATCTCCAGTTGCTTCAGCAGTCACCCAACTGTCATCATGAACCTCTGCTGGAGCTTCATCTTGCTTGGAATTTTGTTGTCCTTTGGTATCTGAGGATTCTCCAAATTTCTCATCTACATCGACTCTCTTCCGCTTCTTCACCTTCTTGTCGCCCTTGAACGTTAATGCTTTGACCATGATATGCGACGACGTGGTTGTTTTTGGAAGGTGGATTTATAGTCAAGTTTAAAGAGCTATGGAATATGCTATTTGGGCGATAGGGCGGGCGGTGCGGGGCAGAAATGGCTTGGCGGGACAATGTTCACTATCGGATTTGGCCGAATATACGGAATCTTTCTCTATCATGTGAGTTTTTTCCAGTTGAGTATTTCGATTGTTTTTGAGGTTCTTGATTTACTTCCTCAGTTACATTCTCTACGGCTGCTTCAGATATGGCTGCTACTGCTGTAACTGTAACTTTAGCTGATCTCCAGAGCGGTAAGACTCCCGTACTCTTTGAAAGGTAACGGCTAAACATGGCCAGGGAATGTGTCATTCGCTACACTAGAAGAAGCTTTTGGACCCTCTTCGTTGGGTATAATCATAGTCAAAGACGTTCCTTCTGAGTTCGTGGAACTGAGGCATCGGCTGCTAAGCTACTCGTCTTATCTTGGAAATCTCCCACCTTTCCGTCTTGGTTTGTGGAAACAGATTCTAGCACACCAAAAACAAGTCTAATGGATGGTAGAAAAAATTGAGAATGCAGCAGCAAAATACTTGACCGGTTGGTCACTAGGGAAAGAAACACTGAAGAACGGCCAAGTCGACAACTTGAAAGGCTCATACTATGCAAATTGTGCTTTCTATGTTGATCCGTCCCTTACCTGCGCCAAACCCACAGCTGAATTTTCCGAGGAGAACTTTCCTGAGTATTTAAGCCCAAACTTGTGGCCGCCAAAAAACGTTCTTCCGGGATTTCAGGAAACGTTTGAGGACCTTTGCAAGATTATCATCGATACAGGTGTCCTGGTAGCGCGAGCTTGTGACAAATATGCCGAAAAGGAGATTCCAGCATATAAACCAGGATATCTGGAGCACGTCGTCAAGACTTCAACAACTACGAAAGCTCGCTTACTTCATTACTTCCCAGCAGATCCTAAAGATGCAAAGCCTGAAGACAATGAGCTGGATGATGATTGGTGCGCAACCCATTTAGATCACGGCTGCTTGACTGGTCTCACATCCGCAATGTTCATCAACGAGACGAAACAGATTCCTTCAATACCAGTAAGCTATGCGTATAGCTCCAAATACTTGCCAGCCTTGAGTGAGCTTCCCACATCACCTGACCCAACGGCTGGACTATATATTGAGTCTCGAAATGGGGAAAAGGTGCAGGTTAAAATTCCAAGAGACTGTATTGCTTTCCAAACTGGCGAAGCACTGGAACGAATTACGAAGGGAAAATTTAAGGCTGTTCCTCATTTTGTTCGAGGCGTTCGACCTGGTGTGGCGGATGGGGAGAACGAAGGAGGAAGGATTGCAAGAAATACTCTGGCGGTCTTCACGCAGCCCAACCTGGGAGAGGTGGTGGATGTTGACCAAGACATTACCTTTGGTGAGTTCGCCCGAGGAATTGTAGAGAAGAACACCACCAAATAGAAATGGTACTATAAATATAAAAAAGGCACCCAGGTTACACAATCCATATGTTACTATTCCCAGCAATCATGATGAGGGATCGAAGGTCTACCTACCTGAGCCGAGCAAACAGTTCACGCCCAATGGGGGCGTTGGCCGGTCTGCATGAGCTGGTGTGGCGAAGCAACACCTGAAGCGAGAGACTATGCTTGCATGGCCCTTTCGCCACCAGTTCAAAACTTGGATTTGAATATCGTGCTGTGACTCTAACAAATGAAGGCAACCTGGGTAAAATAAATCTTGAATCACGATTAAAATATCAAACATGATGAGACCATGGGATAAATGTTGCCTGTAGCAAGTTTTCTCGGGGCTAATAGCATTGTGAGTATCAGCGCATTCGATACTATGTAATGTTTAAGGATAGGAGCATCTGCGTTATGGGACTTCCATCTCTCCGCACATAAGCTCAAGGCGGGTCATCTTCCCATATGGCTTTTTAAGAAAGAGAAGTTTTCGATGGTGTGTTTAGGACTTCAGATGTTCAAAATAGATTCACGGACAATTATCACAGCGATTGGCGCCGCCACCAGAAGCGGGGCCGGTTCCTTGATTCAGATTGGCGATGATCATGTGTACTAAGCTGTAGATGGAGTGGACGGAGTGTATGGAGTGTGTGGAGTTTATGGTAATAGTATGGAGTATGTAACTCCTCAACCCTGTCCTTACTACACAGCTATACTCTCGTCCCTGAATATCATCGCCCTGAACATCGTCACCACTTCCCCCCCCAATACACTCGTGTACAATGATACCCCCGTCAACACATCATTTATGATGTTGCTATTGCTACCGTATAAATTCGGTGTAAATGGCGAGAGTTTACCAACCCCCAACCCCAGCCCCGAACCCAACCCCATGGTTTTCCTTGAATTTAGTATATATCAGAAACCATGATTTATCACATATATATAGGTGAGTCATGGGTTTTACGCTTTGGTTTGCCACCTTCTAGGTGTTTTGGGGTGTACCTCTTCGGCAGTTTGTCTCATGATTTATGAAATGAGGAAGAAACTCAAGTTGAAAGAAAATAAACAAATAAGTAAATAAGGAGAGCACCGTTATATTACATCGAATTTAGAGGTTAATTGAAATTGAACGGTGTGGTGCGGCCGTTGTGTCTCATTGGCGTATAAGACGTGTGCATGGTGAGTCCTGTGAGAAGTACCGTAAATCGTGTAGCTACGTGTGGATTTAGACTTTCCGGGCTGATCACCCCAATATCCCGAGGCTAGCGTCCTCTGCCTTTATACGCTATTTATATGGATGGCGGAAACTAGATTCGGGCGCTGCAGCGCAACATCAACATCCCAAAGAGTGGGCCCAGATTCAAAGCGCAAAGCATAATGTCGGTTTTTCGTAGTTTCAGCCAATGCATCTATGAATTCCCCGCTGAAAATGGACGAATTGTACGTCAGTCACGTCTATCCCCATCTTGTATGGTTCCTTAATCTTCTTCAGATGGTCCATTGGATCCACCTCTTCTCGGGCTGGTTCCTGAATCTTGCTGCGTCCTTGCCTGCCTCCATAGGGCCGCTGTCTGGTCAAAAGTCCCAATGCCTCATATCTATTCATATACTTGGCCAACCCCCTCTACGGTGATTCCTCAGGATTATCTTTTCTGATCACATCCCACCACATTCGTTATCTTCTTTTGACGTGGTAATTCCTTAATTATGTTATTCAAGAATGCTGTCACGGCGTTGCTCGCCTCAGGACTTGCGTCGGCTCTTCCAACAAACGAGCCATTGTCTAAGAGATCGGTCAACTTTGGTTTTGGGGATGAGAAAGTGCGCGGTCTGAACATTGGAGGCTGGCTCGTTCTCGAACCATGGATTACACCTAGTATTTTTGAAAACGTCGACCAGTCATTGCGTATAGTCGATGAGCTTACGCTCACGCAAAAGCTGGGATCTGAAGCAGCCCTCAGCATTTTAAGACCCCACGTATGTATAGTTCTATCTACAGCCTCTTGCAATAAACTGACGTTAGTAGTGGGACACCTGGTGTACGTTTGCAGACTTCAAAAAGATTGCCGATGCTGGATTCAATACGGTACGGATACCAATCGGCTACTGGGCATTTTCGCTTGATGCTGGCGAGCCCTACACCCAAGGCGCAGCACCATATCTTGATGCTGCTATCGACTGGGCTAGAGGAACCGGACTCAAGATCTGGATTGATCTGCATGGTGCTCCCAAGTCTCAGAACGGCTTCGACAACAGCGGACACAAGACAACGCCAGCTTGGCAGCAAGGAGACTCGGTTGCACAGACCTTAGCAGTGTTGCAAACCATTACCGCAAAGTACGCCAAGGCAGAATATCAAGATGTTGTAGTCGCTATCGAACTGTTGAACGAGCCTCTTGGGTCAGCCTTGGACATGGAGACACTCAAGCAATTCTACAGAGATGGATTTGGACAAGTCCGAGCCGTCAGCGATACGCCAGTTGTGATCCATGATGCCTTCGAGACTCCATCTTCCTGGAATAACTTCCTTTCTCCATATGATGGTGCGCACAGTGTTATTGTTGACCACCATGAGTACCAAGTCTTCACCAATGAATTCGTCGCCATGCAACCTTGGCAACATCGCCAACACGTTTGCAATAGCGCTGCAAAATATGCTTCTGGCACCGATAAATGGGTCGTTGTAGGCGAGTGGACAGCAGCAATGACCGATTGCGCCCCTGCTCTCAACGGCTATGGTGTCGGCTCCAGATATGATGGAAGCTTTCCTGACTCTTCCTTCGTTGCTTCGTGCGCAGGCAAAAGTGACATTAGAACCTGGGACCAAACCTTTAAGGACGACATGCGAGGATATATCGAAGCTCAGCTCTCCGCATTCGAAAGCCAGACGCAAGGATGGGTGTTCTGGAACTTCAAAGCAGAGTCTGCTGATGAGTGGAGCGCATTCGCACTTCTAGACAACGGTGTCTTCCCTCAGCCACTGACCAGCATGAAATTTGGAACGATCTGCTCGTAGAGCTGAAAAAGAGAATTAACAACTGGGCATGATACCTTGGGAATGGAAATTAGATGAGAAAACTGGGAACTAGAATGGGATTTGGCGCATGGGAAATACACACTCTTTGCAACTTCAGCTTCAACTTCACATACGTGAATACTTCGGGGGGGCTCTGTCGGATAGTAGGCTTATTATATATACATATTTAAATCAAAATTTATACCCTTAAGAACAATAATTGTATCTCTTCCAGGCTTCATAAACTGCCTGACAGGAATTAGTGATGCCAATCGTGTATTCATTAGCTCATAAAGCAAAACGTTTGATCTGTTCCGTCAGTGGTTTCAGATCAGCTAAAGCAACAATCTGATAAGACAATTTTCCTGGCTGTCGTTACTATCTGAAGTATCTTGGAAGTGAAGCTGTTTGATCCATCACGTGACTTGATCATCAATGCTACAAGGCTTTTCTTCAACGGTTATCTTCCAGAAGGGCCTGATTTAGTGTTTCGAAGAGATAAGTGAAACTTGAAGAACTGGTTCGGAATAGAAAGTTGAAACGATAACCTGATGGTTTTGGCTTAAGAAAAGTTTGCAGCGACCTTCAAAAATTCTCTCACTCCAACCTCAAAAAGACGTACCAACTTTTTTAACGAGGCGAAAATGTATACTCTCTATAACACTTCAACGCACAAAGTTGGCACGTCGCAGGAGATCACTTACATATACGACATTATCCTCACGGGTGCCGGGCTTGCTACCATATCCTCAGATGACAGCCTGCGACTTCTTGACCCATCGCGGTTGGAAAGTGCACCGGTGAATTCAGTACGCCAAGTCAATCGCGATGTAACCTGTTTAAGGGTCTTGAATGAGGAGGGTATTGTAGTTACCGGTGGGAGGGATGGGAGGGTTGTAATTACGGACCTGAGGAGTGGAGAAAGGGCTGGAGAAGTGTCAAGTGGTGAGTTCCGGCTTTTTACATAACTTGAAGTTTTGGGTCTTGGCCTAGCTTTGAGAAGTCATCTTCTTAACTTGTTCCACAAGTTGTTAAAGTCCTCTACTTTTTTTCTGCGGAAGAAGAAACACCTTTGAGGACCAATCCTGACCTTATGCAGATAAAGGACCTACGCCAGCTCCAATTCTGTCGGTTGCTTGCACATCACCATATGGGCTAGCTGCTGGTACTGAATTGACAAACCATCAAGCCTCAGTACTATTATGGTATGCATTTTCCACCTTCGCCTAGGTTCAAAACTTATTTGAATAGGGACACACGATCACTCGGAGAACCAGTAGTGCAATATATTGAGAGCCACAGCGACGATGTCACAGAAGTAAACCCTCACATATTTCACCCTGGCAAAGTCCACTCATGTTAATAATCCTTAGCTACAATTTCATCCAACAAGACCTCAGATTTTACTCTCAGGCTCCACAGATGGCTTGGTCAACATCTTTAACACAACCATCGCAGACGAGGAAGAGGCACTACATCAAACCATCAACCATGGAGCATCAATACACCACGCCAATTTTCTCGGCGACACAGATATTTTCGCCCTATCGCATGACGAGAAGTTCTCCATGTACGAGCTCGTCACCAATCCAGAGGAGGGTGTGGAAGAACCTCCCCCTGTGCATTATGGGGATATGAGAGAAGGTTTGGGCGGAGAGTATATTGCTAACGTTGTAATGCGGCCTGATGGAGGTGCTGTTTTGGGAATCGGAACTCATAGGTATGGCCTCCCTTTTACCAAACTAGAGTGATTTGATACTGACTTCTGGTAGCCGAGAGAGCTTCGATCTCATTCAATTCAAGAAGAATCCTCCGTGGACGTTTTCACCAGAGTCAAAGGTTACATTGACTGGTGCTCATGGCTCGGAAATAGTGAGGGCTTTCTGCTTTCTAGATGAGGTAAGTTTACTCAAATTTGTGTTTCCAAGCGTAACTAATTAGTCTCTAGCATAAGACTGTGTTGACAGCTGGTGAGGATGGACAAATTAAGGCTTGGAGAGGCGAATGAAAATACGATATTTGATAGAGAGCGTTCTATATAATGCAGATAGTTCATGAACTTTACCTTCATATTAAATACCAATCCATCTATTTGAGATATCTATTATCTGGCATTCCAGCACAACTAAGTATTTCTGGTAGTATTAGTAGATTGAGGCTCTGATGCTCACGATTTTCTTCTCTAGTCAGCAATTGAACAGTAAATGAGTGTTGAAGTAATACATCGTAATTAAGTTAGATTCTAGCAATTTTAAATCAATTGAGAAGAATGACATGAATTGTCGTTGGGGGAGTGTTCTAAGAGCTCGGCCGAAGGATGGTGACAGATTTGTAAAACGCCACGCGACAGCTTGAAGATGACAGCTTTAAACAACACCGGTTTCTAACAAATAACTCTCAACGTCAACAAAAGACATTACCGTGTTCAATTATGAGATCATGATACCTTTAAGTTCCCTTTCTTCTAGAACGGAGTAATTATTGCGCAAAACTCTACAGTATGAAGGGACACAGTCAACGGCTATTGCCGATTGGTATCTGTAAGTTACGGTACACGTTTGAAAACACCGAAGCTCACAATTGCCCCCCACAGTATTTCTGCGACTTCTCCTTCCATTTGTACATGCGCAGGTGGCAGAAGTTGTAGATACAACAGTCAGTGCGGACGGAAGTCTGCAGCCTTCATTAGCAGCTCACTCGCCCATAACTCAAAAGCCCTTAAAGAGCGAGGACGATGGCAGGACAGCAGATGGTAAGGAAAGATTTCACATTACCTGCGCATTATTAACCAGAATATAGCTGCAGATCTAGTCGAAAAAGCTCTGGTTTCCCTCCAACTCTACGAACGACGAAACCCCCGTCCAGTCAAGAACTCTGTGGGGTTATTAGGAGCAGCAGCCCAATATGTTTTAGACCTTCTACCGAAGCTCTCAACTCAAGGGCCTGACATAAAATCCGATAGAAGAGAAAAGGCATTGCCCAAGGCACTTGCGGATGCGGTGGGGTTGCTGGAGGAGGCCGAACGACTTGATAACCCGGATGCTATCTACGTTTTGGCTCAGATGAGCTTTTTCGGAAACTACAGTTACCCACGAAACTTCGGAGATGCTTTCACTCGTTACAGTGCGCTGGCTTCCTTAGGAAATAGCTCGGCACAGCATATGGTTGGATTTATGTATGCGACGGGCATTGGAAACACGGAAATGGATCAGGCAAAAGCACTGCTGTATTACACATTCGCAGCTCGCGGTGGCAACGCAAGATCAGAGATGGCGGTTGCTTTTCGACACCACAGTGGGATTGGGACAGGGAAGAATTGCGAGGTTGCTGTTAAACACTACAAGAATGTAGCTGAGAAAGCTATCGAGTGGTACCGGTCAGGCCCACTAGGTGGCATGGCTTGGGTACAGGACTCATACCGGCTTGCGGATGAAGAAGGCGGTATATATGGCGAAGGCGCCAGTTTCTCGAGCGCAGGAAACAATGCCAATAGAGGTGGCCCCAATTCAGATGCACATGCTGCCTTGGAGGATGTTTTGGAGTATTTGGATTTAATGTCGAGGAAGGGAGATTTTAAGGCAACATTCAGTCTTGGACGAATACACTACGATGGGCAGAAAGGACTCCCACGAAATATGAAAGACGCCAAAAGATACTTTATGAAGGTGGCGAAGCTATATTGGCAACGAGACGGCCGAATTATTGAAAGTGAAGCTCAGAGAAAGCCAGGATTGGAGAAAATAGCCACCAAAGCCGCAGGGTATCTTGGCAAAATGTTCTTGAGAGGCGAGGGCGTCGAGCAAAGCAACGAGAAGGCTAAGATCTGGTTCGAGCGTGGAATTAAGAGCGGTGATGCTGGATCTCAGCATAGCATGGGACTTATGTATCGGGACGGCCTTGGAGTTCCTAAAAACTTAGCTAAAGCTCAGCTACTCTTTCAAGCTTCTGCTAAACAGGATTATGCACCAGCGCAGGTAGCTCTAGGTGCTCTTCATCTTGACCAGGGCAGCCCGAATGACATGCTGGTTGCGAGCAAGTACTTTGATTACGCTGCTCGATACGGCAATGTTGAGGCTTTGTACTACCTTGGGGAGATGAACAATTTGGGCATTGGACGAGAGCCTAGTTGTGGCCTGGCTACTTCATACTATAAGATTGTTGCAGAGAAAGCAGATCCTCTTCTTACAGCGTTTGCGGAAGCCAATCAAGCTTTCGAAGATGGAGATAGTGAATTGGCATTTATCGACTATCTACTGGCAGCTGAGCAAGGTTACGAGAAGGGGCAAGCAAATGTCGCATATCTCCTTGATCAAGAGAAGTCAAAATGGTCGCTACCTTCTTGGCTAGCTATTGTCAAGTCAATACGTCCAAAATTGCTGGAAGATTCGAAACTTGCCCTAATATATTGGACCAGATCAGCCAAACAGTCAAACATAGACTCAATGGTCAAAATGGGAGATTACTATCTCAATGGAATTGGTACTTCAGCGGACGTAGACAAAGCAGCCTCTTGTTACACGGCAGCATCAGAGTATGAACAAAGTGCCCAAGCTTTGTACAATCTTGGATGGATGCATGAGAATGGCATCGGACTTGACCAGGACTTTCATCTTGCAAAGAGATATTACGACTATGCTCTAGAAGCGAATGAGGAGGCATATCTTCCAGTGACTCTGAGTCTGATTAAGTTGCGACTTAGAAGTGCCTGGAACACGTTCACACATGGCCGGGTTAACTCCATCCAAGACGAGCCAGGTATGTTCTTCCCTAAACTCCCCCCTACTCCACCTCCAATTTCGAATATTAATGCTGACTATTCACTCAGCACCTAAGAAACAATGGTCACTTGCAGAGTGGATCAGTAATTTTCTGCAGGAAGATGAAGGTTACGCAGCCAGTTACGATGACGATAATTATCTTCCAGATGACGATCCAATGCCAGGTGGAGATGCTGACGGCATGTACGATGATGTTCTCTATGACGGTTTTGGAATATTGGATTACTTACTAGCCATGTCGTTCGTCTTTGCACTAGTAGCACTGATATATCATCGGCAACGTGTTGCCGCGGAGGTACAGCGGCAAAGAGAACAAGGGCAGCAGCAAGGACAGCAGCCTCAAGACCCTCAGCAGAACGATAGGGGTTTATTTCCTGGACCCGGTGATCCAGACTTTAATCAATGGGTTGCGGGAGGGATAGGTCATTGAGTTGATAGAATGTATGTCATATGTATATAAAGCCAAAGAATCAATAAGTAAAAAGTATAAAGGCTGAACTTTCAAGAGTTGTAATATTCCCATCCAAGTCTCATAGAGCGATTCTTTGAATTCAATCGTATGCTCATAATTGTATCTCGTATTTAGAGCACTTTCTTCTCTAAAGATTGCTGAGGTACAATTCGAGACTCACTAGTCCAATTATGCTGCTGGTCAAGGCATCCCCACTATTTCGGTATGGCCGTGCTCCACTTCTAGATCCTCGACACAACTCAAGTCCAAATGTATGCTCTCAACATCACATTACCCAGAAATGATATTATCAATTTATGCATAAGTGACGTTGTGACAGCTTTAGCATCTTTCCACTCAGATAATCGAGAGAAAATGTCCACCCCTGCAGCCAAACGTCGGAGAATTGACGCGGCATCAACAACTCTCTCTAAACCATTCCGCTCTCCTTTCAAGTCGCCACTCAAGCAACCAAATGGTACACCCAACACCTCCACTTTGGCATCCGTAACTACTCCAACGTTAGCTGAGAAAACACCGAGTCTCACAACTCCCCGCTCACTTCGTGGAAAGAAGTCATTCACGTCGCCCGTCCAAGCTGCAGCTTTGAATGTAGATCCAGACATCACACCGTTGTTGAGAAAGCAACGGGAATTGGAAAAGCAGCTGAAGGAGGTGCGGGAGGCCTTGGAAATGGCGGAGCAGGCGAGGAAAATCGAGAGGGATAGTAAGAAGAAAGGCCATGTGGTGGTGGATGCTGAGTTGATCGAGTTGGCTGGGAAGTGGAAGGTTGCTAGTCGACAGGCTGCCGAAGAGTTGTTTGGTAAGGTTAGGGACAGAGTAAATCGGTAAGTGATTCTCTGCTACATGTCAATCAGGTACTTTTGTGTGGGAAAGCTGAGAGAAACAGCATGGGTGGTCCAAGAGCCTGGAAGGAGATGCAGAAAAAGCAACAAGAGTTTCAAGGAGGATGGGACAATCAGGATGAGCAGCCGCACAATCAAGGTGATAATGATGACAATGACGGTGACGACGATGACGATGATGATGAGGAGAAATTTGTTGAAAAGAGAGACATCTATGCTGAATATGATATTGACCTTGAGACCGAGAATGAAAAGTCACAACGTCCAAAGGGAGTGGGCGATACGGGGGAAATGCCAGGTCAAGAAGATGTAATATTGGTCACCTCACACCATTACCACTACCGCGCTAACATGGCACAGGAATTCACCATGGCCATGATGTTAAGGACGCTAAATGTGGACCTAGACACTATTGGCTACGACCGAGAAACCCAGATGTGGATTGATTGTTGATACTAAATACAGGTCCAGTCTAATCTGAAATATCTTATGATTTGCTATTGTATGCTAGAGTGTCTGTGGTCTAAATAACGTTGCTATGCTTGCAACCACTTTCCATATAGATCCTTTCTATAGCCAATTCAAGAGACATAGCTTCATTATGAATGTTACTCTGTGAGGAAGAATCGATTTAAACTGAGATTTTAAAACAGATACATAGAAGGAGTTTGATGTCAGCCATGTGCAAATAACTAGAGAACAATAAGGGATCACCAATTGATAGGATGAAGTATTCATCGACACCATATTTTTACCCATTGTGTGATCACATGCTATTTAGATAGTTAGTCGCTACGCATGTAGTATTTTGCTTGACTATGAATATAATATCCACCAACGTCACCATACGGTAATTCATCGTGGGCACTTGAGAAATGTGGGTCGGGTTTCGCTAAAGCCCCTTAGCAGGATAGAATTACAGGTTTTGAATTATTGGCGTCTAAATGAAATCTTACTGAGAGAAACATAAGACAAGAAAGATGGTAAATGATGAGCTGCTAGTTAACTACGTTTGCCTGAGATCTAAACCAAAGTAATATCTCAAACTTTGACCCAAAATGAGAAAAATTAAATTCAAGTAAAAGTAACTCTGGTATGATAATTTCTAGAAACCTACAACCTTTGATATCATGAACAACATTACCTCTTCAAAGCCACAGTAAGATCAACGCAAAAGATGAAACAGGAAAAATCTCGGCAACCAGTATCATCCTACCACTTTATGCTCAAAACTCCGGAGAACCAGTTGCACGCAACACACTAGTCAACATATCCTCTCAACTACCAAACTATTACTTGTATCGTTTATCTTTGAGAGGTTTACATCTATTCTACTTGACAGTCGTTATTCGTGAGTCCGCGCAAAGCTTTTGTATTCTGTTCCAATTTGCTTCATCTTGTGGTGGCTCGTTGTGTTCCCACATCAGATGATCCATGAACGAGTTCCTATCATCAAACTTCACGGAATTAGAGCTACAATATGCGCTGGCGCGACATTCGTATTGAATTCCGAGTGCAAATCGCTCCCAACGCTTGGTTCTGGCACGACTTTGTCTTAGTCTGACTAATTTTTCTGCCAGAAGCTCGATTTTTTCCTTTACGGCTTGCTGCTGGTAGTACATCTCTGTGGATTTCTGAATACGTTCAAAAGTCTTGTACCCACTACCATCGACCCTCCATTCATTAATCTCTAAATCAGAAAGATCAGATGGCCCTTCAATTGACCAGTACCCATCGTCTAATTTTTGGGATAAGACACGGTCAACTGAACTACCCTTTTTATGATACTTAGACGACGGGTGGGTGTGAGTATAGAACTTTCGTTCTTTTGTTGGGCCAGATCCGAGACTAATAAGTAGCTTAACGGGCCTTTTGATATCTTTGCTGAACTCATTGATACCTCGATATATCTCGAGGGCGGGGTTGTTTCTCCATATCGCGCCGTCGCGATACTTGACATCTCTAATATTAACTCCTTTAAAGAAGCCTGGAGCCGCAGAAGTTGCTCTACAAATATCGTTGATCTGTATGGGCTTGGGCGAGCCGCTGGTGACGCGAGTCAACGACATACCTTCCACTTGCTCGTCAAAGCTACAGAAGAGAACCGGCCGCTGCAAACCTTGTTCGAGTTTGTCTGGCATTGCTATCACAATCCTGTCCATAAAGTAAGCAATAATGGGACAGAAGAAGAAGGAATACGAACGTCTTGCACAACTCTGGATCTGACGCAAATTCATCGCTGACCGCATCTCGGCTCATAGCAAGATCAAAGCTATTCTTGCACGGTCTGAAATTATCATCCAAGCCTCTTTTCCGATCGTTCAGCAATTCTTGGAATGCACGGTCAAGTCCCAAGGAATTGGATGTCTTCGCTTTACGAAATGGTACAACTCGATCGTAACGAGACATGGTGGCACCCATGGTTCTCCATATAGTCTCAAAGCTCCGAATCCCTTGGTCGATGTTCAGTCTCAAACGACCGAACATCACAGCAATTATTCTATTCAAACTTAGCATGTTCAATAAAAACCATCTTTAAAAATTTTGTTACATACCCTCCTACGCTAGTACCGCCAATGTAATCAAAATAGTGGCATGGAAGATAAGTTCCCTCAGCCATCGGAATCCTAAAGCTAGAGCGGGACTCTGAGTCCCCTTGGGTAGCATCAGAGCGAAAGAGCGGAGAATCAGCACTTGATGTTGCGATGTTGTCCGGGTCGATTGTACGCTCTAAATAAGCTATCCTCTCGAACAAGTACCTCAATAGATATAGTTGACACAGAGCGCGTACTCCTCCACCACCTAGAAAATGCTTAAGCTCGGTGTAATGTTTTCTGTCGGCAACGTGGGTTACTGCTTACTGCAACTCAGAACAATGCTCTCGTTCCATAATGGTAAATCGTGCGATCCACTGCGGCTTTTAAGAGCTTCGAATTTTGGAAACTCCTGGGTTGTTCGATTGCTCGCCTGAGTAGAAGGAAGACTATTATTCGGACTGATGGAGGACTGGCGACTCAGTGAAGAAAATCGCCCCTCTGTCCTTTCTTTATCTATCGGTTCTTCTCGAGCTCCTTCCGATACTGCTGGAAAGTTTATGAGACTGTCGATACTCATTTCTAAAGCTCACAGCACTTTTATTTCCTGGCGTATACATTGATGAGAGTAAGTCTCCAGAGATAAGAACGGGGTGTCATTCAGCATAAAGCGGTCGGCAACGAGAAGGGCTACGTAAGGCACACTTGGGCAATCCAGTGGCGTGGTGATTCGATGGTGTAAACTATATGATGCACGAGGCTGAGAGTCACATCAACATCAGCCCTTATGGAACAATGGCGCACCATGAGATCGAGCGTGTGTGCCTCGCAAAGTCCTTGCCGCCTTGGCTGAGACAATTTTGCCTTGCCATAAGTCTCAGAACGGCAAATGACTTATTGTACGGTGAGACGTGGCTAGACCTGCTTCAGCGGTGGCTTTCCAAGTATCATGCTAGAGAGCCCGACATAAGCTGTGAGTATTTAACACGGCTAACATTTGAAGATACTGAATTGAAATGAAGACGTGTCAGTTGATAGAAGGCTAAATACGTTAGAGCCCAATAAAGACTCATTGATAATGAGTCAAAATCTTCTATTGGTTCTTGCAGTGTTTGATTTCCCGAATACCACATGTTCGACACAGATTGACTTGTAACTTATACAAGAGCATAACTCTAGTTATCCTGTCTACAGAGACACAGGTCAGATGTGTTTAGTGGGTAGGAACATGGCTGGAAGGGGTCATTGCCATCTAATAGATATTTGCTATGAACCACATTAGACCTAACTACAAATGTGCTATGAAGTATCCGATATGAATAACCCAGCCAAACTTCTACTCAGTAAGTGAAGAAATAGCTATTTACTGTGCAAGTGAAGGAACAAAATATGAGAACATCGTTGTTGTTGGCACTTCACATACACATATCTCAGGGTCATTTTGTTTCAATAGAGCCCTCCGATTTCTTTCTTGGAGAGCTGCTCCTCATTATCTTCGTGTGAGCAGAATGCTTGCAGTTCAGTCGCGGTTATGCGCCCTTGAATAAACATAGTCAGCATTGATCTCCCAAACATCCGCTTCATATTCTTCGTTGCTGAAAGACTCCACGGCCGAAAATAGCCTTCTGGAGTTCTGTATTTAACTTTGATCCCACGGGGTAGCCTCCAAAGACAACCTTCTTGCACTATCTTATGTGTTAGCGTGTAGCAAAGCAAGCGGGACAAAACAGCGTACATCGCAGTTCAGTCTTCGGTATTGCTTCCCACCTTCTCTCAATCACGTTAAACCGAAGAACCTCTGTTCCAGGTATATTATTTGCATTGTCAAAGGATTTTATCCTTTTTTTCTTCCGTCGACTATCAACAAGCCGAATCCTACTATTTGTGCTGCTGATTGAGATAGGGTCTGTCGCCATGTGAAGAATTGTAGGTGGAAACTGCTCAATCTCCTCGATTATCGGGCTAGGGGCCACGCTACGTTGCGGACGAGTTGGTTCGGTGGAGCTCATAGTCTTTAAAGTAGACGAGTCGAGGGAAGCTGTGAGAAAATGGGACGTAACTGGTCGTGTGGCTGAATTATTAGCAATATGAAAAACTCCCTCTTCTATGCTTTCAAGCTGTTGTTGCGGAGCGGTAGCTGATATAGGTTGTGCTGGATGATCGTGAGTTGCTAGATCAGATGCTTGCCGTTGTAATACTATCGATGGAGAAAAAATGGCTTCGATCTGTGAAGCTGTTGAATTCTATACGTATATTTCTTAGCAAAATTAATCAACAAGAAGGCAGGTAAACGCACATGAAGAACCGCCCCGGATGGTACCACACTCGTCTGTGGTACTGTAGGTGGTTTATCTACTCCCTCTAAATGAGAACTACACTGTTCTAATATTGAGCTTTCGGTGGCATCATGCCCATTGGAGAGGACAGACACAGACAATTGATTTGCCATCGAAGTTTCCATCCCTGTGATTCGTTTCTTGTTCTGTGACATCTCCGATGTCTCTTTCCCAAGAACAGTAAGACTTTTCTCGGGTGAATATCCAGCGCAGTCCTAGAGCAACATCAGCAAAACCCAGAAATACACATTATGGCATTCGAACCTTATTACGACACGATTTACAACCATGACTGATTGCATCGAAGGTCCTACAAATCTCCTTTAAGTCTACACCCATATCTGTCCGACACGACTCCTTGACCATACGCAGAATGATTGGTAAGCCTTGCTGAACCAGATATGATTTCCACGAGGGACTGTTCTGAGTTTGAATAAAGCGTTCCAACACCGTAGCCCACATACTGAACTGTTCAAAGTCTCGATGATATTCTATATCATCATGTCCCGTTCTGTCAAGTATGTATTCATACATGTGTTCCAATTCCTTCCCTAGCAGTACCGTTATCATTTCTAGAAAAACGCACCCTAGAGAGAAGATGTCTGATTCCATGCCTTGGTCACTTCGTGCATCAACCATTAGCGGGGAGGCATACTTCACTGTGAAACGACCGTCACCACGAGTAATTGTGGCTTGGTGGCTGGGGTATTCGTTTGAGATGCCGAAATCAGTCAAAAAGACCGTACCAGATCGATCTATTAGTATGTTCGCAGGCTTGATATCCCTGTGCTTGAATGGCATTCTCCTCTGGTGTAAAAACAGCAAAGTCCGTGTTAAACAGCCAAACCACGGCTTTATCATCTCTCGTCGCTTTTCTACAATGGAATCAAACTGTAGAAATTGATCCAGATCCCATGCTGCTACCGGAAACATCAGGATACCCAGGTTGCTTCCCCTTGTATAGTATCCGAGGAACGCGACGATGTGATCGTGACAAAGCTTCTTCAAGTTTTCCACCTCTTTTAATGCTGCTGCTTTTTCCTCTTTCGTACCGTGCCGTACGATCTTATCAGCTACCGTATCTGTGAAGCCATGTTTGCTAGTGGTTACTTTTGATGCCCAGACTCTGGCCCTTGAACCATTTCTATTGCCCAGCATTGCAACATGTTCCAATGGCCACCAATCATTGACTCCAAAATCTTTGTAGGAGTCCGCCGAGTTCTCCCAGTGAAACTTGAGAGAGCTCCTGCGAAACTCGTAAAGGCTCATTTGGGAGGCGTTTGGTTCAAAGCTCTCCTGACGAGACACGCCCGAATAATGTCGCCCGAGGGGTTCACCTATCTCTACACCATTATCTGCTTTGAATGCAGACCTTTCGAACCCTAAAGCATCATTTAGTAGAGGAAACTCTATTCATAATCCTCCCTGGAGACCATACCCTTTGGACTATCAGTTCTAATCAAATTAGAAGAGCCAGCGAGTGAGTTTCCAGTAACATTTCGGCCTTTGGGGCTGTCCGTCCGCACAAGACTAGAGGAGCTCGCGATGTTGTTTCCCACTAAATGCCGCGATCTGTGTGTCCGCGAGCTTAATGTTCGGTTTAAAGAAGATGAGCTGCTTAATGCTGGGTTACTGAAACTTGGTGATGTCGGAGAGGGTGGATGACTTTGTGTCATGGTCACATTGTGTGCACGAGTACTTGTCAACCAGTCTGTGAATGTCAAGCCGACATTAAGAAGTAGGGGATGGTGACTAGTTCTAAATGGTAAGATGCAAAAGAGTGAAGTATGGTTCCTGGGAGCAAGAATAAATGGAATCAAGGTGCATATACTACTGTGATTGGTGAAAGAAGTCCAGACGAGGCTGGGGAGTAGCTACCTTCCAGAGGAGATTAGAGATCATCGAGAGCTCTTGACTTGGGACTTAGATAAAAACTCACGCCAAAAGAGCCTCAGCCTTGCTGATACTGAATAGAGTCTAAGCATAATGGCTTTGATGCGGCCCAAAAAATATCAAATGGGGGCGGCTGATGCACCAGGATCAGCCCATCGTGAGCAATTCCGCTCCAAACAATAGAAACTCCGAGCGCCACATCTTATTCTTTTGCTCAACCAGGGCGTTACTTCACACCTTCAAAGCAGAATATTGAAATGGCTGATGCCACCAAATCCAAGACTGGTTAGAGGGGAGACAGAATGTCATGCTTGCTCATCTACATAGCCCCTTAAATTAACTCCAGGTAGGCAGACTAGGCGTGAAAGGCTGACTTTAGAGCAGGCGGAAGACAACTTAGGCGTTTCACTCACAGTTCGTAGTCATATATACTGACCATAGGACTGATAGATAGATAGTTTTTGAAATACAATAATACGTTTTCCTGGGTAGAATATGGATCCTGGATCTGCTATCTCTCTTGGACTAGGTGCAGCATCACTAGCGATCCAAGTTTTCGACGGAGCAGTCAAAGGTGAAACCCGAGCCTTGGTAGGTAGGAGAAGTAAAGTATTATCTGACATGTAAAACAGGATATGAGTATTTCGCTATTGCCTCAGACATGCCAGTAAGATACCAAGGCCTAAGGCAAGTGATATAAAAACACGCTCTCTAATCTTAGAGAAAGACTTAAGGAGACAGTTAGTTTTGAGACAAATATGTGGAGTTTAAAAGCCTTAAGACTGTCTCAAGGGTAAAGAAGTGCCATAACCTGATCTTGAACTTTAGAGCTGGTTATTTGCATTTGAGCTGACTTGGAGATATGAGCAGGCTTCGGTTGCAAATCCAATACGGAAAACTACTTGACTGGGGCGAGGCTGCCGGGATAGTAGAAAGTCAAGATGTCTTCGACAAGAAAATGAAAGTACATGGCGGAACAGTAATGGCTCTATTAAGTGAAATGAGATCATTACTGAAGAAAATGAGAACTTACGCGCTGCGATACGACGGCATTGCAGGCCAATTACCAGAGGAAGAGAAAGCTAAAACAAGATACCAACCAATTGACACAGTGAACATGGAAGAGTATCGTGCTATCTTCGAATCGAAAGATGTTCCAAGAGATAAGCGTAAATATCCCAAGGGATTGAACCGACTCGTTCAGTTGGCGAGTGGTGGCAAAGATATAGCCAAGCAGCCAAAACGACTGCGTTGGGCTGTTATCGACGAGAAGAATTTCAAGGACGACTTGGATCGGATGGTGTCGCTCACAGATTTCTTGCACGAGACTCTGGGGGATCACCAAACAAAGTTGTTGAGGGAAACCACGCAAGAAACTTATTTAGCTATTCTGCAACTCACCAAAGATATTCATCAGATAAAAGTGGTAGCGGAAGTAGCTCTAGAGGCAAGAGTTGTAGATAGCGAGAACGATGGCATTTCCATGGTCTCCAGGGCAGAGACTCTAGTAGAAAGATCTTTCCATTCGGAGTCTGGCTATTCATTAGGAGCTGATTTTTCAACCATCCGTGGGATGACAGTATTTGAGAAACTTGCACACTTCCGCGCAGTGAATGCTAGCCTCTATCATCCTCAACCATCTACACCCCTTCCCATGCCCGAAATCGATATGGACAAAGAATTGTCCAATATGCATCAACTTAAAGGAACCCAGAATATGGCCGCAATCTACCAGGGCAAAAATGTGTGGGTAGAATGGAAAGCTTATACAAGAGATGATCAGATTGAGACAGCAACCGACATTATTTACAAGCTTTCCGAGAAAGTTCGACGTGACGCTCAGCGCCTTGTTGCACTCTTACAGGCGAAGGAGAAACCAGTTGAGTTCTGCGTTCCAGACTGTGCAGGATACTGCGACGACTCAGCCAACGACCGTTTTGGTTTTGTGTACGAAGTTCGAGATACCAATTTGAGATCTTTCCGGCCCATTTCGCTGCTTCAGTTACTTGAAGGTGATTCAGTGTCCCTGAAGGCGAAGGTGAGCCTAGCTCAGCGACTATCGACTTGCTTACTGTATCTCCATGCAACAAATTGGCTGCATAAGGCTTTGAGAAGCGCCAGTATACTATTTTTCAGCGCCAGTGTCACTCCAGAAATAGACAACCCATATATCAGCAGTTTTGAATATTCCAGACCAGACAAAAACGATGCGACTTTTGCTGGCCCACCCCAAAACCCAGACTGGGCTGTTTATTGCCACCCGGACTACCTTGGGAGACCGGGTAATTTCCGTAAAAGCTATGACATCTACAGTCTAGGTATAATTTTGCTGGAAATCGCATATTGGAAGCCAGTGACAGAAATTTTTGGGATTGATTCCTTGGGAAGTGAATCAATTGCTCAAGAAGAATTCAGTGTTGGGGAAAGAAGCCGACGTGTGGCTGACATAAGACATTCCATACTTACAGAACCAAAATACCTGGAGAATGTTCGCAATACCATGGGCGACAAATATCAGAGCGCAGTAAGAGCATGCATTGCTGGCCTTGACTACTTTCACCTACCCAAGGAGGTCGACCAAACAGATCCCGTTATTGCAACTCTCCTTCAGCAAGCCTATCTCCGTTTGGTTGTGGATGTACTGAACGCGATTTTGGTTTAAAGACTTGATATCATAATTGAATTTGCAGGCTGCTAAAATAAGGAAAAAACAACAAGCTCTTATGTTATGGATCTAAACAGGAAAGTATCTGTTTGATTTACCTCACTCTAGTTTCTCATTTGAACACTTCATAACAGCTGCTACTCGCAGTAAAAGATAAATCATTAAAAATAGATTTTTCATAAATGAATTACAGTCATCTTCATCTCAAGACGTGAGCAATGATGGCCTACTTAACAATAAATGGAAATTTGATTCCTTATCTACAGTCTATACAGACTAGTACGCAAACGCGGCTTGAGTTAGTGGTAAACTGGTAGCTGCCTCGCAGGTCATGTGCACTCCATCCGCCTCAACTCTGTAATTTTCGGCATCAACTGTCATCCGTGGCATTACGTCGTTGAATTTCATGTCCTTCTTTCCAATATTTCTGCAATTCTTGACAGCCTCAATTCTTTTCTTAAGGCCATAGGAAGCAATATTTCCACTGCTAATGGAAGCCTCGGAAACAAATAAGATGGACGTTGATGGAACTAGAGGGGCGAACATGGGACGAGAAATAATTGGCTGAACCGTAGGTATAGAGGCATTTGGATCACCCTAGATTTATGTTAAAACACACTGAGAAAAGCGAGAGGCAAGACGCTTACCATTTGTGCATTAGCGATCAAACCACTTTTGATTACTGTCATTGGCTTGGTGCCAAACCAGGCAGGATCCCAGACTACCAAGTCTGCTAATTTACCAACCTCTACGCTGCCGATTATGTGACCCATGCCTTGAGCTATAGCTGCATTGACTGTGTATTTGCTCACATATCTTTTGACCCTGAAATTATCTGCTCCTGTTCCTTCATCCTCCTTCAAAGTACCACGCTGAACTTTATTCTTGTGGGCTGTATTCCATGTTCGCATGATGACTTCACCACAGCGGCCCATTGCCTGAGAGTCTGAAGACATCATGCTAATAGCGCCTAAGTCATGAAGCACATCTTCAGCAGCGATTGTCTCGGCACGAATGCGAGACTCTGCAAACGCTACATCTTCTGGTATGTTCTTCGAAAGATGATGACAGACCATTAACATATCAAGGTGCTCGTCAAGGGTATTCCGCGTGAAAGGTCTAGTAGGGTTTGTGGATGAGGGAATCACATTAGCATGCTCAACAACACTGATAATGTCTGGTGCATGCCCTCCCCCTGCACCTTCAGTGTGGTAAGTATGAATAGTTCGATCCTTGAATGCTGCAATAGTAGATTCAACAAAGCCTGACTCATTGAGCGTGTCGGTGTGGATCAGGCACTGTACATCGAGCTCATCACATACCGTAAGGCAAGAATCTATAGCAGATGGAGTGGTACCCCAATCTTCATGAAGCTTCAGGCCACAGGCACCAGCAATGACTTGTTCCCTAAGAGCCAAGGGGGAACTATCATTTCCTTTCCCGGTAATCCCAAGATTGACTGGTAGCGTATCACAGGCCTGAAGCATTTGTCTCATATAGTTCTTACCAGGTGTACAAGTGGTAGCACTTGTTCCAGCACTACTTGAAATTAGCAATAGGTCTTCACAGTAAGTCAAGGCAACACATACCTAGGTCCAGTTCCGCCTCCCAACATCGTAGTTATACCAGAAGAGATAGCCTCATATACTTGCTGTGGGCAGATAAAGTGAATATGGGTATCAAAGCCGCCTGCAGTAATGATTTTCCCTTCTCCAGCAATAACATCTGTACATGACCCGACAATCATGTTTGGTGTGACGCCATCCATGACATCCGGGTTACCAGCTTTACCGATGCCGACGATCATACCGTTCTTCACGCCAATATCCGCTTTATAGATTCCAGTCCAATCCACAATCAATGCATTAACAATAACCAAGTCTAGAGACAGTTCGTCTGATACCCCAGTCGCCTGACCCATGCCCTCTCTTAGAGTTTTGCCACCTCCAAACTTGCATTCGTCTCCATATGAGGTTAAATCTTTCTCCACCTTGATCCAAAGATCCGTGAAGCCGAGTCGAATAGTATCACCAACCGTGGGTCCAAACATGGTAGCGTACGCGGCTCGATCCATCTCAAATACATCAATACATGCCGTATCACCCAGCGGATCTGGGGTATGGAAGAACCCTGCCTGCTGAAGTTTGCGCAAAATCTCATCTGTACGCGAAAGGTCAACTTTGCCAGTGGCAATATGATTTCCCCCACGGATAATTTTGTTTCCAGCAATCTCAACCAGCGTTACAGTTTTGGAATCTCCAGGCTCGAATCGCACAGATGTACCAGCAGCAATGTCTAGTCTGTAGCCATATGCTTTGATTCGATCGAATTCGAGTTGGGGGTTTGTTTCAATGAAATGGTAATGGGATCCGATCTGTAGTCATTAGCACAACGGTTTCCTCGTTTTTGGAATCATAGAACCAAACCTGAATAGGCCTATCCCCCTTGCTTGTAACCTTTAGCTTAATTCTCTTTCGTCCTTCGTTCAATTTCACCTTGCCCTTCACGGTAACAAGTGCGCCTGGCATCCTCGTGGCTTCGAACTCACTGGCTTCGGGCACTGTGAATATAGATGAATCTGGAATTGGTAAAAAGCTGCCATATAAGGCTTTTGCCAGATCTCCATCGTCACTACCAATAGGGTGATGCACCGTTACCAGGTAGGTTCCAGTAGGGAAAGTTCCCTCAACCATGATTTCTGTAAGAGTTGAACAAACCGAAGGCAAGACATGCCGGCGGCCAAGCATTGTCCCCCCAATGGACATGAGGTCTGCCACAGTATGGTTACCATCGCGTATGAGCTTCTTCGCGTCAGCTTTGGTTCATTTTACTCATTGTGGGATGAGACCTCTTGCAGATTGTTCGCGATAAGGGCCTACATGAGAGCTGTCAGCTTCACCAATTCAGCACGCGGATCCGGTTAGCACAAACAGCAGCCTCTGTGTGATTCAGCTTGACTCCCCGGGCCAGACGTCTCTGAGCTAAGAGACCAAGTTGCGAGATAACCAGCTTATCTATCTAACAATCATTTCAGTAGGTGTTGCCTCATGTACCACGCGCAGCTACGGTTAAGGGTATCAAATATAATGGTCCAGAATCCTACCTCCTTCGGTATGAGATGCATATTGGCTACTCAATCGTGATGAATTATGAAGTTTAGCTGACTGTAATTGATTCTCAGGTCCTTCTCGGAGTCTAAACGAATAGCTTCGCATGCAGGCAAGCTGTGAGTGAGGCCCCGCACTCTGTATTGCCCCGCCTCCAATACCAACTACTTAGCCTAATCTTGCCGTTTCCCTTCCCAGTCAAATATTTAACCCTGGAGTTTCACAGGAATTCAGTCTCTATATTTTCCTACTGTGCTTAGGTGCAAAACTTGGAAAACTACAGATGTGATTGTTCGGGTCCTCAAAAATATAAGATACTAAAATAGAAAGGATGTTCACTGGCATATGAAAGTTCACTCCAGGTGTGAGATCTCTCTACTTTCGAATTGAAGGGCGATGGACAAAATCTGTACATTACTAGATATGATTGCAAAAAGCAACAGTTGGAAATAATGTAATCCTCACCAGCTGAAAGCTTTCATACAGTACGCCCAAGGTATCGAGATTCCAGAATCGGATCCTTGACTCGTATTATGGCAGCCGTTTGAGACACCCATTCAAAGTGTACATAGTTCTCTCGTACACGCCTGGGAGATTCTATGCCTCGTAACATATATATGTTTTAGGCAACGGCGCAGGTATGGAATGTCAATACATTTCCGAGCTTTATTTCGAGCAGACGCAATGCATTCGCCGAGCCGGCTTTTGTCAGAGTGGTTTTATGTAGTTGCGCAGCCAATTATGGCCTCAACTCGACCCACGCATTCTCAATATCACTGACGTCACTGACTGCCGTTATAACTTAGTCGTACTTCATTAGTGCCCGGAAGATTGTTTTTGTTGTTACTATGTCTATTTTTGGCTCAAAGAAGCTGTTCAGCAACATCTGACGTAAATTCTCATTGCGGCAGCGCGGCCAGGCAAGAATCTAACGGCAACCCACAGTCTCGATTGCATCAAATGAACTTTCCATTCGCTTGACCACATATTCGCAAATTTTCGAAATGAAAGTTTTGAGTTTAAGGCCTCAAGGCTTTAACATGGTATCGAGAACACATTGGGCAGATTGACTCGTCGCATGTTGTACTAGAATATAGCTAAAATAATTAAGTGTCAGCAGGTATCTACCAAGTAGGACTATGCAATTAGAAAGGCTAAACAATGCTAGCTGATGTTTCCTATAAAAGGGCATAGGTGGAGAACACAACGCTTACTATCAAATTATTGTTAAACTATAATTTTTGGGACGTCAAGATATGCCCCAAATATGGGCTGTACTGAAAACTGCCGAAACATTTGCATAAATCTTCCAAGATGCAAAGTTGATTAGAACAGTATGCAAGGTTTTCTTTGGGCCCCCCGGCCTTTTAATATCTGCTGCGCTAGGACTCTCCTCACATTAGCATGATAAAGCAGTAGCTGAGGTCGCATTTCCACTCGTGCTTCGATGGCTTACATGCAGATAAAGTATAACCAATCCTTCAATGACTTCTTAGGTGATAGCACGGTGTTCAATGTCTAGCTCTGCTGTGCTAAGCTTTTCATTGGTTGGCCGTTGGTGTTGAGTTTTGCGCCGTAGTTTTTCAACGGGCTTAGTTGCAAAAGACATTATACTCAGCATTCCTACAAGAATCGCAGCAACGATCAACAGGAAGCCCCACATGCGAAACATTCCCGTTGGAGTACTAATTCGTATGCAGGTATATAACCTTACGTAGCTCCTCGGATCCCCGCCGGGCATGGATGATATTGCATGCCCATGAGGAACAGAAGTCAGATTACCAGAATAGTGACTCAACTGGGTCATCAGTTCTCTGCCAGTACCTGAAGATACTGCATAGACTGAATATGGATTGTCGATTTTCCATGATTCATCATCTCCTAAATTCCAGACTGGTGAACTAGGAGGTGGTGGTAGACTTGATGCATCTTCAGGTAGATAAAAGATAAATGCTCTGGTTGGGTTTGACTTTGCAGAAGCCAAGTAGGCCTGAGTACACTGCACACTGGTCCAAGGAGCTAACGCGATCAAGGTGAAGTCACGATGTGGAAGGTTGGCGATTCTTGTAACATTATTTGGAACGTATTCGTTTGTAGTGTTGAAGCAGGCGTCGGTAGGGTCAAGATCAGGCACGTATAGAAAGCCTCTTATATCCACGCCAGCTGTCGAGCCCTTAGATAATTGTTGCAAGGTATTCCATTCGACTTTCTGGGCGAACGAGGCATTAGGCTAGCAAACATAATATCAGTAAAGATGCCACAACTTGAGAAATAGAGGCTGAAATACTTGTAGTTGTGAAACGACGTGACTATCGGTCCACTCGGGGTTTGGAAATAAGATCCTAGAGTATCGTTAGTGCACGGTGTCCGAGATTTCTCGAGTTGCTACTCCTAAGAACTCGGTGGTAACGTCTAGGCGGTTCAAGTCAAACGGAAACTGTTGACTTACACGACAGTCTCGATCAGATCCGCTGCTATATGAGATGGCAAGTTAGCAAATACTGATCTTACTAGGAGTATGGAAGATGGCCAAGATTCCAAGAGGCTATTGCTTGCCAAGGGCTTAACTCACGCATTATCTGCCGGTATTATACAAGGACTTTTGCCCTTGATTACGGCTGAATCGCAAACCTATGAGTCCGGTACTATGAGAAATAAATGACAGAACCAGCAGAGCATCAAATTGCTCCCATCAACGGACAATACTTCAAGTTGACAAGAAAGTAGGGGTCGTTGCCAAGATGACGAAGAAAAGCTTGACGTTGACAAGCCTTTTTGCGCAACGCCTTGTGTCGATCTAGAGCTAATTCAGTAGCCGAGAGCACGGAATGGAAAATGGTTTATCCGAAAAGATAGTCAGCCCAACACGCGCCAACATCACTAATCACATCATCAGAACTGAACAACACACAGCACTATCACGCTACTTCTGCGCACTATGCCTCCAGGTCCAAGTCAAAAGGGGACTGGCAAAAAGGGTCGAGGAGACCTTGCGAAGTCGCGCAGTCGCAACACCACTCCTAGCATCGCTGGCCCCAGTTCAGTTCCCGATACTGATCCAGGAACTACCGCATACTTGAACCTTCCTACAGCGCATTTCCGAACCTCAGATGAGATCGTTGAGAATTATGGCTCCGCTATTCCCAGCTCTAAAGACCTAGAGGCCTTAATGGAAAGATTGAAGAAGCTGGTTGACATGGTTGAGACGCGCGCCAGCGTATGTGATCGGGGTATGAGAATGGTGGCAGATTATAGGAAAGATAGACTCGAAGAGATAGAGATTGAGAGAAGAGATCAGGAGCGTAAAGAAAGGACCAGGAGGGATGCGGAAGATGAGGAGGAGCGAAGCAAGAATAAGGCAAACAAAATCAAAAAGAAGAGGGAGATTAAGGAGGAAAAGGAGAGACCATTAACACATGGAGCACATGGCCTTGCGCCCCAAGATGGGTCTAACTTAGGTGAGCTTTTTCATTTAGGGAATCTTTGCAGCTGTTCTGGGAGTGGATTACATTGAGGAAACATTATTACAAACAAAACTGACATTCAGCTTAACAGAGAGGTCGTCGCCAACGCGTAAAGCTGTGCGTCGTCCATCCGATGGCTCTGCAAGCTCATCTTTATCTCCTGTAGCGCCCGCAACTCCAGCAACGGGTATGGATGTCGACTCGAAAGCTATCGACGAAGACTCGAGCTCTGATGAACATCAACCAAAACCAGCTCCATCAATTCCCCACCTCCAGACTTTTGGCGATGACCCTTCTACGTTTCCAGACCCCACTGTCTACGAGATTAGAGATGTTACACCGAACATGGACGACGAGTTGAAAAAAGAAATTTATTCTGTTGCCGTTTTCCCTCCTCGGGACCTCGAGGATCTTATTCCTGGTTCGCCACCGGATAAAGACTTCAGCAATGCCAAGCCAACGAACCAAGTCCAGGCAAATACTTTTGCGACGTATTTAGAGCCATACTTCAGACCATTCACGGAAGAAGACCTTGCTTTTCTACGCGAAAGAGGTGATCGTGTCACTCCATTCATTATACCTCGCCGTGGTAAGAGACACTACACCGAGATATGGGCAGAAGAAGATGGCGCGATGTCTGTCGATACCCCTCAACAGGGCCGCGAAAAACTTCCAGCAAATCAAGCCCGTGGTAGTATAGATAGTGTTAACGATGACGTTGGGGAAACAGACCAAGTATCAGCCGGCCCCCTTCTTTCTCGTCTCCTAGCGACAATGAGACCGGAGCGTCGTGCACCTTCAGAGGATAAGAATGGACTTACCAACGGTGATTCTGCAGACCCAAATGGCGAGCTGAATGACATTCTTCAAATTCCAAGTGATGCCCCAGGCTCTGCACCCCCCGCGACCTACATGCCTGACTCTGCTTCCGAAGCTTGGAAGAAGGCCACACATCCTAAATTAGACCATGCGCAGGTTGATGAACGGATAAAACAAGAACTCCGCCATATTGGCTTCCTTCCGCTAGACACAGAGCCTGACTATGATGCCCACTATGACGATGAGATTGCTGCCCGTTTACGCTTCCTTCAAGGCAAGCTCAAAGAACAATCGATTTTAAACGGCGCACGCAAAGCTCGGCTTACTGATTTAGTGAAGGAACGAATGGCGCACCAGGAATACTCAACCATTCTAGAAGATCTTGACGGACAAGTACAAACAGCTTATCTCAAGCGCACTCGAACTATGGGAAAGAACAAGAAGGCGAAGAGACCGGGCGGAGCCGGTGGAGGAAGTCACTTCGTTGGAGCCGGCACTGCTGGCATTCCAAGACCAGGTATCGGTGACGTTACAAAGATGCTTATGGACAGGAGACAAAAGTGGATCAATAGCATTGGTTTGGTGTTCGACAGTGAATTCAAAGTTCCTCGTCTTGAAAATCCCAAGAAAGAGGACACCTCGATATTTAAACCAGAGAACATGGCCGAATTCATTGCACGGGAAAGAGAGGCATGGGATGAGGCAGAAGAGGAGTGAACCATGGGAGTAATTAGATCAATAAAATTAAATTTAACGAATTACGATTCCTTGCAGATCTTCTGAGATAGAATGCTTATGAATAGTTCGTTATGGTAACTCTGGGTATCAATCTTCCTATTTTGAGGGCCCATGATAGTCATAGTTCTAGCCTATAAGCGACCTGTCCCTTTCGCATTCATGGTATTTACGAGCTCCAATAGTCATTGAATGTCGTTGCAGAAAGCCCGGCGACTTAGCATGAGGTATTCGTCAAGCCACCTATTCCAGATACCAATAGCTCAGCAGGTGCGTAGTTGATGCTCCATCCTAGCAAATCAAACAAAAGGCCTTTTCAATATCGATTTCTATATTTTCGAAAATAGCCTGGCTGGTGTTTGTATTTTTCTGGAAGCAACAATTTCCATGACGAATAACCACTATGCCTTTGTAACTCCTGTTTATACTGGTTATCGTTATTTCATCTGAAATTTTCAACAGCTTGTATGTTAGAGGGACTTGCCTACATCACTACAAGCATCAACCAGTTTGGGCTAATGAGACCAAATCTCAAGTATAAAGCTATTCATGCAAGCATCATAAACAGTCACAAAGGTGTTAAGGTAGCACAAGTTTGCAATATGAATAATGTTTTTTCGTTGACACGGGAATGACTCAACTTCAGTTGTCGACAATCCAGACGTCCACTCGATTACGCTTACGGAGAGGAAGGTACGATAAAGCTTCGCAAAAGGCGTCCTACGACACCCAATAATCGTCACAACAGACACCCACAGATAGAAAATCACAATGGCAACTGCAGATCGAAGTACACCAGCTCTGTATTTGACGATGGAAAGAGTGATGGAGGAAAAGGCTTTGGCAGTTGGTGGCAAGAACATGCGCAGAGCATTCTTCCAGTACTTGCAGAAGATGAGGGACAAGGCCAGTTCTTTGAACACACAGTGCGATTCTTTACTAACTGTATACTGCAGTCGAGACGTGAGCATGGGCCTTGCTCTACGTTCTTCCGCGCCTGGATTGCGGACAAGCGTACCTGGGAGCATTTTTGTATGTGCTATTTTCTCTTGCATATCCTACGCTAAGTTAAAGTCTATAATATATTGTCAAATTTTATGATACCACAATATTGAGTAGCACTGAACAATATTGTAGTTCCCTACGAACGATTTGTCGGAATCGAACCTGTTGGTGCAGACATTCATCATTGCAAATACTTGAAGCCCGCCAGCATTTCAAGCTCTGTAAGCGATTTAAAGAAGAGTCAAATCATCTTACAAGGAGCTGGTCAACATAAGTTCGACTGCTCTGACTCGGAAGTACTTCGCCAATTAGTTACTTATGAGATAATTGCTAAAGTCTGTAGATGAAAAACTTCGCCCACATCTTCCTCATCGACAACGGGCGGTCACGAGTAGAAGAGGCGATGCAGTGTCAGCTTCATGTTCACGCAAGTGATGATGTCCAGAGTCTCAAGATCACCATTACGCCTGACGTTGATAACCTTCATCCCGCGATTCTCAGAATGGCGACAAACGTACTTCTTGACTGGATTAGGTTGACATTGAAGAATCCGTATAAGCTCTCGAGATTTTGGACGGATTGGAGTTATCAAAATCTTGACAGTCATAAAATCATCTCCTCTCGAAACAGTCCTCCACAATCCCCCGCTACCGAACAAGATACCATTCCTAACAAAATTCCAATCTTCAAGCCAGCAGGCATCATGGAGTCTGAGTGGCAAAAGTTTGCGGACGCCTTTGGCTGTTCATATGTTGATCAAGTGGTTATCGAGGGACAGGTGAAGGTATGAATCCTTGGGTCTTTTATAAATTTATCTAACGAAAGTTCTGTCTTAGGCAGAAGCGTCCCTCCGTTTAGTACTAGGTTAGTCTCCTTTGCAACAAAGGTTATAAAGTAGGAGCTAATAATATCAATAGACAGAGATACTGGTGACGTGGTAACTTTAGAGGAATTTGAGAAACGAATTCTTATGCGAGAACAAACAAAATTAAAGCGCAAAGTAGATGGTGTAGGAGAGATTAAAGACAATAGTCGCTCCGAAAAAAAGCTATGCTTTCAATTCTAAGTGCGGCCGCATATTTCAGCTTGCCAAATAATTCCGACACAATGATATCCTTGAATTTTTAAGGCCGACAGATTGGCTACCCAATATTGGCTGTTCTCCCGATTACCCAACAAGAATCGTCGGAGTACCGCCACAGATCACAATAGGTAGCTATATTAAAGCCTCAGATGATCAACTTTGACTATTACCTGATGCTAAGCTGGAAACACTGGCGTTAGAGATAGATTGTTCGCAGTCCAAATGAAGATGTCGTAAGTTAGGAGAATAAGTAGAGAGTTGAGTACTAAGTCGTGAGAAATTGTACTGTACCATCAAACATATATTCATGCCTGAGGCCAAATTGATATCAATTAGTATAGTGTTGAGTCAGAGTAGAGTCATTGATTGTTATTGGAGATTTCGTACCAGAAAGAAATGTCACGGAGACGATCCATAAAATTCGAAGAATCGGGAAGGTGTGAAGCGTCGACTCATTCTCACTCATCATTAATAAGAGGAACCCTATAATACTTACTCCGCCCCCCTGTATTATCCCTAGGGAGGCAAAAAGCGCCAACCTCAAGCGCATTGTAGTGTATCAGTGGAGGGTTCGATAAACGCACAGTAATAGTATATGAAATCTCAGAAGTACATTAATGCTCCGTCGCATAAGTTAAACAGAAGTTTTTTGGCTCTTTGTGTTTCAACAGTTCAGTTCCATACTTTTGGGTTGCGCCGCCTTGTTAATTACGACTTAAACTAATACCCAAAGCTTTCAAGCTTCATACAATATCCATACAGGAATATTAGGATTATGTTTCCAACCGGCGAGACAATGAGCGTAAATGCTGAGAGCTTGTTGCCAAGCCAGCTGTTCAATTGTTCATTATGCCCTATATCGTTCAGCAGCAATACTCAGCATAGAACACATATGAAAAGCTCGTGGCAGTACGTCACCCAATCCAACTACACCGATATTAATTGACTTGGAGATATCTAGTGTATATAATCTCAAACGACGTATGGCATCTCTCCCACCTCTCAGCCTTCAGACTTTCAACGACACTGTTCTGGCCGCTGAAGTGAAATCGCAAAGAGAGTGTTCGGCTTGTCAAAAAGTATTTGAATCCTTGAAAAATTACCAGAGTCATCTGAAAAGTCGGAATCACCTCCAAAAATTGAACAATCCTGAGCAAGATGAGAATGAGGTCCTTGAGACAAAGACTTCCTTGGAGCGTCTCGCTACCATATCCAGCCAAATAGAAAACTTGGACATATCCGATTCCGGATCCGATGCGTCAGAAGAGGAGACCGTGGAAGACTTCCAGGAAGACAAAGGCAGTGTTTCTATTTTTATGGAATCGAATTGTCTTTTCTGTCACGAAGTGTCACTAGACATGGAACACAACATTTTACATATGCAAAAACATGGCTTTACTATTCCAGATCGAGAGCATCTCATCGACATTACATCATTCTTATCATATCTGCACATACTTATAACCCAGTTTAACGAATGTATATACTGTGGCGCTGTAAGGAGTAGCATCGATGGCGTTAAAGCTCATATGAGTGATAAGTCGCACTGCAAGGTAAATGTCAAAGATACAGAGTTAGCAGACTTTTACGATTTTCCAGAATCGAATGAAGGGAGCGACTTATTAGAAACCGAAAAGGGGATAGACGGACAAGTCTTACAAGGCGCTGAAGAAATCACCTTACCGTCAGGTAAAACCATTGGCCATCGCTCTCGGGCGTATTTATATCGACAACATCTGCATAGTTCCTCGACTGATGGCCAGAGGAAAGAACTTACAGATTCAACAGGAAAGCCATCAACATTTTCGGCGCATCGTGATACAAGACTGACGAGCAGATCTAATATGGGCGTGGTTGGGCTGTCGGATTTACAGAAAAAGAGCTTGAGGGTTGCTGAGAGGAAGATCATGCGTGTCGAAATGAGAGCGAGGAATGAATATCGTGCGGCTTTAGAAAAGGGCGGAAACAAGCAAAAGTATTTCAAGGTGAGGCTTCCATGTTGAAGAGTCGAATTTAGACACTAACATTGCGTCGAGCCCGATGTTCCTGGCCCTTCAAATGGTTAAGGGACCACCCCAGCAGAAACAAATATCATAGAGTTTAGCTCATTCAAGCTAGACTGTACCGCCGTGACCAGTCGTGAATATATTGATGGGTTACAGTCTGAATCCAGTTTTTTCCAGTTTCAATTTGTAGAGCCTTAACCACCAAGTTGCGGCTCTGAGCAGCTGACATGCAAACCTTCCCTTTCCTACATGAATCCATTTCTAACTTGAATAAGGGGGAGCTGATGCCAAGAACTTGATGCTGCAACTCTCAAGACGACATAACTGATTTTATACGGGAATTACAAGATCAAATTTTCTTTTATATCAGAAACAGCTAAATAATACGCAGAAACGCTCACCCATCCATGCAAAACAAACGCCACAGATCATACCATACAAAATAGCAACCATGTGATAGAAATGAAGTCAATAATCAGTTTTCCAAATCCAAAATTCCGTTTATCTTAGCCAAAAATGCAGAATCTCCACCATAAGCCTTGAGTCCCATCGCCCGTTCGGCTTCTGTTCCCCCCTGGGCACTTACATCCGCCTTGCCCATTCGACCTAAATGTTCACTTTCCCCTTTTCCTCCTGGAAAGTCCGGCCCAGGTGTGCCATTCAAAAAGGCCTCTCTTTGCCTAGCCAGGTAGTTGGCATTTCCATCAGTCAAGGGACAAGAAGGAATATAGAGAACCGAGCTATCTGTTTCACCTGCATGGGTTTTATCCACAGCATGGATGGTGTCGCAGTGCCAAGCCACATAATCGCCCGGCGCAACTCGAGGAACGTGTACCATTGATTTTGTAAGATCAAGATGGGGATGTAGAGTTGCGGTAAGCTCTTGTGTACAGCCCAGGGTGGCGCCTTGCAAAGTTGAGCTCTGAATAGGATCTAGCTGCCAATTCAACTCATCTAGGTACCCGCTTGAAGCCGGATTTGTATTGATAGGAGAGAAGAAAGGGCGCAATAAAAGATAGCTAGTAGCGAGGCTAAACAGTGGATTAACCAGCAATGTGCCCTCTCCAGGACCGGTGTGTGACATAGATAGCCAACCTTGAAACATCCGAAACATTGAGCATGCTCCTGCTCCGTTGTAAAGATCACTCTCAACTGGAAGTCGGCATGAACTTTCCCATGGATCGAACGACTCCCAATTACCAGAGAAGACCTCGTTATAGACACCGCCTAATCCGTATCCTTCCGGCTCCCAACGTTCAACACTTCCTCCATCAACATGTGGACCTAATGCAAAACCGGCATCGCCGGGTTGTCGAATACGAAGACGGTCTGCATATGCCACTGGGTGGTTCGTTGATATTGGGGCTGCTGGATCCTTTGACTGCCAGAAAGACATCATGAATCTCTGGGCTTCTATAAGGTCGGGATGAGCTCGTGCTTTATTTTGGCCTGGACTCCAATACAGCCTAGACAATGGGGAATCAGTAAGTTAGCTAAGAGATGGATTTGGAAGCCGAGCGCACTGCCCTCAAGCTGCAACTATGGTCCTAAGATCGAGGGAACCCCGTGCTGTATGGGGATGTTTTCCATCTATGTCTTAGAAGCAAACGGCGCTTGAGGTGACGGCAGAAGTAGATACTGCTGTGAGCCATACTCATAAACTGCTGGTTTATCTTTCGGAAATGCTTTTGTATGTGGATTTCTTTTGATATAGTCCTTGATCTCTTCCTTCCATGACAGTGCTACGCTTTCTGGAACAACGCCTTTAATTATAGCAACTCCACGTTTTTGTAGTCCATTTCCGAAAGATTGAGTCCGAGAATGGTTCTTAATCTGGTCGAAATCAATCGATGGGATAATACCAGACCCGGCAGAAGATATGTGCTGGATCTCAGTCTGAAGAGCTTTGAGAAGACGTGACCAGGAGGCCTGTATACGAGTCTCATTATTGCGAATCAAGGCAGTTTTGATATCTGCGAATCGACCCGGTAAAGGTTCTGCTTCAGCTCCAGAAAGTGATGCGAAAACAGAAGATATATCTCCCTCTTTCCGAGCACGATCCCGCTGTTGGGGAGCTACAGTAGCAAGCTTGCGAAGCCTTGCGAGTGCTTGTACATTGCGCGGGGTAGGAGTTCGACGGAGAGTGGTTATCATGGTGATTAAGTAGGAAAGAAATGAAATTGACCAAAAATCAAATACATGAGAACGATGGGAAAGGAATACTTATAGCATTGGAGTCGAGAGCTGTGTGAGTTCGAGAATGAATGAGCTTATTGAGGATTGTAATCATCTCTCAAGAAGTTCAACCTTACTCCCCTCCTTGATGTAGATATAATTAGGAAGGTTTGCCGAGAGTCTGCTGACATAACAAATTAATGTAGCATGTTGGGTGAGCAACTAGGCCGAGGAACTCTATGGTCTTGACTAATATGGAGAAGGTAATCCGAGGATACCAAAGGTAGGCGAAACGATCGGTCCTTACTGCACCACGCAGGCTTTACAAACAAAATCAGACGAAATTGGTTGTGGTTATTAAAACGTATTATTCATTTCAAGAATACTTACATATCAGATAGCTTAGCGTTTGCACAAGCCTGAGCCCTAAGAAACATGTTCATTACCGGGCTTGTTCACATTCAAATGCTGTTCATATGTTAATTACTATAAAACGCTTTTCTCCATCCTCATCCATATCTCCTTTTCCTCGTGACCTTTTCTTAGATCTGTCCTTTGGTTGATTCTCTTCGCTTCCTCCAATACTGCTTGCGCTTTACTGCGGTGGTTACTGGTAGATAGTGCTTGGTTTGCTTCCTCTTCCGCAGCGGCAAGTGATTTCTCACTCTGATCTCTCTTTGGTATTGTTTCGGTCTGTGCTTCTACGTTTCCGCTTCCTAGGATTTATCACATTTCTTTCTATTCTCAAGCTTTTTATTCAATCTTGCTTCCGTAGCACCATTTTTAGAATTTGGGAAGCTATGATTGATTTGAGGGAAAGGGACACGATTTCTTCTTGCCATACTTGATATGAAGCGATACCTAAGCAAGTGGATATTCTTTATTTCTAGGTAGACGATCTATTGACAGCTTTACCTTCGTATAATAACGAAGGACTTGAACTGGTTCTGTAATGCTTGTAGCAATGTTTGCTCGTTAACTTATCTGGTCGGAAATAAACATGCTCGTAAGTGTGGCACTCGAGTCTAGATGCACATAGGATGTTCAATGCAAACCTGTGTAAAGCTTTTCGGAGAGCATATCAGACCTGGTATCTAGCATTCTAGCTGGACCTGGGTAGTCACTACAATGACTACGCTAGAAGCTACCCACAGCGAGTACAGTTGACTGTCCCATATGTGGTGAACTTTGCATCATAGCCCATTAATTTTCATTAAGAACAAGACATGAGAAAAGAGACTTTCAGTTTCATATCAAACATATTTCATCTTGACAACCATGAATCCTGGATTTCTCACAAGTTGGAAACCGCCCTGATAATAGCAAAATAACTGTTTAGTGACCATGTTGAGCGTACATTAAATATCTAGAATAGCTCTAGGCTGACGATATGAAGTTTTACTAGCTTCACCTGTTAATAGCTTTCGTCAATCTACAAACGTCAAACTCCCGGCTATGCTAACATTTGAAAAGAAATCGATCCTTATCCGGGATCGTGTAACCATTGGACCAAAGGAACATGCTGATGAGACGAATAGCCTAAAAGAGTGTATTTAGTGGATTTGTTCCATGTCAGAGGAGAGGTCTACAATTTGCTGTGATGATTTCGACTTCTTGCTAGGGCTGCGCTCGGTGCTTAAATCTGCATTAAACCAGTCAGCCAAGTTCCATAGATGTACGAGATCCAAGTTCAAATGAGGCTAGGATTGACTTGCCACGTTGAAGTTTTGGATAACAACTTGTAGTACGTGGAGGAGTGAAGGGGATTTGACGCTGGTCTTGAATTACTATGGAAAACAGTCAGTTGCTGTGAGGTATTGCATAATAGCTA
>Ga0247810_10000049_pt1 | contig 208240 bp, 180 predicted proteins | sample UWRJL119311C1_FD_179918 | JGI IMG/M metagenome (GOLD analysis project Ga0247810, IMG submission 179918) | Plant litter microbial communities from Arlington Agricultural Research Station in Wisconsin, United States - UWRJ-L119-311C-1 | ecosystem: Environmental > Terrestrial > Plant litter >...
AAGTGGCCAAAAAAAAACTCACAGAGAGAGAAAAAACAGAAAGAAAGAACAAGAAGAAAAATGAAACATAAAGAAATACAGAAAGAAGCAAAAAAAATGGCACAGAAAAAGGCTTAGACATAACCACAATCAATTAGATAGACGCGACTACCAACTACTAACCCAATGAACAGTACAACACAGCATCGGCAAATTAAAACCACCGACGACCAGGAGAGGAAACGACTAGCCCCCGTTACCCTCTACCTGAACAGGGGTTTTTCCAAGGTCTCCTGGGCAGGGGAATTGTCTTTTGCACTTTTGATATGTCAAATTTTAAATTTTTTTGGCAAAGGCTCCTACCTAGAATGTTAAGCAGCGCAATACGCAGGGCACAGCGCAGGCTAATGTCAGATCTCAAGGCATCATCGGAATGTTTGCTAACGATGTATGTATGGAAGATATGTGCAAATTCTAAAAGTATGATGTTACTGATCATTGGATACATTTGAGAATACCTCCTACGAGTATGGACACGTAGCACAGAATGGCTGAGGACCTAGAAGCCCGGCCTTCTTTCAGCCAAAGCACTGCATTTTTTACTGGCACTACTTCGAGTTTCCTATTTGTAATTGCTGCCCTTAATTCCGCTTAATCATTCTTGAAGATCGCTGGCAATCCCAAATGTTTCTTACGAATTTACACCGGTTTAGAAAGCTGTGATGTATGACCAAGACTAGGAAATTTAACGAATTGAGATGGCGATGTGCTTTCTGTTTTGGGGGAGTCAGTCGAATAAATAAATATCACATGAACGATTATAAGCTGTCATAAATGCTATTCAATTCTAGGAACAGTCACCCTGTAGTGAACTGTATAGACGTAACCTGTGCTCCACACATTCTATTAATGTATGCTACACTGACCTGAGGAAAACTGGTTCAAACGCCACCGGCAAAAGGCCGTGAAAGCCACCAACCAAGATAAGTTCCGCTTAAAAACTCCTCGGCCGCCCCAAAAGCCGAATGAATCCATATATCAAAATAACCTACCCATTTGCAAATTATATATTCAAAAAGGAAACCCAAAAGAAAACCAGAAAGCCAACAACTTCCACTGGCACACTATACAAAAATTCAGCCCTTTTCCCAAACGCCTAGTTCCAATGGTATATTGTCTGCGCTTCTCCCGACCATTTGCTGAGTCTCTATCATCTGTCATGTAGAGTTATTTGACAATTATACTTCTTCTATGAAGCGCGACGCGTTGTCTAGCTCGCCGTATTTCGCCTTATATAGCGCCAACTCTTGTAGTTGGGCTGCGAGCCCAGCCAATACTTCATCCATAGGTGCACGCATATCATCGAGGCTTGAAAGTGGGCCTGCTCCTACACTGATATAGCGGGTTGCTAGTGTTGATATACAGGTCTAGTAAAGTTAGCTTGCAGTTCCAATGAGATGTGGGTCGAACAACATACCTCTATCCTAGAAACTTGGTGCGTAATAAAATTGACTAAAAAGCGATCCGTTATTTCGCCTCCACTGGCCTTCATTTTATCTAACATCGCTGTCTCGGGTGGCTGTAGCGCGACACCTTCACCTCTTTTCCCTTCGAGACTTGAGCATAGCATTTCCAGTCGCAAACTCACATTCCAGAGGCCCCAAACGGATTCTGGCTCGATGTTCAATTCAGTTTGCTCTGTCAAGGAACCTGGTCCCTGTGTAGGTAAATGCTTTGGGTTCGGGTACTGGATACGGCCGGAAAGTGCATGTGGATACATAAGGTAAATATATTCTGGATTTTCCAAGCCCTTCAACTTTCGCTCGCCTATATCTTTGACTTCGAAGCCTTGACTGCTGAGAGATCGAAGCTCGCGCCGGATTGCTTGTGTAATTGCATCATTCTCGAAAGTTTCTTCAGACCCTGTGGATCCAGAACGGTCACTTTCGCTGTATGTCTCAAGACATCGTTGAATTTCCGAGATGAAGTCAGCGGATACCGTAATCTGACCACCATCGGCCTCCCCAGATATCCGAGCAGCTCTATTGACCATGGGTCCAAAATAATCCATGCGGCGAGTAACAGGATCGTTCTCACACACTGGCTGACCCCAATGCGCACCCATTCGTACACTGAGACCCTTAAAGATTACGGTTCCATCAGTGTCAAAAACCTCTTGGCCAAGAATACTTTCTAGCACTTCGGAAGGCCATTCAACTTCGAGGAGCGCTTGCTGAACCGCAAATGTCCATAACAAGGCTGAAGTAGCTGTGGGAAACGACACCATGAAAGCATCTCCTTCAGTCTTGACCTCATAACCACCAAGCATGCGTAGTTGACGCCTCATGACCTCGTTATGTAGCTTGATGGCTGAACGCATAGCGTTAGGATATGTCTCCCACAGCAGCGTTGAACTCTTGATGTCTGTGAACACAATACTGACGTCACCAACAGGTGCTTGCACTTCCCATGGAAGGCGGCGAAGAGTGGAATCCTCAACTGCTTCTCCCCCTTTCCTCGGTCTCTTCTTGAATGGTGCTGAATATGGCTCTTCTCCGCTACCAGAAGGATTGAAAGATAAGCTTTGAACTCGTTGTGGGCGATGGGCTCTTTTCTTCAAATCACTAACGCCAATCATCATAACTAAAAGCTTCCCTGAAGCGCCAAATGCGATTGCAAGATCACGGATTCTTTGCGCGGCACGCATCAGGTCTCCACGTTCATATCGTGCAACATCGACTACTAACTCAGGGGAAAGATATTCCCAGAGCTCTTTGGATGCAATCAAGATCATTTCGTCCTGTTCTTTCACTGTGACCTGAGTAATATGCGGAGCAGCTTGTACTGCAGGCATCAAGTGGACATAGCCAAATGCACGTGAGACCTCCAATATATCATTGAGCTTTCCTTGTTTGGACACCCATCCACCAGCATCTCGGATGCGCGCTCGCTCATTAGGTTCCGCAGGATCATGTTTCTGTGTTAACATGCGATGTCCACCTTCTGAGTGGATCAACATAGCTTGGGCGTCACCAATGTTGGCTACATACAACTCGGATTCTTGCAGGAACATCACCGTTGCCACTCCGCCTGACTGGAGATCTTCTTGACTAAGGACTGCCGGGGCAGACGAACCTCGGTGTGACATTATTGATCTTTGTTCGGTGTGCTGATTGGCGGCGGTAGCCAAGTCTTTATTTAGAGAAAGGAAAGCGCGCCGAAGAGCATCAATGGGAGACTCACCAGGCGCAGCATTCGCCTTCTTTAACTCATCATTAAAGATGTGACTAAAGTTTTCGTGGAGGTATTTCGCAATTTTGGACCCTCCATTGGATAAGGTTTGTCCGTCAAACATGCCTAAAAGAAGCTCATTGTCTTTGCCATTATACCGAGGTACAACCATATCGATGATTGATAAATGCTCATTTCTCCCTAATGTATCTGCCATACCATACGCCAATTGACCTGTGTACGAATCTGACGTTCGAACTCTTCGATCCTCCGTCTGATCCGGGATTGAAGATATTGTCAAAGTAACATCCATCAAACCAAGAATGCGTAGATGTTGAAGTTCACCGAAGCCAGTGAGATCGCGCCCTCCACGTGCATTATGATTACCTGCGGTCAAAGCGGGCTTGATTTCTAAACGTTTGTTGCCGGAGAGGTTCAGATATTTGAGGTTCGTATTCCAGTTCCAATTCCAATCATATGGCCAATTAGACACGTTGTATTTAAGTGAGTTACTGCCGCAGTCAAGGACAGCTAGCCTATGGGCTTTACCAAGCTCCGCGGGTAGTGTCTGGAATTTGTTACCGTTGATATGGAGAGTTTGAAGATAACTCGACTCCTCGATATCGTCTGATGGAAGGCTGGTAAGCTCGTTTCCGGAGAGATACAATTCCACAAGATGTGGCCATTTCTTTAAAGTTCTGGGCGGAAGTTCGTTGAGGTCGTTGTAAGAAAGATTCAGAACTCGTAGTTCCGGAAGCATATCTAGTTCCTGAAAGACGTCGTCATCAAGTTGATTATCCGCGAGATACAAGTTTCGCAATGACCCAGCAAAAGTATTTATGAGCTTGGCTGACATTCCCGAATCTTTTCTAAGGATTGATGGTGGTGTACTAGCTTGTGACTCGCTTCTCGAGACCACAGACGTTTTTCGTCCACCCTTTCCGTACAGTGAGATGAGCGAACCCTTCCGATCACCATTAATTGGCACAGGTGATGTACCAACACTGAGAAGGCCTGAAACCTGACTGGGTCTACGCTGCTGAGCACCAAATGCTTCTAACGGCCCCAGCTCTTCAAAGCTCGAGTTATGTGAGCTTTGGCCCGGAGTGTCGTTCGTAGAGCCTGTTATTGCAGCTGGCACATCGCCCGGGACTTGAGGAGGTCTCGAGCCAGGTTTTGGGAAGTTGTCTAGTACATTTGAAGATATGTTCAGGTTTTCAAGTTTATTTGCCCACCATATCTCCATCGGGAGCTTTTTCAGATTGTTTTGGCGCACATCAAGGGTCTTCAACTCTGTGAGACATCCGATTTCAACAGGTAAGCTGCTGAGTGCATTTTTAGCTATGCTGAAATGCTCTAGTTTTCTTAGTTTCCCGATGTGACTAGGCAATGAAACGAAATGATTGTTGTCCAGAACAAGCTTGACCAGGTTTGGCATTTTATCAAATGCCGCATCAGGAATATGAGCTAGTTTTGCGTTTGACAGATTAAGGAAGGAAAGTGCGGGCACAGTATTCAGGATTTCGAACTTAGTGACTGGATTGGAGTTGAGTCGAAGTACTCGGATCTTGCCAGTAAATTCTGATTCACAAACTGAAACAGAATTGTGATCTGCAGCGATGTTCTCGATTTTTGGTAGTTTGGCGATCACGTTGATGCTTGAGAGAGCATTGTAACGAACATCTACCTCCTTCAAGTTCAGAAGCTCGCCGAAAGTTTCCGGAAGCGATCCGGTCAGCCGATTATTAGTTATGGCAAATCGCTCCAAGTTTTGCAATTTCCCAATTTCGTCAGGGATACTTGCAATATAATTGAAACTTACGTCAAGATCAATTAGCGTTCTCAAATCGCAGAGAAAGTCGGGGAACGAATCGAGAAAATTGGATGAGATATTCAACGTCCTCATTGACTTGAAGGCACCGAAGTGCGACGGGAGGCCTTTGAGACGATTGTTGGCGAGCTTTAGACTAACAAGAGATTGCAAGCGATCAAGTTCTGCTTGCTCGAGTCTCTCTAATCTGTTATTCGATATATCCAGAATCGTAAGACGACTAGCGTTCTTCAAGCTTGGAGGGAGGTTCCAGGCTTCATTGCTGACGTACTTAAGCTCCCGAAGATTCTGACAAGACTGGATAAAATCGTTGGGTAGGTCGAGTGATAAGTTCCTGGAGAGATTAAGCGACACAATGTTGCCAGATTTTAGGTAGAGTGAAATCGGTATTGTGATGAGATTGTCTCCTTCCAGGTTCACATGATGGTCGTTCTTCTGAACTCGCGCCGTTCCGGGATCAGCTATATTCTGAGATACAAATGAGAATCGACACAAATAGCTGTTGTCACCACCACCTAAGTTCACTTCTTCGATTTTATCTCGATCAGTGTACCCTGCTTGCTCAAGAAGTCTTTTTTGTATTACGATAGGTCTCTCACCAGGTCCAAGAACCCGCTGAAGGCTATGTTTCCTCATCACAATCTGGAAAGTTCCAATTGTATCCTGGGCAAAGGACTTTTTGGAGAGCTGGCCAATGATGTCGTTAACTGTGGCATTCAGAGGCGCAGATAGTGTTTGGTATGTGTCGTCTGCTCTGAAAATACGGATGAAGTGAGGATTTGATTTCTCATCTGCGGCGTTTGGTGGAACACCTGATTCGTCTATCTCCGGTAAACGAGATAGATTTGCATCAGTAACCTTCTTAACGCCCCAGCTATCTGGCGCGTCCCAATTCTTGGGACCACCTCCAGCACTCTCTGCCTCTATCTTTGCTTCGTCTTCAACGTTTCCAGCATATATATCGTTGTCCAACGGGGTAAGTGGTGGGGGTTTTGCGAGGATACCTTCCATATTCGATAAGTTGGTGTCGAGGTTGAATATTGAGTCCAGCTCGTTCTTATCATTTTTCTCAGAATTGTCCATATCATCAGAATACTTCCCTCGACCTCCCTTTCGGAAGTTTTTCCTAAACGTGCCTTGTCGTGGAGTCGCTGTTGGCTGGGAACGACTGAACTGTCCATTATCAATACTAGGAAGATCAATCATCGATCCCGCTGCACTCATTTCACGACTCCGGGACCCACCGCTTGGCGAATCTTGCCCTCGTCCGAGTGCAGACTTCAAGGAATTATTAGATGCTTGCGCTGTAGCTGGTAGTTCTTTCAGGCGGCTTGTGGGATCTCTGTCTTTGTGCCTCCGAGCGAAACGACCCAAGTTCAAGATGCTGTGTTTCGCCTTTCCATTGGTAGGCGATATGGCATTGTTATCTTTTATAGTGCCTCTGGAAGTTCCAATACTCCAATTGTTACTTTTCGCACTTGGAGTAGGACTCGATGACCTCTGTAGGCTGGCATGTGAGGAGTTCCCTAGCGCTGCACCCATGGAAGTTTGGCCACGCTCTTTTAGTTTGATACTCAAAGCAGAATCCTCCCTGCTTATAGATGGCCGTAGCGACCTAGCGTCCTCATTACTTTTATTATGCCGGTGATGGTGGCCAGGAAGGTGTACATGTGAATGCCCGGAGCGAGAGGAGGAGGATGTTTTCGGTGGGTTGTTCGAATCAGATGCATACCGATCACGGTCAGGGCCGGAAAGATTTTCTCGCACAGGAGCTTCTCCGTATTTTGATATGTCCTAGAGACGTCAGTTTCGTCTGAACCAAACACCAATTTTTTCTTTAGAGATGTCTGGAAAAGCTAGGATATAATTGCCCAAACAGACTCTGTCTTATGTGACTATCTGGTCCAAGTTGATCCACGAGCCTTGACCGGATTGGAACTAACCTGAGAGTCCTGGTATAAGAATGGCACCACGTCGCTGGAGGGTACTGGTGTTCTAGGTCGTGATGGTACTGGTGAAGCGTCCCTAGGTGCATATTCTGTAGCAGATGAGAGGTTTCGCTCCCTGTGGCTTCTCGTAAATGAATGCGATCGGTCTTTGACTCGGGAAGGCAGATTTGTATCAGAGCCTTCCTTCCCAGGATAGTCTTCGCCAAAGAAAGTTTGCAGCTTTTTGTGGATATTGCCTCGATTGGCACTCGACTTTGACCCCGTACTACTCGCAGTTGTTACACTGGCGACGGAGGGTCTTCTTTCATCTCCAAAGTATGGATCTGCGGGAGAATCACCGCTGCTGGCATTTGTGTTTCCTGTCAACCCAGTCCCAGGTCTGAAGCCTGGCGACAACTGCGAAGCTAACGACAAGTTGTCGCTTGAATCATTGTAGAAGCTCGTTCCAAACCCAGGCGAGGGAATGGTAACCGATCCATTTGATGACATCCAAGGAGCGATCTGATGAGAAGAGTTCTGGGTCGCGGTGGGCGGGTTGTGCTGGATTTGAGGTATGCGACCACTAGAAGTTTCCAGCACGGCGAGGTCGCGTCTATAATTTCCAAATCCGCTGCTGCTCAGTCGATGGTCTCGAGGGGATACATTTGAAGAGTTGGAAGCTGGAGATACAGGCGGCCGGGGCGCTTCAGAAGATGTTGGGGATATTTGGGGATCTGTATCAACCCTAAGACGTCGCAATGCGGGCACCCGTTAGCCCCATGAACATGTTCATAGCTTTCCGCGAGGACAATGGCAGAGCTGGGACAATATGCCGACCATATAATAAAAGAACATACCTCTTTTTCCCATCGGTCTTCACTTGCATCGGAGCACCTCGTCGCGAAGCACCGCGGAACAAAGAGCCTGGTTTGATGGTGTCACTGCTCTTCCAGCTCTCGGTGCTCGCTGAGCTATTGCGCGAGGCGGCATCCCTCTTGGTCATCGTGGACCCGTCGTTAGTGCTACGAGCAGGCCATGCGGAGTAAAGCCCGCCAACTCTGGTGATTATTTACAGTAAATGAGAGCTGCACTGAGGTTTTCACGTTTTGGGTAATGTATTGTAGGACTTGGTGGAGAGGTTAGGATAAGGATGAAAGATGTACAGTGGTAAGGGTGTGGCATGGATGGAACAGACTCCTTCCTTGTGCACCACGCCGGTTCGGTTAGAGCCGCCACTTTCTGGTGGTGTCCATGCGCCGAAACATGGAGTATGAAATACAGCAAAAACGTGGAATGGTAGTGTCAATAAACCAAACAAAGAATAGCCTGGGTCTCATTACAGTACATTGGCCAACTTTCTAAAGAAATCTTCAGGCTTGGTAAGGGACGGTAGCACTGCATACAAGCGCGGTATAATTGTATGCATCTTTACATCCGCTTACTAGTGTCACCTATGTATGAATGGCGGAGGTGGTTTAAGTGGATATCAGACAGGCCGGACAGATGACAGATACTGTCTGACATACTACTGTACCTCCACCATAATTCACGTATGCTATTGTCTACTCGATACCGCCTTTGATTATCTCTTGTTGGGGCTGGGACGTTATTTGCCGCCACAATCCAAGTCAGCAGGCAACATATTTGCTAGAATATGGTCAACATCACCTGGGATGGGTTTGACTCTATATACCGCTTTGTCTAGAGTTCATCACGCAAGACGGCCGATATGAATCAAGTTGACATTGGAGTGTTTTATCATCGGTGTGGACTGCGGATAAAAGTGTTCGGACTAAGTCTCAAATGTTTAGCTTGAGCTAAGAGACACATTTTACTTTGTGCCATCTGCCTGCCACAAGTCGGTCTGTGGTCGGTGGGTCTTATGTCGACTCGCGAATACCTCTTAGTTTAATATAGGCTTTAAATTAATTTGGTAAGCATATCACTGTACATGTATATTCCGTGGGTATAGCAAGTGATACACCGAGTATGTCAGGTAACAGAAAATCCTCAATACCCGTTATTATCACCAAAGTTGTGCATTGTATGGAGGAATCTATTTTGATTAGCGTTACTCTATTTTGGAAAACTCGGAAAAGACGAAACCTTTGAAGGGTCTAGGGTATATCTAGTAGACCATGCAAATCAATTGGGATGTTTGAATGGCTCCGAACAGCCAGGGTTACCGTCAACATATTGAAACAAAGCAAAACTATTACAGGTCTCGCTGTCGAGAAATTGACAATGATTGCATTCCTGCCTTAGGTATTGAAGATAGTCTAGCACTTAGAAATGTCCATTAGTAAACACGGGAGAGGATTAGAGAAGATCTAGAGCCCAAAGACATGAATATTGAGTTTCAAAGCGTGTGAGAATAAAACTTTTGTAGATTTATTGATGCTCTTCAAAGGTTGCCAAGAAATCCAGTCGCTGCGCAACGGACCAACGCCTCTACGCCTCTCACTGCCGAAGCGGCAGCTGGGATGTAAACAAAGAAAACCTGATGGAGCAACAGGGAATCTATGGCTTTGCGCATTGTGACAAGGGGAGAATAGGCGTCTTTGGTAAAATGACGTCCGCGGAGAGAGAAATGTGAAATAAAATCATCACATATACACCTCCCAGGAAATCCGAGGATTAGTGGCATCCGCTCGGCTCCCCTATTCCGGCCCCACTTTACCAGCCTCGCCAACCAGCCCAGCCTCCCGAAAAGTCAACAAACGCTCTCCCAAGTACACAAGCCCCACTCCCAGCCTTTCTTGTAGCCTCTTTTTTCGTAAAGCGTCGAGCAATAATCTTGTTATACGTTGCTAGTCCCATGTGTCCATGTCTCAGTGATGATTGCCACCGTCTTGGATTGGTGGCTGGAGGAAAAGCTAATTTGGATGCATCTTATTAAGACTCGTTGGCTGCTTGCATCAATCTGCGTCTGCATACAGCACTCCCAGTCACAGTTACATTCATCCTTATCTTTCAACCACGTCTCTCAACCTCGCTATTAAGAAATCTTTTATCTATTACATCCATCCCAAACTTTTGTGTTTATTTCAGACTTGCTGTAACTGATAGAGAGTCCCTTCTTCTCTCCTCTGTTTGTGGACATTATTTCCTCCAACGGCATGATGTTTTCAAACAAAATCTACCTGGCTGCTATTGCGGCTTCAGTCTTTGGTCACACGATGGCCCAAACTTGGAGTACTTGCAATCCATTGAAGCAATGTAAGCTCTTCTTTAACAAAGCACATCTGCACATCTGCTAATACGTTGTAGCCGGATGTCCTCCAGCTTCCGCTTTAGGGAAATCAATTGCCGTGGATTTTACTCAAGGCGAAGTCAACTCATTTACAACCCAGGGTACTCCAACATACGATTCGAATGGCGTCTCCTTCACTGTGTCTCGGCAAGGCGATGCTCCCCAGCTTATAAGCATGTTTTATATCATGTTTGGAAAGGTTGAGATCACCATGAAGGCAGCCCCAGGTGCCGGAATTGTCAGCACATTGGTCTTGCAGTCGGACAACCTTGACGAAATCGACATGGAATGGCTCGGAGCAGATGGAACAGAGGTGCAGACAAACTATTTTGGTAAAGGAGATGTCACAACGTACAATCGTGGCGAGTTCAACCCTGCAAAGAACAACCAAAATGAGTTCATCAAATATACGATCGAATGGACTGAGTCACAGATTACATGGAAGGTCGGGGATACCATCATCCGAGTTCTGACTCCTGCGACCGCGGATACGAATCAATACCCGCAGACACCTATGCAAGTTAAATTTGGGGCATGGTCAGGTGGCGATGCATCCAACCCTTCAGGCACTATCGATTGGGCTCGGGGGCCTACCGATTACTCCAGTGGACCGTTTTCAATGATCGTAAAGTCGATTGCAGTTACCGATTATTCTACTGGATCACAATACACATATGGGGATCAGTCCGGAAACTGGGAGTCTATTCAAGCAGTAGGTGGTAAGATAAATGGAAATGCTGGTGGAAAGGCAGCTACTATAGCGAGCGCCGATGTCCCTGCAGCTACATCTGCCTCTCCTTCCATTCCCGCGGGTTTGGGAGGAAACACGAACGGTGATACAGCAACTAGAACCGGGTGGCCATGGGTAGCATCAACTCTGGTGACGACACCTGCTTCAACTTACACACCATCAACTGTCGGAATTCCTTCGGGGTGGATAATCACCAGTGAGGGAAAAGTTGTGCCTGCAAGTTCTGCGGCAGTGAGTATGAGCTCCCCTTTTCGACCTTGTGAATAGGTCATCAATTGCCGTTTTTCACTTGTTGAGTATTTACTGACATTATCTTAGCCAACGCCAACAAGTACTTTGTTATCGCCGCTTTCGCCCTCTTTGCCGTTGCCTGCCTATGAAACCATCACTGGTTGGGACGATCGTGGTTTCAGAACCACGCATGTTCAGCAAGCAGGCTGGTCTACAAGAATCAAGAGCTACAATGATCAAGGATGTAAGTACTACTGAACCGCCGGCTATTCTGAGCTTAGCTAACAACGAAACTCAGTTCTTGTGACTGCTCAGCCAACTCCAACTGGTGTTGACCCCAAAATACCGGCACTTGGTGAAGCAGATGGCAGTATGTACTCAAATCCAATCTCAAGGTATCACTTCTAACAATTCATTATAGATTCTGCGATAGCTATCAAAAAGATTAAAGTGACCACGAGGTCTTCAGTGGCAGCAGCTCCTAGAGAAACATCTCACCTCCTGCTACCCGGCCTCATGTTAGGAGCCGTTGGTGTATTGGTAGAGCGCTTAATGTGATGGAGCTTCACACAATATGAAGGATTGGTTTAATCAGAAGGAGTTAGGGGAAGGGTAACAGGAAATATGGGAAATATGGAATACGGAATGGGGGTTCACGAGTGATGATATGATGAATTGTGGCAAGGAATACCCGTCAGACAACTTGTTACGCTAGCACCATAAGTATAGATATAAATTAATGCCTTCAGAATTACCTGCTTGTCTTTCGGATTTGTACTGCGAGATAAGTTGTTCCGAAACTGTCAATTAGTGCTGTGTACCTCCCTTCTTATTTGCCAAGCGATGAGCCCCTTTTACGAAGCGAATGGCTCGGGGAAGTTGATTGGCCAGATAGGTACAAATTTTGCTACATATTTTTATTCTCACACATGGAATAGCTTCACAGGACTTGATTCAGGTAAGCACGAGCCAAACAATAAATAGGATCCCTGCGTGAGTTGGATTGAGGAGCATGTGGTATCGTTCGTCAGAATTAGCATAGCTAGCCCTCCACCCACGGTAACATAGACTTCCAATACAAATTAACTTAATACGCATTTTACAGTCATTAGACTTATGATTATTTCCTCAATAGACAATGTGACACGCAGTGAACATAAATCCTCATCTCATTAACTCCCCTCTGACATTTATATCTCCAGTGGTAGTGCTTGTGTTTAAACAACGTGTCAGTGTCTTGTGGGCCACATCCAGAGTCTGAAGCATCACTGGTTGAGATATGTAAAAAGCTTCCTATTAACTCGAATCTCATAAAGTCTATTATTTACAAAACCAAACACTTCAGGCTTCGATCTCAATTTTGTGCATCTTTTAAGCAATTATGAATGATGCAAAGGAAGTTTGCGTTGGAATTAGAGTCTTCTAACAATTCTCTTACGGGACAGTTGATTACTGACACTCAACTTTGAGGGCCACAAGAGCAATAGTACCTGCGTAAAATAAATGTACGTGATACAGCTTATGATTACCAGTAAGGGACCAAGATTCTGTTGTTATTACCTACTGAGTTAATGTTATGATAATTGAATATGAAATACAAGGGCAAGTAAAAAGTAGTTGTGTTGTGTTCTATCGACCAATTAGCGGGCGGGATTGTGGACTACAGGTATATGTATTAGTCTCGGAAATAATACCCCGCCTTCGGGCATTTGGTCAATTTGTAAGCTGCGCTGCCGCCCTCCACCCTATTCACAACTAACAATTCTCAGGAAACGATACAGAGAAGATTAGCATGGCCCCTGCACTAAGGATGACACGCTCAATCAAAGAGAAGCTACCAATTTTTTTTGCTTTCCAATTTTAAATTAGAGTAACTGTGTTGAATAGTCTACACTTAAATAAAAGGTGATTATTATCTTTTTTTGGTTGCTCATCGTGCTATAGTGGGGTCAATCTTGGCGTTGTGGTCTTCGTGTGTATGATTTCTGTCAGCCTTGCCCGTCACGAACGTGGAGAGTGTACTGTATTCTTTTTTTTGTCTATCCTGTAGATATGCAATTTACGGCTAGTAGCAATGAAATCACGATAGAGGGCAACATTCATTGATTCCGGTATTTTTAAATTACCAAAAAAGCAACCATCTCTTTCTTTCAAAGATTCCCGGCAAGGGGGCGACATGGAAGACATCGCGGACATTCTCGCAGACGTCTCACGCGATCCTCAAGACCCATTTGCGGAGTACGACGCGTTATATGACTCAACAGGCCGAGGGGGCGCTCATTCTGGACAATTAGATCTTCAGGCATTGACTCGAGCATGGGTCAATGAGCGCGGGACGTCTGAACTTCTACGGTATCTATTGTCGATCTCATTTACCCGTCAATATTACTTACAAGATACTGCAGATGGCCTCAAGACGGCCTCATCGATCGTGTCACCTCTCTCATCAAAGTACAGATATCCAAAGTTGAGGAGATGACTGGCGATATGGATCCCAAGACAAACTTTGGGCTCATCATCATTCAAACTGAAGTTGAAAGGTGGAAGTTCCTTGTTCGTTCCTATCTGCGATGTCGAATGGCGAAAATTGACAAACACACACTGTACTATTTGAGTACCCCGGCTCTACAAGAGCGACTGAGTGAAATGGAGGTGGCATACGCGACCCGACATCAACAATTACTACACAACCATTATCTAGGAAGTTTCCTCGGCAGTTTCCCTCAGCAATTACAGAATCTTAATGACACAGCGGGAGGTCTAAATATGATTGGCGGCCCGGATAGCGAAAGTGCTGTATTTGCAAGGGGATTGGGAAAAGGGCCAGGCGACGATGGAAGTGTGTTCATTCGAGGACGAGGCAGAGATAGAGATGATGATTCCGAGGTTGGGAGAGGAGAAGTAGTGGTTGCTCGCTGGGCAGACCTTAGGGAACATGTTGAGAATGGCGAGATGGAGTTGGTATGAGGATTTGAATATGCTTAGGGCTTTTGTGAGCCGGGCTGGGCATAAAGACTCGTCAATCGAATCAGGGAATAACATTAACTCTATGGAATGGAGATGCGATGACCAATATAACGAAAGAGCATCGCTAAGGCCGAATTTTAATGACAATATAATGAGACCATGCATAGGGGTATGGTTTTGGGACAATGATATAAGCTGGTCACAAAAGGCATGAGAACCAGGTTGGCAAAGGAAGACAAGTGTGAGAACACCTAGAAAACCTCGGAGGGCTTGCCCAGTTGATTAGCGAATTATTTTCATTGCTTAGTTACTTCATTACGCTATACAACTGGTGGCTTTGAAAATAATTGCTTAATTGCACACGGTGGGTAGATGATGCTACTGTTAACGAGATTGGATCCGCTCGGTTTGCTTCATAAGTAATATTCGGCTTTGGCACTTCCAGGGTTGGACATATTTATGTATTCCACAGTCATTATTCATATATATTGTACAAAAACTCAAGAGAGGAAGCTATGGAATCTAGTCGCCAAATTCTTAGCTACAGTACCACAAAAGAAATAAATAGTCAAGTCATTCATAAGCAAGTACATTGTACACGAACAGAAACAAGTCGTACAGTATTTCCCCCCTGTGTAACTTTCATCAATTGTGATAAAGCGAAGCAAGATCGGACATGGGACAGATGGTGATATGGACAGTATGATATGCACCAGCAAGCATAAGTACCGATTTCCTGTTTCATCAATCTTTTCTTCTCATAATAATAAACCTCCAGGTTGATCATAATTTCATTACAAGCAAATCGCTAAAGATTAAAGGTTGCAATGTTAATAATATGACTTGATTTTAGGATTCTAATAATAAGATGTAGCACCGGCACAGACTTGGGAATTTGGTGTCCAGATAAATAGCTTTCAGTCCAGCACTGAATTTTAAACGATCTCGCTATCAAAGGATGTTCTAATACGAGTGTAATTCTCAGTCAGGAAGGCGCAGGAGGACATAATGTTATTTGACATTTCAATAGTGTTCACATATAAGCTTTAAAAGCGGCATTGGCTTAACATGTAAAATGACGTGCATCGATCATGAACAGGGGTATACGTTTACGTATTGATCGTAATCACCTGTAACCATCCATGAATAAATAGACTTATATTTAGATTTCAGTAACGAAAATCATTCTGCTCTTCGCAGTCATGTTGCATTGGTATCTGATTAGAGTTCAGAGATCACAGGGTTTATCGTAGAAGCTCGCTATAAGTTAGTCGCGGTAGAACGGTTTGACCGAGTGACAACGAACAACTCCTACTTCGGTAAGCGCAACTGTAACTTTGGCCCGAGACGCATCACCAGCTGGCATAAACCCCAATGGAATAATTATTCCATTGTATGACAACTCCTACCGGATCTCCCCGCCTCCACCTTCTTTTTCAGCTGCTCAAGGGATTGATGAGCATTTGAAGGGTACAGGGTGGAGGTGGTTAAATGTTTCGATGTCTCTATCTAGGAGGGCGGCTCAATACACTGCCATTGATACCCAAATCCAGCAGAATTAGTGAACATGCAAGTCTATGTACTAGGCTGTAACTTGCTCATGCAAAATGAGCGAAGTGACATCGTGGATGGACGCAGCTATATCGACTCCAAAAGCTTCAGCTCTGTCATAGGGTTTCCCAGCATTGCACTACTTAGGATTGTGACTGCAGAAGATCTCCACGAAATCTACCAAGAGAGTCTCATAACCTAGTTTCTATTATCCACAGTGACCTTGTCTTCTGAAAGGATTGAGTAATGCCTAGTTCTACTCCAACCAGTGTCACGAAGATCATAATGGGGATGGAATGTGGCAATGCATGAAGGAATTGGTGGAGATATTTTGAGTACCATCAGGATGAAAATCCACTGTTGATCAAACTCTCCGCTCAGAATTATAGAATCGCAGGAAGAAAACTAGCTGATCTTCAAGTATAAAAGGGTCTACATCCACCAGATTATCTCTTTCTTCATCACAACAATCTCAATCCAATCTATCACAACAAGTACAAAACTAGCCTCGAAACTTTCGAACTCACTTAAATATCTACTTTAACTCTCAAACATCATCAAAATGCAATTCCAAACTATCGCACTTCCCCTCTTCGCTGTCATGGCAGCCTTTGTATCTGCTGCACCAGCTGCTGATGCGACTGTCGGTTGGGTTGATGGACCAGCTCCTCCAGCAGACTACGAGAAACGATCTGAGGATGCCCTCAATCAACTCAAGGCCCGCGGCTTCGGCTGCCCTCTTGATAAATACCAGTGTGATTCTCATGTCTGTACTTCTTGACCCCTACATTCCAGTCATGTAGCTGATATAAACAAGTGCCGTAGCTTGGGTGGCGGACGTAAGGGTGGCTATTGTGCTGGACAAGGATTCCTTCACTTGTGAGTCCAGCTCTCATTACGCAAATACTTGGCTAACGCTCCTCAGGACCTGCACCTGCTTCTTCTAGATTTCTGTCACGAGAACAGGATTGCGGCATATGGAGGGAAAGTAGAATTGGGGCATCTCTTTTTTTGCAAGTCTGTCACTCGTTAGGTTATGGTTTCCGGATCCATTTTGAGTTTTTATCTGATTTTGTTGGGAGAACAACTCATTGAGCATATCATGGGAGTTTAGAATTTTCCATTTTGATAGCAAAATATACCTTCGTTTTGTTCTATAGGATCACTGTGAAATGGCAAAGACAAAACATGTCGCCCTTGCTTCAGTCTCGCCGCCCCAAAGTTTTGTATCTGCCCTTCTCTCAAACTCATATTGACAACAGTAGCACACCCCTTCTGATGAAAAGATTTTAAAAACTGTGTCGATTTAATCTGATGCCCTTCTTTATCTGCCTCATAATTCATAATATCCTTAACAAGCGATGGTGAATTGTCGACGGAATCCAACTAGTATGAGCTTGGATAGCAGATTTTTGCGGATTTGAATTTTCTGAAATTGACTATGTAATCCATTGAGCCACATTCGATGACATTCGTTCTCAATTTTAGGAAACTACGTTAATTGACCCTACCAGCCTAGCGACTGATTGTCGCGTCAAGGAGCTATGGGATGCACGAGTTGCTTGAAACAGGTCATAGTTTAGACTATTATGTCTTCGATCCCTGGATCTATTTAGCCGCTGGATACCCGTGAGGACTTCCTGCAGTTCAAATATCAAGTTACTTAAATTCATAATGTTGTATTTGAATCAAAGGAGTGCTTCCACTTCGCCACATGACTTGGTAGGAAGTTTAGGTCTTACCTCTGTAAACAAATTGAAGAGGTTGATCATTAATTTGGAATTGGTTTTCTCTCATCTTTATGTCAGCAATCAATCCTATGGCAAGGCTTCCTCAGCGTTTCATGTCGTTAAGCTAAACTTTGAGCTAATTTGTAATCAAGAATTTATTGTAAGATAACTGCGTTGGAGTCAAAACATATCGCCATAAATACTGTTATTTAAGAATCATTGTGGGGTAACCGCGAAAACCGACCAGATCTTCTTCAAGGCAGTCCTTTTCATAAGTTGGATTATCGTCAAGGTCTATAGAATTGTACCACATTGCTATCTGGCATGCCGGTGATGACAAAATACTCGCCCCTTTTAAGGTCGGCGACTTAAGCGAGGAAGACGGCATCTTGGCATAGCCCCACTTTGTGAGCCCACTGTTAGCGAAGTGATCGCCGACTCATGTCAAGTATAAATACAAAGCCAAAAGACAAGTAAACGTCTCCAACGGCATACATCCCAGAGTATTTTCAGTAACAAATTTTGACCAAAGTTTTAAATAACAATCAACAATTCGACAATCATAGACTTTAGTTCGACCTATTAATATTTCGTGGTGGTATCTTAAACCCGGAAGCGAAAAGCAAATATGTGTTACAAAGCCAATTGTCCAACTTGCAGTATGTACTTTCCTTTAGATATTCTATCCAAATGAGATTCATTCAGCGAGATTGTTATACATGAATACTAGAGGATGTTGTGGCAATGGGTAGTGATTAATCAATTTGACGCCAAGGGCAAGTTGAAATAAGACAAAAGCTAATTCCTTCTAAAGATAGAGTCTCCTGGCAAGGTTGCGGAGCACATGTTCCTAGAGTGATGGATACCGTACCAGAGCAGGAAAGATGTGTATGCGAGCCAAAAGTAAGGTCTATCTTTTCTCCCCACGAGTAACGAGATCATTGCGAGTAATGGGGAATGCAAAGACAGAAAAATGAGACAGCTCAGAGGCTGACATGGGGTCTATAGATTGAGAGAGATGGAAAGTCCTATCCACCAATGGCTGCAAAAGGTTGACTAGCCGGGAACGGAGCTTTAGTTGCGATGGTAATTGTTGTTGGGGGCACGGTGTTATTGAGGCTGATTTTTGAAAGGGTGTAATAAGATGTAAAGATTTTTCGGTCAGTTGTAAAGTTTATAGTTATGTATTCATTTATTTCTCTCTACGTGTGTTATCTCTAAATAGCTGCTGCTATCTCATCTAATAAAGCGCAATGCATTACACTCTCTAAATTTTGCTTCCCTTGCGAAATTGAGCCCGTTGATATTGCAATGGGTACTGAACGTCTACGCCAAGATGATGAGCAACGCGGAACACCCACTCTGGCTCCCTTAGGAATTGTCTCGCTACCAAAACGATATCTGCTTTAGTAGTCTTGCCCTGCTCATCCTCTATCTCAATGCAATCGCCAGTCATCACTGGTGCCTTGTTCTCAACAATTCTCTTTGCATCGTCTGCTTCTGTGATTAGGCCAACGGCTCCGATGAGAAGATCATGAATGCCGTCTTGGAAGAGAGCTTCGCGGATGCGACCTGCAATTCCAACCTGAAAATCATTATCTATTTTGATATTTTGAGCTTCATTGTTTCCTCCGCTGCTCACATCAAGAAGATCAACTCCTAGCGCCGGCAAGAGCTTCGCAAGTTGAATTGTAGACTTGACGTCCCAGCTCTCTGAGGCGGATTCCATCCACTCTGTGGCGCTGACTCTTACTAACAGCGGCATTCCCTTCGGTATCACGTCTCGGACGGCTTTAATCACTTCTATCAGTAGCCGAGACCGATTTTCAAAGCTACCCCCATAATTATCTGTTCTCCTATTGGAAATAGGAGAAAGGAAGGAACTTATCAAGTACCCATGTGCGCCATGAATCTCAATCACATCGATACCAGCTTCCACTGCCCTCTTGGCACTATCTTTAAATGCTTGAAGAAGATCGTTGATATCCTGTAAGCTCATCTCTCGCGGCTTTGCAAATCCTTCATCACTCCAAGGAATAGCGGAGGCGCCCATGACATCTTTTGGCCAACCTCCCACATCTTCAGTTGCCAGCACAGATTTCCCCCGTTCCGTACTTAGCCAAGGAGCACACGTAGAAGCTTTTCGGCCTGCGTGGGCTAACTGTATTCCCAATTTCTGGCCTTGAGAATGCACATAATCGGCAACTTTTTTAATGGGTGCAATCTGGGCATCCTCCCATAACCCCGCATCCTGCGGGGTGATTCGGCCATTTGGTAGTACCGAGGTTGCTTCAATGATGGTCAAAGATGCACCTCGGAAAGCCAGTCCTCCTAGGCTGCGTAGTATCAGTATGTAAGGTACGATCTCGTGAATGTGACGTCTGGGCACTTACTGGACGAGATGGTAGTCCGTGAGCTTGCCATTATCTGCTGAGTACATGCACATGGGCGCTACCCAGATGCGATTTTGAAAGTCGACATCGCGAATTTGCAGAGGCGTAAAAAGTGTTGGGGGATCTTGAGAGACAGCAGTACCAGATGGAGGCGACTGCTCAGGTGTAAAATATGGGATGTTGGGAGCACCAACGTTCTTGTTTCCCATGATTGAAGGGGATATGAAGAGAATAGGAAGTCGGAGCGGTAACAATGGATTGTTTGACGAACTGTGAATGAAGATAAAGTGGAAAATGGACCTAGCTTTATACTTATCGTAGAACGAACGATGATGATATTGGGGATTGGATTTGTAAGCTCCTGAGGAAAATCATAGAGCAAAACAATAGGGGGTTAGTAACCGCGATTCCTAAACGAATTCGGCGAATTCGGCGAATGCGGGTAGATATAAATGATTCGATGGAAAGTAATGGGGGGTGCTCAGATTTCAACAGTGAGCATTATTAAACAGCCCAAAGGTGTATAAGTAGCTCTCGAGTTAGGAAGCTAGTTTGCTATACACAGCCTCACCGGTTGCCAGGTGCGGGTTCATGACAGGAGTGTGATTGCATGGCAGAGGTGAAAGTCTTGATGGAAAACAACCATCACGGAAAAGTAACATTAATTAGAATGTCCAGTGATTTGTTACATGTAAACTTTGTTACATGTAAACTTACCGTGAATTGTAAACGCGAACACCTGTACGACGTAATACGGAGGGGTGGATGAAACGCACGTGATAGCGCGGTAATTGCTTTTGGACGCGACAAGTGATAAGTTAAATCCGTTGCATTCAACGCTACATATCTATCCAAGCATCAAACATGTCTCGCAGGTCCAGCAAGAGAGTCGAAATCCCCGAAACAGAACTTGGTAGTGATAAATTGACAGTTACGCCTAAGAAAGGTCGTAAAGGCCCTCAAGTTGAGAGTACCATAGCTGCTACGGACATCGAGACGACCTCTAAAGCCAAAGCCAACCCTAAGAAGCAAGTGATCCCAGAGCTTGACACGGATGACGAGCCTCTTGTTGCTGCTTTGAAGCAACCAGCTACGGCTAGAAAGATCAATAGAGTGAGAGGGAAGGCTACTGCGGAGGAACAGGAGATTCCGAAGCAGAAGACCCCGGCCAAGCGTAAAGTAAAGGCAGAGGACGGTGCAGATGATACAGATCGAAAGACGCCTAAAAAACGCAAAACAAAAGAAGAAAAAGAGGCAGAGACTATGCCATTAACAGCTAGGACAGTTGTTGCGACATTGAAGAAAGCAATGCATATTGGAGCGCATGTCAGCGGAGCTGGTGGTAAGTTTAATCACCTCAGACAACTGATCACATTGGCTCACGTTACTCCAAATAGGGGTACAAAATGCAGTAAATAATGCTCTTCACATTGGTGGAAACTCCTTTGCCTTATTTCTTAAATCACAACGAAAGTGGACCAGCCCACCACTCTCTGACGAGGCACGAGATCAATTCAAGAAGTTCTGTGTAGAGCAGAAGTATGACCCAGCGAAGCATGTACTACCTCACGGCTCATATCTTGTCAACCTAGCCCAAGCAGATATGGAAAAGGCAGATCAGGCTTATACCTGCTTTTTGGATGATCTTCAGCGATGTGAAGCTCTGGGAATAAAGCTTTACAATTTCCATCCTGGCAACACCGGATCAAACCCTCGGCCGGAAGCAATCGCAAGAATTGCTTCTCAGCTAAATAAGGCGCATAAAGCTACCAAGACAGTTATCACTCTACTGGAAAACATGGCTGGCACCGGAAACACGATTGGCTCAACCTGGGAGGATCTGCGGGACATCATCGCACTTGTCGAAGACAAGAAACGAGTCGGTGTTTGCATTGACACATGTCACACCTTTGCTGCTGGGTATGACCTCCGTTCTCCCGAGGCCTTCAAGAAGACGATGGATGATTTTGGTACAATCGTTGGCTTGCCATATCTCAAAGCTCTCCATCTCAATGATAGTAAAGCGCCATTTGCATCTAATCGTGATCTACACGCGAATATTGGAACAGGATTCCTTGGACTGAGAGCTTTCCACAATGTTGTTAATTTCGAGCCGTTCAAAAATCTCCCTATGGTCCTCGAGACCCCTATAGATAAGAAGGGTGCCGATGGTAAGAGTGTTGAGGATAAGGGTGTCTGGGCAGCGGAGATAAAGCTACTCGAAAGTCTCATTGGTGCTGAAACTGAGACCGAGGAGTTCAAAACTGAAGAGCAAAGACTGCAAGATGTTGGAGCCGAAGAGAGGAAGAAATTTCAAGGCCAGGTGGACAAAAAGTCACAAAAAATAGACAAAAAGGCACAAAAAACCATTGATTCGATGTTCAAGAAACCAAACCCTAAGAAGAAGGGCAAGCAGTCTCTACAAGATGGAGACGAATCAGAGGATAATGGAAGCGGGTGTAGTCATTGAAACTTGTGTGTCTAGCTTGTATTACAACGGTTCTACCGGAACGAGATTGTGTCAACAAACAATGGAACATTGCCAGCTACATGACCAGATAGCCTGTACAATACATCGAGCAGCTGAGAACTGAGATGTCGCCTGGCTTATTCAATGGCTGGACCTTCCTAATAATGACTTTAAGACCTTCAGAGAAGAGGTACCAAATTTGCTATTTCCATCACGGTAGTAGAATCCATCCTAGATATCTTAGAAAATCTATGCCTCTTAGCTACTACACGATGTGCTATAGGCCCTTCGTGTATTTAATTTCATCTATATGCTTCCGGTACATAGCTTTGGGGGAAACCTGAAACAATTACTTAGTGTAACGTTGGCTCTTCTAGCTATCGAATAGTCCGAGACCTCTTGGTTCCATCATTTGCAGCAGATACCACCCAGGTCATGTTTCAGTGGGTATCGGCATTACTCTCCTCTAGATATCATCAGTTGCTTAGATATTTAGAGAAACGCCTCTGCAGCTTCCTGAGATATAAACGTTCAGATGAAGTCTACTGCGGCCTTCAATTGCTTGAGGAGTGGAAAGTATGCCGGTCCGCCTCACTTTGGTATTCTCGCGTCATTGGTGGTCAAAATCTGCAATCATCCGTCTCGGTAGCTGTTGGAAGACACACCTGACTGGAAAACCAGTGCACTCATAAGCTAGATGCCTAATTTATCCCATGTATTGCAATTACTTGGCCATTCCGTCTGCCTGTTCCTGCTAAGGTACGTTACCTCGTTGCATTCTTTTGTGCAACAGTGCACCGAAAAATGCCTTGCCCCCTTACTTATTCATTTTCCACTATCAAGATGGGCTCATCGACTTGTGAAGACTCCAATCCGAATTTCATCTCGTCTTCCTTATCTGAATGGATACTGCTTTCCTCCGGAACACTCCTGTCACCTATCATACACTCACCATGGCATTTGGTGGGTTACGCGGAGGCAATTACCTCCATAGATTTGATCCTGAGGCTGTCATTCGAGAAGCTCTTGAGCATATACGCGACTTAGATTATTATTCTCGAGATGATAATAGCCGCCTTGGAGGTCTTCGTTCTCTGAGTCCCCAGAACAGCCTTGCAGGGTTGGGAGATCGCTCGATGAGTGAAGAACTCACTTCCGATACCGTTCGAAGGTATGCTTACTATTATAGAGAAGTATGAGGGAGCTCAAAGGTCTAATACTCTGGTTGCTCTAGGGTGAATTTGGTTGTTCAATTGACGAATAGTCTAGTCTGTGTCCGCGCAACACTATATGCGCAAATCCATCCGATGGTACAAGAAGATGGGCGGTATCCACGAAACTTTGACCGCCCGAAACGAGTTGAAGAATTTTTGAGCATGGACGGTACGATTTACCTCCACATATATCAGGTCCTCATTACTAATGTAAAGTCGTAGGCCATACAATCGACTGTATTCTAGGGGCTTACAACCTTCCACGAGAGACGCTCTCATTGCGCAGACCCGGCGTAGGCAGTCGTACCTATTCCGATAACTCATCACTAAGCCGCGATTATGATGTGCGCGAGCGCAGATTGGCTATCTTGTTTGAGTTCCTTGGAGCTGATGTTGGAAGGGTTGAAGAACTGAGGGATACAAGACAAGGTCTTGGTGGCTTAAGCAGTGGATTTACTGGTGCATTGAGGAGGGGTTTCGAATAAGAGTAGATCAAAGCTGGGCTTGGTGTGCATAATCTTCTAGATAACTCTACCATCTTTGGACTTGCATGAGCTATCAAAGTCCCTCAACAATCCAGTTCAACTTGAGAACAACAAAATAAACAATACTTCAGAAAACCCAGGAATACATCTTGCATTCTTTAGTCATATTTTGGCTACTCTCAATGATAGACAGAAGAGCTGTGCATTGAATTTATTATGCCGTTTTCGAATTTTAAAAGGATTGGGCAGTTGATTGCATCGTGATAGCACTGATTTTTCAGCATTTTACGCTCCTTCTGCCTGGACCCATAGGTGTTACTAAGGGGCGTACATATTCGGTAGACAACGTATTATGTTTTATGATCATGGTATATGTAATGATCTAGCTGATAACGGTCCGGTGATTTGAAGATAATGGCTTCATCAATGCACATCCGAAAGTCTTACGTACAACATAAGGACAGGAAGTATGAAGAGTCACTCATACCCAAATATTCGAGAATAGACTGTGTTTCAGTGCTAGTACATTGGCTCCCAAAACCAGCACCGGTTTTCACTTATCTGGAGACTCCGGTCAAATGCCAGTAATGATTGAATCTTGAGAAGAAGGGAAAAGGAAGAAAAGAAAAGCGGCCTTAACGTACTATACAACTAATTGAGTAATTGTGAAGTTGAGAATGTGGGGCCTCATATCTCAGGCAAAAATGGCCGTTGTCACGGTAACGCCTTCTGCATTATGATTGTTATCGAGATACTCCTTTCTGGGAGACAAAACAATGAATCGACAAACATTAACCACCTCGACAACAAATACCGCCAACCCTAGATAACATGTCGGTCTCCGAAGACCTCATTGATTTTGAGATTATCGAAAACCAGAAAGAAAACATTCAGTCACTTCCAGGAGGACGATCGGCGCGTACTCTTGCAAACTTGTTTTCCCCTTCCCCACTACACGCCTTATCAACACCAACCCCATCGGACACCAAAAATCTCAACGAAGTAGTCAGGAACGAGTTTGAGTTAGAGTTAGAAACCATAGCTGAATCCGATGATCCACTGGATATTTATGATCGATATGTGAGATGGACTCTTGACGCATATCCATCAGCGCAAGCAACCCCCGCATCACAGCTCGACCGTCTTCTTGAACGCGCCACGAAAAACTTCCTCAATTCTGCACAATACAAAAACGATCCTAGGTACTTGAAGCTCTGGATACTTTACATTCGCTTTTTTTCAGAAACACCACGTGAGACGTTCGCCTTTCTAGCACGTCACAATATTGGCGAGGGATTAGCATTATTCTACGAGGAATTTGCTACATGGCTTGAAGGCGCAGATAGATGGGTACAGGCAGAGGAGGTCTACAAGTTAGGGATTGACAAGGAAGCGCGGCCTGCACCACGACTATTGCGGAAGTACAATGAGTTCCAGGAGCGTTTTTCGAACCGGCCACAAGATAGCAACGAACCATCTTCACCCGCTTTACCTACTATAAGACCGGCACTTGCGGCAAAGATCGACCCTTTTGCAGCTGCGCCACCTCGAGATCCTCAAGCAGCAAGACCAAACTCTGGAGTTGGAGGATCTATATCGAAAAGTGGTCGACAGAAGCTTACCATATTTTCCGACGATGGCGGTGATGCGCCAGCAGTAGCAGGAGAAGGTACCAAAGGGTGGGAAAGCATAGGATCTCTTGCGGATCGTAAAAAAGAAAATGTGATGGAGCCTAAACCTTGGGTTGGAGAGACCCTAAAGGCAGGAGGAAAGAAAAGTAGTACAAAGATTCCGGTCTTCAAGGATGAGGTAAGTCGCATTTTTTGCTGCCCTTTATCAATGCAATTGTTGATGGTCATAGGACTAATGGTTGGCGGTTTTGGCAATCTTGTAATACAGTCTTCATCTCACATACATTTCCAACAAATTTCTGCTCCCTCGATTCAGCGAGTGACGATAAATCCCAAAAATGGAAGAAGTGAACATGTCTACGTTAACCTTGAGCAACTATACCCTAATCCTCATATTCTTGGGACTGAGTTGTGCTTCGAAGAAATGATGGCTCGTCAACGAGGTTGGCTAGATAAAGTGTGGAAGAGAGAAATCTCATCAAGCACTCATAACTCGCTACCCCTGCCTGATGATGTTGATAACACCACCAATAGTAGTATTCAAACTATAGCTCGCAATCTGTCACAGAAACTCACAATTGGAAACGATCCAATCATGTTAGATGAGAATGGAGTTACCAAAGAGCAGAATCGTGAAGGCAGAGGACGGAGGATGAAGATCAAGGAGGTTAACGAAACGCAAATCAGTAAGTCATGTTTGTAATTTACCTATCAGAGCTAACAGGCTATAGTAAAAGCAAAACTGTCTTCGCCCTCAGGGAAGAAGATGACCAAGAGGAAAGCTTCTAAGGAACAGACTATGACCCTGCATACTCGTGCAGCTACCGATGAAATATATGATCTTTTTAGCCAGCCTCTGAAAACAGCTGTCGATGAGGAGGAGGAGGAGGATGAGGAAGAAAGTGACGACGACGGTGAAATGACTGACGGTGATTACACCAGTGGAGGTGAAAGCACTGGAACCGGTCGACTGTTGTCAACAAGTGAAGCAGGAGACGATGAAACTTCACAAGTGGGCGATGATGATGAGACTTCCGAAGTGAAGAGTGTCAGCGAATGGTCCGAATTTACCGCACGAAAGCATATACCTAACATCGATGAAGACGAAGAGGATGACCTTACTGGGGCTTCTAACTTTACAGATGCCGATGGTGATTTGGAGAAATTCATTAACGTGAAAGCACCTTCTCTTGATACACAGACCTCACAGGAGTATGATCTGAATACACCCGACTCACCAGATCTGCCTTCACATCCGAGGACAATGTTTGTTCCCATACCGCCAGAAGATTATGAGCCTCCCACTCGGCCGTATCGAGATCCATCTCAGATATCTCAGAACCGGCTGCCGTTTATGACACCTATAGCGGAAAAGACAGAGTCGTCCCTTGGCATAAACACCATAAGAGGAGAAAAAGACTATTTCAATGCTAAAACTCCCAGCAAAAACAATGGTTCAAACAAGCCTCCCGTTCGGATAGATGGATGTGATAGCAGCCCTTTTCGAGAAGTTATCAATGATGCAAGCCCCGAAAGGATTGCTCCACCTCAGCTTGTGAAAACACTCAAAACAGTAAAAGCTACATCCATAGCAACCAAGGTACAAGCTAGCAGCGAACCACTAGCTCGAGAAATTTCCGAAGAAGGACCAATCATCAAAGACGCGCAATGCAATCCTGTAGATGATTATACCCGGGACATGATATTGCAAACCCTTCAGCCGTCGCTTAGCACATATGAAGGCTTTTACGAACAGCAAGAGGAGTCCCGCAGTCGGAATGGGGAGATCAAGAAATACGCAAAAGCTATGGCGAAGATGAGCAAGAACGCTAGCGAAAAGACGAGCACCAACTTGGCAATGCCACCTGTTCTCTGTTTTCCGGGTACCGACAGACAATACATGTTGAAGAAAGAGCTTGGGGCCGGCGCCTTTGCACCAGTTTACCTTGTAGAAAACGTTGCCGAAGCGGAATCCGATGAAATGAAAGCGGGTAAAACATCCTTTAACATACTTGAAAGGAAAAACCTCGAGGCATTGAAGATGGAAGAGCCTCCTAGCGCTTGGGAATTCTTCATCATGAGACAAGCAAAACGTCGACTCGGTATCTCTCGTGCAGCAGAAAGTATAATTAATGTTTACGAGATGCATCTTTATCCTAACGAGTGTTATCTCATTGAGGAATTTCGCGATCAAGGCACATTGCTCGACGTTATCAACATTGCACGTGCTGATTCTACATCACCTGGCGGAGTGATGGATGAAACCCTCGTCATGTTTTTCGTTATTGAATTGTTCCGCACCATTGAGGCACTGCACTCAAAAGGAATATTACATGGCGATCTGAAAGCCGACAACTGTCTTGTCAGACTAGATCAGGTCCTTGATTCAGATTCTTGGGCAAGTAAATACCGACGTGATGGTACCGGCGGCTGGAGTAATAAAGGTGTTGCGCTCATTGACTTTGGACGTGGTATCGACATGAAAGTCTTTCGTCCTGATGTGCAATTCATTGCAGACTGGAAAACTGGCCCATCAGACTGTGCTGAGATGCGAGAGCTACGGCCTTGGACATACCAGATTGACTATCATGGCCTTGCCGGAATTATTCACTCCATGCTGTTTGGTAAATACATCGATACCATAGCAGATAAAGGGGCTGGAATCGGAGCTGGTAGTACAAAGAAATGGAGAATAAGAGAGGGGCTAAAGAGATATTGGCAGACAGAAATTTGGTCACATGTCTTTGATCTGCTGCTTAATCCAAATATGCATCTCGGTAATGAGGATGGAACGAAACTGCCAGTATTGAGAGGAATGAAAGAGGCGAGAGCACAGATGGAAGATTGGTTGGAGGCTAATTCCGAGAAAGGTGTGGGATTACAAGTTTATATCAGGAAGTTGGAGTTGGCGATAAAAGAGAGGCGTCGTTAAGTGCTGAGCAACTACCATTTTCTAATCTGTTTAATGTGTATAATGAGATATGACTAGCGCTTATTATTCTATAATTGACATTGATTTGCTTATTTGTTATCACAAAAAGCTGATTTCATCTCTATTCTATATCCAGCTTTAGATTTTGGCTAAATCATTTCAAGATTCACATTCACACCTCACTATTCTCTATCAGGGACATGATGTTAGTTCCTCGTAAAACTTTGTGTCATCTTTATCAAAGTGATAAAACATTGAACACAGGCACCAAGTCTTGTACTGAAAATGACCAGGTTCAATGGTTTGATCCAAAAAAAAACTCATTGAAATATATGCTAAGTTGGTGCACTACGTAGGTGGAGCTCTGCTTCGGGATTTGGTCGGCTGGTTTCAGAATCAGTCTTATTTTACTCTTCATGTCTTTCAGTAAATGAGGTCTAATTAGCATTCACCGAGAAGCCTCCCTTCCATCTTTTCCTTTACCAGCTCATCTATGAGGTCTACTCCAAGATCGAGAGAAGGCTAACATAACTTGGCAGGTGAAGAATCTGATACGAGAACAAAGCTAATTTGACGGCTGAATATCACCGAGAGGATCTGTGGCAAAGAAAGTGCTAGGATTAGTAGGCGGGGGAGTATGTGACAGTGAGGTGATCTGTAATTTATGGTGGTTACATAGAACCAGCAACACAGCGTGATGTTGATGTAAGCGGGCTACTTTGTGCCAATGGTCTCAATGAAGCACGAAGACTCGTCTTCGTGACGACGATAACGCCGTTAATATGAACAAAATGATGCGTCGGTTGATTCAAATGATTAAGAAGCAATATTCTTCCAAACTCATAGAGAGCTCGATAGTCTTACAGCAATCCTAGTAATGACGAGTTATACATATGATGAGAGCTCGTAGTGGCTAGGTCTGAAATGTGAAATATGACTGATCCAGTGAGAACTCCATTCATTTGTCAAGTTCTCGAGATACATATATTTTATGCGCCAATCCAAGTAATACTTCTGGTGTCACACGGCATTGACAATCTCAACAAGTTCCTTCATTTCAGTTCGCCAAAATTTTACCTTTGTGTCTCCAGAGTTCGTACGAATCAAGAATGGAGCGTTGTGCCGAACCATTCAGTAGGTCTGCACCTTTGCGTGGAACAACCAATGGTCATTTAGCCTACATATGTTGAAAGGGTAAAGCCAATCCGCAGCAATCATTACCCTGTGCAGATCTTAAGTTGGTGCACATAGTGATCTGCATGTGGCTTTTCAGCCTCCTGTGTGTTTTACCAAGTCGGGTTCGATATTTGTGTAACTTGACACTGCATATGATGTTTTGATTGGATGGCTTGCATTTTAAACCATTCCATTGATAGAGTCGTCCTTACTTACACAAGTAATGATGTTCAATCACGAATCATATATATGCTTCCTCGCCGCTGGCTGACAAATGTCTAAGTTTCTTGAAAGCTGTCAAGTTCTCAACAATACCCGATAACACGGTGTGACAGCTGGTTATACATTGTGTGAGGGCTCTCTCCTAGTGTTTCACACCTCACCTTGGAACTTCAGAAAATCTTGAACCGAATTTCAATTTCGTTGATGAGGAACGATGCCCGAGTTGCAAGAAGATCCATCACAATCGACGAAGCCAGAGATAGAAACTCCTCGCGAGAGGAGAAAGTTTATCCTGTGCTTCGATGGAACCGGAAATAAGTTCCAGGGAACACCTGGTGATAGCAACAGTAAGCTTCTGGACCAATTCATAAAAATCAAGCTAATGTTGGTAGTCCTCAAAATATATTCCATGCTCGAGAGAACGGATAAATCACAATGTAAGTATTGCCTCTCAGTAATTCGTGGAATATACTAACCTATGGGATAGTCCATTACTACCAACGTATGTAAATGCAGTGAGATGATGTTTTCCTGACTGATCAATTATAGCTGGAATTGGAACTTATACTACAAGGAGCTCCCTCTCATCTAATGGGGTAGTCTCTCGCATCTCATCATGGTATCAAAAAGCCAAAGATTCTGCCATTGGCACCACACTCGATGAACATGTCATGGCTGGGTATCGGTTTCTGATGCGATACTACCATGATGGGGACGATATTTATCTCTTTGGCTTCTCACGTGGCGCATATATCGCTCGCTTCCTCGCCGAGATGCTCGATCATGTTGGACTACTGAGTGCGGGTAACGAAGAGATGATTCGATTTGTTTGGAAGACCTTTTCTAGATGGCAACAAAGGAATGGGGGAGGAACACCGGAAGAGAAGGAGCTGTTTAGATACATGAAGGGTTTTCGAGAGACCTTTGCAAGACCTGTTAGAAGAATTCGGTTCTTGGGACTGTTTGATACTGTAAACAGTGTATCCAAAGTAGGCGCATGGAACTTTACTTTTAACTACGTGCTAACGGTAGCTTAGTTTGAAACAGCTTGGATGCGAAGAAGCCATCGATTCCCTTATACAGCGCGCAGTTCAGCAAGAAAGATCTGCCATGCTGTATCGATTGACGAGCGGCGTGCAAAATTCCGACAAGATCTAATCACCGAGAAGAAAGAGCACCACGAGGGTCACAGGCGGCCTCATCTAGGCTATTTTCGTTACTTGAAATATGCCCAGAATGTGACGGACAGCGCTAATAGGAAAGCTAGCAGCAAAGACGATATTGCTGCCGGCTCAAGTAGAAAAGAAACACTTGCGGCTCCAGATTTCAATATATACGGGAATAGAGAGAGGTTCAGATCTATTTCAAGAGGACGCTCTCGTCCAAGGTCTGGTCAAACCCAAGTCCAAGATGGGGATGGCAGAGCGAGTTTCTTATCCTGTAGGGTGAGTGATTTTTCTGTTTGAAACCTTCGAGCATCTCCGATTATCACCACGCATAGTCTAATAATTATTTTCCTAGTCAGAAACAAGTGGAGTCACAAATCCAATCTCCATCGACGAAGATGAGGAAGACGAGAAGGCAGAGCAGAAGATATCGGAAGTTTGGTTTCCAGGATGTCATGCTGATATTGGTGGAGGCTGGGAGCCCGATGAAGAGAGCCTCTTGTTGAGCCATGCACCACTTGTGTGGATGTTACGAGAAGCACAAAAAGCAGGACTTGTCTTCAACGAAGAAAAAATGCGAGAAGTGGGATGCTACTATGACGAGACTGGTAGAGAACGAAGAAATGCTGCGAAGGTTGAAAAGTCGCAAGGAAACCCAGCTCCAGGAACTTCAATTCCAATTATCGAGGTCAACGATAACGCTGTTCCCTCAAGTCCATCATCAGGCTCTCCCGGTCCTGGTACAGAACTATATGGATCCGAGAAGCCAGAAAATTGGCAGTTTGTAGAGTACCTACACTCGGTGTGCACTCGTGGAAAGATCCATGATCCTTTACAGCGTAAGCAAGGTACGCCAACACTGGGGGTTTTATCTTGGAACATAATGGAATTCCTTCCCTTCCGCCGTATGGATCTACGACCTGATGGATCCTGGAAAGCAATCTGGTGGCCACTGCCGATGGGAGAGACAAGGGATGTGCCTTTGGATGCGAAGATTCATAACAGTGTTATCCGCCGAATGAAGCATGACGCAACCTATCGTCCTGGTAACTTGATTATTGGGGGCGGAGGGAGATGCCAAAGGCGAGCTCCGGCTGAGGCTGGTATGGGGGAGTGGGAGCTTGTAGAAGAGGAAAAAGGCCATCCAATTGGTGAGATCTGGGTGAGGGTAAAAAACCCTGAGAAGGAGAAGGTGGGCTGATTAGTGTTTATGTGGAGTAGCTATATAGTGATACTTATGGGCGGAGAAGTTTGACATTTGACTTTGTTACTATTCTGTGCCTTGGGGATTGAAGGGAGCTGACGCAATATTGATATATGGAATTAAGGACGTGCTATGAATCCGAGCTTTTATCTACCCAAGAATTACTTCAATGAGGTCAACATTAAAATACCTATTCTGTAATGTCAAGCGAGAGCCTTACAAAAAGCGCAGTATCATTGTGTCAGGATGTCCTTCTCATTATAGAAACTTGCTTGGTAGTCGATGTATTGTGATATCGATGCATGTCCACAACAACAGCGAGATAAATTGCCAAGTTACTTTCAAGCTAAATATCTCCACCCAAAGCAGCATCCTCTTTCTCCTGCGTCTTTAGATTTAATTTCCTAGCAGGTTTCCTAGGCTCTAACGTCCTGTTGTCTATCTCTTGGAAATCATCTTCAATTAAGCATAATCTTGGGCAAATCTCGATATGCTTCTAAAGCTGAGATATTTTAAAACGGATGAGAATCTTTTTATCACCCATTTGTTCTTTGTCAGCTTCTTTCTCAACTAGGTGGCAGTCTGTGTGTCAGGGACCTGAATCCTATGGTACGGCTAGATATATCGAACAAAGGCTGGAAAGAAGGGGAAGTAAGTCGGTATACTTCGTTATGCGAAACAGAAACATGAAGAAGTCGTGATCCACGCATTCGGTCGACAGAAGATGATCATTGTCGCCACATTCGAGCACTTGACCAGCAATTATCCACGCTCCTGCGCTTTAGATACCCATTTTAAATGGATGGTAGGTCAGAAGTCGTATGCTTGATCTTAGAATGGCTGAAATAAACCAAGTACGGAAGAGTAGATATTTTGTGACGAGCAAATATTTCCAAGTTGTAGAGCTTTCTAAATCGGAATAAACACTTGTATCAAGTACTGCGAAGTGCACCTATTTTTTCTCTGCCTTCCTTCGCTCCAGAACTTGCATAACGTCAGCAGCATTATTCCCATCACCTTTCCTTTTCTTTCCCCCACGTTTTCGCTTCTCTTTACTCCCTCCCTTCCCATCATCTTCATCACCATCATCTTTCCCACCCCATTGCGACAACTTGATTCTCTTATCTTCAAAGTCCTCCTCATCGTCGTTACGCGAGCTACCAAAGCCCATATCCATATCTTGGGCATCGCGATCGTCTTGTTGTAGCATTCTTTTCCGCCGTGCTTCTCTAGCGGCCTCTTCCGCGTTTTCAGGCTCTTTGACAAGAGGCGCAATGGTAGATGCCTTTTTGATAGCAGCCAAGATAGTGGTGTCAGTGAGTGCTGCTGGCCGAGCATCTGGTTGGGCTTCTGTTTCGGTATCACCGAAGTAGTTTTTTTTAGCTCTTGTATTCTTCGGTAGAGGTGGCGGAGCCATACTTCCAGGCTCAGAGTCGATCTTTGAAATTTTGGACTTCTTTGCCTGTGATTCCTCTGACACCTCACCTTCCTCGTCGGAATTACTACCGTCATCTTCCTCCAAACCTGCCAATGGATCATAGTCATCTCCAGCATCGGTAAAAATGTCTTCTCCATCATCTTCCTCTATATCTACTGGGATATCTGGAACTTTCATGCCCAATGGGAGCGCATCCTTATCTGGCATAAGAAGTCCGTGGCCCTTCTCTTCCTTACTCTGGGCCATCACTTTCCTTACTTTCCGTTTCTCGTTCCCATGCTCATCAATAGTGATGATTACATCTCTTCCTTTACTGTCTTTCTCGATCTTTGGCTCAAATTTCTTCTCTCCAACTTTCTTAAATTTAGCTCCTAGTGAAGGCCCCTTCGCTTCTTTTTCTGCCTTCCTTGCCGCTTTCAACTCTGCTAATATCTGGTCTCGGGTTCTTTTCCTCCCTGGTATCAAGCTCGGAGGTGCCATTTGCCCTTTCTTATCCCTCTCTTCTCTCTGCACAGCCTTGACTTCCGTTCCCTCAAGTTCATCAAATTGGTTCTCCAAGTCTTCCTGCTCCTCTACTTCTTCACTTTTAGGCGCTTCACTAAGAACATCTTCCCCTCTTCTGATCCGTGCCAATAATTTCCAATCTAGGCCCTTTACCAGATGTGTAGACTCAACCTCTCCACCAAGGATCTCATCTCTTAACTTGACGAATGTAGCCTCGTCAATCTGCTGCAGCTTCATCATCTCCTCCAAAGCCTTCACCCGCTGTGCCTTATCATCCTCTTCTTGGTCCTCTCTCTGTTTAGCACGATCAACATAGCCCTCTGGCAGCTTCGCACCCTTTGGTGCCGCAGCAGAACGGAATTTTCTTATAGATTGACCACTTGCAGCTCGATTCTGCTCGGTAAGCTGGCGGGCAAAGTCAACACCACCAACTGATCGTCTGGCAGCCAACAAATTAGCTTCGTTCGAGATATTTAAGGAGAACGAAGGCTTACGGCGTCATAGGAATCGAGCTTCGCATTCTCGAGCCCAACGCGGAAGGTGTTGCAGCATCGCGGCGGGGAGTCACTCCAGTGATGCCTCTGCTTTCTCCAGACGTGGCGTCGCGGGCAGGTGTATCCAGCACCAGTTTACGAAACTGTGAGTTGTTCATGATTGTGGAATGGGGAAAAATGTTGAACGTTACAAGATCCTAAGGACTTTGACCAAAATATCACAGCCTTGCCCCGACTTTTGGCGCTATACTAGATTGAGTCACAGGGCTGTAAAGCCTTAAATTCGCTAATTCCAGGGGCAAATCTTCATTATAGTAGGAGCAACTGAGATTAACCTTTGTCTATCGTACATAGGTAATACTCGGAAAGCCTTACAAAAGAAATAATCTAGTTTAAATGTAGTCTAGTTAATATATACATGTACAGTATATGGCATAGCATGCTTCAGCCCACCAAAGAAGTCGCAGTACTACACAAATTCAATTGCCCTATTGACTTTGTCTGCTATTTCCATACAGTCTTCCACAGTATTCCAGAATTTCGCAACATCCAAGGATCTTGGGATCTTCACGCCTTCCTTACCTTCGGGAAGTAAGGTTATAATCGTACGTCCAGTCTCTGCCCCTGCATGTGCTTCATCGTGGGTGCCCTCTGTCACTACCTGAACTTCATACCTCTCCCTCCTCCCCCCGTCCTTGAAGTCATAAAACGGGATCTCAGCTCCAACAAGCCCATCTAAGCAGACTGCAACAGCGAGGGGATCATGAAGTGGAGGTCCTTCTGTGATGCCAAAAGTCTCTGCATAAGTCTTTGCAAAAAAAGTCAAAAGCTCAACCAACATAACCCGCAGAGTCGTTTTTCCTCGTACCTGATCCTTGCCATACAATAATAAATTCTGTATATCGCTTGTGGCGAGAACTTGATGTGTGACATCCAAAGGTATAAGTACTGTTTTAGATGCCAGAACTGGATTTTGAAAAATGGATGCTGCAGCTTCTGGATCGATTAGGATATTGAACTCTGCCCATTGACTCCAATTTCCAATACGCTCTCTGTCATCTACTTTACCCATCACTGCATCTGTAAAGCCTCCTCCAATAGCACCACCCATTATACTTAGACCTTTGATGTGAGCAGCAACATCAGGGTAGGTAGTGAAGAGCTGCGCTACATTTGTTGTAGCTCCAGTGGCAACAACCCACGCGGTCCCTGGCTTTGAATTGAGAAGCGCAGCGGCCATAGCTTGTATAGCGGGCTCATCAACGTGTTTGACTACGGGTACTGGGAGTAAGTCGGTTCCATCAAGACCTGTTTCTCCATGAATATCCGGAGCATGCACAGCCGGACGTACAAGGCCTGAACTTGCACCCGGGTAGACTGGTATATCAGTCCTACCCATGGCGGTGAGTAGAGATAGGGCATTGTAGGTTGTGCGAGACAGGGATGCGTTTCCATGGACAGTTGAAATGCCCAGTATATTTATCTGAGGATGGTGTGCAGCGAGAAGAATTGCGATAGCATCCTGAGAATACTGTTAGTATTGGAAGTTTCAGTGATTATTTGAGCAGCTTCTTATATGGGGCCATCGATATTTATAAGAAATGAATAATTCATATCACTAGAAATCTGCTTCAAAGGCTGGTCACGTGAGAACAAGACGAAGTTTGGAGATCGCCTGCTCCTTTGTAATTCTCATGATGATGGGGTCCTCCTCGAGGAAATATTTGATAGCTGACTTACATCGTGTCCTGTTCGATATGTTAATGAGTACAATGGTGTACTTCGGAGATCTCTAATCTGGTGGCTTACCTGGATCACAGTCCAACCAAAGATCAATTTTCTCCATTTCAATCATGTAGCTATCCCTCCTTCTATTCACGTCTTCGGGTTAACGTAGTTATCGAGGAGCTGAGACTTGACAGAAGTATAATCACAGGACAAATAATTTGGTCCACGACGCCTAGTATGTGAGATCGTGTCCTACTTCCGCTTGGCTTTTTTCAGGGATGAGCATGCGATTTGGGAAGAGGCACTAGCCCACCAGCTTAGACAGACAGCAGCAAGTTAAACCTCCAAATTAATCTGTCACAAATAGAATACTGTAGTGAAGCCGGAAAAGATACAAAAGACCTAGAGGAGTTCGTAGACCCTGCCATTGCCGGCTAGAATCCTCGAACCTCATGGATAAGGTGAGTAAAGCTGTCTTGATGAAATAGCTAAATTATCCACAACTTACAATCGTTTACTCGTCTATTCACCTCAAAACCCTGGCTAGAAGTGATCATTTCATATGAGGCGGAAGTTCTCGCCCATAAGCATGGGCACTCAGCAGCTGGTCTTGTAGACTAGCCGGGGGTCCATAGTGAAGCAATAAATGTCCCTTGTCCCTGAACAAGTTCTTTGCAGCACAAATTAAAACAGCTTTCTTCATATTTAGCGTAGTAGAAAAGAGGTAATGAAGCCTCGTTGCGTTGGGCGCTGTGACATGCTTCGATTTAGATAGAAAATGAGCCCCTATCTAATAGTTCAAAGGGATTTTTATTTCATAACTAATAGCTCCAATTACACCGTATACCTACACCTACTTCATGGAAAAGACCAAAGTCAAATAGTTTCCCAGCCTCCATTGTTAATGTCCTGCTCCAATTTCCTCGAGATTACACTAGGAACACCGTGATTCAACCAAACCATCCGGAGAAGAGCGTCATACCTCTTCTGATTCAAGAAAAGCTGTCTGGAATGCCGCAAGCCAGGATCTACCTCTCCATACTTATCAATATACGGTGCCACCATCCAGGAGCCGGACTGCTGGTAGAGGTAAAAGACACAGCATTTACGAATGTTGATACACAAGCCGATGTTCTTCTGACACCTATATAGTGAGTTAGCTCCATAACAATTGGTACTGCCATCGACTGTCTCAAGTTCTTCGACATTTATCAACACAACTTACTTCAACATGTGCTGTTGTGCACCTCCAATCTGTTGCGGTCGCCTATTTCCGCGTGCAGGCCCCGCTTTCAAACAGCAGATGCTTTGGCCACAGAAGATCTCACCACAAAACAGACAGAGCATAGGATCTGATACATCCTTTCCAGTTGTGGGGCAGCGTCTTTTCATAGTTTCCTCCATTAGGGTATCGTAATTCTTCGGGAGGCCGATTAGCTCAAAAATAGTAGGATGCGAAAGCGTTACTGCAAATTCGTGGCCAGATTGAGAGTAAACTGAGACGTAACCGAGCCACGCCTCAACAAAGGTACCCATACTTCCATCGGAGGTGCCACCCTCGCAAATTTCGTCAAAAGGTGGGAGGTTTAAAGCTTCGCTTAGACGTTCCAACTCGGTAGCGTTGAGGTCAGAAGAAGTGTGATTCTGTAATGAAATCCCATAGCGGACATGAAGCAGAATAACAACCTTTCGAAGGAAGGCAAGCGCATATTTCTGGGCAAAGGCACGATGTACTGCAACATCAGCATTTGACAGGCTACTAGGAGTTGTGATTGCACTGCCAATACTAGCCTTCCAGACGTTTTGGCAGAGCATCGAGTAACTGTCCGAGGCTTGGTTGACTGGGCCATCTGTGCTCTGTCTACCCAGTAGGATCACTTTAACAACTTCTGCTAGGTAGCAGATGCGGACTAGATGCATGATGTTGATACTATCCACCTGCGCAATGCCAAACGAACATTCAGAGAGGAACACAAAAATGTCTTCATAGAGTAAGGGTGGATCATCAAGGCCGTCAAAAGATGGTGCTGTAATACCCTCAGATGAGCGATCCGGCGTTAAGAAAAGCTGCTTATTTTGGCGGTCATAATCTCCTCGGAGCTCTTTTCTAACTATGTTGTCTCCAGCGAATCTGATACCTCCAACAGCAGCATATGAGGCTACAGTTTCTGACAACACTCGAAGATGTTTCAGAGTCTGCTGAGGGACAGAATCCAGAAGGTTTCCCCCCGGTGGCGCTGCAGTACCACGCTGTTCAATCTCAGCAGCGGATATCGAGAACCCTAGTGTTTTGGCTAGGGTGTCACTCCCAAAAAGGTCATTTTTTTCGTTAGTGCCTTGAAGTTTTATATGTCTCACAGGAAGCTCGTTTTTAACAATAGTATCGCGAAGACGCCGGTAGATATCGACTAATTCTTTCATAGGTGATACTGGGTCAAGCGTATCGCTATCCATAGCAGCAGATCCCGGCCCGCCATCAGCCCAGAGGGCATTTATTTCAGGCAGAATTTGTGCAAGTCTTGCTTGTGGATTCCCTGTGTTGCGTAAATTGAGAGGGGGTAGTGGAGTGGGAGGCGAAGCAGGATTCCAGGCTTCAATAAGAAGCTCCGAAGACTTGGTAGAAAATGGATTCGCTATTGACTGTGTGACATTCTCATAGAACATGTCTGATATACGCTTGTTTGCTATGTCCGAGGTATCCGTCACTGATCTAACATGATTGACAGAAATTGACTTCAACCAGGTTTCAAAACCAGTAGCTGGTTCCAAAAGGCCAGGTTGAGTTTTTTCTTGAGGTGCCCATATGATGGGTAAAAAGGCATTTCCAAGAGCCTTGCAAAGTGGGCAGACGAATTCCTGCATTTCAAGCTGTTCTGGATGATGCCTAGCAATCTGGTGCTGGTGTCTTCGCTTGGAAGCCTCGTAGTACTGCTCAAAACACCTATAATGCATAATGTGACCACAACCCACGGATACAGGACCAGGCTTTATGGAATTTGATGGAAATCCTTTCCCAATGAATTGTCGCTCGGTGGATATATCAACACCACTTGAAGTCACTTTTTGCACTTGTTGACGATTTTCTCCTGCCACTCCAAAAGGTCGAATTGCTGCGGCTGATTCGTCCAAGTTCTCTGGAGATTTTTCAACCTCGCGCACGAAATCTGGATCCTGGAAATCGGTTTGGCGCAGAATGTTACTTTTGATCATCATTGCAAATGTACCGTATAACCGACCATCTTTGGTATCCTCCTGACACAAAATACAGTTTCCTGATGGGTATTCAATGTACGTTTTCATATCCGGTTCTTCTTCTAAATTGTCATCGCTCATCTCCTCCTCACCCCAATCCACGTTGATCTGATTGTCGAGAAAATTCTTCTGCTGCTGTTTCATTTGCGCCATTACTCTAGCTTGTCTTTCCAGCGCTGCCTGTTTTTTTTTCTCCCGCTCTTCGAGCGCGTTGTTAGCGGCAGGTGATGCAGTTGAAACTCTATCAACTGGAACACCCAAGCGGGAGAAAGCAGTATCAAAATTCCGTGGCCGTTTTTGCTTCATCCTCTTCAAGACAAGCGCAATCTTAGTATGGCATGCCTTGTAAGCTTCTTTCTGAGAAAGCATTTCTAAAACAGCTACGATTGTCCTCGACGATAGGTCTTTGGTCGGAGACGAAGGTGTTCTAGCTGTACTAGTCAAAGCAATGTAAACAAAAGAGCGCATAGACTCCTCTGTCATGTCATCCTCGTCCATTTTGTCCTCTGAAATGGCAATGAGAATTAGATGAAGAACTACTTGTAGAAAAGCTTCAACTCTGGTAATAGGAACATTTGGGGTAAGATCTCCTGCCTTGAGGGGGTACAAAAGTGCATAGTAGATGATCTGGGCGAATATCCCTGTGCTGGTAAACTCAGACAAATCCGAGAAAGCTCCAGATTCAATAGGTCGAAGTTTTGGTTCGAATACAATCTCAGCCAGTGGTCTGGCAGTTTTCTTTGCTATCCAAGCCTTATAAGCGTTCTCAGATTCTTCGCGCTGGTTCTTATTATAGTGTGCTATATATGGGTCGACGTCTTCTAGGAATTGTTCCTTAAGCTCAAATGTTCCAACGTCTGACAAGCCTTTGGGGGGGTGGAAGGTTGTCATTTCATCGAGAATGTCCTGACATTCTTCTTGGTCTTGAAATTTATCTGGAAGCTTGCCACAAATGTCTGAAAATGACAACGGCTTGAAGCAAAGAACATGAGTAATATCTCGACGCATGGCTAGTGTGTGTGGGTTTGTCTCGTCAGTGTTCGAGATTAAGGAAGTCCTATCACTGATTAACACAATAAGAAGATGAATAAAATCTTCTGCCACATCCAAGACTTGTCCGTCATCGAGCCCTTCTGATTTATGCTCATAAAGACCTTTCATCCAGTGTTCCAGACCAAATCGATCAATAGCAGAGACAAGAACACGAGCTGGTGGACAAACTACCATGGCAGTCTGCAGCAAGAAAATATCGCGGTGGTGAGAAACATCTCGCTGGCTCACGCCACGATACGTTCCTTGTTGATGACGAAGACTCATGCCGTTGCGTACCCACATGCTTGCTTTCATTTGAGCTAACCAAGCACATACTCGTAAGGGATAGTCGAAAGCCGCCATGAGGTGATCATCCGGGGTGTAATATTGAGCAGGCATGGTTCTCTGGCCCATAGCTCTAGGCTTTTGCTGCAATTCCGCAGTAGTGAAAGATAATAACCGAGTGAGCTGATCTCGAGACATAGCTTTTCCACCCTCAATCAACCAAGACAATGTATAATGTAGAGCATGGTGAAAACTGATAGATTGAGATTCCACCACAAATTTGACAACCGAATGCTGCGGAACGCTGTTCGGTACATCCGTTGTGTCGAACTCATAGTCCCCTACTGTCTTGAATCTGATATCATCCTTAATTTCTGCCTGCTTAAATCGTTTCTGCTCAGTGCCCAAAGAGTTGAGAATAACAGCTTTGGCAGCAAGTCGAATAGCTTTAGATATGTAGGTAGGATCTTCATCAACGTTCCATTTGAATGATTCGGAAAACTGTCTACACAGTCGATTGATTTCCCGGGTGATTAAAGAGGCACTTATCCAAGCATCCGTTTCGTACTCCACATGCTCGCCAATTGCTCTAACGTTCGGGCAGATGCCTTGATGAAGCTTTACAAGGTCTAAAAACTGTAGCATATATCTTTCATCAGTCCGAAGCTTTGCCTGAACATGCTCAGAGCTAAACAAGTATCTGAGGTCCATAAAAAAGTGGTACATCCTTCGATTTGTCACAGAGCCAGAATCAAATGCTAGCACTGCATTTGGTTGGATTTCATGAGGATGGCCAACTTGACGTGTTGTAAGGAAAGTGTAAAGTATTGCCATAAGATTTGTTAGGAAGTTGCCTCGCTCTACAATTTCTGCAGTAATGGATGGGGTAGTGAGCATCTGCAACGAAATATTGATAATAGAATGATCAGGTTCTCGATCTGCGATCAAATAGAGCTGCGCTAGGGTAGTATACAGACCAGCAAATCGCAAGCCAAGTATCCGCTTGAATTGTGGAATAGTAACAACAGTAGATATGTAAAGGTCTCGCAAGTCAACTCGAACCTTCTTCCACATGCGCAAATCGAACAATATCATCCAGTCAAGGCGTAGACGATGCCAAAGATCCTCGTAAAGAGGGACTGGTTCTTTTTCGTTGAATGACTGTGGAGTTTCCAACCAATACCGCGCTGGCTTCTGAGCTGCCTTATCAGGAATTGGATTTCTTGGAGTTCTTGGAATCTCCAGATTGGCCTTCGCATAGATGCGATCCGGAATCAAGGGCTGAACCTCAGCAGTGTCGGAGTCGGAGGGTGTAGTGTCACGATCTCGTGCCCGTCTTGGAGGGGTTGGTATACCTCTGCCAACAGGGGGAGGTGGCGGAGGTGGTGGAAGATTGGCCCTCGTAGCCTCCCCTATCTCCATAGCCATGTCTTCTTCATCGTTTCTAATCATATCAACATCACCGTCTGTGTCGGTGAAGTCTGCTTGAGACAAGTCAGGAGCTCCATTATCGTCGTCTACTGCAAGCATAGATTGTCGATCGTCGTCGCCATCATCAGTCATGACATCGTCGCTATTACCATCTATAATTTCAATCTCAATATCACCTCCCTCCCCATCATCACTGTCATCGTCAGACGTATCATCTTCGGCTGCAGCAAGTAGTTGTCTTCGGATGGCTTCAGCATTACGTGTTATGATGATTTCCTTGTGAGTATCGAATTCATTCAACTCTTGATCGTCAATGCCCTTCATCCCAACATCTTTATTGCTAGCTTCACTGCCTGTGCTCCAGCCTTTGAGCATTTCTTCGCAAACAATTTGACGTAGGATGCTATGATCGGGACCCACACTACACCCAGCAATATCACTTAACCACTCAATAACAGAGCCACACATTTGCTCTCTAAAGGTGTCACGAGCCGAGCGAATAGTGACCGTAACTTTTATCTGCTCGATGGTTTTTGAAACCTCCAGTAAATTATCGACATCGAAACTATACTTGATAATGCTTCGACCGACATCATCAGTCTCGTGAGCTCGCTGCAATCCTTCCTTCATTGTAACCCTGCATGCCCTAGCTACTTGGTCACGAACTTCGTTGACAGTATGTTTCTCATCGTTCCACAACAACAAGGCAAACTCGCAAGGGTCTTCTAAAATATCCCCATTATAATATTGAGAGGTTAGGCGTGACATCTTCTCATCCAGAAGTATAGTTTCCCTTGATTTTGGCAATCGTAGTTGTTCGGGAGAGCATGATATGACATCACATATGTAGTCAAAGACTCGCCCTATAGTCATTCGAATACTCTCAACCAAGTCAGCGGGCAGTGGTGCCGCTCTCTCTTCATTACTCCGAGAGCCATCTGGGTATGCTGTATGAATTGAGCAGTGTACAGGAAGCCTCCATGCTTCCGGATCTCCACAGTCACAGCAACCGCTATTGCCGGTAGAGAGACTGACATAAACCATATGTCCGGTATGGTCGGAGGAATCATAGCAACGACTGCAAAGCACGCACGTATCATCGGAACTACATGTTTTGCATCTGTATGTAGCCTCGCCAGACTTGAAGATATGCCCACATGCCTTCCCTCTTGCTGCCTCTGTAAACTCATCTCCATCGGAGGCTCCTTGCGCCGTTCTAAGCTTCCATTTCGTGTTTGGTGGCGGCCTAGTTTTGTCTGGAAAGAACAGTCTAAAGTGCTCTGGTTGCCCGCCAGCTAGAGACCAAAATAGGCTCTGCAGAAGCTCATTCTCTGCGGCAGGTGTGTATCTGTTTTCGTGGACGCGGGGTAAGCTTTTAAGAAACTCGCAGAGCTGTTGCTCCGGCGGCGACATAGCCATCGTGAGGCTTGCTCTGTTTAGGCAGATCCAAAGTACCTGCTCTGGAAGGCCTGTGTATCAAAATGTGGTCTGAAATATATTGGTTCGTGGAAATAGGTAGGAAATTCGTGGTGTTGGATCTTCTTCAAACTGCGGTATCTTATCGTCCTGCGGAAGTGATTGCGGCAGGCTAAGAGCTAGATCAACAGCCTCGAATTAATGTTAGTTGGGAATTATGCTTAACTCCCATCACTAAAGCGGTTCAGAGACTAGTGCTTAGAAGGAAATTGAACCTGGTTGGAGTGGTGGCAAATATTGCGTCGTGAGGTGAGTTTTGAAGTTGGTGTTTCTTGATGCGGCTGGGATACATTCAGACTACACGGAGTTTGCAGGGCTTTGCTTAGCAAGAAGAGGTCATTCTACTTCTGTTTCTTTCACACAAATTTATTTGACTTATTCGAAGTATTCAGTATATCAAACTTCAACCTCACGCAGTGTTAAACATGTGTCAGGTTTTAATTGTTCCTTTTATACACAGCAATCGCCAAATTTGATCCCCAGTCCCATGCTCATCTCTATCAAACAGGCTCCAGGCTTCCTCCCATCTAGCTCAAGAGCATCTATTCATCGTCGTCGTTTTCTTCAGCGGCCTGTACGTACTTTGACCGAATATCTTTCCATTGTCGCTAGCTAATGTCAGCTCATGCTCATTCTCATTTGTTTCTTCCAGAGGATTTCTGTATGCTCCACTTACGCCCCTGTTGATACTGTCCCAAATTTTGTCTGAAGTCTTGTCAAAGGCCCTGAGATCTGGTCAGCTTAATGCGCACATGGCAATATCGGTCCTCTGGAAAGGGTATGGGCTAACATTTCAAATCCGAAAGCGCCTGCAAAGATGACACCAAGGAAGACGTAGTTCCTGCGAACTAGAAAGCTATATGGATCCAATTAGCCCAGTACTCAACACATCACGAAGCTTCCACTCTATCCTCCAGATGTTCCGGGATCAGACGGGTAACGATTCGACTAACTTGTAGATAGGACTTGCGTAAGCCTAGCATTGGGTCAATTAGTATGGCGTAACCTTTCAACTAATTAAGTAACCAGAGGTACATACCATTTTGAATGTGCTGAGTCTACGTGCGGGATGGTTGTTGTCTAGAGCGTTTTGCGACAGTTGTAATTGTACTTGAAGCTCGGGGATATTTCCACTAGACTATGGTCACGTGCGAATATTTGTAGTCACAAAATGCTTTCAATAGCCTTGTGGATTATTACTATTGCTTGCTCACCCGCAATATGACAACTTTGCTTCGCATATAGCATTCTAATGATCTGAATTGTAGATAACGCTCCATTTACGTTTCATCACATTACTGTTCAAATTGAGAATTCGCGTTTGCTCTTCAGTATGCCTTCAGTGCCCACACCTTCCAAAGCTGGTATCATCGAGACTAATTCTGGCGAACGACACATACCTTCCTCTGTCCGCCCTGATGGCACGAAGCGCAAAGAAATCAAGATTCGACCTGGCTACAAGCCGCCTGAGGATGTAGAAGTATACAAGAATCGTACGGCGGATGGATGGAAACAACGCAAAGAAGCTGGGGGTATTCCTGGTGCAGAGGCTCTTGAAGAAACCAAGGAAGACGGAGCTGGAAGTAACAAAAACGCAAAACGTAGGGAGGCTCGAAAGAAAGCCAAGGCTGCCGAGGAGGAAGTGGGAAGTCAAAAGAAGGATGTAAACGGGAAAGAGATGGAATCCGAGAAGATAGAGGATCTTGACCCGGAAATCGAAAGGGAGAAAAAGGCGCGCAATCTTAAGAAGAAATTAAAGCAGGCAAAGGAACTCAAAGAGAAGAAGGAAGGTGGTGGTGCCTTGTTGCCAGAACAGTTTGCTAAGGTAATAAAGATCAGCGAGCTGATACGGGAACTGGATACTTTAGGATTTGATGCTGAAGGGGAACCGAAAATTAAGGAGAAGGAGAAATCCTGAGAGTTTCCTTTGAACTACTTCCCCTAAAGTCGAGAACGACGTAGTTTAAAGGATAAAAAACTCGCGGTGCCGATGATAAGGTCGGAGTCAAGTGGTTGTGCTTACGAGTTTGAGGGCGAAGAAACTCTTTGGTACACTGAGCTATAGCTTAGATACACTCAAGAGCTTTTTCTTCTACGGATCGGACTATAAGTAACGACATGGGCTGTTTCCAGGCTCAATCGACTGGTCTAGATATGTATCTCGCTGTCACGAGCAAACACATGGATGACAAAGACTGCGTATTTGGCACCAAGAATAGGCTATTGAGGATGAGATACCAGACTAAATTGAAAAATAATCGCTCAACCAATATAATCTGCTCAAACAGAAGCATACATTATCTTGATCACTAGGATCAAAATTGCCTTGTTATAAAGACAATCCGTTCACACAATAAACACAACGAGAGTTCATGAAGGGCATTGATTTTAATATCCATCTCTGTTGCCATATACTTTTTTGTCCTTCCAGAATATGATTTTTGTAACTTTGAGCTTTCTAGACAGCGGCCTATGCTTTGAGCAAACATTTCCCACTAGCTTTTGTGATTTGAGTGGCTTGAACAATAGAACGTCGTTTACGCTACTTCAGGTTACGTATTGATATATTAGCGATATTCCGAACCATGAAATAAATGTTCTTGTGATGGAAAGAGACTTAATAAAATGCAGAGAGATTTTATTAAGGCAAAGTTTAGAGTTTAGGTCAGGTTTAGTCCCAAACGATGAAGAGAGAAGAAAAATGCTAGTAAGCAATAGCAATCAATCTAGTAGTATCAAGGCAGTTTGACAGCCAAATTTGCTTAAATTTTGGAAAGCGTAAATCACCTTATGACTAAATTTGAGTTTCTATCCAAAGCTGTGAGTTACAAGAGCACATGAAATTTCAGAATAAGGCGAGCGGTACAGAACATGTGTTTCAGAGCAAGTATATGTTATTTTTTAGTTTTGTGGCAGTGAAAAGATATAAAGAATAGCACATGATTATGAGCGATTGCCAACTTGAGCCTCAAACAGCTTATTCACCAAAATCCAAGGAAGGCAGATGCAAATCGACTGAATGAATGATGACCAAGACTAAGTATTTAAGGTTCATATGTTGCCTTTTAGTATGGAAAGTTGTAAATGTTACGTGAAGCAAATAGGTATCAAATGCCAAGGCTCGCTTGATTTGACAAATCCGTTCTCTTATTGCCCGGAAGGATTTAGCAAAGCAAAGAAGGAAGATGTCGTCCCAAATTAGTTCCTGATTAGATCAAAGGAGAGACATTCTAGCAAGAGAACTATCTGGGGAAATAGAGACAGCAAAATACAGCCACATTAAGCAAAAGATGGTTTGAAGCTAAAGGCGACCTCTAAGTAATCATCTATAGGTAAAGCTAGTGGTCATTTCTACCATCAACCTTTTGATTTTCACAAATCATCACAAAACATATCCGTAAAACTAACATCTACTCTAGTTTGACAAGTGTTAGAATTCAGAACTTGTGGTAGCAAACCAATGTTTAGTTAGCAACATTCTTCATTACCTTCAAATACATGGCGTTGTGAAAATAAAAATAGAAACGACCATAACGTTAAAAAGGCCTCAGGGTTACCATTTAGTTCAGTCCTAGTACTCTAGTTTCTTGTTTTATTCATCCAAATCCCCTAATTGATGAATTGAGATCAGACTCACAGTACTATTGAGACATAACCATACCGTGATCAGCCTGGTCAACAAGCTGTGGTGAAACTGCCGGGCATGATAGCAGCGGCAAATATTATCTCTACGGTAGAGCTAGTGGCAAGGAAGGTATGTCGCCATGCGACCGAGACAGAAATGAAAGATCAAATGAGTGGATTATCAAACCGAAGCCCAACACAGAATTTGTGGAGATTAAATAGGAAGTGGCCAACACTAGAATAGAGTGAGAGAAGAACTATGAACAAGAACTGGAACTGAAGTTTTATTTATTCTCAGATAATATATGATTAGCCTTCCTCCATTGTAACCTCTTTCGTCTGAAGTATTTCATCTTCGTGGTTTGGGCTCCGATTACCATCGCGCCCGGGGGTATCATCATCATATCCAATAACTCCATTTTCAACCACTCTATCCATGGCAGCAAGATCGTTATCAAAAACGTCTCTCCCAAATTCGTCCTCTCGGTTCATCTCAGCGATTACATTAATATTATGCTCAGGCTCGTTAGTATCGACCCATATTCTCACCGTGCCATCCAAGCCTCCACTAACGAGAGCTCCGTTTGGGGAAGTATCAACCCAGAGCACTACACCTTCATGGCCAGTGACTCGTTGTACAATGTTTTTGGTTTTCACATCCCAAAATATTATCTCTCCATTTTCACTTCCAGAAGCTATGAACCCTTCCGTACCACCAATTCCAAAGGCACCACCCAGTGAGTATTTCTTATTGAGATGACCTTGGTAGGTTTTTTTGCACGTCCCAGCGACATAATCCCATAGTCTAATACATGAATCAAGTGTGAAGGCTAGAATATATCGTCCGTTCGGAGAAAAGCGAACAGTAGTGACAGGCGCGTTGTCTTCATGAACAAGCGTTCTTAGACACTGGCCAGTCGCCGTATCCCAGACCCGACTACATTCTATATCAGCTACATCACTCCTAAGTGTAATTCAAGGGTACTTACACGAGACCATCTGTTGAGCAGCTGCAGACTAGTGTCCCATCGCGTATGAAGTCAACACCGCCAACTGGATCGGAATGTGCGGGTAAGCTCCTCATCTGCCTCCTTGCCCTCAGATCCCACAAGAATATAGCTTCATCATAACTTCCACTGACTAGCATATTACCCTTAGGCGAGAAAGCTAGAGAATAGACATAGTTGTGGTGACCCAAGAGAGGAGCAGGGTATGGCTTGCCTGTTGCCCTATGCCAGAGTCTTATTGCCTTATCATCGGAACCTGAAGCAAGCGTATTTGAGTCAGGGCTCCACGCAATTGTCGAAATACCTGCCAAATGACCTTCTAAAGTTCGCTTGTGCTGGCCAGTTACAGCATCCCATATCTTGATAGTTCCATCAGCAGAGCAGCTCGCGATCCACTTTCCGTCAGGTGAGAAGCGAACTTGCGAAACGCCTTTAGTATGCCCTTTGAGAATGAATTTCTGCTTGTAGTTGAGCTTCAATGGCTTGTATGTCGATGGGGAAGCGCCCTCATCATCTAAGGCGGCCAGTCGATCAATATGCCGATCTCGAGAGCTGCTTCTTGTGCGGCTTTTAAAAGTGTGAACGACCTCATCTATGCTACCATCTGAGGAGGGCGATCTCCTCCGCGCATCCGAGTCTCTGCGAGTATTTGACTTCGAGGAACGATAGCTGATACGATCAACGTTTTCGTTTGCAGAGCTATATCGAGATGAGGAATCATCGCTATCATACGCGCTGAGTCGCCTTCTCTTTGGTGACTGTCGATCTAGTGCATTGGCCGTGGAAGATTCGAAGTCTGACATTGTGGAGTCCTACTCTAAAAGGCATATACCTTTGTTACGCGATTTAACATCTGGAGACGCGATGAGTATGGATGAAAGCGGTGTATAGCGTTTTTCGATATTTTGCCGGATTTACTTGTTATATATTCACCGCCTTGACGAGCTGATGTTGTAATATATTACTGCGGGAGTACATATCACATCTTGAATCGTGTATCACTCTGGCAGAAGATGATTTAAGTTTAGAGCTTTTTCCTCTTCCAAAGTTACCTATTCTGTCTTCTACAGAGGTCACAAGCCGTTCCTTAATCAGGCGCGAATAATCTCATCTCCTCCGGGTACACCAACCATACAACACAGCACGTCTGACTGATCTTCAAAAATTCCCCTATGCTGCGTTGATCTGAACAACGTTTCAGCTTTACTCCTCAATATCGACCTCATTTTCACATATTTTCAACTAGAAGAATGAACGATTTAATGCCCACGGAGATCAACGTGATCACGCTCAATTGTTGGGGCTTGAAATATATCGCAAAATTTAGGAACGAGAGGTTGCTAGAAATTGGGAAACGTATTGCCAGCGCAAATCCTGTACCTCAAATAGTTGGACTTCAAGAGTGCTGGACGCAACATGACTATCAAGCTATAAGAAAAGAGACGAAACACATCTTGCCATATGGCAAGTTCTATCACAGTGGAATATTTGGTGGAGGACTAGCGATACTATCGAAATGGCCAATTGAGGAAAGCTCAATGTTTCGTTATCCCCTCAATGGAAGACCGACTGCTTTCTTCAGAGGTGATTGGTTTGTTGGAAAAGGTGTTGCTTCTGCCCGTATACGATTCGGCCCAGGACTGAAAGACGTGTTGGAGGTTTTTACAACACATGTAAGCTACATCTTATACCTTGATCAGGACGTTACTAATTGTGGCAGCTCCATGCACCCTATGAAAGCGAACCAAACGATTCTTACATCTGCCACCGAACCGCCCAAGCATGGGAGATTGCGAAGTTGATGCGTGGAGCTGCCGAGCGAGGCCACCTTGTTCTTGGGCTCGGTGATTTTAACATGATACCTCTGTCGCTAGCTCACCGATTGATCAGCACCCACTCTCCGGTCCGTGATGCATGGCTCCTCCTACATCCCGACTCATCCATTGGCGCTGCTGTTGATGCAGTGGAAAAGGCGAGGTGCCGCCCAATACCCACGGCGGAATTCAATGTTACAGAAAATGGCGCAACTTGTGATAGCGTGCTGAATACCTGGCGATGGAGTAAGGAACAACAGAAATTACTGGGGCCGAATCAAGCTCCTATTGAAATACCTGGTGCTACAACAGATCCAAAGGCGAAGCGCCTAGATTACATCTTCGCGAATACTGGGCCTCACCCTTCTGATCCATCAAAAGGCGGCTGGGTTATCAAGAGTGCTAAAGTAGGCTTCATGGAAAGACATCCGGTGCTGCAATGCTCGCTCAGTGATCACTTTTCTGTAGAGGCTACTCTGATACATTCGTCTGCGTTGCCAGTCAATGCATCAAAGGATGATGATGACGATGCAGTCTACAATGGCGTCTATCTACAATCACCTGCCGGCTCTGAACTCCGTCTGAACGATATATCTTCACAATTGAAAACAAAACCCCAAACGTACCTTCCTGTGCAAACATATGACGAGATCCTTGCTATGATTCACAAGTACCAGCTAAGAGAGCGTGGTCAAAGACGGTTTCGTCTTGGAAACTTTGCAGCATCTTTTGTTGTGAGCATCGGATGTTTGATTGCGATCTGGTGGAGCCCTCGAAATTATGTCTCCTTCCTGCTTATGTTGCTGAGTACTCTAGGACTTGGGTTTGGTGTTATTGATGGGTTGATTGGGGGGTTGTTCGTGGGAAGTGAGATACGCGCACTAAAGGAATTCGAATGGGAGATCTGTAATGCAAGAGAAGCAGCTGGCGGAGAATCACTATCACTCGTTGAAGGGGTACAGGATTGGTAGGCGACAAGGAATGTTTAAGAAATTACACCTGTTAAGATCTGGATGCTTCTAATATACCATAAACTTTGAAAAGTGTTCTGCATGATATTTTCAACTACAAGCGCTGCAAATGCCTTCATGTATAATACTTCTGCGAAACCTGGCAAGACGTGCGTTGAGAAAAAGGAAATTGAAGTCAGGCCCAATGAAATCTACATTAGTTGGCGCGTTTAAGGTAACCGCGATCTGCCTCAAGCTTCCCCGCGTCCCCACGTTACCTATTTTCTTATCACCCCAATCCGGAATCACAATCGCGATAGACGCGAGATACGCGAGATAGCGTCTATTTTACATTTACCTCTGGTCGTAGACCATCAACTTGCTTTTGTCTTTAGTCCTGTAATTAGAAGTACGAGATTACTGTAGCCTTTCTCTCTAGTTATACACTGTGGATTAGTCGAATCTTATCACGCTTTGTGGTGCAGAGCACTGCTTGCGATATCCAAACTATGAGTTAGGATCAGGCAGCACACCAAATCTGTACCAACACTTGATCAGCCATCATCCACTACAGAAGATTAGGATCATATGTCAAATCCTATAATGCACGATCAAGAGCCAGCACGCAAGCGGCAGAAATTGCTGGATTCCGGATATGGTCCCCTATTACATCCAGCAGTCCCAAGGCAATGTCTCGATATTAGCAAGTACATTCCTGCAGGATGTCTACGCGTGATCAGAAGCCAATGTTCGATATCTAGCGAGATATGGAAATCATGCAATGAATGGCGAATTCTATGGCACCATGGAGATCTCTCCTACGCCACTGGCCACCTTCAGCATGTGAGTGTTGTCTTTCCACAAGTTTCTAAATTTTCGGTACAGCATAACGACAGTATTAACTCTCTGATAGAATCTACAGCAGAGGCTACTTGAGTCCTCTACTTTACATCCCTACCTCGGTCTACACAAAGAAGCATGGATCCGCATGGAATTTAAAACAAATGATCAGTCTTTGGGCCAAATACGTATCTACATACTCCCGGACGATATTGGGCGAGGCGTTGTTGCTAGGACTCGAAACTCTCTACGTAAAGATATGAGGAAGCTGCTTACTGAGATTGATATTGCTAACTCGACTTGGGTTGGTGAATGGGACGAAGGAAGCCCAGTTGCACATCTGGATGCATCTTTAGACAAGAAAGAAGAGGATCAAGCTTCTCTCTTCTATTTGTTCAACACGCTGCCATCGCCAAGTCCAATTCCGGAGATTGTGGAAAATAACGTTGCGCGGAATGCCATGTATGGCCTCCTTGATAGTGCCGTGGCAGGGCTTAACACAATAATGCACCAGTACCAACGACGTTCGGCAGCACTTATGCTTCAACGAGAATCACAACCTTCACAAACTGTTGATCCTCGACTGACAGCAGTCATTGATAAGAAGGGGGTAGCTTGGTACTGCGATTTTGATGCCGCTACTTGTCTGAGGGAGCCACGACAATATGAGAACTCTACTGGAGGTATTTTAGCAGAGACTATGGGTCTGGGGAAAACACTGATCTGCTTGGCACTAATTCTTGCAACTAAAGAGATATCTTCCCAGATACCCGTCGAATTCTCAGTCGGCACTATCCCAGTAAGAGAGCGTACAGGCTCGTTGAAGGATATGGCAGCAGCAGCTGTCGGCAGGACTGGAGCACCCTGGAAGAGTTACTTTGCGACTTTAGAGGAAGAGGGATACGATTATTTTCGGTGTAAAGAGGCTATCAAAAAGTATCCGGGACACTATTTTATTCCAGGTCCTGTTCCTCGAAGACAATCCCGAAATCCTATCCCGAAACAAGCACGAAAGGTTTTTCTTACTACGGCAACGTTAGTTGTGGTCCCATCTAACTTAGTTAAACAATGGGAACTCGAGATTAAAAAGCACACCACTGGCTTAAAAGTCCTTGTTATGACCAAATCGAAGCAAATATTGCCTAAGGCGGAAGACTTGGCTGAGTATGATCTAATTCTATTTAGTAAGCAAAGATTCGATATGGAAGCTACTGATGGACTTGACAAGATGGGGCGATCTAAGTCTACTACATTTAATGTGTGTAACTGCCCATACATTGGTGCAACAAGGGAAAGAGACTGTACATGTTTTAAAGTGGAGGACACATACCGATCTCCCTTAAAACAACTTCACTTTAAACGGCTAATTACCGATGAAGGGCACAGCTTTGGTAATTCATCGAGAACTGCACGTACAGAGGCTACCACAGTAATTGATTTCTTACAAGTCTCTGCACGTTGGATTGTGTCCGGAACACCCACAAAAGGACTTTATGGTGCTGAAGTTGCTCTTGGCTCATCCAGGTCTACAAGTAGCACGCCTCTTCCAAGCAATGAAGCGGATGATAATGGTCAGTTACTAGGCAAAGTTACGAATTCTTTAGCTGCTTTGAAACGCTGGGACCCATATCCAGCCGATGTCAATCAGCAGGAAATGGCATTCTATAAAGAAGAACGGAAAGACCTTGAAAAGCTTGGAAACATTGCTGCTATCTACCTAAAGGCAAAGCCTTGGTCGAACTCATTGGAGGATGGTGATTACGCATCTTGGTCACAATATGTGCTCCAGCCCCGACATGGATCAAAAAGCCATGGTAACATGGATTGCTTACGATCGACATTGGAAGGTATGATTATTCGCCATAGGCCAGAAGATGTAGAGCGAGATGTTATTCTGCCACCACTCTATCAGTCTGTTGTTAATCTAGAGGGGTCTTTGCAAGACAAGCTGTCATTGTGAGTGAACCCTCAGCATATAACTTCCTACCAAGAAATTTCGATGAGATGGGGATTTGAATCAGAAGCCACAATTTCCGAGACCAAAGAATTTCTCAATTTTACGCCCACTCCTATAATTATAGACTGGTAAAACTGACTGCGAGATCCTGTTTGATAGGAATATGTTCTCAATGATGATTGTGTCTAATGCAGTCACCTCAGAGCGAAAGGATGCCGATTATCTCTTTCATCCTCGCCAACGTAAAGCGCTGAATCAACTTGTATCCAACTTGCGACAAGCTTCATTCCACTGGTCTGGATATACAACCGAAGACGTACAAATCACGGTCGACCTCGCGAAAAGGTTTCTGGAGGCAGGTGAGATTCCTGTTACACCGCAGGACAAATTGTTGCTACAAGAGGCAATCCACGTTGGAGAGTATGTTATTACTAATAACCTCAAAAAGCAAATTGGCACTTGGCACGAAATGCTTATGTATGTTCGGAACAACTGGCCTGCTGATGTGAGAGCTGCATGGTCACTTGATGGTGGTTCGGAGAACCCTACTTTGATGGGAGCTTCTATGCTGCATACCGCGCAGAAGCATGTTGGTGCACAACCCCAGAAGGAAGATCAAATGGATGGGTTGCTCGAAGCAGGCAGAGCCGCTCTCAAGATTGCTCTCCAGGCTGCGAATACTATACCAGAGCCTAAAGCTGCCGACAAGACTTCGAGGTCAAGCAAAAAAACCGAGCTTCTACCTGCATTGGCTGGTGGGGTATCTGTTGTCGTTGCAGGTAACAAGAAGAAGCAACAACGTGATAGCTCTCAGATTGCAAGTCCTCAGCAAACAAAGTCTGAGACTAAAAGTTTTCGCTTTGCGATTGACCACACACCAGCGAAAGTGCAAGTTTCTGACGATACAGGCGACGTGCTAACTACCGACCAATCCCCCTCGAAAGTTAAACCTAAGTCTGCTTTCAAAAAAGCCAAAGGCGACAATATTGGAAGCGTTGATCCAATGTCTCCTCTCGCATCTACTGCTATAGTTTCGACTTCTTCTGCAAAATTGTCTTATCTGATGAACCAGATTGTACTTCATCAAGATGAAGAAAAAATACTGGTGTTCTATGAGTCTGAAAATGTTGCGTATTACATCGCGCAAGCACTAGAATGCCTTCAAATCAAGCACTTAATTTATGCAAAGTCATTGCCATCAGCACGTAAAGCGCAGTATGTTGTTACTTTCAACCAAACAGAGACGTTCCGGGTGCTTATCATGGACATATCACAAGCTGCATTTGGACTCGACATGAGCTCAGCATCAAGAGTTTACTTTGTTAACCCGGTCTTTTCGCCACAAGTTGAAGCACAAGCAGTCAAGCGTGCTCACCGTATCGGGCAAAAAAAACGAGTCTTCGCAGAGACACTTGTATTACAGGGGAGTATAGAGGAAGCTATATTGGACCGAAGAACCGATCTGACAAACGAAGAGCACAACAAGTGTAAGAATATATTAGATGACGAAAGGCTATACGATTGGATTCGCAGTGTAAAGTTTCTGCCCATTCCCGAGGTTGAACAGCCTGGCCCGGAGCAAATGGCTGAACTGGAGAGCCCCCAGTTGGTCTTTCAACGGAAGCCAAATGCCCAGTTGGCAAAATTCCAACATCCAGATGCAGATCTCATTAGTGATTGCTTCTATCCTGAAAGCAAAGGGGGTACGGCTGTTGGATCTGAACTCGCGCAACACTCTTCATACAACAATGAAACCAACACTGTTCTTATCCCTATAGCGGAAAGCCCGATGAATGGTATTGTTTCTTCTAGAAACAATTCTGCTTCCTCTCCATTAACCATCGCTTTCAATGAAAATGAATCAATTTCTTTTACTATGTTGGATGAGACCGAGTCCAAAGATAAGGAAGTTGTAATCAGCGAGAAGGCGATGGGGAAGCGAAAGGCGGATGACGCCGATGCTGCTAGATCGTCCATTTTTGGCAATGCTGTCACACCACCAACCAAAAAAGCTCGCAATTTAGACGGGGCCATCTCTCCTAATGGCTTGACTGGAAATATTTACGTTCCTGGGGATCCAAACAGCACTACTGCTTCCAGCTTATTGAGTTTTCAGTTCGAGGGAGAGCGACCTGGGTTCTTCAGCAATCTAGCAGGACATTCACGTAATTTATCTGCTCAGAAGCAATTTTCATCGTTGAGCCCGTTATGTTCTACTTCTGCTGGACTAGTTGGCCAGGATGACGAAATTGAGTTTGTCGCTTCTCGAAAAGCTCGTCATGGAGCCGGAAGTCAAAGTCCCCATTTTCGTAGGCAGACGATTGGTCTTAAAGTTGGAAATGAGTTTCAAATGATACCTGATACAGCTATCAGTTCTACCTCGAGCATTTCTGAAACGCTGTTATCAGCTTTGTCAATTTGCGCTCCTACACAGAACGTTATATCATCTAATAAGGCCCAGCAGGCACGCCTTAACACCGATGGGACCAGATCCTTAGTAATCAAACTTCGTATGGGGCAGAATAGGGAGAAACTGAAGCAGCTACAAAATGACTCGGATGAGTTTCGCACAGATATGGCAAATCAAGGTGCAAGAATCGGACCAGCGGGCTGGACTGCCAATATTCGACGCCAGCATAGCAGCATGAATATTTCTGACAATTAAACTGATGATAGGCTTAAGTGAACATCTATCAGCCGATTTTAATAGTAGAAGTTGGGTAGATCTCGTAACTGTTCTAGTGAGCAGAGGGAAGAGTATACATGGGAAGTTACTTATGTGAGAATTATGTATAGTACGAAAGGTTTCGATTTATCTATGACTGCCTTTGGGATATGAAGGGGAATTTTTTTAAAAAGAAGAACCCCTTAGCTACGAACTACGATATTTATTTGCATGGCGATTCGAGACTGGAAGCCTTCCGCTGTCATAAGTTATCTGCTGGGAGAATGAACATAATTCTCTTGTATTATGTCGCTCGTATTAACTAATAGACCATAGAAATCAGGGTATAGTACAACAGAAGCTCCTAAGAAACGCCATCCCAATGCTTTGCCATCATGGTCTCATTTTGTTGCTCTTATTTCCCATATTCACAAATAAATAAAACTCCCTTTAAGGTTCACCATCAATCTCCTGGCAGACACATTCTAGTTTAAATCCATCCGGATCTAGCAAAAAGGCCGCATAATAGAAAGCACCAAACTCTTCTAGCACAGCTGGCCGTCCCTCATCTCGACCTCCGTTCCTACATCCGGCCATCCAAAATTCTCGCACGGCTTTTCTTGTCGGTGCGTTGAATGTGACACACGAACCCGGTCCAGGTGGGTGTGCCGCTTTGCTATACTCGAAAAGTTTGATCACCTCATGATCGCGATCAAATCCAAAGCCTACAATGGCAAGTACTTCGTGGTCGTATATTGGTACTACATCTAACGGAGCGAATACTGCTGTATAGAAAGCCTTTGAACGTGCGTAAGAGCGTACTCCAAACGAGATGTGGCCGAGTACACCTCGCCTTGGAGCATTCGTAAGATAATATTTTGCGCCTTCAGACGTCTTTTCTGTCACCTCCTCAGCCGCATCTTTTGATTCTAGAGATTTTGAATGACTATGGCAGAGATGGGCAGTTGGTAATGTGCCCACGAGAACTTCCTGAGGGGGAGTCTGCGGTGGTGTTATTGGGTCTGTTGGGTTTTCTGGAGCGCGCTGGTATCGAGGTGGGCGATTGGGTTTGGCTACCGGTAACGAAATGCGAAACCAGTTCATATTATTTCTCGTCATCTACCTTGGGAGAAAGTAACGATTGTGATCAGATATCGCGACGTCGATATTCATATTGGTTTGGGAGAGTGTCTGTGAGAAAGAAAGAAGGGGAAAAAGGGGCGAGGGAGGTGGGATGTTACTGATTTTCATATTGATCGAGCCATCCTTACACACTGCGTTCAGCCTTTGACGATATCGCCTATAGGATTACTAAAACTCTCAGATCCGTGGAGCCTCACGAGAGAAATACATGGATTCGTAAGGAGTTCGCTACAACAGGGGTTAAGCGAGCTCAGCCTTCATCCTCAGCCATTCTTGACTAACATCCACACGCCTCTATCACTGTAAGGATTTGCTGATTCTGAAATCTATTGGACCACTGGGTACTCGCCATCTGAAATACCAAGCTTCCGGGATTTGGGATTGATCCCTATAAATTACAAGTTCCTCCCTCATATATTTACAACCTGTTAGATTGGCCATTGCGTCTCAAATGGATTTTAAAAAGGCGCAAATCCGCTCTGTGGGTATTCTCAAAGGTATTGCTTGATCAACCGTAAGGATTGTATTCTCTTGGTATTTTCTTGGTATTGTAAAAGGGTGACTAGTCTTTCCAAATGGAAATAATTGAGCAGTCACGTGTAGATCAAATGATGAATGGGAATCCCTATCGACAGCAAAAGCCTCCTCGAATAGGCATGATTTGGCCGGCTTACAACCATGCCTCATCCCTTCGTAGTTCCGTCCATGTTCCGTGCATGTTTTGGGAGCTTTTCAAATAGTTTCCATTTGCAAGTTCGTCTAAATCATCAACGTGTGTTTGCGGATCTACCAAAAAGATATTGGCTATGCCAACTCGCGCAAATGTCATCAGCCATCTACGTTGAATCAGGTATAATCTTCATCCGTGCCATGATGGCATGGCCTCATAATGAGCGCTACGGCCCCCATCGTAGTGTACACATCTTTCACGTGACCATCATATTGTAAGAAAACATATACGGTGTAAGCCCTATTCGTATGTTGACGAGAGCCTGAGGCTGATTACCACCGAGTAAGTGTTTAGAATCCTCTAAGAGCTTTAGATGATACTTTATCGTTAGGACTGGTTTTTAGGACACTGCAAATGAGCTCCTGAACTCGTAGAAAAAATAAAGATCTACACGGCTTTTGTCTATGCCTGGTCTGTCCCAGCATCGATGACAAAGTAATTCAATTTCACAGAATGGAGAACCTCGATTACGTCCAACTTTAGATTTCAAATTATTTTTTTGAATGTTAAAGGTCAATATGCCACCTTGTCTCATAGGCCACCGCCGATGGTGACTGGTTGATGAATACATTAAGTTTTCTAGTTTAAATGCTGACAACCAAGGTTGTTACTGTTGTGATCTGGTAAAGGTGGTGCTATGTACGCTTCCAGATGGGAAGGCTAAGCGTCTAGAGTTAGTCACAAATTCTCCTAAACTACTTGAGTCGGTAAGTCGTGCAACAATTACGAGATGTTATACAGCTTATGCGACATTGAGAAGACAACAACAATAATCCTTCAGTCAAATTGTTCCATTTTCCCTATTCGTTTAATCGTGTAGCCCACCTGCATATTTACAATGTCTACCCAGAGATCGGTGCTACTTATTAAGTACCCACCTCTGCCAGATTTTGAATCCGCCACGACGCCCGTAAATATCCCATCCATTCGCAAGCCATGCAGATAAATCAATCTTTGAATTCGCTAATTTACTCACAAAAATGAAAACCCAATACCGTGACCAGACCAGTGAAAACCCTCTGCAGAGCTTTCTATGCGAGATACTTGTACGTGGGTACTTCTGCGTTCTCCACGCGCTCCAGGTACTCTCTTTCGATAAGGGTCTCGATTCGTCGCTTCATCATATTGATGTTCGGAGGAAAGCGCGAGGTCAGTTGTGCAATGACTTCAGAGACCAGCTGTTGGTGTGTATAGACCTTACGGGCCCTGATTTGTGATTAATATAGCTTCAAAATATTAGACGATGTCTACTTACTTCATGATCCGCACAATGACTGTATCAATAACAGTGCCACGGTGCTCATCATTCCGATCCTCGGTGTCTCTTCGTTCCTCGTCTCCCTCAACCTTGTTCACCGCTCCTGAGATGACTGGTGCCTTGATCTTGACCGATTTGGATGTGAAATTGCTATTGAAGCAGAATTTATCGCCGGCCTTAGGGAGTTCCTTATTGGCCGGTGACTTACTTAACACCTTAGCCTTGGGTATCACAGACAATGTGACAAGAATCCTGCCAAGTGCATCTGCAGGGATATTAGTTCTTTGTTGGATTTCCTCAAAACTGAGATATTCGTCTTCTGCAAGATCATTGAATAAAAGTAAGACTACCATGGCATGTGTCGGTACATTGATTTCGTGGTACCGTTGTCGGCCAAGAATGCCATCTTTTCCAGGTATCTTAGGAAATGTACACTTGATGTCCGCATTTCCCAGATAACCTAGCCAAGTAAGAGCCCGTCCGTTTCGTTCCTTCAAATAATAGGTCCTAAAAGATTCCTGGAGTTTTTTAATCTCCGGAGGCCACTGGCAAGAGTCAGTCCCATGATTGACTGATTCCATCGGCCAGCAATTTGTTGTCAGGACGTTGACTCCAAGATTGATATTGTTTCGATCGGCATCTCCAAGCTGCGCAATGTGGTCATTGTAGCCAGATGTAAGTTCCAGCGACATTGCCATATCTTTGAACATACCCTCCAGCTTACTGGTGAAGGCACTGCCAATTTCTTGCTTCATTCTTGCAATCATTTGCTTCTCGACCTCCGTAGATTCTGATTTGCTGTGTAGTAGACGGCGAGCTAGATGCTTTTTATAGTATCGCTCAAAAAGATCTTTATCCTGGATGTATCTAACGAGAGTCGTTGCTTTATCGAGAATATGATCAATCTCGGTATCAGTTTTCCCTTTAATTCCCTTCTTCAAGTTGTCGTCAATGAATAGGGACACGTATTCTGGGCAACGGTGAAAAAGGTTGATGAAATCCGAAAAGCTCTTTGTCAACGCAGTTTGTAAAATCAGATCTTCGGCCAGACAAGTCTTCCAGAGTTTGTCGAATTTGTCTTTTAATTGCAGTACAAGATCGACCCAGCGAATCGCAGCCGCAGTTTGTTTTTGCAAAGCGGTCACTTTTCCTGCCTTAGGCTTATCGCCCAATTCCGCCGCTGCTTCTGTTTCGTCTTGTTCTGGAATGATTGCGGCGTCACCCTCCATCATAGTGCGATTGATCTCGGCCCCAAGCTCTGCAACACGAGCCTGTAGTGCGATCTTCAATGGCTCCTTAGAAGGATCGACCCGGCTAACAAGCTCATAGAGAAGGGTTAAGTCTTCATAACGATCATTTTCGATCATTGCCTTGATCCCGCTACCTTCCAATGCCAAGAATTCTGACATTCGTGCTTTCACCAATGTATCTTCAACAACCTTGCTGATCTTAGCCTGTGAGAGAAGTGACACTGTTGTCTGACATCTAGCTTCTTCTTCTTGAAATCGCTTTTGGGCTTGCCTCAGCCAAGCACCAGCATCGCCTTCCCGAAGCAGATTGTTACACAGCTTCTCGTAGAACTCTCGACTAGCCTTCAAGAATTCGACCTCGAAAGTCGTCAAGTATAGTTTCTCATTCATATCTTCATTATCCGATTCATATAGAGCTTCTAACATGTATATGCAAGATCGAATGAGGTGTTTGTCAATTACATCTCCCTCCCGCTCCATGCTGATTTGATCCAGTATTACGGAATTGAGGATGTCGAATGTGACTAAATCCGAATTCGACAACCGAGCTCGAAGAATATGATCGCGAAAAAGTCCCATGGCTGTAACATATATTGATGCCTTTCTGTTGTCGCTACAGTAGACGCGATCCATGTACATAAGTACGTCGGTGGTCATGTTCATGACTGTCTGATGGTCTTCCCAGCTAGATTTCAAGCCTTTCAAAAATTCTTCTCCAGTCAGGCGTCGTTCATTTGGAGTTATACCAGCTACGCCACTTATTGTGGTATGAATCAGGTTGTTGGTAATGAGCTTCCTAATGCTGGGCATAACTTCGGCTGCAAACCATTGCTCTTCATATTCCTTAACACGGTCGTAAAGCTGATCGCCCTGTTTTTTGAGCACTATTTTATATGATGCGCGATAGAGCTGTTCAAACGATAGCGTTGATGCATTCTTGGTATGTATCTCTCGTAAGGCTGCCGAGAGAACTTCCCACATCTGATTGAAGTCGTTGTCGCCATTACCTGCGAGACCCTATACACAGCTGGAATCAGTGACAGGTCTATTATTCAAGGGAACAGAACATAGAAACGTGTTGCTAGTCTGGCACATTGTATGCGCGAAAACACTGTTGAACTATTCTCCTGTCTCCTGGTGCCATATTTCCCAGCTACCAAGCGAGAAACAAGATCTCCAAACTATGAGAGGGAAGAGATTATGGCAGCAGCAGCAGCAGGAAAGGTTGGTCGAGAATAAATGGCAACATAGAAGTGATAGAAATATAACGCGCAGGGAAGGTGGACAATATCGGTAGAAAGCTAAAGAGTGAATAGTTCTGAAAGTGAAATTTGACATACACCTCTTCGAGGGGGTCTTATCCTGGTGCGACCGCCTCGCCCTCCATGACCTGTTATCATTGTATGATCCTAAAGCCTTCGTAAGGCCAAATTGTATGGTTCGTATGATTGCGATGTATTAGGTTTGTTCTGGTGAAAGGATGGCAACTCAGCTTGCACGCCAAGCGTGGGGTTTGGTTGGACTGTATGGAAATAAGTTTAGCTTCGATGAGGAGGATTACAGGAAGAAGTTGAGAAACCTTTCGGAAGATCTATGGGCAAGGGTAGTGAAGCCTCGAGTCCCCCGAATGAGATCCGTTAGAAAAAGAATAAAATCAATTTACACGTACCAAAAGGCACCGCGTCGTTGCGGGCCGAGAAGGTTACCTAATCCTCCGGTTACCGAATCGCGGGGAATAAAAAATAAGCGTCAGGATAATACTAGTATGTATACTAGTGCCAACCGTAAGCCAAGTCTCAGAGCCTCATTGAAAGGTCAAAGCTAGTTTTGCCAACTCCTCTACACAGCTTACCACCGCGTTTTAAATCATTATGCCACCACGTTCAAGCTATTTCACAGTCCTGAGGGCAATATCTCGATCAGCCCCAAGATTATCAGTACCTCGTCAAAGCTGCCGAGTTTTCTCAAAGCAAATCCCTTTTAGACCATCGCTTCGTCCTTTTTCTAGCACCTCCCGCCCTCACGATAAAAATACTCCATCAGCCTCTGCAAAGCCACTGCTCGAGTACCCGGATCCAGCGACTCAACGACAGCCAGAACCTCGACCTGAAGTCCCATCATACGAATTAACATTTACCTGCGTACCATGCTCTACTCGATCCACGCACAAGATAACGAAACAAGGCTATCACTTTGGTAGTGTCTTGATAACATGCCCAGAGTGTAGGAATCGGCACATAATGAGCGATCATCTAAAGGTAACATATATGACTAGTGATTGATGTGGTTAAGCTAACTAACAGTTACCAGATTTTTGGAGACAAGGATATAACAGTTGAAGACTTGATGAAAGAGAGGGGCGAAATATTCAAGAAAGGAACGTTGAGTGAGGATGGCGATATCGAATTTTGGCAAGACGGAACTACTACAAAAAGAATGAAGGCGCAGGAAGAGGGCCTGAAGGCTACTTTGAAGAGAGGCTGGGTGCCAGCCGAGTTAAGCCCCGAAAGCCGACCTGAGAATCAGCCAGAGGCACAGCATAAGAGCGAAGCTGGGACTAAGCCTCAGAGTTCGCTCGAGACCAAGACTGAAAATTCAGAGAAATCGGAATGAATTTGCTATTGTATTAAATGTAGGGATCCGTGGTGCGGTTTCTCAAGCTCGAGGCTTGATATGCGTCCTGTTTCTTGAAGGTGGAGCACGTTACATTGAGTCAGTACAGGGTATTGAATGAGCGGATAGCGTTGAGCGTCATGAGATATGGAATGGAAATGACAATGTACAATATCAATCTATGTATCAACATGCTGGGAGAACTCCTAAAGCGAATAATGACACCACTTTCTGATAGAACATTTGGAGGGAATATTCGCTTTCCGTTAATTTAGTAATTTATTGTGTTTTCATACCCAGATTTCCCAGGTATATAGAAAAGATGAGATCCTGTGTTTTCGGTCTAGATCGACATCAGGTCCCCTTATGTAATTATGAATGACAAACATCACATGGCGATGGGATGTTCGGGGACATTTTGACACTAGAGGAAATTGGAGTCGATGTTTATATCCCACCGGAGGCAACCGTGTTGTTTCAAGTATTTTGATATATGCAATCTTATTTAAACTCTGAAGTAATAGATATCATACATTTCGATCAATTAATGCTCCTTCCTTCTCATACTATGTTCCTGGCCCTTCTCCTTCCGTCGTTCCTTCTTCCTTTCCACCTTCTTTCGTTTCTGAACTCCATGCCGCTCAGGTTGACTAACAGCTTCAATTTTTCTCTTGCTACTTCTTGCCATTCTCCTATCGCTGATTTCTTTCCGAACTTGTAAGATTGCCGTAGAATACTGCTTCGTGCCAACTTTGGTCTTCAGTGTCTCCATCAATCCCTTGGCAGTCGTTTTTAAGGCTTCGTAATCGGTCTTGAACACCTCGTCAGTCGAATATGGTACTGGGATAGAGTCATCAGTAAGATGATGTAATGGCAGCAAGATAGCTTGAAGGCAGGGTACAAGACGACTCGCATCAAGACGGGATGTTGAGACCAAGGCTTCGAGAACATTGAGCGAGAACGTCTTAGGGATCAACGCAGGTGCTCGAGCAGGAGGGGTCGTCTCTTTCCGAAGGTTGTAGCCAAGCCTGCTAAATAGATACTCCAATGTGCTTCTCTCCTCTTTGTCATCTTCACTATCACTTTCCACCTCAAGTGAACGAGGGCCTTTGAATGGAAGATGATTAGTTCCAGCAATAAGACCGAATAGCATGAGATTCTCATAAATGCATTGCGCGAGCCCAGTGGTGAGTTCAGGTGTGTTGAACATATTGGCCAGCCTCCGAATAAGGTCATTAATGTAGTTGCCCTTCAATCTCAATCCATAAGATCCTTGTAGTGGAAGACCTTCAAGACTGGATTGATTTGCACGAGCGAAATCTGTGCCATATGCACCAACAAGTTTGGCAGCTGACAGCTTGACATCTGCATCTGGATACGAGAGGCACCCGGGAACCAATTTCCAGACCGATGCATTTGCGGAAGATAACATGATCTCTGGGAACGCAGATACAAGGATTAGGGATAACTTCAACGCAGCTAATAGTTGATGCCGGTAACTAGGGTCAGAGGATTCAATTGACTCCAATATCCCAGTAACGAATCCCAAGATCATGGAAACGTCGCTATCGTCTTTGATCATGCTGTTATCCGCACTTTGAGCCTCGTAGTAGAGGCTATATATCTTGAGTGCCGATACCGGGCGATTGTTATTTAAAAGGTTTCGTATATGTGTTAAGTAAAGTGGAAGGCGCTTCTCGTCCGCTTTAGTGAATAGCACTTTCACTAGTTCACCTGAAACTTGTTTGCATTCATCTATATCATCGTTTTGGTAAACCATGCTGAGGGGCATGAAGAACTTGTCGCACACTTCTTGAAGCTTTTCGCCAGAAGACTTCGTAAGCAACAAGAGAATCAATGCAAGAATTGATAGCCGGCCACCTTTACCTTCATATTCCAAATGGGAGGCGATAAAGTTGAGTTGCTTAGTCCACCTTTTTTGTAATTGTGGGTATTCGGAGAGAAATTGAAAGTATGCTCCTCGTGCAAGCTTACGTGTATCGTTATCTGAGTTTTGAACCATAATAGTGCCAACATAGTCGAGCGTGTCATACACTATTGCTGTTTCTATTTTTGAGTCCAGAACCGCTCGCAGAAAATTGAATGTTACATGGCGATGATCAGGTTCATCCATGTCTGCCTTGAGCTTAACGAGAAGATCATCCACAGCCTTATCCTTTACAGGAATCTCTCTCCGGTCGCGAAGAACAACAGATATGTATTTAAGAGCGGCTTGTGAGATATCGGAGGTTGTGTTTGCGGATCGGTTGATGCTCCTGCTTGCCTCCCCTACCGCGCTAGTGTATATACTTTCACCGTCATCGTATTTCAAAGGTACTTTCTTGACAATAGCGGTAAGAAGGCGAAAACATGAGGTCTTGACTTCCTCCTCGCTGTCCATTGCATCTTGGAGCATTGGAATAAATCCAGTAAGGTTGCTTACAGTCTGAAGGTCATGGTGTTTCTTCAATACAACTCTCAAAACGTCTAGAGCAAATCGAATCAATTTGTAATCGTAGACTGTTGTGCTTCCCCGATTGGACTTTTTCGCGCCAGGTTGAATAAGATACTTCTTGAGTTTGTAATCGAGCTTGGGTTTCTTCTCAGGAAGCGCCGCGGTGGCTTCCTTGATAACTTCGAAGCAGAAAATCAGACTATCGCGACTTGCCGCCGCTGGGTTCATGAGTAAGCCTGTGCTGATTCGATTCAAGAGCTCATCGATCTTTCTAACAATTTTAATATTGAGTTTCTGCATGAGTAGATCTTGAATGGGCTTGACTAGTACTGTCAAGCGACTAAGTGTGGCAGTTCTAGCAATCAACTCCATTGAATCGTGGCTTTTGCTGCTTTTGACCTCCTTCATTTTGCTGCCATACTCCTCAGCATCTTTCTCTTGGCCTGTTGCACCGAATATATCATCCATGATAATTCTGACAATGGATGGGAGACAATAATCGAGATCTCCGGGAGAGTACTCAGGTATACAGGCAACCAGGATAGAATGCATCGTATAGGAGAGTATGTGAAGCTGGGAACCTCTAGCCAGTGCACTCCGCAACTCCTTGAGTACAAATCCAAAGCATGAAGGCCCGATTAAAACACAGATCTTTGTTAGAGTGTCCCGCGTCATATCACGGGCTTCTTGTGCCTTACTACGAAGAATGTGGCAGATGTCAGTAAGAACAGGGGGTAGAAGTTCATTTAGCTGCTCTTGCGGCAGCAACTTCAATAGTCTTACGATGATGATCGCTACTGGAACCCTAAGACTGACGGTAGATTCATCTTTATCGCGAATGTAGGAAGTGAGCTGCGGCAGTATATTTTTGGTGATATCGTCAGCAAGCTTCAGTCCTTTTGGCATTGATAGCGACAATGTGCTGCGGGCCTTGATGTACGTTAATAATTTGTTCATGAGGTTGTGGTGCCGCACAACTCTTGACGTTTCCGAATTGAAGTCACTTACACATGATCTCTCAGTTCCTTCTCCATGAGAAGAAGAAATGTGGGCCTTCAATAAATTCGTTAGTGAGATGGTTTGATAAAAAAAATTTGGATCGAAGTCCGGAATCGTCCATAATGTTGATTTTCGTATTACGTGACATCAATATTGGGATGATTGCTGATATCGTCAAAAAATATTAAATATATCACATACCTGTGGCTCCACGATTGCTTCGTCTAAGGATTCTTCTGCTGCAGATGCAATACCCTTCAGAAACGGAACATTAGCGAGTTGTTCAATGGACTAAAACACCTCGATTGACAACCAGTTAAAAGAAGAAACAACTCACATCTGTCACCCTTCCCAGAAGTCTTATTATCTGCTTAGTGAGTTCTGGCTTATCTTTAATATAGCTTATATACCGCTTGAGCAGCGCTCTGGCTTGTGGCCACTCTAGGGATTTAGAGAGCAGTCCGATAGTTGTTGTCGCTTCCGCAGCAAGGTTATGTGCGTCATTACTGCCTTCTTCTCTGGCAAATATAAAGTGCTCGAGTAGTGGAATCAGGAAATTACCGACGTTTTTGCTGCCAAGAAGTCTATCTTCTGACGCCTTGCATAGTTGCGTGAGTGCACTGGACTGACGACCTTTACCTACGGTCAGAATGTTGTTGAAGAAGGAAGATTCCATCTCGTCTTCCCCAGCCAGGAGAGAATGCATATCATTGAATTCTGCCCAGTCCGGAAAGGTACGAACGAGATGTCCCATAACTCTGACGAATTCTTGTCTAACAAGCTCCGATGGCTCTCTGGCACCTTTCAAAAGAGCTGGAATAAGTATATTCAGAATGATTTCCTTGAAAGCCGCCTGATCTGCGGACTCGCACGTGGACGAGACATCAATAAAATGGCGGATAGAATCAGAGGAGTTCATTGAGAGAACCGAAAGAGCTTCATCATTTCTAATGTAGAACAGCATGTTATATAGCAGTGGTGTCCATTGACGTGGACTAAAGGGCACAGTTCGTTGAGCGTTAATGGTGTTGAATGCTACTAAACGACGATTGAAGTCGGCCTCATTGTTGCCTCCCATTCCCAGCTGGGCATTTTTCCCTTCTAAGAAAGAATTCAGATCCATGCAGAGCTCAGCAACTTCTCCAATAACAGGGTCTTTCACGGAGTAAACCTTCAAGACTCGAGATAGCACTTCTCGGCTAGCTCTATCCGTGAAAAACCCAAAAAGGCGAGTAATAGTCGTGAAAAGTGCAGTTTTCAGCTTCTCGTCATTCTGTAACTCATAGAGTGGAACAAAATGCTCTAGAATTCGAAGTAGGCCGCTTTTTGTCCTAGGATTTACCCTTTTTGAAGGTTGGTCAAGCAGAAATATCGAGACATCCACCAAGCTATGGGCTTGTGTGGAGGTAGAAACATGTGGTGCCAGTTCTGAAACAGTTTCCACGCATCTTTCAAGTAGAAGTTTGCTGATATCCACTTTGCTTCTTAGCACAGCTCCGATGGATATCAGGAAAGAATCCATGTTTAAAGATATGATTTGGTCCTTCACGTAAGAACCATCTTTCTCAGTTGTGAGTTTTACTAGGTTGCTGATGATCTCGAGCACATATAACTTCACATCCTCTTTTGACTTGGGGGGTGATAAACACTCTGCAATCTTAGGTAGGATACGTGCATCATTGGCAAAGAACAATGCAGCTCTAGTAGATTTAGACCAAGTGTTAAAGATGCGCAGGAGGCCAGATACGCCCTCTGCCGTTTCTATTGGCATTTTATCCAATCGAGGAAGTACGACGTCCTGAATAATATAAGCCACATATGGATTCCAGTCGAACTCGATTCCCGAATTGCGAAAGAGCAGATCCAAGCACTTCAAAGCTGCTTGCCGGACAGTCCGCAGCTTGTTGAGTTTACTTTGCCGAGCTAGCGTCTCAGATTTAAACAAGTCGGCAGCACCGACAACCAATGAATCCCCTTGCAGTTGTCGAGAAGAGTAAACCAGGCAGTACAAAACAGCACTTGTGATGCTACTGGTGAGACCTTTTACTTTATCTCCCAACTCTTTAAGAACAACCTCCATCATATTCATTAGACCGATCTGCCTTTGAACACTTATAAGCTCTGCGTCAAAAGAGGAATTCGTTATGATATTCTCGATGAATATGTTTGCCTCTTTCAGATCACCAAACGCAATGTCTAAGAAGTCCTGGAAGTCTTCAAGGTCAAGGCTTCGCAATACCGCCAGCCTTCTCGCTTCAGGTCCTTGTCTACCACTAGCGATGCCTCGACGAGAAATGGCGCGGCCATAGAGAAGTCGAAGAAGGACAGGACTGAGATCAATTCGATGGTCAGCTTGGACCAGTATTTGGTTTTGGAGAATGCCGTTCTCATTAGTCTGACGTTGGAGAAGTACAGGCACTTCCTCTTTGAACCTATCTTCGTCCAGGAGTCTAAGCAGGTTTTCCTCATATGGCTTGATATTAGGATTTTTCCATGTAAGAATAGCTTTCAAGGCGGACTTTTGTATTTCGAGATCTCCATTTGCAAGAAGCTGTAGCAATGCTCTGTAAACCTCCTCTGACTTGTAGAGTGAGCGTGAATTCTTTGAAAGACCAAAGAGATCAAGCAATGATTTCTGGTCTACCCTGCTCCAGTCATTGACCACCTTTTCAGAATCATCGCTAATATCTGGATTCTCCTCTTCATCGTCGTTGTCTTTTCGGTTTGCCCAGGACAGAAACATTGGGACGAGTATCTTCGAACGCTTCTCTGCAATGGCAGGTGCAGCTGCAAGCACACGAAGTGCCTGAGATCTTGCGGACGAAGGTACTTCATCTACCATCTGTTGAGCATGTGCGAAGTTCTCAAGCATAGCATCACGGGCTTTCATGACTCCCAACATAGATATATTAGCTAGCCGATCAAGCCTCATGAGGTTTGAGCATTCAAAATCTGTCAAACCGCCAGCTTGTGCTTGATCAGGTTTTTGGATTGAAGATTTCCATGACGGTGAATTGATCCAAGCAAATGCCAGCTTTGCGACACTTTTCTCTCCTTCTGGAGACTGCGATATTTGTCCCAGGGTAACACTGGCCTCATTCTGAATTTCAGCAAGCTTTACACCAAACATTCCAAAGCAGAAAGATGGGATAGCTTCAACTAGCCATGAGCTTTTCGATAGACCAGAATACAGAACAGCCAATTTACGAATACACATTGACGCTGCTCGGGCAGTTTGAGGGCCTAGAGGTGTTTCCTCTACCCTAATCATTAGTGATATAGCCTCAGAGGATGAGTTGTGGTGCTCCAACTTGTAGAAATACTCTAGCAGTTGTAACGAGCGTAGGCGAAGGCCACTTGAATCAGTAGCCAAGTTTGAAACAAGTGTAACTATCATGGGATCTTCGGCAGAGGTAGAGGGCACACTCATTGGGATTTCGGTAATGGAGAGGCCTTTTTCGTACTCTAGTAGAGCCTCTAGAAAATCTGGTAGGCGACCATAGTCGGAAACCTTTGCATGGAGCAGGGGTCTCAACGATTTATCGACTTCGCCAGCCCCATGTATCATCCTTAAAATTGCTGAAAATCCTCGGCCAACGATGAAATGTGCTTCTTCCGGCGCAGCAGAGAAGTCAGGCCTTAGAGCGAGCTTCAATTTCCGAAGAAGTATCTCAGCTATTCTCGCATTGGTAGAGGGATGGACCGATGTGCATTCTAAGACATTCAGAAGCGCATTATATTTGGGAAGGCATCGATCCACCCATTTCTTAGGATCAGGATCATATATGGCTGCAGAAGCTTGTTCTGGAAAGGGCTTCACTTCGAGGCCTTCAAACTTGCTCACAATTTGAGCTTGCCACGATTGAGGAAGACTAAATCCACCTCTCGTTGTGTTGTTTGGCAAAACACCAGCGGAGATCATTTTAGGTAACACGACACAAAGGGTATCTCCATTATCTGCATCTGACCAATGCGCTGTAACAAATCTGAGATACGTGTTAGAACGAAGGACGTTATAATAGAATCAACTTACTTTTGGAAATAGGGCTTTGCTAGACTACCGAATCTATCTGGCCCTGACTCAGACAGATATGAACAGAATGCTAGGAAATATTTTGCCAAAGGTTCTTTCGTGAGCGACTCCAGCAGCTTTGAGCTGTAGGGGATTAGGGATTCCATCTGAGCGTACTGTATAGTGATGCTCACGCTAAGTACCAAAGATTGCCATAGGTTGACCACCGAATCGAATTTGGTTATCACTGGGAGTTCCCTTTGAACTAACTGCAAAATGAGGAATAAAGACTGAAGGATCGGAGTCCATTCTTGCACTCTTGACCCCATTCGCACGCCAGCAACGATCCCTAACATCCGGGTACACGCCAAAAGTCGATGAAGTTCCTGTAGAGTTTTCTGTTCTTCAAAACTGTCCTGGGAAGATTTACAAAGCTCTAAAACTACATCGAGGATGCCTTTAAATTGTATAGAGTCGGTGTGGTGTAGTATGCTTGTCAAGACACCATGTATTAATCCTACCCATGAGGTCTCCTCTGTTGAACTCAAGTCAACCTCATCTAAGTTCACAAACAGTGATCGAAATATTTCGGGGCCATTCTTGGATACATATCCCCCGGTGCGAGCATCTTGCTTTAGGCCTTTCATAGACTCCGCAAACATTGTCATCAGCCCATCATAATAGAGACTCGATTGCCGAGTGCCTGAGATAGTTTTCAGATCTTTCTTTGCGTGGCTGACAATTAAAGGTAGTGCCGTATCGCGAAAGGAGGGAGCCGCGGCTTTTTGAACAAGAAAACTCATGGCTTCACCGGCAAACTTTGCGGTATGAGGCTGCTGGCGGTGTTTCCCGAGTAGAGGTGCCATAAGATCAAAGGTAGGTCGAAGGTCCGGAGCGAGAAGTTTGGAAAGATATTTGAACAAAAAAACCAAGCAGTCACGACTCCATTCAATCACCTCGACGTCGCCCGGCATGACTATAATAGCCGTTACGAGTTCAATCGATTTCGCATAGTGTTTTTCGAATCGCACACCTAAATCATGCGCATATTCTTTCAAAAGATCCAGAGCAGGTTGCAAAGCATGTTTCTCCTTAGAGTTTATGTATCCCTCGATGTATTTGACCAATAGCTCCATAATTTTGTTCTCGAAATGAAGGATTTGAGGTAGGCTGTCGCACAATGGGCGCAGTTCCTGATTAAGGATGAGGAAGTCCTGAGAAGTATTTAATTCCTGCCATTTCTCTAGACAAGCTCTTAAATAAGAGTTTCTTGTGGATAAATCTTCTTCGAGGTCATGACGTCGAGGTCTTCGAATTGGTCCTAAAGATTGAAGTTTATCGATTTTGCTGCCGAAGGACTCCCAACGATGATTCTTCTGATGTTCTGTTCCCCCTTTAGTCTTCTTGGTTTTGACTATCCGCCCTGACTTGACCGGCATATTGACAATAGACCGTTCTCTCGGAGTGTACAGTCGTGGTCTTGTCCGAAGCAAAGATGTCGTTATGGAATTCACTACAATTTTTTTTTGAGGTGAATATCTTATCGGTTCTGATCTTATCAGCTAGGTTAGGCTTAGCGTAGCCGCAGCCTCGCATGCCCCCATCATTTATTTTCTATTGCTAACAACACTTCCAGCAGAAGATTGAGCGCGATCTTTTATTATCTTTCGATCCTACCGTTCATATTACCTCGGCATATCTAAATCACTCCGCTGAAATGGCGGTAAAAATGTAAGCAAAAACCTTCACACCTTTAGGCACTGCAAGATGTAGTCGCGCAAATGAGACGCATCGTATTACTGTAGGAGCTCAACTAATAACAAATAGTATAGTTGTTGGCAATGTAAGAGGCCAATTGCCTGCTCTTTTTACGAAGCTGTCAACTCTGCAAGCAAAACAAAACTTTTCTATAGCGCTTGTAACAGGTAATCTCTTCGCAGAAGATGACGAGACGGTAGCCGATCTTCTAGCTGGCAAAATTTCCATTCCTTTGCCCACATACTTTACTGTCGGCACTACGCCATTGCCTCAATCAATAATCGAAAGAATTGAGAAGGATGAAGATGTAGGACCTCTAGACAACATCTTCTTTAGATGACAGGAGTAACTTACGTTCGTATAGATATGCGATAACCTCCACTTTCTTAAAAAGCGAAGTACCACGAAGACCTCTGAAGGAATTAAAATCGTCACGCTTGGGGGGATCCTTGATTCAAATGTTACCGAGGGCACATCTGAAGATCAGTTTTCTATAACACATACCCCTGGAGATGCAAAAGCCTTGCACGGTGCCAATTCGGCAGACATTCTTCTTACCACATTATGGCCAGCAGATGTACGCCGTGGATCGAAGATTGAACTACCGGTTGGTGCTGTCAGCCCAGCAGGTCAAGATTATATCTCTAGTCTCTGTGCCACCCTGAGACCTCGGTATCACTTCTCATCCTCCGAGTTCTTCTACGAAAGAGAGCCATTCTTCCACAACCCGACTCCAGACGCTCCTGATGCGAAACCTTTGACTCGATTTATATCCATTGCTTCATATGGAAACCTAGAAAAGCAGAAAGCTCTATATGCGTTTACACTCCAGCCTATAGCTGATACAACAGCTGTTTTGCCTATGGGCACAACTGCATCACCATTCATTCCCAGAGGGTCAAGAGGAGCAAAACGTCAATCCCTCGACCCTGAACCATATTCGAGGTACGTTCATCTCAAAACTGTTGATTCGGGTGCTTTCTGGGTAGTTGAATATGTTGTACTACGTAATATTGTAGACTCTCAAAATGGCTTGGTGAATTTGACATGATGAATTTCTGTTCGCCTCTTCCATTTTAGAATGTTGCTAAACTAAGATTCATAGATATTCGAACGATGGTGGCCATCGTCACAAAGGAGGCAAGCGCCGTCGAAACGACCGTCAACCTCCACCAGGTCCCGATCAGTGTTTCTTTTGCCTCTCCAATCCTACACTCGCCACTCACCTTATCTCTTCTATTGGAGAGGACTCATATCTCACGATTGCCAAAGGCCCTTTAACAACATCTACTACCAATGCTAGTCTCGGACTTAGCTACCCCACTCACATCCTCATCATCCCTTTGACCCACTCTCCCACACTGGCACTCATCCCGGAGGACGATAGAAACAAAACCTTCGCTGAAATGAACAAATTCAAGGATGCAGTACAAAATATGGTGGCTGAACGTAGTAATAACAAGCTTGGTGGTGTTACTTATGAAATTAGCTTGGGAGGTGGTGTTCATACTCATTGGCAATTTCTACCCATACCCGAAGATCAAATTCGAAAAGGTCTAGTGGAAGCTGCATTCCGTGTTGAGGCTGAAAACCATGACTACCCTGCGTTTGAGGTTCGAGATCCCGAAATTGGTCAAGACGAAGGTGATTTCTTTCGTGTATGGATCTGGACACCACCGAGTGAAGAGGACCTGAAAGGGAGCACTAAGTGTCTCACCATGCCATTTGATGACAGTATCAGGTTCAATTTACAATTTGGTAGGACAGCTCTTGCAAAGTTGCTGGGTCTGGAGAAGCGAACTCAGTGGAGAGACTGTGCGCAATCGGAGGAAGACGAGAAAAGAGACATTGAGGCGTTTAAGGCAGGGTTCAAGACTTTTGATTTTACATTAGATTAATCGATACCCAGAATTTGCGGAGAAGTTTCATTACATGGCGTTTCTACGCATACCTTTTTTATCTTATGAACCTTTCCTGATGATGAGATTCGGGGAATACTTTAACAACCATAAGGCTGTAATTCGAGACGCAAATCAGACCACCAGAAGAAAGTCTTCCAACTATTTCACTGTATACAGACACTGCTTCGCAGCTGCTATCGTACTGTCGTGATTGTCCCCTACTAACTTCTACAGTAACCTATGTCTTTTCTTACGCGTGATTAAAATGACAATGTGAGTAGCAATGGTACCAGTAAAGAGCCCGTTTCGAAACAAACATCCTACGGTCAAGAAGTGAGTGTGAATGTGATCCTATGCCCGAACCAATCGATAATGCCATCGCGTGTAAGACACACACATTAGCCGTTTGGTAAGTAAGTTGCGGTATGTGTAATACGCACTTTTCGGTAATACGCACATGTCACTCGGGTAGGTAGCCAAGCTGATATTATATCTGATCCTTCGGCAGCCACAAAGCTAGGCATACTCTACTGCATTAATTCCTGCTGCCTGTTCTTGTTTTTGCTGTACAGCATTTATTTTTCGGAGTCAGAGAAATCAATACTGTCCTCTCATAGGCTCTGTACCATTTGCATTGATCAATCAGTGCGTGAATTGACGTAGCATTTCAGCTTATGGCTGCCAAGTGAATTTCGTCCTCCTACCTTCTCGGTACGATTCCCAAAAGGAGCTTATGCAACCCAGTCCAGTAAATCCAATTGTAATGTCACACAAATGAAAGCCCTCAATTATTGATGCTTATTGTACCGTTGTGTTTGAAGTTCCAGCAACAGAATTGTTCAACTATAGGTTAGCTCGTGTAGTAACATACCGAGTATTCATCGTCACAACAGCCGTAGTGTTCAGTTGTTGATTTGTTTCTTATGTAAGATTTCTGCTCCGTGGTTACTAAGGCTCATATTTGTGCGGCGTACGTTTTCGATTCTCTATTGGTCGAGTCGCTTAATCTTATTTTCTCCCAATTAATGCGGAACATAGTTATATCGCTATTAGAAACGTTACCCGGGTATAGAAATATCGCCAACATCTAGTAACTTCAATTATGTAGCCAGAAATTAAAATCTGAAAGTTATATGTAAAGCTTCAGTGTTAGAAGTTTCATACTGTCTAGTGTACGAGAATCCTAAGGTTCCAAGAAATTATGCCAACACTTCTATTGTGGGTTAATGCAACCAGCGTTGATGTATGTCAGAACTAATGCTACATAGAGACTCGGCATCTTGAGATACCTTGATTAGGTGGGATTAATCAAGAGGAAATAAGAAAAGCTCTCGTCAGATCATGCAGCACAATTCACGAACAATTGAGATTTTAGCGTGGGACCAAACTATTTATACGGGAAAGCTATGTCCAGAAAATTAGTATAAAGGGAAGCTTCTCCTGTCTTTTCCACTTTAAATCCCCATCTCCTCCTACCATAAACATAACAGTTATTGTAAATCTTCAATATGCAAATCTCAGTTTTAACTATAGCCATTGGGCTCACTAGCCTTGTTTCATCCACCGCACTTCCAGATATTGTGCGTGTGCCAGCTCCAAGACAGGTTACTCAAGCACCACCCTCACAAACAACGCCCGCCAGCTGTAACCCAGGTAGTTTTAGATGCCAAGGAAAGAATATAGTTTGTTCTCCGACCAATCATTTAACGTGATCGGAATCTAAGTTTTGAACAGCAAGTGTGCAACTCAAGTCGAAATTGGCAACTGAGCGCGTCGTGTGCTTCTTCGTGTACCGTCATCAACGGCACTCCTTTCTGCAGATAGTAAGAGCAATATGAAGCACCGCAAACTTGCATGATAACTGACACACTCAGATCAACCATTTAAGGGGGTCATGCGGGTAGAACAATCACCGAGATGGCACTACAACAAATTGGTTATGCTTTTCTTTTGCAAGATTAAGGGAAACTTTTCGTATCTAGATACTTGAGAACCAAATTCAACATTTGAATAATTTCCAACAACGCTACACTTAAAAATCAAGAGAGCTTTTATATGCATTACTCGCTATGATTAGATCCCAATTTTTTCACTAAATATGTGAATTGTGAAGTCCATCAGCAAATTGTATGAAGTCACAGATGGCAAGTTTGTCAAGAACCTCTACTCATGATATTGACAAAGGGAGAGGTTCCTCAGTGCGTAAAACGTGTGTTAAGAGTCTTGAATTGTGATAAGTCAACAAAAGAAGGAGACCCGAAGCGTTAGTACTCTTTACATACTATTGCGCGCTGTTGAAAAATGTAGATTCTTGCTGGTATTTTAAGGCCTCGGCGTGGTACTCCTTAGAGCGATTGATGATGGGTTGGATGATGAATGGATGCCGTGCATAGAATGGGTTATAGAACAGCTTGTCTCTCAAGAGACACCTGGGCTTCTCAAAAAAAAGGCATCACATTTTAGCATATGCCAGTAACTTGAGCATCAAAGGTATTGGAAATTAGACAACAAGGGCCCCAAAATACAAGTATGGGAAGTATCAAAAGAGGAGCGATGGATCTCTGAGGGATCCATATTGGAAGGATAAGCATTTGAGTTATCATGACCGCGTATATAATAGTGGCGTCTATTTTCTAGATCACGGTGATTCCATCATAGCATGGTTCCTTGAAAGTTATTCGACTTAAAGTCAAATGACAAAATTCGAAACTGTACGTTATAATTAGAGCTGTGCTGGAACTGACGAGGAAAAGTTTATCTTTTACTGAGAGATCAATTGCAGCTTATTAGCCTGGTTGCTCCTCCTTAGAACGCTAGCAGCTGCTTATAGGGGGTACACCAAGTATAAATCTAGCCCAATTTTCTCATCGCTGATGGCTCTATAAGATCCTATAGTCCTCGAGTTATATGTAATCTAAAGTTGAGCGTAGTATTAAAACCCTGCAGATGCAGCGCCTGGAAATTTGCCTTTAGTTTGCCATTTGTTACTACTATAATAAGATAACCAAGCAAAGAAGTGGGAGTGTCGTTTTGGACAACGCAACAACACACTGCAGGTTAAACTCTATGTAGGACAACTCTTAAGTAGCAATCTAAATTGGGAACTCTTTGGGTGGCGTCAAGAGGAAGGACAAGGCTGCGATGCCTTACTTCTTTTTTCGCCAGTGGTATATCGTTTCCCCTGTGGATTGCTGCACAAGACAATAGGCAATATGCCAGTCCGGGGAAGCGAGTTTCAGGAAGAGCATGGAATCGTTCTACCCGAGATAAGGATCTCGTGTAACAGGCATAGGGATAGGCATCTCCAGTTTGGAACGGATATATGATACAACCTAGAAGCAGGAGACATTAGTACGAAAGCTCAATGATATAGCCACGGTGTTCTAGCAAAATAACTACATCATAGCCCAACGCTTTCATAGTTCTGTTTTAAATGTAGGATACGATGTTACTACAAAGATATTTTACAAGTGAGCCGGCATGTCCTGAGCATGTAATATATAGTTTCTGATACTTGATCGTAACTCTGCAGACCACAAGGCGATTTATTCAAATAAAAAAAGACGTATACACAAAGAGAGGCCACAGTCTATAGCCCTCCCGTACGTTCTCTTCCCATGCACCTCATTGATTGTCGAAGTAACACCAAGCCTACCTAGCTAACCCAATGGGAGTTGCCCGCCAATTTGAGGGGTGCATTAAATGCAGGACTTTACATTAATATCGTGTGGCTTTCTCCTTTCTTTTTCGTCTCCGGGTTTTGTTGGCCGAGGCAAACTATCAAAGAAAAAGATTACTATAAGAACGTGGACACTCGGTCGTTTGTCAAAGACATAACCTCCGTTCCATCCTGGTTACACAGACCCACTTCTGCCAGACCACCTCGCCCAACCATAGTTAGAAATAAACACTTTCAAACGAAATTCAGAAAATCTAATTTATAAGGTCTTCTCGATCTAGGAAACCATGAAACTAACGTGATCGAAACTAAAAGCTGGAGTCTCATTGCAGCCTATGCAAACAACAGGCCCTGATTGCTCTTTAGCAACATCTCTGAAGCGATGGAGGTTCATATCAGAAATGTCCCCGATCGCGCAAGTGAGAACGTATTGAGGAAGTTTTTGAAAAAACATCTATCCGCACTCTCAATCGTCGATGTACATACGGAAAAACCACAAGGAAAGAGGTTCGCCAAATTAACCTTTCTCAGCATTGATGATGCGAAAAAGTTCCTAAATAATTACGGTATGTATTCAAGCATCGTTAGTTAGGAAATTGGTCTGTTTCATTATTTTTTTAAATACTATTCCTAGTTTTTGCTAACCTTTTCCCTTTGGCAGGCCAAGTCAGATCCAATCCCCACAGTAAACCTCTGCGAGCAAGCAGGCAAGCCGTCAACCTTATATTCTTCAATCAGTCAATTTATTGTGAGAGAAGCAATAAAGATGCAAATCCATATCTTCTTCGTGTTTTGCAAAGTGAAAAACATGAGCGGGAAACCAGAACTCCTGAAGTTAAGCTGCGAAATGATATACCAGCAAAGAAAGGAGACATCCTCCCTATCACCTTCAAATGCTCGTCTATTTCCAGCGGTATCTGGAACTACAACTTAGTGGGCTCGGATCTTGTTTACGCTCCTCAATTACAATGGGACATTCCTGGTTCTGCCCGTTTCGGAGACAGAGCAATCATACTTAGGTTAACCTCCAATCAACGCATTGAATTTCGTTACTCGAGCATCAACGACATCACCACTGAGTTGGGTGGATCTCCATCTCTTATAATCTCCATGATGGAGCCTCCACGGTTATTTGAGGAAATAGTGGCTGACCCTGTAGCAGATCTGTTGGCAAGTCTAAATTTGTCCCAGTTCGTTCAACAACAGCCTAGGCGAAACGGCCCTTCACGTTATAGAATTGCGTATCTTACTGGAGAGCACAGAGAGATCGCTGCCCATTGTCTAGTCTACAAGTTGGTTTTAGATGATAGATGCGAGATGGCCCTTCCGAGCAATGAGAACAATAATGAGAAAATCAGTCTGTTACGCCAAGCGCATGGGATTCCGGCTCTGATAAGTCGGCACACTGACGTGGTGAGAATGACTGAAAAATATGCAGATTCTTTCGAGAGACTCAAGCAAGCTTTAATAAGCATCTCAAACGAACTCCCATTCGCCTTACAATTTCAGATCCAAAAGATTGCACAAAATAACTACCTTCCTCCTTCAAAGGTAAGGCAACTCCTACCTGAGATAATTGCCATCAAGAAACGCTCGAATTTGCCCATATGTATTAGTGCAGTTCGAAAATTATCCAACCAAATCGATTTTCCTGGGCCAAATGTCGAAGGGCATGATTTCGTCCTTCAGACTTTAATCGATCTTCTGCAGGAGAACGAATCATACTACATGAGACATGGTACTCCATTAGACGAAGTCATCACAGAAGAACTATCTGGAAATGTAGTTATCATACACAGAGTAAAAGTCACGCCCACCTCCATCTTATTGTCCGGTCCGGAGCCTGAAACTAAGAATCGTGTGCTTCGGAAATACCCAGATAACCACGATTATTTCCTCAGAGTGACATTCTGTGACGAAGATGGGCAACCAGTTCGTTTTAGTGGACAAGTTTCGCACGATCGAATATTCAATGAACGATTCAAAGATGTTTTAAGAGTCGGCATTACGATAGGCGGCCGGAAATTTGAGTTTCTTGGCTTCTCCCATTCGTCTTTACGATCCCAGACATGTTGGTTCATGGCTCCGTTCGTTTTTGGCAGTGAAATCCTGGATAGCCGTGCAGTAATTTCGGAGCTAGGGGATTTCTCAAAAATATATTCACCAGCCAAGTGTGCTGCACGAATTGGGCAGGTGTTTTCTGACACACCAACTACTGTGAAGATCGATCCACGTATTGTCAATATTGTTGATGACGTTGAACGCAACGATAGAGTCTTTAGTGATGGCGTCGGTACCATGAGTCAGAGTGTGATGGAAAGAATTTGGGCTAAGCTTTCCAATTCTCGAGGTGTAAAGCCTACTTGTTTTCAGATACGTTATGCAGGTATGTAGTTAGCGGACTAATCAGACTACCTGGCTCAATAATGAGGCTCGATGTTCGATTTGGAGACTAATCAGTTATTCTCGGTAGGCGCCAAAGGCATGATATCTCTTGATCCCTTACTTCAGGGAGATGTACTGCTACTCCGCAAGTCAATGGTCAAGTTTGAGGGCACAAATAAGACAGACATTGAAATTTGCGAGGGTGCGTGGAAGCCGCTTCCCCTACTACTTAATAGACAATTTATCAAGATTCTTGAAGATATGGGTACGAAAGCGAGCTTTTTTCTTGACCTCCAAACCAAGGAAGTGGAGCGGCTACGAATGATAACTGCCAGTCCATATAATGCATCTACATTCCTCAGACGTCAAAATGTTGGTGATACTGTTCACTTGCCATGGTTTATCAACAAATTGACTGCCTTGGACATAGACTTCCGAGAGGACGGTTTTATGAGAAATATTCTAGAAATGTCGTTGCTCCATGAGTTACGACAATTGAAGCATAAAACTAGGATTCCTGTCCCTGAGGGTCGTCATCTTCATGGGATTATGGATGAATTCGGAATTCTAGCAGAGGACCAGATATTCTGTACCTTTACTGAAGATGGGAAGTCCAAAGCTGTGGTAGGGAGAGATTTAATAATTTCAAAGGCTCCTTGCTTACACCCAGGAGACGTTCAAGTTGTCAATGCAATACATCCTCCAAAAGGCTCTCCACTCTGGGAGCTTCGTAATTGTGTGGTATTCAGTCAGAAAGGAGGACGTGACTTACCAAGCAAATTGAGTGGCGGAGACCTGGATGGAGATCGATATTATATCATCTGGGATGAAGCGGCAAAGCCAGACATGACATATACTCCGGCTGACTACGCTCGTAAAGATCCAATCAATATTGAACGTCCAGTAGAAAGCTCTGATATGACCGATTTCTTTATTAAGTTCATGGAGACAGATCAATTAGGAAGAATTGCAGTAATGCATAGAGTTCTAGCGGACCAGATGATGGATGGAACATTGAACCCTGACTGCATCACACTGGCGGAAATGCACTCAACAGCTGTGGATTTCAGCAAGACAGGAATACCCGTAAGCAACATTTACCTTAAAATCTTGCCACTGTCTTAATCTGAAGTAGGTTGATATGTCTAAACTACCAAAGTATACGCCATGGCGACCAGACTTTGAAGCACCTGGCCCACATGTCACTATCGAGTCAAGATCTGGTATCGCATTTGAACTACTACCAAAACAAGACGCAGATTATGCTGATGATGACGACGATTTTGTGAAATATAGATATTACAAAAGTGAGAAAGTTCTTGGGCAACTATATCGGGGCATTGATGAAAGAGCAATCTTTGCCGAAATTCAGCAGCGATCTCGGGAATACACTACTAGCAATATGCATAGACCAGATATTATTCATCGAGTCTGGTCCTATGTTCAAGAAAACTGTCGGCTATTTGAGTGGGAGCATCAGAAGCCTTGGGCTCGAGATGTGATGGAGAGGTAGGTCTTTTGTTCACGGCTTCGCCAAAAGGTGCTAATATTATATATTATTTAGCTACGAAGACTGTGTACAGAATTCCATGAAAGAATACAATGAACACCCTTCACGTCCCCTAACCGAGCTTGAAGTCTTCGTCGGCAACGTTCTTGGTCGGACTGGTGCGCAAAGCAAGCGTCAGCGGGAACTTTCTACGTCGCTCAAAGAGCATTTTGACGATGGCGTTGCTTGGATTGTGAACTGCATACTGAAGGATGGAAATGGAGAATGGTCTGATGAGTCGCTAGAGCGGAGTATGGCGTGTTTAGCAGTCAGTCTGGAAGAACCCAAGCAGCCCAGAGGATGGAAGGGTAAAGAGCAGCTGGTCAGCTTCAAATATGTTGCAGCTGCAATTTGCCTTAGAGAAGTCGAGAGAAAGATACCTGATGTTTGATTTTACGAGGCGCATTTGCTTCTTCTGTAGCTGTAGCTTGGCTGGGTGGGTGGCGTCAACAGGTGTAAAACGTACACGGGAAACTTGCTAGACCTTTACAGCGTGTCTTTGACACGCGAAAGAGTGAATGATTTGACTTATGACACCATCTGATTTCATGTGCTATTGTGCTATTATCTAAAAATGTGTTCTCGCCAAATTCACAACACAAGGTGGTTGGTATCACAACACAATAGGAGAAATTTAAGCGAGAACCCCCTATTGTGCCTTCACATTTTGGGACCTAAGGCCTCTATAAAGATTACTTAACACTCCCTCCAATATCTTCTTCTGATTTCTGTTGATCGAGTCTTCGCTGTCCATCCGTGCTCATCTTTTCTCAATTTATACTTCTATATCACCAATCAAATCATCCAACATGTCCGTGACCAACAACACCGGCAACCCAGGCGCCTTATGTGGCTGCAACCAGCCTGGTTGTAACTCAACGGCAGAAACATGCCCCGTAAGTAGAGCACATATTTCTTATATGCTCGATATTTGGGTTGCGATTTGGTAAACGCGCCGTCGTTGTCTTTTGTGTTTTCAAGATCACCTTGTTCGTTCATTCTTTGACACGAGCGCGATTGGAGGCAGTTTTTCAGTACGAGATACGCTGTGATTGAATTGCTTCATGGAACATGATAGATTGTTCCTTCGCGACGTTGTCTATCACGATGTTCTTGTTGTCGTTGGTTCGAGGTGTATACTATATTTGATGACGAGTATTTTCGTTTTCTGCCCGAGTTAACTTTCGATTTCAATTGCGTCGGAGTACATGAGACGAGATGGTTTGAGGATTTTGATTCTTGATTCCGCATCTGAATAGAGCGTGTGATTGACCTGGACCGTGGGATATACTTCAGAGCGATCATATCGTCTATACTGGACTAAGAGCCTGCCTTCGAATCAAGTGGTTTGAACAGTACGAGTCGATAAAAAAATGGTAGCATATTGTCTTGCCTAGATCCAAAGCTCCTTTTTCTTTTTTCGATTAAGTCAAACATGAAGCTCCTTCAGCAGAACCTATTGTGCATTTCACGTTGAGGTATCTTAAGAGGTGGAGGAGAGCACTTCCGCTCTACCATCGATGGTATTGTTGCACCGGCACGCAAAAGAGGAATTGTATGTGAAGATGTTTCAGTTTGAGCTTGCTTTCAAATCCAACATGTAGGATCCATTATCAATTTTATTTATGTACGCAAAGGCTTTGCCAGATATCTTCAAGCGGCCCAAAACTCTTGGGTGCTTTCTTAATTAGCTGCCCTTGTTGATCATCTTGTATCAAGAGCTCTGTCAATTGAAATTCTCTTTAAAGAGTGTCAATTCAACTGATCCAAAAATTTAATTTACTGTTCCACTATTGCACCAAAAGTGCTTTGAAGTATTTATCATCAAGTGGCAATCCAGTTCGGGTGTTTCTCGGGTTAGGACGGTTTCAAATAGCAAAGATCCTTCACAAACACATTGAGTTATATCTAATGCTTCAATGGGAAAGTTCTGACAAATCCTTAGACCTACCAACCGCCGCCACCTATCAACCAACCGCAGCAGATCGTCCTCCCTGCTCCCACCATAGGAGGGATTAGGACGGAGGAGCCAGGAAAAGGAATTGACGAGTTGACTTACGCCATTTGGGCGGAGCTGGAGTGGGACAATCTCGTACGTATTCACATCTGGCATAAATTCAAACAGAATGATTAATGCTGGCTCTAGCTAAGGGAGTTCAAGAATTCGCTTCAAGAGCGCCAAGAGAAGAGGGTGGAGGATGGGGATATGGATTGGCTTCTGGACTCCGAAGTCTACTTTGACAGGCAGCAGGTGGAGGCTTGCCTAATGGACCAGAGGGAATAATAATGATGTAAGTCAACCCTGTGCAAATGTATGGTCTCAATTATGCTCACAGTAGGGACTAACATCGCACAATCATAGTGGTAACGTGTAGCCGGACTCGCGCTGTCTAGCTTTCTGTATTTTCCTTCTTTCTCTTTGTAAACCAGATCCCTTATACAAGAATGTTAATAAACCGAGCAAGGATCATACTGTGATTTTATCGCTCTGCTTCAAAACCGAGCGCTTCCCAAATCCCCGACGATCTAGATGGTTTGGCACGTAGCTTACGCTATTAAATATTGTACTCGGCATAGCCTTATTCCTGCAGCGCTAGTAGTAGCTCACCGCCAAAGCAGGAATAAAGAACCGAACAACTAATATTATTGGGTACGTATAAATATGTGTTTAAACGCTATATGTGTCCTAGAAAAATAGTCTTCTATATCTCTTCAATCCAGGCAGTTTCCCCCTTCGGATGATAATGGTATGGTAATGCTATCTTCCAAAGAATGCTGTGCTTGTCCCACCGTGCACGTGGTTCTCGAAAACTTACGCCGGGCTACTGTAGCCCACGTGTCAAAAGCGATACTGTACAGCCTAGAACTGCACTATTAGTTTGACCTCCCGAAACGGTAAGGTGTGAATATGCTAGGAACTATCAATTTCCATTTCAAGCAGATCGTAAAGAGACGCGTCGCTGAAGAATCGACTGTTCCGTATTAGCGTACAAAAATTGTGTAGCAGAGTCAATTCTTAGTTGAACCGTCACCTTCAGCTTACTCCGTGCGGAGTATCCGATCGATTCTGCTAGCGTGGGTAATGTGGATTATTCCGATACTCTACATCGACTAAAGAGAATCAACTTGGGGAATGACTCCCATCCATTAACACGGACCTGAAAAGCAGTCAAGATGCCATCTATTGACTCTTTTCCCCGGTCTTCAAAATGGGTTTAGCCTCAAGCATTTACCAATCTGCGAGTAGTCTATTTAAGAGACAGATGATTTTTCCAAATATTTTGCCCTTACTGTTCATCTTCAGCTCAGTTGGTACTTTCCATCTTCATCTTCAAGCACTTTAGACAGTTCTCACTATGTTGTTCAACTATGCCTCTACCCTGTTACTTGCCTCGGCCACTGGTGTGGCAGCAGGCTTAGCTGCCAGAGCTTGCAATGAAAATAACTGTCTCAGAGGTAGGTCAACAAGTACACGATAGGTTCTAGGCTAACTTTCATAGCTATCAAGGCTTCTGCATTTACTACTAGACATGGAACAGCGGACTGTTCATCATATTTTCGAACTACCGTCACCCCAGCAATAGTGTAATACTCAATTCCCCTTGTGTCAGGCTGCCTCAACATAGTATGCTCACGTCTATATAGAACTGTTACGGCAACGGCAACTGTTCTCACAAGCACAACAGTTCCTGAAACTGTTGTAATCTCAACCTTCCCTACGTACGTGCTAGCTTCCAGACTCCTGTGTTCTCCCAAGTACATTGCTTTGCGACATCTAACAGAACCCAGTGTCGTTGTTACTGTCACACAAACTTCAACAGATGTGAAGACTCTCACATCTACCGCGCAAAACAAGAAGCGACAAGTCACCAGTGTGCCTTCTGACATTCCGGCCTATGCTTCTGCTTGCTCCGGATCCGTGAAGTATAGTTCCGCTTGTTCCTGCGTTGGAGTTACTGCGACTACGGTCACAGCTGCCACGCCCACCACCACCGTCACTGTCTCGGTTGTACGTATCTTGTGCATAGAAAGCTAATGATTTTCTTCTACTAATTTGACCTAGACCAACACGATTGCTTCTACCAGCCTAACACTGACAACTGCAACATTCGCACAAACGAACACGGTAGAAACTACGGCTATCCTCGAAATCACAACTACTACTACTACGACCGCTGCCCCACAACAGTAAGTTATAATTTTATGGTCTCCTTTTCCCCTTTTCGATACCTATTCACTTCTGCAATCCCAAACACATTTTAGATGATACCACCCTGAAATTAAAAGTCGCAAACACGAAGGATACCCTTCCGTTTCTGAAAAACTCTTTTAACAATCATGCTGATTAAATTCTTCGCTCCAGAACATACATACCCTGCACTGGCCCGCCATTTAACAGCGCCGGAACCGGAGGATGTTCCAGTAGCTGCTTTTGTGACATCTTGGCGGGGTCTAGCGATATGGGTTTCTGTGACAACGCCGGCGGTTGCGGTGGTGCGTGCAATACCAACGCTGATTGTCCATCTGGCCAAGCATGCACGTCGGGACATCCAGAGTGCGGAAGCCAGAATGTCTGCCTCGATTATACAGGATGCTCGGCCTCTGGCTCTAAGATGATGTTCGCTATTCGGGGCAGTCCATCGTTGAGTCAGAGGGATGAAAGCCCATCTAAAATTGAGAAGAGTGTTATTCAACTTCTTCGAAACACCAACACGGGTATAGATGAGTAGAAGCATTGTACTCTTTCATCATTTACGAGAGTTGTGAAATTCAAATAGATACTGTTGCCAACTAGATTAATATCATTTACCTAGGCTCCTAAGACTACATATCTTAATATCAAGTCACGTATTTTGCAGCTAGTAAATCTTCATATATGGGGACACCTCACGTGAGATTATGATTGGAGCTTAACTTACTGTCATGATCTCTACGTCTTACAAGATAGTTGAGATAGAGAGCTGAGCTGTAGAGGTATTCAAGCAAACAATCACCGTAAGCAAAACAAATTGGTCAATCTTGCAAATCAACATACCGCTAAATACTAAGTTGGTGTATAGAGAAAGAAGGTAAATATTCTCACTGAAGCTTCGTGACTGAATCTACCTACTATGCATGTAGAAATTACAGGAGTTTAATCCAATATGATTTTACTCGGACTCCAGCTATAACTTAACAAACATAATGTTATCTGAAGAAATTTCCAAGAATAGTTGTATTGAAGGTGTCATGTCATGTATGGCTGAGGTCGATTCCCCAAACTCTATGAAGCTTGGCGAGGTCACGTTACCCAAGCTGCCGTAGTTTAAGGGATGGCTGTGAGGCTTTCTGGCCAAAACGCGTTAAATCCCAAACACATGAAGCTTGAGTTGACTGAGTTCTGCCACCACCATCATCCCATCAATCCCTCAATTGTCTTTCACGATGCAACAGCCTAGCGACGGGATCGCTAGAGAGCTTCTTCCCCACGTTCACCTTGTTTCGACGTACAGATTTCCGGTTCTTCCATCACTACATCACGACAAGGCTGCAGAATGGCTCTTTGCTGCGCCAAAAATTGCCAGCAACACAGCTCCCTTTTACTGGACTTACCTTGACCGACCCACGGTTGGGACTGTTCTTCTTGTGTGGCAGTCCCCTTCGCTGGGCATTGAATTACCTAGCGATGGATATATTTGGTCCCCTGGTGAGGTGCGCTATCAGGTCGCAGCAAGTGGAGGAGGCACTCTTGAAATGTATCAACAGAAAGTTGGTTATGGTCCGGGCGATCCTGTCGCAACTCTCACCCGACGTCGCTATCGTCTCCTCCCCTCCCAAGGTGGTGCTCAGGTCGACCCCAGCATGTGGCTTATTCATTATTCTCAATGCGACCCAAATGAGCGCGTCTCTTCACAGGCAATCCCTATCACTCCGCAGATACAGAACACCATGCAGACGCGCCAGTACCTACACCAACAGGGCCAGATAGTTCAAAAGGAATTCATGCTTCATGATCGCCACAATTGGCCCCAGATCCAATTTCCACGAGCTCCTACGCGTCAGCAGTATGCCCCAAGTATGCCATCTGCACGAGTCCCTATCCAAGTGGCCTACCCGACACAGCACTCCTCCGCTGGCCCACCCCCGAAGCGAATTCGACGACCGGAACCCTCGAGTGCAATTACTGGCAGCTCTGTCATTCCAGATGGTGATGATGAGGAGGATACTTCTCGTGGAGATTTCTTTGACTTCACCACACCGCGAGAGATCAGCATGGTCAGATACAAGCAGAATCACGAGTGGATGGAAGAGATCTTGTCGTCACCTTATGCTATTAACCAAATAATTCCAGCGGATCTTGGGCTTGGTTTGACTGGAGAATTAGCTCCTTTGACCAGCGAGTTCTTTGATGCACCAGGTGCCAAGGGGTCCGCTTCGAAACACACCTATGTTGGCCGGCTTGAATCCGAAAAAGCCAACGAGTTCCGTCAAAAGGCTGCTGAGCACGTTAAGGAAACCAACAAGGAGATTGAAAAAATGAAGGCAAAACATGCAAAACGGTTGGCAAAGTTCCAACGAGGCTCCTTATTGTCTACCGCAGAAAAGAGCCTTCGGACTGCTGTTGCAAATCCCTCTGATGTCGGACCTGAATACTGGCGTCTTGAAGGCAGAGTTGACGAGGATGATGAAACAGAAAGTAAAGCTGTTAGCGAGCTTCCGCCAAAGGTTGATGACATTGTCGCCCAAGTTGAAGCGTCACTTGGTCGACATGTTGTTGCTATTCAAGAACTTCGTCGTATCCAAGATGGAGGCTTTGAGGAGGCTGTGGCCCTTCCCCCTAGTCCACAGAAATCTGCACAGCAATCCGTCAATGGCGGAACTCCTCAGAGCGGTGTTTTAGTGACCGATGTAGACATGGACATTGACAATTCGGCAGCGGGTCTAATGGATCAGTATCACACAGGGCTATCATCAAATCCTACTCCTGGCAGTGGATTTCCTACGCCTCAACCTCATTTGCAGACTCATTCCTCATCTGGCACTCCTGGAATGCAAGCTCCTTCACCTCTGCCTACTACAAGTGATTCTCCTCAGCGTCAAGCCCCAGTCCAAGCAGAAATTAGTATGACGGGCACTGGTGAGCAAGACACTTCAGCTGCAGCAACCAGTGGAGACTGGGTCGTTGTTCCGCCAGGTGGTGTTTCACCTGATCCAACAAGTACCTCCCTGGCACCTCCCGCTACAAGTGCTTTGGCAACATCCATTTCGCCGCATCCTACTACATCTAGTAACACGCCTCTTCCAGACTTTGGCACTAGCCCCAATGCTTTCGCTGATCTAGGAGACTTAGATACAGCAGGCGAGGCTTTAGCGGGATATGGTGATACTGGAGGCGATCTGGGCGATGATCTTGGACTTGACATGGATGTTGGTATGGACGACTCAGCTTTCGGAGAGGCATTTCATGGAGTCGAGCCGAGAGACCAAGGCGAAGATAATCAGGTTGATGGAATATGAATGAGATCAAAAGTCGGACAAAATCTCTATAATTGAAAATTCTGTAACATAGTGGCTTCTTTCTTCACGATTTAGAAATTGTTTCATAAATATGAAATTCCTTTACTACGATAGAAAAATTGAATGAAGTCTTTCTCTGATCTGTTGCTACCATTTCTTTTTCTGCAATTAATCTCTCTTTTCATAAGCTGTGGCTTCAGATTGTACGAAGGATCATTCAGCGTACCATTTGCATACCAGGTGTATTTCACAAGCTAGTATCACAGGCATCGCATTTTACCCCTCCACATTGTAGCTTCTGAAGAAAAGAAAAAGCTGTTTACAATATTCTCTACCTCATGATCAAGCGCGTGAAGTAAGTTTTAAACTTTAGGGATTTAAATTTATGATGAATAAGAAGAACCTGTAGTCGCTTTCTTCAAAATTGAGCTGATTCATTGTTTAATCATCCGTTGACAATGATCTACAAACCAAACTTTTCAAATCTTCGTTATCAATGGTCAATCCTCACATCGAATCGTTCAAAAAGCGGTTGAACATTGGTGAGATCAATATCACGTGGATGAGGCTGGCGTCTCGCGCTTAGGCTGGTCTTGCCTCGCGTCTGAGCTGCCTGTAGCTGTCAACATATTCAACAACGACCATTTGAAAACACTCTATCATCTGGCACTTTGGACATATTATACCAAATTCCACAGCAGCAAATACATCTCGAAATCTCAATATGGAGTTTGGCACTTCGGGCATGTTGAATGAAGGTACTATCCTAAAGAGAGCTCGGTTCTTAGCATCAGCAGCTAACCATAGCTTTCGTAAGATGGCATTCATGTCGATATGGACCGCCTCAAGAAGGGCGAGGTCAAGTAAGAGTCCCGATCTTGTTGAAGGAAACGTTGCTAACACTTAATCTAGCCTTGGAACTTCCATGTAAGAACTGCTCAATCTTCTATCGTAGAGGGTGTTACTAATGGTACTTAGCATGGCAATCAACTTCAAGGATGGTGTTATTCTAGGTTCGTTTCCCATGGAGCTCTCTGAGTAAGGGACTTTTCGCTAATTAAGTTCATAAGGTGCGGATAGTAGAACCACAACCGGCGCATACATTGCCAATCGAGTTACGGACAAGCTCACTCAAGTTCACGATACCATCTGGTGCTGCCGGTCAGGCTCCGCCGCAGATACACAAGCAGTTGCAGATATTGTTCATTATCAATTGGGAATGTACGGTATTCAAAATGGCAGACAACCGACAACGCAAACGGCAGCTGCCATGTTCCAAGAGCTGTGTTACGAGAACAAGGATAGATTAAGGTATGGCATCATCTCATTATCGTTCGGCGGAAGCTAATTTTAACAGTGCTGGGCTGATCATTGCTGGATGGGATGAGCGACACGGAGGTCAGGTCTACTCGATACCACTGGGAGGCTCCCTCCACAAGCAGTCCTATGCTATCGGCGGATCTGGTTCGACATACATCTACGGTTACTGTGATGCCAACTGGAAGGAGGGAATGGATGAGGAAGCGGCCGTTAATTTCGTAAAGGGTGCTTTACAAGAGGCAATCAAATGGGATGGAAGTTCTGGTGGAGTAATCAGAATGGTGGTATTGACGAAGAAGGGTGCAAATAGACATCTGTATCTGCCAGATACCCAGTACTCAGTGCGTCACGAATAAGCACCTGGGGACATTGTACAATAGACAAATGAGAATTTGAAGCATGGTGTTTGGCAATCGCAATCGTTCTGGGATTTGCAGGGTTATAATAGCGGTCAATAGCGGCGGTGAGTCGAGCTGGCGTGAATGGTATATCCTATGGTGAAATAACTCACTTCAGCAAAAGCAAGCATGGGCTGAGCGTATCAGATTCTTTAAATGGAGCAGGTCCCGTAGCTTTAGTGGTTGTGCAGCACGAAACAACATGGGGCTCGCATTCGCCCACGGGATTTTTGGATGGCGGCCACCATTTCGGCCACGCCTCGTGTCTGTCTCATCCCGTTCGTTGGACTTTGGGCTTTAGACTTGCGACTACTGAGCAGATGTTGGCTTAGACCAGATATGGGCTAGAAAAGGGTCCCGGCACTCCGAGTCAGAGTTTAGGATCAGTTATTTATACTAAATTAAGTCCATGGCGACGTTAACTTTACGATGCTGTGTTTTTGCCTAACAAACCACAGCGGTTTGGCTTAGTTCTTGAGTTGAGCGTATTCTCTGCATGACCATAACACGTAGGATTATCTGCCCACCTTCTGCCATTGCGCTGCAGGATTGCTACCGTCTATTTAGCCCCGGCCGTCGCCATCCTGCGCTTTACGACTCGCTGGGAGAATTGAATGCTGGTGTAACGGATTTGGGGGCATACGCGCTTTTACTGGCGTGGCGGTTGGTTGGACTCCCAGGACCCTGCAATTTCCAAGAAGTGACGACTTCCTCCACCCAAGATATTCTGCTACCATATCGATACATCACAACACCACTGATAAACCACGATATCAATCACCACTACAGCTCCACCTCATCTGCCACTGAAATCAAGCTGGCCAAGCTGCCCTCCATACTCGGCTGCGCTTCCACCAATGCTGCAGGTAAGCTTGCTGTTCTTCTCCTCTCCCCGCCCGCAGTTCACATGTACTTGTACAATGCCAGACCCCCACAACATCGCTTCTTTTCGAAGCAAGTATATGCGCATTATCCCTCAAGTATGATCATGAGTCAAGACTACTGAAAGTAGACTCATCAAGTCCAGGCGCACCTGTCGCGCATTATTCTGCGATTAAGTGAAAGCAGGCGTTGACATCGGATGTTTATATTTGATAGCTCCTAAATCTTGCGTTTGGTGAATATGTTCATTGCGCGACTTTAAACTTTGGCCACTACGCGCACGTATTTCTACGTTTGCGCTCATGCCACTTATTTCTTCGTCGTTCCTTGCCCTGCCATCCTCTACTACAGCATACATTTAACTGACAACGTCTACCAGCTTCGTCCGTCTCCGATATTTTGATAGGCTGATATGGCTGCCGTGATCAATGATTTTATACCGGACACCTCACACTTTCACCATCACCACAATACGATGGTAGGGGGCTCTGTTCAACAGCCATTGTCTGCTGAATTCCGACAAAGATCAAGATCACGCACCGAACACGCCTCAGCTCCGAGCCCACCATCACACCCCCCATCTGCCTCAATTCCACCTCGTACACCACCACCGAGCACGAGTTCAAGGGCCGTTCAAGCAGAAGAAGACACTGACCGGCCTTCGGCAGTGAAACCAGAGCCACCATCACCTCCCACGAGCTCCAGTCCAAATCCTGGCCAGTACACGAGATCTTACACGAACTCGAGCCAGAAGAATTTCCCAGAAGCATCTACGCATCACACCCGTGGGCCGACGCAAGAACCCGAAGATCCAAAGATAGTAGCTGCCGCCCCTTTCGCGTCCCCACCAACTTCTCATACACCTATAGCAAGATCGGTACGATCATTAGGCGACGTGAAGAACTATGGAGGAAACGTAATCAAAGTGCGTGATTTGGCACATATCCAAGATTTCGCAAGCGATGAATTTCTTCAATTTAGAGGGCAGTCAGGTAGACGGCAAACAGCAGATGATCCAGCATTGAAATATGAAATCAGCGGGATGCCGATTACGGATATCATTGAGATGGTGGCTGGATTGCTCACAAAGATAACAACAACAAATGACCGACAACACGAAAATCTCCATCGCCCTGTAGCTCCCTCTGGAGACTCCTCAAATCTAAGTGGGCTTTCATCTAGCGTTCTGGCCTTTCACGGGAAGAATGTTCCTAGCATAACCATACTGAGCTATTTGAGCCGCATACATAAGTATTGCCCGACTACATACGAAGTGTTTCTCAGTCTCCTGGTCTACTTTGATAGGATGACGGAACGTGTAAATGCAGCCCCAATGCAGTCTTTACGGCATGAGCAAGATGTGGATTCCGATTCTAGACCATCAACATCATATTCTGGTTCAGATGGAGTAGACAGTCCTCCCATAGGAACGAGAAGTGTGCCGGAAAGTGCAGTAGATTTGGATAAGGTGCAACATAGACACGCCTCCAAAGAACCAGATCTATCTGGGTTTCCCCTTAGTCACTTTTTTGTAGTTGACAGTTTTAACATACACCGATTGGTTATTGCCGGAGTTACTTGTGCGAGTAAATTTTTCTCGGACGTGTTTTATACAAATTCCCGTTACGCAAAGGTATTTATTAATCTTCCGTATTGAATTTTCATAATCTAACATAGAAAAGGTTGGCGGTCTTCCATTGGCGGAACTGAATCACTTAGAATTGCAGTTTCTGCTGTTGAACGACTTCAGGCTCTCGGTTCCAGTTGAAGAGCTCGAGGCCTATGGTACAATGTTGGTGGAATTCTACGCGAGAGAAATCATCTCTCAGAGACAAGGACGGATGCCGGAAGATATGGCATATCCAGAGGAAGATGCCTGAGAGGAAATGGAAGGGACATGTTACAGGCACGGAAGATCCGATAGCTACGAAACACCAAGATGGATATATGTTTAGTGTAGTGTCACAGATGCTTAATTTGGACACGATTTTTATGAGCAAGGGGTCGGGTTATGGGAAACAGGAAAGGAACTGCGCCTGGGATTGCTTACCTTAGACTGGACAGCGAGCGTGGTTTATGAACGATACCATTCATCTCATAATATTTTCCACTTGAAATCTTGAAGTCAACGTTGGACTATGTTCGGTAGGTCACGTTCGTTGGCGCTGCGTGGTTTTCCTCCTCTTCCTTGATTTACTTACTGGTCGAAGCCTATCCTTATGAACACGTGCTGAGTCGAGCAGTGCGGTATCTAAATTATGAGTAAATCCATGAGCCACTAGAATCGGGTACTATTAATAGTATTGTGTCATGAACGTGCAGCTCTATGGCCTAAGGCTCGATCAGTACCATCTACACCAAGAACCCGTCATGTACTACATCAATCTCTATGTTCTCGTGAGAGCTTTTCCAACGCCTGTGGTCTCCCGGTACTTGCCCACCGATCTAAGTATCTAACTGTATCCTCCTCGCTATGTATGCCTTGTCCGATGCTTTGAAGCAGGTCACATAGGTCCTCGCTGGGGCGCCAATCACGTATACAAAACGTTAGAGTCCGTCGCCGTGCGCTATCCGTCGGGTACGAGAGATTCGGTCGACTGTAGTTAAGATGATATTGGCCGGGGGCCGAGTCATGGATTCCCCAGTCCACTGGGTAGTCGTACATCGTACCTCTAAACTCCACCGGCTCACTCAGCGTGGTTATTAGATACGCTTTCTTCAATGTCTGCACTTGAAGACAAGCCCGGGCAAATGCTTCGACTAGCGGGACCAAGAGCCGCTCATTAAAAACAGTACGGAAGATGATATCTTGTGGGTACTGACCCGACCGGCATTCGTTGTTGTGAGTACTTAACTGGAGGGCAGCGACAGCATCCTCCTCCTCGCTAAAGCCATAACCTGGGGGCATCTGGGTCTCCGAGGCAGGAGAGTTCACTAGAGGAAAAGGATATTGTATCTGCTCGGTCATCTCACTGAAAATACCATTCTCCGAAAGGGGTAGTAAGACCGAAGTTGATTTCAAGATATTGTAAATGTTACCAAAATGGCAGTAAATTGCTCAACCATAGTAGCGATGAATCTCTTATACCCTCGATATTAAGACTAGTCAGACGTGACAAACCGGCTTTTGCTCTTTGTAATGCACTACTTAGATTGTCCTTAGGGTTAAGCTAAGAAATGCTTTGATACTGATGAAATTGGGCTGTTTTTTGGAATCTAAAGGAAGAGGCTGCGGCTTCAGACGTGGTTACGAGTGAAATCAGATGTTGGAAATGTTGGAACGTGAGAATACATTTAGTTTGTCTGGTATGAACTCCATGAGCCAATCCCTGCGCAGAATTGTATCGGCATGGTTCTAATGTTGGTTTTCGTCTCAAAAGGCCAATGAACAAGCATACAAAGCGCATGGGTTAGAACTCTCTCAACACTTCGTCCTAGAATAGTGGCAGGAAGTTTTAGCATCGCGGGTCTCTTTCATCTTCAAGCAGAAAGTAAGACAGAAAAATGAAAACTTCTGCCGCCTACGTAAGAAACATGATATTGATTCAGACAGTAAAACACCCACGGCGACGCTCTCTTTATTGTCTTAGAAACCAAGCCTTGTTCTTGCTACATGCTAGTAATTATTGGTATGTGAACAGTGTCGGTGCATGCAAATTCCAGCTGCGCGTCGAGACAATGCGTTGATATGATTCCGTAATATAACTTATACTAGCTCTATTAACAAAACTGACCTCTGGCCTTTTAACGAAGATGCTTCCTATGACTATATATGTAGGCCGATGGTTTCCTTGTAGGCTTACTAGAAAGAATACATCGAGCTAAGGTTATCTTGATCGTTAAACTTGAGAGTTGACGTCCAAGTAGGTAGATCTCAAGTGGTATATATATATGATATTTCGATTTCCGCATACATGAAAGCAACGAATGTTTGCCTTTCCCACACTTTCCTTCACTTTATCAACTATGAGGTGATTTGCATGAACTATATAATGTTATCGAAGACTGTTGAGCTTAAAACTTTAATGCTGGTGATGAGGCATGATTAAGTTTGTTCAATCTAGAAATACGCTGTCGAGATTTCCCTAAACTGTTGTATTAAATTTGCGTATGTGGAAGTCGTCCGAATCAAAAAGCTATTAGAACTTTTCTCTTTCCTAGCAAAACTCCCACAATAGTGAAGATAACCGAGACAGCTCTCAAATTTAGTGTCTATTCGACTTGGCACAATGAAAGCATCCCTGAATGTACACCGTTACAGGTTAAGATAGCATACGCACTGCCTAAAAGTTTACCTTAGTACTTATGTACGACGTTGCTAATGTGGCGTAAGCCTACGTATCTGGACTGAACATATCCATTACTAATTCGTAGACATATAATAGGCTTATAAAAATGATTAGAGAAAAGAGGTGAATATAGAGCGTACCTGCCAATTTTGGAGCTAGTTTTATGATGGCGCAGCTCACATCAACGCTAAAAGTGACGTTTCTGTTTCCTACTTCCACTACGTGTACACCACTGCCGAGATAGAACTCTGTCTGTAGTTGAATGTGCGCTCTATGAGAGGAAATCAAAAGAGGTAGGTGATAGTTCTTTTCCTAACATATCGGTTATATAATTTTCCGGCTAATTGCTCGAAGTTCGTCCACATTCTGACGTTTGATGGCTCGTCTGACAACCTTACCAGTTTATAATGGCGCCGAGTCAAAGCAGTTTCGTAGATCAACAAATGTTCAGTTCTGACAAAAAGATCGAGAAAGTCAACCGAAAAATGGAGATGATAAGAGTTTCCAAGGAGCGTCTGATTGTCGAGTAAGCCGTCTCTTTTTCCGAACTGCATATTCACAGTTTGCTAACTATGTCGCAGTGAAATGGGTTCCGATATAGTGATTGTCTCGGTTGGTGCTCATAAGCAAAAGATGGTTATCCATAAGAACCTTCTCTGCGCCACAAGTCCATCTTTTGCAGATGCTATTGATGCATTGCTCGCAGAGGGAAAAGAAATCAGCTTTAGCAGCGAGAGCCCAACGATGTTCAAACTTTTCGTGGAATTTCTCTACACCAAAAAAATCCCCCGTGTTCAAGCAAATGCCGATTCGATCGATCAAGCCACTCGGCTCAAGGATTTGTGCCAGATGTACACATTCACGGAAAAGTATTCTATGAACAACGAGGTATGTATATTCTCCTACTCGCAAGGACAATTTATATTCACGATTTTAGATTCGTAATCATGTTATGGATACTCTCCAAGACGGTTTCCTATATCTCAACAAGTTTCCTGTAGGTGGTCTAATTAAAGGGCTTTTCAATAATTCTGCCTTTGGCAGCCCTTTGCGTCGATTTGCTATCGCAAGTCTTCTTTACAACCTCCGACGCTCTTCTGAGAACGAAATGACCAGCGATCACAGCACCCTTGCCACTTTTCTATCCGAGAATCAGGAAATTCACAAGGCGTTCTTGGCTGGCGTTCAAAGTTTGACATTATCTGCAGACCTGGACCCAAGAGTTCGTGATTGCGGTAACGAGGCCGGCTGTGCTGACTGTATTCATAAACGTCACACTGTTGAACCAGGAAGTGGTGGGTTCTGGCCATGTTCCTTCCACGTTCACACTACCGACCCAAAATATCCTGGTGGTGAAGGAGGCATTGATGTAGGTTGCTATATGTGGGAGCTTTGACCTCAAAACTGTCGACAAAAGGAAGGATGAATTGAGGTTGAGGGATTTGTTTCGGTCATATAATCATGCTGGAAACATCTGCTTCATTATGAGTACTTGATCTTTAGATAAGTGGCCATACTGTAGCTTATGAAACAAAGTCACTTATAATGGAAATTCAATACACCTCGAATCGAGTAAACAAACAGTGACGAAAACTATGTTTATCTATAACAGAAGATTCCTCCAGTTTCTAGACACATGGTACAATCCTTTAGATGATCAATAGCGTAAAACCAAGACACTATCAGCATAGAGTCAGACGTGGTACCTGTCGGACATGAGAGGAGGCTGATCTTTGGCAGCTGTTACTCATTTCGACCTTACCTTGTTTTAGTCTCAAAGATATGTAGCACTCGTAAAATGGCACGGTGGATAGTAGATCAAGAAGAATTACTTTTGGTAGGTATGAGGCCTCTTGGAATCCTAGCTTGCTATAAAGTATGGGGGGTAGGAATGAAGAGGTCAGTAGGAAGAATCGAGGCTGAAATCATATATATTGTGGATTATGATATAACTCTTCCAAATCCCACACGGCAACAAATCTAGGCAGGAATCTTGTATTGCCTATGTTCCACTGTTATGTTCCACAGGAACAAGACGACAGTAGAGGAAGTCGAAGACCATACTCGGGAGCAAATGCTCGTTACCAATAAAAGCGGGCCGTAGCTGTGAACTTGTCACCTCGGCTCTACCGTACGCTTGCCTTGTGAAGTAGAATTCCAAACTCATTACATCCCCATCCATTGAACAACGATTTCCCATCAATCCTATTGTTTTCTCAGTCACGTATATCTGAAACCTACGTCTTAAAATCCCTCTTGACCATTTACGCTCAAAATGTCCACTTCGCTACTATTCAACATTGCTGGAGGTGTCTTCCTCGTCCTCCCCATCCCACATACGCAGATGTTCTTCCAAGTCTTGATACCTGGTCTCAAAGGAGCAAATTATCCTAGCAGAACTGCCAGTAGCATGAGCTGGAACCAAGCGAGCGGATATTTCATCACCACTGGTAGGCTACTCCTTATATATGTTCAGTCCCTCGCCAAAGGTTCAATAGCACTGACACCGCACTATAGGTCTTTTGTGCTTGAAGTGGGCGAAGAATGGAGGAGTTCCCGAGGGGATTGAGAAATTTATCTTCATAGCTTTAATGGCAACTCAGCTCGGGACCAGTGCTGGTTACGCTTTGAAGGGCGTCCCGACAGTTGCAGCTGTCTACGCAGTTAACAGCTTACTCATGGGAATTGCTGCTGCTAAGGGTATATAGAAGTTCAACGATAGATTCGTGTTAGAAATACATCCTAGGAAATTGTAGCATATCAAGATGAAATAGAACTTTTGTTATATCCATCTGAATTAACGTCCCGTGACACCCATGTTCTGCGTCAGCAAGGTTCTTCCGTCTTCAACAGAATTCCAGCAACAACTGCACATTTCTCTCATTTCTCTCATTTCTCTCATTTCTATTCTCATTTTCAGTTCGACAAAACAAGAGCCAAGTGACTTTTACTTCCCGTTTTCCCATCATGATTCAAAAGACAAGGATTCTGGTCATTGGAGCCACCGGCTATATGTGGGTATTCCCTCTCTCACTTCCCACTACTCACTTCCATTCTAATCGAATAATAGAGGTGGCTCGATCCTTTCTGAGATTCTAAAGGCTGGAGACCACTCCTACGTAATATCGGCTTTCGCTCGAAAGCCTGAACAAGTCGAGAAGCTCGAGGGAGTCGAAGTGCGGGGTATCTTATTCAAAGATCTCGATGACTTCGAAACAATCAAGAATGTTGCTAAGGAGCATGATAGTTAGTCTCATATATTGATTTATTGATGCCTTTAACATGGTCTAGTCGTGATTGCTGCAGCGTCTGCTCGACACGAGGGGTGCGCTAGAGCATGTATAGAAGGCTTGAGTGAGCGTAAAGGATCCCCTATTGGAGGCGTGCATTACATACATGTGAGAAGACTGAAGCGAGGTTACTGCTTTTTAGCTGATGAAAATAAACAGACTTCTGGAGCAAGTATGGTGGGTGACTGGCCTGAGTCTGGTGATCTCATTGTCAAAAAGACATACTCCGATGTAGATGATGATATCTTCGCAATTGAGAAAGAATGGCCTGAGACACATAGCCCAGTACGAAAAGTCAACCAGCTAGTCATTGAATTGGGGGAAACTAAAGGTGTGAACACTTATATTGTTGTACCTCCTTTGATATGTAAGTCTGATGACTCGTAGAAACTCTCGTACACCCTCATTGAATGATCACTTGCTGAGACGAAAAAGTTGGGCGTGGCACAGGCTTGTTTGCTCCCGGATATGGCCAAGTTCATATGTTAGTAGAATTAGCAATGCGAAGAAAACAAGCCGTCGTGATTGGGTCTGGAGCTGGCGTATATTTCCATCGTTACTACCGACGGAAGCCTGGCTAACGTGTACAGATTTGGAACCGTGTAAAGATAGATGACCTCAGTCAGCTATATCTACTGATAACTCGGCGTATCTTATCACGGGAACAGTTGCCGAGCGGGAGAATTGGATATTACTTTGCTGAGAATGGTTCACAAGGCTGGAACACTATTGCAGCTGGGGTTGGACAAGCTGGAAAAGAGTTAGGTGTTTTCGAAACCCCTGCAGTCGAGAGCATTCCACTCCAGGAAGCAGGGGAAGCTTTCTTTAATGGCAATATAAGAGATGCGGAGGGAGTTTTAGCTTCGAAGTAAGTTCCATTACCACCCGATATGTAATTACGCTCCAGGGACAAGGCAATTGGTTGGCGGGCCTAGGCACAAGGGAATCGTTTGGCGGGTGCGAGGCCCGGGGGCACGGTTTCGAGGGGTTTTCCGTCGCAGAAAGAGAGAGGGAGAGAGAGAGCGTGCATCCGAGTAAGTAGAACCGCGTACTGACACAAGCTTCTAGTTCGAGGATTAAGGCTGATAAAGCTCGCCAGCTCTTGGGATGGAACCCTACGTTTGGATTAGAAGCATTTGATGAAGAGATCAGAGAAGTTGTAAAACTACTAAGCAAACAAACCGATCAGAAACATCATAGATTTCGATAGCCTCAAACTAAATCCAAACAAGCCTCTTTGAGTGCCTAGTTTAAATTGGAAATATTGATAGATCAAGTTCCTACTGCAGATGTTGAAATCACTTTTAGTTCCAATACACTTAAACTTTATCGTAGACCTATCTATCCTTCAATTACAATCAACCTCATGTGGAGTGATTTCCACTAAGACATTCAGATTAATTAGTAACATTAACACGTTGTCGTTGCTGGCTAAGACATATGTACACAGAAAGCTGTATGAAAAAGCTGAAAAGAGCGACTGAGAGACAAATCCACATTTCACGAACATGAAGCATATATGTTACACAATTACCTTTGGCATTGGTTCTACAAAAAGTTATCTCTAAAGATAAAACTCACACTTACAAACTTGCTGTTGTCTAAACTAATTATCGTGATTGTATATGCTAATGCGGATGAAGCGGCCGATGTTTACACGGTAGTGCGGCCGACATTATTTCTCTTGAAATTCATATCAGCCCCTCCATGCGTCACTTTATTAAACTAGTACTCACCTCACTGTTTCATTATTTCTCCCATTGAAAAAGAAATTAAGGCTCCTAGCCATGGATGACCCAGCATTCGCTGTAGAAGTGGACGACACCACCCAACTTATCCTCCTCCACGCTTCAAACCACGACCTCCCCGCACTAAAACCCCTCCTTCGAATCCCAGGTAATGCCTCAGTGCAAGATCCCGAAACAGGATACACTCCTTTGCACGCTGCCATAGCTGCCTGTGGCCCAGTCACGTCATCAACCGTACCTATCACCGCCAATGGCACAGAAACTGAACATGGAGCGGCGGGGGAGGAGGACGAAGTGGATATCGAGAAAGCCAAAGCTACAGTCCAGGAATTGTTCATGAGTGGCGCGATATGGAATGATTTGGATACAAGTGGAGAGACACCCGGATGTCTAGCATGGAGGTTGGGAAGAAAGGAACTGTACCAGCTGTGCGTCGAGGCGGGAGTCAGAGCCGAGATGTTGCTTGGGCTGATGGGTGGTTATGAAGCTTTGGAATCTGACGAGGAAGGAGATGAGGAGGTAGAAGTAGAAGCTCAAGAAGAAGAAGCTGCGTTAGAGATCATAAACGGAGATGCTAAAATGGAGGAACAGAAGAAAGATGTCAATTCGGAAGACTACTTAAAGAGCGAGCTCAAATTCGAAGACGACAAACTGCTAGACGCAGATGATAATGGAGTTATGATGGCGTGGGAAACAGACATAATGCGTCGCTCAGTCGACCTATTATTGCCAGATCTCAAGCCTGGTGCGCGAATATTGAATATCGGATTTGGAATGGGAATCATTGATCGTATGCTTCGAGAAACCAAGCCACTCTCACATCACATCATTGAGGCCCATCCAGCAGTAATAAATAAGCTCTCCTCACCAGAATCTGAGTTTGGTGGTAGCTGGCAAGCTTCTGCACCAGAAGGTGGAAAATATGTGATACACGAAGGAAAATGGCAAGATATTGTGCCTACATTGTTAGAAAGTGGCGAGGTTTTTGATGCTATCTACTTTGATACATTTGGCGAAGATTACTCACAACTAAAGCTTTTCTTCTCCGAGTATGTGGTGGGCTTGATGGATCCAGAGGGTAGATTTGGGTTCTTTAACGGCTTAGGGGCTGATCGGAGAGTATGCTACGATGTGTATGGTAAAGTGGTAGAGCTAGATTTATGCGATGCGGGAATGGATGTAGATTGGACAGATATAGAAGTTGGGAAACTGGGAGAGGATGGAGAAGGAGAGTGGAAAGGAGTAAGGAGGCGGTATTGGACATTGGATAATTATCGACTCCCCGTGTGCACCTTTCTTGGTTAAGTTATCTTACTCTTTGGGAAGTGTAGATGGTAGTCTGGCAGAGCAGGAAAAGTTATGATACCCTAGCATTGAGAATCGGATTTTGAAGCAGAGTAAATCTCCTGGAATCATAGCTGTTGGCTAGCTACTCTATAGAGGAAGAAATCACAGTACAAGTGAAAGGAGTCATTCCAAAGCCATCCAATTTCTCTATGGTTCATCTAGCAATTTGCAACATCGTGATATCTATAGTTATGTTGGTGAAATATACAGTTGCCATCCTGACATCTATTTGTAATTCTCTGGGTGCTCGATACCGGCCAGGTTACCCTTCGCAACACGCTTCAAAGTCAGAGCCGCGATTAACGCAGCACCAACACCAGATCCATCCTCAGCAGCGAGGATTTCAATTGGGTCCTCGTCCTTCTTGTTCTTCTTAGCAGGCCAATCCAAACTCTCAGACAAAGCTTGGGCACCACGAGCCTTGAAGTGGGGATACTTGTTGAAGACGGATCCATCAGCACCAACGTGGCAAGTCTTGTAGTCCTTCTTCTTGGCAATGGCAGCAACCCCGCAGGCGGAGAGCCGTGCAGCACGGGTTCCGATCAATTCAGCAAGACGGCGGATAAGTTCGCGCTCAGGGCGTGTTGCAGAAATGTCGAGTTTACTTTGGAAAAGAGTTTCGGTCTCAGACAAGTTCTCAAAGGGATCCCTGCGATAGATATTAGTAAGTTCAAAGAATATCTATGGAACTAGCTCACTCTTCAACCAAAGAAAGAAATGACGAGTCCAATGTGTATGCCTTGCGGAGTTTGTCAAGATTTTGGCCTTCAAAGATGTGTACATCCTTATTGTCGTGCAAGTCAATCAAGACCAATCGGAAAATCTCACCCAGATACAGACCTGCAATCATCTTTTCAAAGGATTGTTGCCCAGGACGTGGGGACTCTTTGTCGACGATAATATCATATGGAGTCCGTGGCAAGACCTTGTGCTCGTTGTCAAAAGCACCCCATTCACAATTGATAGCCATAGGAGTGTCAGGTGGTAGATTCATGTGAGCCAGCTTGGGAATTGATCCACAATCCTCCATGTAAGCGGCATTACATCCAGTACCAAAGATACAACCAATTTTCATTGCGGTATCAGTGTATGCAGAAGCAATCAAGGTGCCAGTAGTATCATTGATCAAAGCAGTCATCTTGATGGGGACCCCCTGAAACCATTTGATTAGCTAAACAATACGCTGCTCCGGGTTCAAAGTACTCACTCTCTTCTCAAGTGCAGCTTTGAACATGGGCACGACGTTCTCACCCTCAACTCCGGCAATATCAAATCCTTTTGTCCAAGTTTGAAGGATGCCATGATCAATGTAGTTTTGAGTAGCGGGATAAGAGAAGGTAAAACCAAGATTCAAGTCTTCAATCTTCTCTCCCTCGTGATGTGACTCAATGAATTGTTGTAAGCAATCGGCGATATACTCCCAGAGTTCATCGGCATCGCCAGTCTTTAGCTCTTCGGGCATGCGATACTTTGACTGAATGATATCGAATTCGGACTTCTCGTCGGTCAAAGTGATTTCACAAACGCGGAGGTTGGTTCCTCCCATATCTAGGGCAAGGAAGGTGCCAGTCTCGTCTCCAGTGGGGAAAGACATGCACCATGTCGGGTTCATAGGCTGCAAATTATTAGGGCCACTCTGCTCTGAAAGTTCATACCACTACTCACAATACTGCCTCCCTCGACAGTCAAGCCTAAAGAAATACAAGTCAGATCTGAGCACATGGATATAGATGCAATTTAGCTACCTTTAGTGAGTTCAGCTACAAAGTGCTCGGTGATACTCTTGAGCTTGGCGGTAGGAACAGTGAAGAGCTCTTCTAGTCGCTTAATTTCCCCCAAAAGATCCTTTGGCACATCGGCCATAGAACCTCCAAGACGTTAGCATTCGTAATAAAAGTGTAGTAAATGACAGCGAAGGCCCAAACCATGCAGCACCATTCATCGTCACGTGACAGCGCCAGGTTTTGCTTTTTGTAGTCTCATGATAAGAAAACACTGCTATAGATGCGTGGGGAAGTCTGAAATTTCTGGCCACATGCACTGAGAACTCTCTCGGTGCAGTACCAATCATATTGTATTCTGGGTTTAGTCGCACACCTTGTACAAACTTAGAGGTGAAGACCATAATTTGGAAACCGAGACAGGGCCAAAAGCCTTGGAAATGGTGCTGCAGATGGTGGCAGAAGCAAATTTTCCGGCTGGTTATTGTATTGGTGTTTGTTCTGTTAATAGATGTCGAATTGAAACTGGAAAGGTAGAAGCTTATGTACGGGGCAATAAGACAGCTGAATTGATCAGGAGGACTTCCTCTTAATCACAAAAATACGCCAATGGACGAGGAGGAGTGAATATAATGCACTCAACTGAACAGCAAACACGCCCTAGGAAGACACTGATAATAATATACAGATAAGAACAAGGCATCAAATGACAAAATTCTGCTCTGAGTTTGACAGAAAATAGCAAAATCTTACCCTTTCTAGAGGGTGGTTTTCTCTATAATGAGAAAGAATTAGCCTCTGTATTCTGAAAGGTGGGAGTTGAATCTCCAATACTATTACTACAAGAAGAGGCTTCCACAAAGACATCTTTCAAGTAGTAATAGCCCACTTCACTCCAAAAGACTTCTTACCGGCCCTAGTCCAACCATGTTGACTGATACTCAAAAACTGATCTGGTGGATATTGGTAAGGAGAATGGCTTAGCTATTGGTACTGCCACAGTATTAGACCCTTCAATGTAGAAAGATAAGATAATGGTCTGTCAATTGAGGATTTATAGAAAAGAGGGATGATGAGGGGCATATTAGCGGGACGCAATAACCTGGCCGAACTACCCTGCCTTACATAATCAGAAGCGCGCATCGCGGGTATTTGATAGCACTAATATGTTTCTGGACATGACAGGGATACTTAAGCGCGCCTTCCAAAGGCCAGTTCGTCAGCTCCAAGCTGCGAATATCATATTCAGATGTGACTTGTGGTGGATTATCCAAATAATTTCAGCAATCACACAAGCCGCCTTTCTTTTAAAATCTCGGTGCCAGGCTGGCCTACCTCAATCCTTCAAAATGAGGCCCTTCGAGATAGCTGCAACTGTGGTCTCTTTCGCAACGGCAGCTTTATGTTCAAACGCAGGAAACTTAACGAAACCTCTTACATCACGAATTATCCTTCCTATAAACTTCAAACCTCCTCAAACTTTCAGGAACATCAATTTGGTGCATACGATTAATTTAGAGAAGAGTTATCCCAAGGAATCCATAAATGTTGTTATTGAAAACATTGCTACCACGGCCCAGGATGAATACTTTATTCCTTTCACATCAAGGCAGATGGAGACCATTGGTGGTTTAGAGGTAAAAGATAAGAAAGATATTGAATCTGGCTTGTTTGACGTTAAGGCAGTGGAGTTTGATCCCGAAAGGCAAGCAGAATGGCTAGTTTCGCCTAGATCTTTATGCTAATGGACAGGCAGTGATACGCAATTCTACCAAATCCGTCTGCCTACACCTCTGGCTCCTAAGGCCCAGCAAACAATTAGTATCACATATACCTATCTATCAGCATTCGCCCCACTACCTGCTGCCATTAAACAAGGCGATACCCAATTTGTTGTCTACGAATTCTCCGCCTATGCCGCTTCTTCTTACATCACCTTGAAGCAAAAGACAGATGTCAAACTTGGAACCACCAATGTTCCGGATTATACCGTCCTGCCAGGCAAACCGGAATATCCTCAAAAGCAAGGAACCAAGTTTACATACGGGTCGTTTGGTGAGGTGGCTGCAGGCGCTGTGGAGCCTGTCAAGCTTCGATTTGAGTTCACGAAACCCTTAATTCATATCTCGCTCCTAGAGAGAGACATTGAAGTCAGCCACTGGGGAGGAAATGTCGCGTTTGAGGAGCGATACACCTTACACAACCGTGCTGCGAACCTTTCCAAACAATTCTCTCGGGTGGAATGGGCTTCTCAGCAATATTACAACCCTCCTACCACCGCCATCAAGGAACTCAAGTTTCCGTTGAAAGTCGGTAGTTTGACACCATACTTCACTGATGTTATTGGAAATGTTTCAACGTCTCGATTCAGGAGCAATAAGAGGGAAGCCAACCTCGAAATCAAACCTAGGTATCCCATTTTTGGAGGCTGGAATTACCCATTCCGTGTAGGATGGGATGCGGATGTTAAGAAGTTCCTACGAAAGATTAGCGGTGGTAAGGGCTACATACTTAACGTACCTTTCCTTGAAGGGCCAAAGCAAAACGAAGGGTTGGCTTATGAACACATTGAGCTCCGCGTGATTCTTCCAGAAGGAGCCGAGTAAGTAGTTTTGATCATTTTTGGAAAATTACAAAGACTAACGGATAATAGAAACGTCCTATACAGTACCACGGTCCCGCTTGTATCATCCTCGATCTCGCTCCATAAAACCTTCATGGATACTACTGGCCGTACTATGCTCACACTCAAAGCCATCAACATTGTTGATGATTTCCGTGATCGCGAATTGATTGTCACTTATGACTATCCACTCTTAGCAGGCTTAAGGAAGCCTCTTGTCATATTCGGTGGAGTGTTGTCAGTTTTCATTACAGCTTGGGCTATTGGGAGCCTAGACGTAGGAATCAAAGGAAAACGGTTGTGAGGATTAAATGTAAATTATGTAGCATAAAAATCGCAGTGAGAAGTTCACTTCTATTTCGTAACATTATCAGGGAGTGAAATTTAACATTAGAATGGTAGGTGATTCAACTGCGTTCTTCACACCATACTGATCTCCATCATCGACTTCACAGTCCGACTCACCAGTGTTAATTGAGGCGCTCGGATATTCTTCTTAAAAATCACAACCATAACCGGAGCGTCTGTGTATTTGAGGAAGCATCCAAACAAGCTTCCCAGTTGGGCCGCTATCAGGGGCTCGCTAAGCTCGATTCGCTGACAAATGCCGCAATTACCGCACCTCCACTCTCTGTTTTAAACTTCTTGTCCATATAATCTATCTTAATAATCAACCTGTATCTAACAATAATATTCCCTACCGGAAATCAGTCTGAACCAAAGTTTTAAACCCAAGTATTGATTAGGGGTATACAACAACTCAGCAACCAGCTTCACATAGAGATGGCGGGTCTGATCAAATACGCCTCTGAGGCTCTCTTTTCCGAAAATCCCGTGATTTTCGAAGATTCCAATCCCGAGCAGCAAGATTCATATGTCTACTCATACGTCACCTCACTGCGTGGCTCACTACATACCGCCATGACAGGCATTGTGCCTAAATTTCACGAGCCAGGGAAGCTGCGTCTTGTCTGGTGGATATTATCTGGCGCGGAAGGTATGAAGGATTATGAACTCCGTCAATACATGGAGTGCCATGAGGACTTTCAAAAACTGCGCTTGTTGCCAGAAGTTAAGAGGGTATGCATCATGGGTTATGCAGGCCAGAACCCCTATGCTGCAACACCAAAGAGTCGGATGTTAACGGACATGTTGGATCGGGAAATTGAGAAGAGCAGGAAAGAGAGGGAGAGAATGGGAGGGTTCAAAGCGAAACCAAGTTTATTGGATGTGGAGAACTTGGTAGAGGAGACGGAAAAGGAAGAGCTGGCTAGGAGGCAAAAGGAAGCGGAGAGCAGGGAGAAAGTTGATGTTTAGGTGGGGATCTCAAGAGTTTCGGGAGTTTGAGGCGTTCTGGATTTGGAATCTTGAGTATTAATTACGCCATCTATATTGAGGAACTTCGCCTATTTGATCTCCAGTCAGAATGACAAACAAGCCATTTGGGTCGCCCATCTAGGAAACGTTGGGGTATAGTTGAAGATACTTTGAGAAATATCTAAAGCTACACTTATGAAGAAGTGTAAATTGTATATCAGGAACTGCAACAATTAATTTTGGTTCTTTAGGCACATCTGTAGTGGTTTTGTACTTTAGAAACGAGCTAGCAGCAGGCTTCATATCATAATTCCTTCTAGCACGACTTCCTGTCAACAATTGATTTTCCAGTCGCTTGTGAGCGTGAGCTCTCCAAAAACTTTTCCTTCTAATAGCTGGTGTTGACACGTGCTCTATAGTTTTAGTTATGATACTCCTATAAAACTGTTGGTATATTCAAATAGATATGTTCAGACTGGCAGATGACCAGTCACGTGGTCTGTTTTGGTCTCCAAGCGGTATATATGCATCAACTACTACAATGGACTTCCTGCTCAAAGTGCATCCCTACGATTACAGGAGTTTAGTAGTAGCAATATTGGGCCCAAGAATATCGGGTTTTTCCAAACCCCCTACTACGCACTTTTGTACTTATTAAAAAATAGCACCTGCTCATGTGAACGATTATATGTAGAACGCTGATATTAGTGCTAGTACACTCCATTGCTTTGCTAATACAGCTGTGTATTTTGGTCAACATTTCATGCACAATTCCCCATCACAACAGAAACTACCACCAACGAATTCGAAACTCAACTCTACGCCGTCGAAATACTATGACATTAGATGGGCATGGAGTGGCGATGTTACATCATAATACATTTATCAAATTTAATGCAGCTGTAGAAACTAATTGGCTGATGGGGAAAATTAACCATTGGCTTTAGAAGTAAGCTTAAAAACATAGCAGATACCGAGGATTCACTCTCAGGTACATTCAAGAATATAATAAGGCTAATGATATCAGAAATTTTGAGCGATTCAAGCTGTTAAACTGAAACAGTTTTGAAGTCATTAAATCTTCGTCCTTCGAATTAAATGCAAATTAGGTTCTATTGATATTCTTGGAAATATTCTTGTTTGTAATAACACAGTAACCTAGGCCTCTGTCTGCAAGCACTTTAAGTACTTGCATTAACTAGGCCCAATTTGGAAGTCGACGTGTGTTCGGCGCGTCGGTACCTGCAAAAGCGCGTTTCACGCGACAAACCCACACAGTGACCCCCCTTCTTTTCTTCGCCTTAGAGACATAGCAGCTCAACAACAACACCATTCAGACCAACAACTCCAAAATGTCTTCTCCGGGTCATCGTAGACAGCGCAGCTCTAAGTCTGCATCTTCAACACCCAAAAGAGCATCACAACGAAGTGCTATTCCTAGCAGTCCTCCTGATCCTGCCGCCGCACAACTTCAAAATGAAGCAGCTTCCTCGCAAGGTAATGGCACACCTCGACGTGGTGTTCCATCATCTTCCCCGATGAATTATCGATCTTCTCCTGCCGACTTAGCACGATCAACTCGCGATATTAGCTCTCCTCTGCGACAGATGACGAATACCCAAACAACCGACGATGGCGACCGGACTCCTAGAGCGAGTGGCATGCTTGGAGGTAAAAAGTCAATCGCTCATCACAGAAGTAATACTGATAGGCATAGAATCATCCCCCATTCGATACCAGCCAAGTTCTAGTCCTGCCCATGGATTTGCGAGTCGTGAGCAATCAGCACTTCCTGACATTCCCAGCGATAGTAGTGGTCTCTTTGTTCGCTCCTCTCGATCACTTGGACCTGGCTCTGCTCTCAATGTTTCGAGACGTGGAGACATCAACTCCGATACTGTCAATACCCCACACTCAAGGCGTCGAATTTTTACGGATGAAAGTGGTCGCGTAGTGCGGGACATTCCTGGGGAAGACTCCGATGCTCCAACATTCTCAAATATGGATCCAACGACTTCTGATGCGCAGGCAATGGGAGGAAACTCGACATTGTTCATATGGGGAACCAATGTGTCAATTGATGACTCCCTAGCAAGTTTTAAAGATTTCTTACGCAATTTTACCAAGAAATACCGGTTCATTGTAGATGGTATTCCTGATGACGAGGAGGGTTCTGGTATCCACGAGTATATTGAAATGATGCAGCAGATGCTAGAATTGGGAATTACGAGCTTGAATTTGGATATGCGCAACCTGAAGGCCTATCCCCCAACCAAAAAGCTCTGGCAGCAAGCTCAGGATTACCCCCAGGATATTATCTCCATCATGGATCAAGGAATTAAGGACGTCATGTACGAGCTTGCTGAGAAAGAGATGTCTATGCAAAGACCGTCTCAGAATTCTTCAGGTCGTCCAACACAACGTAGCAGAGTATTAAGTTCGGAGCCGCCAATTCCAAGCTCTGATCGAGTTGAACCAGAACCCTCGCCCAGAGAAATCGATACGGAAGTTGATTTATGTTTGGAAGTTCAGAGAAGGTCTTATACAGTTCGACCATTTGGCCTCGATGCTACTATCAATATGCGAGATTTGGACCCTAAAGGTATGTGATATGCGTGCCTTAGATTGAAGTAGACTAATGCATGTCCTAGATGTGGATAAGATCATTGCTATTAAGGGGCTTGTTATTCGCACAACTCCAGTTATCCCAGATATGAAAGAAGCATTTTTCAAGTGTCAAGTTTGTGGACACACAGTCCTCTCCAAAATCGATCGCGGAAAGATTGCCGAACCTACCAAATGTCCTCGAGAGATTTGCGATTCTCCAAATTCCATGCAAATCGTGCATAACAGATGCGACTTCCATGACAAGCAAGTTATTAAACTACAAGAGACTCCAGACTCCGTTCCTGCTGGTCAAACCCCTCACTCAGTCTCTATGTGCGCGTACGATAATCTGGTAGACCTTTGTAAAGCCGGAGATCGCGTTGAGGTTACTGGTATTTTCAGAGCTACTGGTGTACGCGTCAATCCCAAACAACGCACACAAAAGAGCATTTTCAAAACTTACATTGATGTACTGCACATTCAAAAAGTTGACAAGAAACGTATGGGAATTGATGTCTCAACAGTAGAGCAGGAGCTTAATGATACAATGAGTGGTAATATTGAAGAGACAAGAAAGGTTACAGAAGAAGAAGAAATGAAGATCAAGGCCACAGCTGCGAGGCCTGATGTCTACGAGCTGTTGTCTCGGTCACTTTCGCCCAGTATTTTCGAGATGGATGACGTCAAAAAGGGAATTCTTCTTCAACTTTTCGGAGGAACTAATAAGTCCTTTGAAAAGGGAGGGAGTCCAAAATACAGAGGAGATATCAATATCCTTCTTTGTGGTGATCCTTCGACTGCGAAGTCACAAATTCTTCAATATGTCCACAAGATTGCGCCTCGTGGTGTCTATACCAGTGGTAAAGGATCCTCTGCAGTTGGTCTAACAGCATATGTAACTCGAGATCCTGAAACTCGGCAGCTCGTCCTCGAGTCTGGTGCATTGGTCCTTTCTGACGGTGGTATCTGTTGCATTGATGAATTCGACAAAATGTCCGAAGCAACTCGTTCAGTCTTGCATGAAGTTATGGAACAACAGACCATCTCAATCGCCAAAGCTGGAATCATCACTACTCTCAATGCCCGCACCAGCATTCTTGCCTCCGCCAACCCCATAGGTAGCAAGTACAATCCAAATCTTCCAGTTCCTCAAAATATCGACCTCCCACCAACTTTGCTATCGCGTTTTGATCTCGTATACCTCATTCTTGATCGCATAGATGAGGCAAACGATCGACGTCTTGCTAGACATTTATTAGGAATGTATCTTGAGGACAAGCCTGAGAACGCTGCTTCAGAAGAAGTCCTGGTAAGTCGCTTTAAGTCCTCATATCATTCCATGCTAAACAAATACAGCCTATTGAATTCCTGACTTCTTACATTTCTTACGCACGTGCAAACTGCCAACCAAAGATTACCCCAGAGGCTTCCAAAGAGCTTGTCGACTCTTATATAGAAATGCGCAAACTCGGTGAAGACGTAAGAGCTGCCGAGCGCCGTATCACCGCTACAACACGTCAGTTGGAATCCATGATCCGTCTCTCTGAAGCGCATGCCAAGATGCGTCTTTCGGAATTTGTCACGCGTGATGATGTCGTCGAAGCTGTACGACTGATCAAATCTGCACTTAAACAAGCTGCTACAGATGCTAGAACCGGTCTTATTGATATGAGTCTTTTGACTGAGGGCACAAGTGCGAGTGAGAGACGACGCAAGGCCGACTTAGGCAAAGCTCTCCTCTCGCTTCTTGATGAGATGACGAGACAAGGACAAGCTGCAAGATATAGTGAAGTGATGAAGAAAATGGGTGAGCAAGCTACTATACAAGTGGAACCACAAGAGTTTGCCGAGGCTGTAAGAATGTTAGAACAGGAGGGTAGTATCATGATTGTAGGAGAGGGAGCAAGAAGGAGTATCCGAAGGGTCACTGGTGTGTAAGTCGCTGGTAGGAAACGCGGTAATGTTTTTAGCGGCTGGGTATGAGTAATGATAGAAATGCTATGGTTATGTTAAATTTCAGTATCTGAATACAATGATGTTATGCAAGTCTGTCAACAAGTCCTTTAGTCTTCTATTCATATGTGTGCTTTACCTGTTCCAGATATCTAAAAGGACAAATTCTGTCTCGTAGCAGAATCCTTATAATACTACCTTCAAATCGACACTTATCAGACACCAGAACATGGACAAGAGGTCATATGTGCTCCATTACATTCCACCTTCTTAAGCGAAACCCAAACTTGTAATTCTATGAAGCACATCAATACTCCAGTCAACTAAATGCTCTACAATCATGGATAATTTGATGTCAACTGTTGCTGAAGGTGTCAGAATTGCTGAGTGGAACGGTTCCAGATATGTAAACAGATCGTCTTAAACTGTGACAGACAAAAAGATTCGGCTTGGACAAGTGAACTTTCTTGTCGCTGCATGGTTGATGTCAATTACCTGAAACAATTAGCGTCGAACTGTATTTGATCTAGGGGCAAGTCACCTTGTATGTTTCTCCCTTTGGGTACATCCGCGGCTTATTTAATCAATAGAATCAATGCCCTAGTTACTGGTACTGAAGCTTGGGTACGAACCAGTGCTGAAGTTAGCTGGTGTGGCTTGTATCAGTGATGCTGCTTCTTCCAGCTCTTCGATATCTCTAGACCAAGCTCCTTCAACATTCCAAATTCTCGGATCCTCTTTTAATGCTTCAGCAATATACTTCTCCGTCAAGAGTAAAGTCTCGCCTTTAGCGCTATTAATTTCATCCCTGGACCCAGACTTATCCACTGAAGTTGGTGTGGAAACGGAGGAAGGCGGTGTTAACAGGTCGTCTTCAACCTCTTGGGGGGTGCTTTGTTTTGTCGATAGATCAATTACTGACTCGGCTGAAAGTTTTGGGAGAGTTCGAAGCTCGTATACTGCTTTTATCTCCTTAATGAACGTTCCATCGTCCTGTAATTCTATGGGCTGCAATATCTCTACTTCTGCTGTGGGAACTTCCGAGCTGACATCTACAACCTCCTCAGTTAAGTGATTGTTAATCGATAAAATATCACTATCGAGCAACATCTGAGCCACACTAAATGTCTTTGGGACTTCAATCTCCTCTAAAGTCGGTACCGCTTCTCTGACTGGTGTCTCGCTCTTGGTAGATAGTTCTGATATATCTTTCGTAATGTTCTCATTATTCTTTGAATCAAAGATTAAATCAAGCTGAACAACTGAAGTCTCGGAGAAAACAACCTCTACCAGAGGACAAAAGTTTTTGTGTTCTCGATCTCCTGAGTCCTTCAATTTATCCATAGACTCCGAAAGCACTGATTCAATATCAGCCGATACTTCATCATCAGGCGCCTCTACAACTTCCGGAAATTCTTTGAAACTTAGGGACAAAACTGTTTCCCTGTTTATATCGACTTTTTTCCAAGGGTTTGTACCAGGTGGCACTGCATCCTTCGTGGGTGTGGGGAGTGAAATAGCTCGAGCAGTGGGGCATTTAGTTAATAGTTCTTGTCGAGCTGGGCGCTGAGCAACAGAAGTACGGGATGTAAGTATTGAGAGACTCTTGTGCTTGTTGCTTTCGCGTTTCTCTTTTCTTTTGGTTGTGGCTGTTATCCAGCCAACCTATCACATGGAGTGTTAGCAAGATATTGTCTATCCAGTGGGTCTAAAAGAAGCTGAAGAAAGGTGGGAGGACTGTTGGACTGAGTTCTGACGTTATGTACAACTTACATTATCTTGCTGTGGTACCGCCTCTGGTGGTATATTGGACATTGGGGATGTCTGTATATTGCCAAACTCCTCATGCTTCTCACTCTCGATTGACTTCGAAGGCTGTTCCTCAGATTTTGCTGAGGTTTCATTCTGATTCGTCTTTCTTTTCGGCCTTATCTTATTCTTCTTTCGTGTGGATCTCTTATCCTTTTCCTCGACATCTTTTTGAACTGATCGGTGTTTACCACAAAGCGCACCAACCCATAGTATTATAGCCTTAATCAAGGCTTTTAGGATACATTTAGCTGCTAAGGGTATAACAGGTATAACCCAGGGACTAGCGACAACCTCAAGCTCTTCGCATATATCGATTTCCTCCGATATCTTGTTCATCTTCTCTTTATCTAACTCCTTACTCTTCCTTCTCAAGTCGTCCTTCGCTAGTTTCCTCTTCGCCAGAGTTACTGTAGTTCTTCCCATAGCTGCTCGTATGAGTTCTGGCACAGAGATTTGTGTAATATCTGTTATAGAGCCGCAGGTAGCAGTGGAAAATTCAGGAATTGAAGAATATGTCGTAGTAAGATGATCGGATCCGGCCGTATACTTTGTATAAAAAGTTCTCGGTATTGGTAAAAACCCTTAAGCTATCGAAAAGGTGAGCTCTGGTTGTCGTTGTAGTATATAAATGTATCTGTCGTCAGAAGGTGGTATCTGCGTATTATAACTTGCTGGTAGGTCAGTTAGGTTTGAAATCTATTATTGAACTGACGAACAACTAATGCTTTTGTGAACAGGACCTAACAAAAACATTAGTGTAGTACGTGCCTTACGCTCCCCAGACCAGTCATTTCCCCGAATTTTTGGTACACTATTTCGATAGTCGAAGCACGGCCGGGGTCCATCACATTTAGTATCGTGTCTGGTTGTTACCGTCTTGTTTAGTCAGAATGAGCATATGAATATCTCCTTCGTCAATTCCACACTGTCCTGTTTTCACAGATGATCATGTTATTTCGGAAACACATTCACGGTTCACGGTTCACTCTCAGCCAGAAGGCACATGTAACTATTAAGTACCAAGATATACCTGAAATTTCGGATGTACAAATCCAACTACAGATCGCAGGCCCAAAGCTGAGCAAATAAAAATTACCTCCGCGCGCCGTCTAACCGTCTATTCCTCCGCCAACCTTCAAGATCCCTCATTAGTAGCATACACCATCCAACTGGTCTGGCATCGCGAGACAAAAACCATTGCCATAGTTTGAATTCAAACGAGCGCATAAGTTGGCTCTGACTACATTCCATTCTCTGATAGGTTCCAACGTTTTTCCTTCAAAACAGTAACGCAAAGCCGAATAGACACACTATTTGAATGGGTAATGAGAAGTCACTGGTAGATGATAGCCCATATGGTCGCTAAATCACCGTAGAGCTAACACTTTGGTTGCTTATTTTGGGTTGGAATATGAGCGTGCTAGACATAGTGCAAAGCTTCAGGTAGTAATATTAAGAAATTTCCTAAGAAGGGGAATTGGGGTTTTCGAAGTTCTGGTTGCAGGTATTGTGCCATTGTCTCCTAGCGACACCAACATCTTTTGAAGCATGACCAAAATATTTGCTGCTAAGCTCTTAAGTTCACTGTTGGAAAGAAAAGTACGAGGTTTAAATGAGGTATCGCGCAGAGAAGAAGGATGTAGTCTAGTGAAGAAAATTGGTATTTAATGCCTCCAAATACGAATAGCTTTATCTTTCCCTCCCGAACCAACTTTTTGGCCATCTGGACTCCAATCAACTGCATATACCTCATCTTTATGCCCGGTTAGATCTAGGGAGTTGGTTAGCATGTATTCGTAATACAGTCTAGCAAATTGGAATAGCTTACCTTCGGTTAGTTTGTGTGTCCGCATATCCCAAACCTTTAATGTTGTGTCTTTGCTCGCTGTTACTAGCAATCTCGAGTCGGGACTAAATGCACATTGGTATACAGGAGCCACATGTCCTCGCAAGGTATTGATGAACTTTCCATCGCGTGCGTTCCATATTTTGGTATGGTTATCAAAGCCAGTAGATGCAATGAGTAGCCCATCAGGAGAGAACGTGACGTGATTCACTTGCTTCTGGTGACCCAACATTCGCTGGATAGGTTTGGTTCCTTTAGAGGGTTCCCAGAGGTACATTGTGAAATCATCGCTTGCTGAAACAAGTTTTTCAACTACTTCTCCTTGTAATGTTGCAGCTTTTAGGAACCGCTCTTTTGCTTTTACTACTTTGCCCTCATCAGAATCAGGAACCTTCCCTGTGTGATCGTAGAAAGCTGTTCTCATCACGAAATCTGTAGACAAGGCGAGATGGTTTACCCAATGAGCATGAGCGTTCAAAGTGTGTGCAAGAGTACCGTCCTTTGAGTTCCATACTTTGATAGTTTTGTCGTGTGATGCAGTGTAGATGAATCCTGTGCCTCCCCATTTGACACAGGAAACAGAGCCTTTGTGGCCACTCAATACCATCTCAATTGTTTGTTGATTTGTAGACCATATACGAACTGTAGCATCTTTTGATGACGATGCCAGTCGCGGCTCTCCTGGCTTTTGAGCGTGATATGGCTCCCAAGCTAGACTTGTCACCCATTTTGTATGACCTTTCATCGCATTTCCTAGCTGTTTCCCTGTCTTTGGATCCCAACAACGTACAGTGTTATCCATACTGCCAGTGGCAATCCTGGACTCGTCGGGAGACCACGCAACTGCCAGAACCCAGCTTGTATGCCCTTTCAAAGTATGCATTGGGGTACCAGTATCGCAATCCCATATTCTAGCAGTGTTATCTCCAGACCCGCTAACCATTCTCGACGAGCTTCTCGGGGAGAACTGTGTCGCAAGTATAGCTTCGCCATGACCTGGTATTGTTGACGCACATCGCGAGACTGCTTGCACTCTGAATACAGCTTGAGGGGCCGCAGAGATGTTCTGGACCTCTTCTGTGCTGATTAGCCCAGGAGAAATCAATGTCTTCCACACATTGTTGGGAAATGCAGTTGTTAGATCCTCTTCGCCTTTCTTTTGAGGGACCGGCAACGTGAACCGATATGGGATATGTTCGGATTTATCCTAGGAAGCCATTAGCCAACTACTGGATAGATCGAGGAAATATAATTACATGTCCTTGAAGCGCGTTTAGTAGAAGCTCCAGATTCTTGGGCGTAGCATCTGCTACTGGAACTAATACAGGCCCATTGCCAATAGGTAGACCGGTAGTCTCATCAAAGAATTGTATCCGAAGAGTTCCTGCGTCTGAGGGAATAACTTCAATCTCCTGTTGTTCTCTTGCTCGATTGGAAGCATCCGTTCTTTGCCTCTTACTAGGTGGAGGAACAACGGTCGCCATCACGTTGTTATGTATTGGGGGAAATAAAAATCTGGGGTTTAATTATTAAAGGTTTGGTATAGTATCTAAATTTCTTCTATGAATCGAGGGGTGCTCTTTTTTTCTTTGCCAAGAACACTTCTGCCGGATGTAATGTTGACCGCCTCATGTTAGTGCTTCACTAAACACACTCACCACCTTCGCCATTCTTGAGGGCTCCATTTACTTGTACACTCCGCTTCTTCTCCAAACTTCAACCTCGATATTTTCTTTGCCTTGGAAAAAACAACGGAAGGAGCTTGTGATGATAGATTTAAAGTAAATATTTCAACTAACCCGCTAGCACTAATCCTTTACATTTCGTAGAGCACACCAATGGCTCCACCACGGCTATCGACACCGTTTAGCATGACCTCCAATGCTACCTCGAGGTTCACAAAAACCTCATATCCATCGTATCAGAATTCGTACACTAATACCTCATCACAACCTCTTCTTGATGAGCGAACCAGTATTACTCGGCCTGGTACATCTCGACCCAGCACAGCTCGGCCAAGCACTCGCTCAAGATCACGAGCTGGATCTACCATCGGAGGAGAGTCTCAAAAGATTATTTGTGCACTTAGTGAAAGTCGAGGAGTTACGCCAACTGTCGGGCTTGCGTTCGTAAACATATCCACGGGAGAGGCTGTACTTAGCCAAATTTGTGACAACCAATTCTATGCCAAAACACTTAATAAGCTGCTAGTTTTCGATCCATCAGAGGTGCTCATTGTGTCTACCTCTGGTCCACCGAATCCAAAGTCCATGATATACCAACTTATTGAAATTAATATTTTAGGGGCCAAAATTATCACCGTGGACCGTAGATATTGGTCTGAGGCAGCAGGTCTTGACTATATTCAACAACTAGCTTTTGTCGAAGATGTCGAAGCTATCAAAGTTGCAATTGGGGGAAATTATTTTGCAACTTGCTGTTTATCTGCGGTTAGTTATATGCTGTGCGGCTACTTTCTTATCTTCTGACTTGCTCTTCTCTTCCAAGGCCCTCAAATATGTTGATCTTAGTCTGTCTCTTACTTTTGCGTATCATTCTCTTCGTATCAAGTACCAATCTTCAGAAGGGTCAATGTTGATTGATCTTTCAACTATTCAATCTCTAGAACTCATTCAGAATCTTCAAAGCGCCAAATCAAAGGATTGCTTGTTTGGACTGATGAATGAAACGCTAACTCCAATGGGCTCCCGACTTCTCAGGAGCTCTATCCTGCAACCATCCACACAGCTTGAAGTCATCACAATGCGTTATGATGCTTTACAGGAACTAACTTATAAAGAGGATATGTTCATGCAAATCAGGCAAGGTTAGCTGCGACTCCAAGAGTTCGCACTTCCATTGGCCGACCACTGACAGTTTGAAGCCCTCAAATCTTTCCTTGACATTGAGAAACTTCTCACGAGAGTGTGTTACGCCCATGCAAGGATTTCATATGTAGGACTTGACTAACCGATGATCAAAGCTGATAATTATTCCAACTCGCTCTGACATCCAACTCACTGAGCAGTCTATTAACGACATTCTTTTGTTGAAAGCCTTCGTGAAATCCGTCAATCCATTATTTGAGGCGCTTTCAGGTGCTCGAGCTGAACTGCTTTTAGAGATTCGACAGAATTTTCGGTTCGAGGCTATCAGCCCTACCATTCAGCTTATTGGCACTGTAATTAATGAAGATGTGACTTATGCAAAGACACCCCTAGACTTAAGAAATCAGAGAACCTATGCGGTTAAGGTAGGTGGTCGCATCATCGTTTAGATCTAGATTCTGACTTTGAAGTCTAACGTCAACGGCCTATTGGACGTAGCTCGACAGACTTTCAAAGAGGCTACCGAGGATGTGCATCAGCATGTCACAAACGTCAACCGTGAGTACATACATGAATTTATGGGATTATAAGTTTCCAGACTTAGTTTGCGACTAACAATTTGCAGAGCAGCATGAGATGCAGGCAGAAACTAGGTACGACAACTCTCGTCGATATTGGCTTAGAATCGCTGAGAGTAATTTCGATGGACGTGATATTCCTGATGTTCTGATTAATCGAGTGCGAAAGAAAGGGTGGATCGAGTGCCAAACTCTCAATATTATAAAGTTGAACCAGAGAATTGAACAATCACATCAAGAGGTATGTTTCTCAGATTTCCTTAATATCATTTAAACAAGAAATCTCTGAAATTTCACTGATTGATCAACCTTAGGTCGTACTTATGAGCAACGAAACGGCCCAAGGTTTGCTTGACGATATTCGCCTTGAGATTCCAAATTTGTTCCGTGTAGCTGAGAGTATAGCTATGTTGGACATGATTGCTGCTTTCGGACAACTGGTATGCTCTCTTCCCGACCCCAAGACTTTTCTTTTCTTTGGCTCTTCTTTAGCTTAAAAAAGCTGTTTGGTATGCCAAGATCTAAAGCGAGAATGTACGAAAATATACTGAGCTTTGCTATCGGTCAGGCCACATGCGGAGGAGAGTATGTTCGGCCAGAGCTTACTGATTGTTTAGCTATTGGATCTGGGTATGTTATGATTGCTCTAGCCTTAACAATGTTGCTAATTTACATGACTCAGTCGTCATCCAGTTCGAGAGAAGGCTCACAAGGAAAAGTTCATCCCCAACGATGTTTATGCCAGCGATCAATCTCGATTTCAGATCATTACAGGATGCAACATGAGTGGTAAGAGTACATATATTCGATCCGTTGCATTGATGCTAGTAATGGCTCAAGTGGGTTGCTTTGTTCCGGCCAGGTACGCTTCATTTCCACTAATGCATCAACTCTTCGCACGAATATCTATGGATGATAGTATAGAGGCAAACATCTCGACTTTTGCATCCGAGATGAGGGAGACCGCTTTTATACTCAGGCATGTGTTTCGCTAGGATTCATCTTTTCTTCACGAATGCTAATGGATGAATTCCAGAAACATAAACAAAAACAGTCTAGCTATTATAGATGAACTTGGACGAGGGACTAGCACTCGAGATGGTCTAGCAATTGCATTGAGTATTGCCGAGGCCCTCGTTGATAGCAGAGCCCTTGTCTGGTTTGCAACGCACTTCCGCGAGTTAGGCATGTGCATTGTCAAATTGGCAGTCTATCCATTGCTAACGATATAGCTAGCACAAATCATGTCCCAGCGCGCCGGAGTCATAAATATGCATCTTCAAGTTGATATGAGCGTTGAAAATTCTATGACAATGCTCTACAAAATTACTGATGGCGTTATCAAAGAAGAACACTACGGTTTAGCGCTTGCTCGAGTGGTCAATCTGCCAAACGAAGTTCTCAAGGTTGCAAGTGAGGTTTCCAGCGCCCTCGTCCTTCAAGCAGAAGCAAAGAAATCATCATCACAGGCACTGGCAGTAGCCAAGCGTAGGAAACTTGTGCTCAGTCTGAGGGAGGCTCTAAAACAAGCTGAAAGTAGCCCAATGGAAGGGAACGCACTTTTGAGTTGGCTCCGAAAGCTTCAAGAAGAATTTGTCCGCCGAATGGAGCAAATAGATAACGATGTTACCAGTAAGGGAACAGAACGCGTGGAAGATGAAAATGAATGAGATATTCCAGAATGAGGTCAAGAAGGGGTTCTTTGCTTAAAATAAGGCTTACCTTATCTGCCCAAATCGCCGATAAATTGCGCTGTATAGAACTCGCCACATAGCATAAAGCAATATGTATATATCAAAGAATGGGTTTTTTTTTCTGTCGCAAACTCGACCTCTGGTGTCTTTATTATCACACCATTTGTCAAAAGGCCGAAGCCAAGAAGCTGCAGAAGAGAAAGGGTTGTCAGCATGAAGGGTTGATTGGCTCGCTTAGAGAAAGGGGCATGTTTCCTGGTTAAGCAACTGAGAAGACGTTAAGGCGATGAATTTACTTTCACTGCTCGGGACTTTGGTAAGATCAATTTCAACGTGGAAGGTTAGGATCTTGAAGTTCCACTTCTTTAGGTCTGATCATGGTCGAAATCTTTCCTTCTGAGTGGAGCAATTCATGTTGCAGTTTACATACACTGTTACATTAATTCAAGCGTAGACAACCTCAAACACAGAATCAGAGTGCTAGCTCCCAAACCTTTCAACTTGGGCCACTCAGTTGCATAAGTTCTACACGTTCTAGATCAGCTGAGTAATTTTTCTATCTCCGCACCTAAGTCTATGGTAATCTATCAATGCTGGTTCCATTCACGCCATTTGATTCTCCTGTAGCATATTTTGTTATATCAACCTCCTCTACCTTGCTAGTCCAGCCAAATGTGTCCTTGATTTTGCCTGATTGGATACCCTTGAGCGTGGTAAGAAGCTTGATGCAGATAGGGCCAGGTTCGTCGGAGTCTGCCTCGATGTACGAGGTTGTCTCGCCCCTTGATTTCCGATCAATAGACTTAATAGGAACTAAAGCTGCGGCGGTTCCCGCGGCCATAACCTCGGAGAAAGAAGGAAGCTCCTCGTATTTTATCTGGTGTTTTTTCTTAGCTTGCGTTACAAATCACTAGTAGGCGACTTACCGATCGACACTCAGTTTTCCATCCAAAGCTTCTCGCAATTTCCAAGACTGAATCTGAAGTGACACTCGCAATCACGCACTTGCTATCAGGCACCACCAATGTGATATCTTCTCCGTCCTTCTTGACACCAATAAATCCACTTGTAGAAAACTCGTCAATCTCACTTCTAGTCTTGGAATCCAGATGTAGTGTAATTCCATAACCCTCATTTCGCGCGCTCTCACTCCATCTCAGCACTGGGGCGTAATTTCCTCCTACTTTGGCACTTCCAGTTCCATCCGGCGCAGAGCGATCAAAGTCTTCCAATATCAACGCCTTGACAGGGTGGACACCGTGGTATACCCCAACAGGTAGAACATACACGCAGAAGGTATATTCCTCAGGAGGGTTTAATCCCAGCTGTGCACTTGATCCAAAGATGAGAGGTCTAATATACATAGCTGCACCAGTCTCATGCGGTGGCACATACGCTGCATTTAAGCTCACCGCAGTGTGTACACACTCTAAGAACAGCTTTTCGGGAACCGGTGGAACAGAGATGAAGGATGCCGAGTGTGCAAGGCGAGCAGCATTCTTGGTAGGGCGGAAAATAGCAATGTTGTTATCTGGAGTTCGAAATGCCTTCATTCCCTCGTATGCTTGTTGACCGTAGTTCAGAGCGGGTGACATGCCATGGAGACGAAGATAAGGATCGGTTACGAAGGTTGGAGCGGACCATTCTCCAGTTTTGACGCTATAGTGAGATTCAATGTGGCCATTGACTGAGATTATTAGTTATGGAAGAGGAGTCATCATAGGTAAAGACGTGCCTTCGCGGACTTTGAAGCCAATATCGGACCAGTCTATGGTGTTTACGGGTTGAGGAGGAAATGTCATAGTGGGCGTTGAGTTTCAATTATGGGAAGAAGTTCAATTGATATATTTTGAAGAGTGAAAGACGTTCTTAAGACAGAGTTCGGGAAGTACAGTAGCGATCTCAGTGGCATTGAGGAGTCAGCCGTCACGTATTTTTGTGCCGATTTCGGGAGGGGCTGCTAATCGTGTATTGACAGGGACATGGGTAAGAGGGCGTCCGTAACGTCGAGACAGGGGTGTACATATCCTGGGGGAACACCTCAACCTCATCTCATCCTCCTTGAGGCAGTGCACAGGCAGAGCAAAGCTTCAGGAATACTTCTTGGACTTTGCAACCTTCCCAGCATTCCTCATTTCCGTACACATAGCAAGACAAAGGCATGCCATTAACCAAATCCATTCCTCAATGAAGTCTTTGTCGTCTATCTCCAACAACCGCCAGCTCCAACCTTCAGATCTCCCGTTCCAAAAGCCGCCATGTATCCCCCAGCAGGTCGCCGGAATTATCCAGCGCCAGTCTTACCAACGACTAGCAAACGTTCCTCGATACGAATCCGTACTGCTGATTCGCACTCGCGGAAAGATACATTCAAGTTTAGAATGCCCAGGAGACAACATATTACAGTATGGGCAATACTAGCAATGGTTACATTTTTATGTTTCTGGTCCATTCTGACCTTTAGAGGGAAGGCCGGAGGACATGTGGATGGGTTCACGCCTATTCTGCAGGAGTCGGAGATATTGGATGAGGGGTTATTGAAAGGGGAGGCGACAGCTGCGAAATTGGAGAATGCGACTCTGAAGTACGTTCTTCCACACAGAAAGTCCTGACAGGTTACTAATATAATTCTACAGAGCAGAGCTTGGAAACGCAGCCTGGAAAGTGCTACATACGACGATGGCTAAATTTCCCGACGAGCCAACCGCCGATGACAGTCAAGCATTAAAATCCTACCTCCATCTCTTTGCAAGACTGTACCCTTGTGGAGATTGCGCAAGACACTTTCAGAAAATTCTAGCCAAGTATCCTCCGCAAGTGAAGAGTAGAAGCTCAGCGGCAGCATGGGCCTGTCATGTCCACAATGAGGTCAATAAGCGTTTGAAGAAGGATATATTCGACTGTAGTAAAATTGGAGACTTTTACGATTGTGGATGCGCAGGTGATGGACCTGTGAAACAAGATGGGTTTAAGCAGCTGCAATTGGAGAAAGAAGGGTTGACTCGTGGCGGCTAGACAAGCGCGTATTTGAAGGATAGGGAGCATTTTACAACATGGGTGTATTTAGCAACGGCGTATTCGGCATAAGTCATGGTGACTTTGGGAACATCATAGCGGGTGGGAAAAACAAACGCATTCGATAACCTGCTAAGGGATAAATAAGAACCCCTTTCTGTATAGTTACCCCTGCTCATGGATAAGTTAGAAAATATACCTTTTACTTGACATAAAACCAATCTCTCAGAAGGAATTCATAGAAACCCCTGGAGATTTTGAAATCAAAGACAATTCTTCGTTGACTTAGCCAAGTTGGACTTTACCCCTTATTCCCGTTTCCCTGCTTCACCACCTAAACGCTTTTTAAACCCTGCATTTCCCGTCTGTCAACCAATGTTAATATATAGTTCTGTTTCTTCTTTCGCGCATGGTGATCTTTACATTACTTCAATGTCTTTCTTATGTAAAGGAATGATCATGGATTCATGGGGAGAAAGGGGTGAAGGGACATACGGTAGTCAGATCCATGACTTCTACGTGATTGGTTTGGGTCTGAGCCGCTAGGTCCAATAATGAATATTGGCCTAATTCATTATTGTTTGGCGGCAAGCATCTCTCGCAAGTGAGTGATAGAGAGCGAAGGAAGAGAGGAAACTTGGGGATCATAAAACTCGCTCAGTCAACCAAAAGGTCTATTAAGTTCTCAGCTTTTCTAGCTAAATTATTTAAAGATCCATGCTGAGTCTATTCAACAACAACCTATGGCTTCTCAATAGCAGCAGAAACTGTTCTTTTATCAAACTGATGAACCAACTTTCCCTCGCTTCTCGTCTTCTCCGCATATAGGTACTGTGCCATTTGCTTGTACACAAATTGGCTGGCCCCATGAAAGCTAATCCCGTGATCGCTGTCTGTGAAGTAGTGCAAATGCATGTTTTTAGGGCTTACTCCTCCAGCTGTCAAAGTATCTACCAATACAGCACTGTTCTGGAAGTGAACATTGTCATCACCGGTGCCGTGTTGAATCAAAAAGCCTCCCCTGACATTCTTGAAACCGGTCACATTGTGAACAGCAGTCTCCGCATAGCCAGCTGCGTTTGTTGAAGGAAGTTTCATGTACCGCTCTGTGTATACACTATCGTAGAATCTCCAATCAGAGACCGGTGCTGTGATAAGTGCAAATGAAAACGCATCGCTATCAAGTTCCAACACCTTGGAGGAAAGATAGCCACCATATGACCAACCCATGATCGCAATCTTGGTGGCATCAACATATGATTTTTGACCCCACTCTCTAGCAGCATACACTTGATCTAGTGCTTCAAGTTTGCCTAGGAGGTGTTAGTTGTTTTATCAATGCGGTTTCGACATTCTTACCTAGTTGCCCCGTGACGGCGGTCCTGAACTTTCGACCCTTATACCCCGTCCCCCGATTATCTACCGCTAGGATGATGTATTCGAGCTCTGGGTCCGATGCAAGATAAGCTCTGAAGTCTACCTGTCTGAAGGTCTTTCCTGTCTGTTGAGATCCAGGCCCACCGTATGGATCAAAAATCACTGGATACTTCTTGCTGCTATCGAAATTTGGAGGAAGACGTTCCATTACATTGAGACTGTATCCATCTGGATGGTCTATGGTACTCCAAGTCACTTTTGGAAGAGTGTAATTCGCTAGCTTAGTGGCCAATGCTGCATTGTCATTGATGGTCTTGATTGGCCGCGATGTATCTTTGACAGCATATAGCTTCTGGAAGGGGAGGTTTGGGCCATTATAGGACTGAATGTAGTATCCACCGCCTGCAGAAAAGCTTGCTGACCAAGACCCAGGCTGGCTATCATCCACAAGGGCCCTTTTATTAGTGCCATCAAAGGATATTGAATAGATATGTCGCTCAGTCGAGTCTCTTTCCGTAGATTGGTAGTAGATAGTCTCGTTGTTTGCGTCTATGCTTAAGACTGCAGTAACTTCCCATTCGCCCGCTGTAATAGGAGTAGGTTTTGATGCTCCTACCTGATACAGATAGAGATGATTCCATCCGCTCTCATCTGACATGTCCACGTATGAGCTTTTACCCGGGATATACTTAATGGCAATATTGTCATCAATCCATCCTGACTGGTCGCTTCTTTCTCGTACAACTGAAGCAGAATTGTCTGCAGTATCAACTAGCACTAATTTTTCATGATCCTGGACCCGATTGAATGCTCTGAAAATAACACTTGATGAATTATCAGTTACCCAGGCAACCTCTCCGATGATGGTGTCATTTCGAGCAAACGCTTCGTACTGAATCTCCTCAGGACCCGCCCCAAGATCATCCAAGGAGAGTAGATTAAAAGTTACGGTTGGATTTGTTGTGCCAGCCTTAGGATATCGCACATCAAGGAATGTAGGATATACATCGGCAGTCTTCTTGCCAGGATAGCCCATGTAGTACGGAATCGAATAAGTATCGACCTGGAAATCAGATCAGAACCATACATGCAAGAAGAGGGGTAAAAAACATACTCCAGTTTCATTGAATTTCAAGAAAGCAAGCTTCCTTCCATCTGGGGAGAACCAAAGAGCAAATTTGTCACCAAATATTTCTTCCTCATACACCCAGTCTGGCACTGCATTGAAGAGGTCTGGTCCTCCATCTTTAGTGATACGTGTAGTATTGCTGTTTTGCCAGATGTACAGATTATTTCCCCGCACATAAGCTATGGTGTTGCTCTGAGTAGACCAAGCTGCATACTGAATATCTGCAATTAATATTAGCTTCCTTATTGTATAGCGTAAGTCCTTGGTCCAATTATCAATATCAAAACAACTGTGGCCGCATCAACACAAATGATGAGCCATCGATAACAAGCTAGAAATTATAAATTTCATGCTCAACTGCGCAAAAGTTCAAAGCTACAAAGTGCTCATAATTTTGCAGTTGTAACATATCAATTTTGGGTTCTTACCTCCGTGTTGGTCTTCTGCTAATGGAGTAGTTGTCTTGTCTTTCACATTATATACGTAATAATCTGCAAAATCCGAGTGTCGGTATTGCTTCGTACGGTTTGCAACAAACAGAACATGCTCTCTGGTATTGTAAGAAGTTGTGCTCCATCACGTGCGAAGGGGCTCTCATGAAAAGAGATGCTTACCCGCTTGGTTGAATAGAGTAATCATAGTAACTCTGCACTGCAGGCGCAAGCTCTGAAACATCAACAAATACGGTGCTATTCCCAGTCACGATGTTGGCCAGGTTTAAGTTCCCTTTGCTGTCCGCATCTACATAAGTCCCATCTTTGCCTTGAGACGTCCATTGCAGTGTAGTTCTGGCGACGCCAAACCTGCCACTGAAGGCATCGGCAAAAGTCACAATACTCTTGCCTGCCGAGCTTTGCTCTTGACGTGCGCTGAATGGAACAATAGCAGCCGTGCTGAGAGTGCACAAGGTGAACACCCCGCCAAGCAGTAACTAGGAGCTTTGTCAGTGAAGTCGTAGCACTTAGCTATATTATTTCATACCTGGAAGTTCTGCATTCTCATGAAATTGTCCCTGGAGAGACCAGGTTGTGATGGGAAAGCGAACTGTTGGGCATGTCGAAAAGTGTGGTGACAGTGATATATTATATCTTATTGTAGTACATGCGATGCCAAGCCCCAATGTCAACACTCCAAGCACACTTCACCTTCCCTAAAGCCCACCTTCCGCATTGGACGGTTAATCGCCAGGTACTGCACCTGTTTAAGCAAGACCAATGTGAAGTGCCGAGTATATTAGGTCCGGCTCTGCTCCATAGATCTGCTTGGCTTTCAGATTGCGAACATTCAAAGTAAATTAAACCACAGCATCACGTGAACCAGCTGATCGACAGAATATCGCTGTAAATGTATTTTGGAGATGTTGGTGTACAGATTGCCAGGTAGATACCCCGCCGAAACGGAGCATTTATTGGTATCTTTTATATCCGGAACGAATGGCATTGCAAGTTCACTTCTTCGCCAATGGTCAATTCTCTGCAAAGAGGTCATTAGGAATGAACCGTGATCGGTTGACAACATTTGGTCAGATCTAGGACCAATAGAATGTGCTGAGGGTTTCTCTTTTCATTACATCGAGCATCTTGTGTGCTCCGGATTTGCTTCCCCATTCTTCTCTATCCAAGCACTTGGCTCTGGCTCTAAAGCTCTGGGGTAACATCTTTTACCAAGCAACTTCCTGCCTTCCCTTGTGGAAGATGGCAACTCAAAGTGGATGACGTGCAGATTTGGGCCTTTCACTCGTAATGGATTCTAGCTCGAGAAATATTCCTTTTGGAAGCATGTTGCTTTGCTTCCCGTCGTGAGGCAATTGCATAGAATAGACCGCCATCATATATCTCACGAATATCCTCTTTCTTCATCTTACCATTCTCTGGCCAGAGCAGAAGGTAAGTAGCCAACCCTTAACAAGCATTTAGCGAGACATAACAATTTAGAAGGCTTAGCCTACATTCGAAGAAAGCGCCTCCCCAGCCCACAGGATCTGCTAGAAGTATTTGGCTTTTTAACAGTTTAGACACGTCCCATATGGTCAAGCTATCTTTATCTTCGGAATACCTGGCGAATACGTCCTCAAACTTCTGAGGGATGAATCTCCCTTCTGTATCATAAGTCCCATTATCGCTACCGTGCTTGGCCTTGTGGATATTTACGGTATAAAGACGAAATAGAGGATCAGGTCGCCACCCAGGCACTGTCACATAAGAGAAGTTGACGTGAATAACAAACACAGATAGTAGAGGTAGGAAGAGTCCATATCCAAGTCTGTGGAAACCAAAAATGGTATCGGTTGGCCAAATCACTCCATCCCCATCTCTATCGAAGAACTCACAATGTTGTTGTAAACCTAAAGGTATGAAACAATTAATAAGTACTTCCCTCCAAATTTGATTCTACCCTACAGTTTGATGCTTATGATGCGCGGCCCATCCAATTTCTGTGGTTCCCTTTGGATGTTGGTACGAAATTGCAAGATTCGCACGTGCCGTTACTGTGAATCTAAGAGAATTCGATTTGTCAAACCAGTATGGGCTAGTGCATACCAGTATGAATTGCCCTGCCCTTTGGTTCTCATCATCTTGTATAAAAGGCTTCCCTTCTACCGTGATAGGGACATCTGGAACCGATGTGATCATTGTTCGTTCTTTTGCCCTTCTATTTGCCATCGCGCTCTCTCTTCCTTGAAGGGAATTTTCTGATGAGTTTGTTACAGCCATGTCAAAACCAAGTATACAGAAATGTAAGTTTTTAGGGTATTTGGAAGACTCTTGATATATCCATCAGGAATAAAAACTTGCGACGTCATCAGGAAAGTATCACGGCAGCCGAACACATGCAAATATGCAAATTCATGTTGTATTTTCCTAAAGATGTAGTCCACAACAGATTGTGCCACCCAAAAATTCATTGTGGGATAATGGTTGGGGCAATATTGTGACGAGTCCTGGAATATGAGGCCGTCTCCACCTCAGACTGCAATATGCAATTAACATCACCAGGAAAGCTCATAATATACAAGCATAAATCACTTGTTCTAAATCGAAAGATAAGATATCCAGTCTATTATAAAATGCCACCAAGCAACGCCCCAAAATCAAGCCTTGACTCGAGAGGTCTTCAAAATCTCTTCTCTTCACCAAGCAGCCTGTCTGCATTCTTCTGCTGTAACCAGGTAATGGGTGCAAACAGCAAAGCTCCAAGGACACAAAAAGTGGCAGCAAGTAACTGCCAAAGCCAGAGAACAGTAGCTCCCCCAGGCAGAACAAATTTAACAAATTCATTGAATTGATACAGGTCTTCTTGGGATGAAACATAATACTTTCCGTCCTTCAAATTCAGTTCGAGATGCAACTTGGTCGTGAGATGAACGTTTGATTTGTAGAAAGGGATGAAGAAGATAGAAAAGACCTGCTGAATTTCAACGAAGAGAATCTGGATCTTGTGGTCAACCTCCACAGCCGCTGGTATGAGATCAGCATCTGATTCGTAGAAAATAGGTATGAAGGAAACGTGTCAGGGAATCCTACCATTGCTTTGTACGCTGGCAATGATTCTAGGCGACAAGATCTTGTACCATCGGTATATCATCCAGATGACCCAGCGTGAGTTGATATCTCCGATGAATGGCAAAGAAACCTGGGAAAATCTTGGGACGCGACAAAAAGGGTGTGTGAAGCTGGCATCGGGCAAGAAGTAAGTACTCAAGGCATTCTCCTGCTCAGCTGGTGATCCTTCGGTAAGTGCTATGATGACCTTTCTGATTTGTTGTCCTGATGGAATCTACATCAGCGGTGACCACGGCCGGCAAATCACAGACACACTCACTAGGATTCTCCATTTGGAAGTAGCTGGTACAAATTGATAAATTACGGATTGTTCGGCATTAAATAAAAAAAATGGATACTTAATGTATCTAAACTATCCAAAGCCGAATTCCTGTTATCCTCTTATTCTTGAATGATGTCACTGAAAGATAGTACTTCGTCCGTGACGCGGGTTTTACCACGAGGGGTCACCTTCTCAGTTATATATATGTTCCCTCTATTCTTGCCCAGATTCAGGAAGTAAAAAATAAACGAGATAAAGTTCCCATTAGTTACCAGAGGCTCCTTCATGCTTCATAACTGGGCTTTCACGTGATCAGTATCTCAACTTGAAGGAATTAGCAGGAATTGCTTTTTACACTTTCGAATTAGATTTTTAGACGCGTATGTGTTGACCCTATAGTGAAATGTTGAGATAGATATCAGTATTCCGAGAGGTACCCAACACGTCTCTGGATTAATTTGCCTACAATAAACCTTATTCCGAGTTGGAACAATTTAATCTAATTAATCTATCTCATATCTCATATCTTCCTCTTTGGTTCAGTCACGATACGTTGACCGCTCATTGAGTACAAGCAGGGATTATCAGAATCCCACGACTTGACAGTCGTACTGTAAACTAATCATTACTCTATTAAAAGACTCGGCGTAAGACTCGGTGTTAGACATGGAGATATCTGGGTACAGTCATGGTGCGATGGACGACAAAATGACAGCTTCTAATACCGAGTTGAAGCCCTTAAATGTGGTTGTGGTAAGATTGCCAGAACCTGCCCATGAATTTTGGCTAATGAAATAATTGTTTAGATTGGAGGCTCCCTGGCTGGCCTCATGGCAGCTATCGTTATTCGGCGACTAGGAAACAACGTTCGCGTGCTAGAGCAGAACGAATCAACCATTCGAGAGGACAGAGGGGCAGGAATAACAGTCGGTTCAGCTGCCCAGGAATTCTTCAAAACCTATGATCTCACTAGGAAACCATACTATGTTGTGTGTCCAGGATTTAATTTTCTTGATAGTGAGTCTAAAGTTAAGCGTCATTTGAAACGGCCGATGTCCAACTCTACTTGGAACAATCTGTATTATCGACTTCGAGCAAATTTCGATGCCCATCGTAGCGAAGTTTGCGAAAATCCACCTACATTACCTAAGAACCAGGGAGATGGCGTTATGCAGATGGGCGCGAAGGTCACCAATATAACTAATGGGGGCGAAGATGTCATTGTTGAGTATCGTGAGGCATCCAAGGGCATATTAAAGTCAGTCAGGGCGGACCTGGTCATCGCAGCAGATGGTGCCAGTTCCACTATTCGAGAGATTTTGTTACCAGACACTAAGCGTACCTATTCCGGGTACTTCGCTTTCAGAGGCATTGTCTCCGAGAACGACGTCTCTCAAGAAGTGAGAAAGTTGCTGGGCTCGAAAGTTAACGCTTATTCATACACTGGCGGTTACATTCTCTGGTGAGTTTCTAATATCAAGTAGTTCTATTAGTATTTGTTAATAAACGCTAGTTACATGATCCCAGGAAGCGACGGGAGTCTCGAGATGGGACATAGGCGCTTAAACTGGGTCTGGTATTCAAAATGTGAAGAATCATCGTCCGAGTTTGATGAAATCCTGACGGATTCTGATGGCAAGCGCCACCGAAATTCCATCCCCAGAGGCAAAATGCGAAAGGACATATGGGAAATACAACGCACCTATGGCAATGAGATTCTTAACGTGGTTTTTTGTGAACTGATAAATAAGACTACTGAACCATTTCTATCAGTCATTCAAGACTATGCCGCAACAAAAGCAGCGTTTTTTGATGGAAAAGTGCTCCTAATTGGAGATGCCCTTGCTACGTTTAGACCTCATCTGGCATTGAGTCTGAATCAATCGGCGGTCAACGCTTACCTGTTAGAAAGTTACATCAGGCGACAAATAACACTAAAAGCATTGGAGGGCCAGCTAGTGAAGTATGGGCGTTTGACGCAGTTGAAGAATGTCGTATTTGGCAATTTTTTTTTATATGGTGGTATGGTAACTTTAAGAAGCGTGGTAGCTCTGGTGGCTGCGTATATCAGATTTTTGCTGCCTCTCTAGTTCAGCTCCTAACCTCCAAATCCAGAGATAGAAAATCGAATGTACCGTAAACAATTGAAGCAGATGCAGAACGTTGTGTTATTAACATTTCATATTTCCCCCAAACTATAAGTGACTTACGTTTCGTCCCTCTATATCTAAAATTGTTGCGCCATACTCTAGCTCCGTTTTCGGCCAGGATTCCCTGCACTAAATTTTGGACAAGCATTTGTGCCACTTTTTGCCTGTTTCCCCCGCTATTATGATGTTTCTCAACTATACAGAATTGCCTTCTTAATTTCGCAATTAAGCATACGTCCAACGATTGTCTTATTTCTAGGAGCTTTACATACCGTAAATTCTATAAACTGGACATACACAGCCCAAGATGACTGTAAGTTGTTTTAAACCTACCCGATTCCTGCTTCCATAGCTCACGATGTGACTCATCTAGACCTACCACATAGAAAACAAGAATGTGGGGAACAAAGGGGATACTGAAGATTGGAGAAGTAAGTATTGATACCAATTGATATTGCAGCAAACCTCTAATCTTGTATAGTTCGAGGATATAACCCACTAACTCCTCCCGACCTGCTCCAACATGAAATCCCCCAGACGCCCAAGTCGAAAGAAACAGTTATTCAAGGCCGCAACGAGTCCGAGGCTGTAGTCACTGGTAGAGATGATAGACTCCTAGTGGTTATAGGTCCATGTTCAATCCACGATCCTGCGGCTGCGCTGGTATACTGCGACAAACTTGTTGCGTTGAAGGAAAAATACAAAAATGATTTGCTTATTGTTATGAGATCCTACCTGGAAAAGCCGCGCACGACTGTTGGGTGGAAGGGTCTTGTCAATGACCCAGATATCGATAACACCTTCAAAATTAACAAGGGATTGAGAATCAGCAGACAACTTTTTGTCGATTTGACGGAGAAGGGCATGCCTCTGGCAAGTGAGCTTCTGGATACTATATCGCCCCAGTTCTTGGCCGATCTGTTGAGTGTCGGAGCTATTGGTGCGAGAACTACAGAAAGCCAACTGCATAGGGAGTTGGCAAGTGGACTGAGTTTCCCTGTTGGTTTCAAGAACGGAACAGATGGCACCTTAAGTGTGGCGATCGATGCAATCGGCGCAGTCAGACACCCCCACCACTTTCTATCAGTTACGAAGCCTGGTGTAGTTGCTATTGTTGGCACTGTAGGAAATGAAGATTGTTTCGTCATTCTGAGAGGTGGTACTAAGGGCACGAACTATGATGCTGAGAGCATTAAGGCGGCCAAGGAGGCATTGACAAAAGCTGGTGTGAGACAACGCTTGATGGTTGATTGCAGCCACGGCAACTCATTGAAGGACCATAAGAACCAGCCAAAGGTGGCAGCAGCACTAGCAGAACAGATTGCGAAGGGTGAGGATGCCATTATGGGTGTAATGATCGAGAGCAACCTTAACGAAGGTGAGATTACTCCTCTCAATCAATTCTCTGATATATACTAACATCACTAGGTAACCAAAAGGTACCCAAGGAAGGCAAATCTGGACTCAAATATGGCGTTAGTATCACAGATGCCTGCATTGGATGGGATGACACAGAGCCAGTTTTGAAGCAATTAGCCGAGGCCGTTGCTGAACGAAGAAACATTCTAGGCACTGGTAGAGACGCTTTAAGTGAAAAGCCTAACGGTATTTAAAGTTTTGCTATATGTGTACGGCGTCAAGGGAAAGCTATGGAAATACCTATTTTAAATTTCAAAAATCAGCTATGGAACAATTGGGAGACGAAAGTGAAACAAAAGCGTATTAGTTTGGTCATTGTACTGTACATAAAGAGGACGTTGCTCTTGAAATTGGATTTATATGCCTCCATGCGTGAAAAAAAAAAAATTCTTCAGAAGAGAAAAAGTACTCTAGATACATAGCATTATTCTAACATCATAATCCAAGCAAGCACATTCAAGAGCACATTCATCATAGTTTCAAGCTGCACTGAAATGGAGAGTAGATATATCACGTGATACAATGGTGGGTCCAGTAGCCAATCAAATGTAAGCAAATCAAATACAATTAGCGACGAGTAAAAGCTCGGGTTGAACCTCCTTGAACGTCGTCGTCGCCTCTTACCCAAATACTCGTTCTGTCCACTCAATTGAGTAGCAATATACTCTGCGAATTAATCTTCAGCTGAGGCATAACCTGGCTCACTATGTTGGCCAGATCATGCCTGCGCTCAACGCGCATAGTTGGGGCTGTTCGAAACGGCGCGATTAACACATCAAAGGTACGACTCAGTCATCATCGGTTGCTGTACCCTGAGCCGAGTGGTCTCTGTGATAGGAAGCAGCTGAAAGAAGAATATCAAATGCTAACAATGGGTGTTGTAGCGTGCCGCATCCACCGCCAGCGCTGCCGAAGCGTCTCCCTTCAAATTGAATGTGGCCGGAGGAGCAGCTACTGCCGTGGCAATTGGATCAATTGGATGGTACTACCATCTGTATGGCTCAGAATTACATGCCATGACGCCCACCGAAGAAGGGTAAGTCCTGGAGAGAGCTCAAACTTAGGACGCTGGGAGGGACTGAGGCCGATGATCGTGGCCAACGACCAGATTTATGCTTTGCTCGCTCGACGACTACAATTCACTCCGACTCAAGCCGATCGAGTTGAAAGCAAACTGATCTATCAGCCCAACTGCCACCGACATCATAAAACAGTTTCAATGATGGCGGGTAGTTTTTGTGTGATAAAAGAGCACCATCACTAACTATTATCTAGTCTTCACCCAACCAAATACCCATGGGTACACACCGGATGGACAAAGACTTTCGATCACGAAGCGTAAGAATGACCTGGCAGGTGTATGGGTGCTCAGCTTACACAATATAGTCTCCGCCGCGGATTTCAAGTCTACCGAGAAGTTTGCTCGTCTTGCCACTCACTCAGCCGAATTCCTTACCGGTCCTTAGTCGGTGTTACACATACTGTTGATGAGGCTAAAGCCATGGCTGAGGAGAACGAATACGATAGCGAACCTAATGATCAAGGTGACATTGAGAAGCGCCCAGGAAAGCTATCCGACTATCTTCCATCGCCATACAAGAACGATGAAGCTGCTCGTGCTGCAAACAACGGTGCTCTCCCTCCTGATCTGAGTTTGATCGTCAAGGCTCGTCACGGTGGTATTGACTACATTTTCAATCTTCTTACCGGATACCCAGAGGAACCCCCAGCGGGAGCAGTTGTTATGGAAGGACTGAACTTCAACCCTTACTTCCCAGGAACTGGCATTGCTATGGCCCGAGTTCTTTACAACGAGTTAGTCGAGTACGAGGATGGAACGCCAGCATCAACTTCTCAAATGGCAAAGGATGTTACAGAATTTCTAAACTGGGCTGCAGAGCCGGAGATGGATCAACGGAAGAAAATGGGACTGAAGGTATGCAACTCGCTCGTGCTCATATGTATTACAACCGCTAATTGCATAACTAGGTTATCGCCATTAGTTCCGTTCTGTTTGCTTTATCCGTTTGGGTAAAGAGATACAAGTGGAGCTCCATCAAGACAAGAAAGATTACATATAACCCACCAAAAATCACGAAGCACCACTAATGGTTTCATTTGTCAGGGCAGCTTGGGGAGAGCTGAGTGTGTGACTAGTTGCGATTGTACAAACGGTGGAAGATTGTGGCAATTTGGAGAACCTCAAAACGAATTATTGGGGAATTTAGACTTGTGCCAATACATTAAAACAATTACTGTACCTCGTTCTCATCTTTGAAACATGTGTCGATTCACCTTGGGAGAATTTGACCCGTAAATAAAACACTTTGAATTCAATTTGTAGTTTTTTATACGTGACCTCATTTTTCAAAATCGCGTAACCCTTTCGCTAGCGCGTTTGCACTATTTGCTTGCTCCTCCGCCATCCTGCAAATCCCAGAACGCAGTAATGAGTACGTCTGGCACATACTCGATTTCCTTGTCAACCCCTAGCATGCGATACTTAATTAAGCATTGACGCTAATTATGTCCGATATTTCGGAATTTGCGGCATGGGAACTGGAGAATCGGTCTCTAGAAAGCGAGGAAAAGAGTCAGCAGGAACAAAGACGCAGGGAGTTCTCGCATGTCAATTGCGTAGATAGCAGTAGTGACGATCGAAGTGAAGACGAATTGCCGGACAACGCAGAGAATACTATTTCGGAAGAAGCCCGCCATCGGGCAATGGCATTATCTGGGGACAAGCTTGATCGATCGTGGAGAGAAGTTACGAGTGAGGCAAGCAGTAAAGAGCTCGAGTTCGGCACACAAGAGGTTTTCCAGCAGACGTATGGCCGAGTACCGAGATATATGTCAACCAGGAATACTAAAGAAGAGGATTGTTTAGATGGGCCGGTAGCATTCGTCGGCACACTGCACAATAGAACCCCTGGCGATGTGGTTTCTGAAGGAAACTGGGGTCTCGCCTCTGAATCAAGCGAAGGAGAAGAAGAAGAAGAACATCCAGACTTTGTAGCGCCGCCCTCGAGCCAACCCAGACAGCAGAGCGAAATTGATGAAGTGGAAGTAGACGGGCAGTCTGACACGGAGGATCTACCACCAATGGCAGAGGAGGATCTCGCCATGATATCTGACGTTCTGGAGGAGTTTGACTTTCCCGAAGCGCGTGAGGATGTCGCCTGGACCTTTGCGGAAGCGCCTCCCGAAGAAATCGAAAACTTGCGAAGAGTATCTATCGGATTGCCTCCAAAAGAGCTTGAAAGGGAGCAGAGAAGAGATCAGCTTGGAATACAGGTATCAGATTTGTACAATGCTTTTGACTTCACAGGCAGTTCTGCTGGGGATGAGATATCAGGTTTAAAGAAAGCACCGACCGAGGAAATACAAATTCTTCAAAATTTGCTCACTGGCTCGCCATCTAGAGAATTTTCGGATTGGACTCAATCTAGAACATATTCAAAGTCCATGTTTGAATCCGTGGATGAATATGTACAGCAACATCCGTTCTTTTTGCAAGCAGATGATCCCTCATTTGAGCAACAGCGAGTAAATTTCGAAAAAGACGTCTACAAATTCGCTAAAAGGGTTGGGATGGGATCACATAGAGCAAAAGTAGAGGTTTGGAAAGCAAGGTCTGCATTCAAGCGGAAGGTGGGTTTAGGAAATGGCACGATATTGGACGTCGATGGTTCAGAGCAAGAAGAGGCGATTCCTCTACAACCATCTGTTATTCTGCGAAGAGCTGTTGACGTTTATCCTAATTACGATCCGGAGACTTCGTATTCAAATACTGCAAACGTCGCTCCAAATTTCAGTCTTACGGGTAACTGGAAGCGGAAGTTGGTAGATATGTCAGAAGAGGAGAGGACCGAAATGGTAGCCAAGCGTCGAAAGAAAGGTGTTAAAAAGACACGAAAGGTGGATATTTTGCAAGGCAGGAAAGTGGACAATGTCGACAACTTAGCAAAGGCTTTCTCCACGGTGCCAGGGCAAACAGGGAACTTTGCCTCCAATCCAAAAATTGTAGAACATTCTGTACCAAAGAAAATCAATAGCTCACCTCCAGAAGCTATCACCGAGGTTTTGGTATCACCGGAATCCAAAGAGAAGAAGAATAAGAAAAAGAAGCTCCAACCTGCGCCGGCAACTTCAGCTTATTTTACAGTATCTCAACTACCGTCACCAGACCTTGTTATTGCAGCTGGAGTTGGTAAGTTTGGCCCCAAACCTCCGTCGATGAGCCAATCTGCTTGGAAATCCTACAAAAAGCGTCACGTAGCTTCACAGCAGCTGTCAAGTAATGGGACGATTGAGGAGGTGTCCGTGCTTCCGAATGAGACTTCTGAAAGTGCACTAGAGCGAATATCTCTTCAAACAATTAAGGATCAACGGATGAGTAAGACGAAGCAAGAGAGAAAGGTTAAGCAGCTGAAGCAATCGGTTCAAGTGGCTAGGCAAGCTCCGCTTTTGCATGATGTGACGGATCCCAAACCTTTAACAACGGGTAATAGGCCTCTGGTCGAGCTTCATGAAGATACAGAGAAGGACTCTACAAAGCGGAGAAAGAAGAATAGGAAAAAGAAGCGAAATAAGAACCGTCTTTCCGTACCGAAAACCCAGAACACCGAGTTGTCACAGGAAGCTGGCAAAGCGATTGATAGCACAAGTCACCCACATCCATTATCTCAAAAACGACCTAGATGTACTTCTTTCGATGAAAGTCAACCAAACCGCACTAAATCTATTTCCTTTGAATCAAAGCGCAACATTGATGGTACTCTTTCTTCCTCAAGTACACCTTTGAACTACGACGCAAATTTAGCCACGAAGGAAGATAATTCAAAAAATGAAGTCGATGGAGCTCTTTCAGAACTTCATAATAGCAACGCCACCAAAACAAAAATAGCTCGTCGTGACCGAGGACGGAAAAGCGGTACTGTTAAACCACTGGGATCAGAAGTACAACCTCTAGATGAGCCGGGAAAAGCCATCCACTCTTGAGCCACCAGGAACTCTCGAGTGGTGATGATCTCCTGGAAAAGGCGACCATGATTATCGACCAAGACATGCTAAAGGCCGAAGATATTTCTCTAATAGAGGAAACACCAGCTCCACCCTTCACAAGCTCCACCAACAAAGGACCAGAGACATCATTCTCCATTGCTCAGGTCGTGATAAATCCAGCTAAAACCTGGGTGCCTAAGGATGTGAATACTGAACCTCTAGAACCTGAGGACAACTCTGGCGGGAGCGAATCCGTACCGACAGGCGCAAGACATTCATCATTCCCAATGGTAAATGAAACAGATGCCGAACAGGCCATGACAATTGCATCAAAATTAGACAACTCTGTGGGTATCACTCTTTCCGGACTTTCAAAGCGAGCAAAGCAGAATTTAGGCAACTCGCATGTGAGGACATCTCACACAATTTCAACCGAATCTGTAGATGATCATCAGAAAACTGTGCCAGTGGCAAATCACAGCCAAAATCAAAATTGGAAGATCACGGAGAGGTTTCATGTCGTTGTTGACCTCCTTAATAAAAATTCGGCTGAAAGAGCTGGTCGCGACACTTCCAGATCGAGCCCACATACTAGAGGTAAAAATGATACTTTGGAGTGCCGAAATTCCAGAGTTGCTTCACAAACTCAAGACAGTACGACTAAATCTGGCGATGTAGCTTCGCGGGGTGATGAATATCAAGATGAAGACACTTTTAATACGGGTAGGTCTCTGCCAAGTAGTTCAACTAAAGGTGAAAAGCACTTCATGCGAGAGGATATGTCGGATAATGAAGCTCCGCAACCTCGAAAAGAAACGTTAAACTTCGGTAGATCGTGGAAGTCAAAAAAAAGATCAGCTTCTCAAGTCTCTGATGAGACTTACCAAGACAAAGTTAGGAGAGAAGTCATGGACGAAGATGTACGTACGGCTAGCCATGAAAGGGCCAATTCGAGGCCTTGCAATAAGAGCGGAACTCGAAATTTTCACGAATATTTGTCATTCAAAGCCTCGTCGCAGCTTCGAGATAATGCTGGTAAATTCTTGAGCAGCAATAGAAAGCGAAAGCCAGCAAAAGAAGTACAAGTGGCTCAAACAATCAAAGGGGTGGTGGATACCAAACGGCATGATATCTCTCCATCTTCGAAGCCATCTAGTCAAAGCGAGACATGGGATTTGCAAGAACATCCACCAGTCAGTGCTTCATCACAACCCAGTGATGGTGGAGAGAAATGTCAAAACAGTAACGAAAGACCAAAGTCGAATGACAAAGGGAAGGAGATACCTTGTACAGCATTATCGAAGTCTAGTCCAGACTTAGAAGCCTTAGATGATGACGAAGGGCAAGAAAGTGAAGAGAATCTAGAAATTGATTTAGCGATAGAGAATGCTTCACAGGAGCCTCGAGAACCACCATTGTCGCCCAAATTGCTCAAATCTACCTCAGAGTCCAAAATCAGCCCAGAAAAAACTGACAGCAACTCGAAATCAATCTCAAGTAACAATGTTTGGGGAGGTGAAGAAGTATCAGACTCCCAACCCGCGAATCCCCGCAGCCGGCAAAAAAGGCGGGTTCGTAATAGTGTTGCCACGTATAATGTCAAAAAGCTCTTCGATGCAGCACTGGCTCCACTTGATATACATGAGAAGATTGTTGATGACGAGCCGCATCATCAAATCACTTTTCAACACACTTTGAACGACCACCCTAAGTTATCTTTTGACATCGTCATAGACCCTTTCCTGTCTTCTAAAGATCCTGCAGGTCATGAGGTGAATCATAAACTTCACTTAAGCTCAAGTCCTCCAACTCCACCATCTAATATGATATCTCGTATTCATCTATCCAAAAAGGCTGAATTAGCACAACAACACGACTCTAATCAAGCCTTGTCAGATAGCGAACAATTGTATACTCCAAATCTACTTGAAACAGCGCCACACCATTCCTTTGCTACACATGTGGATTATCAGAACGTTGTGAGTTCTCAGCAGGAGATTGCTAGAGATATAGGATCAACTAGCATTTTCAAACGTGCTTTTGATACTCTACTAGGCCAATCATTATGGAGCAGAAAAACGCAACCAACAACAGAAGCTGTAGGCTTGCTTCCTGCCATATCACCGTTGAACTCAACCCCCAAAAGCAAGCCTGAAGCCAACGAAATAAAGTCAGCCGAGGACGATTCGGTTGAAGTCAAAGATGTTGAAGTCAAAGATGCCCCAAGGCGAATACTAAAAAGAAAAACCGCACCAGTAACATCACCGTTCTTTACACCAACCAATTCCCCCAAGAAACTTCTTAAAACCTCCAAGTCAAATACAGAACTACCAGAGTCTTCCCCGAAGAGCACACGCAGGTCACCTCGCTCCCCAAGTGGCACTGTATCTTGTATTCCTTTCCCTCCGCTTTCTGCTCCAGCATTTGGACTCATTCAAGAACGCCTTGCCCACCACCCATTTCGCCTTCTCATTGCAGTCACATTTCTAATCAAGACGAGGGGGAAAGATGCGATTCCGGTTTTCTTCGAACTAATGGCCAAATATCCCACCCCCGAAGCACTTGCTACTGCTGATAGAGAGGATGTGGTTCAGATTATACATCATCTTGGACTTCAAAACCAGCGTGCTACAACTTATCAGACATATGCACAAATTTGGGTTGAAGCTCCGCCAGAGAAAGGTAAAAGATTTGCGGTACCTGGGTATCCTACAAGAGAATCAGGTCGCAGGATCAAAAAAACCGAAGTTTTAGATGACGAGGATGAGCGTGATGCGTGGGAAATCGGACACATGACACAAGGGGCTTATGCTTTAGACTCATGGCGGATATTTTGCCGTGATGTGCTCCGAGGTGTTGCAAAAGGCTGGAACGGTGAAGGTGCAGCTAAAGAATTTCAACCTGAGTGGATGAGGGTTCTTCCTGAGGATAAGGAATTGAGGGCTTATTTGCGATGGATGTGGTTGAAGGAAGGCTTTGAGTGGGACCCTTTCACAGGTGAGAAGGAAGTGGCTAGCCCAGAGTTAATGCGGGCTGCTATGAAAGGGAACATCGCATGGGATGACCAAGGAGGGATGAGGATTACTATCAATTTGGAGGAGCCCGAGTCATTCACTTGATACCCTCAGAAAGGCACAAGTGGTGGACGCTAGGGGCATCAATTTGTACTTGTCCAACTGCGTTAGCTGTGATTGGCAAATCATAGCTCTATACTCTGTGCTATATACCATTAGGAATAGGATCTGAATCAGTCAATAACTGTTCATTGCGAGAAGTGACGTCAGTGTAGTAGTAATGTGTAAAATTCAGAATGTCATACTACAGTATGTATGGGAGCTTCAACTTTACGATATCTGACCATACAGTGGTAGAAATTTGAAGTGTGACGAGCTCGACTTTGAAGATTAGTCACTTATTTTCGGACTGCCACAGAAGGTTCAAATCAAGACAAGATCTGAAGACATAGCCACCACCAATTCAGATTGATGGTAGTGGGCAAGCTTGAGGAATAGCATAATCGTTGAGGTGTCGCATTGCTTGCGGTGGACTTTGTCGTCGACGGAGGGCTAAATACCACAGGGTAGCCAGCATACTGAACCAACGGCAGCACTGACAGAGAGAGGCTGCTTCCTTAATCATTTGGAGATTGGAAACCTGCACAAAATATTCAACATTAACATAGTTCACCAGAATAGACAAGAAGATAGTGAACAACCGATTGACTTTTTTAAGGATATCGGACCAGATCACACGTATTGCAAAATCATAGATGAATAGCGATGTCCCCACAATCCGACCCTGCCCTCGAGACAAGCAAGCTAGCACTTCTAGCATCCATAGGCAGTAAAGTAGAAATAGAAGAACGCCATAACCGCCGTAAACCCATGTGCTCCACCCGAGACGCGTCTGATCCAGAAATTGTGCGCGACCAGAACGAAAGAACCGCAGCTCCGATGTGTAAAAAGCCAAAGACCCATAGCACCCAACCATATCATAACACATTATCAGATTGTCCCTTGCCCCTCGCGCAGTCTACTTCACTTCTTGGGAGTAGACTTGGCTGGTGGTGACTTCTTTCCTGTACGCGCCTCTCTGGCGACGGCTGCGCGCTTACGTGCGGCTTCCTTCTTGGCCTTGCGTGCTTGGAGAGTCTTCTCGCGACCCTTGGCCATGGCGGCCTTTGCTGCTGCAGACATTGCCATTTCGGATAATTTGGTTGGCTATGCGACGGTCAACATGGGTCAAAGACGAGAAGGCGCGTTGCTTTTTGACTTACTTTGAGGTTTGTGAGACTAATTGATTGATTGGTTTGATGAGGAGGAATGAGGCGACCAAGATTGATGAATTTCGTGGATTTGTGAGATGTTGGTCCTTGAAGTTGTTTTGTTGATGTGATGAACAAGCTGGGGCATCTCCTACTTATAAAGTAGCACCGGTTAGAGAGACGCGACTGGGGCTAATCACGCTAAGATTAAGTTTTAGCGTGCCAAGGAGCTCGCCTAATAAGCTACCAAATTCTATATCAACATCATACCCAAATCCTGCCCTGCTCACTTTAACTCCGCGGTTCTTAAATAGGTAAATCTATAACGATGATTAAACTTTCCAAGATTGGTACACCTCTAGCTTGAAATTCAAATTTAGTTGCTGGCTGAATTATTGCTTCTTGTGATAACTGATTACGTCTTGTGTATTGTACATTTACTTCTTGATGAGTCTTGTGAACCGTGAACCTCAGTATGCATGCTCGCACAACTTATCTAGTGTGAGAAAGAGAGCGCAACTGGAGGGAGACCGATAGAGAAGACATGTCTCCCCTTGACTCAAGCAATGTCAAGATAAATTCCCTGGTCAAATAACCCACCTGTTTTCTTTAGTAATCAAAGAGTGCATACTCTTACCAGAACCATGAAAAGCACAAGTTGTCACTTCCGCTTGAGCTCAACACCAATTTTGCACTTGGTCTTTGTCCTCGTGCCATCCAATTACTACTCACACATGATGCTCTATCTACCAATCACCATCCTCCACCAGAGATTATTGTCTATACCATTACTATAGCAAAAGGCTGAGTATGTTCCTGGAGTTCAAGGTCCTGATTTAACATTCCGTAACATATTGCAACACTCATCACCACACATTCCCACCATTCGGACTCACAATAATATCCTTCTTGAACGAGCTAGGATAAATCATCAAACAGTAAACCTACTCTATGAGCGCCGAGGAGTAATCGGTCAGATATTGCACTTCAATATCTTTTCAGAGATCCATTACGCTCAACAGGTATTGATCACAATATACTCCATAGATCTTCTAAAGAAATAATAGTCATCTGACATTTTTTTATTTTTTATTTTATTTTATTGAAGCGAACGCTATATCAAGAACTAGCCCAGAGCGGCCTATGGAGAGAGTTTTTGATAACCAACACTAGTATCATGAATCTTCCTGGATCAAGTCTCGAACATCTCTCATCTCATCATTCAGATCCTTAGTATATTAAATCAATCGCGCGTACACCACGAGACTCCTTGGCCGAGGAGTTTAGAGGAGCTCAGAAGAATTTCCGACATTCTATGTTCGTTAGCATTCCCCTCAGAAAATCCATTGGCACGCTTACGGTTTTGCTACCTCTAACTACGGTTTTGATGTGTTCCTTATGTAGAAATCGATTGGCCGAGGAGTTCCGAGGAGCCTTCCTAGCAATGCTAGCCTCCTCTATACAAAGAACCCGGCCGGCAGAAGCAAACCACGGTGAGATATAGCCTGATAACATTCACAAACAGATCCTCTCATTGGCCGAGGAGTTTGGAAGAGTTAAAAGGAATATTTCTGTAGGCTGTGATGGATGGCGATGCGCTGGATGCGCTAAACACTACCTCTGTGCAAGGCGCGGCGTAGCTGTTTATACTGTACAGTACTCTCGTCGGTTATATTCCTATGACTTTGTTAGTCGTTAGATAGACCTTGAATGGTAGGTAATTACCTAAGCTTTAGCATAAGCTACCTTAGATATAACGTATCAGTCAAATTAATGATGATACATTATACTGTAAAAGCCAGGGAATATCACCAGGCACCATCCATCAGAGATTGTAGCAGAATGACTATTTACCCCGCACCGCAAGAACCGTCAAATTTTACAACCTGCCATGCAACACCATTGGCCAGCTCTCTTGTGGGGCGATTACGGATTACAACATGGTACATTTTAATTTGTGAGATGAATTATCTCTTCATGATGGATTAAAGTCATTTCGTGCGCAAGTGTTTCATTCTCAATACTGGTATATATGAACTGATAAGTAAGAAAGGCTTTCGGGGCCGTCCTAATCGACAAGATCGATCAAAAGGAGGAAATTCGCTAAGATGAAGGTAAGAATGCTTTCATTTACAGAAGGTCTATATACACTGTCCATGCCTACCATCTCTCTTGTCCTTCTAGAGTATTCCCACAACACAGCATGTCATAATCGTATAATCATGATTTTCCGTTGCTCTGTTCTCCAACGCGTCTATAGGCTGCTCCTTCGCTTCCAAGAAACTCCATATTTATCATATCTAGCCTTTCGGTACTTTTTCAAAGTCCTTATTGATACCTATTCCCGGAGCTCGGAAACATCGTACTGAGCTGCGTCATGATAAAGATCAATAAGGCAGCCTGCGCTCCACGCTTGAGTTGGTGACTTTCAAAATATTAGTGATATGTTTGAATAGCGATCACGAAAATGGGAAACTTACAGAATCACCACAGTACTCTCCATTTTTCTGTGTCAGCTCCGTTAATCCAGCCCAGGGGCTCTCTTGAATAGCCTTCTTACACTCCGCCAACCGTCTAGTGATTTGCTGGAAAGCTTCAGTCTTAGCCTCGGGCCCCTTCCTGCGTTTTAGATCGAATTTCAATAGAGCTCGTAAGAAGAAGCCAGTAGGCCACACCCATTCTGGACCTTGGTGGTAATTACGACCTTTGCTGGTTGCGAAATCGGTGGAGTCTTCGGAATTGTTGTAGTATGGACGGTAATTGAGATCAGCAGGGTCGAGTGTTGCCATACCGGTTGGTCCACGAATAGCTACATCGGCGATGGCGAGAGCTTTCAGGGCATGCTCATCATCGAAGAGGTCAGGAGCAACGGTCATGGCAATTGCGAAGTTAGGGCGGAGTTGGTAGTCTTCATATTCCTTCCCGGATTTGTATAAATCTTTGTATATACCCCTGCGGTTGATCATATTCGTCTTGATATCGTAATTGCTATCATTGGATGCGGAGAGAGGGACGTAATAACAGCGCTCGAAATTCTCTTTGATCTTAGCAGCCCAATCATTGAATGTAATCACGTCTGACTTAGTACCATTTATGCTCACTCCAGCATACTTGTATTTTTTGTGATCGTCATGAAGTTCACCAACCCACTTCAAGGCACTGTAGAGGAGCCCAGTGATTTCAATGGCGGCACCATCACGTGGTGTACCTGGCACACCCTTGCTGTTTGCACGATCAGACTCTCCCATCTTGTCCATCCACGTTCCACAATTGTTTTGGTTGCCACCAAACACGATTCCAGTTGACCAGTCAACTTTAACATTGATATTGAAACCGTTATCGCTCATCTGTCGGTCAAGTTGATCACCCGCATTCGCCTCCCGGAATGACATGCCAGTAGCATGTCGTTGTAAAGCCTCTTGAATGATATCTTCAAGAGTAGACTCTTTTGAGTATGCTCTTGGGTCATCGGTAGGGAACCAAGTGTCGTCATATGGCAGGAATCGTCGAGGAATCTTCTCCTGAAGAATTTCAATTCCATTTGGAACAATCTTGGTGTAGTCCTGAATTGTTTGAAGCATGAACCAGATAGCATCACGAGCGTTGTATCTTGGAGCATCACCACTGCTGAGCAAGTTGGGAATCATACCATGCTTCAGAACACTAGCAAAGGCGAAGATGTGCTCTTTACACTCTTCATACCGACCAGTTCCCAGGTAAAGGCCACGTGCTGAAATGAACACGTCTCTACCCCAACATCTAGCCCACTCAACCGCAAAATGTGGCAGGCCAGCAGCTAGCGAAGGTACGGCTTTCTTTGGATAAAGTGATGCAGTTTTAACGAATCCGGTTTGTTGGATGCTAACCATGGCGAGACTTTGCAAGAACCATTGGCCCTCGCGAACATTAGCATTCATGAGCTCTAAGCCCCTGTCCCAAGCTGCTGTATAAGCAGCTCTAAGAACAAGGCCAAAGTACCTCGGAAGCAAGAAACTAGGTATCTTTCGAATAGCATCGAAGCGCTCCTTCAGCCAAGCAGCTGGCTCTGCCAACTGCTCAAAGCCAGGCTTTGTCGAGAGTCTCTCAAGACGCCCGTATATATAGTCAAGTGCCCACTGACCATCTCTCAAGTGCTGGGAGAGTGGGTGAGCTAGATCGTTATTGGCAATCATATTTTTCACAACACTCCACCATCCTTGTAGACCAGCATAGACAAGCTTGCCGTGTCCAGGAATCGAATAACATCCATCCTTGCCTTCACTGTAGTCCAGCTCCTCAGCCTCGCACCGGTAAAGTACAAAATTAAGATCGACCAAGTTGAGCTTTTCGAATGCAGTCTTCGCCCCAGAAGTGACATAGGTGTCAAGGCCAGTTGCATGCTCTGCTGCAGGAACTAAGAAAGCCATAAGTTAGTAGTTGTCCACAGTATTATTTCAAGGAGTACTGATTGAGGGATCTCTTTTGGTACTTACTCCAAGTTTCGAATAGAGCAATGCTTCCAGGTGGGAATTTATCTCGGACAGAGATAACAGTCTCGTCTTTGTTCGATTCCATCTTGATCCCGGGCAGGGCGACTACTTTGCTTGGAAGACCTCGGAGAAGCTTTTTGTCTTCCAATACCACTTTCGTTGCTTCTTCGCTAGTATCTACTTCCAGCATCCAGCTCCCAAGGTGTCGTGCTTTTGTCCCACCGAGGTGAACTGGTTTGAATCCACCATTGCCGTTGCCGTAGCCAGGGAATGCAGTGTGAGCAATCAAGAAGTAGCCCTTGCGAGACTCTGGATGAACACGGTGAACTGTGATATATTGATCTTCATGGTGAACGTGGGTTTCATCGTAACCATCCTTGCCCATAATAGTATGAATCTGGTTCAAGAGTTTTTTGATGCTACCAATTCCACCTTCAGATTCATCAGCGCCGGTAGGGTTCTGGACAGAAGATGCCGAGTCGTACAAACGAGTCTCGTGAACCAGCTCGATCAGTCTTGGATATACTTCATCGTAACCCATAACGCTGCCACTTGCACTTGCGCACATGCTGACAAGAGCGGCATTTGGAAGAGTATCTCTAGCATCACGCTTCTGAGCTGGAACCTCGTTGTCATGTGTACAGTCCATGAAAAGTGCGTTGAGCGGCGTCTTCTTAATACGACGGATAACTTCTCGTCTTTTAGATCCAGCTGCTTGCTCTCCTAATGGCTTTTGTTCTATCTCGACCACCTCAAAGCTACCAATAGGTCGACCTCCGTAGCTGTGGACAAGACGACTCAGTTCACCAGTTCCCCAAGCTTGCATAGCTTCACGAATAAGAGCGCTCAGACCAAGCCGTTTAACGAAAACGTAGTCCATTTCTTCTGAACCCGAGAATAATTCTGCAACCACGAAAAGATTAGGTCGCTCGCGTCGAGCCTCATCCAGCAAGAACTCTGCAACATGGATAGGAGTCGAGTGACAGTTGTCTATGCGGAATCCAGTGAAATATTTGGCCATCAAACGGACATACTTTGACATGTGCTCCCAGAGGACTGGGCTCTCCTCCCAGCTTGCACCATATCGTAATTTCACACAATCACCCCAGACAATGACTTCTCGTCTAAGATAGGCTCTAGAAAATGGTCCTGCATTATCAATGAGCGCATTTGCGCCCCAGATCCAGCCATTATTCACAAGTGCAAGTCTTGTTTTCTTGTGTTTTTCTGTGACTTTGTTGAGCGGTAATCTGGTGAAGTAAGACTCGATAAGAGGGCTCTTGGAGTTGATTTCTCCTTGCTTTGGTCCGTGGTCATCTAGTCTGACGTATTTGGTACGATTGAAAATTTGTTCCAAAATCTCGGCGATATCGCCGTCGTACTCCTTGTAAAATGGAAGATTCAATTCGTCGAGAATATGAACTAGTGAGCTTCTTACTGCGGCCTATGCAATTTGTAAGTGAAGAAACATGAAAGTAGTTGAGAGCTAAGCATTGGACGTTGAAAGCTTCGCTGAGGATATGAGAAAAGTAGAAGGATAGAATATACTGACTTTGCTAGCAGAGTTGGAATCTTCACCATCGTATCTTCCAAAGATGGCCGTTAGCAGCGCACCTCCAATTTGTGGGCTGACTGTTCTTCTGAAACGAGCCCCCATCTGGTGTGAGTTTAGTATTTGTCAATGATTGAACTTTAGAACTGAAGAATCCTAAATCGAAGATACGTACTCGGTCAGTTCCCAGCATCGCCTTTTGGCTGATGAACTTTGCTTTGTCTGCAGGACTTCCAGTTTTAACTAGAAGCTGGTTAGTTGTAGATCAAAGTGCTCATAACTCTACAGATATACTAGTTGGTGAGGCATGATAAGAGGCCGGTTTGTACAGCACTTCCAAGTATTACTTACTAGCTTCTAGACCACCAATACCAGAGCCACCAAATCCACCTTCGGGAAAGGTGATTTGACCATTCACCCAAGCATCAACGATCGCATCTGCATCTCGCTCTACATTTATCACATAGAATTCCCATAACTTCAGCTTTGCAATCACATGCTCTTTAATTCCATCCATGATCTTGAGCAGATCGTCAACCGAGTTCAGTAACGTAGGATACCCCAGGCTCTCAAGATTGTCTCCAAACCCAAGCAGAGCGGTATCCAGCTCCAATGCCGATGTTAACCACGGAGCAGTCTCTACATTGTAGCCAACATCAGGGTGTTCCTGGAGTAATTCTGCATTATGGGCAGTATGATTTAGGACAACATCAGTCATACCCAGGAGACCGTAGTTCTTCTCCATATTCTCCACAAGCTTGGCAATATCTTTCTCTCCGTTCGGAAAGCATTCTGGATCAAATCCCAGCTGATCATATATACTATACGGTGAATTTGATGCTCCCCTCTGTTGCAGAGGTGTGAAATGGATCATATTATATCCACGCTTGCTGATCGCTGCCAAGTGCTTCTCCCAATCATTTGGATATTTACCCATAAGCTTCGATATTATAGAGAACACCGAAACGGCGGGTATTGGCAATTGCTCACGCCCCAAGGATAGTCTCGGAGCAACATCGATGTAGTAGGTGGGCGTCTTGGTCGGGGGTAGAGATTGGGGCTTCGTTTCTGAAAGATCGGGGAGTGGAGTATAAGTCGTATAAAAGGCAAATGCACCAGCACCTTGGATGGGAATCGAGATTTCGATAGTGCGATTGAAGTCGGGTTTCAGTCTATTCGAACATTTAGTTTCAGTACCACCAGTATGATTCAAGAAAGCTTACTTAAACTCCCTATATTCGTTTCTCTGAAATTCAACACCTTCACGAGGTATATTGACCCAGAGACTGCCATCTCGACAAATTGACGAGGTACCTTCAATGGCAAATCGCACTATGATCGGATCGCTGCTGGTTGGTGTTAAGTAGACATAGCCACCAGGCACGTCAGGACTGCCGTCGTCCTTCAATGGAATTAAATACACCTCATCCGACATCATTGTGCGAGGACCCATTGAGGTTTGCAAGTGGACGGCGTTATGTATGAGTTGTACCTAGTACGCCGAGAGTGAGATCGGGAATACAGCGCAAGTCAAAGAGAGGCAGGATACGGAGGATGACAAAGCGTATACGCTGTACCGAAGCCTTGCAGTGAGGACAAGAAAGCAGAGCGGCGGTGAGGATTTGAGAAGTGAAGAAGTGAGGCAGAGGAACACCTTGTATGGGAATTTGTACGTGGGAAAGGAAGAAGGTGGGATGGGAAGCTGTACCCTGCGACTGACATTGACACTTACCGCTAATTTAGGAGCACCAACGTCATGAGGGCCAGGAACCGTGCAAGAGCCGCCGGTAGAGAGTGGATTGGTACGGAGAGCAACGAGGATTTTCTGGTATCGTGAAGGTCTAGGCCGGAGCAAAATTGTAGGGAAAAACCCCATCTTCAGCTTTCATACCCTTTTTTAGGTTCAGCCGTTGCAGAGCCATACATTATTAACAAGTAGGAGATCAAGAACTATCACCTCCTCTGGAACTCTCAACAAGCTCAACATATTATTAGACAGGGTTCCACGCATCCTAATACTAAATTATTTAACATCGGAGAGGCGTGCTCTATCGCAATCGACAATAATGGCATCCGGTGAGTTTGGAGCTGGTGTGTATCCATGCAAGTACTTGTGCAATACTTGCAACTATTCACAGAGCAAGTAGTGCTTGTACACCCCGAACTGCAACCATACCACACACTTCAGCTTACAGGGTGGTAAGTCAAACCGACGACGCTGACCAAGTGGTCGGCTGTTACGAGCACGAGGCGTCTACATCTACAGCGGTAACCCGTGGGGGGAACACGATCCTTCGCGCGCGAGTCGGTCAAGTGAGGCTATTCGCACCAGTGAATTTGGATTTGGATAATGGAGGGAGCGCTCCCCTGAAATCCTTCCCCTGGAGATCTCAACAAATCCACGTTACATGCAGCCGAAACGTACCTACGCTCTGGGATGTTGCTATAGGTTATGTATGGCACTGGAGCTCTGCGACCAGGCCTCAAAGTACAAGGTGCTTTGGCATCTGCGAGCACCTGCGAGCAATTAAATTGCAATCAAGCCTATCCAACCCTACTTATTAGGCATGTAGGGCATGCTCATGGCGACTGAATGAAACATCCTGTCTCTCATTCACATTCGCATTCGCATTCACATGCTTCACCACATGTCAATTGCGAGCATGTCGCGTGGGACCCCGCACTAAACCGCTTCCTTCATGCGCCTTGCTATCTATCCTTACCTCCTTCAAGCGTACCAACAAAACCAAAATCCTGGGTGTAGCCTTCTTAAACATAACCCCAACAACCAAGCTAGATCCTACCAACCCACTAGACCACCAGACTACTAGACCGTCCTAGAGACTATATAGTTGCTACATGCTTACCAGATTGTTAGCCAAACCCAGTCAAGCTGCCAAAAGATTCGCACAAACGTCTGCCCATCTCATCAAACCTCGTCATTCCAACATGGCTACCCTCGGCGCGCACTCCAAGAAACACAAGGTGACGGTGGTAGGATCGGGGAACTGGTAAGAGTCCTTAGCATAGCTTTAACGTACCAGCTCTAATCCGGTGAAGGGGATCTACCATTGCTAAGATCGTGGCCGAAAATACAAAGGAGCATTCGGATATCTTCGAGGAGGAAGTCCAGATGTGGGTGTACGAGGAGGAAATCACCCTGCCCAAAGACTCCGCATACTATGACGCAAAGCTAGACGGGAAACCTCAAAAACTCACGGATCTGATCAATGCTCATCACGAGAACGTTAAATACCTTCCCAACATTAAACTCCCCTCGAATCTAATCGCCAATCCCTCGGTCGAAGACGCCGTTCGAAACTCCTCAATCCTTATATTCAATCTGCCACATCAGTTTATCGGGCGTATTTCCAAGCAACTACAAGGACACATCTTGCCATATGCTCGTGGTATCTCTTGTATCAAGGGTGTGAATGTCACCTCGTCTGAGATATCTCTATTCTCCGAATGGATTGGTGAGGGTTTGGGAATATACTGTGGTGCTCTCTCCGGTGCTAATATCGCCAACGAAATCGCCGCTGAGAAGTGGTCGGAGACAACCATTGCATACGATCCTCCACCTGTGGACTCGCGTGCCCCATCTCCTACCAGTAGCTCACCTATTGGCGGTTCGCCATCGGGCTCCCAGATCAATTTAACAATCACCGACGTTGATGCACCACACAAAGATGTACTAGGCCGAGTGAGCAAGATAAAGCTAAAGGCTCTGCCAGTGGAGTATCCTCCCTTGGATCATCTGACATTCCGAACACTCTTCCACCGCCCTTACTTCCATGTTCGGGTTGTGGATGACGTAGCAGGTGTTTCCCTCGGTGGTGCCCTGAAGAACATCGTAGCTCTCGCCGCTGGGTTCGTTGATGGCCGCGGGTGGGGAGACAATGCCAAAGCAGCAGTTATGCGAGTTGGTCTTTTAGAGATGGTACAATTTGGTCAGGAGTTTTTTGGTCAAACAGTCCGTACTGGAACATTCACAGAAGAAAGTGCTGGTGTAGCAGATCTGATTACTAGTTGTTCTGGAGGTCGTAACTTTCGCTGTGCGAAAATGGCAATAGAACGCGGCGTCAGCGTTGATGAGGTTGAGAAAACCGAACTCAATGGACAAAAGCTACAGGGAACGAGCACGGCTAAGGAAGTCAACGATTTCTTGACGACTAGAGGAAAAGTTGATGATTATCCTCTCTTCAAGGCTGTAATTGGTTCGTCTTCCCCTTCATCATTTTTCTTGAACCTCTATGCTAACAACTGTTCAGATATCTTGGAAGGGAGAAAATCCGTCGATGACATTCCAGATTTGCTCTCTAGAACTGTCGACAATTAACTTCGGGACGCTTGTACGGATGGGATGGGTCACTTTATATCGCTTGGGGAATGGAAGTTCAACGAAATTGAGCGAGGATTTTGCAGAGGGCGAAATAGAATAGAGACTTGATACCCTAAAACCCTTAACTAGACCATAATAATATTGTTTAGACACCATCTCTTTTACCTCTACATCTAGTGCAAGTTCTGGAAGTGTTCACATCAGATGGGGAATCTTACGCAACATGTATTTGGTTTACAGTACACATCTACCTGTGGTCAAGCCTTCGGAAGAGCGAGCCTATTGGGCTGTTTACTTTTTAAACCCATAGCAAGTATTCATCAAGTACTTGTAGAGCAAAGCTAGGTGGCAGAATACGTCTCGTTCTATATTACAATGCAATTGTAACAACTAGCTCCAAGGCTCGTAAGCTGCAAAGACAACCGTCACAACCCCAACGGTGGGTATACCACTCCCAAGCAAAAGCCCATTATCAAGCGAGAGATATGGGCTGGAGAATCATGAATAGGTCGTCTAAACTACGAGATCCGTCATATTGTGTTATATATGAGACGGAAGAGGATCGCGAGATTATGTTGAGGATGGCTATTTGAGAGCTGTCAGCACTGCGCGGATGGTATCTCCTGAAGACTGTCTCATGGCTGCGATTAGTTTCTTGTAGAGACGGGGAAAGAAAGAAAGCTTCATGATTTCGTCGTAAATGGGCTTGCTTGCTTGATATGTGTGCGATGACTTAAATTTCAATCCTGGCAGGAAAATGCAAAGGAGATGTTGTATGTTTGCTCAAGTTTGGTAGGGGATTTACTCTGCTTGGTCTTGGATGGTCTATTGGGCAGTCTCACAATTTGAAGTAGTAGGTGTTTAAATAGAGCAGAGCGGATGAGGGATATTTGAAATAACAATGCCGTTCATCGTGTTATGGAAGGGAGAAGGAAAGTAGAGCTATGCGCAAATTGACTCAAATTCTCTCCCCGATATGTTTCCTGGATAGCAGCCGGAAGGAGATCGAATTTTCCCTAAAAACTCAAACCATATCTTCTCCGCCTTGTAGTCTCCTACACCGCGGTAAAACAAAAACATGAATCAAGTAATTCTAGTTACAATTCGATACCTAGTGGCGGTACAGCAGCACGAAGCAAGGAAGCAACTAATTCCTCGCACTCGTCATTATTTCTTTCATTGTCTTATTAAACTACGGATGATGTAATAGAGGATTTTGGCTATGTGATTTGTTGATCTTGGTAGCCAAAAAACACAAGATGATTATGTCACCGACCCCCCCATTCTTCTTTCGCTTCTCTAATTCTAAGTACATTAGTAGGTTTAATTCCATATGAGCTTGGAGCGTTACCTTCCATATAAATCTGTGAGAGTTTATAATAACAATCTCGGACTAATACGAAGCTCTCCTGAACTTTCTCATCTTGGTGTTCGCTGGTAAAGATAGAGGCCAGGCCTGAGCAAGATATGATATATAGAGCCAAATACCTCCTAGCAGTCTGCAGAAGAATATCCCGGTTTATTGAAATCTATTCTATATGTAAGCTAAACCATTGGAACTTTTTTTTGGAGAGGTCCGGTTTTGCCTACAAGTTCACATCTTGTATATTGTCCCAAAATACCCCAAGCGTGGAATAGGAGCATAAACGAAAGAGCAATGCTTGGAAGGTTCTCTTTTCTTCTTTTGGTTATTGAGAGTGTTGTCTGTATATAGTGCTCAATGTAGGCGCCATACACCCATATACTTGGAAGACCTATCATTAATTTGTCTATTGACTCTTTAAACAAATCGTCCTTATGGAGGGAGTCCATGCCACCAAGGTCTTGCTTCTCATAAAAGCATTGTAAAATCATCATATATCCACTCAGCTTGATACAAGCCAGCATGTATCCTCTTGTAAGCTTCACCAAATTGAACTATATAACACAATAATTAATGGATTTCTCTATCATGTTTGAATAGAAGCTCTATATACATACATTTTTATATTCCCGTTCGATAAACATATTACTGAAATTTAAGAGTACTTCGATATTTTCAACATTTTTGTTTCTTAGGTATTTGATATTCTCCACTGATAACTTAGTGATGATTGGAAGAATTGTAGTTAAACTCAAGCTAGGAAGCCAACGTCGCAAGCTTTGCGGGAATGTCATGAAAGGCGTGCCTTTAAGCCTTATTGGATATGATTGCAATGCTGAGGATGTTTGACCTTGTGACAGAAGACTGTACGCCGGCTTCTCCTTAGAGTCCTTTATACCAAACATAAAGAGATCCTGGAAGGCTTCTTTGTCGTGAGTTTCTATCTATGTGTTAATATAAGAGTGGAATAGAAGACTTTCTTAAGGAATTATGCCCCACCTACCAAAGTCAATGAAGATACCAAGAATGTTCTCGAAATCGCAAGGATTCCAAGACCAGTCATGATATTTAGTAGAACAACTGTTGCAGGGACGTGCTATGTCACACTGTCCAATGTTATGTACCACTTTCTCACCAGCAGGGCCAGCGATTGCATGCATAAGTTTACATACCTTAATACCACGACATTTGCAGTGGAGACAAGCTTCAATCTTCCGAATTGCTTTCCTATTCTGTTTTTCGTCTTCATCCAGTTGGCGACGAAGTGGACGTTGGTTGGGAATAGCAAACCTAGTCTGCATCGTACCAGCCTTCTTCCATTGTTTTTGAATCACGAGCTGCTTATTGTTGCCCTTGGATATCTTAGAAGAGACATTCCGTATCTTAATTTTATTTTTATTGCTTTGTTCTGGGGATTGAGCCGTAGCTACATTTGTCAACACACAAGAACCTTCAGAGTTGACCTGTTTCATCATTAGCGGGCTACTTGCAACAAAGAAGAAACTCCATACCAAGCCTCGATTTCCTCCAGTCCCTGACATTACTGGCCCAGGTGTCTCATAGGAAACCAAGAAATCATCCGTGATTGGTTGTGGGATAGCGTTATCGATTTCAAAGTTCGGCCTTCTTGGTACATCCGCCTGCCATATATAGCCAGTACTTAGGTTAGGGTCACATGGAATCATCGAACGTAGGTCGGTATTTTCAACTATTGGGCTTGGTAGGAGTAATTGGTTGGGTTGGGTAGAGAAAGACTGTGCTGGAGACCATATTTGCTGTGGGACGGAAGTCGGTTGTGTGATCGGGTATTCGTAATATGCCGTACTATCGGGGACATCATTCACATAGACCGGCATCTGATAATCCATCTGATGTGACCAAGGTTCGAGAGTAGAATAGTCTATCATTGGAGGCTGTTGCTCCTCGTAATACTGACTTAGTCGTTGATCCTGTTGCACATCTGGAATGGTCGATGTGCCTGATATTGGTTCAGTAGTAGAAGGTCGATCTCCATATATACCAAGCATATTTTGTTGCTCTATCGGAACTCCAGCATCGTGGTCATAGGTGAGAGAACAACCAGAATCATTCTGCGGTGGCAGATTTGGAATGAGAAACCTAAAGGAGTTTCTTCTATTGATCAGGCTAGAATCACTTGAAGAACCAGGTACGGGTACCTGACCCATGTTCATTCTTGACTGGAAATCATCCCAAGTAGATGAGTGTTCGGATAAATTAAGTGTACTTGGGTAATTATATGGAGAAGAATGGCCCACATGCGGTCCCTCGTTTGGCACATCTCCATTGAGAAATGCGAAGTCTTGAAGCAGTGTTAACCAGGTCACGATCAATATTTCCTCTGTGGACGAACTTACCATCAAATGAGTCAAAATAATTGCCCGAGTTGGGTAGATGAAAGTTGTCAAATGAAGACATAATTTGAGTGAGAATAAAGGCAGATATCTTGTTTAGCTGAAATCAATTTAGAAAGGAGAAATGCCGTGTTTATGTGTCTTGCTTTGACATGGAGTTGAATAAAGTGATTTATTCATTCGAGGGTTGGCAACCCCGGTTCCTTGTGACCTCGCTGTGAAGTCTTCCAGTTTTCCCTTATTAGGACTAGATATACGCTTGTCCTGTAGCCAACCCTGGACTTGCAGAATGCAGAGCGCCACAACTCAGCTCGAAGTCTTCCAGTTTTTCCTAAATCAGTCTAGTCATTGTTGACCCCTGATTCAACGTATAATGCCTACCAATAATACCAAGAATGTTGATATTACTGAAACATGATACGCATGGCTATCACAGCCTTACAATGAGGATACAGTAGAAGCTCCATTAACGAATCTAATGCTCAATGGATGAGATGATGTCTTGCTTAAAGACACTGCATTCGATATTAATTAACGTCATTCTATAGAAACCTTTCCAGTTTTCCCCAAAGCGGTTTTGCCATTAGCTACGCGACATATACTATACCTAGACTGGTAAAACTGGAAGAAATGCACCTCTCAACGGTAGAATCAACAGTTGCGGCAGCTTCCCCCAAGCATCTCGAAGATAGAGGATAAGAAGGAAGGCAGTCGACCTGGAAGATGCCAATAGCATACAGCAACCAAGCGATACAACTCTTTAGGCAATTGAGAAAATACATCACGTTTCCTGAAAACTGCCGTTCCACAATTCCACTTGAGATGCCGACCCGACCAGGTAAGTTCCTGAGCCTCAAATCACAGTAAGATGTACATGCTTAATCAAGTAGATTCTACCACTCAGCGACTAACTCCTGATGGGGTCGCAAATATTGTTTGCGGACTTATTCAGATTACGATTGGAGTCGTGGCTTTGGCATTTGCATGGAGGTATTCCAGGCCAAGAAACCGAAATTAAGGAACTCGGAGCGTAAGTTTTCATGTTTTCGCAGAAAGAGCTTTGTTGATATAAGTGTGGTGTAGGCGGATGGAGCAGGAGTTGCTTGACAGTCGCTGCGTTGGGGGTAAACTAGGCGTTTGAAATTTGGAGACTAGGAAACTTTCATAGTTGAGAGCTTTATAAATGTTGTGGAATTTGAGAAACATACTGTGACGGAAGATACGAGGATTACCATAGCCATGTGACCTTTAGGTGCTTGATATTTTGAGCTGCAAAAGCAACCTATTTTCGGGCTAGCAATGTTTTATCAATATCAAGACCATGGAATTATGATTTTCCGTTACACCTGCGCTTGCACTCGCAACAATGATGTACCTTGCAGAAGAAATTTTGATCTAGCAAGCCTGTTGTTTGTGACAAGCAACATGTTATTTCCTCTTGTAACAGCAAATATCTCTAATGTTCAGTTTCCCAAAAAGTAGTTATCTATAGAGTTTGCAATTGGTAAATGTCTATTCTTGCTGACATGAGGGTAATCATCTATTCACTGGGGTAAAGATGGTTTGGAGGTGACCATTCATGTTCTTGTTAAGCGAGCATTAAGGGGCATCAATTAAAGTGGACCTATAGTCGATATTATTACAACTATCAGAGTCAGGGAAGGTAGTCTCCGAACATTATATTTCATACTACATGTCACAGACTCTAAATGAACGTTAAGAGAATGAAGGCAATATGCTGCCTATGCACTCTCCAAACCCAACGCCATCGCTCGCGATGGCTGAGATGCGCACTTGGTCGCCGTCTTCAAGATATACCCTACTTGACCCGTTACTCAATTGGAAGCTATCTTGGCCACCACTTGTAAGCTCTAACAAACACCCATGGCTCTCAGCAGTGGAACCTGAAATCGTTCCCGTTCCTAGAATATCACCGGTGTTGAGGTTGCACCCGTTACTGGTCTGGTGGGCAATTAGGTCGCGGAAGCTCCAATACATTGTCTGAAGGTCCGCCTTGCAGACCGTGGTATCTTTTCCGTCAATAATCAAATCGGCCTGGAGATGTAGGTCGTATGTATTCTTTGGATTGGGGTCTTTGAGATAGGATGCGACTTCCAATTCTCGAGGCGGTCCTTCAGTTGCGAATGGCTGCAATGCTTCCAAGGTGATGACCCATGGTGATATCGATGTCGCAAAACTCTTCCCATTCAAGGGTCCCAGCGGTGGCATTTCCAGCCCTTGTATATCTCTTGCTAAAGGTCATAAATTAGCGTCTGTTCAGCTTTTAACTGGCTAGGTAGAATTACAGCTCCAATCATTCAAAAGTACTAATCCAAATATATGGTCATCAGCGTCTGCGATATCTATTGGCTTCGATAGCTCGCTCGGCTTGCCAACGATGCAACCAACTTCGAGCTCATAGTCCATCGCCTTGGTTGGGCCATACACCACCTTCCCATCAGTATCTCGGAATTGGCCTTTGGGCCTCATAACTGACGTCCCAGATACGACAATCGAAGAGGTTCGTGCCGTGTATCCGATGGGGAAGTGGAGGAATCCGGGAGGTACAGATCGGACCTTCATGACAGCTTCGCCTGCATTCATGACATGATCTTTGGAGCAGGAAAAATCAGTGAAATCCCGGCTCGCCATGGGCAGATGCATGACTGCATCCTCAATGGAAACAATAGATGTAGCCGGCAATGATGTCAATTCCTTGATGAAGACTGCCTGAAGTGCCGCCCGAGTTTGTTGATGGACGGATTTGGGGAGTGCTGCAAAGTTGTTGAGCACTGGCTGTTCCGTGCAAGTTAGCTATCTTTTCCACGCAAAAGATATTCTGGGACCAATTTACCTGAGAGAACGCATCAATAGCCGAAGCCGGTAAAGATGATAGGAGATTATGCTTTGCAAGTTCATCGAGGAAAATAACTGTATCTTCGATGCGTGTAGCTGCGCTCTGTTGAGGATGAGCCTTACTGCTTGCAATACCGAACGGTATATTTCGAACTGAGAAGTGAGAAGCGAACATGGTCATCTTGAATAAACCGAATGAATCTGCAGTGTGTGAAGAGGTTATTTTTCTACAGAACAATCTGCAAAGAAGAGGAACCTATACAAGTTTTAGAATATGCAACTACCACTTTGATTAACCATATCAACCCCACTAACTGTAAAGCAACGGGTCGTGGGGTATGATGATATACCGGCCCCACTTCATCTTTCTTGAGGGATGCTATATATCTACCATTTGTTCCCATCATTCAAGTTAGTATCCCTACCAAAGAAAACAGAAAGACAACTCAATTGCTTAGCCTACCTTACCTTATCTTACAACTATCCCAAACTTACGCAATTCATCTAGCAAATTATTGCCGATCTCGATAATTTTACAATATCTTCCACCCAAACTCTGATTTTCCGCCGTTGCCAAACACAATCTCATCGCCATGGCCCAATACGTCGAACCCAGTCCCCTCCCACCCCTAAACCGCTACATTACCACGCACGACGCCTCTGGTAAAGCAATTGTCTCCGACTCCATTCCCTCCGAAGCTAAGTGGACGGCTGCTGGGAAGGAAGCCAAGTTCTTCCTCGGCTACTGTACCTCCACTTCCCCCGTCTCTCTTGCCGGGGATCAAGATATCCAGACTTACGATGGCTACCGGACCGCGGCCCCTGGTCTGGTTGTACCTGGCGGCACAGTATTGCGCGTGGTGGATGTTGCACCGGGCCATCTATCGCCCATGCATCGCACAGCCAGTCTTGACTATGGGGTAGTGTTGGAGGGGGAAGTGGAATTGGTGCTGGACAGCGGGGAGACGAGGGTCATGCGGAGAGGAGATACTTGTGTGCAGCGGGGAACCAACCATGCATGGCGGAACACCAGTGGGGCCGAGTGGGCGCGCATGTTGTATGTTTTGGTGGAGGCGAGTCCGGTAGTTTTGGATAGCGGCGTCAAGCTTGAGGAGGACTTGGGCGACATGCAAGGCGTGAGAAAGAGTGCAGCGTAATGAATAGAATATGTAGATATTTACTAAGTAGAATCAGAGATGCTAGGATGGAATGGAATATCTCGGTTGTTGTTACCAAAATTTCGATTTTGATTGTGCAATACGTTGTTGTATATACTCATTATTTTGCACAATAAGTGCTACTTACGTCTCAGTAGACGTGAAATCTAGCTAGATTTTTACAGTCAATTCCTCAAGCCTTCTAAAAGCTCGTGTTCGAAGAATTTCTCTACCTCAGCATGAAAGGCAAAGTGGACCGAGAATTAATTAGACATCAAAAGTACTACCTGGTGGAAAAACTCAAATGATCTATAATTTTTATTCAAGTGTTATAAGATACTCCTCCAACCATCTACTTTGATGGTACAATAGGCAATGTAACATAGTTCTCCAATCCTTCTCCGAAATGAATGTTATTCAAACCCGAGAAGATCTCTTTCGGTCGATCTTTCTCGCTCTTGTGCGTGAATATACCACTTCCTTGTGTATCTCCAGAAGCGACCTCAAATACAATGCGCCCACCCTTCTCTGCCACGACATTTGTTGGCCAGACTTCCACGTCAATCGCATATGGTGTGTCTGCGGCGACGCTTTGCACGTCCGTTGAGCGATACTCGCGGTATGGTTGGTACGACTGATGGCGAGGATGATCTGCGGCGAGCTTTCTAAGCGACGCACGCAGCCATCCCTTGGCTAGAGGCACTGGATCGCCTGCTGTACCGGTGTAGTAGACTTCTTGACCGGAAGGGGATATGTACCGCAGAGTCACGAAGACGTCGATATCCTTCTCTGGAGATGTGGCTTGGGCGTCGGGTGTGATGGACACATTCAGATGTGCCACAACGTGGCCGGTAATCTCAGTGTCTTCCTCAAATGGAGGAGATGTGAATTGTACAACTTTCGGGTTCTCCAGATTACCCAATGCTTCGTATGAAACGACCGCAGGTGAGCTAATGGATGGAGCAGTTTTGGAAAGCTCTCGTTCTGGAGTTAAGTGGAATTTCGTGTATTGTGTTCCTGGTATTGGCCACGCTGATTCTTCCCTTCGCACATATTGTTTTTCCGCCTCTGGGTTATTGAATCCGACGTCACCCTTACGGAGAATTACGCTCACGGGAGCCACCTTGCCGGGAACGGACCAGCCAACGGTATCTTCGTCCTTTAGAAAAGCATCGAGAAAAGACTTTTGTACTTCCACCTCTTCTTTGTAGTAGAATGGGAGATCGTGTCGGCCTGTGATGAAGCGGAGGTATTTAAGTTTGGAGCCAGCCCAGGCATAGCCATTTACGTTACCTATATATCACGTTAGCATAGGACCAATATATATATATATATATGGGACGTGTATTTACCTCTCAGATGTAGTAAGATACCGCCCCAATTCGCTACCGAAAGAATTGGAACCTCAATATCCTCCAAGTTGAACTCCTTCGAAGCATAATATTCGTCGTCCAAGAATCGGTTTTTCTCATTATCATCGTTCTGATCATTGCGGTTCGCAACAAGAACATCGTTGGGGAGATCCCCTTCTATCGTATCCTCACCCCATTTGGACGCCGCACGTCCGGGTTTCCCATATTGGTTCGTCACCACCTGTCGATTCCACCAGAAGCGGATGAAGTTATCGGAGAGAATTCCACCGTGGCGGCACCGATCACGATAGTAATCTGTCATTCCTTCCCATGGTATAATCGCCGCGAGACCCTTTGGTCTGCGTGCCGCAACCCGCCACTGACTTCCTGCATAGTAGCTGATCCCCAACAATCCAACTTTACCAGTTGACCATGGTTGGTCTGCCGCCCATTCAACAACGTCAAAGAAACACTCGCTCGTGCCTCGGGACATGGTATCTAGCAAACCGGGACTCTGTCCCAATCCCCGCTCATCGCAGCGGATCACTACATATCCTTTGGATGTCCAGAACACGGGATCTGGTGTTTCCCATGCGCTGTATTTGCTCTTGTGCTCTGGATTGACTTCACTGAATGATTTTGCAAAGAAACTACAAGGAGTATGCCCGTTAGTCTTTTTACACGGTCTTCCATTTCTCCAATAGTTGTTTTCTTACTTTTCATAGGGAATGTCTTTCCCATAAGGACCGTAGGTAACGAGAACGGGAAATTTGGATCCCTCGGGAGCAATTGGCCGATACACATTGCAGCGCACCGGCAACTCGGAAGCTTTCAGCGGTATCGAGACATTTTTCTCAAATATCAGCTTGTTCTCTTTATCTTCGGTAACCTCTAAGAGATCTTTAATGCTGTTAGTCGTCATTTTCTCAAAGTTGTCTGAGTTTTGTACTATCTGAAGATGAAGTAGTGAAAGCTCTTGTGAAATACAATTATGAGTATTTTACGATGCAATTACTGTACAAGATAATATTGGAGAGTCTGTACGGTCCAAAATTTGGCACCACGGGACGTGGGGGTTTCCGGGATGTGGAGTATGGAGTGAGTACGTATGTTCAGGGACCAAATTGAGGGGTCAACGATGTTAGTCCCGGAGGCTTCTACTTCCTTTGTTCCCGGCATTTTCTTCTATTGGATGATACTCATAGATCACGGCCTTTCACGCTTTCTAAACTGCGTTTGGCTGCGTGTCAGTTCAAAAGTATATCGGTCTCTCTCTGAACACACAATAATTCTTGTAAAGACACATATGTACACAGCCGTGCCAGGTCAAAGTTTAAGTTTCATAGTATTAATCATATTTCTACAAGAAGGCTAGATAGCCTTAAACTGGCTTTCTCGGGTCATTCAACTGGTAAACCTTTTTCAGTGATATGATCTCTGCCCTCCTTGATCGTCTGAGCTACCTCTTTCGACAGGGCTCACACCTCGTGAAAACCGGTTGTCAGAAAGACTACCAAGAGACTTCATCAAATTGCTCATGTTTTCAACAAGAGGTGGCAGTGGTCCGTCATGAAACGGAAAGTTGTTTCGATACAGGTCACGAGCCTGCTTCAGCACAGCATTCGGATCTGAAAGTTTGATAGACTTTTCATTACCCGCTTCTTCTTGTTGTTCTCCCATCGCAGCTTTTGAATTGATTGAGATCAAGGCTGGCATGTACATCCGACCGGCAATGAATGCACGGGTTTCGCTGGATTCCTTGCCATTAACATGTACTATGGGAGAGTCATCAACAGGAGTTAAGGACTGGCTAACAGACCCGGTAGCTTTAGAAGAGTTGCAGGCTGAAGAGACTGAAAGGTGGCCATAAGTCCACATAGTAAGGCACGCAAAATATACCGCGACTGCATAGAAGTCGCGCAATTCAGCCGCGGGCAATAGCGATGCCCAGTGGAATATCTGTCCAGCATGCCATACGGCTCTCCTGGACTGCTCCGTGTTGCTCCACCTTTCCAAAATGGCGAAGGCTTCATTGGCTGCATCCTCTCCAGATTTACCAGCGAAGCGTTGTAGTTCTTCCGGAGGAACATGAAGAATCATCAACAAGAGATGAACCATAATAAGAAGCTCAGAATCTGGAGTTGTCATGTTTAGAAGAGTATCTTTAAAGCTCTCTAATTGACCCCGCAGTTCTCGCTGATGTGTAGTGATCCATAGACGATGAACAGAGTCTACATTATCGCCAATGGCGTGAAACTTCCAAGATTCTCGGAAAGCCCCAACCTGTGACCAGAAACCATACAGAGCGGCTACGTAGCAGAAACTAACGTCGATTTCCGCATGATGCTTATCTATGATAGTGATGTCTTGTATTATATCTTGTAGCTTAAGCGATTTGGGTGCAGAAGAAGACGGTATTTGTTCCATGTACTTAGTTTTCCATTCAGCTGCTGAGCCTGCAAGAAAGAGAGACCTAGATGCGGGTAGAGAAGTGGTGATCTCCGTGACTGATACTAACGGAGGCTTCTGAAGTGCAATGGACGCTCGGGTATCATGGATAAACATGTGGAAGGCAAGTCTAGAGGTTTGTTAGCCACTTCTACTGTCAATTGGGTGTTATATATCCACTTGCCTTTTGAATGACTCCCGCTGTGCCCACTTCCTCCATTTAGCTTCTAATATATGCCCAGTATCAGACTCAACTGGCACAAGTGCTTGTGTGTCTGTATGGGCCCCAAAGACACCACCGCGCCGCATCATCTACTTTGTTAACACTAAATCTCAAATTACACGTACGGATCGTGACTTGTTAAAGTCGAGGGCTTACCGTAGTTAGGGGTTGACTGAAGCTCTCTGCGATCTCCATCTGCCTCTGAAAGCCACTCCATAGTCCAGTGTCTAAACAAAGCATCCATGCTTGCATAGGCCTAAGTTTCCGTGTGTTGCTGTTGTCACGGTCCCACTATAGTAGAAGTCAGTCACAATGATACATACCGCACTGCAATCTAAGAGCCCTTACCAATTCTCCAATCTTGTTACGAACCACATCTTGCAGCGCAAGACCCATTTTCCATATTGCAGGCACTGATATAACTGTTGAACCGGCTACAACTAGTGCGATCAAGTACTCGGGAATAATATCAGATAGCGACAGACTTGGTATATGGATCCAATTATCCACTTGGTAGCTGTGTCTTACGAAGAACGCTTCCACAATGTGATTTAGATATTCAAGCGATGGAAATCCTGGGATGTGGCTGCTGTAAGTTTCGACTGTTGATACCATATAAAACATTTTATCACGCTCACGCGCGTTGAGCACGGGAAATCCACAAGTGGGAATATTGGCCATAGAAGCCGATGACATTGGGCTAAGAGCAGATATATTTGTGTTTTCGTCCAGAGCTAAATTTTCTTGATCACGAAAAATACCATCCTTCTGTGCTGGCGTCCAAAGCCATGGCGAGCGTCTGAATGCTGCATGGCCTGCACGAACGTTCCGGATTGGTTGTGAAACCTGACTAGTTGCCTCTGTCACTGCAGATTCACCTATATAAGGAGGAATAGGCATGCCAGCCGCACTATTCAAATGCCCATCATTGAAGCGTAAGTCATATAAGTTGATGTCAAGATTTTGATTGTTGAAGTCTGGACCATTAGAGAAAAAGAATACGTCGTCCATAGGATTGTCAAAGACCAATTGGGTTGGATCTATATGCAATGAATCCATGTTATAAACATCCGTCTGCGGCAGTATAAGTGATGATTCTTGCTCAAGAGCCACATGTCTCGTGACTTCTGTATTGTATCCGTCGTTTGCTTCAATGCTGAATGAGCTCTGAAAGTTTTGTTCTCTTGCCTCATTGGATTTTACTCCTTGTTGCAGTGCCAACCTTGTTTGAGGCTCTGTCTGTGTATACTCTAGAGGACTCACCATTGGTGCACCAGTAAACACATTTCTCGCGCCAGAATCCCCTCCTAGCGCCTGCCATTGGCTTTGATTACTCCTAGATGCCTGACTCGAGACTTCACACGCGATGTTTTTGTTCTTACAGCGACGACATGGCTTTTGATCTTCGCATCTGGCTTTGGCAGCGGCACAAGCGATACAGGCTTGATTGGCTCTGTCCATTGGCCTATTACTGCCATGGTCGGCACCTAACAACGCATTTCGGTCATGAGTGGACACGTGACGCCTAAGTAGGTCTGCTCTATTGAAGCTTTTTTGGCACCGTTGACACTGGTACCTTCGAGCATTCTCATGTGATTTCAGGTGACGACTGAGACGGTCTGCTCGTTCGTATGTCCGCTTACAGATCCGACACTGGTGTATGGGTGGTGATCCGGGATAGGCTCGCCGTGTACCCTGCCCACCGCCGGTTTGCTGCCCATTACTTTTGGCTTGCTCATGAATTTCCGGCAAGTGAGGCAGCATTTCCATCGCATCGATAAGGACCTCCATGACCACAGTATAAGCCCGGCTGGCCCGGCTGCTTGTACCACAGCGCTGGAGACAGACCGGAAAGGTGGTCGTAGAAACCGGAACAATGCTGATGAAATGGTAGCCGTTCCGGCTCAGGGTCGGGATTGGGAGTGAGAAGGTGCCTGCGCCTTGGTACGGATGTCTGGGTAAAACAAAGATAGTGGGAGCTCAAGTTGACATTGGTAACCGCACCGCGGTGGAGGCGGGGAAGTGGTTTTCTTTATGGGTGTGAGAGCGCTGTCCAGGCGCAGTCAAGGCTAATTCCTCACTATCGCTTGACGATTCTCAAGATTTTGTGGAGATTCAATATTGACGACAATCCGGGGTAAGCTTCTGCATTAGCATTAGCCGATAACCGATTCCACAGTTCTGTCGCCCCACCCCCACCTCCACCTCCACCTCCGCCCGGCCCCTATTCACTTTCGGGTAGATTCATACATTTACTATCACATTAGAGTTTCATATATGTCTTCGAGTACCTATCAATTGTACACGAAAGCCGTAGCGCCGGCAGCCACCAGCCTGTATGGTAACCATCATTACCAAATAAAGACTTCCACGTGGTTTTCTTGTTGATGCCGTTGCACTAGATGGTCCTACCGTATTCACTGACATAGCATGAAGCTATGCTATGCGAGACAAGATAAGGTGAGGCGGTGGTGAGGCGGGGCCGTCTATCGAGACCTCCTCCGCTTCTTTTAATTTGGTTTTCTTTATGTGTTCATCACGTTCATAATCTTTCCGAAGTTGCCGTCCACTTTGACTGTTCGACTTGTTGAATATTGACGTATTCAAGTACACATATTCTTCTCCGCATTTCTCTAAAAACAATCTTGCTTCTATAACTTTAGTATGGCACAATCAAGACTGACGCCGGTTCATTTTTTCTCACATGGCTCAACTATGATGCTGGGCGAGGAGTCCAAGTCTGCAACTTACTGGAAAAATTGTGGTGATACTGCGCTTGCCAACGGCATCCAACATGTTGTAATTATGGTGCGTCTGTTTCCAAATATTCCATTGTCTTGCAACGTGGAATTGGCAGCTTACTCGAGTTGTACAGGGCGCACATTGGGCTACATTAGGGGACGAGATCGAAGTCGCTACAAATCCAAAACCCGCAAAGTCACCGGTTGCATATGTACATCCTGATAAATTTGAAAAGTACGAACTCAATCCCGATCTCGAGATGGGTGCTCGCTGCGTAGACCTTCTGCGAGACGCAGGGCTTAAAGCAAAGCCCAACCCAAAGTTCGACTGGATCCATGATACATATCTGATCCTGATACGCATGTTCCCAGGTGGTTGTCCACCCACCACTATTGTCAGCATGAACGCTCGATATGACCCCCATTACCATGTCAAAATTGGCACCGCGCTACGACCTCTAAGGAAGGAAAAGGTACTCTTTATCGGCACAGGGGGTGCGGTTCATAATCTCTACCGCAACAACTGGAATCAAATGCTAAAGTTTCGTGGTAAGTATGAAGGTTGAATGTGTAGAAACTGTGGTTATGTCATGAGGCTAACATAGCTTTCCAGATAATTTTGCCATGGAAACACCTCCGGATCGCGTTATGCTCGACTTTCGTCAGGAATTCGAGGATGCGATCATGAAGAACAGCGGGCCGGAACTTCGTAGAGCTATATGTATGTTGATGAAAATACCCAAATACCGTGATGCACACGGCACGGACGACCACTTCATGGCGTCCCTGTTCGTGGCAGGTCTATGTGGTTCTTTTGAAGATGTTGGAACATCAGTCGAACTTGGCGCAGAGGATTGGGAGCTCAGGAACATGTGCAATAGTCAGTTCACGCTGGGGAAATGGCCCTCGGGGAAAATGATCCAGGCGGTGTGAGGAAGTACAGTAATGGAAAATATATTTGAACGCCTTGCTTTCTGTAGTAAATTTGTCATAAATTCTAATAAGATACATAAACTTGACCATTAAAGTACGTGATATGTGACTTTGAATCTATGAACAAATTAATACAGACCATCTTGTGGCCACATTTCCAGTGGGCTCTTCTAGAGCAGAGGTCAACATGCTATCCAGTGGAAGAGATGTAAGTTCTTTTCTATGGTGTTACTGATTGACTATAAGGTATAACACTGAAGGTGAGCGATATAGAAACCAAAAGGATACAGCAAGATAATGCAACGGAAAGTGGTAGGTATTGGCGAGAAGTGTGATCCGCCAGAATTACATAAATTTACCCTATGTACATATTGTACGAGTAAGACTTGCGCAGTTAGAATAAATTTACCTTTCATTATGGATCAAGTCACTTTATCAATCAAGTTTGAGAACTCATCATCAGAACTCAAATTAGCTAATTTGCAGAGTTACAGGGTAGAGATATTGTATTCTGATGTTAAAACAAATACCTCGAAGGAAGTGAAGTCAAAGAGCTAAACTCCCCGAAGTCAAATTAGTGAGACCAAGCTCGAGATTCGAAACAGTGTTTAAATTAACTTCTTCTTCAAAATCCACAACCCATATCCCAACGAAGGAATAACGGCTGTTAGGAAAAACCCTAGGCCTATGAATATTCCCTGTTCAAAGAACCCAACCGCATGTCCTAGTGGCTGACCCGTCTTCCGTACCGGTTCCACGGCCTTACTCTGCATCTTTTGCAAACAAGCCCCTTGCGCCGTCGTATCTTGAAAGCCCTTTAGCAGACAATCAACAAGCGCTAGATCATCTGTAGGTGGACTTATATATTGTGGTGTTGTAGAAGAAAACATTTCGACGCTATATTTGTGGCTTGCCGGCGCTGGATATGGTGAAGAAGGTGCCGCTGGTCCAACGAGAAGGTGTGCTGGGATTTGATTTACGTAGCTGGCACTTGCGTTGAATTGCTGTGCGAGGAATTTGGCAGTAGGCGCATCGGCGAAGATGTATAAAGCTAGGATATTGGATCTATTTTGTATTAGCGAAAACTTCTTTTGTAAGTTGTCGGGGTTGAAGCGTACTCTGATCTCTGAAGCGTCAATGAGTCAACCAAGCTCATGGATTTGACGACTGGTACATAAAATCCGCTAATCTTCCGTTTACTGATCTGAGAATTTCTTTGAAGTGTTAGCACTGAGTTCACAGTAATCCCAGTAGTGCTTTGGGAGACGCGTAATTTACCTTTCATGAATATCCACAATCTTGAAGCTGCTCGAACCAAACATGGATATTTCGCCTTTTTCTTCCGCCTCCTTTAACGCTTTCTTGGTTGCGATATCACCATTATTCTGTGCCTTCTTGACTTTCGAACCTGGACCAAGAAGCTTCCCAGCATATCGTGAGCAAGCTTCAATAAATTCATCTTTGATAAACTCATTCACAATGACCAAGTCAGGGCTATAGGCCGAAGTTCCCCGGAAGGAAAATCGTGCAGTGACGATAGCCTTTGCAGCAAGTTCTATATCAGCAGCTCGATCAACGACAGCAATTGCTCGTCGGCTCGAGCTTGATGGCAACTGATTCAGTGTTGGTATAAGGCTATCACTGGTCTGATCTACTACAAATGCTGACTCGAGCCCGGAAGCTTTTTTAAGGCTTGTGTTTGAGGCGTAGAATGTATCGCAATCTAGAGCCTTCGGTAGCAAGCTTTTCAAGACACGGTCCACATTCAACATCGTATCTGCAAGCTATAATCGTGGAATATTTAGTCAATTGGCAAACTGGTGTTACGAGCGAAATAAATCCTTACCTCGAGACAGATACAGTTTCCAGCAGCAATTGCAGTTGCGATGGGAACTATAACAGAATAGAATCGCGTATGTGTAGTCGGTCGAATCAATACCAGCCCCTTTCCAATTCTCCGGTCTCTGTTATCTATACCGTTTGCGACGAGATACTCCTGTTTGAGAGACTTTTCAAAATCAAGAGAGTCGTACAGTTGCTGGACGGCGTTCATGGCAAGGTAGTATTCGGCTTCGGATTCGGTATTGACGTCCACTGAAGAATCATGTGCATCGGCGGAAATGGCTGACAGCAAACCCCGAACGCTCGTTCTCAATAACTCATGAAGCCTGTAGAGTTCATTTTGTCGATATCGAACATTTTCGGTGCGGCCATCAATGACCGCCGCACGGAGCTGCTCAATACGTTCTTGCTGTGCCATTTTAAGAAAGTATTATTTGACTATTTGACAAAGTCACAAAGTTAATTGATCTACTTTGATTTGTATAAAAAAGACTGAAAACAGCAAAGCATGAACAGTATCTTACATTTGCACCAAAAGACGTTCGGCGGACTTGCTCCCAAGTCCCGCTCCCGTTCCCAGCACCGGCGGGTTGGTGGACACCAACCCCCACGTACCGGAATGTGGGTGGAGAGTTTGGAATTGCGCATCACAGGCCTTTTGAAGTAGTCAGGATCGCTGCTGGGCCTCGTATCCCCAGTAGTGACCAACCCACGGAACAATCTCATCGCTGTATCGTATTTCAAAAAGTCTCATTCACATCGGACCCTCCAAACTCCAATAATTTCCAAAAAACCACTTCTTGTAACATTACAGAGAAGATGTCAGCTACAACAACAGACAACCCCATCACGCTCACCATCCAGCGGACTTTGGCTGATTATGATTTACACATTTCCGGCGAGACTGGCCCTAATTCATCTCAATCGCCAATCGAACCTCCAAATGCCATCCATAACACTCCGCAAGTATCGAATCCTCACAATTGGCCTCGCGATTATCATCGTGTTCCAAATTATCGCCCAATAAACCGAAATTTAGACATGGTGCAGCGACCGAATGGGAGTAGTGGACCAGAGACTGCTTTCATCACAGTCATGTTTACAGGTATTGCTATTAATGCGGTGAGTTCTCCTCCGAGGGTTTATTTGTGAGATGTTTGTGTGAGCGGAGAAAGGCTGACTCAAGGAATTAAAGGGTGCTGCGCAGCTATGGAGTAAAACGGGAGGAAAGATATTTACGAAAGTTTTCAAATATGCGATTGGTGGAGAGTGGTGAAGGACTTGATTTTACTTGGATTGCCCATGTATAGAGAGAAGCAATCGAAAGACAGATCATGCTAAATTGTGATAATCGAAGGGCTTTTCCATACCAACTGTAAATCAAAGACATTTCTTCAATTGTTGTCAGTCAGGCTTTGGTATCATGGATGGACCTCACAGTTAATGGACACAATGTTCAAGTCGAGGCAATATGATAAAAAATATTCTGAAGTTCACCTTCATGTAGCACTAGCTAAATCTATAACTAGAGCAGATCCGAAAGAACAAATTGGAAGATATGACCTGTGCCCCTCTAGAATGATTACAAGAAAATGGTTATTTTACGTGGAGAACTGAAACTTGCAATTATATTCTCACTGTCTAAATTAAAATTGGAATTCGCTCTCTTGGTCCCAGTGATCAGCTCGAAGTCAACCTGCCACTCTTGAGAACCTCCACTACCTTAACATTTCTTAAGCCTTCGACAATGTTTGCCAATGTTGGGAACGCTTGCTCGAGTTCCTGTCCCTTAAGTTGGGTGAATTTGATATTCGCTGAACCCGCAAGCCACTCCTTCTGCCCATCCGACACAGGGAAGGATTCATGCGTGGTGACACTTCCTGGTTCAAAAGCATCACCTTTTTTGATTGCCGATGTGACTTTGTAGTGCAAGGTTGGTGCTGCAGGCTCCTTTTCTGCCGCTGGGACTTCAACCAAGTCCTCAAGAGTGAGGCTGCAGAACTCGGTACCTTCCCATCCGGCACTAAGGCTGAAGGATGATGGAGATGAAGAAGTCTCGTCTAATGTCGCAAACACTTTGGAAAATCCAAGCTCCTCACGACCGGTGATGATTGGATCCGCCATGTTTTCGAACAGCACGGGGAGGAAGTCTCCTTTGATTTCCTCCTCGGGTTTGCTTTCATCACCGGAAGATTTGTTCTCGGTTTTGGTGTGTACAACGTCGTGGATGTAAAGACCAAAGAAAGAATATCCGCGCCCTCCAAGCCAGTCTAGGTTGCTGAGTTGTGTTACAGAGAACGTTGCAGTTACCCAGCCGCCACGACCTCCTATTGACAACTCTTCGGTCGGTAGCAGGGTTTTTAGGTAATTCCGGTATGTCTTGAACTTTATGTAACTGGTTTTGTATGTGGGCTTCCCAAAGCTGCGTGCCCTTCCGCTCAGGTCCTGTCGCGGACCGGGAGAAGGCCCGAAGGAGAGTGGCATTCGCTGATACAAACTAGTCTTGTTCAAATCTTTGAGGAGTATTCCACGGGCATGATCATAGGCATCATGGTTAAAATTGGCTTCAGTAAATTGCATCAGATCCAACACCTTACCACCATGTTTGCTGCGAGCAGTTTTGAATGCTGCCTGGCGTGTGAAATCTTGGACCATCGTTGCACGATCATACCGAGCCTCTACATAGAGCTCTAGTCGTCGAGCTACATCAGAAGCTTGTGTACCTAGAGGGAACAAGGCCCCTAATGCTGCACCATCTTCCATCGCTTGCGAACCACCCTGGCCTTGATGAGGCAGGAATCCATGAGCTGCATCTCCGATCAGACATACTTTTCCACTTGTCCAGTTCTTCCTCCCTAACTCGTCATGATCCAAGAGTTTCCAAAGCTGAATATTTTCTGGCTGTGCTTTGGAAATCAGAATTCGTACATCCTCAGAGAATGATGAGAAACAGGATTGCATGGCTTCTTTAGAGGCTGACTGATTCCAACTATCGTCATCAGCTTCGGTCTCTTCTTCGGGGTGCAATGCCACAAAGTTTATCAAGGTGTTGTTTCTGCATGGGTAGAAAACTAGTCTTCGATCGGTGCCCATCACAAGACGCATCTCTCCTGTTCTCTCCACAAAATGAGCAGTCCTTGGATCTGAGCGTATTTCTGCGATCGGAATCATAAACCTAAAAGCGCTGGTCCCTGAAGATTTCGGCTGGGGACTGTCCTTGCCAATAATGTTTCTGAGTTTTGAGTGTATACCATCTGCACCAATTACAAGATCTCCAGTATGCGTCGCTCCATCTTCTAGTGTCAAAGACGGAGCGTTAACGTCGACGGATTTGACTCTGCTTCGCAAATGCAAGATAGCGGGAGTTCCTTTGCCTTTCGAAGATGTTGCGATGTCTTTCAGGGCGTTGTGGAGATCCACGCGATGGATCAACTGCCATGGATACGGAAATACATGACTCAACATTCTAACATCCTTCAAATACACTTGCTCCCCATCCGGTCGATACTCAGATACCCATTCTGTCTGATTGGCCCCGTGGTTCTCTGGAATCATTCCCAACCGCCGAAGCACACCGTTTGCATTGCTTGGGAGGTGAATTGCAGCACCTGTCTCTGACGAGAACTTCGATGACTCAAAAATCTGTAAAATATATTAGCAACCTAGAAACTAAATAGAAAAGCATTAAAAAAAATAGAAATCTACGTACCTCAACTGTATGCCCGGCATGTCGCAAAAAGATTGCCGCTGCTAACCCACCAATGCCTCCGCCTGCTATCAATACCTTTAAAGGCTTGTTTCTATTTGTAGCATCACCATTGGTAGACATTATGATGACTGGTCGGTTTATGTTTGCTAAATGCAATGGTTTGTCCGCTCAGGAATAGCGAGATACTTAATATGTATGCAAGTAAATGCAGAAATATTTCTGAAGGCCTCAGTGATGTATAGTTTCATGCTTACCTTTCATACATGTCATTCCGGTTACACAGACAATTCCTAGTAACGCTAGGGTAGATAGAGATTGCAGGAAACCCCACCTCCACTCCGGCCGCATGCTTTTATCCCTACCCAATTATGAACCTCGTTTCGTATGGTGGTATAAAGTAGACGAGCCACGCGTATCCAGCGTTGCCCATTTGTGTATTACTTAAAACTGGACCAGGAAAAAAGACTAGTCGTTTGCTCATCACTAGTCTTCTGTAGAAGGAGGAGGCTTGGGGCATTAGCTTAGGTTGGAGGTGAGCTACTAGTGAGATAGAGTATCTGGAAGACTAGCGCCGTGTTCTGTACAGGGAATGTGGGGTATAGGGGAATGTGGGTCAGATTGCGGGGGCGGCCTGGAGATAGCTGCCGAGTAGTGGATATGGATGGTAATATTCATTGGTTCCCAGAACAACAAGTCTTCACTAGAGCGAATCATGGACACGGAGCAATACCGCAATAGGCGACGCTGTGACATGGAGAAAGTTCAAATATGGGTCGGCAGACCAATGATCTATATCACACTAGGACAATAGCTCGAGTACGCATAGTATCACCCACTTCACCCGTTCCCAGCCAGCGCCTCCGGGTCCCTGGGTTCGGTAGTCATTTCCAAAGCCATGTCAAGGTAAGGGTAATTCTGGATGTCTTATATCATGTTAGCTGAGCCCCAGTTAATCTTATCCTCATTGCTCGATTACACTCGACAAGCATCAAGCAAACAAGCAATCAGCAACACCATCATCAAATATACTGCCTCATTCTGCAACAATCTTGCCAATAGCCCTCGACAATCATGGAGGCTAAGTCTAGAAGCTGGCGAAATTGCACGGAAGGTGATCCCAAGGTAAAGATCAACTGTCCCATCAATAGTACAGTCGTTGACTTCTGTAACTAGTTCTGGCCGGCTTACATTCGCCATCTGATTGCTGCGAATCTTTGCATCTTTGTCTTTCTGGGGAACTTGTTTGGTGCGGGTCTCGCCACTGGATTCGTAAGTCTAGCTATGGAGTTCCATGTCGACTTTGCTCGGCTAGCAGATGTTATATCGTACCCCGTGCTAGCACTTGGGGTGGGAAATTTATTCTGGACACCAACGGCTATCTGCTTCGGAAAAAGACCAGTTACCATCGCATCTATGGTGATGTTTCTCGTGTTTTGTATCTGGAGTATCTATGCTCGAACGCTTGACGAACTGGTAGCTGCACGCGTGCTGGCATGTTTCGGTATGTTGGTTCAGGCTCTGAATTCTCACTTTCTTGGTAACTCGAAATCTTTTATGGAGACTAACCTTGGATACAGCTGCTGGAAGTATTGAATCCTTAGGACCGGCAATTATCGCTGGTAAAGTACCCCTATTTAGTCTCACCTCATCCTTCCAAACTAATTTCGAACGAATGTAGATCTTTACATGGAACGATATTTCGCCACTGTTATGGCCTTCTTTTCCCTATCTCTGGCAGCTGGTTCTCAGGTAGGACCCGTCATCGCAGGCTACCTCATTGCCTCAAAGGGATGGCGTTGGTTCTTTATTCTGAATGCTATTTTGATCTCAATCAATCTTGCAATGAGTCTAGTCTTGTTACCAGAGACCAACTTCAAACGCCATTTCTACGACGGCGAGACTGCTGCAGAGGTCGATAAGCTAGCGGTCCAGCAAATTGAACACACCGAGAAAGTTGTCGCCGATGACCATGCTGCTGCTGCGTCGTCTATAATCCCTGCTGGGAACGGGCCATATGCTGGAAGTTACTGGGCAGATTTGGTCTCTTTCAAGCACAGAGGTCTTGAGAACGGAGCAAGTGCGTGGGTAAAGCAGGTGTCTCTACCGTTTCGATTCCTTCTAGTTCCACATGTAATATACGCGGCAATTGCCTATGGTGTTTTCCTCGGCGGGTAAGTTCACTTGTGTCTCATTTAGGTGCAATCGCTAATGTGAGTTTCCAGTATTGTACTCATATCCATTTTTGGGGCTCAACTGCTCTCCCCACCACCATATCTCCTGAAACCCAGTGGGATTGGTCTATTTACTTTGGGGTCCTTCGCCGGTATCATTATTGCATACCCTATTGCTGGTCCACTCACGGATATAATGTCAAGAAGCATTACAAGATCTCGAGGCAGACACGAACCAGAGCACAGGATGCCAGCATTGATCATCCCATTCCTCATCTGCCCTCCAGGACTGATTCTCTTTGCCTACATTATTAATAACCACGGAAACATATATGTCGCTGCGGTCGGCACCGCTATGCAAACTGCAGCTATGGTCTTTGTTCCGTCGGTTGTACTATCTGTTGTGGTAGATGCCTATCCTCAAAGCGGTAGCGAGGCGTTGGTGCTGGTAAATGCCGGAAAGAATCTCGTTGCTTTTGGCATCTCGATGGCAGGCCCTACCTGGCTGGCAAAGGAGGGACTGAAGAAGATATTTTGGGAAATGGCCGCTATTCAATGGGCTGCATTGGCTCTTGCCGTGCCGTTGTATTTCTTTGGGCCCTTATTGAGACGAAAAACTGCGTTCCTAATCTAGGATGTGGGTGAGATACCACGGCGGATGGTGGAATTAGTTAATGACAGTGGCAGTAAATCTGTGGAGTGCAATGAATACGCAATTGAGCGGAATATCACCCTTATCCAGACTCAAACATGGACTTTATTGACTCCAAGTAAATCTCTCTAAGAAACAAGATGCCGGGTCGCAGACCTTTTCTCATGTTGTACAAATATTATCTCGAGAACCATATCCATGCATGGCTGCGCCTACTTGCGAACAAACACTGCCTAAGCTGTCATGCATGACCAAGTGCCACAGAAGACTGCGACACACCACGCCATGATGCAACTGGCTACTACCTGCAAGCTATCTATTCTTTTTCTGAAAAGCGGTGTCTATCTTAACCTCGTGAAATAATTATTAAGATGCTACAACAGAAGAGGTGACACTGCGATGTCAATTTGCATCACTAAAACGCATCTATCTTCACTACAGTTAAGCGTCACATGACGTTTGAACCGGATGTAGCAGGCCTTGCGACATTACAGAAAGCTTTCGCATTGGAAAGAGAAGAGAATGTGTGCACCTCTTACGCTATATGTGCTCAGGAGTTACTAGTGCCGAATCGACTTGATTCCAAATTTCAAAAATAAATCTGGATTTTGTTTTAAAAAGATGTGTTCACGATGCAGCTGCATTCACATTCAAAAGTCCGCACGAAGCACAATTTTGTCAGAGGTGTTGTTGTAAGACCTTCATATTTCTCTACACATTATAAGACGTAAATTCGTTACCCGGTATCATATATATCCCCACAAAACTCCTCAGTAATAGGCAGAGCGCCCTCGGTACCCAATCGGAGATTTTTATGCTCCCGGAAAATGCCCAGATTAAATGCCAAAATATCCCAAATTGAATCCCCAGATTAGTAACCGAATGTGCATCCCGAAGTGGCAGGTGATGCCCCTCTCTTAGCTTTTCTCTTCCTCTTCTCCTCAACAAAACCTTCGGTGCTCCCTGCAAACGACGGTTGCGCCTTTGGTAACGTTTTTGTACATTCCGTCATCCCATTGATCACATTAACACCCAACAAACTCAATCGAACATAGGCCTTGGCATAGTCCTCGTTCCAGTGGCTTTGGTCCCCGATGAATGAATTCCACTCGTCAGAAGATCGAGGATCTTTCGCTATGACGGAATCCGAGGCGAAGCGGAAGGTTTTGGGTAGAGGAGAAGGTTGGATGGTCTCGTTATAAAAGGATACGTCCCAGATACCGGGGGTAGTATCCTGTGGTTTACCGAAATCTTTTCTGTTTGGCGATGTAGCGAATTGCTGCGAAGTTGAGTGTGCGCCCACGAGTGCTGTTAACTCATGTGGTGAGATGGTTTTGTCACGGAAGAGATTGAACAATGTATCTGCGTCCGCGTTTACGCTGGGTAGAAGACCGTCTGGAGCTGCTCTTGTTCCGTCCTGCACTTTTCATTAGCCAAATTTTCAGATCCGCTACAGCTCTCAGATGAATATACCTTTCTTCCAACAAAAGTTCGCACGCGAGGTCCAAGTGGACAAGTAACAACCGCATGATTTGCCGCATATTGAATCAAATCAGCCATGGTAACCCCGCTGTTTTTGTATTTTGACATGAGCTGTTTAGCTAAAACTACAATGAGCTCTAAGCCTTTGTTCTCTCCTCGTGAAATTTCATTGAACAACACCAAACTTCCATCTGCGCCACCAAAGTCCTGACCAGCGTCAGCTAGTTTCTGGCTCCATGTTCCAGCATCATGGAATCCCAGTCGGATTGCCATACGTGCAAGAGCATTGCATCTTCCGGTTTTGCCTTTGAAGGCTTTTGTCAAGTCCGCGGAGATCGAGTACCAGATACAGCATTTATCAGTAGACGTTTTGCAGCCGTCCACTCCGCCTTTAGCTGGTGGGGTAGCAGGATCTTGAGACTGCCCTGTTTCGGTTCCAAGAAGGATGTTTGCAATAGTCCGTCCGGTTGGGGTTGTAATCGCGTTCTTTAGATCTCCAAGGAGAGTTCCTGGCTCCGAACCATCATCGTTCTCGTCTTGTAGTACAGGTAGTGCAAATGATTGAACAAGTACGATCAAGCAAAGGACGAAAATGAGTTGCGACACTTTGAAGTTGAACATCTTGATTATTGTGGTGAAGGTTCCTCAAAACTCCAAACGATAGACGATGTTGAACTTGGTGCTTGTCGAGCAAGTCAGGTAGAAGATATATATATCCATATTTGACAATTTCCTATAACCCCCAAAGCAGCGTACAAGGAGTAATACGATGTGGTGCTCTCCAGAAGAAGACAGTCAATAGTCTAAAGTGAGTTCTGACGAGGTCGAGATGGCAAGATCGCTCCCCGTTTTTTTTACGGCTGAGCCCGCCTCCAAATCTTTACGTGTTTTCCAATGCATGATCCAAGCATTGGCGCAGACCACCGGTGAGCCTCCAGCTAGTCTCGCCAGGTCATGCTCTCTTGGTTTCTGGTGATTGGACGACTCAGCAAGTTTGGATCTTACTGGGAGAGGTTTGACAGATAGTAGGCTTGCCGGATTCTTCGCTAAATTCCTTGGGAGTTGTTCTGGATCCATAACTACCTATCACATAGTACAATGCCCGTAGGGCTTGAACGTGGAATTACCTGATATTTTAGTGCCCTTCCAACTAGCACTAGATGGTGGAAGCTCTTGACATGAAATATCTACTGACATCCGAGTATCACGCCAGGGCAGAAATGATCCGAGTGCTCCACAGGGAGTGCCACTGTTGACTCAACAACGCAAAGCACTGCAAGGTACCGTAAGACACTGCAAGGCACTGTTATCAGGTACTCTGCTACTCTGACAACCCTATGCATGCCGGCGGAGTTGATAGTATCTCGGGCTGCGCTTGGCTGTGCCTACCACGTGTCCTACCGTCGTCCAGACTGCTTAAGATAGAATCACGGGAAGCTTTAACTCCCCCAAATCAAGTATGTTGAAGGATTGTCAGTCATAGGCACATCTAGTCCCGATAATCCACTCCTCAAAAAGGCTATGTGGCGTGTGTAGGCTTTTCCAGCTGGCCGTGCTACAACGGCTGACCTCAGCGTCGGCAGGCGAAGAATGCTACTTCATAGAGCTCTGAATGTATAAAGTTTCTCCACCTTTTTCTAGTACTAACTCTTTCCAGAAGTGCCAGCACGACCAAAAAAACTAAAATGGACTCGTTTAAGGAAGGACCAACCCTAAAAAGAACATGCAATGGAGTCTATATTGGGGAAACCCCGAGATCTACCTAGATCTGCTTGGCGTTAAATACTAGAGGTTTATTTGCAGATCCTACGGTGTGGCTCTGATATCAGGAACTTAAGCGAAAATGATAGTACGACTCGGCACTTCCCCCTTTTCCGCGCTTAACCGATTTGCTTACTGGTCATAAGCACCAGCCCCAGAACCCCCAAGAATTCTAGTACTCCAGGTACAAGCTGCTGAAAACCACCAACGCTTCTTCATGCAACGTTATGTAGTCCTATGGCCTGTTAATGACCACGGGCTATGCTATTTTCAATAAATCAGTCCCGAAACCATTAAACACCTTCCCATTTCCGTTGTATGGCCATATATAAGGTATCCATACAGCAGCGAATATTGACAATAAATACCCCGCTTGACGGTAGAATTTACAGGCACTGATTATGCGCTTTTAAATCCTTCAAATATGAGAAAGTTCGGCTGTTTCTGCCTAATATGTTCATATGTTGTTGATATCTAATTATACTTTCCTTCATTTGCGATGCAAGTAGACCTTGTCCGCCGTCCCGTTTATTTCCTATCATTTCCAAGCAATTACATGAGGTCTGTCTTTGACGCCCGAACTCTGTCTATAACCTGACCTGAGCCATAAGTCATTCCTCATTCCAGATCTTCGTGAAACAATCCATCCTATTCTTGGATTTTTTTCAAGTAGGGAAGTGTCTTTCGATAATCCCTCAGTCAATATGCGAAAGCTTATCTATGAAAAAGTAGAGTTGGGAGGTATAATACAGGTGGCTTTCCAATGTGTCTCTCACGTGCCGCTGCGTTCTGAAAACAATTCCTCTCAACGTATGGTGTAAATGGCTTGTCTAAGTACACTATATTTATACATAGAACTACATGCTTTGGTATTGATAGGAAGGCCTGAGTGTATTGTCTCAACTGTCAGGTCCTGAAGATTAAACCTAGCATAGGATGGTAGATATATTTAGCAGAGTTTTGTGTGCTTCTACAAATCAAATTAGCTGCGTCTTTAGAAAGCAGCGAACTATGAACACAGTGAATACAGTGAACCACAGAACATAAAAGTAAATATCAAATTTGCAGGTGACTTCTACTCCTAAAAGTTGGCGACACAAGGACACTTTTCAAAGCAATGAACTCTTGCTTCCCTCTCAAGTCAAATCTAAGACCATGTCACATCTCGACAGCTTATACTGTCTTCTAAAGTGAATTAAATTATATATAAGGGGCTAGGCTAAGCGAATTTAATTAGGGGGTTGATATCAGCAGGGTTACATCGCTGACTAAGAAACGCTCAACGCGTCTCATGCATCACCGCGTCACCACGCGATTTCCGACTTTGCGGTAGTTGTGGGTTTAATACTTAGGCATCATCCTCACAATGGGCCCAAGTAAGCCAAAATCTTCTCAGGCCAAAGGCCAGCAGTCGATCTCGAGCTTCTTTACTCCAAAGTCCACTATCAATGGTAGAGGGCCATCGCAAATATCCCAGCAATCACAAAGTCCAGCATCGCCAGTACCAAAAGAACCTCCTGCTGCAGCGAACTTTAATGATGATGATACAGATGATGAAGAGCCTGTTAGGCCGGCAAGAGGTCTCTCAAAAAGGCCCTTAGCTATAGCTACCAATGGGGAAAATGGTGGGATTACTGAGCGACCTATAAAACGATCGAAGTTAAGCGACGAAGAAGGCAGCGAGTCTCATGCAACCGTTGATGTTCCTGCGAAGGTGAATGGTTCACAGAGGACGGAAAGATATATGTATGCGTCTGCTGGGCAGGCTACTACCAGTATATCCATTCCTGAAGAAGACGAGGATGCTACCACCAAAGCAAAAAAGGACAAATTGCACCAGAAGTTCATACAGAAATTAGGGCATCCGGACAGCATAGCACAAATCAAGCGTCGCAATTGGCAGATTACAGAGGAAACAGAAGCTCTAGATGGAGAAGACGCAGATGACGCAGAAGAGGGAACTCCACCACCAAAGACTAAAGCCAAAAGTGTAGTGAAAGGGGCGAAGACGGGGAAACTGACACCAATGGAAATTCAAATATTAGATATCAAGCGTAAAAATATGGACACGATCCTAATCGTGGAGGTTGGCTACAAATTTAGATTCTATGGTGAGGATGCCCGAATAGCTGCTAAAGAATTGGGAATCGTGTGTATTCCAGGAAAGTTTAGATTTGATGAGCGTAAGTCTTTCTCCACTCGGTTTGAGTAGTCCTAATGTCTTCTAGATGCCTCAGAAGCCCATCTAGATCGCTTTGCAGGTGCTAGTTTCCCTACACATCGGTTGTCAGTACACGCAAAGAGATTAGTTCAAGCAGGCCATAAAGTAGGTATAGTTAGACAGATGGAAACAGCAGCTTTGAAGAAAGCTGGAACCAACCGAAACACCACATTCGTTAGACAACTTACGAATGTGTATACTAAAGGAACATATATTGAGGATATCGAAGGTCTAGACCAGCCATCGGACGCACCTTCCGGTGGTGCTCCTCCATCGGGATATCTCTTATGCATTTCAGAAAGCAAAGCAAAGGGCGGTGGCACAGATGAGAAGGTTGAAGTGGGTATTCTCGCCGTTCAGCCTGCTACTGGTGATATCATATATGACACCTTCGAGGACGGATTTATGCGGAATGAAATCGAAACTAGGTTACTACATATTGCTCCCTGCGAGTTTTTGATCGTGGGAGATCTTACCAAAGCAACGGATAAGCTTGTGCAGCATCTTTCTGGAAGTTCTACCAATGTATTTGGCGATAGGATCCGGGTGGAACGAGTAGGAAAGTCGAAGACAATGGCGGCAGAGGCACATTCCCATGTTACGAAGTTTTATCTCGACAAGCTGAAGAAGAATGATAATGCGAGCAATGGAAAAGACCAAGACCTCCTTGACAAGGTCCTGAACCTTGAAGAGTCTGTAACAGTGTGCTTGTCCGCAATGATCACTCATTTAACAGAGTATGGACTAGAACATGTCTTCGATTTAACAAAATACTTTCAATCATTTAGTGCACGATCGCATATGCTGCTCAATGGCAACACTCTAACCAATCTTGAGATTTACCATAACCAAACGGATTATAGCGCCAAAGGCAGTCTCTTCTGGACGCTAGATAAGACTCACACTCGGTTTGGTCAGCGCCTTCTCAGAAAATGGGTGGGGAGACCCCTACTTGAGAAAGAGCGACTGGAAGAGCGAGTCGCTGCAGTTGAAGAATTGAAAGATGGTCATCAATCGGTTAAGGTCGACAAGCTTCGCCACGTCTTAAAAGGTATTAAATCAGACCTTGAACGCAGCCTGATTCGAATTTACTATGGTAAATGTACTCGGCCCGAACTCCTGACCGTAATGCAAACACTTCAGAGGCTCTCAAACGAGTACGCATCAGCCAGCTATGCAACTGCAGGTTTCAACTCACCCATAATCAACGACGCCATATCCTCCCTTCCTGCTATTGGTGATGTTGTGATATCCTTCCTTGATAAAATCAACACCGAAGCAGCAAGAAAGGATGATAAATACGCCTTCTTTCGTGAAGACGAAGAGTCGGAAGCCATTACAAACCACAAGCTCGGTATTGGAGCTGTAGAACATGATCTCGAACTCCATCGTGCGGAAGCCTCCCAGAAACTGGGCAAAACAGGCAAGGTAATCTACAATACTACCGCTGGCATCGAGTATCTGATCGAAGTTCCTAACACCGCCTTGAAAGCTGTACCGGCATCCTGGATCAAGATCTCAGGCACCAAAAAGTTGTCTCGGTTCCACACTCCTGAAGTAATTAAAATGCTTCGTGAACGCGATCAACACAAAGAATCGCTATCCTCCGCTTGCGACATAGCCTTCAAATTATTGCTAACCCAGATCTCATCTCACTACGCCCTATTCCGAGACTGTGTCTCCCATCTCGCAACACTCGACTGTCTCCTTTCTCTCGCAACGGTGGCGTCCTTTCCCGGCTACTGCAAGCCGACATTCGCCTCATCCTCAAGCACAACCATCGAAGTGGAGGAAGCTCGTCACCCCATGGTCGAGCAACTCTTATCCACCTATATTCCCAACTCAACCTCCCTTTCCACCGCCACTGGCTCTACCCGCGCTCTTCTGATAACTGGGCCGAACATGGGTGGTAAGTCATCATACGTCCGTTCTCTCGCCCTCCTTTGCATCATGGCACAGATTGGTTCGTTTGTCCCCGCCACATCTGCAAAGCTGTCGCTTCTAGACAGTATACACGTTCGCATGGGCGCATCCGACAATCTCTTCAACAACCAATCCACATTCCAGGTCGAGCTCTCAGAAACTTCTGAGATCTTGAAAACGGCGGGACCGAAGAGCCTGGTTATTCTAGATGAGTTGGGGAGAGGTACAAGCACGCATGACGGAGTTGCGATTGCCGGATCGGTTCTTGACTATGTTGTGCGCGATATTGGTTGTCTGTGCTTATTCATAACCCATTATCAATCACTTTCGTCCCTCGCCAAAGGTTTTGAGAAGAATGGGGAACTGAAAAATGTCCACATGAAGTTCACAGCAGAAAATACATCCGGAGACGATGGTGACGAAGAGATCACATTTCTTTACGAGGTAGGAGATGGTGTAGCACATCGAAGCTATGGGTTAAATGTTGCGCGGTTGGCAAGAGTGCCGAAACTTGTATTGGAGAAGGCGGCTACCAAGTCACGAGAGTTGGAGCAACAGGTAACCCAAAAGAAGCTTGTTGGTATTGGTAAGCTTATGAAAAATGCATTGTCTGACGATGGTGCTGCGCTCGACCAGCTTATTGTTGCCATCGAGCAAATGTAACCTAATAGAATGAAAATATGATGCTCAAACGCCCCCAATCATGTTTGAAGTCACCCTCGTGTGGAAATGGACCCTCCCATCACCGTGCAAAGGAAAATGTCAAGGATTGTCGATAATGCAAGTAGAATAGACATAAAAGAAAACCAGAAAAAAGAAACCCCCGAAAATTCTGATATCATGTTGGCGCCAACGCTTCCCATTTCAAGTTGATCAAATATCGAAATACTGTAAATGCCATGGCAATCAGCACTCATCAGCGAAATCAGTTTTGTGAAGCGAGTTCTTAGGAGTGGGCAGCCATGGAAGGAAATCTTCCAGAAAGAAGCTTACCAGGCCGTGATTGCTATCAGGGCTCGCCACTGTGTTAGCTGATTGGATCGGATTATGGCTGCCAGCGTTGCTGTTTTGTGTCGGGCCGGCCAATCGAGAACTTTTACATGTGGCAATGTTACCTATTGGTCTGAAAGCTCCCTGAAAGCTTGAAGACGCCTCACCCACATTGAAATCATCATTGTAGCTGGAGTGTTGAGCAAATGTCCGGCCAAATCCGCTCATCTGATATGGATTGATAGTGTATCCGCTGCTGCTTTGGAATCCATTAAGGCCATCGACATGAATGCCATGGTTCAGGTATGGAACGTATAGAGGGTTATATGTAGGATCAAAGTACACCTGATGCGGAATAACATGGGAGGTAATAGGGCCTGGCCTGAGATTAGGATGAGCCTCAAATTATGGGGAAAGCAAAACAACCTACCATTGCGATGAGCCTCTGCTTGCTGCCGCATGTCCATTTGTGGATTTTCCTTTCCAAGCATATGTAGTGACGATGTCTTAGCCATAGGGGTTGGTGATAAGTCTCGGTCGGGGCACTTGTGCTCAAGAGAAGGACGGCTAATAGCTGGAAAATCAAACCTAAATGGGATTAGCAACAAGAAATGGTTCAACTCTAGCCCAATTAGAGGTGGACTGTTATTGAATGACGTACGTTGGTTCTTCGAGTGATGCTTCAGTCTGTGCAGGGCTAGTGTTTGGAACGGCATCTTGGAAAACACTGAATGTACGCTTTCTGGAAGATGTCTGTTTGTGGCCTTCGCCCCGTTTACCAGGTTTCGCTTTGGTAGGACTCTTTGGGTCAACCTTCGGAGCTCGATGAGTTTGTGGAGCGTTGGTATCAAGGTCTGCAAAGGTTGCTTTTCGAGCAGTCCGAGAGCGGCGAGGACGTCTCGTTGCGCTGGTAGTCTCGCTGGCCTTGACCTGTAGTTGTTGAGTATCTGACAAATCATTCGTGTTGCGTTGTTAAACTTACGGGGCTTGTCTCGCAGGATGGAGGTGCAAATATATCTCTAACCTTTTGAAATTCTCCATCAAGACTGTACACATATTCGTTTGGCTTAACAGCCATAGATGTCTCTTTCATCTGCTCCAAAACAGAAACATCCTTACGCTGATTCCGAATACGTTTCATCTCTAGAGTTGCAGAATCAAAGAGATCCATCCCAGGCCATTTAACACCTTTGAGCTTCAAACAATCCGTGATTTTCTCCGAGATGCTGTAATTTTGTTGTGTTAGCCTCGAAACACATGGTGAAAGTTTACCTTGGAAACAATTATATAAAAATGGAGAACTAACTTTTGGTCATCGTCGGTTCGTTCAAAGTCTGGCTTCGAGAGACCACCGAGTCTTTTCCCGGGATGTTAGGCGTTGTGCTCAACTATTCTGGGAGAATTTACTTACCTAGGATCGAGAAGAGGCTGACCAAAATTGGGGACAGCACGTCGGGCTGTTGGTGTAGCATAAGCAGCAGGTTCCCAGTCAGCCATTGAAGAAGACGGAGTAGATGTCGGCCAAAGCTGCATTCTAGGGACAGGTGCTCGATATTTTGGTGTCGTAGCTAACAATCCTTCCGGGTTTTCAAGCTTCGTCTCTTTTTTAGCTCCTTTCTTGGTCTGTATTTTGTTAATTTATCTTCACCAACAGAGTGTGATGCCCATTATATTCTGCCGAGAAATTCATGGGAACGAGGTCATACCTGAGGTGCTGGCTTCTTCTTTGCAGCTTTCTTGGTCTCCTTAGTAGTCATACGATCCGAAAGCAAAGTATCAAGACCGTTCGTGTTGTACCAGTCGTCGAAGTTGTCCAACTGAACCCTGGCAGCAAGCTCGGTCTTTGATTTAAGCTGGATCTTGAATCGATGCGAAAGGTGGGACTTCGACGAAATGTGTGTCAAAAGATGTGAGAGATCGGAAAACTGGGGGGTCTTGGGGCAAAGGTAGCATATTAAAGCGAAACCCGGCTCAGCTTTGGCAGGCTTTGAAGGAGGCATCTCGATGGGTTCCCTCTTCTTCTATTCATTATTCAATTAGCTGAATGCAAAATTGTAAACATAATAATGTTTTGACTTTGGCATGTAATCTTTCGCAGATGTGGGAAGAGTGCCAAACTGCGTACTTTTGCCCGTCTGTTGGAAAGAGATTGAGAGATTGAGGAATGAGCAACGGTGCTATGTGAGCAAGGTGGACGCTGGCTTCTTCGGATTCGAACAAACACGAAGCAAGAGAGAAGGTGAAGGTGGTTCATGTGTTTTTGGTGATGGCGGGAAGCATGAGGAAAGGGTGACAACAACTCGAAGAAGCTGCGGGGAGGGACTTGTGCTGCCGGATAGGGGAAGAACGACTCCAAGATCTCTATAGAGTGCTTGTACTTACAATTATAGTCAATGGCAGCGACGATGGGAGAATTGTTCTGGCAGGAGCTCTAGCAGCGAGAGCCAGCCGCTCAGAACGTCGATGGTGAGCTTGAAGCATCGTGGCCGTGGCCGTTCAAGTAGTGATGACGACTTTGTTGTTATTGATTGAATTCCACGGCGATGATTCAATTGTTATGAGATGATTGAAAGAGGATGGTAATGAGAAGAGTTTGTTTGTTTGGGGCATCAATTTCAATGAATGCTTTGGCAGAATCTAAAGGCTTGGCAGCATTGCGGCGGAATAACCTCACGCATTCATTACGTAGAGACTAGTGGTTGATAAACAGAAAATTAGAGTGTGTACTAGCTCGGCAAAATAATATTGAGGCAGATCTACCAAAATAACGTGCACGAAACATCTAAAGCCTTCAAGCACCGCTCAATTCAGCTACCCTCTCAATAAATGCTGCCATACTCAGGCCATGAAGACTCGCAACAAGAATACCGCAAGTCAAACCTACCGTGATGGGATAAGAGGCAGAACGTAAGAGCATTAAGCTAATGTGCCAAATAGTGTTCTATTCCCAGTGGGCCTTGAGGAGCACCTACAAAGTATCACCTTCAACCTGCTACTCAATTGAATGCAGTGTTATAACGTACGCTTTGGAAAAAAGGATACTCCTAAATAGCTATGTCAACAATGCATACTTTATAGCAGTGAGTAAAATATCAGCTTAAATATATCTTCTATAAATGTGTCACTGACTTTTGAGCAGCAGCATCATTGAAGCACACTACTGCTCTCATGACCAGTGATAATATCAATATCCTCCAATCTTGTATCCTTCAACCACAAATGATAGGCAGCAGGGTATTAGATAGCCGGAGATAAATGAGAGAGATGCAGGAGAGACAAGCAAGTTCTAGAAGAAAGCACAAGAGCCTTGAAAAAACATCACAAACAACTTTGTAGGCAAAGGACCAGATAGGCTAAAAAATAAACAACGTTTTGTGTATTTGACAGTCCATGATAATTCAAATCCGAAAAGGGGCTTAAGCGAAACTCGGCTAGGAGACTTCTCCCTCCTATAGCACAAGCATGCCTCAAAGCGAGCCGAAATTAGGCTAGCTGTCTAGCGAGATCTGACGAAAGGGGCTCAGGCTAAACTTCGGCTACTTCCCCAGGTCAATGATCATAGGTGTTTCTGAAACATTGTCTGGTTCTGTCTAGTAAAAGCAAGTTTATTTTCACTCGCACAAAGCATCCATTGCATCAACAGCAATGAAGTACCATTATACAGATAGCAAAGCTTTCAGGTAATATCAATGATACGATCTGAATCCCTAACAGACGAAATTGTCTTTCATACGTTCCATCAATTTACTTCATGAGTATCATTCTCTAACCTTCCTTCCCAAGCACTTGCTCAGTAATTTTCTTGGGCATACAGCTAGTACAGGGTTAGCTAAAATTCGTGTAATGCAAGAGGTAACACTTACTACACAGCATCGACCTCTTCTAATCCTTCCCAGCCTAGCAAGCTCAAGCCTGCAATACCAAATACCGTGTGGAAGACATCCACCATATCCCCGGGTCGATCAGCTATACCGCCATTCTCCGTATCCTGACAGCCCAAGATAAACTGGGCCAACTTGTGCCCATCTATCCAATTCAATTTTTCGATCATCGTAAGACTCGCAGCCACCCACCAGCTATAGCAAACGTCCTCGTCCTTTTCCGGCCTTCCATTGAGACCACCTGCTTCAACCTGCCGCTCACTCAACCATCGCCCAAGCTTATCTTTATTGACCACATCAATTCTGCCAGCAATACTGAGTGCAGCAAGACACGTAAATATCTGTCCAGAGTGGGATTCAGCCCCAGGAGCAACCCCATAGCCCCCATCAAAATTGGCACACGACTCGATGTACGCAACCGCCAGCGGTACATCTACCAGATCGAGCAGATGCAGCAGCGACAATGCATTCAGCGAAGCATACAAGAATCGCGTATCTTCTTCCCCAAACTCATCCCCCGTGAACGTGCCCGTCTCCCGGTTCTGCAACGCGGCAATGTATTTCCCCACTGCCAAAGCACCGCCCTTCTCATTCTCCGCCCCCTTCCCTTTTGCATCAAGCTCCGAAACTGCATCTACCATCACCAAAATCTGCACCGCAGATACTGTAGAAAGCAGATGCGCGTCATGGCCCGGCGCAGCTCCAAAGCCCCCGCTATCCGTCTGACAGCTCAGCACAAAGGCAATGGTTTCATTTCTTGGAAGGGCATCTGGACGACCGAGCAGGTGAAGTGCAGTAAGTCCCCAGTAGAGCCCGTTCATCCGGAGGTGTTCAGTAAGCCAGTATTCGAGCTCGTCGCGGCGGGTGTCGAGGGATTGGATGTAGGAGACATGGGCTTCGATTGCTAGCTGGATTTCATTTGGCAAGGCGCTGGTGTTGCCCGCGCGGCCTGGACCTGATACGAGAGACATGCTGAGGATGTGTTGTTGAATATTTATAGAGGTACGAGTAGCTTGGAGGGGAAATGGAAGTGAGTTGGTTGTGCCTGGATGGATGATCCGCCCGACTTAGCCTGGCGTCAGCCTTGGGCAGCCTCGTCTATTATCTATTCTTCGCATTACATAAATTGCGTCGAGATATATGGGCAATAAAAACTCAGCATACTGTTCAATTGCTCAAAGATCTGTCTATTCATTGTTCTAGCCCGTTAATTATGGTCCTTCATATGATATTCTCAATCTTTGCAATAAAATAGGTTTATGAAGCTCAAATCCTTGTCAGGTTCATCAAATATCTAATTATCTTTAAATACGGCTTCTTGATACTTTTAATGACAATTTAGGACCGTTCAAAGCCTCATATAATGTCTCTCTTTTCACACCAGCCATAGTTTATCTTCCCACTTTTCCTTTCTGCTAACAATGCAGCTTCCTCGTCCCCCTTCTCTATAGTCCGCTCTCCATCTCCATATAAGGGTCTGAACACATTATCATAACTTACCCACAGCGCCCAGAAGACTATCCCGTATAGCTTAGCTAACCATGCTGGAAGCCGCCCCCCTTTATCAGCCAAAACCTTCCCTAGCCCAAAGAGCGCAAGAATGATAGGCATCCACAGTGTAGCAAATATATATTTCCCAATCGTCTGCCTGTAAGTTGTGATAGTATACGGTTTTAAATTGTACAGATATGCCATGTATTCGTCGGGGAGGTTGTGTTCATCGCCACCATCTGTCAGAAGCTTCAAGTAGCGTGCTGAAGCCTGCGCATAGGTTGGGTCGGGTCTGGAAGCTTTGTTGCCATCTCTAGGAGAGTACAGAGTGTGTGCTTTGAATGTGACGCCGCTGGGTTCTGCATCCACCGTCTTCTTTCCCGCGGGCAGAACATAGCATTCCACCGTGATATCCGTGTAACTAGCACCTCCACCCTCAGTTGCTATTATTGTGCGGTAATCCTCTGGCGTAACCTCATATACAACGCCAACCAAGCCTTTGTGCCAGCCACATTCTTCATATGCTTCAGCGAGCTGCGTAGGAATCTTCCGATAGCTGGTATTCGCGAAGCATGGTTCAGTGTATGGTATGCCCGCAAGATCGAAGGTGAGGTTCAGGCTTGGAACGTGGACATTGACCGCAGAGATAGGCTCGATGCCCCGGTTTCCCTTGAATGTTTCGGCGGAAAGGTTCGAGCCGTATGCCAAATACAGTATTGTTTTACCATCTGCTGCATCAGAGAGGCGCTCGGGGGAGATCTGTGGTAGCTTCGTTGGGATTGTATTCGCCGGAGCAGATTTTCTACGGACCTGCAGGTCCAGTGATTTCAAGAACCGGCTCGCACGCTCCCCATAGCAAGTAGAAATAGTTGGCTCATCCATCATGAGTAAGATATGGTCTGCCGTTCATATAATGCCGGAAACGAGAATAGAAAGTTGGTGACTGCTCTTAATGCCCAAGGTTTATTAACATCTAGCTCAATTGGGGACAATTGGCTCGCCTGATTGAAAAATTTGCAACTAAGTATATTGGTCGGAAAAATTGTTTGTATGATTTAGCAACTTCTTTAAATATATATATATGTCCTGCGTATGCATATGTAGATCAGTCTTACCAATTAATAAGCTCAGGGCTTTCGGAGCCGAAGACCACCGGGCCGGATATAGTTAATATCCGCTTCGCCGACGCCGCCCATGACCAAGTTCAGAAGGACATATAGGTCTACGGTATCATTAAACTGCCTACCCTAGTATTTAGAGTATACGCGCGTCTCAAGTCCATTACTCAAGTTGAATATCAACACAATTGCTTAATAGATGATACCTTGGCCCAGTTATCTAGACTTGTTCCACATTCAATCACGACCGTTCGATCAGGTATCTGGATTCTAATCGACCAGTGTCCGTATTTTGTTTTTTCCTCTACTGTGTTCTATCAAGCCATATCCCGTATCCTAGGAATGTCTAATGTACCGAATTTGTTTTGGCTAAAAGTCCGCCACGATATTCCGTCCCTTGGCCGTCGCAACGATAGCATATATCAAATTCCCCAGCACCACCGCACTCACAAACCCTAAAGTGAACTTTGCTCCCACGGCACTTTTCCACCATCTGCTTTCTGGAAAAGCTTGGAACTGGCCCCTTGGTACATGGCTGGTACCCGCTTCTTCGTTGATGACCGTACGAGCTGAGATACTAGTACGCCTGCCGGTTGAATGCCTTGTAATGGGAGGGTTATTGGGTTGAGCTATGTGGGGCCCGGAAGGAACTCCAGTGTTTTCGACTACTGCTGAGACTTGTGGTTTAGGAGTTATGTTTTGGAGAAGTAAGTCTAGTATTCTAGTCAATTTAATTCAAAAGACTCTATAAGCGGCTTACCTGGTTCGCCATCTATACTTGCAGAACGGGTTTTTGATGTAAGATATAAGATCAAGGGAATTAAGAAGTTTGTGGTTGAGCCGAATATTAAGGCTGTCCAATTCATAACCTACGTTGCGAATATTAAGTTTTGTTTCCAGGAGAGAGGGATGAATATTATGACTTACAATTAAAAGCCAGCCCTGAAACGGTATGGATTAGAAACTCGATTGATTAGATAGATTTTGGACAGCTTACTCGCGTCTGAAAAGGAATTATGAGTATCCATGGCATCACGCTTGCCCAGACGATACCCCATTCTGTTTTCTCATTAATTTGCGCACCTCCAGTGGATTTCATAAAGGTCTACTCACTGTTCGAACAGAGACCGCCTCTGACTAAGTTGTACCTTATCACTATTGCAAATACCGGAACCGAGGTTATCAGAACAGATATCGGAAAAAGGATGTTAATGACCGTGATGAGTATTTTGTGATTCTCGGAAGCCGCAAAGGTTGCAAGCAGGTCCGAGGTCCCTACTGACTTCAAAGACGCTGCACCAACGAGCCCAATGGTTAAGTATAAACATATACAAATTAGGATTGGGTAGATTATCTAGTGTAGGGGTTAGAAATGAGGATCATTTTGCATCAGGAAAGCTATCAACATAGTAGGAGCTAGGATGTGTGCATACAACTTTGTGAATAGAAACGCTTGGAGAGAGTTCATTAATGAAGGATGGAACGGTCGTGATCTAAAAAATGAGTTCTGGTTAATGGAATGGCAATGAATAGCTGTTGAAGAGACTCACAAAAGCAAAATTATTGAGTACGAAGCCTACAAGAGTGCTCTGGTTACCTGAGTTTGCGTTAGCATGATTTGACGAGAATACAAAAGCCATTAAGAGGGGGTGATTAAATATTGCTGAGACACATTGGTTTTTGAATGATTACAGTATCGCTTTAGGAGAAACATATACATACTTCCAATTGCTGGAATAGTCTGATCCAACTTATCGCTTGCGAATATGTAGATCCAAGTTCCCATAACAAAGAACAATGTCGCAGCAGACGCCAACTGAAACTTGATGTTCTGCACCAAAGACAGCACTGATAGCGGTATCACCATACACGCGGCAATAATATATCCGATTGAGCCCAAAATATACGACTCGAAAGGTGACCCGTTCGCTTGGATTGTCGTCGCACATACCCAGCCTTCGGTGAAGCTAACAGCACAGGTTTTCTTGAATAGCCTGATCAAGAGGGAGTCGATGGTTTGTTCTGACATGATGATACTAGAGACGTTGACGCTTTGGAGGGCAAAATAGAGAAGTATTTGCATGATTATATGCGCTTTGTTTCCGGTGTAGAGCTTTGCGATCGTGCTGTATTCGACATTTCCTTGGAACCTTTCGTTCCCATGAATGCTGGACATTGTTTCTATCAGCAGGAAACATACCCCAGCGGCTATTATACCAAAGACAATAAATGCAATGGTTGGACTACGCCTACCAGTCAGTAAGTTGATTTAGCATTTCGAGCTCGCCAATACCCACAGAAGCCATCCTGAATGTTGGAATAGTAAAGGTACTGTCCGAAGTATAAGTCAAGAGCGCGCTCCGAAAAGGCAAGTGGTGGAGCACGAACTAGTAGTCAATCCAGGACCGGTAACAGAACTTATCAGCAGCGCCATGCCTCCCCAGAATCCAATTGTTGAAACCATCTCGCCGGCGAGATGTCGATGGCTGTTCCTTCCAACTACATGAATGAAAATCGGGCAACCTGAAAAGAAAATCACAACTTGCGATGCAGGTTGGATGGTCGTCAGATCGGATAGATATCCGCGATGATGACGGGTATCACGGCTCTGGTTGACGTCCCCGCTTTATGTATTTTAGGTGTTGCGATGTCATTAGCTCCCGCCGAGACCAGAAGAGAAGGATGGTTTCTCCTTCCAAGTGTCAGACCAGATGCCGCATTGCCGGGGCTGACTTACCTTCCTACATGTCTACTGTATATTGAGCTTCGACCAGAGAAGGCACAACCAGATACAAGTGGGAACTCAGGGGTCGACCGGGGTCCTAAGCGAGAATTGGAAAGGAGACCAAAAGAACATATACGCCCTCACAGTCGTAGACAATCAGACTTTTCAATCCTAGATATTCAGCTTTCAAAAAAGCTTGGGAAAATATTCAATTATCTTGAGTACCTTTATCTACTTGACGTCTTCTTCCTAACATTAGGTAAAATAGAGCCAATCAAATCGCCAAGCCTTTGAAAATCCGCTGGCCCAAAAAAAAGGTCCCACACAACACCAGCTTCCAAAAACAAAATCACTCCAAAAGTCCAAAAAGAAGAATTGCGTTCGCCGGGAATCGAACCCGGGGCCAATCCATACTGTTGTGGGAGTTCACTAATGGCAAGGATCGATTTTACCACTACTGCACAGATTGTTAGATATTGCTCTCTCTCTGATTTTTGAGGTGCGGTAGAACTTACAACCACAAACGCTGTTTTTGTCGTTTTGCTTGGGCCGTCTTCCACATGTATGGTTATATAGGAAGAAGACATCCAGGGGGGTTATTTTAATGCAGTCCAGTGTAATATGTGGTGAAGGGATGCAGGGGAAGTTGTGGGTCACCTGACTGGGTGGGTACACAGGAGGGAGCTTGGGGTGAATAACCACTCCCTTGTAGTGGATCTAAAGATTATAAAGAGAGGAAGATGGGGTAGGTAGTTGGTTCCCAGCTCTACTCGGAGAGAAAAGCAAGCTGATATAAGTTTTGTCGTGGAGAGAGAGACTTGTGGCATTGAAGAACGATTATCAGAGTTGTAGTAGCTTCCGCTTTTCTCTGTGAAATTAGGAGGATTTGAGCAGAGACAGTTTAAAGGAGAGGGGAGTTGCTTTATAGCTGGTTCTTACAACATGGTATAATGACTTCATTCCTTGGTAAGTATAAAAATCGTGCGCATAATTAAGTCCTATCCACCAAATCCTACGATATTTATATAGATAGCCCACCAGAAATTGACAGAGATAGCCACGGAAGAAAATAGTCAACCTCAATATGACATAGTCTCTCGTCCTTTACTCAGCCTTTTCCAAAGGTACAGAGTCAGCAAACAGTTGCATATCGCCCGCCCAATCTCCGTCCAAGTTCCTGCCACCTGCAACTTCACTAGCAGCTTTGTCTACCAGCGCTCGTACTTCAGCCACGTCCTCCTTACTCAGTATCACATTCAAGGCGCCCGCATTCTCCTCTACATACTTCGGCTTGTTCGAGCCGGGGATGGGGAGCACATACTCTCCTTGGGCCAACAACCACGCCAACACCAGCTGCGCGATCGTGCAGCCCTTGCGCTTCGCAATGCCTTGGAGACTGTGCACCAGCTCGAGGTTCTTGGGAAAGTTCTCCTCCGAGAAGCGAGGCATCATGAGCCGGTAGTCGGTAGGCTCGAAGTCGGCGCGCGATGTGTAGCGACCGGTCAGCATGCCGCGACCTAAGGGTGAGTAGGCCACCAGCGATACGCCGAGCTCGAGACAGGTCTCAACAAGAGACGGCGAAGGGGACTCAACATCGAGAGAGAAAGGGGAGTATTCCATTTGTACAGCGGTGATGGGATGGATTTTGTGGGCGCGACGAAGAGCCGCTGCAGATACCTCCGAAAGACCGAGATATTTGATCTTTCCTTCCCTAAGGTTCATTAGATCTCACAAGCTTGTGTAGAAAGGGGATGTTGCTTACTTGACAAGCTCGGCCATTGCAGCAACAGTATGCTCGATCGGGGTGACCGAATCAACACGATGGCAATAATACAGATCAATAGAGTCTACACCAAGTCTTTTCAAACTTTCCTCACAGGCTGCTTTGCAGTACGCGGCGGACGAATTCGTGACCCATGTACCAGTGGCCACTGACCCTCCGAACTTGGTGGCCAGGAAAATGGAATCACGCTTTCCAGTGCGCTTGAACCAAGAACCGAGCAGGTCTTCACTATCACCATACACATCGGCCGTATCCCAAAATGTCAGGCCAAGTTCGAAAGCCCGATCGAGAAGAGCAAATCTGTCTGAGTCGGTTCCGGGGTTGGAGTATCCGACCGAAAGGCCCATAACTCCAAAACCTAGCGCGGGCACGCGAGGGCCATTTGTGCCAAGTTGACGAGTTGGTAAAATGGACATGGCTGTGAAGTTGTGTGTGAATAATTATTTCGAGGTAAAATACAAGAAATGTGACTGAGTATCTTCTCTAAATCTATGAAGTCAAATTCTTGCTGCTCCAGCAAGTTTAACTGAGACGGTCGCTCACTTTATATCTTTTCAGCCCAAGTTATGACAACTACATGGCTTCACTTCCCTCCTACCAGTAACTCGAGGCATCGTTCGCTAGATCTTTGTTATTGGGTGAATTCAACAGTTGCTTAGAAATTTAAATCACATTTGATGCAAGATGCTGGGATATTTAGGAGTTTGGAGATAAGTTGTAGCACATTAAAATTAGTACAATGGCCTAAAGCATGCTAACCTAATAGCCAAGTGAAGGCTGGTGAAGCGCAGTGAAAATAGTACAATTGCCCAAAACAGGCTAGTCTAATAGCTCATTGGTTCGTGACCAATTGAGGGCTGTAAGTTGGGATAATGGCACGTGTGACCTTCGGGTCCGACCATCACGTAAACCATGCGAGTAGACACATTAAGTCCGGATCCTGCAGCAAGAATATAGACTTGCCTTGCCAATTGGCCCGATTTTCTGGTTCCTTCAACACAGTGAGCAGTGTTTTATCATCATTGAATGGTTTGAACATCAAGAACAACTTCATTGGCCAATTGACTTTCCAAGTGTTCCGGTCTTACGAAGGATTGTTTGTTGAACGACAGAATCGCAAACTCAACTATGCATCGTATGGTATCTTGGTATCTTGGTATATAGATGTTGACTAGTTCATGGAGGTGATCAGATTGCGCATTGAAAATAGCCATTTGGTAGTATCCAATAACCTTATCAAGTCTTTGAACTGGTCCACGAAAGCGTTCCTCTCCAATTTGGAACATTTTTTCCTTTTCTCGAGCCTTTTTTTAATGTTGTTGCAACAGTCTCAGTTTTGCAATGGTGTCTATTGTGGCAACTTACAGAATTGCCTTATTGGAATTGAGTGTACATCAACAATGTCATCCTAGACTCAGCCTTAGTTTCGAGTGACCTGAGGGGATAAGGATTTCCTGTATCATTTGAATCTTGTTTAGATGCTTCCCAAGAGAATGGGTCAAAGCCTTAACAGGGCTTCTCTGTCAGCGTACATGCGCATAAGAACAGTACTAACAGGTAGCACAACTGCCGTCAAACAGTTTGTTCCGCATAGCACGCGCCGAAAATATCCCGCTTGTCCGCTGGCTTAGCAATCGCCCTCTTTTCAGCAATCAGTACCCCTACATACCACCAGCGATCGCACCGTGCGGGGTTGCACGCGCTCCTCTTCCTCTAGTGGCACATTCTCTGGACTTTCTTGCAAAGATGTTGTATAAATTAGAGGTCGCGTTTCCAAAACTCTCCAAATGGATCCATCTAGGTTGGAAGGGGATCGTATTAGCCTGTCCGGCCCCCTAACTGCTCGTCACCAACGCAAGCTGAGCCAGTTTTAGAGTTGCAGTTCTGCTTCCTCTTGAGACACTTGTCTATCAACAGCGCAAGACCAATGAGTAATCATGACAAAGGCATGGTTCACGATCACCGAGGTCAAATTGATCGTTTGCTCCCGTGTGTCGGAAGCTGGTAGTTCCCCAAAGGAGAAACTCAGCTATGGATGCTAGTCATTAGCGTATATTTAACAGTACAATCAAAACCTCGAAGGTATCATAAGATTGGAAGCAGAAGCTACAAGCAGCATCCACAAGAGGAATCTCACACTGTCTTCTATGAAGATGAACTACAAAGGGGTGGCAAGCGGCACCAGGATGAGGAGTGTATGAATGAATGAATGACTGAATGAGTATGTGGTGAATAACTGTACAAGCTTGGATCACTGGGCGCTTCCAAGCATACTGGGCGACCAGGATTCCAGGGAGCTACAGGGCTTCTTTTTCCCCACAAACGCCAAAGAAATGCTTGTGAACGGAGACAAGAATGGGGGCTTGAATGGCGATGGCAATGGCGAGGGCGATGGTGGCGGTGGAGATACTAGATGAACTATCCAAGATGTTAAGAGATGGGGTCACGGTAGCTAAGAAGCTTATATGATCATCGCCAACTTCAGCATATCTGCTGCCGTTCTACCACCTCAACTAATGTGCTGTCTTAGTGAGATTTCCGTAGTTATGGTATGGGTGGTGATAACAATGATGCTGATCACCACGATGATGTCAAGAGCTGGCTCTGGGTGATATTTACGTCGGTGGTTGGTTCTGCAGTTCAGTTGTTCAGCGTGGAAGACGGCTTGGTGCATCAACGGCATGCGGGGTGCCAGCCTGGAGGTGGGGCTGCATCCCGCCTATCGGGATCGATCAGATGAAATGCGCGAACCAAAGATGCATCCTATATAGGATGCAGATGTACGCTGCTTTTTATACTTTTTGTTAACCTCTACCTGTGAAAGCACCTCGTGTACGCGCCTCAAAAGACTACATTTCCGCTTAGTGGTTGTGGTAGGATACACCCAGCTCAATTGCTATTCTAACCACTGTTATATCATCTCACTTTAAGCATGTCTGGAGCAATTCTCAAGGAGCCTGTCGTCCCGAAGGACAGTGAGAGTGAGGAGAAGCATAGCCTCGGCCATCACGACGATCAAGCGGTGGCCAAAGGCAATCCGGCTGCAGGTCTTCCACCAGATCCAGATGCACATCTGTCGGATGAGGAGAGAGCTGCCATTGTAAGTAACACTCTGACTTCTGGTATCGTGTTTCGTGGACGGAGTATATATATATATATATACGTCACTTACTTGGCAATGCCAGCTAACTCCAACTCCAGGATCGCAAACTCCTCTGGAAGCTCGATCTAACTTTGATCCCATGGGTGAGTGTATCTATGGCTTGAACATTGGAGCCAAAGCTAATAGATACAAAGCTCTGTATCCTCTATCTACTTGCCTTTCTGGACCGTACCAACATCGGAAATGCAAAGATTGCTGGCCTGACGGATAGCCTCAACATCAAGACGGCAGGTAGTTACAATGCGACGCTTTCAATCTTTTTCGTTTCGTACGCGGTGTTCGAACCGCTCACCAATATCCTGCTCAAGAAACTCCGGCCTTCCATATTTATCCCAATTATCATGTGAGTCTGAAGACATCAGTGCCTCATTTCTAGCAAGCAACGACGCATATTAAAATCACCATCTCGTGACACTCTCGGGTGTTATTGAGACATGTGGCGTTGTTTGATGCAAGAAGAGCACTCCCTTCCTACTTTCCTACGGTATTCTGACTTAATTCAGGGTTCTTTGGGGGTTTTGCATGACATTCATGGGATTTTGCACCAATTGGTCTGGGCTAATGGCTGCTCGTTGGTTCCTCGGTCTCACTGAAGCTGGCTTGTTCCCCGGAATCAATTACTACCTCTCCTGCTGGTACAAACGCGAGGAGTTCGGTGTGCGCGCCGCCATCTTTTTCTCCGCTGCGGCGGTTTCTGGCTCGTTTGGTGGTCTCCTCGCGGCCGCCATTGAGAAAATGGATGGCGCTGGTGGTAAGCCTGGCTGGGCCTGGATCTTTATCCTCGAGGGTATCGTCACGGTCCTCTTTGGATTTGCCAGTATCTGGATGGTCCATGACTTCCCTGATCTTGCAACCTTTCTCTCGGACCAAGATCGTGCTAGGGTGGTACGGAGACTGAAGATGGATCAGCAGAGCTCGGCTGAGCATGAAGAGTTCAAGATGCAATATGTGTGGATGGCAATGAAAGACTACAAGATGTGGTAAGTATTTGAATCTCCTCTATTTTTTCCTATCCTTTGAAAGATCGTGAACACAAGTTAACAGCTTCCAGGCTTGGGATGGTCATCTATATGGGTTGCGACATGCCACTTTACGCATTCTCTCTCTTTCTCCCCTCGATCGTCTCCGCCATGGGTTACAAGACCACCAAAGCCCAGCTGCTCACCGTACCACCCTATGCCCTCGCCGCCGTGCTCACCGTCATCATTGGCTTCGTCGCTGACCGCACCCGTCGCCGCGGTCTCTGCAACATCTTCGTTTCCATGATTGGCATCGTCGGCTTCGGCATGCTCCTCGGCTCTCAAGATCCCCACGTCAAATATGCCGGTACCTTCTTGGGTGCGCTGGGCATCTATCCGTGTATCGCGAACACCATCACGTGGATGTCGAACAACATCGAGGGCGTTTACAAGCGTGGTGTTGTGCTCGGCTTCGTCATTGGCTGGGGGAATCTAAACGGAGTCGTGAGCTCCAACATCTACTTCAAAGGCCCCAAGTACACCGTTGGCCATTCGGTTGTCATGGCATACATGATCGTGTTCCTGCTCGGTGGCAGCGCTCTGTTGGAGATTTTGCTCATGAGGGAGAATAAGCTTCGCAAGGAAGGCAAGCGTGACCACTGGGTCGAGGGCATGTCCGAGAAGGAAGCGGAGAGCTTGGGAGATCGCAGACCGGACTTCCTTTACACTTTATAAACGCGTTATGTTGGAGTTGCTTCGTTGCCTGTAGTTTTTATGATGCTTTAATAAAGAGGAAACTATGACGAATGCAGATTCTATATGTTTGCTATATAGGGGTGCATTAGACAAATTTCAAGATTTCTCATAGGCAGTGCCAATCGTCTGGTAATACGGAGATGTTCTCGTGGCTTTCTTTGGTAAGACTGAACATAAAGGTGTTAAAGGGGAGAGAGACCGTGAATCATAGTAAAACGTCCAACATCTTTCTTTTCTCCTCAAGATTAATGTTCTACTCCATACCATGTTCAAACTCACTATGATATCGAAAATCCAGACGGTACACGTTGACCCAACAGCTCAAAATCCGCTACTATATTTAAGAGACCCCATCAACATCATGATATGCTCTTCCGGGATTGTAAATAGAGCCACAATAGCAACCTGTAACAGACAACGGGAAGTGCGGTTGGGCCAAAATCCTTCTTTAGCCAATGGCTGATTTCGTTCCAAATCGAGTATACGATCGACTTCTGGAAGTGGCTTGAAGATATCTTCAATCTTCTAAACTTCTCTCGTGGCCACTATGCTGAACGCGGCGCAGAATAGAAATAGGATTGTATCTTTGGGTGGGCCGGGGACTTGATGAATGGAGGAATAAGGAATTGTATTCTTGGAAAGGGGGTTCTGTGCAGGTCGTGAGTATATCCATAGATAATAACTTTTGTTGTAGAGAACTCTGGCGGGTTGGCTATTTTGCAAGGGATAACCTCAAGGGCTGTGTATCGATTGCTCCTGCTATTAAGTCCAGAAGTATATTAGTATTAGTACAAAACCCAGTTGGAGATTCCAGACACATAATTTATCAGCCAAAGAACCTTGCCGTGATTTGCTGAAGAGAGTCTGCAAAACAAAGGGTACTATAGAGAAAAAGGAACGCGACTAGAAGTTCTCTAGATGGAACGTTGCAAGAGAAATATCGACTAAAACCTCGATTCGAAAGCCGTTTGACTGGACAGCTCGTCAAGGTACTTGATGACAGACAGCTGCAGTCAGATCATCAAAATTTCAGAACGTGCAGCTGAAGGAAGAAGGGAACCAAGGAAAACACAAAGTACCAGAAAGACCTGAGCATTTGAAGCCAAGAAGCTCAAGAAACTTGGAATCACCAAGTAAGCATGCTCGCCCAGCTATTGTACCAGACATTACTTTGTTTGGTCGATACTCTTTGCCTATCTGGTTGGGAGTGTCCGGTGCGCGGAAAGCTGATGAGCGCCGATTGAAACATGATCACGTTTGAGCAGCCGAACGTTGGCGCCGAGACCCCTAAGGCCGCGTATAGCTGCCCCATCACCATACATTCAGCGTAGCATTGAAGTGAGACCTAAAGATCTCAACATCAAACTTACGAGTACTCAGAACCAGGCTCTTGTCAGCACGCTCGGCCTATAAAACCTCCATAGCCACCGCGGGAATCATGCTAGCTCAACCTGCCAGACGAAGGACCGATCCACCCCCGCCATGGAGGCCACCGCCGCGGGCCCTGCTACCTTCTCGCGGTTTCCTCTGCTACCGCCTGAAATCCGGCTCAAGATCTGGGGATTTGCTGCACCAGGGCCGCGGACCGTGCGGATTCGCCAACATGTCGTCGTTGACGACCATGGCTTGGACCGTGGACTCAAAGATGTACCGGCGTTCAGTGGCTGGATCAGCCCAGATCCGGCCCCGGTTGTTTTACACATCTGCCATGAGTCGCGCGTAGAGAGTCTCAAAACATTTCAGCTATCCTTCGGGACTCAACTTCACCCGCCGTGTATCTATCTCAATTTCTCGACGGATACCGTGAGGCTTGGCAATGGCCATCTGGTAGATGGTCACTGGGTCGGGGGAGGCGCGATGGACAACCTACTGTATATCATGCTTATGCTTAGTAGATATCGTAGTCCGCATGATACAGACAAGATACAATACATGAGTATCGACATCCTTGGCGACCTTGATGCGCGGAGCAACTTCTGTTGGGATGAGATTCGATGGTTTAAAGGTTTGAAGGAGCTGACCATGGTAGCTTGGAAAGAGACTGCAATGGTTGAAGAGCTGATCAGCCAATATAGGAGGGACCTGACCGTAGTTGCAAGAGTTTATTCGGAGTGGGTCGTCCCCAAAATCACCATAGTGTCCGCTTCTACAAATGAGGTGTGGGGAGAGGTTACCGTAAACAGGTCTAAGAGCGATGCTTTATGATGATAAGCTTTGTGATGCCATACTGTAGCAATGGATCAATTTGATCACCTATACTATGCCATATTTCCTTGGATGAAATTTATGGAAGTTTGTAAACCCCCTTTAATACTTTCGAGTTGAGGTTTTTAGGCAGTCGTGTAGGCAAACAGAGAATTGCAGACAAATGTCTTAATCCAATTTCGAAAAAAGGGATTTGCGGAATACTAAATTGAGACTCATACGACCTGTTCTTTGAATCAGGCAATAGTCCCCTAGATCTTTTCCCATTCTCACTTCATCGGTTTTAAGTTGACAGGTGGAGATGTGATATGAATCGAACTTGCCAAACCCACGTGATAATAGAAACGTCATTTAGTGGATGACAATGTCGTTGCGGTAATTTCTACCTCATATGCTTCGTCACTTGCACCAGGTATTCGGAAAATGGGGATGTTGTAACGTGCCTATGCTTGGTATGACAGTCCAAACTGACACTGTCTCGAAGATGGCGATGCGCAGAGTTTCATCCGAAGAACCGCGCTTAGGCGGGAGCGCTTGGCGTTAGACTGCCCTGCTACGAACTTTGAAGGGAATTGAATACCGGTTGATTTGAACAGAAGGCTAGTCATTTACCATTGCATAATATGGTTCTCTGCATTTAAGAAGTCCTATGGTGAAATGTCTACGGGGAATGTGTGGCCAGCTTGGAAGGATTTTACTATCTCTCACGTGAAATTAGACAGCTTGTATAAAGTTGTGTTTGATCCTTCTCTAATTCTGTTGAGTTTAACTCTAATAACGTAATATCAACATGCATTGGCTCGAACGACATCTATCATGTCGATCGTTCCCAATTCCCCAGGTTCGTCTCAAGTTCGGAGGTTAAGCTTGACACTTCTGCTGTATGATCTACCACTGCCAAGATCTTCAAAGTCGACCCCTTTCTAAGCGAGAAAGCCAACCGCAGACCCACATTAATAGTCCTATATATGTTTTCCGACCTCTCTTTCGTTTCCATCTTCATCTCAAATCATCCAGCCGCTCACTTCCCATCACTTCCATTCTTTCAAGAGTAGATCTCTGTCCATATTTACCTGTATTTAAGCCTTCTTGTACCTTTTTTCTTAAGTCTCAATTTTCCGCCGGCCGGTTCCTTTTGCTCTGCATTATATATCTCAAATCACCAAATCACCTTCTTTCAAATCACAACCCGCAAATATGCAATACTCAAAGATCATCGTGGCGCTTTACCTCGCTGCCAGCGCCTCGGGAGCCACTATCCCTCTATCGAGCCGCGGAAACAAGAACGCCGTGGCTGATGCTGGTGCAGCGAACCTTGTTGCTGGCTCAGGCTCCGCTCAGGCCACCGGCAATGCTCAGACTGGCAATGGCAACGACGCCGCCGCTGACAATGGCAACGCTGCTGATGACGAAATTGCTGATGCCGAAGTTCTTGATGCCGGTGCAAACGCTGGAAACAACAATGCCGGAAACGCAAATGCAGGAAACAACAATGCTGGAAATGCCAACGCTGGAGGAAATGAAAATGCTGGCAACAATAATGCAGGAAATGCAGATGTTGCTGACAACGCTGGAAATGCAAACGCAGGCAACAACAACGCTGGCAACAACAATGCCGGCAACGCCAATGCGGGAGGTAATGCAAACGCTGGCGGCGCAAACGCTGATGTTGCTGGAGGCAACGCAAACGCTGGTAACGGTAATGCCAACGCTGGAGGAAATGCCAACGCTGGTAACGGTAACGCCAATGCTGGAGGAAATGCCAACGCTGGTAACGGTAACGCCAATGCTGGAGGAAATGCCAACGCTGGTAACGGCAACGCCAACGCTGGAGGAAATGCCAACGCTGGAGGAAATGCCAACGCTGGAGGAAATGCTGATGCTGGTAACGGCAACGCCAACGCTGGAGGAGCAGCTGATGCTGGTGGAGCAGCTGATGCCGGTGGAGCAGCTGATGCTGGTGGAGCAGCCGATGCTGGTGGAGCAGCAGATTTCGGAACCTGCAGCCCAGCTATGGACTTCCAGCTCGGTCGACCAGGCCGCGATGCTGACCAGGGAACTTTCTTGCCAACTGACCCCGTTGTTGCAGAGGGACAACAAGATGCATTGAACCCAAACATCATCACAAACCGAATCTGCGACCAATTGACCAACGTTTGTGGAGCAAACGCTGCCGCAGTTACTCTTTGCGAACAGGCTCAAGCTGATGTCGAGGCCCTGGGAACCAAAGATGCGACTACCGCTGCTGCGTTCAATGCTGCTCTTGGAGTCTAAGAATTGGCACCAAGTGGCACATTCTAAAAGGTCTCTGTGTTTATGATAGATTCAGCTTCTCTATTCGAGGATATATAATGTCGAAATGATTGCAATACAAATTGATACCCTTATGTTTCTTCGTGTCGCAAGAGTGGTGAAAATAAAGGTAAATGAATTCCTTTGTGATCATGACTTACAGCTTTCATAACTAAAGCTACCATATCCTCCCTCTACGTTAAGAGTGCACTTTCCCAATGATTGAGAACATTTGCTCCACATCTTCTTTTAAACACGTCTCTCTGAAAACATCTAAATTATATGAATAGGACCAGCACTTGTTCTCTGGAGGTGATCTCTTTGTGCGAGATGTTTGTTTGTTGAAAGATTGAAGTTATAAGAGCTGCTTAGATGGTGAGAAGTATCGTGGCAACAGGTTTGTACCTAATGCATCCTAGCTGGAACAATTTCATAAAAGCCTTTGGGAGAGAGTTTAACTAACCAATGCACATCCTCTCCAAAATACTAGAGCTCTAAAACAGCGGATTTACAAAATATCATCGCTCAATCAAATCTTTCACCCTATTTCAACTGAATGACCTAACATCAGAATCAAAAGTGCTGTTCTCCTCAAACAATTGTTTATATATGCATTTTGTTTATTCGGCGTGTTCTTTCCAGGAGCTAGACATGTTTGGCTTTAAATGAAGCCAACGATATTCTTTGTGGCGGGAATATCATGAAAATTTACTACGTTACTAGCCGTCGGGTAGGTCTGTACCAAGTAGTGTGATAATTTGTGGTGTGGCCTTAGTTTTATTCTGAACTGAACCGCCGGGG